>SCPO01001338.1_pt1 | contig 777269 bp, 937 predicted proteins | sample 6106821 | NCBI WGS metagenome assembly SCPO01 (sample SAMN10720448, study PRJNA508395) | human gut metagenome | isolation source: Participant 2 stool, 0 month | host: Homo sapiens | collected 2017
GTAAGATTTGCAACAAGCTGGTCAACGGAGGAAAGTTCCATAGATCAGTTGGAAGAATATCTGTAATATATAGTTGCGATAACTTAAAAGTTATATCAAACTGACATTTATAAGTATTATACATTTCTCAATAATACTGCATAATAAAGGCACAACAAACGGAAAACAAAATGCCAGACAGCAGAATATAAAGGGAAAATTAAAATGAAATTAACATATGATATCGTAGGATCTTCTTACGTCCAGAAGCGATCAAAAATGCAAGAAAAGATTTTAAAGAAGGAAAGATCACAAGAGAAGAATTAACAAAAGTCGAAGACAAAGAAATCGCAGCATTAGTTGAGAGGAAAAGTTGCACATAAACTTCCATATGTCACAGATGGAGAATTCCGAAGAAGATGGTGGCATTTAGACTGGTTAAAAGAGTTTGACGGATTTGAGACAAAACATCTGACAAAAGAGATCAATGGAACGATCAACGAGATTGAACTTGAGTCGTTACAGGAAAAGTATTCTATATAAGAACAAAAACATCCAGAAGTCGAGGCATGGGATTATTTGCATTCTTTAGCACAGAAATACGAAGGTGTCACAGCAAAAAATGTATTTCTGGTCCGAACATGATCTTTATCGATCATTTCTTGCAGTTAGGAAATAAAGAGACACCATATTATGGAACAAATGTAGAAGCTTTGATCGATGATGTAGCAAAAGCATATCAGGATGCAATTGCAGACTTTTACGATCATGGATGCCGCTATATTCAGATTGACGATACATCATGGACTTATCTGATCGATGAAACTTTCTTTAAAGAAAGACGCCCTTGGATATAAAAAAGAAGAAATCCTTGACTGGTTTAAACGAGTGTCAACAAAAGCATTAGATAACAAACCAGAAGATATGTTTATTGCAACACATTTCTGTAAAGGAAACTTCAAAGGAAATCCATTGTTCCACGGATTCTATGATTCCGTAGCACCAGTGATCGCTGAGATTCCTTATCAGGCATTCTTTGTAGAATATGATGATGCACGTTCAGGATCATTTGAACCATGGAAAGCATTAAAAGATAAAGATGCAATCTTTGTAGCAGGATTAATTTCCACAAAGAATCCAGAATTAAGAGGATCACGATGAGATTAAAACGTTATGAAGAAGCAAAAGCGATCGTAGGAGATCAGATTGCGTTATCACCACAGTGTTTGCATCTGTAGAAGAAGGAAACTGTATTGATGAAGAGACAGTGGAAGAAGATTGACCTGTTAGTTTCTTGTGCGGATTTTCCTTGAGTAGGATATGGTTATAAATTAGATATAGAAGAAATGCAGTTTTGCGTGTTGGATGCAAGGCTGCATTTTTGCATAAAACTTTATGGTAAATTAAAACATTGATGAAGGAGTATATGTCATATATAATATAAATATATAATGTAAAACACAAAGGAGAAAGGATGTGGGAAAAAAAAAGTTTTATTATCTTACTAATTTTAGCAATATTGGCAACAGGAGGGGTTATATGTATGAATTCAGATATATCTATTCAGAAGAACTACGAAACCAGTACGATTTAAAAGTTAAAGTACAGGAAGTTTAATATAGAGGATGAATATATCGAAATTGTTAATTCAGAATCATCTGCAGAGAAGAAGATACCGTATGAGTACAAGATAAATAAAAAAGGTGTTCTTATTGAAGAAGTGCCATAGGGGATGATGGTTATCCGTTAAAGAAATATGGGAAAGGTGTAAAGGAAAAATAGCATCAAATGTTAAGCATCTGAGTTTTAATGGATCTACATTGTTATTTCTTGATAACAAAAATAAATTATATGGAATGGGATGGAATCGAACAGAAGAATTAGGAATTAAAATGAATGAAGAAGAGAAATCTAGTGAAATTACAGGAGTTGTTCGTAAACCTGTCTCTATTATAGATAATGTTATTTACATGACAAATCAAAATGAAACAGGGACAGTACTTGCTATAAAAGAAGATAAATCGGTATGGACTTGGGGCTGTAATGGAAGTGGATTGTTAGGGTATGATAAGGATTGCAATAAAGATATAGTACAAGTAAAAAGATATTAGATCATATGAGATTTGTAACATCAAATTGGTAAATGCAGCTATTTCTGAAGATAATGATTTGTACTTGTGGGGAGATAATGCATATGGACAATTAGGAAATGGTAAAAATGGTGGAGAATATGGCATGGAAGAAAATTATGAATATATTCCACAAAAAACAATGTCTGATGTTGCTAAAGTCAAAATAAAGAAAGGAAGAATTATTGTTACAAGATTAGATGGATCAAAATGGGAAGCTGGAGTAGGATGTGGAAGGAAAAAGGTACAGATGGAAAGAAATATAAGTACCAGATTTATAAGAATAGATAAAAATAAGTAATCAAGGAAATAGATATTATTTTTATAATTTTGATATAAAACTTGAATGTTATATATAAAAAATATATAATAAAAATATATTAAATTGAAACAATAAGTAGCATAAAGACATTGTAGTAACAAAACATTTTAGCAGGCAGAATTTACAGATATCATGCAAGGAAAATAAAGTATATATTTAAATTCGAGCAGTAAAACAATATGTTCTTTTATGAAGAAAGAGGGTGTATCTTATGTCAGAGAAAGGAAAGATTCGCTTTATCAGCGAGGAAAAGACAAAAGAATTGCAAAAAGACTGGAAAGGATAGGGAAGATCACAAGTATTATTCGGTCTGGTTGTTCTGGCAATTATTGTCTTGGCAGTAGTTTATCAATTTGTTTTATAAGAATCTAAAGAGAATGCCCATCGATATATTGTAGTTTTGGCAAATGAAAACACAACATATTGATGGGCAAAAATTGTCGAAAGATGAAAAAAGTTGTTGACATACTGTATAGCTATGGTAAGATAGTCAACGTCGCTGAAAGAGCGAAGGAATGAAAATATAACATCAAAGCTGGTTTTGTCTGAAAAGAATGAAAAACTTCTTGACATAAGCTGTCAGATGTGATAATCTATAAAGTTGCTGACGGAGAACGATCAGAACAATAGAGATCAGATCTGAAAGAAAAGTTAAAAAGTTCTTGACAGATGAGATCAGAAATGATATTATATAAGTTGTTGCAGAACGAAAGAGTTCAAAACAACAAAATAAATTAAAAAAGTTCTTGACAAATAAAAAGAACTGTGATAAAATAATAAAGCTTCTTATACACAAGAAGCGGATCACAAAAAGATCTTTGACAACTGAACAATAAGACAACCTTGAAAATTCTAATGAATTTTTCAAATGATTTTAGTAAAAATCAACGAACGTTCTTTATAAGAACAGTAATAACAAGGATAAAGAAGCTAGTGCTTCTTGAACTTGGATCAACATTGAACATGAGAGTTTGATCCTGGCTCAGGATGAACGCTGGCGGCGTGCTTAACACATGCAAGTCGAACAAACACCTTATTTGATTTTCTTCGGAACTGAAGATTTGGTGATTGAGTGGCGGACGGGTGAGTAACGCGTGGGTAACCTGCCCTGTACAGGGGGATAACAGTCAGAAATGACTGCTAATACCGCATAAGACCACAGCACCGCATGGTGCAGGGGTAAAAACTCCGGTGGTACAGGATGGACCCGCGTCTGATTAGCTGGTTGGTGAGTAACGGCTCACCAAGGCGACGATCAGTAGCCGGCGAGAGAGTGAACGGCCACATTGGGACTGAGACACGGCCCAAACTCCTACGGGGCAGCAGTGGGGAATATTGCACAATGGGGGAAACCCTGATGCAGCGACGCCGCGTGAGTGAAGAAGTATTTCGGTATGTAAAGCTCTATCAGCAGGGAAGAAAATGACGGTACCTGACTAAGAAGCCCCGGCTAACTACGTGCCAGCAGCCGCGGTAATACGTAGGGGGCAAGCGTTATCCGGAATTACTGGGTGTAAAGGGTGCGTAGGTGGTATGGCAAGTCAGAAGTGAAAACCCAGGGCTTAACTCTGGGACTGCTTTTGAAACTGTCAGACTGGAGTGCAGGAGAGGCGCGAATTCCTAGTGTAGCGGTGAAATGCGTAGATATTAGGAGGAACATCAGTGGCGAAGGCGGCTTACTGGACTGAAACTGACACTGAGGCACGAAAGCGTGGGAGCAAACAGGATTAGATACCCTGGTAGTCCACGCCGTAAACGATGAATACTAGGTGTCGGGGCCGTAGAGGCTTCGGTGCCGCAGCCAACGCAGTAAGTATTCCACCTTGGGGAGTACGTTCGCAAGAATGAAACTCAAAGGAATTGACGGGGACCCGCACAAGCGGTGGAGCATGTGGTTTAATTCGAAGCAACGCGAAGAAAGAACCTGGTCTTGACATCCTTCTGACCGGTCCTTAACGGACCTTTCCTTCGGGACAGGAGTGACAGGTGGTGCATGGTTGTCGTCAGCTCGTGTCGTGAGATGTTGGGTTAAGTCCCGCAACGAGGCGCAACTATCTTTAGTAGCCAGCATATAAGGTGGGCACTCTAGAGACTGCCAGGGATAACCTGGAGGAAGGTGGGGACGACGTCAAATCATCATGCCCCTATGACCAGGGCTACACGTGCTACAATGGCGTAAACAGAGGGAAGCAGCCTCGTGAGTGAGCAAATCAAAAATAACGTCTCAGTTCGGATTGTAGTCTGCAACTCGACTACATGAAGCTGGAATCGCTAGTAATCGCGAATCAGAATGTCGCGGTGAATACGTTCGGGTCTTGTACACACCGCCCGTCACACCATGGGAGTCAGTAACGCCCGAAGTCAGTGACCCAACCGTAAGGAGGGCTGCCGAAGGCAGGACCGATAACTGGGGTGAAGTCGTAACAAGGTAGCCGTATCGGAAGGTGCGGCTGGATCACCTAAGGAAGAAGAAGTAAAGGTTGTTTTATTGTTGAGCTGTCAAAGGCTTAAAACTGAATATTCCGGTGGCGATGCGCGTCGGGGTCACACCGTTCCCATCCCGAACACGATGGTTAAGACTGACGCGGCCGACAATACTTGGCTGGAGACGGCCCGGGAAGATAGGTGGCTGCCGGGTCTATAAAAGAGTTTTGCTCTTATCGATGATTCGATCTAAGAATAAACATTCTTGGATGGCATGGTCGATAAGACCAGAAGTGTAACAGATACAGGATATTGTTTCTGAAACACGGATGTACCTTGAAAACTTCATACAAGAATTAAGATAGAATTCATTTTCAGAAATGGAAATGAGTCAAGACATCAAAGAAATTCAAATTTCATCGTTAATAACGAGATAGGAAAATGAAAGAAACACAAAGCCCGCTGATGTAACGCTATACATCAGTGAGGAAACATAGAATCAAGAGATTCGATCGTTCCTGCTACGGTTAAAGTAGTAAGGGCGCAGGGTGGATGCCTTGGCACTAAGAGCCGATGAAAGACGTGATAAGCTGCGAAAAGCTTCGGGGAGGAGCAAATATCCATTGATCCGGAGATATCTGAATGGGGAACCCGGCAGAGGAAACCTCTGTCAGCGTGCAGTGAATACATAGCTGTACGTGGGGAACCCGGGAACTGAAACATCTAAGTACCCGGAGGAAGAGAAAATTTATCGATTTCCAAAGTAGCGGCGAGCGAAATGGAAAGAGCCTAAACCGTGATGCGTGCATCGCGGGGTTCGGACTGCGTTGTGGCAGACGTAAGATAGGAGAACGGACTGGGAAGTGGCGGAGAAAGTGAAAGCCTCGTATCCGAAATCCCAAGTCGCCTAGCAGGATCCAGAGTAGGACGAGACACGAGAAACCTTGTCTGAACGAGCGGGGACCACCCCGTAAGGCTAAATACTTCTTAGTGACCGATAGCGCATAGTACTGTGAAGGAAAGGTGAAAAGTACCCCGGGAGAGTGAAAGAGAACCTGAAACCCTGTGTCTACAAGCTGTGGGACCTCTTTATATGAGGGACTGCGTACTTTTGTAGAACGGTCCGGCGAGTTGTGCGTACTGGCGAGGTTAAGGACTTAAGGTCTGGAGCCGAAGTGAAAGCAAGCGTTAATAGCGCGTCAAGTCAGTGAGTGCAGACCCGAAACCGGGTGACCTATCCATGTCCAGGTTGAAGCTTCCGTAAGAGGAAGTGGAGGACCGAACCCACATCCGTTGAAAAGGGTGGGGATGAGGTGTGGATAGCGGAGAAATTCAATCGAACCCGGAGATAGCTGGTTCTCCTCGAAATAGCTTTAGGGCTAGCCTCATGAGAGTCTTATGGAGGTAGAGCACTGAATTGCCTAGGGGGCGTCAAAGCTTACCAAAGCATATCAAACTCCGAATGCCATCAAGATGATTCATGGGAGTCAGACCATACGAGATAAGTTGGATGGTCAAAAGGGAAAGAGCCCAGACCTACAGCTAAGGTCCCAAAGTACGTGTTAAGTGGAAAAGGATGTGGGGATTCTAAGACAACTAGGACGTTGGCTTAGAAGCAGCCATTCATTGAAAGAGTGCGTAATAGCTCACTAGTCGAGAGTCCCTGCGCCGAAAATGTCCGGGGCTGAAACACGACACCGAAGCTTAGGAATGTGTAAACATTGGTAGAGGAGCATTGCTGGCGGGATGAAGCCATACCGTAAGGTGGTGGACTGCTAGGAAGAGAATGCCGGAATGAGTAGCGAGATGAAGGTGAGAATCCTTCAGGCCGAATATCTAAGGTTTCCAGAGTAAAGCTGATCTGCTCTGGGTAAGTCGGGACCTAAGGCGAGGTCGAAAGACGTAGTCGATGGATAACAGGTTGAAATTCCTGTACCGCATATAAACAGAACTGTGGGGACACAGACAGGGAATGGAATCCGGGAGTGGATATCCCGGTGCAAGGTAGGAGTGCTGTTGGCAAATCCGCAGCACGATCTGAAGACGTGACGCGTACCGAACATAAGTAGGGAAGTCCAGGCCCCTGGCTGTCAAGAAAAGCCGCTATCGTTTTATATGTGCCCGTACCGCAAACCGACACAGGTGGATGAGGAGAGAATCCTAAGGCCGACGGGAGAAGCATTGTTAAGGAACTCGGCAAAATGACTCCGTAACTTCGGGAGAAGGAGTGCCATGAGTAAAAGTGGCCGCAGAGAAATGGCCCAAGCAACTGTTTAGCAAAAACACAGGTCTATGCAAAACCGCAAGGTGAAGTATATGGGCTGACGCCTGCCCGGTGCTGGAAGGTTAAGGGGAGAGGTTAGCGCAAGCGAAGCTTTGAACTTAAGCCCCAGTAAACGGCGGCCGTAACTATAACGGTCCTAAGGTAGCGAAATTCCTTGTCGGGTAAGTTCCGACCCGCACGAAAGGCGTAATGATTTGGGCACTGTCTCAACGATACACCCGGTGAAATTGAAATACCAGTGAAGATGCTGGTTACCTGCGCCAGGACGGAAAGACCCCATGGAGCTTTACTCCAGTTTGATACTGGGATTCGGCATGGTATGTACAGGATAGGTGGGAGACTGAGAAGGTATGACGTCAGTTGTACCGGAGTCGCTGTTGGGATACCACCCTTACCATGTTGGATTTCTAACCTGTGGCCGTAAGCCGGTCAGACAATGTCAGGCGGGAGTTTGACTGGGGCGGTCGCCTCGAAAGGGTATCGGAGGCGCTCAAAGGTTTCAGAATGGTTGGAAACCATTCGAAGAGTGCAAAGGCAGAAGGGAGCTTGACTGTGACACCGACGGGTGGAGCAGGTACGAAAGTAGGACTTAGTGATCCGGTGGTATAAAGTGGGATTGCCATCGCTCAACGGATAAAAGCTACCCAGGGATAACAGGCTTATCACTCCCAAGAGTTCACATCGACGGAGTGGTTTGGCACCTCGATGTCGGCTCATCGCATCCTGGAGCTGTAGCAGGTTCCAAGGGTTGGGCTGTTCGCCCATTAAAGCGGTACGCGAGCTGGGTTCAGAACGTCGTGAGACAGTTCGGTCCCTATCCGGCGCAGGCGGAGGAAATTTGATAGGAGCTGTCCTTAGTACGAGAGGACCGGGATGGACGGACCGCTGGTGTATCTGTTGTACTGCCAAGTGCATAGCAGAGTAGCCAAGTCTGGAAGGGATAAACGCTGAAGGCATCTAAGCGTGAAGCCCCCCTAAAGATAAGATTTCCCATACCATAAGGTAGTAAGACCCCTTGAAGACGACGAGGTAGATAGGGCAGAGGTGGAAGTACGGTAACGTATGGAGCTGACTGTTACTAATCGGTCGAGGCTTTAACCAAAGAAGGCTGAAGTGTAAGAGATGTAAAAGATTCTTGTATGTTGTTTTGAAGGTATATCCTTTATATATAGATTTAATATGAAGATTCAAGCATTCTTAGAGATAAGGATGTTTTTTTTATTGCATAGAAAATTTCGATGAAATCCCCTATGCAATAAAAAGCCCTCCGGGCAGGATCACACTGCGGCGGCGGAAAAAATTGTTAAATCATAGTAAAATAGGTTGACGATATCAGAAAAATCTGATAATATAACCCAGAATGAAAACAAAGAATGTTGAGAGATATTAGTAAAGATGTGAAAGGAGGTGTATGTTCATGGATAGTTGCGATCGTATAGGACGAAGTTGTATGCGGTGTCAAAAAAGAAAATATAAGATACGAATGCTGCTCTCTGTGAAGATACATGAATAGCAACATTTGTATTATGATATCCTTTTTGATACACCGCGAAACAGAAAGTTCTTTACATCACAACAGAGTATGTGATCTGCTTTAGGAATTTAAATCTGAAGCGGTGTATTTTTGTGCCTAAATATTGGTGTTTTGCAACCAGATTTAGGAAAAGAAGGAGGATATCATGAAAAATGCAAGAAATCAGCATAGAACAGATTATGCAAAAGAATTGATCAAGATCGTACAGACGACGAAAGATAGAGAAGAATTAAAGAAAAAGATCGCAGCTTATCACGAAAGAGATATTGCAAATGCGATCGTAGAATCAGATAAAACAGTTAGAAAATGTATCTATGACATTTTAGACATTGCAGATATTGCAGAGATTTTTTCTTATATCGAAGAGGAACCAGGAAAATATCTGGAAGAAATGCCAATTGAACAGGCAGCGAAAGTTGTATCAAACATGGATTCAGATGATGCGATGGATCTGTTTGAAGAATTAAATGAAGAAGATAAATACAAATTATTAAAGAGACTGGATAAAGAAGCAAAAGAAGATGTTCAGAAACTGCTGTCTTACGAGGAAGATCAGATCGGTAGTTGTATGACGAATAATTATATCGTAGTAAGAAATGATGTAACGATTCGTGAGGCAATGAGTACACTTGTAAAGCAGGCAGGAGAACATGATAATATCCAGACACTTTATGTGATAGATGAGAATGGGATTTTTGCAGGAGCGATCGATCTGAAAGATTTGATCATCGCAAGAGAACATGATAATCTACAGGACATCATAAGCAGTTCTTATCCTTATGTATATGAACATGAAAAAATCAGTGAATGTATGGAAATCTTAACAGATTACGAAGAAGATTCCATCCCAGTACTGACACAAGATAAGAAAATCGCAGGAATCTTAACATCTTCCGATATTGTAGAATTGGTCGATGACGAGATGGGAGATGACTACGCAAAACTTGCTGGTTTAACAGAAGAGGAAGATTTAAATGAACCCACGATAGTTAGTATGAAGAAGAGACTTCCATGGTTGATCGCATTGTTATTCTTAGGAATGGCAGTATCCTCAGTTGTTGGAATGTTTGAATCTATTGTTGCGGTATTACCAATTGTTATCTGTTTCCAATCCCTGGTACTTGATATGGCGGGAAATGTTGGAACACAGTCTTTAGCTGTAACAATCCGCGTATTAATGGATGAAAATCTGTCAGGTAAGAAAAAGATTGCTTTGTTATTTAAAGAAATGAAGATCGGTTTCTTAAATGGAGCGAGCCTAGCGATCATGGCACTCGTATTTTTAGGGGTGTACATCCATTTATTTAAACATTATGCATGGATTTCTTCATTCCTGATTTCAGGGTGCGTAGGAATTTCACTGATCGTTGCGATGGTGATCTCAAGCCTTGTAGGAACGATCATTCCAATGTTCTTTCATAAGATCAACATTGACCCAGCAGTGGCTTCTGGTCCATTGATCACAACTATCAATGATCTAGTTGCAGTTATCACATATTATGGACTTTCTGGTCTTGTGTTGATTCAGTTATTCCATATATAAAGAAGAGAGTGGCAAAAGTAAATTCTTGCCACTCTCTTCTTTATATGTTTGGTGCTTTATTTTTCATGAAAGGAGAAGTCGCTTTTTCCATTTTGTTTTACGAAATATAGTGCTTTATCAGCTTTTGTATAACATTCGTCAAAAGAATCTCCAATATTGCACATATATAGTCCGGCAGAAATGGATGCAGCATGAAGCTCAGGATCTTGTTCCTTTCGAGTATTAAATTTCTTAAAAATAGCAGTTATAACTTCTGTAATACTATTTTGATCAGCATCTGGCATAAATAATAGGAATTCATCTCCGCCAAGACGACAGACAAGACATTCACTGGAATATTCTAATAATAGATTACCAAGAAGCTTCAATACACGGTCACCAGCTTTGTGGCCATAGATGTCATTGATGGTTTTTAAATTGTCCATATCCATAAAGACAAGACATCCACTGTGGTGTTTCATCAACTGCGCAATGGCTTGCTCACCTTTATTTCTGGTTGGAAGCCCAGTTAAAAAGTCGAGATTTTCTTTGGCTTTTTGTGTACGGATCGTGCTCATGATGATTGCGTACAATTTCTTGTACGTGATCGATCAGAGAAATATTCTTTAAGATATTTGCACCAATGATCGTATGTTCCTTAATAATAGAAAATTCTTCCTCAGAAAGTTTGCTTGGTTTATTTAAAATGGTATCAGGAATAGCAATTTTGCCGATATCATGAAGATGAGCAGCATTTTTTAGATTACTAAGTTCTTTTTCATTCCATCCAAGTTCACGCGCGATCAAAACGGAATACTCTGCAACACGATGAGAATGTCCTTTCGTATATTCATCTTTTGCCTCGATCGTGGTGGATAACATTTGCATCAACTGCAGAGACATCTCTTCTATATTTTTTTTACGTTTATCGAGTTCTTCCTGCTGCTGGCGTTTGATGATATCACGGATGATATGGATCGTATAGATCACATTTATAAACAGTAAGATCAAAATAGCGATACCGACAAATACACCAGAAACAGATACTTTGTAATATACAGAAATTGCTTCAAAAATCACAGAAAGCATTGTAATAAGCAGTCCAAAGAACAACAGGCAATCACTCCGACTCCGATGATTCCAATATCTGATCAGGAAAGTAAGAATGACAGCAAGGAAAGTAATAATAAGGATTGCGTGTGCTGCTGGTATTGTCTCAATATAATCTGCAACGCCTGTAAGATGCAGGATCGTACAGATGATAAAATTCAATAAAGCAATAAAACAGATCGGTTGAAAGATCTTTTTATATTTACCTTTCTGAAGATTATTGACATATAAGGAAATCGGCAACGGACATAACATGAGCATAATAAAACATGAAGTTGCAAGTCCAGATGCATTTGGAACAAGGATCTGCCGCATTTTTGATTCTCCGATCATCCAGACAGAACCCATAAGCATACACCATCCAAGATATTCCATATTAAACTTGGTTTTGTAAACAATTCCAAGGGCGATACTGAATAAGATTGTGACAATCGATGCAAAAGATAAATGATCCGATCACGGTTCCAGAGAAGTTATGATTGAAAATATAACTCCAGATCTGCATTTGATCTCCACAGTAAATCGTATTGACAACACCAGAGTAGTTACTCGTATATGTTGTAAGTTCCAGACGAAGTTCCTTTCCGGCATCTGCAGACGAAGTATTGCAGAATATATAACGGCTGGCAGAGTTTTGCCAAATCGGTGCAGACTTTTGCATTGTACTCTTTTCGAAGTTTTCCATCAATGTAAAACGTACATCTTGAAGGGAAGAACGGATCGCGATCACATTCTCGTTATAATCATCTGGAAGTGTAGTAGTAATGATCATTGTCTGTTTTGCTGGAACTTTATAACGTCCAGGAACAGAAACGTTTTGTTTTGTGCCATCGGATTTCTTCCATGTAAAAGTACCATTGTAGATGATGGAATGTCCAGATTGGTCAAAAACTGTTCATCAGGTCCTAAAATCTGAATTCCAATGAACCAGACAAAGATGATCATCATCAAAATATAAAATAGTCTGGAAATATTTTTATTAGTTTTGTATGGTTTTCTGATCAAAATAGTTTTCCCCTCCATTTGTTGATCGCATTGTATATCAAAATCAACTATACTTGACAGATCAATATTTTTTGTTAAAGTAATCAAACAATCAATATTCCATGAGGGAGTAGTTCGCGTCATACAAAGACGTGATTTGTCAACAGACTCGGTAATGACTCGCAGATATCAAGCAAGTCAGCCTGGCAAATATTAAAGAATGAGACTCATGTATGTTCTTATAGTACATCTGGAACATACATGAGTTTTCTTATGTACAAATAAAAGACAATTTTGAAAGGAGAAAACAAATGGAGAAATTTATCAACCAATCCCCATTATTTTTAGTGATCATCTGTCTGATCATAGGATTTGCATTTTTAATGAAAGGAGCAGACTATTTTGTAGAAGGAAGTTCAAGTGTCGCCAAACGTTTAAAAGTTCCTTCTATTATCATTGGATTGACGATTGTAGCCATGGGAACATCACTTCCAGAAACTGCAGTCAGTGTAACAGCGTCTATTGCCAATAATAATGCTCTGGCGATCAGTAATGTAGTTGGTTCTAATATCTTTAATATGATGTTTGTGATCGGAGTCTGTTCAATTTTAGCAACGATCGGTGTAAAGAGAAACAATTATAAGAGATATTCCATTATCTCTTGTATGTGCGACATTACTTCTCATATTTGGTTATCTTGCATTCGGAGATAGATCACATATGATCCTTGGACGTTTTGATGGAATCATTTTCCTTATTATATTTGCCGTATATGTTCTTATGATGGTTTTCAGGCAATGCGTGCCAGAAATAATCAGGAAGTCGTACAACTTGAAACAATGGAAAATGAAGAATTGATGATCATGTCTTATCCAAAGAGTCTGTTATGTATCGTTGGAGGTGCAGCAGCCATTGCATTTGGTGGAGATCTTACAGTTGATGCCGCAAGCAGGATTGCCATAGATTTTGGAATGAGCCAGAATCTTGTAGGATTAACGATTGTTTCGATTGGAACGTCTCTTCCAGAACTGGTCACATCCATCGTAGCCGCAAGAAAAATGAAGTTGATATGGCGGTCGGGAATGCGATCGGTTCCAATATCTTTAACATCCTTATGGTACTTGGAATCGCATCTGCGATCAGTCCATTACAGCTAATTGGTGAAAATGTGATCGACATCATAGTTTTAGTCGTATTTTCAGTTGTAGTATGGATCTTTGGAGCAACGAAAAAAGATTTCAAGAACCGAAGGAATTGCAATGATCTGCATGTATCTTTGCTATAGTATATTATTATGCGGTAGGCGTGATCATTGACATTACACTGTCACAATTATAAAATATAAGATATATGATGGAGGAGAATCAATGATCAGATTAGCAACGATAGGAACCAATTTTATTACAGACTGGCTGATGGAAGGAATTTTAGAATTAGATGAAATCCAATTAACAGCTGTATATTCAAGAAATTTAGAAAAGGGAAGCAGTTTGCAGCAAAATATAATGTAGAAAAAGTATATGATAACTACGAAGAGATGGCAAAGATCCAGAGATTGATGCGGTTTATGTAGCGAGTCCAACTTATATGCATTATACACATTCGATCACAATGATCAATTACGGAAAGCATGTGCTTTGTGAAACCTGTTTGCTCCAACCGTGAGGAATTAGATATCCTGATCAAAGCAGCCAAAGAACAAGGAGTTGTATTTATGGAAGCCATGAAGAATGTACATTCTCCAGGATTCCATGCGATGATGGACAATCTTCATAAGATTGGAACAGTGAGAAGCAACGATTCAGTATTGTCAGTATTCTTCAAGATATGACAAATTTAAAAAGGGATCATTGAAAACGCATTTAATCCCAAATTATCGAATGGAGCACTGATGGATATTGGATCTTACTGTATCCATTTCCTTGCAAGTTTATTTGGGAAACCAGAAAAGATTCTCGCAGACAGTTTGTTCCTTGAAAATGGAGTGGATGGTGCAGGAAGTGTGATCACATCGTATGGTGATAAACAGGCAGAGATCATATATTCCAAGATTACAGATTCCAAACTGCCAACACAGATTCAGGGTGAAAATGGATGTATGATCATTGAACAATGTCCGATCATCAAGAAGATCACGATCTACTATAGAAATGGAGAAACAGAAGAATTACAATTTGACAAAGAGATAATCCGATGATCTATGAAACAAAAGATTTTATCAGACTGATCAAAGAACATAAAGTGGATCATCAATTTTAAGATCATCAGAGATTGAGATGGATATCACGGATGAAGTGCGAAGACAGACAGGAATCGTATTTCCGGCGGATAAGATCCGAGAACAGTGATCGCAAGTGAGCAATCTCTTAAAATAGAAAGGAAATCAAACATGAGAAAGATCATAGCAGCAGCATGTCTGATGGCAGCCATGACACTTTGTGTTGGGTGTTCATCTGCAAAAGACGGCAGCAAAGATACAACAAAAGCAACAACAGAAACAAAGATGAAAGTGCAATCAAAATATAAAGTACCCAAGATCACAGCAGCAAAGAAAACAGACCAACTTGCGGATGCAAAAGGGAGAAACGATCGTCACTATGAAAGTCAAAGGTTATGGAGAAATGCAGTTTAAGTTCTTCATGAAGAAAGCGCCTTTGGCTGTGAAGAATTTTGTAACTCTTGCATCGAATGGATACTTTGATGGACAGATCTTTCACAGAGTCATCAATGATTTTATGATCCAGAGTGGAGATCCAACAGGAACAGGAACAGGCGGAGAAAGTATTTGGGGAGAAGACTTTGATAATGAAGTATGTGAGGAACTTCTGCCTCTTCGCGGTTCTTTATGTATGGCAAATTCCGGAGCAGATACGAATGGAAGTCAGTTTTTATCGTGCAGGCGAAAGCAGATACAGCGAAGAAAGGTCTGGAAGAAGGGAATGTAGAGCTCACAAAGAAACAACAAGCGTTATTCTTGGATCAGGGTGGATATCCATCCTTAACAGGAAGTTATACTGTGTTTGGACAAATGATCAATGGATATGATGTGTTAGATAAGATTTCAGGATGCAAGACACAAGATAATGGAAGTGGAGAAGTAAGCCAGCCAGTGAAGAAAGTTGTAATAGAAAATGACTGTTTCAAATGCAGAATAAATTAGAGGAAAACAGGTGGTTATATGCTGATCGTTGCACTTGATATTTCAAAAAGAGCCGTTATATGAGCAGATTTATAATTCTATCAAAGAAGAAATTATAACAGGAGTTTTGCCCTTTGGGGCCAGACTCCCTTCTGCAAGGAGACTTTCCAAACATTTAGATGTCAGCAGGAATACTGTGGACACTGCATATGCACAGCTTTGTGCAGAAGGATATATTGAATCAAAACCAAAACGTGGTTTCTTTGTCTGTCAGGTAGAAGAACTGGCAGAGCTTCACATTCCAGTTAAGATCGAAGAAGAGGAAGAAGAAATACGACCAGAGAAGATACCATACGACTTTTCATCAGCAGGAGTTGATATGGAACAGTTTCCTTATCATATCTGGAGAAAACTACTAAAAGAGATCATGATCAATGATAACAGTGAGTTATTTCAAAGGGGAATTTTCAAGGAGATTTGGAATTGCGCAAAGCGATCATGTATTATCTGAGACAATCCAGAGGTGTTCATGTTCATGCCAGCCAAATCGTAGTGGCAGCAGGAATGGAGAATCTGCTATTTTACTACGTCAGATTTTAGGAGAAAAAGTTTCCATTGGAATTGAAAATCCAGTTTACAAAAATGCGTATGAAATCTTAAAGGAATTAGATTTTAAGATTCATCCGATCTCCATGGACGAAAGTGGAATGTGTGTAGAACAATTGCAGAAAACAGATGCGAACTTAGCATATGTAACCCCGGCACACCAATATCCCACAGGCGTGATCATGCCAATAGGGCGAAGAAGTCAATTATTAGGATGGGCTAAAAAGATCCAGATCATTATATTATCGAAGATGATTATGACAGCGAGTTCAGATATCATGGAAAACCAATTCCAGCGATGCAGGGATTAGATGATGGAGAAAATGTGATCTACATGGGAACATTTTCAAAAGCGATCGCACCAGCGATCCGAGCAAGTTATATGGTGCTCCCAAAGAAACTTGCAAAGAGATATCAGCAGATTGGCCAGACATTTTCCTGTGCAGTATCAAGGATCGATCAGAAAGTTTTGACGCTGTTTCTGACAGAAGGGCATTTTGAACGACATTTAAACCGTATGAGGAATATTTATAAAGAGAAACATGATCTATTGATCAAAGAAATTAAGAAGTTAAACTCCGATATTCAAATATATGGTCATGGAGCAGGAGCACATATCATCGTAAGATTCCCTGTCAGTGATCAAAAGAGTTTCAAAAAATTAAGACAAAAGGCGTGATGATCTATCCGCTCTCATGGTATTATATAGAAGGAAAACCATTGAAAGAAGAATATATTTTGGGGTTTACGAGAATGAAAAAAGAAGATATGATAAAAGGGATTGAAATTATAGGAGAAGTACTCTATTCAAAATAAAAAGTGGAGGACAATCATATGTCAGAAGAGAAAAATCAAAATGAGATTGAGGAAGTAACAAATGAGGATGAACACAAAGATGTGGAACATTACTGCTATCTTTGCAGACGTCCGGAATCTGTAGCCGGTAAGATGTTAGAACTTCCGAATAATATTTTTATATGTACAGATTGTATGCAGAGGACATTAAATTCTATGGGCAATGGTCAGTTTGGATTTATTGACGCAAGAAATATGGATCTTGACAGCATGGATATCACAAAGATGATGAACGATATGCAGAGCATGCAGCCAAAAGCGGAAGTAAAGAAGAAAAGAAAGACAAAAAGAAGAGCCAGAGTTTACATTAAAAGATATTCCAGCACCACATCAGATCAAGGCGATGCTGGATGAATATGTTATTGGACAGGATTATGCGAAGAAAGTCATGTCTGTTGCTGTATACAATCATTATAAACGAGTGGTTACAAACACAATGGATGAGATCGAAATCGATAAATCGAATATGCTGATGATCGGACCAACAGGAAGTGGTAAAACATATCTGGTCAAGACACTTGCAAGACTGTTAAAAGTACCACTAGCGATCACAGATGCTACATCCTTAACAGAAGCAGGATATATTGGTGATGACGTAGAAAGTGTTTTATCAAAGCTCTTACAGGCGGCAGATAACGATGTAGACCGTGCAGAACATGGAATCGTATTCATTGACGAGATTGATAAGATTGCCAAGAAACAAAATACAAATAGCAGAGATGTCAGTGGAGAATCCGTTCAGCAAGGATTGCTAAAACTCTTAGAAGGAGCAGAAGTCGAAGTGCCAGTCGGAGCTACAAGCAAGAATGCAATGGTACCACTCACAACGATCAATACAAGGAATATTCTTTTATCTGTGGTGGAGCCTTCCCGAACTTAGAAGGAATCATCAAAAACGTCTGATGAAGAAAACATCGATCGGATTTGGAGCAGATTTAAAAGACTGTTTTGATGAGGAAGAAAACATCATTGCACAGGTTACGAATGAAGATTTGAGAGAATATGGATTCATACCGGAATTCATCGGAAGACTTCCAATGATATTTACATTAGAAGGACTGACAAAAGAGATGTTAGTCAAGATTCTAAAAGAACCAAAGAATGCGATCTTAAAACAGTATCAGAAGTTATTAGAATTAGATGAAGTAAAATTAGAATTCGATGAAGGGGCTCTGGAGGCTATCGCAGAACAAGCTCTGAAAAGAAAACAGGAGCCAGAGCATTACGTGCGATCATCGAGAAATTCATGCTCGACATTATGTACGAGATACCAAAAGACGACACAATCGGAAGCGTAACGATCACAAGAGATTATATTGAGAATCATGGAAATCCAGAGATTCATCTAAGAGATCAGTAAATAAGAATGATACGCCAATATGTATAAATGAAATGCAGCCAGAAAGTTAAATCAATAACTGTCTGGCTGCATTTTATGTTATTTAATATTCTATTAACGAAAGTCTTATTTAATAACCTTGATCCATCCTTCAGGGGCTTCAATATGACCCATCTGGATTCCTGTTAAAGTATCGTATAATTTCTGGATGACAGGTCCCATCTTTTCCATTCCGCTTGGGAAGCAGATTTCATTACCGTGATCATAAATCTTTCCTACTGGAGAGATAACTGCGGCTGTTCCACATAATCCACATTCAGCGAAATCTTTGACTTCATCAAATAATACTTCACGTTCTTCGACTTCAAGTCCAAGGTATTCTTTGGCTACATAAACTAAAGAACGACGAGTGATAGATGGAAGGATACTGTCAGATTTAGGTGTTACAACTTTACCATCTTTTGTAATAAAGATGAAGTTAGCTCCACCTGTTTCTTCTACTTTTGTTCTTGTTGCTGGGTCAAGATACATATTCTCATCAAATCCCTGACGATGAGCTTCCATGATTGGGTAAAGGCTCATAGCATAGTTTAATCCGGCTTTGATATTACCTGTTCCACGAGGAGCAGCACGATCATAATCACTGACACGGATAGTAATAGGTTTAGCTCCTTCTTTGAAGTATGGTCCTACTGGTGTAGTAAAGATACGGAACTGATATTCATTTGCTGGTTTTACACCGATCACAGGATCACTTCCGAACATATAAGGACGGATATATAATGTAGCACCAGAACCGAAAGGTGGTACGAATGCTTCATTCGCTGCAACGACTTTCTCGATCGCTTCTACAAATTTATCTTCAGGGAATACAGGCATCTCAAGTCTTCTGCATGAATCTGCCATACGGCTTGCATTTAAGTCAGGACGGAATACAACGATATGTCCATCTTCTGTTGTGTAAGCTTTCATTCCTTCAAAACATGTCTGAGCGTACTGTAATACACCGGCACATTCAGAGATTGTGATGTTGGCATCTGTTGTTAATTCACCTTCATCCCATGCTCCATCTTTGTAATTAGCTACAAAACGGTAATCTGTTGGCATATAACCGAAACCGATGTTAGCCCAGTCGATATTTTTCTTTTCCATAATATTAATGCACTTCCTTTTATTCGTATTGTAGAGTCGTTAGCCAGTCTATAGATGGTCGGCTAAAAATTCTTATTGCTAACAGTTTACACCTGAATATTTATAACGTCAAGAGATTTTATGCATCGTAACCATGAATGTTTTTCACCGATGGACCATATGTGAGTCCAACACCCTGAGAGCTGTTTGGTCCTTTTGGATATCCAATACCACTGTAATAAATATAATAAATTCCATTTTCCACAAAAGCTGCTACGGTAAATACCACGGTTGTCCCATGCTTTTTCCTTTTCAGATGGTTTTAAGATCGTAATACATTTCTTAAAATCATGCTCATTTTGGATGAAGTATAATAAAGATTCATTTCCCGGTGCCTATGCCCTTTGTAGAAGGCAACGACGAGCATTTCATAGCCTTTCTCTGTATGAATGACATCAAGATGCCAGCTTCGAAGTCTGTCAGATGGATATTTTAACTGAATCGTGCTTGGAGTTGTCCAATGAAAACCATCTTTACTTTCACGGTATAAAACAGGGAATTTTCTTTACAGTTGACAGTCCACATCTTATATCGTCCGTTTTCATAAATGATCGCCGGACTTAGAATACGATCAGTGCGTGCATCGGAAACCAATACATTCTGAGCTTTACTCCAGTGGATACCATCGGTTGTTGTACGTTTCATGATCTTATCGATCCTGGTACGATTATCGACTTGGCGCCAGTAACATTCTAAGGTATCGATGTCTTTTCTATATACAAGATGGGTATCTGAATTATACTGTTTGTCAGGGTCTTCAAATGGGGTCAATGGATCAAGTGAAACAGCTTTTCCCTCTCCTTCAAATGGCTTCCAATGAATCCTGTCATTGGAGACACAGACGTGTGGATTTTCTTTTCGCTGATCTGCACCTGGATATGGAGTGTATGCCATCCAATAGCGATAGCCGTTCCATGGTTTTTCAAAGTTTAAGACTTTTGGGTGAAATGCCTGATCATCACCGTAAGAACTGATGATATCAAGTTTTGATCTGCAAAGTTTCCTCTCCCAAGAGGCACTTGTTTTGGCAGGTTTATCAATTTCTGCCTGTGTGTTTTTGGTGCACAAGAAGATGTGATGATCAATAAAGCTAAGATCATCACCAGTGCAATGCTTTTGTTCTTTTAACATAATCTCCTCCTTATTGTAAGTAGCCTGTGAAGATCAAGGACAGTAAATATGGAAATTTACATAGATTTTACCTAGGCTGTTTACAGTATAACATAAAGAACAGCCTTGTTTTCATAAAAGTATAATAATTAAGGAAAATGAAAGAAAGTTATTGGGAAAGTATGAAAAATAATGCTATAATATTACAGAACAATCAAAAAGCGTAAACGAAAGGGGAGCCTTCTCATGGACCAGATGAAGTATCTAAAGGAACTGGCAGTGCGTTATCCAAATGTCGCAGCTGCTTCAACAGAGATCATCAATCTTCAGGCAATCTTGCATCTTCCCAAAGGAACAGAGCATTATGTTTCTGATGTTCACGGCGAATATGAGAAATTCAGCCATATCATAAGGAATGGATCAGGAGCGATCCGAAGCAGGATTGAAGATGAATTTGGGAATACACTGACAACAAAGCAAAAGAAAAATCTGGCATCAGTTATTTATTATCCGGAGCAGAAGATGGATTTAATGGAGGAAGAATTACCAAAGAATTTCCTTCTTGAATGGCAGCATGATACGATGGTACGTCTGGTTCATGTTGCAAGATCAGTCGGGAATAAATATACAAGATCAAAAGTAAGGAAAGCAATGTCACCAGAATTTGCCTATGTGATGGAAGAATTGATGGTAGAACACCGGAGAGCTGATAAGAAACGCTATGTAGAGCAGATTCTTGAGACGATCATCATGACAGGAAGGGTCAGACAGTTTATTGCAGCGATGGCCCATCTGATCCAGGATCTGACGATCGATCATCTGCATGTGATCGGAGATATTTACGATAGAGGATCTGGTCCACACAGGATCATGGACTGCATCATGAAGACAGCGAATGTTGATATTCAGTGGGAAATCACGATATTTTATGGATGGGAGCTGCATCTGGGCACCGCGCATGTATTTGTAATGTTGTAAGAATCTGTGCAAGATACAATAATCTGGATGTTTTGGAAAATGGTTATGGCATCAATCTGATCCCGCTGGCAAGATTTGCATTGGAGTGTTACAAAGATGATGAATGTGAATTATTCCATGCATCTGGAGAAGTGGATGAGAGTAATATCCGAGAAGAAGAATTGAATAAGAAGATGCACAAAGCCATTGCGATCATGCAGTTTAAAGTAGAAGGTCAATTGATCAAACGCCGTCCAGACTTTTGATGGATCAAAGATTACTATTAGACAAGATCGACTATGAAAAGGAACGATCACATTAGATGGAAAAGAATATGAATTAAAAGATAAGAATTTTCCAACGATCGATCCAAATGATCCATATAAATTGACCAAAGAAGAAGAATATGTGATGGAACATCTGGTAACTGTATTTAAATACTGTGCTTATCTTCAGGAACATATAAGATTCTTATTTGCAAAAGGACACTTATACAAGGTGTTCAATGGAATGCTTCTATATCATGGCTGTGTACCGCTAAACGAAGATGGAACATTTCGTGAAGTAGAGATTGAAGGAAGAAAGTACGCAGGGAAGGAACTTTATGACGTCTTAGAACATCTGGCAAGACAGGGTTATTATGAAGAAAAAGATATGAAATCCAGAAAATATGGACAAGACATCATGTGGTTCATCTGGTCAAATGAAAACTCACCAGTCTACGGAAAAGCAAAGATGGCAACGTTTGAGCGCTATTTCTTGGACGATGCAGATCTTAAGAAAGAAAAGAAAGACTATTACTATCAGTGGTATGAAAATGAAGCAGTGATCAACCAGATCTTAGAAGAATTCGGATTAGATACATCGACAGGCAAGATTGTAAACGGGCATATGCCAGTAGCAGTAAAGAAAGGCGAAAGCCCGATCAAATGTGGAGGAAAGCTATTTGTCATTGATGGTGGATTCTCGAAAGCATATCAGAAGACAACAGGGATCGCAGGTTATACCTTAGTGTCTAATTCTTACGGATTAAAACTCGTAGCACACGAACCATTTGTATCAAGAACTATAGCGATCAGAGAGGAAACAGATATCCATTCAGATACGATCGTTATTAATAAGGTAACGAAACGTAAATGTGTTATGGATACTGATAATGGCAAGGCACTACAGGAGAAAGTGGCAGATCTTGAACAGTTATTATGGGCTTATCAGAAGGGACTTATTACGGAGCGTATTTAAATTAATTTTCATAAATTGTATCATGCACATAGATTAACAGATGGAAATTGGGTGCATAAACTATAAAAACCTGAGGTATTTCTATGCTATGTGAAAATGCAGCCCAGAGTAATGATTATTTTGAATTTATCGGGGAATACAGCGGAGTACTTGACTATGTAAAAGAAGAATTCAACACAGAATGTATTACAGTGATCGATCAGAGATTCGCGATCGCATATGTCAAAAAGAACGGACGGACATCCATATATGGACAAAATTATCCATATAATACGATTCCACGTTGTTTCGGTCTGATGGACACACAGATGTTAGAAGATGTCGGAGTAGCGCAAGTCAGAAGGAGTACCTTGGATCTTTATGGAAATGGTGTTTTAGTTGGAATGATCGATACAGGGATCGACTATGAACATCCAGCATTTCGCTATGAAGATGGCAGCAGTAAGATATATTCTCTCTGGGATCAGACAATAGAAGGTGACCCAGAAGATACATTTCTGGGATATGGGACAGAATATACAAAAGAACAAATAGAAGAGGCACTGAAAAGCGACGTGCCACAGCAGAAAGTACCATCGAAGGATGAATCCGGACATGGTACTTTTTTAGCAGGTTTAATTGCTGGAAATGAGGATAACGAAACAGGATTTTCAGGAATTGCTCGAATGCAGGATTGATCGTAGTGAAATTAAGAAAAGCAAAAGACTATTTGAAAGAATATTACTGTATTGATCCAAAATACGAAGCATATGCAGAAACAGACATCATGCTGGCAGTTCACTATATCGATCATATTGCAGAACAGTTGCAAAGACCGATCGTCATATTCTTAGGCATTGGCACCAACCTTGCGTCTCATCTTGGAACAGGACCATTAGACCAGTATCTGTCAGGCAGAGCGATGCTTCGGAGTCGCAGTTGTCACAAGCGCTGGAAATGAGGGGCAGGCAAGACATCATTACAGTGGTCAGGTTTCACAAAATGATGCAAAAGTGGAAGTCAAAGTTGGAGAGTCGGAGTATGGATTTACAATGGAACTATGGGGATTAGCTCCGAACCGATATTATGTAGATATTGAGTCACCGTCAGGACAGAAAACAGGTAGGATACAAGGTGGGTTAAGCGGGCAAAGATATGTAACATTTTATTAGAAAAACAAGGCTGATCGTAGAATACTTTACGGTAGATACATCTGCAGGAGCTCCAGTTATCGTTATGAGATTTCAAAATCCGGCACCAGGAATCTGGAACATCTATGTCAGTGACGATGGCGTAGGAAATCGTGAATTTGATCTGTGGCTTCCGATCACAAACTTTATCAGCGAAGATACATTTTTCTTGGAATCCACACCATATAATACACTGGTAGCACCATCAAATACAGGATTGCTGATATCTTGTGGAAGTTATAATTCCAACACAGGAAGCCTCGCGATCGACAGCAGCAGGGGATTTCCAAGAAATGCGGTTAAACCAGATTTTACAGCACCAGGAGTAGAAATTCTAGGACCGTTACCAAGGAAACGCTATGGCAGAAAATCAGGAACAAGCGTTTCAGGAGCAATTACCGCGGGTATAGCAGCATTGATGTTAGAATGGGGATCATGCAGAAAAATGATATGCAGATCAATACGACAAGAATTAAAATTATCTGATCCGGGGAGCAAGGAGAGATCCGGAAAGAATCTATCCAAACAGAGAATGGGGGTATGGTCAAGTGGATCTGTATGAGACATTTTTGGGAATTCGGTAACAGCTATTTTCTGACTCATACATGCAGCATTACTTTTCGATAATTTACGAAGCAAAGAAACAAACAACTAAGAAACAGTCCCCACAAATATCCGTTCACTCCATACAAAGGAATCGCAAATAAAATAAAACAAATCTGGATCACAAGAGATACACTATTATGAAGCAGTGTATCTTTTGTTTTTCCAAGCCCATTTAATATGGTAGATAAGATGGAAGAACAATACAAAACGGACATAAAAAGACAATGATCTTAAATACTTTCCGCAAAGAGGATCATGAAAAAGAAATTTCCAATCCAGGGTCCAAAACAAAGAATCCGCCAAAAGCTCCAATTCCAAGAAATGTACAAAAGATAAGAGGTAAGATCGCACAACGTCGAAGATAAGAGGGATCGTTGTGAGTTTTGGCAGCAGAAATCTTAGGCAGAAGCATCAAAGATAATGCATTGGTGATCGTAGAAGGAAACATGATAAAAGGCAATGCCATGCCGCTTAAGATGCCATAGATCTCGACGCTGCGGTAACGATTTCCATAAAAACGATATAACATCATTGGGATCAGAATACTTTGCACACTCTGTAATAAGGTGACAGAAAAACTATTCAAAGTCAGTGGAATCCCAAGGGATAACAGTTCATGAAATACAGAAAGTTTTGATGCAGAAAGAGTAGACTTTGACAAGCTGTCAGCAGACTTTTGTGTAAGAAATAGAAGATCAGAGTAAAGAAAAATGAAACGATCTCCCCAACAGTCATTCCACAGACAGCTAGAAAAGCAGGAACTGGCATTTTCTCTATCATGAATACAGAAAGTAAAAGATAGAGGATACCCTTGAAATCTGTTCCAGACACAAAGAAAAAGCAGGAACACCCGAATTCTCAATTCCAAGGCAGTACCCATGAATACAGTTTTGATCCCGACAAATGGAAGAACAAGAACAGCAAGTCTCAGGCATGGTACACAGCTTGGTTCATGAAGAAAAACTGAACAGATCAGTTCTGCATACCAAAATACAAAGAAGGAGAAAATGATACAAAGGCACAGTGTAAGAATGATCGTAATGCGAAGTACATAACGAGCAGCATTAATATTTCCGTAGCTTTTTCTCAGCAGTGATCTTAGAAAGTGCGATCTGAAATCCCTGAAAACAGACAGCAAACCCAAGGAGATAAACAGGAAAGATCAATTGATAAATTCCAATCTGATGTGCACCGATCACGCCTGCCAGAAATATTCTATTATAGAAGCCGATGAGTCTTGAAAAAATTAGAGAGTGTTAAGATCACAGTTCCGCAAATAAACGGGCTTGCCTTTTCATAGGAAATACCAGCCATTTTAATCATTGTATGAAATAAAAAAAGATATGACAAATAATGTTGACATAAGATACATGCTTTGTTAAGATAACAAATGAAATCCGAGTTATATAGTCGGGATTGAGGTGAGAGAATGAAATTATCGACAAAAGGACGCTATGGATTAAGAGCGATGGTAGACATTGCGGTATACAGTCAGGACAGCCCGGTACCAATCAGTGCGATCGCAGAGAGACAGAATATTTCCGTCAGATACTTAGAGCAGTTATTACCTAAACTGAAGAAAGCAGGGATCATCAAAAGTATTCGTGGAGCACAGGGTGGATATATGTTAGATAAAGATCCAAAAGATATTTCGGCAGGAGATATCTTAAGGACTTTGGAAGGAGATTTAACACCGATCGACTGTGCAGCATTTACCGGAGATACATCGACTTGCAGCGGCACAAAATTCTGTGTGACCAAGACAGTTTGGAAACGAATCAATGACAGCGTTCAGCAGGCGGTTGATTCGATCACTTTACAAGAATTGATGGAAGAATCAATCGAAATACATACCAAATATGATCAAGAAGAAAGGTAGGAATCATAATCATGGAAAAGAAAATCATTTACTTAGATCATGCTGCTACTACAGCAACAAGACCGGAAGTTGTAGATGCAATGCTTCCTTATTTTACAGAAAACTTCTGGAATCCATCCAGTGTATATACACCAGCATTAAATAACCGTAAAGTTGTAGACGAATCAAGAGAAACGATCGCAAGATCACTTGGAACAACACCAGAGAATATCTACTTCACAGCAGGTGGTTCTGAATCTGATAACTGGGCATTAAAATGTACAGCAGAAGCTTATGCAAACAAAGGAAAACATATCATCACAAGTAAGATCGAACATCATGCGATCCTTCATACATGTGAATATCTTGAGAAAAAGGATTTGAGATCACATATATTGACGTTGATGAGAACGGAATCTTAAAATTAGATGACTTAAAAGCAGCGATCAGACCAGACACGATCCTGATTTCTGTGATGTTTGCAAACAACGAGATCGGAACGATCCAGCCAATTAAAGAAATCGGAGCTATCGCAAAAGAACATGGAATCTTATTCCATACAGATGCAGTTCAGGCATATGCTCAGATTCCAATCAATGTAGATGAATATAATATCGATATGTTAAGTGTCAGCGGACACAAATTCGGTGGACCAAAGGGAATCGGATTCTTATATATCAGAAAAGGATTAAAACTTCGTTCTTTCATTCATGGTGGAGCACAGGAAAGAAAAAGACGTGCTGGAACAGAGAATATCACAGGTATCGTAGGAATTGCAAAAGCAGTTGAAATCGCATTTGCAACAATGGATGAAAGAATCAAGCATGAGACAGAAGTCCGTGACTATGCGATTAAGAGAATCCTGGCAGAAGTTCCATACTGCCGTTTAAATGGAGATGCACAAAAGAGTACCAAACAACATTAATATCAGTTTCCAGTTCATCGAAGGAGAATCTTTACTGATCATGCTTGATATGGCAGGAATCTGTGCATCCAGTGGATCAGCATGTACATCAGGATCCTTAGATCCATCTCATGTACTGTTAGCTATTGGACTGCCTCATGAGATCGCTCATGGATCACTTCGTATGACGATCGGAGAAGAAACAACAAAAGAAGATATGGATTATGTTGTAGACAATATCAAAGAGATCGTGACAAAATTAAGAACAATGTCACCATTATATGAAGATTTTGTAAAGAAAAATAATTAAGAGGTTTTCCATAGAGGAAAATAATGAAAATAAAATTTCAGTAGAATTTATAGATAAGATCAGGAGGAATCATAATGTACAGTGAGAAGTAATGGATCATTTTCAGCATCCAAGAAACGTAGGAGAAATTGAAAATGCCAGTGGTGTGGGAACAGTTGGTAACGCAAAATGTGGAGATATCATGAGAATCTACTTAGATATCGATGATAATGGAATCATCCAGGACGTTAAATTCAAGACATTTGGATGTGGAGCAGCCGTTGCAACAAGCAGTATGGCAACAGAGCTTGTCAAAGGAAAGAACATTCAGCAGGCATTAGAAGTAACAAACAAAGCGGTTATGGAAGCATTAGATGGACTTCCACCAGTGAAAGTTCACTGTTCTTTACTTGCAGAAGAAGCAATTCACGCAGCATTATGGGATTATGCTGAGAAAAATGGTATCAAGATCGAAGGATTAGAAAACCTAAAACAGATATCAGTGAAGGTGAAGAAGAAGAGGAATACTAGGAGGCAGTTGTGAAAGAAAAAGTCGTGGTTGGAATGTCAGGAGGCGTTGATTCATCCGTTGCGGCATATCTCTTAAAGAAACAGGGATACGATGTGATCGGTGTGACAATGCAGATCTGGCAGGAAGAAGATGAGTTTGTTCAGGAAGAGAATGGTGGATGCTGTGGACTATCAGCTGTTGATGATGCAAGGCGTGTAGCACAGATGATCGGAATTCCTCATTATGTCATGAATTTTAGAAAAGACTTCAAAGATAAAGTCATTGACTATTTCTGTGAAGAATATTTAAATGCAAGAACTCCAAATCCATGTATCGCATGCAACCGTTATGTGAAATGGGAGTCCTTATTAAAGCGTTGCTTAGACATTGGAGCAGACTATATTGCAACCGGACATTATTCACAGATCACAAAGCTTGATAACGGACGTTATGCATTAAAATGTTCTAAGACACAGAAGAAAGATCAGACCTATGCATTATATAATCTGACTCAGAATCAGCTTTCTAAAACACTCATGCCGATCGGGGCATACACAAAAGATGAAGTCAGACAGATCGCAGAAGAGATCGGACTGTTAGTTGCCAACAAGCCTGACAGTCAGGATATCTGCTTTGTAGATGATAACTATGGCGAATTTATCGAAGAGACGACTGGAACAAAGATTCCAAAAGGAACTTTGTAGATCCAGAAGGCAATGTCTTAGGAGAGCATAAAGGGATCATTTACTATACAGTAGGACAGAGAAGAGGTCTTGGATTATCCTTGAAGAAACCAGGATATGTCATCAAAGTAGACAAAGATACGAATGAAGTTGTAGTCGGAGACAAACAGGATCTGTTTGCCAATGTCTTATATGGAAATAAAGTAAACTGTATGTCTGTACCAGAGTTTGAAGATGGTATGAAACTGATGGCGAAGATTCGATACAATAGTCCGGAAGTCCCTTGCAGAGTCTATATGACAGGGGAAGATGAAGTAAGAGTTGTCTTTGATGAACCACAGAGAGCGATCACGCCAGGACAGGCAGTCGTATTCTATGATGGAGACATTGTTGCAGGAGGGGCTACGATCTTTCGTGCAGCAAATGAAAATATGTGAATTTTATTTCATACTTTCTTCTAAAAAAGTTATGTTACAATACAATGTGTTGTATATTAAACACATAACAGGAGAAAGAGGTAGTATGCTAAATTTTATCAGAGGATTTTGTATGGCATTAGCTGACAGTGTTCCGGGTGTATCTGGTGGAACGGTTGCGTTCTTACTTGGTTTTATGACAAGTTTATCATGTCACTTGATTATTTGATGTCAGGAACAAAAGAAGAAAGAATTGAAGCAATTAAGTTTTTAATAAGGATTGGCATTGGATGGGTCGTTGGAATGGGAGCAGCAGTTTCTGTTCTGGCAAGTATTTTTGATGACAGGATTTATGAGATCAGTTCTTTATTCTTAGGACTTATCATTTTGCAATTCCGATGATCTGCAAAGAAGAGAAAGATTCATTAAAAGGAAAATACCAGAATATCATCTGGGCAGTGATCGGAGTTGTACTTGTTGCAGCAATCACATACTTTAATCCAGTATCTGGAAAAGGAATCAGTGTTAGCGTGGAACATTTAAATATCGCATTGGTTGTTTATATCTTCGCAGTAGCGATGGTAGCAATCTCAGCAATGGTACTTGGAATTTCAGGATCAACAATGCTTCTGATCTTTGGGTTATATGTTCCAGTGATCACAGCACTCAAAGAAGTGATGCATCTTCATTTGTCTTACTTCCCAGTCATAGTGATCTTTGGACTTGGAATCTTGACAGGAATCGCACTCGTGATCAAACTGATCCGCCGTGCATTGGAGAACCATAGAAGTGCGATGATCTATTTTGTTATCGGAATGATGATCGGTTCTTTATATGCGATCGTTATGGGACCAACAACACTGGAGAATACAAAAGCAGCGATGACACTTCATACGTTCCATCCAATATTCTTTATTATCGGTATCGTGATTGTCTTCGGTCTTGAGAAGATCAAAGCGATCGCAGAATAATACGAACAATTAAATGATACAAAAGTATCATGATCATAAAAGAAGTTTTGCAGAAATTTATCTGTGAGACTTCTTTTGATATATTTTGTGAAGAGATGATGATCGTAAATTCATGATAAACATTCACAGTTTTGACATAATCCTATGATAGAATAAAGTCAACAAAATAAGAAGGATGTTTCTTTTATAGGAAAGAAATATAAATAAATGGTATGAGAAAATAAGATTAGGAGGAAGATACAAGGTGAATGAATTAAAGATATTAGTTGTGGATGATGAAAGCAGAATGCGAAAGCTAGTCAAAGACTTTCTGACAAGAGCCGGCTATCAGGTGTTAGAAGCACAGGATGGTGAAGAAGCGGTTGATACCTTTTATTCTACAAAGGGAATCAATCTGTTAGTATTAGATGTTATGATGCCGAAGATGGACGGATGGGAAGTTGTCAAAGAAATCCGTAAAGTATCTAAAGTTCCGATCATCATGCTGACGGCAAAAGATCAGGAACAAGATGAACTTCTTGGATTTGAACTTGGAGTGGATGAATATATTTCCAAACCATTCAGCCCAAAGATCTTGGTTGCCAGAGTGGAAGCCATTTTAAGAAGAACGGTTCAGACAGAAGGTGAACAGATAGAAGCTGGCGGAATTGTCATGGATGTTGGGGACATCATGTCTCTATTGACGGCAAAAGCATCAATCTGAGTTACAAAGAATTTGAATTATTACAGTATTTTATGTCCAATCAAGGAAGAGCCCTTACAAGGGAAAGTATCTTAAATCAGGTATGGAACTATGATTACTTTGGAGATGCAAGAACGATCGACACCCACGTAAAGAAATTAAGAAATAAACTTGGTGAAAAAGGTTCTTATATTCATACGATCTGGGGAATGGGATACAAATTTGAGGTTGAAGAGAATTGAGAAAGAAATTATTAAAGAACCGTTCAGTCAGAGTCAAGATGACATTGATGCTGATCATTATCATGACGTCGGTGATCTTATTATCAGTACTGATCAATCTTACTATGTTGAAGACATATTATACTGTGAAGGAAAAGAAGACGATCAAAGAATCCTATTACCAGATACAGAAAGTTTTTCAAAAAGATACGGTACGGAAGAATGATGTGGATGAGATCGCGAAGACTTATAATTACAGGGTTTTGATCAGTGATGGATCAGGAACGATCGTTTATAGTTCTGAAGGAGAGAAGAGCTTGATGTATAAAAGCCTTTGGAACATTTTAAATGAAAATCTTGACAAGATCAGTAACCAGATCAAGAAGCAAGGTTATGCAGTTATGACCAATACCAATAAGAGTATGGGAACAAGCATCAATCTAATGGGCTATCTGGATGGTGATTATACAGTGATCATAAGTACACCGATGGAAAGTATCCAGACAAGTGCCAGATTATCCGGACAGTTTACGATGTATGTTGGACTGATCTTGATCATTTGCGGCGCAGTTGCGATGTATTTATACAGCCGCCAGTTTACAAGACCAATTGAAGATATGGCCAAGGCTGCGAATCAGATGTCACATTTAGATTTTGATGTGAAAGTACCAACAGGATCTGATGATGAATTAGGACGACTTGGAGCCAGTATCAATGAGTTATCATCTAAATTGGAATTCACCATTTCAGAACTGAAAACAGCGAACAATGAACTGCAAAAGATATCGAGCAGAAAGTTCAGATTGATGAGATGCGAAAGGAATTCTTATCCCATGTATCCCATGAATTAAAGACACCGATCGCACTGATCCAGGGATATTCGGAAGGATTGAAAGACAATATCTTAGATGATGAAGAAAGCAAAGAGTTCTATTGTGACGTTATTGCAGATGAAGCAAAGAAGATGAACCGTATGGTACAGAAACTTCTGACACTGAATCAGATTGAATTCGGAAATAATCAGGTCAATATGGAACGATTTGATATTACAGAAATGATCCGCAATATGGTAGAATCAAGCAAGATCCTTGTGGAAAAGCAAGAAGTCAAGATCATATTTGATGAGCCAGAGACTCATGTGTGGGCAGATGAATTTATGATCGAAGAAGTTGTGAACAACTATCTGAGCAATGCCAGAAATCACGTGACAGACGGTGGGATCATCAAAGTCAGCTATTGTCGTCATGGAAATGACGTGAGGATCAAAGTATTTAATACGGGAGACCATATTCCACAGGAAGATATTGATAAATTGTGGGTAAAATTCTATAAAGTCGATAAAGCAAGAACAAGAGAATACGGTGGAAGCGGAATCGGATTGTCTATCGTAGAAGCAACGATGAAAGCACATGGCAAAGATTATGGAGTTGCCAATGTAGAAGGTGGTGTAGAATTTTACTTTGATGTGGAATCTGCGGATTCTGAATCTGTACAATGTTAAAAAGCATTTTCATTGTGTTGTGTATGAAAGTAAAAATGCTACAGACAAAGAAATGAGTTTTGTGGTATGATAGATAAATAGTGTAAGCAAAAGAAATCAGTGTAAACTGGTTTCTTTTGGATAATAGGATAAAAAGGATGAAAAGAAATATGTTAAAAGATTACAAAGAACAGATTCAGGATGCAGACCTTGTATTAGTGGGAATCGGACGAGAATTGCGTGCAGACCGTGTGATCGATTTCAAGAAAGCGATCACAAATGAATATTACCAGAATCTCATCGATAAAGAAGATGAAGATTCCAAATGGATGAGAACTGTTTACGAGAGAGAGTATTTATTATCCATGAAAGAGACAGATCTGTTTAAAGAATTAGAAGAAGTTTTGGAAGGAAAAGAATATTTCGTAGTGACGAGTAACGATGATGGATTACTGTATCATACCCATTTAAAGAAAGATCACGTGACAGCACCATGTGGAAACGGAGATTTCTTCCAGTGCAGTGCACCATGTGATGAGCAGCTCTATCCTGCGAACTTAGGACTTAGAGATTTGATCGACTATTATGAAAAACAGGAAAGATCGAACATCTGGAATGTCCAAAATGTGGAAAACAATTGATCTTTAATGTCCGCACAGAAGAGACAAAATCTATCTATATCGAAGGAGCTTACTTAAATTCATGGGCAAGTTACACAAAATGGCTGCAAAACACTTTAAATAAAAGCTTTTATATTAGAATTAGGAGAAGGTTTTGAAGTTCCAAGTTTGTTCCGCTGGCCTTTCGAGAAGATGGCATTCTACAATGAGAAAGCAACGTTCGTAAGAGTTCATCATTCACTATACCAGATCGGAAAAGAGATCAAAGAAAAAGGAATCGGGATCAAGATGGACAGCCGTGACTTTTAAACATAGCACACGAATAGGAGGCACCTATGATAGCGATTATTGATTATGATGCAGGAAATATCAAAAGTGTTGAAAAATCACTCAATTATCTTGGAGAAGAAGCAATCATCACAAGAGATCACGATGAGATCGTAAACAGCGATAAAGTGATTCTTCCGGGAGTTGGAGCATTTGCAGATGCGATGGAGAAGATCCGTCATTATGGATTAGAAGAAACGATCCATGAAGTTGTAGAGAAGAATATTCCATTTTAGGAATCTGTCTTGGGTTACAGCTGATGTTTGAATCCAGCGATGAAGGACCGGGAGTCAAAGGACTTGGATTATTACCTGGAAAGATCTTAAGAATTCCAAAGAGTGGAGATTTAAAGATTCCACATATGGGATGGAATAATATCAAAGTCAAAGAAGATTCAAGATTATTCAAAGGACTGCCAGAGAATCCTTATGTATATTTTGTACATTCTTACTATCTTCAGGCAGACGATGAAGATATTGTAGCAGCAACAACCGAATATGGTGTGAAGATTCACGCAGCAGTAGAGAAAGACAACATCTTTGCCTGCCAGTTCCATCCAGAAAAGAGCAGCACCGTAGGATTACAGATTTTAAAGAACTTCGTTTCACTATAGGAGGAATTGGCTATGCATACAAAGAGAATTATCCCATGCTTAGATGTGAAAGCAGGACGCGTCGTAAAGGTGTCAATTTTGTCAATCTGATCGATGCCGGAGACCCGGTAGAGATCGCAGCAGCATATGACAAAGCAGGTGCAGATGAACTTGTATTCTTAGATATCACAGCATCATCCGATGCAAGAAATATCATGATCGATATGGTAAGAAAAGTCGCAGAAAAGGTATTTATCCCATTTACAGTCGGTGGAGGAATCCGTACCGTTGATGATTTTAAGGCAATCTTACGAGAAGGAGCAGATAAGATTTCCATTAACTCCTCAGCGATCAATACCCCAGATTTGATCAATGATGCTGCAGACAAATTCGGAAGCCAGTGCGTTGTTGTAGCGATTGATGCCAAACGCAGAGCCGATGGAAGCGGATGGAATGTATACAAGAACGGTGGAAGAATCGATGTAGGCTTAGATGCTGTAGAATGGGCCATGGAAGCAAACCGCCGCGGAGCAGGAGAGATCCTGTTAACAAGCATGGACTGTGACGGAACGAAAGCAGGATATGACAATGAACTGACAAGAATCATTGCAGAGAATGTTGATATTCCAGTGATCGCATCTGGTGGTGCGGGGAATAAAGAACATTTTATGATACATTGACAGAAGGAAAAGCAGATGCAGCATTGGCGGCTTCACTGTTCCATTTTAATGAATTGAAGATATCTGATCTGAAGGAATATCTGGATCAGAGAGGGATCAGTGTCAGAAGATAGAATTACATCATTTGATGATAAGGAAAGAAGACTCTTTTGTGAGGAGTCTTCTTTTTACAATGTTATTGTAAAATATTGACAGGAATAAGTGAATGTGTTTTAATTACATAAAATACAAATATTTACATAAATAAAATATTGACACCAAATACGACACCAAATATAATGAAAGAAAGGAAGATACAAATGTCAAAATGGGATAAACTAATCGCACGTATTTGCAATTTGTCGAAGGATCTTCGATTTACACAATTACAAAGGGTATTAGAAACTTATGGGTATAGGATGGATGCCCCAAGAAGTGGAAGTAGTCATTATACATTTAGAAAACAAGGGAAAAGTCCAATTACAATACCAAAGCATGAACCAATTAAAAAGTATATGTAGAAATGGTAAGAAAGGTTGTAGAAAGCGAGGAAAGAGAAAATGAAAACGCTGAATGAGTATATGAGTATGTCATATAAGATGGAAATCATAGAAGATCAAGATGAAGGTGGGTTTGTAATATCTTATCCTGATTTACCAGGTTGTATTACATGTGGAGAAACGATAGAGAGTGCAATGCAGAATGCAAAAGATGCAAAAGAGAGTGGATCAGAGCAGCATTGGAAGAGGGAATAGAAATTTATGAACCAGATAGCTTGGAAAATTATTCTGGACAATTCAAATTAAGAATACCACGAAGTCTACACAGATCATTAGCAGAACATTCACAGAGAGAAGGAATTAGTATGAATCAATACTGTGTTTATTTACTTTCGAAAAATGATGTGATGTATTCAAAATAGTATGAATAATTAAGGAAAGAAGTAGAATTATAGAAAATCAAGACAGCCAAAGGCAAAGCAAGAAAGCATCCTCTATACCGTTGGGCAAGACTGATCGCCGCAACGACATGGGAAGAGGTTGCGCAGGAATCAGCAGGTAATAGATATATGGAAAGGATACAAGAAGAAATGGTAAAGATGAGCAGGACGAACGGGACAGATATCTATATTTGAGAGAAGCGATGGCAGCGAGTGACAGAGTGAGTCAGATGCAGAGTGCGGAAAACCGTGGAAGAAGAGAGGGAATTTATCAAGGAAAAATTTTAACTCAGATTTCGATGATTCAGAAGAAAGTGAAAAAATAAGAATCTTGAGCAGATAGTCGATGAATTAGAAGAACCAATGGAAGAAATAAGACCAATCTACGATCAAGTAAAACAACATCCAGACAAAACAGCAGAAGAAATCTACAATCTAATTAATAATGAATAAAAATCGGAGGACATTACAAATGAGTATCAAAACAGACAAAGCAGCACAAAACCACCAGAAAGGCTACAACTGTGCCCAGGCAGTTGCCTGTGCATTTGCTGAAGAAATGGGAATCGACGAATCCATCATTTTCAAGATGATGGAAGGTCACGGATTAGGAATGGGCTGCATGGAAGGAACATGTGGAGCAATCACCGGAGCCGTTGCAGTCATCGGTGCCATAAAAGCTGTGGAGACATCGAGAAACCAGTTTCCAAGGCAGCAACCTATAAACTATCAGGAGAGCTTGTAAAACGCTTTCAGGAGAAGAATCAAGCAACAAAATGTAAGGACCTAAAAGGGATTGAAACGGGAAAAGTCTTAAGATCCTGTCCAGGCTGCATTGAAGATGCAACAGCCATTCTGGAAGAAATTTTAGCAGAATGATCTAATTGAAATAGAAAGAAACAAACAAGAAGCCATGTTACAAGCATAGACAAGATTTATCTATGCCGGAACATGGCTTCTTTATTAGCATTTGATTCTAAACAATAGAAAAATAACTATTTATTCATATTCTTCTCAGCCGCAGAAAGCATCAGCTTAATACGGTTGATTTGGTTAACCTCACTAGCTCCCGGATCATAGTCGATCGCTACGATGTTCGCATCAGGGAATGCCTGACGGATTTCTTTGATAACACCCTTACCAACGACATGGTTCGGTAAGCATGCAAATGGCTGTGTACATACGATATTTGGAGCACCGCTGTGAATCAGTTCAACCATCTCACCAGTTAAGAACCAACCCTCACCAGTCTGGTTACCGATCGATACGAATGGTTTTGCATATTCTGCAAGGTCTTTGATATATGCAGGCGGCTCAAAACGGTTACTCTTGGCTAGTTCTTTACGAAGAGTCTGACGGTAACGCTCTACAACCCAGATTGCGGAGTTGCTGACGATCGCAGATTTCTTGGATTTACCAAGATAACGGTATTTGAAGTTACTGTTGTAGAAGCTGTACATGAAGAAGTCTAACAGATCAGGTACAACAGCTTCCGCACCTTCACGTTCCAGAAGCTCTACTAAGTGATTGTTTGCGTCTGGAAGGAATTTAACAAGGATCTCTCCAACGATTCCGACACGAGGTTTCTTGATATCCTTTAATGGAATGCGGTCGAAGTCACGAATGATTCCACGGATATTCTTCTGGAATGTATAGAAGTTACCTTTGGCAATATCACGTTTACATTTAGCAGCCCATTGTCTGTGTAATTTGTTGACAGAACCAGGTTTTACTTCATAAGGACGTGTATGATAAACCGTTCTCATAAAGACATCACCATAAACGATCGCCTGAACTGCTTTGTTTAATAAACCAGGTGTAAAGCTAAATCCACTGTTTTTCTCGATTCCTGGGCACTCAAACCAACAACAGGAACATAACCGTAACCAGCTTTCTCAAGCGCACGGCGGATAAAACTGATATAGTTTGTCGCACGGCATCCACCACCTGTCTGGGAGATGACAAGTGCGATCTTATGAGGATCATATTTACCAGAAAGTAATGCGTTCATTAACTGTCCGATAACGATCAGAGATGGATAGCAGGCATCATTATTTACATACTTAAGACCTGTGTTAACATCTTCCATACCACCCTGATTTAAAACTTCAACGTTGTATCCACAAGACTGCAGAGCAGGCTCTAAGAACTCAAAATGGATCGGAGACATCTGAGGAACTAACAGTGTATAGTTCTTACGCATCTCTTTGTAAATTCCACACGTTTGATCGCTGGAGATACAGGTTTTGGTTCGATCTTATGTTTTACGGACACGGACAGCACTGATCAGTGAACGGATACGGATTCTGGCCGCTCCAAGGTTATTAACCTCATCAATCTTTAATACTGTGTAGATACGTCCGGATTTTGTTAAGATATCTTTCACTGTATCAGTTGTAACAGCATCCAGTCCGCAACCGAAAGAGTTTAACTGAATGACTTCTAACTGTTTATTTGCTTTTGCATAGTTTGCTGCAGCATAGAGTCTGGAATGATACATCCACTGATCCTGTACGTTTAATGGACGTTCAACCTTTGATAAATGAGAAATAGAATCCTCAGTTAAAACAGCAATTCCATAAGAGTTGATCAATTCTGGAATACCATGGTTGATCTCAGGATCGATATGATATGGACGACCACATAGAACGATACCAGTTCTGCCAGTTTCAGCAAGGTAAGCAAGGACTTCCTCACCCTTATTCTGGATATCTGTACGAACCTGTGAAAGTTCTGCATAAGCTTTATCAACCGCGTGATTTATTTCGTCAGCAGTCAAATGATACTGAGCTTCTAATTCCTCAAATAAACGGGATTTTAAAGCTTCTTCATTATCCAGTGCTAAGAATGGATTCATAAAGTTGATATGCTCTGTTGCAAGTTCTTCCATGTTATTTTTGATATTTTCTGCATAAGAAGTAACGATCGGGCAATTATAATGGTTGTTTGTACCTTCCATTTCGTCACGTTCATAAGGAATACAAGGGTAGAAGATATCCTTGATTCCCTGTTTGATCAGCCACATCACATGACCATGGGCTAATTTTGCAGGGTAACATTCAGATTCACTTGGAATAGATTCGATACCTAACTCATAAATCTTACGAGAAGATTCAGGAGATACCACAACTTTAAATCCAAGATCTGTAAAGAATGTATACCAGAATGGATAGTTCTCATAAATATTTAAAACTCTAGGGATACCAATGACTCCACGAGTGGCTTTCTCATCAGATAAAGGTTCGTAGTCAAAGGTACGATGAAGTTTGTAATCGTAAAGGTTTGGAATATTTTCAGCATTCGGTTCTTTTCCAATACCACGTTCACAACGGTTACCAGTGATATAACGGCGTCCGTTAGAGAACTTATTGATCGTTAACAGGCAGTGATTTGTGCAGCCTTTGCATCGTGTCATGGAAGTATCAACACTCATCGCAAAGATTTCTTCTAATGGAAGCATAGAAGTTTCCATACCATCTTCGTAACGTTCTCTCGCAATCAGTGCGGAACCAAAGGCACCCATGATACCTGCGATATCAGGTCTTACAGCATGACATCCGGAGATACGTTCAAAGCTTCGAAGAACCGCATCATTATAAAATGTACCACCCTGTACAACGATATGTTTTCCAAGGTCAGATGGGTCTGTTAACTTAATAACTTTATATAAAGCATTCTTGATTACAGAATAAGCAAGACCAGCAGAGATATCTCCGACAGTTGCACCTTCTTTCTGTGCCTGTTTTACTTTAGAATTCATAAATACCGTACAACGTGAACCAAGATCGATCGGATTCTGTGCTGTTAAAGCAACTTTGGCAAATTCCTGTACAGAATGATTTAAGGATTTCGCGAAAGTTTCAATAAATGAACCGCATCCAGAAGAACATGCTTCGTTTAACTGTACATCATCAACAACTCCATTTTGATACGGATACATTTCATATCCTGACCACCGATATCAAGGATACAGTCCACATCAGGATCAAAGAATGCAGCTGCATAGTAATGTGCGATCGTCTCAACTTCTCCAAAGTCAAGATTTAAGGCAGCTTTTACAAGATGTTCTCCGTATCCTGTGGAACAGGAAGATACGATCTTAGCTGTCTTTGGCATCTGTGTGTCAATCTCATGAAGCGCTTCAACAACGGCGTGAAGAGGACTTCCGTTATTGTTATTGTAGTAGCTGTAAAGAAGTTCTCCATCCTCACCAGCTAAAGCAACTTTTGTTGTAGTGGAACCGGCATCGATCCCCAAGTAACAATTTCCTTTATATGTAGCAAGATCTCCACGTTTCACAACATGACGGTTATGATCTTTTACGAAATTTTTATATTCTTGTTCACTCTTAAATAAAGGCTCTAAACGGTCAACTTCCTGCTGAAGTTCGATCTTCTTCTCAAACTGTTTTAAAAGATGTTCAAAATCAGTTGTAACTTCCTCTTTAGCATTCAGAGCAGCACCGACAGCTGCAAATAAATGAGAGTGTGTAGGAGCGATAATCTCATCATCTTTTAGGTTTAATGTACGGATAAATGCTTCTTTTAATTCTGTAAGGAAATGAAGAGGTCCTCCGAGGAAAGCAACATTTCCACGGATCGGTTTACCACATGCAAGACCACTGATCGTCTGGTTTACGACTGCCTGGAAAATAGAGGCAGCAAGGTTTGGTTTTGTAGCACCTTCGTTGATCAGGGGCTGGATATCTGTTTTGGCGAATACACCGCAGCGGGCTGCGATCGGATAGATCGTATCATAATCTTTCGCATATTCATTTAATCCGCCAGCATCTGTTTGTAATAAAGAGGCCATCTGATCGATAAATGATCCGGTACCACCGGCACAGACACCATTCATACGTTGATCGATCCCATTTGTGAAATAAATGATCTTAGCATCTTCACCACCAAGCTCAATGGCAACATCTGTCTGAGGTGCATAATCCTGAAGTGCACTTGATACACAGACAACTTCCTGACAGAATGGAATATCTAAGTAAGAAGAAATGGAAAGTCCTCCGGAACCGGTAACGGTTGGAGCAAATGTCATTTCCCCAATCTGGTCTTTTGCCTTTTAATAAGGAAGATAAAGTTTCCTGAATCTTGGCAAAATGTCTCTGATAATCAGAGAAAAGTATATTATGTTGTTCGTCGATGACAGCGACCTTGACTGTCGTTGAGCCAATATCAATTCCTAATCGTTTCATCTTCTCGTATACCTGCTTTCTATAAAAGTACTATAATTTCAAGCGTTAAAATAATGTTAAAACATATCTGTCCAATATACATGGACATTATATCTATTATAATCATTTTCAAAATAATTGCAAATAGGAATATTATCTAAAAAATCGGAGAAAATAATGGAAACAAGGGAATGCTGCTGCATATTCTATAAAAAGCGAAGGAATGCCAAGAATGATGCAGACAAATTCGTGTAAAGGGACAGTGTATGTTGTAAAGGAAAAGGATAGTTTATATAAGATCGCGAAAGCACATGGTGTCAGGGTAAAAGATATCATGAGACAAAATCCTTTTGTAAATGTATATAATTTACAGATTGGAGATGAATTATGTGTGCCTGGATTTACGAACGTGATCGAAGGAGCTTTCGTTCCATATGTTGTAAAAAGGAGAAACAATCCTTGATATAGCCAAGATGCACAAAACAACAGTGGAAAATTTAGCAAAAGTAACAAAAAATTAGGAGTTAACACTTCCAGTTGGTACAGTACTGTTAATTGACAAAGCAAAATGAGTTATTTATAATGGAATAGGTAAAAGTTTGGAATTTTAGATATTTCAGATGATAAAACAGGATTCATAGAGTCCTGTTTGTGGGGAACTTATGGACAAGGTACTTCCATAGAAAGGAGCGGACAATGATCAAGTATTATCGTACGATGGATCACCAGATTCATGAAATCAGTGAACCTATGGAAGGAACCTGGATATCGTTAATTCATCCCACAGCTGCAGAACTTGCGAAGATCGCAACAGACTATAAGATTGATATAGATGACTTAAGAGCACCACTGGATGAAGAAGAACGTTCTCATATCGAAGTGGAAGAAGGTTATACTTTATTTATCGTAGACGTTCCGACAACAGAAGAGAGAAAGGAAAAGAATACTTCCTGACGATTCCATGTGGTATCATCCTGACAGAGAAAGTGATCATTACGGTCTGTCTGGAAGATACAGCAGTGTTAGCAGACTTTAAGAATGGAAGGGTTCGAAATTTCTGGACATTTAAAAGGACAAGATTTATCTTGCAGATCCTTTATCGGAATGCATCCTTGTATCTGCAGTATCTGCGAATCATTGATAAGAAGAGTGATTCTGTTGAGAAGCAGCTTCATATTTCAACAAAGAACCAGAACTGATCGAGCTTCTGGAATTAGAGAAGAGTTTGGTTTACTTCTCTACATCCCTGAGATCAAACGAACTGGTGCTTGAGAAGATGTTAAAGATTGATAAGATCAAACAGTATCCAGAAGATGAGGAATTACTGGACGATGTTATCATAGAGAATAAACAGGCGATTGAGATGGCAGACATCTACAGCAATATCTTAAGTGGTACGATGGATGCATACGCATCCGTTATCTCAAACAACCTGAATATTGTAATGAAGGTTCTTGCGATCATAACGATCGTTATGTCGATTCCGACGATGATCGCGAGTTTCTGGGAATGAATGTTCCAGTACCACTGGCACATTCAGCACATGGATTTTGATCCTTGTGATCGTATCCTTGATCCTTACGATCTTTGGAGGATATATCCTTGGAAAGAAAAATATGTTTTAATTTTTGATGATAAGAAAGGTTTTCTATGTGGCTTAATAAACTGGAAGAGAAGTTTGGCAGATATGCGATACCGAATCTCCCTAAGATCATTGTTTTATTGTATGCAGTCGGTTTTGTGATCGCCAATATATCACCACGATTATATAGTTTACTGGAATTGAATCCGTATCTGATCTTGCATGGACAAGTCTGGAGAATTGTGACATTCCTGTTGATCGGACCAGAGACGAATTTGATCTTTGTAATATTTGTATTGTTATTTTATTACTCGATCGGAAGCTCATTAGAGCAGGTATGGGGAACATTCCGATTCAATATGTATTATTTGATCGGAGTTTTAGGAACGATCGTTGGGGCATTTTAACTTATGCGATCCTTACATTCGCATATGGAGAAGGCTATGGAGCGTTTGTTAACATGGATACTTTTATCTGAACATGACGTTATTTTTAGCATATGCGTCTATGTTCCCAGAGATGGAAGTATATTTGTATATGATCCTTCCAATCAAGGTAAAATGGCTTGGATACTTAGATGGATTATATTTAATCTACATTTTTAAGTTCAGGCTTTACAGTCGCCGGAATTTCGGTTAAAGTATCTATAGTTGCAGCTTTGTTAAATTTTCTACTATTTTTCTTCTCTATGAAGAAGATTCGAAGAATGGGAGCAAACTTCAAGGCTAAAACAATACATAAGAAGAAGGCGAGAGCGTACAAAGCTAAGACGATCACGCCAAAGAAGAAGAATGGTGCGATGCACGAATGTGCAGTGTGCCACAGAACAGAACTTGACGATCCAGAATTGGAATTTCGTTATTGTTCAAAATGCGATGGGAATTATGAATATTGTCAAGATCATTTATTTACCCATAAGCATGTGAAAAGGTGAGTTGTTTATTATTTAAATATATTTTTGAAACCAAAGGAGAAAAATTATGCTAACCAAGAAGACAAAAATCATTTGTACAATGGGACCTGCAACAGATGACGATGAGGTATTAAAAGACCTGATGCGTTCAGGAATGGACATTGCCCGTTTAAACTTCTCTCATGGAGATCATGAAGAGCAGTTAGGACGTATCAAGAGAATTAAGAAGTTCAGAGAAGAACTGAATTTACCAATCGCTATTTTACTTGATACAAAAGGACCAGAGATCCGTACAGGATTATTAGAAACAGATGATGATGTTGAATTAGTAACAGGTCAGGAATATACACTGACAACAAGAGACATCAAAGGAAATAATGAAATTACCAGCATTACATATGCGGAACTTCCACAGGATGTAGAAGCTGGAAACACAATCCTGATCGATGACGGATTAATTGAGTTAAAAGTTAAAGAGATCAAAGATGGAACAGATATCGTATGTGACGTTATCAACGGAGGACTTTTAGGAAGCCGTAAGGGTGTTAACGTACCTAACGTAAGAGTTAACTTACCATCTATCACAGAAAAAGATAAAGCAGATATCGAATTCGGTCTTGAGAATGGAATCGACTTCATCGCAGCATCATTCATCCGTAATGCAGAAGCTGTAGAAGAGATCAAAGATATCATCGGTGCACATAACATGCATGTTGGTGTAATCTCTAAGATCGAGAACATGGAAGGTGTTGAAAACATTGATGCGATCATCGATGCATCTGCTGGTATCATGGTTGCTCGTGGTGACCTTGGTGTTGAAGTACCTGCTGAAGAAGTACCTTTCTTACAGAAAGAGATCATTAGAAAATGTAACGATGCATTCAAACCAGTTGTTACAGCTACACAGATGTTAGATTCTATGATCCGTAACCCACGTCCAACAAGAGCTGAGGCTACAGACGTGGCAAATGCGATCTATGATGGAACAGATGCAATCATGTTATCTGGAGAAACAGCAAAAGGTAAATATCCAGTAGAAGCTGTTAAGATGATGAATCAGATCGCAATCTCAACAGAAGTTCACTTAAGCACAAAGATCAAAGATTACAGATCTAAATATATCAATCGTGGAATTTCAGCAGCAGTTGCTTATTCTGCAGTACAGACAGCACACAATGTAAATGCAAAATGTATCTTAGCATCAAGTATGTCAGGATTCACAACAAGAATCGTATCTAAATTCAAACCAGATGCACAGATCATCGGTCTGTCACCAGATGATGCGATCGTACGTCAGATGCAGATCTATTGGGGAGTACGTCCTTTCAAATCTCACAAAGCTGAGACAACAAAAGATCTGTTAGATGAAGCAACAGATATCGTATTAGATGCAGGACTTGCTGAGAAAGATGACATCTTAGTCTTAACAGGTGGTGGACCAGCTAACCATCGTGGAAAAGGTGTTACAAACATGCTGAAAGTTGTAAAAATCGGCGAATTTGGCGAGTAATCGACAACAATATATGTTAAAATGGGGATGTAGTAATACATCCCTTTTGTTTTATCAGGAATTTTATCAGAAATGAATGGGGAGAATTTTCAGGAGGAAAAATGAGTGAAAGTTTCAGAACGTGTATACATATCAGAGATATTAAAATTACAAAGAAACGTCTTTTGTAAAATACAAGAAAAGAAATCAATTTCAAGATTGTACTGTATTACACTGCCGCTCTGGAACAGTGCATTTCTGGAAATATATCCATATAATGAACTATTATCCGATATTCACGAAGGAAAAGATATCATGATCGTAGGAATGGCAGCAGGACGAGATGATGCAGTTGTTATGTTAAGACGCATGATCAATGATCTGTATCATAAAGGAGAACTTGAGGATGTAACAACATATTTTTGTGGGGAAGATAAATGAGTATACTATTTTTAATATTAAAGATCATAGGAATCCTAATCCTGATACCGATCGTGTTATTGTTGATCCTTTTAATCTTCCCGATCTGTTATCAGATCGAAGGAGATTTTGATGGGAAGAGTCCCAAAGCACAGGTAAAGGTATCATGGGCAGTTATATTTTTACGTGCAAAAGCATTCTATGAAGAAGAGCTGAATTTTGGGATCAGGATTTTGGAATACCGATTTATGATTCAAGGAAAGAACACTGGTCTGTATTTGGAGAGCATAAAGAGAAAGATAAGAAAAACATAAGAAAAGATCAGACTCTAAAAAGAAACAAAAAAAAAAAAACAATAAGAAACGAGTAGAAAAGAAAAAGTACATATCCTTCTGAAGATGAAGATGTATTTAATCTCACATGGGATGAAAAGAAGAAAGAACAAAGACATCAACAACAAGAAAAATGTACGAAAGATCAGAAGATAAGATATCAGAATCTAAGATAGACAAAACAACAGATAAAGAAAAGAGTTTTTGGCAAAAGAATCGTGAATTTTCTTAAAAATGTTATAATAGATGCAAGAATTTCATAACAAAGATCCGTAAGATCACAAATAAGATGGAAATGATCGGAGATCTATTGGAAGATGAGGATATCATTGATGCAGTGAAGCGGATCAAGAGATATGGAGTGAATGGGGTAAAGCTGTTACTTCCACAGAAACTAAATGCAAAGATCATATTTGGATTCGAAGACCCATATTACACGGGAAAAGTCTTAGGCTGGACCGCTGCATTGATTCCAATCTACGGTGATCATATCGATATCACACCAGATTTTGAGAAGAGAATCTTGAAAGGAGAGCTAAAGATCAAAGGAAGGATCCGAAGATACAAGATCTTATATTTGTTATGGAAAGTATATAAAGATAAAGATGAATTAATCAAACAAAAAGACCGAGCAATAAGAATGATAGGAGGCAGTTAAAATGAGCAAAGAAAATTTAAAAGATACCATGGGTTCACTATTTGACGGTATGGAAGGATTCTTAACATCAAAACGGTCGTAGGAGAACCAATCTACATCAAAGATACGATCATCTTACCATTAGTTGATGTCTCCTTCGGAATGGGAGCAGGAGCTTTCTCTGGTGATAAGAAGGACAAGAGCGGTGGTGGAATCGGAGGAAAGATGACTCCAAGTGCAGTTCTTGTCATTAAAGATGGACAGACGAAACTTGTGAATATTAAGAATCAGGAAACGATTGTGAAATTACTGGATATGGTACCAGATGTGATCGATAAGTTTACGGGGAAGAATGAGACATTAGAAGATATTGTGGATGATCTTGAAAAGTAAAATTTGATTGTCTAACAGAAATGTATTGAGTATTCATAAAACATAAAGAAAGATAGAGCTACGAAAAACGAATTCCATTGACGGATTTTTGCAAAAATTCTATGGAATTCTATCATTTCGTACCTCTATCTTTCTTTATGTTTTATGAATACCTGAAGACATTCTTTTATAAAATTAAGAATTTTCAAACGGAAAGGTGTGTATGTTAAACATTATTAGTTTTCAATTTTGGAGTGGTAGATAGATGTTTATAATATTCCACCATTAATTTCCGTCATTCAAACCAGAATTTTGGAATACATATGTACAAAAGGATCTTCAAATATGAAACGAGTCTGGGCCATCGCTTTTTTTTTTCTCATTGGGCTTATTTACAGGATTCTGGATCACTCACGATCCGATGAAAATAGTTATCTGTATCGGATGTGATATTACAGCTTACTGTCTATTCTTTAAATAACGCTTGAAGAATAAAAAGAGTTGGAATAAATTCCAACTCTTAGTGGTTTCTTATATGATCAATCAAGACTAAGCACGTTCAACCTTACCAGATCTTAAGCAAGAAGTACAAACGTACATTTTCTTAGCTGCTCCGTTAACTTTAACTTTAACAGATTTGATGTTAGATTTCCACATTTTATTTGATCTTCTATGTGAATGGCTCACTGCGTTTCCAAAATGAGCACCTTTGCCACAAATAGCACATTTTGCCATGTTAGCACCTCCTTATTCCAATCTCTATTCCTGTTTCATTCCAGGCTCGACAACTATTTCATTCTAACAGATTGATTTATAAAAATCAAGAATAAATTTGCTTTTATTTTAAATCATTTTTGAAACACTAGACTTAGGTGGTTTCATAATGTATAATCGAAATATATGAATTCTCGTTTGGAGGTATAATTTATGAAAGGACATGTGAATACAAAGAATGGAGAGATCTCCATTGAAAATCAGGTAATTGCGAAATATGCCGGAATCTGTGCTCTTGGATGTTTTGGTATCGTAGGGATGGCAATGGTGAATATGAAAGATGGATTGCCAAGCTGTTAACAAGAGATAATATCAGAAAAGGTGTATTTGTTTCTGTAAAGAATAATAAGATCACGATAGACTTCCATATTATTGTATCTTATGGAGTTTCTATTTCTACAGTGGCAAGTAACCTCATGGAATCTGTAAAGTATCGTGTAGAAGAATTTACAAGCCTTGAAGTAGAACGGATCAATATTTACGTAGAGGGCGTAAAGGATATAGGATAATAGATAATGGAGGCAAAGATTAAGATGAAACAGATAGATGCAGCTTTGCTGCAGAAGATGTTGATTGGCGGAGCCAAGAGATTAGAGGCAAATAAAGAATATATTAATGAACTGAATGTATTCCCTGTGCCAGACGGTGATACAGGAACGAATATGACAATGACAGCTCTTGCAGCTGCTAAAGAAGTTGGGAATGCAGCAGAAGTGACAGTGAAAGAAGTAACAAGAGGATTATCAAGTGGTTCTTTAAGAGGAGCCAGAGGTAACTCAGGTGTTATTCTATCCCAGTTATTCAGGGATTTTATAAAGGTGTCAAAGATCAGGACGTATTAACAACAGAAACTGTTGCAGCAGGATTTAAGAAGGCAGTAGAGACAGCTTATAAAGCAGTTATGAAACCAAAGGAAGGAACAATCCTTACGGTAGCGAAAGTAACAGCAGAGAAGGCAGTATATTGTGCAAGGAATACAGAAGATTTTGAAGAATTTGCTCAGGTAGTGATCAAGGAAGCGAACGAGATTCTTCAGAAGACACCAGAGATGTTACCAGTTCTGAAAGAAGCAGGAGTGGTTGATTCAGGTGGACAGGGACTTGTGGAATTCCTACAGGGTGCTGTTGATGCTTTAATGGGTAAAGAAGTTGATTTAAGCAGTGTTGAGAAGCCAGCAGTTAAACCAGCAGCAACAGCAAGTGAAGCACCATTAGAAGAGAAAGATATCAAATTTGGTTATTGTACAGAATTTATCGTTATGACGAAAGAAGAGATTTCCATAGAAGAAGAACAGAAGTTTAAAGATTTCTTAATGGGAATCGGAGATTCTATCGTGGTTGTTGCAGATGAAGATATCATTAAAGTACATGTTCATACAAACCATCCTAAAAGCGATCGAGAAAGGTCTCACATATGGAGAACTTACGAATATGAAGATCGATAATATGAGAGAAGAACACAGAGAACGTTTAAATCTCACACAGGCAGAAGCACAGGCAGAAGAAAGCAAACCAGAAGAACCTAGAAAAGACTTTGGATTTGTGGCAGTATCGATTGGAGGGAATGAATGACATTTTCCGTGAGTTAGGTGTAGATTACCTGATCGAAGGCGGGCAGACCATGAACCCTAGTACTGAAGATATGTTGAATGCAATCGAGCAGGTGAATGCAGAGACTGTATTTATTTTGCCAAATAACAAGAATATCATTCTTGCAGCGACACAGGCACAGTCTTTAGTGGAAGATAAGAATGTAGTGATCATTCCGACAACAACAGTTCCACAGGGAATCTCAGCGATCATTGGATTTGATCCAGAAGCAGATGCCGAAGAGAATGAAGACAACATGAAAGACATCATTGAATGCGTGAAGACTGGAGAAGTTACTTATGCAGTCAGAGATACATCCATCAATGGTATTACGATCAAGGTTGATGATATCATGGGAATCGATGATGATGGGATCAAGAAAGTCGGACAGGATGTCGAGAAAGTCACGTTAGAATTACTAGAAGAGATGGTAGATGAAGACAGCGAACTGATCAGTATTTACTATGGAGAAGACACAACCAAAGAACAGGCAGAAGCATTACTTGAGAAAGTAGAAGAAACATATGGTGACTGTGATGTACAGTTAGAATATGGCGGACAGCCAATTTATTATTTCTTATTATCAGTAGAATAAGAGAAGATGGGAAATCCCGCTTGATGGCGGGATTTCTTTGCTTTCGTGAGAATATGATAAAGAATTTTGAAGGAGACAGAAGATGGATGGCACAACAAATATCATAGAATTAAAAGGAATTGGGAAAAGAGTGCGACAGCTTTTGGACGACTTGGAATCCGTGATGTAGACAGTCTGATCACGATGTATCCAAAGTATTATCTTACCTATGAAGATCCCAAAGATGTCAATGAGATCGAGATTGGCCAGAGAGTATCTATTTTCGTTCGTATCAATTCGGAAGTTCATATTCAGTATGCAAAAGAATGAAGATTGTTACATGCACAGCGAAAGATCATACAGGAACGATCATGCTTGTCTGGTACAATATGCCATATTTAAAGAAACAATTACATCAGGGAAGAGATTATATATTTACGGGAACTCCGATCTATAAAATGGACGGATCACGATGGAACATCCAGAGATCTTTACACAGGAAGATTATGAAGCTAAACAGGAGACATTGCAGCCAGTATATCCATTAACAAGTGGACTTACCAATAAACTTGTTTCTAAGACTGTGGCACAGACAAAAGACTATATCTTTCATATTCCAGAATATCTTCCGCAAAATATTTTAGATCAATATCAGCCAATGGAATATCATCAGGCAATCTGGAATATTCATTTTCCGGAATCAAAAGAGCAGTTGATCAAAGCAAAGAAAAGGTTGATCTTTGATGAATTTTTTTTTTATCGCAGCGATGCATATGATCACATCAGGAGAAGATCTCAAGGAAGAAGGATACAAGATCGGGGTTTGCAAGGAAGCAAAAGAACTGGTAAAGAATCTTCCGTACGAGTTGACTACAGCACAGAAAAGAGCGTTAAATGAGATGGCAAAAGACATGGCGTCTGGTAAGGTTATGAATCGTCTGGTACAGGGTGATGTAGGATCTGGAAAGACGATCCTTGCGGTTATTTTATTATTAATGTGTGCCAAAGCAGGATACCAAGGGTTTTGATGGCGCCAACGGAAGTGCTTGCAGCTCAGCATTATGAATCATTTACAGAACTTTTAGAATCTTATGATATAAAGATCGCATTGCTGACAGGTTCCACAAAGACAAAAGAAAAAGAGAAACCTATCAAAAATCAAAGATGGAGAAGTAGATATTGTAATCGGAACTCATGCGGTCATTCAGGATAAGGTGGAATATAACAAGTTAGCATTGGTTATCACGGATGAACAACATCGATTTGGAGTAAGACAAAGAGAAAGTTTATCGCTAAAAGGTGAGAAACCACATGTACTTGTTATGAGTGCGACACCGATTCCAAGAACATTGGCGATCATTTTATATGGTGATCTTGATGTATCGATCATCGATGAACTGCCGGCAGAGCGGTTGCCGATCAAAACTGCGTAGTCAACACAAGTTACCGCCCGACGGCATATCGTTTCATTGAGAAACAGGTCAGTCAGGGAAGACAGGTATATATTATCTGTCCGATGGTCGAAGAAAGTGAGACGATGGAAGGAGAAAATGTCATTCAGTATGCGCAGATGTTGAGAAGCCAGTTTGCACCATCGGTAAGGATCAGTTACCTTCATGGAAAGATGAAGGCAGCGGACAAGCAGAAAGTCATGGATGATTTTTCAGAAGGCAAGATTGATGTTTTAGTATCAACAACGGTTGTTGAAGTCGGGGTGAATGTGCCAAATGCAACGGTTATGATGGTGGAGAATGCAGAACGTTTTGGACTTGCACAGCTTCATCAGTTAAGAGGACGTGTCGGACGTGGCGGCTATCAATCCTATTGCATTTTATGACGAGTTCCAAGAAGAAAGAAACGATGCAGCGTCTTGAAGTGTTGAATAAATCAAATGATGGATTTTATATAGCAAATGAAGACTTAAAACTTCGAGGACCGGGTGATTTCTTCGAGTCAGACAAAGCGGGATGATGGATTTTGTTCTGGCAGATATCTATACCAATGCAGATATTATGAAACAGGCAGCTGATGCGGTAAAACAACTGGAGGAAAGTGGATTTGATTTTTCGAATTTGAAGAACAGCAGATTAGAAAAACAGATTGGGCTTGCAAGGAATATATAATAGGAGGTATATCGTATGGTACGTTTTATTTAAGATTTACAGGAAGAGTCCAAGGAGTAGGATTTCGTTTTTGTAGCGATGAATGCAGAAAGATGTCATTTGACAGGATGGGTGAAAAATATGTCTGATGGATCAGTGACAGCAGAAGTTCAGGGAACCAGAGTTGAAATTGAGAAATTTTTAAATTTGATCCAGACAGGAAATCGTTTCGTTCGAGTGGATGAGATCGAGAAAGAAGAACGTCCATATGAAGAAAATGAGAAAAGATTTCATGTTCGTTATTAAAATGATGTAAGTGTCAAAAATAACAATCCATAAAATGCAACATCATGTAAAACTCCCAGTGTATCTTTTGTACGCTTGCATATACTATGAGCGTAACAGATAACAAAACAAAAGAAATGGAGGACTTTCAACATGGAAGAACGAACTTCAGCAAGAAGCAAAGGAACAAACAGAGTCGAGGTACCAGAAGCGAGAGGAGCCTTAGACAGATTTAAGTTCGAAGTTGCAAATGAGATTGGTGTGGATTTAAAAGAAGGATATAACGGACACTTAACAACTGCTCAGGCAGGATCTGTCGGAGGAGAGATGGTTCGTAAAATGATCCGCAGACAGGAAGAAGAAATGTCTCGCTAATTAGATAAGATGATGTATCCGGATTGTGAAATTGCGTAGCAATGAAGCAATCCTCAAACATCATAAGATTTCAGAAAGAGGCAGCGAAAGTATAAACTTTGACTGTCTCTTTCTGAAATATTGGTTTGTCGGTTGACAAAATCTGTAGATATAATAAAATAAAAGAAATAGTGAGCAAAAGTGGAATAACTTTGCAAAGCAAATAAAAGACAAGGAATATACATAGATATGAGAGTCGTAGCAGGAAGTGCGAAGAGTTTAAAATTAAAGACGATCGAAGGAATGGAGACAAGACCAACCCAGGATCGCATCAAAGAGACGTTATTTAATATGATTCAGTATGATATCCCGGAAGTACATTTCTGGATCTTTTCTCTGGAAGTGGAGGAATCGGGATCGAGGCATTGAGCAGAGGAGCAAAGGAAGCTTATTTTGTTGAGAAAGCAAAACCTGCATTAAGATGCATTCGAGAGAATTTAAGATATACAAAGCTTGATAAGAAAGCACAGGTTCTGGCAACAGATGTGAATTCAGCGATCAGGCAGTTAGAGACGAAGAATGTAACATTTGATCATATTTTTATGGATCCTCCATATAAGAAAGGATTTGAAGAAGAAGTATTATCAATCATAGATCGATCCTCTATCTGTACAGAAGATACGGTAGTTATCGTGGAATCGTCTCTTGACACAGAGATACCAGATTTTGAGAAATTAAAGGTTGTAAGAGTAAAAGAATACAAGACAAATAAACATACATTTTGATGAAAACAGTGGAGGATTAGAAGATGAGTATTGCAGTTTATCCGGGAAGCTTTGACCCGGTGACTTATGGACATATTGATATTATAGAGCGTTCAGCCAAGGTTTTGACAAGCTGATCATCGCAGTATTGGTAAACAGTGCAAAGAAACCAATGTTTACAACACAAGAGAAGGTTGATATGATACGAAAAGTGACAAGTCATCTTGATAATGTAGAGGTTATGTCATTTTCTGGATTGTTGGTAGACTTTGCAAAACAACAGGGAGCCAGTGTATCAGTCCGAGGACTACGCGCAGTAACTGATTTTGAGTATGAGATTCAAATTGCACAGACAAATGCGAGATTGGATAAAGACTTAGATACCATGTTTTTACAACCAGCATTGAGTATTCTTATGTAAGTTCCACGATCGTAAAGGAAATTGCATCTTATCATGGAGATGTTTCTGAGATGGTACCGCCTTACGTACAAGAATGTCTTGAGAAGAAATTTAAATCATAGGAGGCGAATGAATATGAGTGAGAAGTATTTACATGAGATGATTGATGATATTGAAGTACTGATCGACGAAGCAAAACCAGCAAGATTTAGTCCAGGTAAGATTATGATCGAGAAAGATGTATTGATGACAGTGATCGAGGAATTAAGGAAGCAGATTCCAGGTGAGATTGAACGAAGCCATAAGATCATTCTGAACAAAGATGCGATCTTGGAAGATGCCAGAGTGAAGTCACAGCAGATGATTGATCAGGCAGCAAGAGATGCAGGAGAATTGATCGATCAGAATGAGGTCGTTGAGATGGCAAAGATGAGAGCGAATGAGATTGAAACTCACGCCAAAGATACAGCAAGAAGTGTTGTACATAATGCGAATGAAGAAGCAGATCAGATCCGTGCAGGTGCATTGCGCTATGTCAATGAGATCATGGAAGATGTACAAGGTTATGTGGCAAGTGTCAAAGAAGCACAGGAGAGTGTGTTTAACCAGTTGTTATCCGCATTAGATTCAGATCTTGCATCGATTAAAACGAATGCGAAGGAGATAGAAGAACAGCTTTCCGGAGTCAGCATTCCACAGGCAAGAACAAGAACGGTAGAAGATTTCATTTCAGATGAAGACTAGATAAGCAAGTAGTCCGCTTGAAACACTAAAAGAGATCTTATGAGCAGATATTTCCAGAGGGAGAGTCTGCTCTTTTGTATACACTTAAAGTCTGCACGGCAGCAGACAACCCGCCAAAAGAAGTGATCATACACAATAATATGACTTTGCGGCTGATAGACATATGGGAAGAACCAAAATAGGAGATGGCATTTGTGATTTCAAGAACAGCGGTCAATCCTCTTTTAAATAGAAAGGAAGTGGAAGAATTTCTAAAAGAGAAACGGCAATTGAAAAGATCATAATACAGATTCCGATCATGAAAATGGAATGAAGACTATCAAAGATTACCTGATCTGCTGATTTTTGTGTGCAATGGTGGGAGAAGAGTGGTGTGTATGTAGAAAATCGCTTGTAAAAATAAAAAGACCAGATAGATCAGATAACACATGACAGGAAAATACAGGCAAAAGAAAAAGCGCAGAGCAGAAATTTTGCCATGAAGGATCAATGTAAGAGTATATCCAGCAGAGAACATGGGACTGATCTGATTGCAGGTATATAATAGCTTTTCTCCTTCAGATTTCGTAAAAGATCCACAAGAAATAAAATCATCAATGATCTTCGCACCGAGGGACATCCACAAAAACCTAGAATACAGGTGTAAAAAGTCCTCATTGATACCAGGAAAAAGTTTTTGAGGGGTAAAAGAGCCGGGAGATCAGATGGAACGTTTGGTAATATTGCATAAAACCAGTGAGCAGTAAAAAGGTAAAAGAGTCGGTGTGATCGTTGCAGACCATAAAATCAGCCCATTTTTGCTCCTTGGACCGATGTTTGTGGAAAAATAACAAGGAAAGAACACTAAAAATAAGTAAAAACTGGATAAAACTGGTTTTCATGAAAAATCTCCCGCTTTCTTTTATAGTGTATGAAGCGGGAGGTGAAACTAGAAGATGATCTGCTCATCTTTTATGATCGTATGAAATTTCTGTCCGATCACGGTACGATATAACTGGTTGGCACGTTGTTCTGTAGATAATAATTCTTCTTGATCTTTGGATAAAGGATCATTCATAACACGCAGATGGCGGACCATAGGGATGGAAGATTTTCTTTGATATTCCCAATCAGGAAGGAAGCAGAACGTTTGAAACCTAGAATCTGAAAATAAGGAGACATATCGTAAGTTCGTGCTTTTTCAACCTTTTCTTTTGTTATATCAAGCATGATATGCAAAAGATTTCTGCTTATTTTGCTCCAGGTGAGGTTTTGGTCTTACAGGCACTGATCAGTTCTTCAAAAGAAAGATCGGATTTTAACATCTTAAAAATACGGTCCTTAAAATCGCTTGAAATACCGCTGATCTGTGTAAGATCTTCGCAAGAATAAATAGCTGCATGTAAAAGCAGAGAAAAATCATCCATAAGAGACAGGAAAATCTTTTGATAATGCATCTGATAGATATCATGCAAAGCTTCAGGGACTCTTGAGAATAAAGGTCTGATCTGGTTTTGTTCTAAGATTTCACGAATGGATGTTGCAGAAGAAATCGAAGGTGTCAACTCTTTGCTGTGATGATCGTTTGAAACACGGGTAACACAGACGGGAATGATAGGGCTGTCTAACTGTAGCAAAGCTTTTAAATATTCAATCCCAAGAATATTATTCGGCTGTTTTAATACTTCGATCAAAGAAGCATCATCAAGATGCTCTCTAAGATAAAGTTCTTTTGCTTTCGGATAAGAATGTCCGAGACTCATAAGCTCTTTTGTACCATGCTCGATTTCTTCTTTATATTGGATAAGAAAGGATGCGATCTGCTTAAGTTTGTTAATATCTTGACACTCACTTCCAAAAGAAAGGTAGTCGATCACCCCTAGTTTGTGAAGCAGACTGACAGCTCCAATTGCAAAATCAGGGGCAGATGAACATGCTGCAAATAAGGGGAGTTCGATCACGAGATCGGCACCTCCAAGAAGGGCAGACTTGGTACGTATTTTTGTCCATAACCGCCGGAGTTCCGCGCTGTACATAGTTTCCACTCATGATGGCAATGACGCAGTCTGCACCCGTGATATTCCTTGTCTGCATGATATGGTATTTATGACCATTGTGAAATGGATTGTATTCGCAAATGATAGCTGCTGTTTTCATAAAATATCCTTTCGAGATTCCTTATTTGAATCGTTTATTTTGTAAATGTATTATAAATCACAAATGAATAAAAGTAAAATTGCACAAAAATGAAAAATGAGCAACAAGTATCTTGTCAGAGAAAACAAAAATGTAGAATAGAATATAGATTTTTCTGGAAATGTACAACGAAAATACAAATACTATTATTGTATACAAAGAAATGATGTTGTATAATTTAACAAGATTAAATTCATCTTTTGGAAAGTTGAAAGGAGCAACGCGAAAATGAGTGTTATTGATGAGATTAAAAACAAGGCAAAAGCAAATAAGAAAACTGTTGTACTGCCTGAAACTACAGACATGAGAACATTAACAGCAGCAGCAGAGGTTATCAGTGAAGAGATCGCTGATATTATTTTAGTTGGAAAAGAAGACGAGATTAAGGCAAAAGCAGAAGCAGAAGGATTAGATTTAGCCAAAGCTTCTTTGTTGATCCAGAGAACTGTGATCATTTAAATACATATATCGAATCTTTGTGTGAAGCAAGAAAGAGCAAAGGACTGCTTCCAGAAGATGCAAAAGAGATCCTGTTATCCAACCCACTGTTCTTCGGAGCAACAATGGTAAGAGTTGGAGATGCAGACGGAATGGTAGCAGGAGCGATCAACTCTTCTGCAAACGTACTTCGTGCAGCACTTCAGGTTGTTAAGACTGCACCTGGTACAGAGATTGTATCAGCCTTCATGTTAATGGATACACAAGCTAAAGATATGGGTGAAAACGGATGTTTCGTATTCGCTGACTGTGGACTGAACCAGAATCCAAATCCAGAACAGTTAGCAGCAATCGCTTCAAGCTCAGCTAAGACATTTGAACAGCTGATCGGAGCAACACCTAGAGTTGCAATGTTATCCCATTCTACATGCGGAAGTGCAAAACATGATGATGTAACAAAGTTGTAGAAGCAACAAACATTGCTAAAGAAAAATACCCTCAGTACTTGATCTGTGGAGAATTACAGCTTGATGCAGCGATCGTACCAGAAGTTGCAGCAAGTAAGGCTCCAAGAAGTGAAGTCGCTGGTAAAGCGAACGTATTAGTATTCCCAGACTTAGATGCTGGTAACATTGGATACAAATTAGTGCAGAGATTAGGTGGAGCGCAGGCATTCGGACCTATCACACAGGGAATCGCAAAACCAGTCAATGACTTATCACGTGGATGTGTAGCATCAGATATCGTAGGTGCAGTAGCGATCACATGTGTACAGGCAGCAGCACTGGAAGCAGATAAATAAGAAAAATATAAGGAGAATCATAGTTCATGAAAGTTTTAGTTATCAACTGCGGAAGCTCATCATTAAAATATCAGTTAATCGATTCAGAGACAGAAAGTGTTTTAGCAAAAGGATTATGTGAAAGAATCGGAATCGATGGAGCATTAACACATCAGCCAGCGGGAAAAGACAAGATCAAATCTACACCAGCTATGCCAGATCATAAGACAGCGATCGGAATCGTTATCGACCAGCTGACAGATAAAGAAAACGGAGTTGTAGAAAGTCTTGATGAGATCGGAGCTGTAGGACATCGTATTGTTCACGGTGGAGAGAAATTCACAAAATCATGCCTGATCACAGATGAAGTTATCAAAGAAGTTGAAGAATGCAGCGTATTCGCACCACTTCATAACCCAGCGGGACTGATCGGAGTTCGTGCATGTCAGGAATTAATGCCAGGACTTCCAATGGTAGCAGTATTTGATACAGCATTCCATCAGACAATGCCAGAGAAAGCATTCTTATATGGTATTCCTAGAAAATACTACGATGAAGATGGTATTCGCCGTTATGGATTCCACGGAACATCTCATCAGTTCGTATCTTTAGAGACAGCAAAAGTCTTAGGAAAAGATATCAAAGACTTAAAGATCATCGTATGCCATTTAGGAAACGGTGCAAGTGTTACAGCAGTCAAAGGTGGAGAATCAGTAGACACATCTATGGGATTAACACCACTTGAAGGACTGATCATGGGAACACGTTCTGGAGATCTTGATCCAGCAATCATCGAATTTATTGCGAATAAAGAAAACAAAACAGCATCTGAAGTATTAAATATCTTAAACAAAGAATCAGGAGTTTACGGATTATCAGGAGTATCTTCTGACTTTAGAGATGTAAAAGCAGCAAGAGCTGAAGGTAACAAAGTTGCAGCTGCAGCATTAGATGCATATGCATACCGTGTAGCAAAATACATTGGAGCTTACACAGCAGCTATGAATGGTGTTGATGCGATCGCATTTACAGCAGGACTTGGTGAGAATGATGATATCACACGTAAAGCAATCTGTGAATATCTTGGATATTTAGGAACAGAACTTGACGAAGTGAAGAACGATGTTCACGGAGAAACAGCGATCATCTCTACAGATGATTCTAAAGTTACACTGCTTTGTGTACCAACAAATGAAGAATTAATGATCGCAAGAGACACAGTAGCCCTTGTCAAATAATCATTTCATAAAAATAAAGCTTGTTAAAATGTGCTTTTGGATTGTTTTTAAAAGTAAGGAAAATTACTTGACAAACCAGAAGCACATTCGTATAATAGTACAGTATGAAAATTTAGGAGATCGTATGAAGATTCAATTATCAAAAATTATTTCAGTACCTAAATATGAAGAAACCGTCGAAGCGTCAATCGACCTGAATGAGATTAAGCTTAAAGGTGTGTCTTATCCTATTCGAGAGAAGAATGATTTTTCGATCGTTTTAGAAATATTGGAAAGGATAAGATATCATTTGCATTTGAGACAGAAGTCACGCTTGGAATTCCATGTAGCCGATGTCTTGAAGAAGTGAGTTATCCGGTTTCCGTGCAGGTGATGAAAGAATTAGATTTTTCGATCTCGATGAAGAAGATTCTTCATATATCAAGGACAAGTATCTTGATCTTGATATACTGATCTTCGATGAAGTTGTTCCAAAACTTCCGTCCAGAGTGTTATGCAAAGAAGAGTGCAAAGGACTTTGTCCGGTGTGCGGAACGAATCTGAATGAAAAGAGTGTGGCTGCGATCGTACGGTGGCAGACCCTCGTATGGCAGCGATTCAGGATATTTTAAGAATTTTAAGGAGGTGTAAAACCAATGTCAATTTGTCCAAAGAATAAATCATCCAAAGGAAGAAGAAACAGACGTAGAGCAAACTGGAAGATGACTGCTCCAACACTTGTAAAATGCAGCAAATGTGGTGCTCTTATGATGCCTCACAGAGTATGTAAAGCCTGCGGATCTTACAATAAAAGGAAATTGTTTCAGCACACGCTGAATAATGGTAAATGAAGAGAAATGCCATACGTTTAGGCTTTTAAGAAGGTTTAGGCGTGTGGCATTTCCTATTTTAAGAAAAGGAGTAACAGGTCATATGGAGAAATTAGTGAAAGTGGCAGTTGATGCCATGGGTGGAGATCATGCACCAGGAGAAGTTGTAAAAGGTGCCGTTGATGCTGTGAATGAAAAACAATCTGAAAGTATTTCTTGTAGGAAAAGCACCAAGGATTCATGAAGAATTAAGCAAATATCAGTATAAAATGAACAAATTGAAGTTGTGAATGCAGAAGAAGAAATTTCTTGTGACGAATCACCAGTAGAAGCGATTCGTAAGAAGAAAGATTCTTCCATGGTGGTCGCCCTGAAAATGGTAAAGGATAAGACTGCAGATGCATTTGTATCAGCTGGAAGTTCAGGAGCGATCCTTGTTGGAGGACAGTTTGTTGTTGGAAGGATCAAAGGGATCAAGAGAGCACCACTGGGAGCAGTGATGCCAACAGCCAAAGGTCCGATGTTATTAGTCGATGCTGGAGCGAATATGGATGCGAAAGCGGAATATCTGCTTCAGTTTGCACAGATGGGATCTATCTATATGGAAGATGTTCTTGGAATCAAAACCCAAGAGTTGGACTTGTCAATGTCGGTGTGGAAGAAGCCAAAGGAAATCAGCTGGTAAAAGAAACAGGTCCATTATTAAAGGAATGTGAAAATATCAATTATATCGGAAGTATCGAAGCAAGAGAAATCCCATACGGTGCAGCGGATGTTGTTGTATGTGATGCATTTGCAGGAAATATCGTTCTGAAACTGGAAGAAGGATTAGCAGCAGTGTTAGTCAGTCAGATCAAAGAAGGAATGATGTCAACATTAAAGAGTAAGATCGGTGCACTATTAGCAAAACCAGCATTAAAGAAGACATTAAAGAAATTTGATGCTTCTGAATATGGTGGAGCGCCATTACTTGGATTAAATGGATTGGTTGTGAAAGCACATGGATCTTCAAGTGCAAAGAAATGAAAAATGCGATCATTCAGTGTATCGCATTTGCCGAAGAAGATATTACGCAGAAGATCAAAGACCAGATTGTGAAAGGATAAGAAGAAAATGGATGCAAAAGTGTGGAAGAATTTCAAGAGCAGATAGGAATTAAATTTCATGAGCCATCCCGACTTTGAATGCCTTCATTCATAGTTCCTATGCAAATGAACGAAGAATGAGCAAAGATAAGAATAATGAACGTCTCGAATTTTTGGGAGATGCAGTTCTTGAGCTGGTAACAAGTAATTATCTGTATCGCACATACCAGAAAGAATCAGAGGGAAAGTTAAGCAAGATCAGGGCGAGTCTTGTATGTGAGCCGACACTTGCAGGATGTGCAAGAGATATCAACCTTGGGAAATATGTTCTCTTAAGCAAAGGAGAAGATATGACAGGTGGAAGATCAAGAGATTCCATTCTTTCTGATGCATTTGAAGCTGTGATCGGTGCGATTTATTTAGATCAGGGAATCGAAACAGCAACAAAATTCATTGAGACATATTTATTTAAAGATGTAGAAAATAAAGTTCTGTTTTTCGATGCAAAGACGAATCTTCAGGAGATTGTTCAGGGAGAAGGAAAAGGACGATTAAAATATGTGCTTGTTGGAGAAGAAGGTCCAGATCACGCCAAAATCTTTACGGTAGAAGCACGTCTTGGAGAGAATGTGATCGGAACAGGATCAGGACATAGTAAAAGTCAGCAGAACAGCATGCTGCATTTGAGGCAATCAAACGCCACAAAAATAACACGAAACAGAGGTGGACATGTATTTAAAAGTATTGAGGTCAATGGTTTTAAATCTTTTGCCCATAAAATGATCTTTAAATTTGAACATGGGATCACAGGAATCGTAGGTCCAAATGGAAGTGGAAAGAGTAACGTTGCAGATGCTGTTCGATGGGTGCTTGGAGAACAAAGAGCAAAACAGCTTCGTGGTTCTAGAATGGAAGATGTTATTTTTCGGGGACAGAGCTTCGAAAGCCGATGGGATCTGCTTATGTTGCGATCACATTAGATAACAGTGACCATAGTCTGCCAATCCAGTTTGAAGAAGTAACAGTTGCCAGAAGAGTCTATCGTTCTGGGGAAAGTGAATATTTGATCAACGGAAGTGCCTGCCGAAGAAAGGATATTGTAGAACTTTTTGATACAGGAATCGGAAAAGAGGGATATTCGATCATCGGACAGGGACAGATCGAACAGATCTTAAGTGGAAAACCGGAAGAGAGAAGAGAATTATTTGATGAAGCAGCAGGAATTGTTAAATACAAGAAAAACAAGCTGGAAACACAAAAATCTTTGGAAATCGAACGTGAGAATCTGGTACGAGTTACAGATATCTTAACGGAATTGGAACGTCAGGTTGGACCGCTTAAGAAACAGTCAGAACGTGCGAGAGAATATCTGTTGTTAAGAGATCAGTTGAAAGATGAAGATGTGAAGTTGTTCCTGCTTGAGAATCAGAATCTTGAGAAGGAATTAAAAGAGCTGGATGAAAAGATAGAAATCGCTCAGCGGGAGATCAATGAGGCAAATCAGACACTTGCCAAAGCAAAAGAGAAATACGGAAAACAAGAAGAGTTTTGGATCATTTAAAACAGGAAATCGAAACGATCACTGCTCATATTTCTGAAATGAAGCTTACAAAGCAGAAAAAGAAGGAAAGATTCAGGTTTTAAATGAACAGATCAATACAGAACATATGCGTGAGTATGTATCTGGAGTCTAAGGATAAGCTGTATAAAGATCTGAATGAAAAGAAAGCACAGTTAAAGAGATTTGAGGCAGAGACAGAAGAAATTCGTAAGGAATATGAATCTGTCATGGAACAAAAGATACAAAAAGAAAGCGAAGTTGCATTGTATCAGAAGCAGATTCAGGATCTGGAGAGAACAAGAAGAGATTGAAATCCGAGTGAATGCTGTCAGAGAAGGCCGTATGCGGGTGGCTGGAGCGATTGAGCGTTCCCAGACAGTGAAAGAACAGCTAAATGTTCGGATCATAGGACTGGATCATCAGATAGAAGAAATAAAACGGCAGATCAATGATCAGGAAAAAAAAAGATTCTTCTAGTCAGAAGATCGAAGAGATCAATGAGAAGAAAAACGATCTGAGATCGAATGTCATAATGCCAAGAGAATCGAAGAAACATTGATAGCGGAACGCCGTCAGATTCAGGAACAGATGGATCAGAAAAGAGAGAAATATCATAGAGTGCGTTCCAACTATGAAACAATGCGGAATATGGCAGAACGTTATGATGGATATGGATTCGGGATCAAGAAGGTGATGGAACAACAGGCTGTGACATCTGGGATCATTGGAGCGGTTGCAGATATCATCAAAGTGGAAGAAAAATACGAAACAGCGATCGAGACAGCTCTGGGCGGAAGTATTCAGAACATTGTAACGGATACGCAGAAAACAGCGAAGAAGATGATCGAATATCTGAAGAAGAATCGTTATGGAAGAGTTACGTTTTGCCGCTGGATGCAGTGAAGGGAAAAGAATTTGCAAGGAAAGAAATTCTTTTAGAACCAGGGTGATCGGGGCAGCCAACCAACTTGTGATCTATGATGAAGTATATAAGGATTTATTTGCATCACTGCTTGGACAGATTCTTGTTGTAAAAGATATGGATGCAGGAATTAAAATTGCAAATAAATATCATCACAGTGTAAGGATCGTAACGCTTGATGGGGATTCCTTAAACCGAGGCGGTGCAATGTCTGGAGGTGCTTTTAAGAATAAGAGCAATCTGCTTGGAAGATCCAGAGAAGTTGAAGAATTAAAGAAGAAGCTGGATCGATGGACGAAAGCAATCACAGAAGATGAAGAAAAATATCATGAAAATGAAAAAACTCAAAGAATATCAGCAAAATATGATAGACTTAGAGAAAGAGATGCAAGAAATCTCTTTGAATTAAATACACAGCAGATGTCACAATCTGCGACCAAGCGAAGAAAAGAAGAGCTTGATAATAGGCACGAACAGTTAAGTATACAGAGACAACAACTGGAAGAAGAGTTAAGGAATGCAGAAGATGATGCTGACAGACTGCAAGATGAACAGGTAGATCTTGAAAGTGCAAATGAGCAGGATGAAGAAAGGATCAAGGAGATCAGTGAGATTCTCGAACATCTTAGAAAACATGCCGAACAGCATGCAATGGAAGTTTCAAGGTTCATATGCAGTTAAGCAAAGAATCACAGAAGTTAGAATTTCAGGAGAATAATCAGGAGCGAGTAAGATCTGAGATCGAACATCTATCAGAAGAGGTTCGAGAAAATCAGAAAGATACTGGAAGTGTCAATGAGAATGTAAAAGCATTAAAACAGCAGATCGAACATTTAAAAGAATCATGTGAAGCAATGGAACGAAAGATCATAGAAGATCAGAACAGGCATCAGAAGATGCAGGAAGAAGTGAAGGAGAAAGAAGTCCTTTATAAGGATATCCTTAAAGAACGCGAAGAGATGCTTGAACGTATCAGTGGATATGACAAAGAAATGTATCGTCTGGAGAGTCAGAGAGAGAATCGAAAAGGAAAGAAAAAGAGCTTTTGGATTATATGTGGGAGAATTACGAGATCACATATCATCAGGCAAAACAGAGGATCGATCTGGATGAGACGCAGAGCCTTACAAAAGTTAAGGAAACGATCTCTGAGTTAAAAAATAAGATCAAGAACCTTGGACCAGTTAATATCAATGCAGTCGAAGATTATAAAGAAGTTTCCGAACGTTACGAATTTATGCAGAAACAGCATGAAGATATCGTGACAGCAGAAGCACATCTGACAGGTTTGATGGAAGAACTGGAAGATGCGATGCGCCGTCAGTTTAATGCAAAGTTTAAAGACATCAAACGAGTATTTCAGGAAGTATTCGTGGAATTATTTGGTGGTGGAGAAGCAAGATTGGAACTTACAGATGATGATGTATTAGAATCTGGAATCAGGATCATTGCACAGCCTCCAGGAAAGAAACTTCAGAATATGATGCAGTTATCAGGTGGAGAGAAAGCTTTAACAGCGATTTCATTATTATTTGCGATCCAGAATTTAAAACCATCTCCGTTTTGTCTCCTGGATGAGATTGAAGCGGCATTGGATGATTCAAATGTCACAAGATTTGCAAAGTATCTGCATAAACTTACAAAGGATACACAGTTTATCGTGATCACACATCGAAGAGGAACGATGATGGCAGCAGATGTTTTATATGGGATCACGATGCAGGAAAAAGGTATTTCAACTCAGGTTTCTGTAAATTTGATCGAGAATGATTTAGATGAATAAAAGGAGAATGGCTATGTCAGAGAAAAAGGATTTTTAAAAGACTTGCACAGGGATTAAGTAAAACAAGAGATAATATTGCCTCAAGTTTTGACTCTATTTTCAGCGGATTTTCTGGAATAGATGAGGATTTTTATGAAGAGCTGGAAGAGATTTTGATCATGAGTGATATGGGAATTGATACAACAATGAATATCATTGAAGATCTGAAGAAAAAGTAAAAGAAAATAAGATCAAAGAGCCGGAAGAATGCCGACAGCTTTTGATCGATTCTATTAAGGATCAGATGAGACTGGATGATAGTGCTTATGATTTTATTGATAAAAAGAGTGTCGTTCTTGTCATTGGAGTAAATGGTGTAGGGAAAACAACATCTGTTGGAAAACTTGCGGCATCATTAAAAGGACAAGGAAAAAGTATTACTGGCAGCTGCGGATACATTCCGTGCTGGAGCGATCGAACAGCTCAAAGAATGGTCAAATCGTGCTGGGGTTGATATCATCAGTCAAGCAGAGGGTGCAGATCCTGCGGCTGTTGTATATGATGCGGTAGCAGCAGCAAAAGCAAGAGATGTCGATGTGTTGTTATGTGATACAGCAGGACGACTTCATAATAAGAAGAATCTGATGAATGAGTTAAGCAAGATCAATCGTATCATCCAAAAGAATACAGTGAAGCTTATTTAGAGACACTGATCGTCTTAGATGGAACAACTGGACAAAATGCCATGGCACAGGCAAAACAGTTTAAAGAAGCAACAGACATTTCAGGAATTATTTTGACGAAATTAGATGGAACAGCAAAAGGCGGAATCGCGATCGCAATCCAGTCAGAACTTGGAATTCCAGTAAAATACATTGGTATTGGGGAACAGGTTGATGATCTTCAGAGATTTGATCCAGATATGTTTGTCAATGCATTATTCGAAAAGGAGAAGAAAATTAAAATGTTAGAACTAAAAGATTTTGAAGCTGCATATAATAAAGTGCAGGAGGTTGTCCTTCCTACCAAGCTGATCAAAAGTGATTATTTTTCAGATCAGACAGGAAACGATGTTTATCTAAAACCTGAGAACATGCAGTTGACTGGAGCTTACAAGATCCGTGGTGCATATTACAAAATCAGTACATTATCTGAAGAAGAAAAAGCAAAAGGATTGATCACAGCATCTGCTGGAAACCATGCACAGGGTGTTGCATTGGCAGCAGCAAGACAGGGAGTCAAAGCAACGATCGTTATGCCAACAACCACTCCACTGTTAAAGGTTAACAGAACAAAAGATCTTGGAGCAGAAGTGATCCTTCATGGAGATGTTTATGATGAAGCATGTGCACACGCATTAGACCTTGCAGCAGAACATGGATATACATTTGTTCATCCATTTGATGACCCAACGGTTGCAACAGGGCAGGAACGATCGCAATGGATATCTTTAAAGAACTTCCAACCGTAGATTACATCCTTGTACCAATCGGTGGAGGCGGACTTGCAACAGGTGTTTCAACACTTGCCAAACTGTTAAATCCAAAGATTAAAGTGATCGGTGTAGAACCAGCAGGAGCAGCATGTATGAAAGCTTCATTAGAAGCAGGAAAAGTAGTGTCATGTGATCATGTCAGCACGATCGCAGATGGTACAGCAGTACAGACACCAGGAAAGATCATTTTTCCATATATTCAGGAAAACCTTGATGATATCATCACAGTAGAAGATGAAGAACTGATCCCATGTTTCTTAGACTTGTTAGAAAATCACAAGATGTTAGCAGAAAACTCTGGATTACTAACAATTGCAGCATTAAAACATCTGGATGTTAAGAATAAGAAAGTAGTTTCTATCATCAGTGGTGGAAATATGGATGTCATTACGATCGCATCTTTAGTACAGCATGGATTGATCATGAGAGATCGAATCTTTACGGTATCTGTATTCCTTCCAGACAAACCAGGAGAGTTAAATAAAGTTTCTGATGTGATCGCAGATGCACAGGGAAATATTATCAAACTAGAGCATAACCAGTTCGTAAGTATCAACAGAAATAGTGCGGTAGAACTTACGATCACAATGGAAGCATTCGGTACAGAACATAAAAATAAGATCATTAAATCCTTGAAAAAGCAGGATATGATCCTAAAATGAGAAATTCTACATCTGTATATTAAATTGCTTGGATGAATTTCACAATATGGATATAAATAGTGCATTAAATATTGTACAATTTGTTGAAATATATGAAAAGATTTGGTATAATAAAGTTAGTGAAACAAACACTTTTGAACAGCAGATAAACAACCAGAAAGTGGACTAGAAACGAAAGATATTTACAGTACATTGTTCTTTGAATATGAAAATATCTTGTAAGATGACAACGTGTCACATTTTATTATACCTATAGAAATTAAAGATATGACTATAAAAGCGTAAATAAGCCATTTGCAAGAAGATTGTTCGTGGTTGTTTACGCTTTTTATTTTATTAGACTTTTAGTTTCACAAAGAAGTCTTATAAGATAAGATTTTCTGTAAGTGTGGGATTCAATCACAAGAATTCTTTGTTTTGAAGTTTTAAGGAGGAGTTATACTATGAATGAAACTATCAATCGTGAGGATTTGTATTTGTTTCAGACGGAAAGGCAAGGCAGGCATACCTGACATTTGGATGCCATTATCAGAAGAAGACAAAGACTCACAGATTTACTGTTTGGGCTCCAAATGCAAAGTCAGTCAGTGTCGTAGGTGATTTCAATTTCTGGAATCCTCTTGCGCATCCGATGAAAGGTGACAAAGACGGGATCTATACGATCGAGATTGAAGGACTGAAGAAAGGTGATCTATATAAATATCATGTAGAAGGCTATGATGGAATCTGCAGATATAAGAGTGATCCTTTTGCATTTTATGCAGAATGCAGACCAGATACAGCTTCGAAAGTCTGGGATTTCGATGATTTTAAATGGTCTGATAAACGTTTTATCAATCAGAGGAAGAAACGCCAGGCATTAGATCAGCCAATGTCTATCTATGAGCTGCATCTTGGAACATGGAGAATGCCGCAGGAAGAAGAGAGATTTTATAATTATCGTGAGATTGCGGACATGCTGATTCCTTATCTTGGAGATGGGATATACACATGTTGAACTGATGCCGATCACAGAATATCCATATGATCTTTCTTGGGGATATCAGGTAACAGGATATTACGGTGTAACATCAAGATATGGAACACCAGAAGATTTCAATTATATGATCAATGAGTTACATAAAGCAGGGATCAGTGTCATCCTTGACTGGGTCCCAGCACATTTTCCAAGAGATGAGCATGGACTGGCAATGTTTGATGGAACACATATTTATGATCATGAGGATCCAAGGAAGGGAAGCCAGCCTGACTGGGGAACTTTATTATTTAACTATGGGAAACCAGAAGTACAGAGCTTCTTGATCTCAAGTGCGATGTTCTTTGCAGATGTTTATCATATCGATGGAATTCGTATTGATGCTGTATCTGCAATGCTATATCTTGACTTTGGGAAACAGGAAGGAGAATATGTGCCGAATGAAGATGGAACCAATATCAACTATGAAGCAGTTGACTTCCTTCGCAATCTAAACGAAGCACTTCGTACAACACATGAGGGATTCTTGACGATCGCAGAAGAATCAACAGCATATCCAAAGGTAACAAGTGATGTTGATGATCCGGAAGGACTAGGATTTGTTTACAAGTGGAATATGGGATATATGCATGATACTCTTTACTATATGGAACTTGATCCATTGTATCGTAAGGATAATCATGGAGCGATCATTTTCTATGGATTATGCTTACAGTGAGAATTACATTCTTCCATATTCACATGATGAGGTTGTTCATGGCAAAGGTTCTATGATCAATAAGATGTATGGTGCATATGATGAGAAGTTTGCTTCACTGCGAACATTATATGGATTTACCATGGCACATCCAAAAGAAATTATTATTTATGGGTGGAGAATTCGCCCAATTTGTAGAATGGAGAGACAAAGAACAGCTTGACTGGTTCTTGATCGATCAGTATGAGATGCATGATTCTTTCCACAAATATGTAGCTAAACTAAATGAGATTTACAAATCTGAACCGGCATTATATGAATTAGATCAGGATCCAGCAGGATTTGAATGGTGCTTGCAACGTGATGCAGACCACAGTGTTGTAGCATTTATACGAAAGAATAAGAAGGGCAGAGGAAGAAAACAACAACAGATTCTTTGTGTCTGCAATTTTACACCGATGGAATGGGATAAATACAAGGTACCATTACCAAAGAAATCAAAACTTACGAAGATCTTAGACAGCAGTGAGCTTGATTTTGGTGGAGATGGGGATGTTTCCGAATCTAAAGTTTCAACGAAGAGGGTGAAAGTACCATCTGAAGGAAAGAAAGCTGTTTACCAACAGGCAGCAGAAATTTCCTTAAAACCATTAAGTGTTGTTTACTATAAGATTGAGGAAGTGGAGACGAAATCACGAAAGAGTGTAGCAAAGAAAGCAGAGCCGGCAAAGAAAGCCACTGCAAAGAAAGCAGAGCCAGCAAAGAAGGCAGCACAGGAGAAGAAAACAGAAGCTGTGAAGAAAACAGTAGAGAAAAGCCGGAAGTTACAAAGAAAGTAACAAAAGAAGAGGCGCCGGAGACTAAGAAAGACACTCCCAAAAGAAGATATAAAGGTAACAAAGCAAACAACAGAGAAAGAAGAGGAACAGCCAAAAGAACAAGCAAGACAAGAAGAACAAAAGAATAATGATCAAGGTGTAAAATAAAGGAGGACAAAGAGCTATGATTAACAAAAGAAATCGTTGCGATGCTGCTTGCAGGGGACAAGGAAGCAGATTGTTCGCATTAACTCAGAAGAAAGCAAAACCAGCCGTATCCTATGGTGGAAAATATAAGATCATTGACTTCCCACTGTCAAACTGTACAAACTCAGGAATTGACACAGTCGGAGTTTTAACACAGTATGAACCACTGGAGTTAAATGCATATATTGGTACTGGAGGATTCTGGGATCTTGACAGCTTAAACGGAGGTGCTTATGTTTTACCTCCATATATGAAGGGAGAAACAGGTAACTGGTACCGTGGAACGGCAGATGCGATTTATCAGAACATAAATTTCATTGATAATTTTGATCCAGATCATATCATTGTATTATCTGGTGACCAGATCTGTACCATGGATTATGACAAGATGCTTCAGTATCATAAAGAGAAAGGTGCAGATTGTACGATCTCAGTTCTGAATGTAACTTATGAAGAAGCAAAACGTTTTGGAATCATGAATACAGATGAAGATGAACGTATTTATGAATTCGAAGAAAAACCAGCAGAACCAAAGAGTACAAAAGCTTCTATGGGTATCTATATCTTTAAATGGAAACTGATCCGTCAGTATCTGATCGATGATGGAAATGATCCAGAGTCAGAACACGATTTTGGTAAGAACATTATTCCAAGAATGTTAGAAGATGGAAGAAAGATGTATGCTTACTCATTTGATGGATACTGGAGAGATGTAGGAACGATCGACAGTTTATGGGAAGCTAATATGGAACTTCTGGATGAAAATCCTCAGATTGACTTAAATGATGATAAGATGAGAATCTACACAAGAAACTTCTCATTACCTCCTCATTATATAGCACCAGGTGCATCTGTTAAGAATTCTATTCTTGCCGATGGATGTGTTATTGAAGGTGAAGTAGAGAACTGTGTCATCCATTCTGGTGTTAAGATCGGAAAAGGCAGTGTAGTTAAGAACAGTGTGATCATGAAAGATACTGTTGTAAGAACAGACTGTCAGATCGACAAAGCACTGATCGATGAAGAAGTAGTCATCGAGCAGGGATGCAAGGTTGGAGAAGGAAATAATGTAACTGTAATCGGATATCATTGTGTTGCATTAGAGAATGCGACTGTTGAAGACGGAGCAATGATCTACCCAGATACCATCTTACACTAGGAGGATTGAAGATATGGATAAACAGATGTTAGGTATTATCAATGCAGGAGAAGAAAATAGAAAATTAAAAGACCTTGTACGCTCCAGAAGTTTATCAGCACTTCCGGTTGGTGGACGTTATCGTACAGTTGACTTTATGTTAAGTAATATGGTAAATGCAGGAATCAAGAATGTAGGATTATTAACAAGAAGAAATTACGATTCACTGTTGAGCCATGTGAATTCAGGAAAAGACTGGGGATTAAACAAAAAACGTGGAGGATTATATATCTTCCCACCATATATTAATGATGCATCTCCATCCGGAGAATACGCAAGTGTTATGGATGGACTTCGTGGAACACTTGGATTTTAAAGAAAGCAAAAGAAAAATATGTATTATTAGGACGTTCTTATGTGATCTGTAATGCAGATTTTCAGGATATGTTAGATAAACATATCAAATCTGGAGCAGATATCACACTGATGTATTTTGATAATAGTGATGATTCAACGAACTGCGATTATGATGGAGTTTATTTAAAACAGATGAAGACGATAAAGTTCTTGATATGTGCTATTCTGAAGGAAAACATCGTTCAAATAAGAAGAGCATGGATGCTTATATCATGAAGACAACATTATTGATCGATTTTATTGAGACAGCGATCGCACATAATAAGAAACACTTTTCTTTGATGTTATCGTTCCAAACTTCGATCGTCTTGTAATTCAGGGATATGAATATAAAGGATATGTAGGATGTATTACATCTTTAGAAGCATATTACAATGTAAATATGGATATGTTAAAACCAGATGTTTACAAAGAATTATTCTTGGGTAATAGAAGAATTTACACAAAATCTGCCGATGGAGCACCAGCAAAATATGGACCAAATGCGAAAGTCAGCAACAGCCTGATCAGTAGTGGATGTGAGATTGATGGTGAAGTTGAAAACTCTGTCATCTTCCGTGGATCACAGATTGCAGAGGGAGCTGTGATCAAGAATTCTGTTGTTATGGCAGAAGGATTTATCGCACCACAGGCAGAGATCAACCATACAATTTTAGACCGACACGTAAAAGTTTATTCAAATGCACACTTATCAGGATCATCAAACCATCCAGTATTTATTCCGAAAGGAGCAAGTGTTAATGAGTAATAACAATTCACTGAAAGTGCTGCTTGCAGGGGCAGAGTGTGCACCATTTGTGAAGCTTGGAGGGTTAGCGGATGTTATGGGAACCCTTCCAAAGGAATTGAATCAGATCGGTGCGGATGCCCGTGTGATCATGCCGTTTCATAGTCAGATGAAAGGGAAATATGGCGCACAGACAAGACATCTGGCAGATTTCAACATCAATTTTAGTGGTGGGGAAACATATGTAGGTGTAGAAGAACTGGTTTATAATGAAGTTACATATTATCTGATCGATAATGAAGGATTTTTTGGTGATGCGGTATATCGTGGTGGACTTGCAGAAGGAGAGCAGTATGCTTTCTTCTGTCGTGCCGTGATCGAAGCAGCAAGCCGTATTGGATTTATTCCAGACGTCATCCATTGCAATGACTGGCAGACAGGTCTGATTCCTATCTTACTCCGCACACAGTACGGACATTGGGATATTGGACATGCAAAGACGATCTTTACGATCCATAATATGATGTATCAAGGAGAATTTGGTTTCGATCAGTTTGAACATTGGTTAGGAATCGATCCAAAGTATGACACACCAGAATTTATGCATAACTATGAATGTGCAAGTTTCATGAAAGCAGCACTTGTGTTTGCAGATCGTTTAAGCACAGTAAGTCCAACTTATGCACAGGAGATTCGTGATCCAGCATTTGCATACCGTCAGGAAGGTATCTTAAATGCGAGAGCAGGAGATACATGGGGAATCTTAAATGGAATGAATCAGGAAGAATTTAATCCAGAGACAGATCCATTGATTCCATATCATTTTAACAAAGATGATCTTTCTGGAAAGAAGAAAGATAAACAGGAACTGATCAAGGCTCTTGGATTATCGATCACACAGGAGTTCCGATCATCGGTATGGTTACAAGATTAACAGAGCAGAAAGGTCTGGATCTTGTGAAATACATGTTGGATGAGATCATGTGTACAGAGAATGTCGCATTTGTCATTCTCGGAACGGGTGATTATGAATATGAGGAATTTTTCCGTTACATGGAAGAAAAACAAAGGAAGAGTATGCTCATATATCGCATATGATAATGCAGTTGCACACCAGATTTATGCAGGAAGTGATCTCTTCTTAATGCCATCCAAATTTGAACCATGTGGAATCTCTCAGATGATCGCACTTCGTTATGGAACACTTCCAATCGTACGTGAGACAGGTGGACTTCGTGATACAGTACAAAGTTACAATGAATACGAGGACACAGGAAATGGATTCTCATTTGCAAACTACAATGCACATGAGATGCTGGGAGCAATCCGTTATGCATTACAGACATTGCAGAGTCCAAAGAGAAAACATGGATTGATCCAAAGAGCGATGGAATCCGATAACAGTTTTGCAAAATCTGCAAAGATTTATCTTGATATGTATAATAGTGTATTATAAATTCAAAGAAGAATGGGCATCTTATTTTAAGATGCCCATTCTTCATAAAGACAAAAATGAGATAAATTTACAGGTCAAAGATAAAGACTAGAAAGGAGGCTTAGATCACAATGGACTATATGGACAGCAATAAGATCGGACAACGGATTGAGAATAAATTAATTCATGCACTTGGAAGAACGATCAGTGAGGCAACAAATGATGAGATCTATAAGGCAGCAGCGGAGTGTATCAGGGATGATACCATGATATCCTGGGCAGACAGCAGAAAAAGGATACAAGAGCAAGGAGTTAAGAAACTTTACTATATGTCAGTCGAATTTTTGATGGGAAGGGCATTTTCTAATAATCTGATCAATCAAGGATTATATGAGGCATATCGGGAAGCATTCTGGGAGATGGGACTTGATTTTGATAAGATCACGGATGAAGAAAATGATGCAGGACTTGGAAATGGAGGACTAGGACGACTGGCAGCATGTTTTTTGGATTCACTTTCTACGATGGAACTTCCAGTACTCGGATGCGGGATCCGATATGAATATGGAATGTTTCGTCAGAAAATTGTAGATGGAACGCAGATTGAGATGGAAGATGACTGGTTAAGAGATGGAAATGTTTGGGAGATCGAGCGCCCGGAATTAAGTGTGGAAGTACATTTTAATGGAACGATTCAGGAAAACTGGACAGAGAATGGATTAAAGATTGAACATAAAGATTATAATACCGTCATTGCAGTCCCATATGATGTACCGATCATTGGATACAAGACTAAGACGCCAGCAACTCTTCGTCTGTGGAGTGCCAGAAGCAAGCGGCGGTTCGATTTTCATTCGTTTAATGAAGGAATCTATGATAAAGCGATGGCAGACCAGACATTTGCAGAAGCAATCTCGAAAGTCTTATATCCGTCAGATGATCATATGCAGGGTAAAATGCTGCGTTTAAAACAGTTTTATTTTCTGGCATCTGCAACGATGCAGTCGATGATCAAGAGACATAAAGCAGTATTTGATGATCTGAACTCCTTGCCAGAACATGTTGTCATTCAGATCAATGAGACACATCCGGCATTGGCGATGCCAGAACTTATGAGGATCTTGATGGATGAAGAAGATTTTGGATGGGATGAGGCATATGGTATGGTCAAGAAGATATTTCATTATACGAATCATACGATCATGACAGAAGCAATGGAATGTTGGGATGAGAATATGTTTCGTTTACTGCTTCCAAGAATCTATCAGATCATTTGCGCGATCAATGAGAAATACTGTCAGAAACTTTCCGTATATTACAGCAAGGAAGAAGAAAAGATCGCACAGATGGCAGTGATCGGAAACAATGAGATCCGCATGGCAAACCTATGCGTAGCTCTTTGCCGCAGGATCAATGGTGTTTCAAATCTTCACGCTGATATTTTAAAAACGAGGATTTTAAAGGATCTTATCAGATCTTTCCACAAAAATATCTTGCGATCACAAATGGGATCACACACAGACGCTGGTTAGCACTGGCCAATCAGGGGCTATATCATCTGGTAAGAGAGTATGTGAAAGGGGATATTTTAAAGGATTACCGTCTGTTTGAACAGATCCTTCCATATAAAGATGACAAAGAATTTTGTAAAAATATGAGAAGGTCAAACGAAATAATAAGATCCGTTTTGCAAAGTATATCAAAGAAAAGCAAGGGATCGAAGTGAACCCAGAATCTATTTTTGATGTTCATTGCAAACGTTTGCATGAGTATAAACGACAGCTGTTAAAATGTCTGCATATCATTTATATATATCAGAAGATCAAAAGATCCAGCATGTATTACAACACCGATCACATTTATTTTGCGGCGAAAGCAGCACCGGGATATGCTCAGGGCAAAAGAGATCATAAGGCTGATCCATTCCATTCAGGAAATGGTGAATAAAGATCCAGATATGGACGGAAAGATTCAGGTGGTTTTCGTAGAAAATTATTGTGTATCGGTTGCGGAGATGCTGATTCCGGCAGCAGATATCAGTGAGCAGATTTCTACCGCAGGAATGGAAGCATCTGGAACAGGAAATATGAAATTTATGATGAATGGTGCATTGACGATCGGCACTATGGATGGAGCCAATATAGAGATCGCAGAGCGTGTAGGTCAGGAGAATATCTTTATCTTCGGGGACAGCGCTGAGGGTAATTACAATAAAAATGTACCATACATACAATCCAGGATTATTTTCGAGAATCATCCAGAATCCGTGATGTATGTAATTGTCTGATCGAAGGAAATCTGTTACGATACGGAAACAGAAAATATTCAGAGATTTACCAGAATCTTTTATTTGGGGAATATGGAGAGGCAGATCCATACTACATACTTGCAGATTTTCCGTCTTATATTGAAACATATGAAAAAGTATATCATTTGTATGTCGATCATAAGGATGAATGGATCAAAAAGCAGTTGTTAATACAGCAAAATCCGGATATTTTCATCAGACCGAACGATTGAGCAATATAATGAAAAATCTGGAATCTGAAACCAGTAAAATAAGAGTTACAAAAAGATGAGATTAAATTATGATTCATAACGCGTCAATAGAAAAATACAGAACTCCCGTAGGTGCAGTCACATGTGGAAGCGAGATGATGATCCGCCTGTATGATGTAGGGCAGGAAGTCAATAAGGCAGAGATCATCATGTATTCTGAAAGTTTTCACCGGGAGTATGAGATGAAACGAAAAAAGACTGCATGGAAGAACACATAAAGATGACCAGTGAAGCAGGTGTTGTCTGGTATTATTTCAGAATCTGGGAACATGGGAAATGTTATTTTTATGGAGCCAGACATGGGAAGACACAAGGAGAAGGAATGATCGTTGATGACAACCCGGATAGTTTTCAGATTACCGTATATGAAGAAGATTTCGATACCCCAAGGTGGATGTCAAAGGAATCATGTATCAGATTTTCCCAGATCGTTTCTGTCAGGGAAACAAAGAAAATATGAAACGTGGGAAAGCATATCATGAAAGTATGGGAAGAACGGTCTATCTGCATGATGACTGGGAAGAACAGCCAGTATTTGGACCACTTAGGAAAAGAATTTTATGATCCATGTGATTATTTTGGTGGAGATATTGAGGGAATCATATCCAAACTTGATGATCTGAAACGATTGGGGATCAGTTGTATTTATCTGAATCCGATTGGAGAAGCAGCATCAAACCACCGCTATAATACATCAGATTATAAGAAAGTCGATCCATTCCTTGGAAATAACGAAGATTTTAAGCGGCTATGCCAGCTTGCAAAAGAACGCAGGATTCATGTGATCTTGGATGGGGTATATTCCCACACTGGGGATGATAGTGTCTATTTTAACAAAAGGGAAATTACGAAGAACCAGGGGCATATCAAGGGGAAGAGTCAAAGTACTATGATTGGTATGACTTTAACGAAGATGGAACTTATAAGAGCTGGTGGGGTTTGAAACACTGCCGGAAGTCAATGAATTAAATGAAAAGTTTGTTGATTACATTATCACAGGAGAAGATTCGGTGATCAAGCATTGGTTAAAACTTGGAGCATCAGGATTCCGTCTGGATGTTGCAGACGAACTTCCAGATGAATTTATCTTTAAATTGCGAAGTGAATTAAAGAAGAAATTCAAGAATTATACACTGATCGGTGAGGTATGGGAAGATGTCACAACCAAAGAAAGTTACGGAACGAAACGTAAATATGCTTTGGGTAAAGGCTTAGACAGCGCAATGAACTATCTGCTGAAAGTCAACGTTACAGATTATTTACTCGGTAATCAAAGTGCCAAAGATATGAAGACATTCTTGATATCCCAGCAGTGTAATTATCCAAAACCATTGTATTATGCACTGATGAACCTGTTATCTTCTCATGATATTCCAAGAATTCGGACAACACTTGCAACTGGAATGAATGAGAATCTGCCATCGAGAGAGCAGCAGGCAGAATATGTTATAACATCAAAGATGGATCAGAAAGGAAAAGCACTCACAAGACTTGCAATGGCAGTTCAGTTCTTTGTCCCAGGAATGCCATGCATTTATTATGGAGACGAATATGGAATGCATGGACTGATGGACCCATTTAACCGAGGAGCATTTTTGAAAATGACAAAGAAACCTATCAGGAAGTTTTGAGACTGACTAGCCTTAGAAACCGGGAAAAGTCTTACAGACAGGATATGCATTATACATGGCACCGACTGAAAATGTCCTTGCGATCTTAAGATTTATCAGTGAGAAAAAGATGTCTTTGGAGAAGCAAGTGAGAACAAAGCAATATTACTTCTCGTCAATCCGACGATGAAAAAGAAGAGATCAATCTAGATCTCAACAAGGTCAAAGAAGGTGTAAATGAGAATGCATTACAGGCGCTGTTAAAGAACTTGAGCAACGCTGTGATCAAGGCAAATGTAGCACCTATAGATTATAAAGTGATAGAGTTATAAAGCAAAAAGAAAAAGGATCTGCAGATCAAAGATACATAAAGTATCAAAAGGGTTTGCAGATCCTTTTCTTATATTCTAGGTTCAACTCAAATTTAATTCTTAGCAGTGAGGGCTTCACTCTCAGCAGCAAGTATTTCATCTTCATCTTCATCACTCATGGAATAAGCAATATTCACACTATGATCAGCAATACGCTCTAATTCAGAAAGCATATCGGAGAACAATAAACCAGCTCTTGGCTCACATTCGCCTTTGGCAAGACGTTTGATATGGTGTTTTGATATCTGCGTTCCATTTTGTCAATCGAAGCTTCCAGAATTGCAATCTCAGCAAGCTTTTCTTCAGGTTTGTTGACACCATCTTGTTCCATGAAACATTCCAGGAAAGTTTTAACAGTTTGGAAACAGCAGTGTACATCTTTTGATCTCTTCTTTGCATCTCCAGTAAGTCCAGTGTTATGTTTGATCTCTGTTTTGTAAAATCAGCAAAATTTTCTGCGTGATCACCGATACGTTCGATATCATTAACAACATAAAACATGGAACCCAAGATCTTCTGATCGGCTAAAGGCAGTGATAGCTGGTTGGACTTTACCAGATAATCAGTGATCGCATGACTGACATTATTGATATCTTCCTCGCGATGATAGATTTTATCAACAAATTCATCGGATTGATTTAGAAATCCGTGGATGGCATGGTCTAAATTCTCCTGTGCCATATTAGCCATACGTCTTAACTCATTCTTCGCCTGAGGGATCATTGTTGCAGGAGATTTTAAGGAAATCTCTGTAATATACTGCAGTTCATTATGGTGAACTTTTTCATCTTTCCACGGATGATCTTCTCTGTTAATGCAACAACTAAAGGTGTACATGGGAACATAAATAATACTTCAATGATCTTAAATGTTGTATGAGCATTTGCAACACTTCGTCCAAGATTTCCACCGGAAATACTTAAGAAAAAGTTTGTGATAGGAGTAAGTGCAAAGCTAAGTCCTGTAAAGATGATGATACTTCCAAATATATTAAATAAGAAATGAATCATCGCAGCACGTTTTGCACCTTTGTTACCACTTAAGCTGGCAAGCAATGCGGACACACAAGATCCCATATTACATCCAAGAATAATAAAGAAGCAGATTGGAAGATGTAATAATCCCTGAGATGCCATCAAAGAACGATACTTACAGTAACAGAAGAACTCTGTAAGATCGCAGTCATGATAAATCCAAATAAAACACCAAGGAAATGGTTATCCAGTGTCTGAAGGTAAGATGTGATCAAAGGTGAATCCCTTAACACAGACATAGCACTTGACATGGAAGTTAATCCCATAAATAAAACACCAAATCCAAGAATAACTTCTCCCACTTTCTGGACGGTAGGATTATTCATAAATAATACCATAATAACACCCGCCATTAAAAAGACAGGGGCAATCTCAGAAAGGTTAAAAGAAACAAGCTGGGAAGTAACAGTAGTACCAATGTTAGCACCAAGGATAACTCCAGCAGCCTGAGACAGGTTCATAAGCCCTGCATTTACAAAGCTGACTACCATAACAGTAGCAGCACTAGAGGACTGAATAACAGCGGTAAAAAGATTCCGACTAACATACCCGTTAAACGGTTTGTAGTAAATATTTCAAGAATCCGGCGAAGCTTCGCACCGGCAGCTTTCTCAAGTCCATCGCTCATCAGTTTCATCCCATAAAGAAAGAGGCCAAGGCCTCCCATCAGAGCAAGTATGATAGTATAGTTCATACGATAGTTCTCCTTCTTAACAATAACTTAACATAAATATTACTTATATTTTACTTTAAACGAAGCAATGTGACAAGAAAAATATCGAAAAATTTGGTTGAAGAGTAGTTGCCACAAAATTAAAATTGTCTAAGCAGAACATTCATGTTATAATCAAAGATACTGTAAAATAGAGATGAATTATATAAAGTAGGAGAAATAATAGAATGGAACAGTTAAAGAACGAGTCGTCAAGACAGTATGAATATATGGAAGAAATGAAAAATGGGTTCAGAAAAGTCTGGAGAATTGGGAAGGAAGCTCACATGCCATGTAACCACATTTGGCTGCCAGATGAATGAAAAAGACTCTGAAAAGTTATTAGGGATCTTAGAAACGATCGGATATGAAGAAGTTGAAACAGAAGAAGCAGACTTTCTGATCTTTAATACATGTACAGTTCGTGAGAATGCCAATACAAAGTTATATGGACATTTGGGGCAGGTTAAGAAGATGAAAGAGAAATCCACAGATGATGATCGGGTTATGTGGATGTATGATGCAGGAAGAGCATGTGATCGAGAAGATTCGTTCAAGCTATAAATTTGTAGATATCATCTTTGGAACACACAATATCTTTAAATTAGCAGAATTATTAAAAGCAAGAGTAGACTCCAAGGGAATGATCGTTGATATCTGGAAAGATACAGACCAGATCGTGGAAGATCTTCCAAGTGACCGTAAATTCTCATTCAAATGTGGAGTTAATATTATGTATGGATGCAATAACTTCTGCAGTTACTGTATCGTGCCATATGTAAGAGGAAGAGAAAGAAGCCGTAAGCCAGAAGATATCATCAAAGAAGTAAAGCAGGTCGTATCAGAAGGTGTCAAAGAAGTGATGCTTCTTGGACAGAATGTAAATTCTTATGGAAAGACATTAGAAGAACCAATGTCATTTGCTGAATTATTAAGAGAAGTAGAGAAGTCGAAGGACTAGAAAGAATCCGTTTTATGACACCACATCCAAAGGATTTATCGGATGATCTGATCGAAGTGATGGCAACAAGCAAGAAAGTATGTAAACATATGCATCTTCCAATGCAGTCAGGAAGCAGCCGTTTGTTAAAATTGATGAACCGTCATTATACAAAAGAACAGTATGTAGCACTTGCTAAGAAGATTCAGGAGAGAATCCCTGGGTGTCTTTTACAACAGATATTATCGTAGGATTCCTGGAGAGACAGAAGAAGATTTCAAGGAGACATTAGATGTTGTAAGAGAAGTTGGATTTGACAGTGCATACACATATGTATATTCGAAACGTTCTGGAACACCAGCAGCGAGCATGGAAGATCAGGTGGACAAAGATGTGATCAAAGATCGTTTTGACAGACTTCTTGCCTTATTAAAGAGACATCTGCAAAGAATTGCAAGAAGAAAGTCGGAGATATCGAGAGAGTTCTGATCGAAGAAGAGAATACGCACGAAGAAGGAATGTTAACAGGAAGATTGGAAAATAACCTGTTAGTTCATTTTAAAGGATGCAAAGAACAGATTGGTACAATGGCAGATGTTAAATTAGTTGAGGAAAAAGGTTTCTATTATATGGGAGAGCAGATCCATGGCTAAAAAGGAAAACTGACACCAATGATGCAGCAGTATATGCAGATCAAAGAAGAGAATAAAGATTGTATCTTATTTTATCGTCTCGGAGATTTCTATGAGATGTTCTTTGATGATGCACTGACAGCATCAAAGAATTAGAGATCACATTAACAGGGAAGAACTGTGGACTTGAGGAGCGCGCACCAATGTGTGGCGTTCCTTATCATGCTGTGGATTCCTATTTAAATAAATTAGTAGAAAAAGGATATAAAGTCGGGATCTGTGAGCAGGTTGAAGATCCAAGCCAGGCAAAGGGAATCGTAAAACGAGAGATCGTGCGTATTGTAACGCCAGGAACGAATATTTCCCAGCAGAGTCTTGATGATGAGAAAAATAACTATCTGATGTGTATTTTGCAAATGATGGAAGTTACGGAATTTCATTTGTTGATGTTACAACGGGGATTTTAGAACAACATCAATGGATAGTTTAGCGAAAGTCAGAGATGAGATCTTCAAGTTCGAGCCGGCAGAGATCGTTTGTAATGATGCATTTTGATCAGTGGCATGGATTTTGATTACTTAAAAGACAAGATGTCGATCGTGATCTCAAGCATTGAGCCATACCATTTTGATGAAGAACAGGCAGAGGAAAGGATCAAGCGTCAGTTCAAAGTAGGAAATTTAGAAGGTCTTGGACTTTTGGATCATCCAATGGGAGTGATCGCAACGGGTGCATTGCTTGGATATCTTCATGAGACACAGAAGAGTTCTCTGGATCATCTGATGCATATTGAAGCTTATGAGACAAGTGAATTTATGATCATCGACAGCTCCAGCCGTAGAAATTTGGAACTTTGTGAGACATTACGTGATAAACAAAAAAGGGTCACTCTTATGGGTATTAGATAAGACAAAACAGCCATGGGTGCCAGAATGCTAAGAAACATGGTTGAGCAGCCATTGGTGGACAAGAAAAAGATCGAAGAGAGATACGATGCGATCACAACACTTACGGATCAGACGATCGTAAGAGAAGAATTAAGAGAATACTTAAATCCGATCTATGATCTGGAACGTTTAATGACAAAAGTAAGTTATAAGACAGCGAATCCAAGAGATATGATCGCATTTAAAACATCGTTGGAATTGCTGCCTGCGATCAAAACAGTTCTTGAAGAATGCAAAGATCCATTATTGTCTGGATTAAGAGAAGATTTAGATCCATTGGAAGATATCCACAATCTTTTGGAAGATTCCATCATTGAAGAACCACCGCTTGCGATCAAAGAAGGTGGGATCATCAAGGAAGGATTCAAGGAAGATATAGACAAATTAAAACGTGCTAAAACAGAAGGAAAGCAATGGTTGATGGAACTTGAGGAACGGGAACGTGAAAAACAGGGATCAAGAACTTAAAGATCAAGTTTAATAAAGTATTTGGGTACTATTTAGATGTGACAAATTCCTACAAAGATCTTGTACCTGATCATTATATCCGTAAGCAGACACTGGCCAATTCCGAGCGTTACACAACCGAAGAATTAAACCAGCTGGCGGATACGATCCGGGTTCCGAAGACCGTCTGTATGCGTTAGAATATGAAACGTATGTTATGATCCGTGAAACATTAGCAGGAGAGATGGAACGAATCTCAAGAACAGCGAATGTGATCGCGCAGATCGATGCACTTGCCTCCCTTGCATATGTCGCAGAACGCAATCATTTTGTACGTCCGAAGTTAAATGTCAGAGGGACGATTGATATCAAGGATGGAAGACATCCGGTTGTAGAGCAGGTGATTCCAAATGATATGTTTATTTCTAATGATACATATCTTGATAACAAGAAGAATCGTGTAGCGATCATCACGGGACCAAACATGGCAGGTAAATCAACTTATATGAGGCAGGTTGCCCTGATCGTATTAATGGCACAGATTGGTTCCTTTGTACCAGCGGCGAAAGCAAATATCGGTATCGTAGATCGCATCTTTACAAGGGTTGGAGCATCAGATGATCTTGCTTCTGGACAGAGTACATTTATGGTTGAGATGAGTGAAGTTGCCAATATTTTAAGAAATGCAACGAAAAACAGTTTGTTGATCTTAGACGAGATCGGACGTGGAACGAGTACATTTGATGGGTTGTCCATTGCATGGGCAGTTGTGGAATATATCAGCAATTCCAAGCTCCTCGGTGCAAAAACTCTGTTTGCGACACATTATCATGAACTGACAGAGTTAGAAGGTAAGATCGACAGTGTACATAACTACTGCATTGCTGTCAAAGAACAGGAGATGACATCGTGTTCCTGCGTAAGATCGTAAAAGGTGGTGCAGATAAGAGTTATGGAGTGCAGGTTGCAAAACTTGCCGGAGTCCCAGATGCCGTGATCAATCGAGCAAAAGAGATCGCAAGAGAATTAGAAGAACATGATCTGACGTCAGGAGCGAAGGATATCATGCCATATGGAGAGGCACAACAGTTAAGTTTCTTCAGAGAAAGCGATGAACCAACGATGGAACATCCATTTATGGCAGAACTAAGAGAAAAGATCTTTCTGACATGACACCGCTGGAAGCGTTGAATTATTTATATGTGTTACAGGAGAAGTTAAAGAACGAGGAGTAATTTTATGGCGAAGATACAATTACTAGATCAAAAGACGATCGATAATATTGCAGCAGGAGAAGTTATTGAACGGCCAGCTTCTGTTGTCAAAGAGCTTGTGGAAAATGCAGTGGATGCAAAAGCAAATGCAGTGACTGTGGAGATCAAAGACGGCGGAATGACATTGATCAGGGTAACTGACAATGGGATCGGAATTCAAAAGATCAGGTAAAGACTGCATTTTACGTCATGCGACAAGCAAGATCCGTTCGGTTGAAGATCTGTTAAGTGTATCTTCGCTTGGATTTCGAGGAGAGGCATTATCAAGTATCAGCGCAGTTGCACAGGTTGAGCTGGTAACGAAGACTGCAGAAAGCTTCAGTGGAGTATCCTATAAGATCTATGGAGGCGAGGAAGAAGCTTTTGACGATATCGGAGCACCCGATGGAACAACATTTCTGGTAAAGAATCTGTTTTATAATACGCCAGCAAGAAGAAAATTCTTAAAGAGTGCGACAACCGAAGCAGGGTATGTAGAACAGATGATGGTACACATTGCCCTAAGTCATCCGGAAATTTCATTTAAATTTATCCATAACAATAAAAATAAGATTTATACTTCTGGAAATGGTAAGGTAAAGGACATCATCTATCATATTTATGGGCGAGATGTGGCAGGAGCATTGATCCCGCTAGAAGCACAAAATGAAGATGTGAAAGTCACGGGATTTGTCGCAAAACCGTATGTTTCCAGAGGAAACAGAAACTATGAGAGTTACTTTATTAATGGAAGATATATCAAAGCTCGATCATTTACAAGGCAATCGAAGAAGGATACCGCACCTTTACGATGAAACACAGATATCCATTTGTGTGCCTTGATTTCAAGATCGATCAGGAACTGCTGGATGTGAATGTTCATCCGACAAAGATGGAGATCCGTTTCCGAAATGGAAGAGAAATCTACGAGCTTGTAGTAGATGCAGTCAGAGCGGCATTACTTCAGAAAGATCTGGTGCAGGATGTATTAAGAGAGACACCGAAGAAGAAAGAATTGCCGAAGACAAAAGAAGTGAAAAGCCTGAGCCATTTGAGGTAAACCGAAGGAAAGAAGAGGTTCAGAAGGTAGATCAGCAAGGGCAAGGTGTACAACAGCAGGTTGAAAAGCAAAGGCAAGCTGTACAACAACAGATTGAAAAGCCGTCACATCCTGTAAAGAAAACACTAACAGCCAGCGAATCATCAAAAATACAAAGAAACCGACTTATGCAGGCTTAAACTACAATACTCAGAAAAAGAATTTCCACAATACAAGACCGATGAATTAAGCAGCAATCAGATGACACTAAGAGAAGATCCAGTATTTTCAGTTCAGGCAAGACCTGACCGCAAGATCTTAGGTCAGCTCTTTAAGACATATTGGCTTATTGAGTACGAAGACCAGTTATTTATCATGGACCAGCATGCAGCACATGAAAAGTCAATTATGAGAGGCTGATGAAGAATTTCAAAGAAAAGAAATATACAGCCAGAGATTAGAACCGCCAATGGTTGTGACGGTTTCTATGACGGAAGCAGAAGCGTTAACAAGATACAAAGATGCATTCGCAGGTTTAGGATTTACGATCGAATCTTTTGGAGGGAATGAATATTGTATCCGGGAAGTTCCAGCCAATCTCTATGGGATCGGGGAAAGAGACTTATTTATGGAACTTTTAGATGCGGTAAGTCAAGAAAATGGTACCTTGGATACAGAAGTGATCGCATCAAAGATTGCGACAATGGCATGTAAGATGTCGATCAAGGGAAATCAGAGAGTATCGTTAATGGAAGTAGAACATCTTTTAGATGAACTGATGAAGCTGGAAAATCCATACCAGTGTCCACATGGAAGACCAACGATCATCAAGATGAGTAAGTATGAGATAGACAAGAAGTTTAAGAGAATCGTATAGTGAAACCAGACAAGGAGGGAAGACTATGACAGATCAGGAATTATTAGATTTTGCAGATAAAGCAAAAGAGAAAGCATACGCACCTTATTCCAGATTTCAAGTAGGAGCAGCAATTCTTACCAAAGAAGGAAAAGTATTCACCGGGTGTAATGTGGAGAATTCTTCTTATGGAGCAGCCATTTGTGCAGAGAGAACAGCGGCAGTCAAAGCTGTCAGTGAAGGATATCATGACTTTGAAATGATCGCGATCGCATCCAATGGCAGTGACAAAGAAACGGTTTATCCATGTGGAATCTGCCGCCAGTTTCTACATGAATTCAATCCAGATCTGAAAGTGATCTGTCAAAGCCCAGATGGATTTGAAACATATCGATTATCAGAACTTATGCCGAAAGGATTTTAAATAGATGAAACCAATGGTAATTTTAACAGGACCGACAGCAGTTGGAAAAACAGAACTGTCGATCCGATTAGCAAAGATTTTAGATGCAGAGATCATTTCCGCAGATTCTATGCAGGTTTATAAGAAGATGGATATCGGAACTGCCAAGATCATGCCGGAAGAGATGGAAGGGATCAAGCATTATCTGGTGGATGAACTTGATCCTAAAGAAGAATTTCATGTAGCGAGATTTCAGCAGATGGCAAAAGATGCCCTAAAGGAAATCTATGCAAAAGGCAAGATTCCACTAATCGTTGGTGGAACAGGATTCTATATCCAAAGTCTTTTATATGATATTGATTTCACAAAAGAAGATGGAGACCAGGAATACAGAAAACAACTGGAAGAAAAGCTAAAGAGAAGGAAACGACAGTTTATACGAGATGTTAAAACAAGTCGATCCAAAATCTATAGAAAAGATTCATAAAAATAATGTAAAGCGGGTGATCCGTGCATTAGAATTTTATAAATTAAATGGATATCCGATCTCAGAGCATAATGAGAAGGAAGCAGCAAAGACCTCACCATATAATTTTGCTTATTTTGTATTAAACCACAAAAGAGATATCTTATATGACAGGATCAATCGCCGCGTTGATATTATGGCGGAACAAGGATTGATCGATGAAGTAAAACGATTAAAAGAAGAAGGATATGAAAAACAATGGTTTCCATGCAGGGAATCGGGTATCGTCAGGTGTTTGAGTATTTAGAAGGAAATCTTTCTTTGGAGGATACGATCGAACAGATCAAGAAAGACACCAGACATTTTGCAAAGCGTCAGCTGACCTGTTTGGAAGAGAAAAGGAAGTCTGTATGGTAGATAAATCACAATTTGGGTCAGAAGATGAGATTTTAACATATATGCTTACAATATTAAAAGAAAAGGGGATCTATGATGGATCAGTTAAAGAACTATTATAAAGAAATGGGCGTCGATGAGAAAGTCTTCGACTATGCACAGGAAGTAGAAAAGGGATTAAAAGATCGTTTTGAAACGTTAGATGCGATCGCACAGTTAAACCAGATCAAGGTATTAAATGCGATGCAGAAACATCAGATTGCGGAAATGCATCTGGGTGGCACAACAGGATATGGATACAATGATTCTGGAAGAGAAGCTGTGGAAGCATTGTATGCGGATGTTTTGGAACAGAAGATGCACTTGTAAGACCGCAGATCACATGTGGAACACATGCATTAGGACTTGCATTATCTGCAAACTTACGTCCGGGAGATGAGATTCTTGCAATTTCAGGAAAACCATATGATACCTTAGAAGAAGTCATTGGAATCCGTGAATCCAAAGGGTCCCTGAAAGAATACGGGATCACATATGCACAGGTTGATCTGTTAGAAGATGGAAGCTTTGACTTAGAGGGATCAAAAATGCGATCAATGACAAAACAAAACTGATCCATATCCAGAGATCAAAAGGCTATGCGACAAGACCAACCTTATCTGTTGATGTGATCGGGGAAGCGATCGCATTTGTAAAAGAGATCAATAAAGACCTGATCGTAATGGTTGATAATTGTTATGGTGAATTTGTCGAAGAAAAGAACCATCGGAAGTTGGAGCTGATATGATCGTAGGTTCCCTGATCAAGAATCCGGGTGGAGGACTTGCACCGATCGGTGGATACATCTGTGGAAGAAGCGATCTGATCGAGCAGTGTGCATACAGACTTACAACACCAGGGCTTGGAAAAGAAGTAGGAGCCAGTCTTGGAGTTAATCGTCAGTTTATCCAGGATTCTTTATGGCACCAACGGTTGTCAATGCAGCAGTCAAAGGAGCGATCTTTGCAGCCAATTTATATGAAAAATTAGGATTTAAAGTGATTCCAGATGGAAAAGAAGACCGACATGATATTATTCAGGCAGTGGAATTTCATGATCCTGAAAAATTGATCGCATTTTGCGAGGGAATTCAAAAGCATCACCGATCGACAGTCATGTAACACCAATCCCATGGGATATGCCAAGGATATGATAGTCAGGTGATCATGGCAGCAGGAACATTTGTATCGGGCGCATCCATTGAATTAAGTGCTGATGGACCAATGAAAGAGCCTTATGCAGTATATTTGGGAGGTCTTACATATCCACATGCCAAATATGGAATCATCATGTCCCTGCAGCGAATGGCAGAAAAAGGTTTGGTAGAAATTCCAGAGATTTCATAAAATAAAATAAGAAAAATTTAAGGAAAACAACGGTTTGATTTCTATACATCAGTGAAAAGTTATGGTAAGATTTAATGTGAGAAATGTTTTGACCATGGAGATTTTTCGACAGAAAGGATCAGATATGGAAGAAAAACATCAGACATTAAAGGAATTACCAGTGTCAGAAAGACCTTATGAAAAGTGTGAAAAGAATGGAACAGCAATGCTGTCAGATGCAGAACTTCTGGCAGTGATCTTAAGAAGTGGGACAAAGGATCAGACGGCGATCGATCTTGCAACGAAAGTGTTGTCGATCGATCCGTTTTATGAGGGAATACTGGGAATTTGCCACACTTCAAGAGAAGAATTACAAAAGATTCCCGGGATTGGGAAAGTAAAGGCGATGCAGATCTTGTGTATTGCAGAATTGTCTAAACGATTAGCAAGTGCGAAAGTCGAAGATAAGATAAGCTTTCATTCACCAGTATCCATTGCAGATTATTATATGGAACGGATGCGGCATTTAAGCCGGGAAGAGATGATTTTAATTTTTTTTAATGGAAAGAATAAAGTTATAAAGGAACTTACGGTTTCTGTTGGTACAGTGAATCAGACAGTGGCATCACCAAGAGAATTATTTCTGGAAGCACTTCGATGCGAAGCGGTTTCCGTACTTATGATCCATAATCATCCATCTGGAGATCCAACGCCAAGCCGCCAGGATATTCTGACGACCAAGCGGATGAAAGAAGCAGGAGAATTTCTTGGGATTCCGCTATGTGATCATATTATCATCGGAGACCAGACATATTTAAGTTTTCGAGAAGAACACATGATGTAAGGAGCAGAACATGAAAACGGCACAACTAGGAATTGAACTTGGAACCAGACATTTAAGAATCTGTACAAGAGATAAAGAAGAATTTTTAAAGATAAAGAATATGATCGCATTTGATGAAGATGCGAAACTAAAAGCATTCGGCAACGAAGCATTTGCGATGTATGAGAAACAGCCATACAGTATTCATGTAGTGAAACCAATGGAACACGGCGTGATCTCAGATTATACGAATATGAGATATCTGTTAGGAACGGTATTGGACCATTATTTCAAACGGATCAGGAAAACCGGTCTTATGATCGCTGTTCCAGTGGATATTACGAATGTTGAGAAACGAGCATTTGAAGATCTTGCATGGGAATCAGCTTCAAGGGTTAAGGATGTAACTTTAGTTCCAAAGCCCATACTTGCAGCAATTGGAAGCGGAATTGATGTCGATGCGCCATGTGGAAATATGGTCATTGATATAGGAGCTTCAACAACAGAGATTTCTGTGATATCTTTAGGCGGAATCGTAACAAGCAGACTTCTTCCATATGGAGGAGACCAGATCGATGAGTGGATCAGAGATTATGTAAAGAAGAATTATAAATTAGCGATCGGAACACGAAGTGCAAGACACTTAAAACTTGCATATGCGAAGATAGAAGATAAAGAAGCAGCTATGATCAAGGGAAGAGATCTTGTGAGTGGACTTCCAAAACAAGAAAAGATACCAATTCAGATCGTTGAAGAAAAGGCCCACAGTCAGGTCAGAGACATTTGTGTGCAGGTAAAAGCAGTGTTAGAAAGCATTACACCAGAACTTGCATCAGATATTATGAATCAGGGAATCTATGTATCTGGAGGCGGGGCAGCATTTCCAAAGACGGCAGAGTGGATCAAAGAAGAATTTAAGATACCGGTTCATATTGCTGACCGGCCAGAAGATCATGTGATCTTAGGAATGCAGTCATATTTAAAACGATAGATGATGAAAGAGGATAGACGTATGAAATTGCAAAAGAAAAAATTTAATTCAAACCACCTGTTAGCGATTTTTATCGTGGTGTGTGGGTTACTGGCGGGAATCAGTGTTTTTGCCGGAGGAGTCTTAACTCCAGTCAAGAATATCTTTTTCACTGTTTTATCTCCGATGCAGGAAGGCATTAATTCGGTAGGAAATGCCGTGTTTTCATGGAATGAGAATGCGAAAAGTAAGAAGACACTGAGAGCAGAGAATGAGCGTCTACAGGAGAAAATCGATGTTCTGAAGATGCAGAATCGTGTGCTACAGCAGAATCAGGTAGAATTAGAACGTCTGCAGGATCTTTTGAAATTAAAACAAAAATATAAAAAATATCATACAGTTGGAGCCAGAGTCATCAGTAAAGGATCAGGAAACTGGTTTGACATCTTTCTGATCAATAGAGGAAGCAAAGACGGCATTAAGAAAGACATGAATGTCATTGCGGGGAATGGTCTCGTAGGAATTGTCTATGATGTATCATCACATACAGCCAAAGTACGAACGATCATTAATGATACAAGTATGGTCAGTGCTATGTTCCTAAAGACAAATGATGCGTGTATCGTAAATGGAAGTCTGGATACGATGGAAGATGGATATCTGGAAGTTGTATATATCAGCAAAGATGCAAAAGTCAAGAATGGAGATGAGCTTGTAACATCTTATGTAAGTTCCAAATTTAATGAAGGGATCACGATCGGGAAAGTATCTGATCTGAAGCTTGATTCTACAAAGCTTACCAAGACAGCGAAAGTGACACCAGTCGTTGATTTCAAGCATTTAAAAGAAGTTTTGGTTATCACAGATCTTAAGAAAACAAAGAATCTTGATGAAGAAACAAAGGAATAGCAGGTGAGGATATGAAGATCAAACGAATTTTATTTTATGTGATATCGGTACTAGTCTGTTTCCTTTTACAGACATCCGTCTTTAATTTTTTGAAACTTGCAGGGGTTATGCCGAATATTCTGCTGATCTTAACGGTCACGATCGCATTTATCCGAGGCAGGAAAGCAGGAATCGTGATCGGATTTGTCTGTGGGCTGCTGATCGATATATTCTCAGGGAATGTTTTAGGTCAGAACGCATTTGTGTATTTAATGTTTGGATATGTCAATGGATGGTTCCATACATATTTTTATGAGGATGATATCTTACTGCCGATCGGACTTCTAACAGCGAATTCCCTTGCGTATAGTTTTGTGATCTTCTTTTTCTTTTTTGCAATGAGAGGAAGATTACAATTCTTTTCTTATCTGTTCAAAGTTATGATCCCGGAAGCAGTATATACGGGAATCGTAGCATTGCTTATATATAAGATATTGTTAGAGGTTGATATCAGGATCAGAGATGGTGAAAAAAGGAGTATGTTCTAGTGTTACGAAAAATTTACGAGAAAGCAGAAAAATTACTGGCAAACAGACTGCTTGCCTTGATCATACTGATCGTTGTGCTTTATTGTGTGTTGATCGGGCGTGTGTTTGTCCTTCAGATCGTAGAAGGTCAGTCACATAAAAATGATTTTACATATAAAGTACAAAAGACAGTCAAGACATCTGGTACCAGAGGGAATATTTATGATGTGAATGGAAAACTGCTTGCATACAACAAACTTGTATATACAGTGAATTTCCAGAATGACAATGCATTTCAGACGTTGGCAGCAAAGAATGGTACATCAGAAAGTTATGAGAAGAATAAAGTCATTTATAAAGTGATCAAGATCCTGGAGCGAAATGGAGACTCCTTTATCAATGAGATTCCGATTGAATATACAGGAAGCGGAAAGTTTCGTTTTACAGAGACTGGGTCAAAATTAAAGAAGTTTAAGAGAGATGTTTTTGGAATTGGAAACAGCACAGACCTTTCAAAGTCCGAGAAAGAATTAAGAGATAAACAGCTGAATGCAACTGCAGAACAGGTTTTTGAATATTTGAGAAATGGAACTCTTGGCTCCGCAGGAACAGGAAAGATGTTTGATATTGATAAATCTTATTCCAAGAAAGATGCATTAAAGATCATGTCTGTCAGATACAGTGCATTTTTAAGTCGTTATTCTCAGTATATGAAGGTGACGATCGCAAATGAGATCAATAACAGAAGTATTGCCGAGATCAAAGAAAGAAGTTCAGAACTTCCGGGAATAGATATTGATACAAAGTCTATTCGTGTATATAATAAAAGTGAGGCGATGTCTCATGTGATCGGATATACAGGAACGGTCAATACGGATGAACTTGAAACATATAACAAAGGAAAGAAAGAAGAAGATAAAGATTACTATTCCAGTGATGAGACGGTTGGAAAGGCCGGTGTTGAGAAGCAGTTTGAGAATTATCTTCACGGAGACAGTGGAAGCAAGACTCTGGTTGTCAACAATGTTGGAAAGATCATCGACACGACCAAGACAGTTAAATCGGGAACAGGAAATAATATCACATTATCGATTGACAGCGAATTACAGGAATATGTATATAATCTGCTCGAGAAGAAGATCGCGGGAATTGTTCTGTCTAAGCTAACGAGTTCTGACAGCGCAGGAAATGACCGTGAGAATATTATGATCCCGATCAAGAAAGTATATTATTCATTTATTGGCAATAGTGTGATCGACCTTGAGAATCTCAATGGAGATAAGGCGACATCCTATGAGAAGAAGATGTATCGAAAGATTCAGACTTTAGAAGATCAGGCGATCGAGGTATCAAAGAATCTTGTTTTGAAAGATACCAAAGCGTACAAAGATCAGAGTGAAGAAAAACAAGCCTATGCATCTTATGTATACAGTCTGTTGTCTAGCAAGAAAGTATTGATTTCAAGTTCTATCGATACGACGGATAAGACATATCAGAAGTGGAAGAATGAGAAGATCAGTTTAAGTGAATTCTTAAGGTATGCCGTGAACAAGGAATGGATTGATATTTCTTCACTGAATATCAGCAGCAAATACAATGACACTGAAGAGATCATGAAAGCACTGGCTGCTTATGTAGAAGATGCTTTGGTTGATGCAGATGATTTTGATATGACAGTCTGCGAACAAAGCATCATGAAAGGAAAATTAAGCGGAAGAGAAGTATGTCTCCTTCTTTATGAACAGGGAGTTTTAAAAAAGAAAGGTGACAGTGATTATACGGCATTGAAATCTGGTTCCCTAAACAGCTATGATTTCATTCGAAGAAAGTTAAAGAGTTTACAGATCACACCAGGACAGATCGGTATGGATCCATGTTCCGGATCTGTTGTGATCACAGATTCCAAGACAGGAAAGGTAAAAGCATTGGTAAGTTATCCTGGATATGACAGCAACCGTTTATCAAACGGAACAGATTCCGGATACTACAGGCAGCTGGCAAACTCAGCATCTACACCATTATATAATCAGGCACTGAAACATAAGACAGCACCGGGATCTACATTTAAGCCAGTGTCTGCTTTGGCAGGTCTTAATGAGAAAGCAATCACGACAAGTACAGTCATCAACTGTACAGGGTTATACGATAAGATCACACCACCGGCGAAGTGTTGGAAATATCCAGATCGCCATGGACCAAGAACTGTGTCAACAGCGATCGAAGCATCTTGTAATTATTTCTTTTATGAAGTAGGATATAGATTAGGAGACAAATCAGGTTCCTACAGCAGTAAAGAAGGTCTTAAGTACTTGGAGAAATACGCAACACAGCTAGGGCTTAATAAGCAGTCAGGAATTGAACTGGATGAGTCATCTCCACAGGTTTCTGATGAAACATCCGTACGTTCTGCCATTGGACAGGGACGTAATAGTTTCACGCCAAGCCAGATCGCGAATTATGTGACAACATTATCCAACAGTGGAACCGTATATGATCTAAGTATCATGGACAAGATCACTGACGATAATGGAAAGACAGTCAAGAAATATGGAGTTAAGAAAGTAAGACAACTTCATTATGATACAACATACTGGAATGCAGTGCATACTGGTATGAGAGGTGTAGTCAGCGGAAAGGACAGCTCCGTAAGCAGTATCTTCCAAGGCATGAAAGTAAAATTAGCAGGTAAGACAGGTACAGCACAGGAGAATAAGAAACGTCCGAATCATGCGTTGTTTATCTCTTATGGACCATATGAGAAGCCAGAGATCACAACAACGGTTGTTATTCCGTTTGGATATACCTCATCTAATGCAGCAGCGACTGCAAAGGATATTTATGAGTATTATTTTGCAAATGATAAGACAAAGAAGACATTAGAGAAGAATAATAAATCAGTCACAGAAACCAGTGTTGGTACTGCAGGAGATTAGAGAAAGAAGAGAGGAATTGTATGAATCAGCCGGTATTGCTCAAGGGAAACAGTCTGGGACTTACCATGGTGTTAGATCCAGGAATGAAGTTTGATCAACTGATCAAAGCGATCGAAGATAAATTTGTGCAGGCAAAAGATTTCTTTAATGGACAGACACAGATCGCACTAAAGATCGAAGGCAGAAAACTAGATGCCAAAGAACTTCAGAATGTACTGCAGATCATTGCAGAAAAAACAACTTTGACGATTGCATATGTGATAGAAGATGATAAGATCATGGAAACTTCTTTTAAGGATGTATTGAAAAAGATTCAGGAAAGAGAACAAAAAAGAAGTCAGTCCATGGTTGATGAGAGAAGAAAGGGAGATGGACAGTTCTACCGTGGAACACTTCGCTCCGGACAGAGTCTGGAATCTGATGCAAGTGTTGTAGTGGTCGGGGATGTGAATCCTGGAGCTTCCGTATGTGCCAAAGGTAATGTAGTTGTTCTTGGATGTGCCAAAGGATATTTGAGTGCAGGATGTGATGGAGATGATCACGCTTTTGTCGCAGCACTTGACATGCAGCCGATGCAGATCCGTATCGGAAAACACATCGCAAGAAGTGCCGATGGAGAACCAGAGAAGAAGAAAAAGCTTTTCGGAAGATCAAAGAATAATGACAATCAGCCGATGGAAGCACAGATTGCATTTGTAGAAGATGAAAATATTTATATCGAGCCCATATCTAAAGCGCTCTTAAATGAAATCATAGTATAGTGAATGGAGGAAACAAAAATGAGTGAAGTTATCGTAATCACATCTGGAAAGGGTGGCGTTGGAAAGACAACAACCACTGCCAATGTGGGAACAGGATTAGCGAAGGAAGGAAAGAAAGTCGTATTGATCGATACGGATATCGGACTTCGTAATCTGGACGTTGTCATGGGGCTTGAGAATAGAATCGTTTATAATCTGGTTGACGTTGTGGAAGGAAACTGCAGAATCAAACAGGCAATGATCAAAGACAAGAAATATCCAAATCTTTTCTTACTGCCATCTGCACAGACAAGAGATAAGACATCCGTAACACCAGAACAGATGTCAAAACTGGTAGAAGAACTAAAAAGTGAATTTGACTATATCATTCTTGACTGCCCAGCAGGAATCGAACAAGGATTTAAGAATGCGATCGCAGCAGCAGACCGTGCACTGATCGTTACAACACCAGAGGTATCAGCAATCCGTGATGCAGACCGTATCATTGGACTATTAGAGGCAAATGATATACATAAGATCGATCTGGTGATCAACAGGATACGTATGGATATGGTAGAACGTGGAGATATGTTATCCAAAGATGATGTTCTTGATATTCTTGCGGTTGACCTGATCGGAATCGTACCAGATGATGAGAATATTGTCATTTCCACAAACCAGGGAGAACCATTGGTTGGAAGCAATACACCAGCAGGAAAAGCATACCAGAATATCTGTAATCGTGTGATGGGCAAAGACGTTCCATTCATGGAAATCACAGGACCAACTTTCTTTCAGAGACTTGCAAACGTATTTAAGAAGTAGAGGGGAGAGAAACGATGGGTTTTTTTGATAATTTTTTTAAGAAAAAAAGTTCAGGAGAAGTGGCAAAAGACCGATTAAAACTATTATTGGTATCTGACCGCTCAAATTGTTCTCCTGAGACAATGGAACTGATCAAAAACGACATCATTCAAGTAATCTCCAAATATATGGAGATCGATCCAGAGGGACTTGATATTCAGATCACACAAAGTAGCGAAGAATCCGAAGGACCTGCATTATATGCAAATATTCCGATCCGTGAGCTTAGAAAATAACATTGGAGAGATACTATGTTGCGAAATTATCGACTGCAGAATTACAATTTCAAACTTGTTTTTAACGTACTTGTACTGATGGCGATGAGCCTTTTGTTTATTCACAGTGCCAAAGCATCCTATGTGCCAAAGCAGGCATTGGGGATCATTATGGGACTTGGAATCATTGTGGTCGTATCACTGATCGATTATCAGGTCTTTACAAGAAATGCAGAAATATTGTATATTTTGAATGTGATCATGTTGATTGGCGTTAAATTATTTGGAAAAGATGTCAATGGTGCCAAACGATGGTTTTCATTAGGTCCATTGGGAACTTTCCAGCCATCAGAACTTAGTAAAGTGATCATGATCATTGTTGTTGCAGCATTTCTTGCGAAGCATCAGGATGATCTGAATGAACCGAAGGTATTAGGAAAACTTGCTGTAATCTGTGGAATCCCGCTGCTTTTGATCTTGAAACAGCCAAGTCTTTCTTCTACACTCGATATTTGTTTTATTATTCTTGGAATGATCTTTATGGCAGGATTATCCTCCAGATTGATCGTTCAGGTATTGATCGTAGGCGTACCACTTTTAGCAATCTTTTTGTGGTATGTCCAGACACCAGGACAGGTGTTGTTAGAGCCACATCAGGTAGCAAGGATCATGTCCTTTTTACATCCAGAGAATTACGCAGATTCCACTGCTTTACAGACAAGCAATTCGATCATGGCGATTGGTGCTGGCGGACTATTTGGCAAGGGATTTGGAAGTAATACGATCTCAAATGTATCTGCAAGTGATGTAAATTTGGTATCAGAAAATCAGACAGACTTTATTTTCTCTGTGATCGGAGAAGAATTTGGGTTTGTTGGATGTGTGGTATTGATCATTGTTTTTGCATGCCTTGTATATCAGTGCATGAATGTGGCGAAGAAATCAGGGAATCTGATCGGAACTTATGTGGCTGTAGGAGTTGCGTGTTATATGGGATTTCAGTCTTTTATCAACATTGCAGTTGCTACAGGAACCATGCCGAACACCGGACAGCCCCTGCCATTTATCAGTTATGGATTAAGTTCCTTAATGTCGGCGTCAATCGCGATAGGAATGGTACTTAATATATATTTACAAAGAAAAAGACACTAGGAGGTTCTATCTATGAATGTAGGATTAGTTGCCCATGATGGCAAAAAGAACCTGATGCAGAATTTATGTATCGCGTATCAGGATATTTTAAAAAAACATAAATTATATGCTACAAGTACGACTGGACAGATGATTGAAGATGTTGCAAACTTAAAGATCCACAAACTTCTTGCCGGCCATTTTGGCGGTATGCAGCAAATGGGATCTAAGATCTCCAATAATGAAATAGACCTCTTGATCTTTTTACAGGACCCGGCAAATAAGAAGAGAACACCAGATTTTTATAATGTTTTAAATCTCTGTGATCAGTATAATATTCCGTGTGCTACGAATCTGCCAACGGCAGAAGTATTGATTTTGGCACTGGACCGAGGAGATTTAGATTGGAGGAATATGTATAAATAGACTGTCACACGACGGTCTTTTTTTACAGAAAGCATAAAATGAAAAAATTAATTTGTATTTGTATGTCCGTCATGATGATCGCATTATCTGGCTGCCAGACATCGGCGAAGACAGGTGGATTTACATCATATGATGAACATTATCAGAAGAATGAAACGACATTAAAAGAAGATGCATTGAGTGACCGTTGGGAATCCAGAGGTTCTAAGGTAGCGGTTGTATCCAAAGAAAAGGCGGATAATAACGACTATCCAGAAGCCAAGGAAGTTCTGTTGGTTAATAATACAAAGAATAAAGTGATCGTTAGTCAGAAGGTTTTTGACCAGGCTTACCCGGCAAGTACAACAAAGATCATGACAGCATTGCTGACTTTGGAGAATTTAAATTTAAGTCAGGTTGTAACGATCAAACATGACATTACGTTCCCTGATGGAGCAGCTGTGGCGATCCACCTGAAGAAAGGGGATAAGATCACAGTGGAAGCATTGTTAAATGCATTGATCATTATGTCAGCCAATGATGCAGCCGTTGCACTTGGAGAGGCAGTGGCTGGAAGTGAAGCAAATTTTGTAAAAATGATGAATAAGAGAGCCAAAGAACTTGGAGCAACCAATACACATTTTGCAAATCCGAATGGACTTCATTTAAGTGATCATTATTCTACAGCGTATGATCTTTATCTGATCTTTAAAGAAGTAGCTAAACATAATGAATTCTTTAATATTGCAGGAAGATCAAGCAGCAGGATTGAATATCTTGGTTCCAAGGGAGAACAAAAGATTTATGATATGGCTTCCACAAATCAGTATATTGCTGGAACATACACACTTCCAAGCCAGGTATATATGATCGGAGGCAAGACTGGTACAACAACACAGGCGGGTTCTTGCCTGATTCTTCTTACAAAGAATAAAGACGGTGAGGAATTCATTTCCGTGGTGTTAAAAGGCGTTACAAAATCAGCTCTTTACCATACAATGACAGATATATTATCAAAGGAAAACTAAGATGGAACGATACAAAGCTTACAGCACACATTTAAAGGAATTATATGGAGAAAAAGTATATAAATTACCAGTTAATCTTCCGGTGACTTGTCCAAACCGTATGGATGGAGATGGGTGCACTTTCTGTGGAGGTGTGGGAACCGGCTTTGAAGCTATGAACAGTGAGGTATCTGTAAGTGAACAGCTGAATGCGACAAAAGGAAAGATCACAAAACGCTATAAAGCAAAGAAATTTATCGCATATTTTCAGAATTATACGAACACATTCCTGCCGGTTGACAAGTTTGAAAAGTATCTGGTAGAAGCAGCACAGACGGAAGATATTGTAGGAATTTCGGTATCCACAAGACCTGACTGTATTACGAAGGAATATTTAGACTGTTTAAAGAAGATTTCTGAAGAATATCAGGTGAAGATCTCTATGGAATATGGACTTCAGACAGTCAATTATAAGACTTTAAACAAGATCAATCGAGGACATACACTGGCAGAATATCTAGATGCTGTGTTAATGACAGCACCATATGGATTTGAGATCTGCACTCATATTATTTTGAATCTGCCAGGAGATGACATGACGGATGTGATCGAGACAGCAAAGATTCTTTCTGCACTTCCAGTGCAGATCGTAAAATTACATTCTCTTTATATTCCCAAAGGATCAAAAATGTATGAGGAGTATAAAGAAGGAAAAATAACTCTTTGTGATCCAAAAGAATATCTGGACAGACTGGTAAACTTTATCTGTTATGTACGAAAAGATATGGTGATCGAGCGTCTATTCAGCAGAGTGCCCAAGGAAGATGCATCATTTTCTAACTGGGGCATCAGCTGGTGGAAATTAAAAGATCGATTTGACGAGATCATGGAAACAAATGATTATATGCAAGGATGTAAATTTGACTATTTAAATGGAGCAGCGCTCAGGCGATGGGAGATTTAAGAGATGGCAGCAAAACGAAGACGAAAAACAAAAATACATTGGAATATTGGAATGATCATTTTTGTAGTCATATTGGTCTACATCCTGATTAATGTCATCCTGTTTCTAGGCAAGAAAAAGCTGACTGTCTACAAGGTAACGGAAGATAAGATCACCAATACCTTATCGTTTACAGGAATTGCGATTCGTGATGAGGAACTTCTAAAGGCTTCACAAAGCGGTTATATTACCTATTATGTAGAAGAAGGAAAACGGATCAAGAAATCAGGAACGGTCTTTACGGTTGATAAAGATCAGAAGGTTCAGGATGCATTTGTAAGTCAGGTGCAGCAGCTTGAGAAAAATAAAAAAGTGATCGATGATGAAGAGATTCAGCATAAGATCACAGATTATCAGTCTGTATATAGTGATCATAAGTTCAGCACGGTTTATGATCTGAAATATGATCTCAAGAATGCAATCCTCAACTTAAGTGAAGATTCTATGAAAACAGTTATAGAAGCAGTCAAACAAAAGCTTGGGGATACAAGTTTTGAGACACAGAAAAGTACAAGTAGTGGGGTAACACAATTTTATTCTGATGACTTTGACGGTAAGAACGCAAAAGATATCACAAGCAAGGATTTTGACCAAAGTCAGTATCGTGTTCAGAGGTATAATACGTCCGATAAAGTAAAGAAAGGCAAAGTTGTAGCTAGGATCAACAAAAGCGAAAAATGGCAGATCGTAATTCCACTAGAAGCAGATCAGTATCGGATGTTGAAGGATAAAAGTGAAGTGTCGGTTCGTTTCCTGCAAGATCAGACAACAGCCACAGCAATGGTGGAAGTCGCCAAAAAGGGAAGTTCGTATTTTGGATATCTTAAGTTTAATGATTACGCGGTACGTTATATCAATGAGCGCTACTTAGAAATCGATGTGACGCTTGATTCCTACAAGGGATTAAAGATTCCAAACACATCCATTGTAAAGAAGAAATTCTACCAGGTTCCAGTAAAATACCTTACAAAAGGAGATAACAGTGCGAAAGAACAGTTTACCGTACGTGATACAAGCAACAAAGGCGATGTGACGGTGGAACAAAAGAGCTTTACGATCTATGGAAGAACGAAGGATTACTGTTATCTTGATCCAGAAGAAGTTGGAGAGAACGTAGTGCTTCAGGCAATGGATTCCAAAGATACATTTTTGATTGAGAAAATGAAGACATTAAAAGGAGTTTATTGTACAAATCAGGGATATGCGGATTTCCGTCCAATCGATATTCTGATCGAGAAAGATGATTATTCGATCATTGCAAATGATACCAATCAGGGAGTTAGTCGGTATGATTTCATTGTTCTTGATGGAACAACGATCAAGGAAAACCAGATCATATATTAAGGCATATAAATTTATAAGAATTACAGAAAGAAGGAATTGGATATGTTGATCGAACGCTATAATGAAGTAAAGAAACATGTAGAAGAAGCTTGTAAACGTGTAGGACGTGATCCACGAGAAGTGACAGTGATCGCAGTCAGCAAGACCAAACCATTAGAAATGGTAGAAGAATTAAGAAAAGAAAAAGTACTTGATTTTGGAGAGAATAAGGTACAGGAGATCAGAGATAAATATGCAAATATCAGTTGGCCGGTAAGATGGCATCTGATCGGACATCTTCAGACCAATAAAATTAAATATATCGTGGATAAAGTAGCATTGATCCATTCTGTAGATTCCATAAAACTTGCACAGGCGATCGACAAAGAAGCTGCAAAGCATGATGTCAAAGAAGTTCCAATTCTGATCCAGGTGAATTTTGCACACGAAGATACCAAATTTGGATTGAATCCAGAAGATGTTTTTGATGTGGTGAAAGAGATTTCTGCCTTAGAACATGTAAAGATCAAAGGGTTAATGCAGATTGCACCATTTGTTGATGATCCAGAAGACAATCGTAAGTATTTCCGTGCGATGAAGCAATTATCTGTTGACATCAACAACAAAAACTTCGATAATGTAGATATGAGTATACTTTCCATGGGAATGACCAATGATTATGAGATCGCAGTAGAAGAAGGTGCGACAATGGTAAGAGTTGGAACGGCAATCTTTGGAGAGAGAAACTATAATATTTAGTGGAGGAAGATCTATGAAAGGTACAGTTGACAAACTGCTGAACTTTATGAAACTATCAGACGATGAAGAGTACGATGAAGAATATGAAGAGTACGAAGACGATGAGGAAGAAGAGGAAGAACCAAGAAGTACTTTCTCCTTCTTTAAGAAGAAAGAGCCTGAAGTAGAAGAAGAAAGCAGTAACAGCAAGATAAGTCAGCCGTTTGATAATACAATTACAGCAAGCAGAGAAGCAAAGAAACGAAGATTTACAAGTACAGGAAGCAAGGTCGTATCTATGAATGGAAGAGGCGTGGAAGTTTATGTAATAAAGCCACAGGATTTTGCAGAAGCACAGACGGCAGCAGATCTTTTAAAAGAAGGAAGAACAGTTGTGATCAATCTGGAAGGTGTAGAACTTACAGTTGCACAGAGAAGTATTGATTTTGTGGGCGGAGCAACTTATGCGATCAATGGATCCTTACAGGCAGTATCAAACAATATTTTTATTGCAGCACCAGACAGTATTGAAGTCAGTGGAGATTTAAAAAGCGAGATCATGAATGAGAATACGATCTCACCACAGTTAAAATAAAAGGTCATGAAGGAAGAAGAGTTATTAAAGAAACGTCTGATGGAATTATGTGAGAAAGCATATAATCAGAATATCTATACATATACACACTTTCTGAATGAATATGAACAGAGTATCTATCAGGATATGAAGCAAGAACTTGCTTATGCACATCCAATACTTGTTGGAGGGCATAAGTATTTTACAAGGGCAGTGGTGATGTTTGGCTCAGAAGAATTATTTGGTTATCAGGGTGAGGTTCCAGTGGTTTGTGCCAGGATCTCACCTGTTTTTGATAAATTCGCAGAAGAATTAAGCCACAGAGATTATCTTGGAGCATTGATGAACCTTGGGATCGAGAGACATTTGATCGGTGATATCCTGATCGATGGGAGATATGCCTATATTTTCTGTATGGAACATATCATAGGTGTGATCAAAGAACAGCTTGATCAGGTAAGGCATACGCGAGTTTTTGTGGAAGAAGTTTCATGGGAAGAGACTGGATATGTCCAAAAATACAAGAAAAAAGAAGGATTTGTTGCGTCCATGAGGCTGGATGTTCTGGTTTCACAGGCTTTTTCTTTATCCAGGAATATCAGTGAGAAGCTGCTAAAGAGCCAGAAAGTATTTCATAATGGAAAGATGTGTTTATCAGGTGGACAAAAGATCAAACAGGGCGATATCATATCCGTGCGCGGATATGGGAAGTTTCTGGTGGAAGATTTAGGAAAAACATCAAAAAAAGGCCGTCAGTTTATCACACTGGCGATCTTTCAATAGGAGGGATATATGATTACACCAGTTGAGGTATTAGGGAAGGAACTAAGAAGAGGATTTGGCTACAAAGCAGTCGAAGTTGATGAATTCTTAGAAGAATTAGCGAAAGACTATGAGAAAGTTTATAAAGAAAACAACGAACTGCGAGAGAAAGTATCTGCATTGACAGAGAACTTAAGCCATTACCGCACGATCGAAGAATCCTTAAAGAGAGCATTGGTTCTTGCGGAAGAGACATCCAAAGAGACAATTGAGAATGCAAACAATAAAGCACAGGCATTAGAAGCAGAAGCATCCCGTAATGCAAAACAGTTGGTATCAGAGGCAGAGGATCAGGCAGAGAAGATCTTAACAAGTGCGAAGGAAGACTTTAAAGAAGAGAAAGAACAGCATGAAAAGACGATTGAGAATTATCAGAAGCTGATCCGTAAACTGGAAAGTGATTATCAGAGCTACAAAGCCAGAATGAAGCAGTTTATCAATGGGCAGATGGATATTTTAGATAATCCCGTTTATGAGATGGAATTCGAAATTGCAGGATGTGAGCAGACAGATGGAGATGAAGAAGATGAACAGCAAAACAATTTGGAAATGAACAATAAGATTGAGATCTGCAATGAAGGAAAGAAAGCATATGATATCGTATTAAGAGATTCCTTTGCAGACCTCCTGGACCAGATGGAATTCCTTGAAATTGAGAAGAAAAAAGTCTGCATTGTGACAGAAAGCAATGTTGCACCAATCTATTTAAAAGAAGTTTGTGAACTGATCTCATCCAAGGCTTCCAAAACAATCACATTCAGTTTTGAAGCCGGGGAAAAACATAAGCAGTTAAAGACGATCGAAGCATTATATGAAGAACTGATCATCAATCATTTTGACCGACAGGATCTGTTGATCGCTCTAGGTGGAGGAGTTGTCGGGGATATGACAGGATATGCTGCTGCAACATATCTTCGAGGCATTGATTTTGTACAGGTTCCAACAACACTTCTATCTCAGGTTGACAGCAGTATCGGTGGAAAGACTGGTGTTGATTTCTTACAGTATAAGAACATGGTTGGGGCTTTCCATCAGCCAAAACTTGTATACATCAATACAACAACCTTAAAATCTCTGCCAGAGAGAGAATATTTCTCTGGAATGGGAGAAGTGATCAAACACGGATTGATCAAAGATGCCGATTATTATGAATGGATCAAAGAAAATATAGATGCGATCAAGGCAAGAGAGCATGAAGCAGTGAAAGAAATGATCTATCAAAGCTGTCTGATCAAAGGCGGTGTGGTAGAACGTGATCCAAAGGAAAAGGGTGAGAGAGCGCTATTAAACTTTGGACATACTTTAGGGCATGCGATCGAGAAACTAAAGGATTTTACATGGCTTCATGGAGAGTGTGTGGCAGCTGGGTGCTGTCTGGCAGTAGAGATTTCTTGTATAAAAGGAAATATCAGTAAAGAAGAAGTTGATGATATCAAAGGTGTTTTTGAAGCATTTGATATGAATGGAGATATCAGTGAACTTTCAGCAGATGATATTGTAAAAACAACCAAATCCGATAAGAAGATGGTCGGAGATAAGATCAAATTTGTATTGTTAAGATCTGTCGGAGATGCATATGTTGATATGAGCGTGACGGATGATGAAATGAAACAAGTATTACAGGGATGAGTTTTTAAGGACGAGACATGAAGAAACAGATTCGTATTTATATATATATCATAGGGCTGATCTTGATCGATCAGTTAAGTAAAGTCTGGGCATTATCTGCACTTCGAGGTACAGAAGGGATCGTTGTGATCCCAAATGTATTTGAACTTTCTTATCTGGAGAATCGAGGGGCGGCTTTTGGAATCCTTCAGGATCATCAGATTTTCTTTGTATTGATCACAGTAGCTGCTGCAGTGATCTTAACATGGATCTATCGGAGAATACCACAGACGAAGAAATATATACCACTTCGTATCAGTTATGCATTGATCATGGCAGGAGCGTTTGGAAATCTGATCGACAGAGTATTCAGGGGATATGTGGTTGATTTCTTTTATTTTAAATGGATTGATTTTCCAGTCTTTAATGTTGCAGATATTTATGTGACCGTAACAATGATATTACTTTTGATCTTGATCTTATTTTTCTATAAGGAAGAAGATCTTGATTTTCTTAACAGGAAAGGAAAACATGGACGAGACAATAGAAATTAAAGTGACAAGTGAAATTGCAGGTAAGCGTCTGGATGTGGTGCTTTCGGAGCAGTGCAGCGATCTTACGAGAAGTTATATCAATAAATTGTGTAAGGAAGAACGTGCAGCATTAAATGGCAAGACTTCCAAAGGCAATAAGAAGTGTAAAGAAGGAGATGTGATCACCTTACAGGTTCCAGAACCGACAGAACTTGAGATTTTGCCAGAGGAGATGAATCTTGATATTGTCTATGAAGATCAGGATGTTATTTTGATCAATAAGCCCAAAGGCATGGTAGTGCATCCGGCAGCAGGACATTACAGTGGTACGCTGGTCAATGGATTGATGGCACATTGTAAGGATGATCTGTCAGGAATTAACGGAGTGTTAAGGCCTGGAATCGTGCATCGGATTGATAAAGACACAACAGGGATCCTGATCGTCTGTAAGAACGATATGGCACACCAAAGCATTGCCAAGCAGTTATATGATCATTCGATCACAAGAAAATATCATGCAATCGTTTATGGAAATATCAAGGAAGAAGAAGGGACAGTCAATGCACCGATCGGAAGAAGCTTAAAAGACCGCAAGAAGATGGGAATCGTCATGGATGGAAAACATGCAGTGACGCATTATAAGGTATTAAAACGTCTAAAGAAAGGTTTTACTTATATCGAATGTCAATTAGAGACAGGAAGGACTCATCAGATCCGTGTGCATATGGCATCGATCAAGCATCCATTGCTAGGAGATGATGTCTATGGACCAAAGAAGTCAAAGTATACACTGGAAGGGCAGTGTCTTCATGCGAAGGTCCTTGGATTCGTACATCCAAGAACTGGAGAATATATGGAGTTTGAAGTGCCTTTGCCAGAGTATTTTGAAAAATTACTGAACAAGCTGGATAATTAGAACAATCATAGGAGGAAAAACGGAATGAAACTTGGATTTATCGGATGTGGAAATATGGCACAAGCAATGATCACTGGAATTTTGACACAGAAAGTCGTAAGTCCACAGGAATTGATCGTATCCAATCCACGAGAAGAAAAAACAGCGAAACTAAAAGATGAATTTGGAATCATTACAACAACAGACAACAAAGAAGTGGCAAAACAATCAGATATTTTAGTGTTATCTGTAAAGCCACAGGTATACCCAGCTGTGATCAAAGAGATCAGAGATGAAGTAAGCTCAGAACAGATCATCGTAACGATCGCAGCAGGTGTTTCTATGGAAGCAGCAGAGCGTCAATTTGGAAAAGAAGTTAAGATCGTACGTGTGATGCCAAATACGCCAGCTCTGGTAGGAGAAGGAATGTCAGGACTATGCTGTAATGAATATGTAACGGAAGAAGAGTTTGACCTAGTACATAAGATTTTTGAAAGTTTTGGAAAAGCGGAAAAGATCACAGAGAATCTAATGGATGCCGTTGTTGGAGTCAGTGGAAGTGGTCCAGCCTATGTTTATATGTTTATTGAGGCAATGGCGGATGCAGCAGTTGCACAGGGACTGCCAAGAAAGCAGGCATATACATTCGCTGCACAGACATTACTAGGAAGTGCAAAGATGGTTCTTGAGACAGGACAGCATCCAGGAGAATTAAAAGATGCTGTATGTTCTCCAGCAGGAACAACGATCGAAGCGGTTAACGTTCTTGAGAAAAAAGGAATGAGAAGTGCAGTGATCGAAGCTGTGACTGCAGCAGCAAAGAAAAACCATCAATTAGGAAAAAAGAAAGAAAAATAAAAAAGTTCTTTACAAATCATAGAAACCTATGATATTCTATAAAAGTTAGTGAAACCGATACTCAGATTTGGGCACTCCAACCCTTTCCTGGTATCAGGCGATATAAGAATTTTAAGGAGGAAAACACAATGATTTCATCAGAAAAGAAAGCAGAAATCGTAGCTAAATACGGTAAAGACGCAAAAGATACAGGTTCACCAGAGGTTCAGGTAGCAATCTTAACAGCTAGAATCAACGAACTTCAGGATCACTTCAATCAGCATCCAAAAGATCATCATTCAAGAAGAGGACTTCTTAAGATGGTTGGTAAGAGACGTAACTTATTAGCTTACTTAAAGAGCAAAGATGTTGAAAGATATCGTTCATTAATCGAAAAATTAGGATTAAGAAAATAATCTTATCAATGAAGATATTGAAACTGCCGCATGGAATGTCATGCGGCAGTTTTTTAGTGCGCCTTGCGGCGCACGTCACTAATGGATGAAAGTTCCTAATCCGCCCTAGTAGTGGGAAGGATACAGCCAAGACCAAGGGTGTCCATCGTGAGGTGGAATCTGAAGGAAGGTGGAGGCAAATCTCTGGTCTGACGAACAGAAATCACATCAGGCTATAGTTAAGGATAAGGTTGCTAAACAAACCAAAGTCCAATAACTACTCGGAATTAACTGTAGTAAATGTGGCAGATATATGGAGAGAAAGTGACGTGTGGTACCAAGGGAGGTCTCGTCAGCGGACGAAAACAGAGTATGAAGTCCGTCAGTAACAACGAATGGCGAGAAGTCAGCAGAAGCCATAGTAAACCAGTGGTTGCAAACACTGGCGAAGGGCTGAACTTTAGGAGGCACAAGCAATGAATGTAACTGAAAGTAGATTTAAGAACAGACAACTTCATATAGAGGACTATCTGCAAATGGTATCTGCGGAACAGAAAGAGTATGCAGAAGTGTTCGACTACTCTAAGATTACTGAAAAGAGCGGTGTCATCACAGACTTTTGGACGAACAATCTCTTGGATTTGATTTTGCGAAAAGACAACCTTAACAGCGCCTATAAGCAAGTCAAGAAAACAAAGGGAAAGGTGGAATTGATGGAATGCAGGTGGATGAACTTCTGTCCTTCCTAAGAGAAAACCAAGATACTTTAATCCGAAAGATAAGGGAGGAAATATAAACCCAACCCGGTTCGCAGGGTAGAAATACCAAAGGAAACAAAAGGCGAGTTCCGAAAGTTGGGAGTTCCAACTGTTGTTGACAGAGTTATCCAACAGGCAATAGCGCAGGAACTATCGCCAGTTTATGAGGAGCAATTCTCAGAGAACAGTTTTGGTTTCAGACCAAAGCGGGGAGCACACGATGCCCTCAGACAATGTCAAAAGAATGTAAATGATGGCTATGTATATGTGGTAGATATGGACTTGGAAAAGTTCTTCGACACGGTATGCCAGAGTAAGCTGATAGAGGTATTGTCAAGAACCATCAAAGATGGCAGAGTTATATCTTTGATACACAAATATCTGAATGCGGGGGTAATCGCAAAGGAATGTTTGAACGTACAGAGGTCGGTATGCCACAAGGTGGTCCGCTTAGTCCGTTGCTTAGTAATGTAATGCTGAATGAATTGGACAAGGAACTGGAAAGCAGAGGACATAGATTTGTCCGATATGCAGACGACTGTATGATTTTTTGTAAGAGCAGGAAAAGTGCGGAAAGAACCTTGAAAAACATTATCCCGTTCATTGAAGGAAAACTATTTCTGAAAGTAAACAGGAAGAAAACGGAGGTGTCTCACATCAGCAAAGTCAAATATCTTGGCTATAGCTTTTATAGATATAAAGGTAAATGCAGATTCAGAGTACACTCAAAGTCGGTAGTGAAGATGAAGAATAGAATCAGAGAACTTACCGACAGGAACAAAGGCATTAGCAATGAAGTACGAGAAAAGAGGTATCAAGAGTATGTGCGGGGATGGGTGGAATACTTCAGGCTCGCAGATATGAAAGAGCTCCTCCGAAAAACGGATGAATGGGCAAGGCGGAGAATCCGAGCGGTCTATTGGAAACAGTGGAAGAAAATCAAAACGAAATACCGAATGCTGAAAGCACTAGGTTTAGAGGATTGGAAAGCCAAGGAACTAGCCAATAGTAGAAAAGGTTATTGGAGAATGGCGAAAGTCTTGAACCAAATCTTTTCAAAGAAAATAATAGCCAAGCTGGGATATACATCCATGCTCGACTATTATCTAATAATCTGTGAAAACTAAAGAACCGCCGTATACGGAACCGTACGTACGGTGGTGTAGGAGGACGGTAAATAAAATAATTATTTACCTCCTACCCGATTTGCATAGGAAATTTCGATGAAATCGCCAATAAAATAAAAATCATCTGGTTTTTTTAAACAAACCATGCTATACTAACTAAGTTACTGAGGCGTTTTCCGAGACTGCTGAAAAGCTTATTACAACATGAAGGAAGACAAGTAGTCGGTTTTTCAGTTGTTTCGGCGCCTTAAGACAAAAAATATAAAGGAGACGAACTATGACAAAACAGTTTAGTATGGAACTTGCAGGACGTACACTGATGGTAGAAGTTGGACGTGTTGCAGCACAGGCAAACGGTGCAGCATTTATGCACTACGGTGATACTGTTGTATTATCTACAGCAACAGCATCTGAAAAGCCAAGAGATGGAATTGATTTCTTCCCATTAAGTGTAGAATATGAAGAGAAATTATACGCAGTAGGTAAGATCCCAGGTGGATATTTAAAGAGAGAAGGAAAACCTTCTGAGAATGCAATTCTTACAGACCGTGTGATTGATCGCCCAATGAGACCACTGTTTCCAAAAGACTACAGAAATGACGTTGCATTAAACAACTTAGTTATGTCTGTAGATCCAGATTGCAGCCCAGAACTTACAGCAATGCTTGGTTCTGCGATCGCAACAGCAATTTCAGATATCCCATTTGACGGGCCTACAGCATCTACAATGGTAGGACTGATCGATGGAGAATTCGTGATCAACCCAACTTCTGCACAGAAAGAAGTTTCTGATCTTGCATTAACTGTTGCATCTACAAGAGAAAAAGTTATCATGATCGAAGCTGGTGCGAATGAAGTACCAGAAGATGTGATGTTAGAAGCAATCTTCAAAGCTCACGAAGTGAATCAGGAGATCATCCAATTCATCGATACGATCGTTGCTGAATGTGGAAAAGAAAAACATGACTACGAGCATCATATCGTAGATCCAGAGATGTATGATGATATGGTAGCTTTCATTACTCCAGAAGCAATGGAAGAAGCTGTATTTACAGATGACAAACAGACAAGAGAAGCAAATATCCGTGCGATCGAAGAAAAATTAGAAGAAAGATATGCTGAGAATGAAGAATGGTTAGCACAGATCGGTGAAGCTGTTTATGCATTCCAGAAGAAGACTGTCCGTAAGATGATCTTAAAAGATCACAAACGTCCAGATGGTCGTGATATCAAACAGATCCGTCCACTTCACGCAGAAGTTGACTGCCTGCCAAGAGTTCACGGATCTGCATTATTCCAGAGAGGACAGACTCAGGTTATGACAGTGACAACACTTGGATCATTATCTGAAGCACAGCGTCTTGATGGAATCGATGTAACAGAAACAACAAAACGTTATATGCATCACTATAACTTCCCTTCTTACTCTGTAGGAGAAACAAGACCAAGCAGAGGACCAGGACGTCGTGAGATCGGACATGGTGCATTAGCAGAGCGTGCGTTAGTTCCAGTATTACCAAGTGAAGAAGAATTCCCATATGCGATCCGTACAGTATCAGAGATCATGGAATCTAATGGATCTACATCTCAGGGAAGTATCTGTGCTTCATCTCTGTCATTAATGGCAGCAGGTGTTCCAGTGAAAGCTCCAGTTGCAGGTATCTCTGTTGGACTTGTAACTGGAGAAGGAGATGACGATTACATCATCTTAACAGATATTCAGGGACTAGAAGACTTCTTTGGAGATATGGACTTTAAAGTAGCAGGTACAGACAAAGGTATCACAGCGATCCAGATGGATATCAAGATTCATGGATTGACAGAACAGATCATCCGAGAAGCGATTGCAAGAACAAAAGAAGCAAGAACACATATCCTTCATGATGTTATGAATCCAGTGATCCCAGCTGCAAGAGACCACGTCGGAGAATTTGCTCAAAGATCTCTCAGTATACGATCGATCCTGAGAAGATTTCAGAAGTTATCGGTAAACAGGGTAAAACGATCAATGGAATCATTGATGAAACAGGTGTTAAGATCGATATTGACGAAAGTGGACGTATTGATATCTTAAGCGAAGATCAGGCAATGATCGATAAAGCGATCAGCATCATCAAATCCATCGTAGAACCATTGAATGTTGGAGATATTTACGAAGGTGAAGTTGTAAGGATCATGAACTTCGGTGCATTTGTACAGCTTTCTCCAAACAAAGACGGAATGATCCACATTTCAAAACTTTCTAATGAAAGAGTTGAGAAAGTAGAAGATGTCGTGAATATCGGAGACAAAGTAGCTGTCAAAGTATTAGAGATCGACAAGATGGGAAGAATCAATCTGAAATTAGAAGAAAAGATTGAAGATTAATTAAGAATGACAAAACAGCTTTTTGTATGCGAAAGTGTATGAAAAGCTGCTTTTTTGCTTTATAGGAAAGTTCGCCTTTGGCTCCTTTCCAAAAGAAAAATAGCCCACATAAAAGTGGGCAGAGCAAACAGATGATCATGGTTTTAGAAAATATAAAAACCTTCTTCACCAAAATCATCACCAAACACATCTTCATTTAGAAAACAATCCATATCCAGCAGGTCATCCTCGCTCATATGGCGAATGTCCTCGGATGTCATACCTTCTGGGGGATTTGAAATATATTTTTCGCGTAGCTCTTTGATATTCTTTTTCATGGTAGGGTTCCTCCTTTATATGAGGATTATAGCATAAAAAGAAGTGGTCATGCAGAAGAACGCTTTCCACGGGAGCGGGACATTGCTTTCTCGTATAATTCTTCAAGAGGTACGCGGCGATGGTTATGATATATTTCCAGGATCACCATCTGTTGTTTACAATGAGGACAGATCAGAGGATCATAGCCAAAAGAAGAAAGGATCGCAGTACGCCACCGGTTAAAACAACGGAAAGTATGCCGTTTTTCTTTCGAAATAGCGAGATGGAGTTTTTTATCAATGGAACGATGTCTGGCATAAAGGCCGCCATAACGGATCATCTTGAAATGTTTTTCAGGGATGTGCCGGATAAGGCGTTTGATAAAATCCATGACAGGAATGGTTTCTTGAACGTATTGATCATCTTCGTGACGATTGTAATGGAAAGAGACAAGATCACCGGTATAAGAATCGACCCTGGAAGTGGCAATGACAGGGCGCCCAAGATACCGGCCAATATATTTGGTAACAGTCTTAGGGTCACAACGGTTGGGTTTGGCATAAACATAGAAGCCGTGTTCATGTTCCAGATAACAACGGGCAGAAACTTTTTTAAAAGAAGGACCGATGCGGAGCAACATTTCCTTGAGGAGAGCAGTACGGAAAGCATTGCGAAGGAAAGTATAGTTGAAATGAGAGACATTACGCCAGAAAGCATCATCACTGTAACCGCCTTCAGAGATGAGACAATGGATATGAGGATTCCATTTAAGATCCCTGCCGAAAGTATGCAGGACCATGATAAAACCAGGGGTAAAGTTTTTGTGTTTGTTCATTTTAGAGAATAAGCGAAGGACAACACTGGAGACGGAATGAAAGAGACAGTTAAGGAGAGAGCGATCCTGCAGGAAAAAATCACGGAGGGACGCATCAATGGTAAAAACGCAATGACGGTGTCTGACATTAACGAGCTTAAAGGACATAGAGGTAGTGCGATCCATGGAATATTTATTACCGCAGGTAGGGCAGAAACGGCTGTGACAACGGAAAGGAACAAACTTGAGATTTCCGCAGTGGATACAGCCATACATGGCACCACCATAAGAAGGATCACCACAGTTGATCATCTTATCGATATTTTCCATCTCAGCAGGTCTGGGATGAAGAGTATATTTGATTTCTTCATAATGATCTGTAAAGATCTCTTGTAGGATATTCATGATTCTATTATGAAGGAAAAAGACAAAAAAAGAAACCCACCCCTCAAGAATGAGGGGCAGGGGAGTTGAAGTGTCGAAGACACTTTTTTATTCTATAAAATCTAAGCAGAGTACCACGTCCATATTTTAATATGGGTGTGGGTGAATGCGTCCTGACGGACACATTAACGTTTCCCCTGATTCCGAATATACTGTTTTATTGTGTGCAGACTGTTTTCACTAACAGATGAAATAAAATAACTATCCGACCAAAAATAAGGTTTCCAGTAATATTTTTTTAAAATGGTTTCGCCATACAACTTTCGTGCTTTTCGTGCTGTTTGTGTTTTTAAAACATTTGCAAGTTCCGCCGGTGAAGTTGTTGTATCAGCTTCCATCAGGATATGGACATGATCCGATTCGCCATTGATCTCTAGGATGTGAAACCCTCTTTGATCTGCTACATAGTGGATACGTTCATAAACAACATCTTTTACTTTGTCTGTTAAGACTGGATGTCTGTATTTTGTAACAAACACGATATGGTATTGCAATAAAAAGCAACTATGCCGGTTTATATAATAATCTGTATTATCTTTCTTTCGCATGACGTATCTCCTTTACAACTAAACATATGTTTGGTATAATTATACTATAAAAGTACGATATTTTCAACATATCAGAAAGGAGACAACCATATGGCATACCGTGTGACACAAAGAATCATTTCTTCGGATGATCTGTTATATCCATATTTTGACGATCTGTGCAGAAAGTCCAAGCTGTTGTACAATGCAGCTCTTTTTCGTGTGCGGAATATCTTTACCGGTTATGACAAAGAACATCGGACAGAGAACGAAGTCGAAGTCTTTCAAGAAGTTGCGTTATTACAACGATCTTATCCAAACATGCACGTCCGCAGAGTGATCTCTTATACACACCTTGAAAAGATGATGCGTGTCACAGAGAATGCAGATTTCTTTTCCGGACTTCCAAGACAGACAGCACAGCAGATGGTCAAACAGACAGTCACAGATTTCAAAAACTGGCTTGCTTCTTTAAGAGAATATAAAAAGCATCCAGAAAAGTATCTGGGTAAGCCTAAGATGCCTCGCTATAAGAAAAGTGACCTGACGACTGTGATCATCACAAACCAGGATGCTGTCTTGTATCGGGACGATATCGGGATGTCCTTAAAACTGCCTTTGCAAAAGCAACGCTTGTACTTTTCAAATCTTTTTTCGGATCCTGTATTAAAAGAAGTCAAAATCAAACCGTATTATGGTCGTTTTTTACTCTGTCTGACACTGGAAGAACCAGATGTTGCATTTGATCCTTCCGGATCTCATGTATGTGCCATTGATCTTGGAACAGATAACTTCGCAGCGATCGTATGTGATGATCACTCATCCGCAATATACAAAGGCGGAGCTGTCTTATCCAAGATCCAATGGTTCCATAAACAGAGAGCAAAGTATGTCTCCATCATCACAAAAGGTCATGAAAAGAAACACGCTGTTTCCAAGCGGTTAAGAGACCTTTCTTTCCATTATGCCAATTTTGTGAAAGACCAGTGCCACAAGATCAGTCGTAGTATCATTGACTTCTGTATGGAACACCAGTGTGGAACACTGATCCTTGGTGTGAATCTGCTCTGGAAGCAGAGATCCAATATGAATAAGATCAACAACCAGAATTTTGTCTCCATGCCGATCACTCTCCTGCGGACAATGATCACATATAAAGCTCTGAATGCCGGTATCAGAATCATAGAGCAGGAAGAAAGTTATACTTCCAAAGCGGATCTGATCGCAAATGACAGGATCCCAACCTATGGTGTCGATGATAAGGATGCTTCGTTTTCTGGAAAGAGGATCAAACGTGGTTTATACCGTTGCTCTAACGGAATGATCTTAAATGCGGATTGTCACGCAGCAGCAAATATCATGCGGAAAGCGATCCCTGATATCTGGAAAGATACCAGAGATTATACGTTTCTTTCTGCTCCTGATGTGTATGGATTCCACAAACTGAATCTGAAAGGTATTCCCGTCAAAGGGATAGCGGCATAAGTGAATATGCCTTGATTGGTACGGACAGCCAATCTTTTGGTCAGGAATGGGTAACTGTCACGACTGTTAGAAGCCACTTCCATAGGAACTACTGTACCGCATGGGAGGGGTAATTCACAGGAGAATTTGATAACTTAAGTAAAATAAGAGGTATAAAACAAATGAAACATATTATATTAGCATCTGCTTCCCCAAGAAGAAAAGAAATCCTGGAACTTGCCGATCTGAAATTTGATGTTATGCCAAGCGATGCACAAGAGATCACAACAAAAACAGCGCCAAATGAAGTAGTTATGGAATTAGCATCGATCAAAGCGAAAGACATATATAAGAAATCAGAGAAACAAAGTATGGTCGTGGGAGCAGATACTGTTGTAGCCTATCAGGGGCAGATTCTTGGAAAACCAGCAGACGAAGCGGACGCAAAAAGAATGCTTACGATGTTAAGCGGACAGACACATGAAGTGTATACAGGAGTTTGCGTCATCGAAGATGGAAAAACAAAAACATTTTATGAAGAAACAAAAGTTACATTTTATGAGATCAGTGATGAGCAGATCGATCGTTATATCAAGACTGGAGAACCTATGGATAAGGCTGGATCTTATGGGATTCAAGGAAAAGCAGCTGTCTTTATCAAAGGGATCGAAGGAGATTACTACAATGTTGTAGGATTTCCAATTGCAAGATTTTTGCAGGAAATCACAAAATAGTTATGTATTTTTTCAAAATATGAGGGGAAAACCTTTGACGATATCTATGAATCTCTGTTATGATGTGAGATAAAGGCAAAAAATAGATATATTGATAGGAAATTTAAAGAAAGGGATTAGAAGAATGGGCAAGATTGCGATCGTAACAGATAGTAACAGCGGAATTACTCAAAAAGAAGGTAAAGAATTAGGAATCTCAGTGATTCCAATGCCATTTTATATTAACGAAGAATTATATTTTGAAGATATTACATTAACACAGGATGAATTTTATCAGAAGTTAAACGAAGATGAAGATATCAAAACATCTCAGCCTGCACCTGGAGATGTGTTGGATCTGTGGGAGAAGTTATTAGAAGACCATGATGAGATCGTGCACATCGCGATGTCCAGTGGATTAAGCAGTTCCTGTGCGACAGCGGCAATGTTAGCAGATGATTACGATGGAAAAGTTCAGGTTGTAGATAACCAGAGGATTTCTGTCACACAGAGACAGTCTGTCTTAGATGCGGCCAAATTAGCGGAAGAAGGAAAGTCAGCCAAAGAGATCAAAGACATCTTAGAAGCAGACAAATTAGATTCCGGAATCTATATCATGGTAGATACGTTAAAGTATCTGAAGAAAGGCGGACGTGTTACAGCAGCAGGAGCAGCCATCGGTACAGTGCTTGGAATCAAACCAGTTTTACAGATCCATGGCGAGAAGCTGGATGCATTTGCGAAGACAAGAGGTGTCAAACAGGCAAAGAAAAGATGATCGCAGCAGTAAGAAAAGAGTTAGAAGAGCGTTTCCAAGATGGAGATTTTGGTAAACACGCATATCTTCAGTCTGCATATACAAAAGATGAAGAGGCAGCGCTCAAATGGAAAGAAGAACTGATGGCAGAATTTCCAGGAATGGAATTCCAGCAAGATCCGTTATCTTTAAGTGTTGCATGTCATATTGGTGCAGGTGCATTGGCGGTTGCTTGGACACATAAGATTGATGATTAATAGCATTAATCTTCTTTTCATCTCGAAGAAATGTAAACAAAACATGAATTTTACATGAAATCCTTGTGTGATCATAGCACAAGGGTTTCTTTTGTGTTACAATACAGTCAATTTCGATACAATAGATAGCAGGAGATAGATGTTATGGAAATGAAAAAAGTATTAAAATACGCAATGGAGATCGGAGAATGCATGCTAGTGTCAGGAGCAGGTGTTTCAAGGGTAGAAGATACGATTTCAAGAATCTGCAAGGCGTATGGAGCAAAAGAAGCCAATGTATTTTCTATCACATCAAGTATTGTAACAACGATCGAAGATGAAAAAGGAGAAATCTTAACGCAGACAAAGCGTATCAGGTCATATAAGACAGACTTTACCAAACTGGATGAGTTAAATCAGTTATCAAGATATATGTGCAAAGAACTTCCGGAAGAAGAGGAAGTAAAACGAAAGATTTCAGAGATTAAAAAGGGAAAAGTCGTCGTTTTTACAGAGGAAGTTCTTACATCAGCGGTCATTGCAGCAGCATGGACTTCATTTTATGGAGGTGGCATTACAGAAGGAATCATAGCAATGATCGCAGGGGCATTTGTCGCGGTTCTTGCAAGATATATTAAGATCTTAGCACCCAACGAAATGGTATTAAACTTTCTATTATCATTTTTTGTTGCAGCATTTGCATATATCAGTGCAAAATTCGGACTGACGGAGGATTATGGAAAGATCATCATCGGTAATATCATGCTGTTGGTTCCTGGAGTTGCATTTGTTAATGCACTTCGGGATATGATCGGTGGAGACATGATGTCAGGAATCTTAAGAGTCTGTGAATCGATACTGTTAGCTGTATTCCTTGCAGCAGGTTCTTTTATGGCATTGATGTTCTTAGGAGGTGTGTTATAAATGAAAGCAGAGATCATACAGGTACTGGCAAGTTTTGTCGGAAGTTTTGGATTTGCAGTACTTTATAATCTTCGAGGGAAAAAACTTTGTATGGCTGGGATTTCTGGGATGGTATCATGGATCGCCTATCTTATCGTGTGGAATGAGATGCCAAGTACATTTGTGGCGAATCTGGCAGCGGCCGCAGTTGCGACGATTTATGCAGAAACAATGGCAAGGATCTTAAAAACTCCTGTAACAGTATTTTTGATCACGGGAATCATTCCATTAGTACCAGGTGGAAATTTATACTATACGATGAATTATGTCTTGGCAAAACAGTGGCATTTATTTTATTTATATGGGCAAAAAACATTGCTGATCGCAGTGGCGGTTGCGGCAGGGATCATGACAGCATCTTCTGTTTACGGAATTTGTGCATCCGTATGGAAATACTGCAAAAAAGAGATATGAGCAATCTAAGAATAAACCTCACAGATTTTGCATAAGATAAGAAAAACGAAAGTGTGCAGGTATCGTATGGAACAGGATGAAAAGTTTGAAAATCAATTAAATCTTGCTCTGGATCTTAGCGAAGAAGAACGGGAGAGATCCAAAGATTTAGATGCAGGATACGATAAAGAAACGGATCAGTGGGAGATCATATTTCGCTACGCAGGCACACTTGATACGATCAGATGGTCAGACACAACGAGGATCGAACCGTTGAGTATGGGTTATGCGATCGCCTATATAAAAGAAGACGAGTTGGAAGCATTTGGGGCAAATGAACAAGTTATTTATATAGAAAAACCGAAAAATCTATTATTAAGTCGACAGCCATCGATAGCCGCATCTTGTATGTTGTCGGTCAAGAATCCACCTCTTTCATTGACTGGAAGAGGTGTTTTTGTCGCTGTGATCGATACAGGGATTGATATTTTTCACCCGGATTTTATAGATGAAAATGGAGATACTAAGATTTATGCACTATGGGATCAAACGGTCAAAGGAAGTCCGCCTAAACCATTTCTTAACGGAAATCTCTATACAAAAGAAGAAATCAATAAAGTATTGCACTCAGAAAGTGGAAGATACGATTTTCGGAGCAGAGATCGATCTGGGCATGGAACACATGTAGCTTCAATCTGTGCCGGGATAAACGGGGTTGCACCAGAGGCAGAACTGATCGTTGTGAAATTGGGAGATACGAGAGAAAAAGGTTTCCCAAGGACGACACAATTGATGACAGCATTACAATATGTGATCAATGAAGCATCACAGGCAGGACGGCCGGTTGCGGTCAATATCAGTTATGGACATAATTATGGAGATCACAGAGGAAATTCCTTGTTAGAAAGATTTATATCACAGATCGCACAGCAATGGAAATGTACGATCTGCATTGGAACAGGAAATGAGGGAAATAGTGGAAAGCATAAACAAGGAAAGCTGATCAAAGAAGAACAAAAAATCTTATTGGATATTGCACCATTTGAGCAGAATCTAAATCTCCAGATATGGAAAGATTTCGTGGATGAGTTAAGAATACAGCTGGAATCTCCATCGGGAATATCTTATGAGATCACAGATAAACAGGGAAAGTCACAATATGCATATGGAAATACGATCGTCTTTGTATACAATGGTTATCCAACACCGTACAATGTAAGGCAGGAAATATTCCTTAGTTTTATTGTGCAGGAAGGAAATCATATAGAGAGTGGACAATGGAATCTTACATTGATTCCACGAAATATCAGAAATGGGGAATATCAGATGTGGCTTCCGGTATCCTTAGGAAGTAATCAGGAAACTAGATTTTTAGAGCCAGATAAAGAGTTTACTTTAACAATCCCATCAACTGCAGAAAAAGTGATCTCAGCAGGTGCGTATGATGTCAGATATCAGTCCTATGCAGATTTTTCGGGGCGGGGTGATCAAAGATATGGTGTAAAGAAACCAGATCTTGTGGCACCTGGAGTTGGAATTTTGGCAGCAGCACCGGGAGGCGGTGAAAACAGTTTGTCCGGGACGTCAATGGCAACGCCATTTGTCACAGGAGCGGCAGCTCTTTTGATGGAATGGGGGATCATAAGAAAAAATGATCCTTATTTGTATGGAGAGCGGATCAAAGCTTATTTTCATAAAGGTGCAAGGAAAATGAATGGATTTTTGGACTATCCAAACAATGAAATTGGATATGGAAAATTATGCGTGGCAGCTAGTTTGTATAATTAGAAGAACTTACGAAAAAAAATACAAATGATATTTGTAATTTTTGTATCATATTTCCAATTTATATGATAAAATTAATAACACACTGGGAACACGAAAGGGGAAGAGACAATCATGAAAACAGAAAGATTTGATAAGAAACTGTTTAAACAGGAAGTACTCAATAATCTAAAGACTCAGTTCAGAGTTGAGCTTGATAATGCATCCCAGCAGCAGATTTATCAGGCTGTGGCTTATGCCCTGAAAGAGTGGATCATTGAGGACTGGATGGATACTCAGAAGACCTACGAAGAGAAAGACCCAAAGATTTTATATTATATGTCCATGGAATTCCTGATGGGAAGAGCACTTGGAAATAACCTCATTAACATGAGTATGTATGGAGAAGTGAAAGAAGCACTCGATGAATTAGGCGTAGATCTGAATGCCGTTGAAGACCAGGAACCAGACCCAGCACTTGGTAATGGTGGTCTTGGAAGATTAGCAGCATGTTTCCTTGATTCATTGGCAACACTTGGATATGCAGCATATGGATGCGGAATCCGCTATCAATACGGAATGTTCAAACAGAAGATCAAAGACGGATATCAGATAGAAGTACCAGATGAATGGTTAAAGAATGGAAATCCATTTGAATTAAAACGTCCGGAATATGCCAAAGAAGTACGTTTCGGTGGAAATATCCGTACAGAATATGATGAAGCAACTGGAAGAACCAACTTCATTCAGGAGAACTATCAGTCAGTTATGGCAGTCCCATTTGACTATCCGATCGTAGGATATGGAAATCATATCGTTAATACATTAAGGATCTGGGATGCAGAAGCGATCACTGACTTCCAGCTGGATTCTTTTGATAAAGGTGAATATGACAAAGCAGTAGAACAGAAGAACCTTGCAAAGAACATCGTAGAAGTATTATATCCAAACGATAATCACTACGAAGGAAAAGAGCTTCGTTTAAAACAGCAGTATTTCTTTGTATCTGCAAGTTTACAGGCAGCAGTAGCCAAATATAAGAAAAACCACGATGACATTACAAAACTTTACGAGAAGATGACGATCCAGATGAACGATACTCATCCAACAGTATCTGTTGCAGAACTTATGAGAATCTTAATGGATGAAGAAGGTCTTGGATGGGATGAAGCATGGGAAGTTACAACAAAGACTTGTGCATACACAAATCATACGATCATGGCAGAAGCGTTAGAGAAATGGCCAATCGACTTATTCTCAAAATTACTTCCTAGAGTATACCAGATCGTAGAAGAAATCGACCGTCGTTTCGTAAACAAGATCCGTGAGATGTATCCAGGAAACGAAGAGAAAGTCAAGAAGATGGCGATCCTTTGGGATGGACAGGTACGTATGGCACATATGGCGATCGCAGCAGGATATTCTGTCAATGGTGTTGCAAAACTTCATACAGAAATCTTAAAGAATCAGGAATTAAAAGATTTCTATCAGATGATGCCAGAGAAATTCAACAACAAGACAAATGGAATCACACAGAGACGTTTCTTAATGCATGGAAACCCATTACTTGCAGACTGGGTAACAAAGAAACTTGGAACAGACACATGGGCAACAGACCTTTCTTTAATGTCAGGACTGAAGAAATATGTGGATGATCCAAAAGCTCAGAAAGAATTTATGGATATCAAACTGCAGAATAAAAAACGTCTTGCAAAATATATCTTAGAACACAATGGCGTAGAAGTTGATCCAACATCCATCTTTGATGTACAGGTAAAACGACTTCATGAATACAAACGTCAGCTGATGAATATTTTACATGTGATGTATCTGTATAATCAGTTAAAGAAGAATCCAAATATGAAGTTCTATCCAAGAACATTCATTTTTGGTGCTAAGGCAGCAGCTGGATACCTTCGTGCAAAACAGACGATCAAACTGATCAACTCTGTAGCTGATAAAGTAAATAATGATGCATCCATCAAAGGTAAGTTAAAGGTTGTATTTATTGAAGATTATCGTGTATCTAATGCAGAATGGATCTTTGCGGCAGCAGATGTCAGCGAACAGATTTCAACAGCATCCAAAGAAGCATCAGGAACAGGTAACATGAAGTTCATGTTAAATGGTGCACCAACACTTGGAACAATGGATGGAGCGAATGTAGAGATCGTTGATGAAGTTGGAGCTGAGAATGCATTTATCTTCGGTATGAGCTCAGAAGAAGTTATCAATTATGAGAATAACGGTGGATATCATCCATATGAGATTTACCAGAAAGATAAAGACATCCATGAAGTCTTAGATCAGTTAGTAGATGGAACATATGCAAATGGTGATCCAGAACTTTACAAAGATCTGTACCAGAGTCTGTTATTTGGTGATACAGGAAGCCAGGCAGATATGTACTTCATCTTAAAAGACTTCCGTTCATATGCAGAAGCTCAGAAGAAAGTAGAAGAAGCATATAGAGATACAAAAGGATGGGCTAAGATGGCGATGACCAACACAGCAGGATGTGGCAAGTTCTCATCTGACCGTACAATTCAGGAATATGTTGATGATATCTGGCACTTAGATAAGATCAGATAGTCTTATATAGAGTCTTGAAATATAGTATTGAATATGATAAGTTAAGAGGAAGAGTTCCCAAAGGAGGAACTCTTCCTCTGTTCATGTAAAAATAGATGATAAAATATTTCAAAAAAATTGCAAAAATATTAAGAACGTGTTAAAATTCGAATATAAAAAAGAAATATCAAGAATAAAGATGAAAAACAAAGAAAGGGAGTAACAAATGAGGAACATTATAAGGAAACTTGCAGTGTGCTTTCTGGCATGGATATTGGTCTGCACAACAGTTGTAACTGGGCATGGAATGCATACGGCAAAAGCAGCACAGACATTTAAGATTCATTTTATTGATGTCGGATGTGCAGATGCTGCGTTATTACAGTATGGAGAAGGAACAGAAGCAAAGTATGCATTGATCGATACAGGAGCAAACCAGTATCATAATACAAAGGATACGACGATTGATACCACAAAGACACCAGTCTATGAATATTTAAATAAGATGGGAGTAAAACATCTGGAATTTATACTTCTGACACATCCTCATCAGGATCATATTGGAGGTATGGAGAAGATTCTTTCTGATACAACGATTAAGATCGATAAGATTTATGGGAATGATCTGAATATTCAGTACTTGAAAAGCAGCGAGGATAAGAGTAAGCAGTCTTCAGATGAAACAAATTGGACAGAATTTGATACCAAAATATACAAGAATTTTAAAGCAGCTTTAGAAGCAAGAAATAAACTTGCTGAAGAAGCAGAAGACAAAACAGAGAAAGAAAATCTAAAAGTAGATTATGTAGTGCCAACTGCAGGAGAAACAATTAGTCTTGGAGAAGCAAAAATGACATTCTATGGTCCATTAGAGAATGATTATCAATATGGTAGAAAGGTTGATTTGAATACAAGACAGGAAAATAAATATTCTATCGTTACAAAGATCGTTTACGGAAGCAACTCTTTCTTAATGACCGGAGATGCCCAGAAAGAAACGATCGAGAAGATCATCGCGAAGGGATATGATCTGACAGCACAGGTGCTCAAGGAGCCACATCATGGATTTCAGGATGTCACAGAAGAAGAGTTAGCCAATGGCTACCAGTATTCTGATCATAAAACAGTGATCGATGCATCACAGGCTAGTATTGCGATCATCAGTAATGGATACATGAATACAGGTGGTGTTCCATATACAAAAGTCTTAAGAGACTTATCAAAATTAGATGTCTATGAGACAGGAGACCGTGGAACGATCATTGTAACATCCGATGGCTCACAGTTATCTATCCAGACAGAGAAAGGAGATAACCAGCCAAGTGTCAAAGGAAAGGAAAGTGATGATGAAACATCATCCCCAGTGATGAAATCCATGAATATCACAGCAAATACAACAAAGCCATTGACAGCAACGAGTGTGGATGCTGCGAATACTTATAATCGTTATGAAAAGAAGAATATCACAGTAAGATTTTCAGGAACAGCCCAAGGATTTACAAAGCTGACAAGCATTGAATATAAGTTTGTGCCAAAAGGTGTGAATAATAAAACCATAGCATATAAGACAGGAAGTTCCTATACAGTCAAAAATGGAAATTGTGGAAGGTTTTATGTAAGATATAATACACCATTAGGATCAACAGAGATCAAACTTCCTGGATTTACAGTTGATACGAAAGCACCAACCAGTGTGAAGATCAAAGCGAATAAGTCAGGGATCAAAACACTGTCAACATCTGCAAAGAACACTTACAGTAAACGAATCAAGAAGTCTGTTAAATTTACATTTAGTGCTAATTATGGAACCAGTGGAAAATCCATGACACAGTATAAGTTTGTACCAAGAGGAAAAAAAGCTTCCAAGTACAAATGGAAAACAGCAAATAGTGTAACTTATAAGACAAGAAATAAAAAAGTTCGTTTATATGTAAGATATATTGATAAATCTGGAAATATCACAACAAAGAAGACAAACGGATTTTACGTAACTAAGAAATAACAAAGAAAACGCTAGGATGGAAGTATGAAATATTTTACAAAGAAGATCATAGCGGTACTGCTGACAGTGATGCTTACAGGCATCACTGTTTTGCACGTATCGGGAGGTCAAACGATCAAAGTTAATGCAGCACAGACATTTAAGGTTCATTTTATCGATGTGGGGGCCGCTGATGGAGCTTTGCTTCAATATGGAGAAGGAGAAAACGCGAAGTATGCCCTGATTGATTCTGGGGCTTATTCTTATGAGACAACAGATTACGATACGATCGATGTATCAGACCGTGTGCACCAGTATTTGCTGGATCATGGAGTAAAACATCTGGAATTTGTTGTTCTTACTCATCCACATGGAGATCATATCGGTGGAATGAAAAAGATACTAGAAGATAAGAATATTACGATCGATACGATTTATGGAAATCCATTGGAGTTTGAATATCTGGAAAGCAGCGAAGATAAAGAAAAGCAAACAGAAGAAACAGCCCGATGGACAGCATTTGATACACAGACTTATCAGACATTCAAGAAGAAACTAGAGAAGAGGAATTCATACAAAGATGCATCATTGCATATCCAGTATGTTGTGCCACAGGCCGGAACATCCGTAAAATTAGGCGAAGCGGTAATGACCTTTTATGGTCCGTTAGATAATACCTACAGGTATGGAAGAGCACAGGATGCACCCAATTTAAATACAAGACAGGTAAATAAATATTCGATAGTGACGAGGATCGTTTATGGCAGTAATTCATTTTTAATGACAGGCGATGCACAGCAGGAAACGATCAAAAAGATTGTAGCCAGAGGTTATGATTTAAGTGCACAGGTATTAAAGCAGCCACATCATGGATATCAGGATGTTCGTTTGCAGGATAAACCGAAAGGTCGTTATGTATACGATTCGGATCATAAGTATCTGATCGATCGAACAGGTGCAAGTATTGCGATCATCAGTAATGGATATAAAAATGTAAATCAGACACCAGAGAGCAATGTACTTCGTGATCTGTCAGGAATGGATGTTTATCAGACATCAGATAAAGGAACGATCGTAGTATCGTCCGATGGTAAGAATCTAAGTGTGTCAGCACAAAAAGGCGGTAATGTACCAAGTCATGCGGGATATGTTGTGAAACAGAAGCGTACCCCTTTGATGCAGAAAGTTACAGTGCAGGCAAATACAAAGAAGAAAATGACACCACTTCGTTCCGATGCCTCTGCAGCATATCAGCATTATGAGAGAAAAAACATCAAGATCAGGATTTCAGCACAGGCAAAAAGCTTCACAAATCTAAAACAGATTCAGTACAAATTTGTGAAAAAAGGAACTTCCAAAGGAAGTGTACCATACAAAACCGGTACGACATTAACGCTCAGAGACGGCATGATAGGCAGGGTCTATGTGAGGTTTGTCACAGATGCAGGGATAGATGAGATGCAGCTTTCAGGAATCGCAGTAGATAAAAAAGCACCAACAAAGACGAAGATCAAGGTTAACAGATCAGGGATCAAGACATTGAAAACGTCAACAAAAACGTCTTACAATAAGAAAATCAAAAAGTCAGCCAAATTTGTATTTTCAGCATCCTATGGAATCAGCGGGAAATCAAAGACACAATATAAGATCGTGCCAAAAGGCAAAAAAGCATCCAAATATCGATGGAAAACAGCGAATAAGATAACCTATAAAAAGAAGAACAAAAAAGTGAGTATCTATGCAAGATTTATCGATAAATGTGGAAATATCACACAGCGAAAGAGTTCTGGATTCTATATTACAAAATAAGGGAAGAAAGATATAGGAAGGCTTAGCTTGTATGCGAAAAGAGAATTTGTTATACTAAGAGGCAGAAGAATTAAAAATGCAAAGCAGGAGAAAGATTATGAACAGTAAAGGAAAAGGAATCATTACAGCAGTTATAGTTGTCCTGATCGCGCTGGCTGCTTTTTGCGGATTTGGATATATCAGCCAAAGAATGACAGCAAGCGAAGGAATTACATATCTTGATAAGAAAGAATATCAGAAAGCATACGAACAATTTGACCATGCAGCAGGGAAATTCACTCTCATTTTCACAAAGCAAAAGAAAGATGTTTTATTCTACGAAGGAGAGGCTCTTTATCAGATGGGAGAGTATGGGAAAGCCATAGAGATCTATGATGAGCTGATCGATCATGGAGAAAGCCGGGCATATTCTTTGAAAGCATATTGCCTTGCCCAGCAGAAGAAGCTAAACAAAGCAATAGATGTATGTGATCAGGGAATAAAAGAGCATCCAGACGATGGAGAAATCTATTGTACAAAATATGCGGTGTTAGCAAAGCAGGAGAAGTATACACAAGGGCTAAAAGTGATCGAGAGAGCATTAAAACAGAAGGAGCTTGAGAATAAGAAGGAAGTTTTATTCGCTAGGATCAGTGCGTATGAATCCATGTTTGATTTTGATACAGCATATCGTTATGCAAAAGCTTATGTAAAAGCCTATCCAAAGGATGCAAATGGCAAGAAAGAGCTGACATTTTTGGAGACACGATAATTTCGTGACAATTTCATGATAAGAGTTAGGAAGGACGAAAGTCCTTCTTTTTTTTGTGCAGAAACAGAAAAGATCAATTGAAAATTGTGCAAAATATACAAAAATAGAAAGCAAAAATCATGACTTTATACAAAAAATAAAATTTTACGAAAAATAAGTTGACGAAATTTAGGTTTATGACTATAATCAAGATACAAAATAAAATTTCACATGAGACAAAAGTAAAAAAATAAATTTCGTGCTAAAGGAGGGAGAGCAATGAAGTTAATTGTATCAGCCCATGGAATGTTGGCAAAAGAGGTTGTGAATTCTGCGGGAATGGTGTTCGGAGCAATTGATGATCTTGACATCGTAACATTTGTTCCAGGTGAGAATGCAGAGACATTAAAAGCCAGATACAAAGAATTGATCGATGGCTATAAGGAAGACGAAGAAATTTTATTCCTTGTAGATTTATTTGGAGGAAGTCCTTATAATGCAGCATTTGAGACCGTGATCGGACAAGATCGAATGGATGTTATTACAGGATTGAGCTTACCAATGCTGATCGATGTTGTAGGAATCAGAACAATGGAAGAAGATATCAAGGCTGGCGAAGTATATGACAAACTTTCAGGAGATTATGTGAAATCATGCAAGAAATTGCTTGGTAATACAAACGAAGATGAAATGGAGGATGATGAACTATGAAAATCAATTTAGTAAGAATCGATGACAGACTGATCCATGGACAGGTCGCAACCGTTTGGTCCAAAGAAGCAAACGCACAGCGAATCATCATTTGCAGTGATGAAGTAGCAAAAGACCAGATCCGTAAAACATTACTTTTACAGGTGGGACCTCCAGGAGTAAAAGTAAGCGTTGTAGACGTAGCAAAAGCAGTTCGTGTTTACAACAATCCAAAATATGAAAAGGACACAGTATTCTTCTTATATACATGTCCACAGGATGTTCTGCGAATGGCAGAAGCAGGGGTTCCGATCAAGAGTGTTAACATCGGAGGAATGTCATTCAAGACAGGAAAGACTCAGATCACAAAGGCAGTATCTGTTGATGAAAGCGATATCGCAGCATTTAAGAAACTGCATGAGATGGGAATTGAATTAGAGATCCGTCCGGTAGCCACAGACAAAAAAGTAGATCTTATGAGCAAGATCGAAGGCATCGAAGGATAAGAGAGATACAAAGGAGGATTTAAAAATGGGAATATCTACAGTTCAAATCGTTTTATTAGTTATTTTTGGATGTATCGCTGGAATGGGAAGCGTGCTTGATTCCTTCCAGACACATCGTCCACTGATCGCATGTACAGTTGTTGGATTGATCTTAGGAGATGTAAAAACAGGTATCTTACTTGGAGGTACACTGGAAATGATCGCTCTTGGATGGATGAACATCGGAGCAGCACAGTCTCCTGACTCAGCATTAGCAAGTATCATTTCTACGATTCTTGTAGTTGTAGGACATCAGTCTGTAGCAAATGGTATCGCGATCGCACTTCCAGTTGCAGTTGCAGGTCAGGTGTTAACAGTATTTGCTCGTACAGTAACAATCTTCTTCCAGCACGCAGCTGACAAATATGCAGAAGATGCAAACTTCAAGATGCTTGATATCTGTCATGTAGCTGCATTGGTCGTACAGGCACTTCGTGTAGCGATCCCTACATTCTTAGTAGCAGCAGTTGTAAGCCCAGAAGGTGTACAGACATTATTAAACAGCATTCCGAAAGTAGTAACTGGTGGATTAACAGTTGCAGGTGGAATGATCGTAGTCGTAGGTTACGCAATGGTATTAAACATGATGGGTGCAAAATACTTAATGCCATTTTTCTTCCTTGGATTCGTAATTGCAGCGTTTACAGAATTTAACTTAGTTGCATTCGGAATCATGGGTGCGGTATTCGCAATCGTATATGTACAGTTAAATCCTAAATTCCAGACACCAGTGGCAGCACCAGTAACAGCAGGTGCAGGTGGCAGCGATGATCTGGATGATGATCTAGACGACGAACTTGACTAAGAAAGAGGAGAAATTTAAAGATGAGTGAAAAGAAATTAACAAAAGGCGATAGATTTAATATGTTCATGAGAACAAACCTTCAGCAAGCATCATTTAACTACGAAAGAATGCATGCATTAGGTATGTGCTTCGACATGGTACCAGCTATTAAAAGATTATATGATACAAAAGAAGAACAAGTAGCAGCATTAAAGAGACATCTGACATTCTTCAACGTAACACCAGCAGCTGTAGGACCAGTCTTAGGTGTAACAGCAGCGATGGAAGAAGCAAAAGCAAATGGAGCAGATATCGATGAAGGAACGATCGGAAGTATCAAGATTGGGTTAATGGGACCTTTCTGTGGAGTTGGTGATCCAATCTTCTGGGGAACATTAAGACCAATCACAGCAGCGATTGGTGCATCCTTAGCATTAACAGGAAGTGCATTAGGACCAGTATTATTCTTCTTAGCATTCAACATCGTACGTATGGCAGCACTTTACTTTGGACTTGAATTCGGATACAAAAAAGGATTAGACTTTGTAAAACATTTAGCAGGAAATATGTTACAGAAAGTCACAGAAGGAGCTTCTATCCTTGGACTGTTCGTCATGGGTGCACTGGTATCTAAATGGACGACGATTAACGTACCACTTGTAGTATCTAGAGTAACAACAAACGGAAAAACAACAGTAACAACAGTACAGAATATCTTAGATCAGTTATTACCAGGATTATTAGCATTAGTTTTAACCTTGGTCGTATCTAAATTATTAAAGAAAAACATCAGTCCGATCGCAATTATCTTTATCTTATTTGCAGTAGGAATTGTTGGATATGGATTAGGAATTTTGGCATAATCTGTTAGGGGGAAAGTTATGAAAACAAAGGCAGTAAGACTTTACGGAGAAATGGATTTAAGACTGGATGAATTTGAACTGCCAGAGATGCAAGATGATGAAATTATGGCAGAGGTTGTAACAGACAGCTTATGTATGTCCAGTTACAAAGCAATCACCCAGGCACAAAAACACAAAAAAGTACCAGATGATATCAGTGAAAATCCGATCATTTTAGGACACGAATTTTGTGGAACGATCAAAAAGGTCGGTAAAAAATGGAAAGATCAGTATCAGGAAGGTGACAAATTTGTCATTCAGCCTAACATTGGAGATATCAGAGGCTATGCTCCAGGATATTCTTTCCATCATATGGGAGGAGATGCCACAACGATCATTTTTTCTGATCAGGTTATGGAAAATGGTTCACTATTAAAATACAACGGAGATTCCTTCTTTGAAGGATCTCTCGTTGAACCACTGTCATGTGTCGTAGGTGCATTTAATGCACAGTATCATATGAAGAAAATGTATTCATATGAACATGTGATGGGAATTAAAGAAGGTGGAGCGATCGCACTTCTCGGTGCAACAGGGCCAATGGGATTTTTAGCGATCGACTTTGCAATCCATGGACCAAAGAAACCAAAGACATTGGTTGTCACAGGAAGAACACAGAAGAAGATTGATATGGCAGCAAGATTATACACAGTAGAAGAAGCAAAGAAGAATGGTGTAAAGCTTGTATATGTCAATACGAGAGATATAGTAGATGTCAATAAAGAGCTACGTAAATATTCAGAAAAAGGATTTGATGATGTCTTTATTTTTGCACCAAATGAAGAAATGGTAACATACGGAGTTAAAATGTTAGCATTCGATGGGTGTTTGAATTTCTTCTCAGGGCCTGCCGATCAAGAATTTTCATCCAGAGTAAATTTCTATAATATTCATTATAATTCTACACATTTTGTGGGAACAAGTGGTGGAAATACGGAAGATATGAAACAATCCATTGAACTGATCGAGAGCAAGACAGTCAATGTTGCAAAGATCGCAACACATATATTAGGGCTTGACCATGCGGTTGAAACAACAAAGGCGTTACCAGAACTTGAAGGAAGTAAAAAAATTGTCTATACGCACAAAAAATTTCCATTAACAGAGGTTGACAAATTCGATGAAAACAGCGATGATGAGTATATCAGAGAATTAAAATCAATCGTAGAACGCAATGGTAATTTATGGAGCGCAGAGGCAGAAAGGTATTTCATACAGAATGCTCCTGAGATTTAGAAGGGAGTAGTATGAGTAGTGATATCTTAGTTAGAGACCAGATTTTTTCAACATATGATAGTTTATATGATGCAGAGAAGAAAGTAGCCGATTATCTGATCAGTCATCCATCTGAAGCGATCGAGATGTCTGTATCAGAACTTGCATCTCACTGTGATGCGAGCCAGGCGACGATCATCCGTTTTTGTAAGAAGATCGGGTGTAAGGGATTTCATCAGTTGAAGATCAAGCTGGCCGGAGAACAACGACAGCAGGAAGAACAGGTGATATCGAACGAGATCGATATCGATCAGATGGACAAATCACTCAATAATATCATGATCAGTAAAGTGGAAGAGATCAAAGCGACGTTTCACAATTTTAATCCAGAAGAATTAAGAGAGATCGTGGATTTGATCATACATGCCAATCTGATTGAATTCGCTGCGATGGGAGATACGATCCCGATCGCACTGGATGGATCTTACAAGTTCAATCAGTTAGGATTGAAAGCAGTTAGTTCAACAATTTGGGAGAGTCAGGAAGCATTTTCCAGAACTTTGAGAAAAGGTGATGTATTTTTTGCGATTTCTGCCTCTGGGGCATCCAAAAGACTTGTGAAGATGGTAGAGATCGTGAAAGATAATGGTGTAACAACAATTGCGATCACCAATCAATCCAAATCGCCACTTGCAGAGTTATGTGATCATGTTTTGCTGACAGCAACAAGAGAACACATTTTCCATGATCAGGTTAGTTTCACAAGAATGGCAGCGATGTCAGTGATCGACACACTGTTCTTATTACTGTTCTCCACAAAATGGGATTCATTTGAGAATGTGGCACAACACGAGCAGTCTGTTGCAGAAGAAAAATTATAAAAGGAGATCATAACGATGAATAACGATTGGTTAGAATTAGAAGGGAAGACAGTCATCGTCACAGGCGCAGCATCCGGAATCGGGAAGGCAGTTGCGCAGGAGTTTTTGAATATTGGGGCGAATGTAGTTATTTCTGATATGGCAGAGAATGCACCAGAGATGGATGCAAAAGAAGGCCAGTTATTATATGTAAGAACAGATGTAACAAAAGTTTCTGATGTTGAAGCTATGGTAGCAAAAACAATAGAAACATTCGGAACAATTGATGTACTAGTGAATAATGCAGGAATCAATATTCCACGTCTGTTAGTTGATCCAAAGGATCCAAAAGGACAATATGAATTAGATGAGGCAGTATGGGATAAAGTATGCAATGTAAATCTAAAAGGTGTTTTCTTCTGTGCGCAGGCAGTTGGAAGGATCTTGGTTGAAAAAGGTGAAGGTGTCATTATCAACATGTCTTCTGAAAGTGGTCTGGAAGGATCCGAAGGACAGAGTGTTTACGCAGCTACAAAGAATGCAGTAAACTCTTTAACAAGATCATGGGCAAAAGAATTAGGAAAACAGGGAGTTCGCGTTGTCGGAGTAGCACCTGGGATCATGGAAGCTACAGGACTTCGTACGATCGGTTATGAAACAGCTTTGGCTTATACAAGAGGGATTACAGTAGAACAGTTAAGAGCAGGATATTCCAAAACATCCACAATTCCACTAGGACGTTCTGGAAAGCTTTCTGAAGTTGCAGATCTGTGTGTATATCTTGCAAGCAAGAGATCTTCTTACGTACATGGTGTGACGGTCAACGTTGCGGGTGGTAAGACAAGAGGATAGAATAATTTCTGATAGAAGATATAGAAGGTAAAGATATCAGCTGGTTTTAGGATCAGCTGATATCTTTTTTTAACATAATATAGCAGGAAATTCCGATGGAACTCTCTATGATATAAGAAAGTATGGCAAAGCCGGTTTCTTTCTGGTTGCTACAAAAAAAGAATCGTTGTATAATGATTCTTAGCATCACAAATTAAAAAGAAAGGAAATATGATGTTTTCGTTTCCATAAAAACATTATACAAGAATAAAATGTTAATTCTGGCCGTAGGAATCGGAATTGTATTTTGTATAATAGTATTTATTTGTTATTCTTATAAACAAAATCAACGGTCAAAATACACATCCGAAGTATACAAAGTATTTAAAGGGCAATATGGGAGAGAATCAGTGATCTCTATGGGTTATGCACAGACGAATGCATTTACAGAACCCGTAACATTAATGTTGGCAGTCAGCAAGGATGATCACCGAGTTGTAGATGCATGGGAAGTTACGCAAGAGGAGATGGAGAATAGCTGTCGGTCATGTGAAGAATATATAGGAATGGACCTGATCAAATATTATAAAGAGAATCAGGAAAGAATTGAAAAAAGTCAAATGATGAATCAGACGATGGGCAGGGATTCAGCGAAGAAGCAAGCATTTGACATGGCACTCCAACAGATATTAGGGAAATTAGGAAAATAGATACAGGAACACATATTATGGAAGAAATCAAAAAAGAAATCATAGAGAAAGTGATCTTGGTCGCGGTTGCTGATCAAGATACAACAGAAGCAGAAGAATCTCTGGATGAGTTAGAAGAACTGGTCAAAACAGCAGGAGCCGAGGTTGCAGCAAGGGTGATCCAGGTAAGAGAAACACCACATCCAGGAACTTATATCGGAAAAGGTAAGATCGATGAAGTCAATGCTTTGTTATACGGAACTGATGCGACAGGGATCGTCTGTGATGACGAATTATCACCAGCACAGATCAGCAATTTAGAAGAAGCATTAGATACTAAAGTGATGGATCGAACACTGATCATTCTTGATATTTTTGCGAAGCGAGCATTTACAAGAGAAGGTAAGATTCAGGTCGAACTTGCCCAGTTAAAATATAGAGCATCCAAGCTTACCGGACAAGGAAGAGCCTTATCAAGATTAGGTGGAGGAATCGGAACCAGAGGTCCTGGAGAGAAGAAACTGGAGATGGACCGAAGACTGATCCGTACAAGAATCTCCAGATTAAAAGCAGAGTTAAGAGATGTTGTAAAGCACAGAGAAGTCCAGAGAAAACAACGCCAGAAGAATCACCTGCCAGTGGTTTGTATCGTTGGATATACCAATGCAGGAAAGTCAACACTATTAAACCATTTTACCAATGCAGGAGTTTATGAAGAAGATCAGTTATTTGCAACCCTTGATCCAACGACAAAGAGTTTAGATCTAAGCGGCGGGCAGACAATTCTTATGACGGATACGGTCGGTTTTATCCGCAAACTTCCACATCATCTGGTCGAAGCATTTAAAAGTACATTAGAAGAAGCCAAATACAGTGATCTGATCCTGCATGTAGTTGATGCATCCAATCCGCAGAAAGAGAAACAGATGGAAGCAGTCTATGATACATTAAAGCAGTTAGGAGCTAACGAATCACCGATCATTACAGCATTCAATAAGATCGATCTGTTAAATGGTGATGAGATCTTAAAAGATCCAAATGCAGAAGCGGTGGTAAGGATTTCTGGGAAAAATGGTGAAGGAACCGATCAGTTGTTAGAGCAGATTGAGAAAATACTGCAAAAACAGAAATTATATTTAGAAAAGCTGTATGGATATCAGGAAGCAGGAAAGATCCAGTTGATCCGAAGTCACGGACAGCTTTTGAAAGAAGAATACAGAGATGATGGAATTTACGTAGAAGCATACATTCCAAAAGAGATTCTTGGAAGTATCTAGGAGGCGAGAAAGTGATCATACAGAAAGTAATCAACAATAACGTGGTCAGTACATTTGATTCAAACGGAAAAGAAGTTATTTTGATGGGAAAAGGAATTGGATTTCGCAAGAAAACCGGGGATGAATTAGATAAGACGAAGATTGAGAAGATTTTTACCTTGGACCTTAGCGGCAAATCATCTTTTGTACAAGAAGTCATGGCAATCATTCAGGAGTTTTATGAAATCGTGCTAGATACGGAACATCCAGCATATCAGAGATTTGCAACACATTTACAATATCTTGAGACGGAAATCTTATCAAAGAAACGCCCGATAGAAGAAGACGAAGAAGATGATGTTGAATTTTATGAACGTAATCAGAAGAAGTATCCAGAAGCCTATGTGTGCAGTCAGAAGATCGTGGAACATATCGAGCAGCATTACAACTGCAAACTTTCAGCAGATGAGAAGATGTATCTGATCATTTATGTCAAAAGACTGATCTTAGAAATGGGGCATCAGTCATAAAACCAGGTTGACTTATAAGGCAAAATTTGATATTATAATGTTATCGAATTTTGGATTGTGACTGGTGAGGCAGGCAAGACCTATTTAATAAGTGTGAACATTTGTTAAAGTAGGTCTTTTTTTATGCTTTTTTAAGGAATTGCACTTAGATGAGTACAAAGATAAGCCAGTTAAAGATCCAGATAAATTAAAATTATTTTATATGTGAGAAGGAGAAACAATTATGGTATCAAAGAAATTTGTCATTGAAAACGAACAGGGATTACACATGAGACCAGCAGGAGTTTTAGCGAAAGCTGTAACTAAATTCGAATCTGACGTAACTATCGTATTCGAAGATAAAAAAATCAACGCTAAAAGCTTATTAAACATCATCGGAGCTTGCATCAAATGTGGTTCTGAAATCGAATTAGTATGTGAAGGTCCAGACGAAGAAGCAGCTCTTGCACATGCAACAGAACTGATTGAATCTGGATTAGGTGAATAATCACTGCTCATAATGGGTGTAACATATAATTTGATAAAGGACGGGTGGCAACATGTATAAAGGTATAGGAGCATCTGCTGGTATCGGTATCGGTAAGATTGTTAAGATTAAGGAAGAAGAACTTAATTACACAAAACAGTCTATCGAAGATACAGAAGCAGAGAAAAAACGTTTAAGCGATGCAATTGAAGTTTTCATTGAGAAGACTCAGAAGATGGTTGAATCCATGAAAGTAACTGCTGGTGAGCAGGAAGCAGAGATCTTAGAAGGTCATATCATGATGATTCAGGATCCAGCGATCTCAGAACAGATCGAAGCTAAGATCGATGGAGAGAAGATCAACGCAGAAGCTGCTGTAGAAGAAGCTTGCGATTTCTTCGCACAGATCTTCGCTATGGCAGACGATGAACTGACACAGCAGAGAGCATCTGACTTAGGCGACATCAAAACTCGTTTAATTAAGATCTTACTTGGAATTGAAGAAGTAGATATCAGTGCAGTTCCAGAAGGAACAATCTTAGTAGCAGAAGATTTAACACCATCTATGACAGCAGGAATCAATCCTGCAAATGTTCAGGGTGTATTAACAGAGATTGGTGGTAAGACATCTCACTCTGCGATCATCTGCAGATCTATGGAAATTCCAGCAGTTCTTAGTATTGAAAACATCGTTTCTATCGTTAATGATGGAGATGAAGTTGTTCTTGACGGATCAACAGGAGAAGCATTCATCAATCCTGAAGCATCTGTTGTAGAAGAATATAAAGCTAAGAAAGCAAAATTCTTAGAAGAGAAAGCTGCCCTTCAGAAGTTTGTTGGACAGAAATCCCAGACAGCAGACGGACACGTTGTGGAACTGGTTGCTAACATCGGTGGACCAGACGAAGCAGAAGGTGTCTTAGAGCGTGATGGAGAAGGTGTTGGATTATTCAGATCTGAGTTCTTATTCATGGAAAGCGATGCGATTCCATCAGAAGAAGCTCAGTTTGAAGCATACAAGAAAGTAGCTGAAACTCTTGACGGTAAACCAGTGATCATCCGTACACTGGATATCGGTGGGGATAAAGCACTTCCATATCTTGGACTTCCAACAGAAGAGAATCCATTCTTAGGATTCAGAGCAGTACGTTTCTGCTTACAGAGAAAAGAAGATATTTACAAACCACAGCTTCGTGCATTATTACGTGCAAGTGCCTTCGGTAAAGTTCGTATCATGGTACCATTAGTAACATGTGTAGACGAGCTTCGTGCAGTCAAAGCAATCATCGAAGAACTGAAACAGGAATTAGATGCAGAAGGTATCGCATACGACAAAGACATCCAGGTTGGTGTTATGATGGAAACTGCTGCAGCAAGCTTAATTGCTGACATTCTTGCAAAAGAAGCAGACTTCTTCAGTATCGGTACAAACGATTTAACTGGATACACAATGGCAGCCGACAGAGGTAACCCAGATGTTGCATATCTGTACTCTGCATACAATCCAGCTGTACTTCGTTCTATCAGAAATATCATCTCAGCTGCAAACAAAGAAGACATCATGGCAGGTATGTGTGGAGAAGCAGCAAGCGATCCATTATTAGTACCAGTATTATTAGGATTCGGATTAAACGAATTCTCAGTAAGTGCTACAGCAATCCTTGCTACAAGAAAAGTAATGTCTCTGTGGACAATGGATGAATGTAAAGCATTAGTTGATGAAGTAATGCAGTTAGAAACAGAAGCAGAAGTAAAAGCTTTATTAGAAGAAAGAGCAAGAAGCTAAGATTATATGATTTAGTTTCTTACGGGAATATGGAAAGGACCTTGGTAATTTAGTTATCAGGGTTCTTTTTTTGTACAGTAATGGAACAATATATTAAATAGGTATACTTATTAAAAAGTCAACTAAAATATTTCACAAAAATAAAAAAGTTTTTTGTATTAAACGACGAAAAAACTAAATCTGATTGCCTGTAAAATGGTGAAATGTTACAATCCAAGCATAAGGGGAGAATGAAAACGACATATCAGGATATTGTATGGATTTAAGTTCTCTGAGACCTTATGAAGTCACGGATTTCGGAGAGACAACAATCCATGGAGATGATCAGGCGAAAAATGAAGTGTGCTATACTAGTGGAATGTATCTTATTCTACATGGAAAGATCATAGTCTGAAGACAAGATATGATGGAAGAAGGAGTAAATATGATTAAAGAATTGATAAAGATAAAAGAAAATAATAATATAGTTAGTATATTTTGCGATGAAGATGATACTTCGATGTTTTTGGAAGGATATATTTACGCAATTGGAAGACAAGATTTTTTAATTAAACATATAACACCTCATGGATTAGCAGATGGGTATATTCTGAAAAAAATAGATAGTGTTATGCATTTAGAGATAAGTGGGCAGTATGAAAAAAAAATAGAAAAATTATATTCTAAAAAGAATCAAAGACATATTGATTTAAAACTACAAGATAAAGTTAGTTTAAAGAATAACATATTTCAAATTTGTATGAATAATAAGTATATAGTATCAATTGAAATGATACAAGATGATGAATGCCCAATTAAAGGAGTTATAAATAAAATTGACGATAATAAAGTAATCGTTTCAAAATTAACAGAATACGGAGAGGATGATGGAGAGGCAATATTAAAAAAAGAAAATATAGACACTATTTCATTTTTGGGAGTAGATGAAGAAGATATACAATTATTAAAAAGAAAGTAAATAGTTTCTTAATATATTTTCTAGGAAACATGTTTGTAAAAGTTGCTGTATCAAAAAACAAAAAAATAAGAATGTATAGAAGTAAATAATTTTACGAAATCTCGGAATCTTGATTTTTAGTCACAAATGATGAATTGTAAATATATTAAAATAGGGATGGTTAATTAATAAAAGATTCCGAGATTTATTTCTTTATAAGGAGCAAACCATGTATAAAATAGATAAAGAAATAAAAACTAAACTAACAGAAAAAGAAATAAAAAAGAAATTGTATAATATAAGTAGTAAAAAAAGACGTGCTTCTATCTTTTTCATACCAAATCAAGAAAAGTTTTTTATTAAAGAAATGGAAGATTCTATAGTATTATATACTATTCCGTATTATAAAAATAGGGGATTTGTTCCAAAAATAAAAATTAAGATGTATTCTAATGGTGAAAATACTATAATGACAATGAGATATTCGTTATATTTTGAAGCTGAACTTATAATAATAATAACAAATATACTACTGATTATTAGTTCGCTTCTTATACTTATGATTACTACAAATAATAGGTATTGGGGATTGTATATTATAATTTTTGTAATTTTTTGTGATTTTAGTTTTTATAAAACATTTAAAGATGAAACAGAAAAAATTATGCAATATTTTAATGAGAATGTATTTATAGAATCTTAAGCATTTCTGTAATTCATAAATAATGTCAATAGACAAAAACAGGAACCTCACAGTGCAAAAACATAAGCTCCCTGAGACCTTACGGAAATCAGTCAGAGTACTCAGCCAACGGCAGATGATATCAAAGTAGATCAGATCCAGTATACTTATAATGAGGATGGAAATCTCAGTAAGGTATCCTATCCGACAACCAAAGATGGAATCCAGTCATTATCTTATATTTATGATGAAAACGGATGGCTGCAGGAGATCGAAGGAGAACTGCATTCCAAGGGACAGACAACAGAGAAAGTCCTCAGAAGTTATACCTATGATGTGTATGGAAAAGTCAAAGAGATCAAGGATTACAGGAATAGATATGCAAAAAAGAATGGAAGAAGTGGCAAAGTTTGAGTAACTTGGATTAATCAGCTAATTATATCAGGTGTGTGGAGGTTAATGATTGTGAAAAATATTTTGAAATTGCTGATAGTAATAATATTTTTATTGATTGGTTATTATTTGTATTTTAATATGCCATGGATATTACAATATAAAGAACGAGAATCTAGTATGGTAACCGAGTATTATCGAAAAGGAAGTTTACAATATGATATAATAACAGGTAATTATGTTTTTGCTAGAATAAAAGTGTTATTTGGAGAAAATGTGAATGAGATAGATAAAAAAAATAATACAACACCATTAGAAACAGCATTAATGTCAATGTCGTATCCTGATCGGTTTATAAAAATGTTAGTAAAAAATGGAGCAAATTTAAATAAAGAGGGACATGAACTTCTATCAGAATATATTTATTATTTCGGGCAACAAGATTGTAATAAGATGATAAAATATTTATTAAATAAAGGTGCAGATCCAGATAAAAATGCATTAGTAGTAGCAGTAACAAAAAATAATTATGACTTAGTGCAAATACTCTTAAAAAACGGAGCGGATGTAAATCAAAAAAATGAGAAAGGTATAACAGCAATAATGGCAGCTTGTTACTCAGAAAATTATGAGGAAGAACCGGGAATAAATACAAGAAAACAATATAGAATCATAAGATTATTGATTGAAAAAGGGGCAGATATTAGTTTAAAAGATAACAAAGGAAATACAGTAGAAAAATATATACAACAATATAGAAAAAATATAGAAAATGGTAATCATGAGTATACGGAATCATTATACAAACTAATTAAATCTTATAAAATAAATTAAGTAGACTAATGTACCCGAAGGAATCGTAAGGTCCTTGGGACCTTACGAAGTTAAAATTTGTTAATTAGGATAATATTATGAAGATGCAAAAAATAGAAGTATATATAAAAAATACAGAAAAATGGATAAAATTAATACAAGAAGATTTAGAATTAATTAATGATAAAGAAGACTATTTACATGGACATTATATAACACCAGATATAGATGAATCAGAAATTACAGTGTTTAAAGGATTTGTTGAAGAAGATATAGTGAAAATAATATATATATATGAAAAAAATCCATTTAATATAAATGAAGTTGTTATGTTTGATGGAAAACTTGAAAATAGTGAGTTAAAAGGTTGTACGAAGCTTGAAAAAATAGAATATATAAAGGAAATTCCAGCACCAGGCATATTGATTTTTGGAACGTTATATGTGTTGTTTTTATGCATGGGATGGATCAAAGTGACAGATTTTGTTCTGTTTATGATAAGTTTTGTAATAATAATAATGATAGATAGAAGATCAACATTAAGGAGAGGAACAAAGAAGATAAAAAAATATATACAAAAATTTAATCGAGAATAAAAAAGGAACTTAAGCTCCCTGGACATTACGAAGTCATTTGCAAGATCAGTCAGAATGCTCAGCCAACGACAGATGATATCAAATCTCATTAGATCCAGTATACTTATAATGAGGATGGAAATCTCAGTAAGGTATCCTATCCGACCACCAAAGATGGAATTCAGGCATTGTCTTATATTTATGATGAGAACGGATGGCTGCAGGAGATCAAAGGAGAACTGCATTCCAAGGGGCAGACAACAGAGAAAGTCCTCAGAAGTTATACCTATGATACGTTTGGAAGATTGGTCAAAACAGTGACAACCGATTATAAGAAAAATGACCAGACAAAAACAATCACATATACCTATGATAATGTTGGAAACCGGCTCAAAGAAGATGATGGAACAACGACAACATCGTATACTTATAACGGACTGGATCAGTTAAAGACATCCACGAAAAAAAAGGAACTGCGGTAGAAGAAGTCCGTCAGTATGATTACGATGCGAATGGAAACCAGAATTCACAGAATCTGATCGGAACCGATGGAAATGTCCTCGCAACAGAAAGATTTCAACAGAATGCAACACAATATTATCTTTACAACAAAGATATCCAGGGAAGTACAAGCAGTCTGGTAAAAGAAGATGGAAGTGCTGATGCAATATACCAGTATACGGATTTTGGAGAAACAATGATCCAGGGTTATGATCAGGCGAAAAATGAAATATGTTATGCGGGTGGGATCTATGATCAGAGTACAGGTCTATATTATCTGAATGCCAGATATTATAATCCAGAAGATGGAAGATTCCTAACAGAAGATACTTATCATGGAGAAAATGAAAAACCTGATACGCAACATTTATACCTGTATTGTGCAAACAATCCAGTGAATTATGTGGATCCTAGTGGGCATTATGCAGTGGCATTGTATACGTTAGTAAAGATAGTTGCCGGAGGAGTGGTATTTTATGTATCATATTCAACTTGGAAAAGACGAAGAATCAAGACACGATATGCAGGAAAAAGAGTTACTTTTAAAACTAAAATATCTGTATGGCTTACATGGAGAACATTTAATAGGATAATGTATAGTAAAAGTAAATCAAAAAGTAATACTAAAAATAAAGGTGAATCAAAAAAGAGTAAGAAAGATCCACAAATGCACCAGAGTGGTCAAAATATAAAAAACAAAAGAAAGGAGAAAGTAAAAACAATATGCAACAAGAATACTAAATGAAAAATACGGAAAAGGGAATTGGGGCAAAGGACCTGGATCAGAATATAGTCGTATAATAAAATATCATAGGAAATAAATTATGAGGAGGAAAAATAAAATGATAGTGTATGAACTGGGTTGGTGGTATTTAGATGAAGAGAGTGGAAAATCTGATGAACAGGTAATTGCAGTATATTTATCTGAACAATTAGCTCAAAAAGCAATAGAAAGATTTAAAATACAACCAAGATTTATAGGACATGAGGAAGACTTTTACATAAGTAAATATATAATAAATCATGAGGAGTGGAAAGATGGTTATTTTTGCAGTGACGATTTGAAAGGAGATATGTAATAAATATGTATGTTTATAATTTAATATACGAAAAGCAAAACAAAGGAATAGAATCTATGAATATAGGATATTATAGTAGTTATAAAAAGCAAGGAAAGTAAAAAGAAATATCAAGCAATAGTTCCAGGATTTAAAGATCATTCGCATGGGTTTAAAATAAAAAAATAGAAGTAAATAGAGATAATTATTATTTTATGTAAATAGAAAGGACTTAAGTTCCCTGAGACCTTACGAAGTCACTGATTAGCGAATATCGTTATACAGAATATACTTATGATCAAAGAGGAAGGCTCACAGCATTTGCAGAGATCAGTCAGAATGCCCAGCCAACGGCAGATGATATCAAAGCCCATCAGATCCGGTATACTTATAATGAGGATGGAAATCTCAGTAAGGTATCCTATCCGACCACCAAAGATGGACTCCAGTCATTATCTTATATTTATGATGAAAACGGATGGCTGTAGGAGATCAAAGGAGAACTGTATTCCAAGAATCAGACAACAGAGAAAGTCCTCAGAAGTTATACCTATGATGCGTACGGAAAAGTTAAAGAGATCAAGGATTACAGGAATCTGTTAAAGAATGGTGATCAGGCAGTTCAAAAAGTTTATATCTATGACAGTTTTGACCGTGTTAAAGAGATGATCTACACTGATCTAGAGACAGAAAAAGTGATGGAAATCAAAACTCACAGAACTTGATTGGAACAGAAGGAAATATCCTTGCAACTGGGAGATTCAAAGGGATGATACGCAATATTATCTGTATAATAAAGATATTCAGGGAAGTACAACTAGCCTAGTGAAAGAAGATGGAAGTGCAGATGCAACCTATCAGTATACGGATTATGGAGAGACAATTATTCATGGAGATGATCAGGCGAAAAATGAAGTGTGTTATACTGGTGGAATCTATGATCAGAGTACGGGATTGTATTATCTGAATGCACGGTATTATAATCCAGAAGATGGTAGATTTATGACAGAGGATACCTATCGTGGAGATACGACAAAATCGGAGACGGGACATTTATATGTGTATTGTGCGAATAATCCGGTGAATTATGTGGATCCTAGTGGGCATTTTTAGTAAGTACAGCAGTTTTAGTAGGTGTCGGAGTAGGAGGAATTGTTGGTGCAATAGCTGGTTCATATAAAGGTAGATTAGTTGCTAAAAGATTAGGATATAAAGGGAAAAAAAAATTTATTTATAGCAACATATGGAATTAAAGGAGCTGTAGTAGGAGCCATTATAGGAGCATTTGCAGGTTATGGTATTGGTGTTGCTATGGGAGCATCATCAAGTAGTGGATTAGCGGTAAAAGGAGTCAATAGTGCAATAAGAAGAGTAGCTTCTGATCAAAATAAAGTAAGGCACATTATGCAGAGTAAACATGAGTGGACAAAAGTAACAAAAAGAATCAGTGGAAGTATGTAAAAAGGAAATGAAAAGTGGAAAAATGGAAGCTATAGGAAAACTAAAGGAAAAGAAATTGTATATAAGTTTGTATACAATTATAAAGAGAAAATTATCGAAGGTACATGTATAGCTAAGAAAGGAGTTGTAAAATTAAGTGATGCATGGGTTAAAACAATTGGTTTATGATAATCAGCCATTTTTTCTTTAAATCAAACTGGAAAAACGAATCGAGAGTTATATATTTTGTGGAAACAAAATAAGAGAGATGATATTTTCTTACTTTTATATACACAGCTTTGGATGGCATTAGAAGAAGTTTATATGGAGAATGTTATAGATTATTATAAGAAAGATTGTTATGAAAAAAATTTTTTGAATTAGTAGAATATCAAAAAGGTTTTTAAAAAATATCAAAATACAATTACTTACAGGTTATTTTTATGCAACCACGGAATATTTATTTTTCTTAAATAAGGAAAATGATATTTATAATATAGTTGATGAAGGAAAAAATATAATAAAAAACTATATGATAATAATCAAGAAAAATTCGAAGTGTATATTTTTATATTTGCATTTTACAAGGAAAGAGAAAAAATGGATAAAAAAAGAAAATGGTATTTACGAGAAATTAAAAACTATTTCCAAGTAATTCGGAAATAGATCAATATTTTCGGGAAATATTTTTACTGTAAGTAATGTTCAAGACTTTGTAACAATGATAGTATGTAATATACAATTACAAAATAAAAAGATTCTTTTATTAAAAATCATATTCCATACCTGTTGGTATTTTTCCAGGGAATAAAGCAACCATTGACGACAAAGGGAATATATATGTTGCGACTGGAATGTTAGGTGTCGTTCAGAAATTTAACAAGAATGGCGACTTTATTAAGAGTATCTTAATTAAGGATGATATTGATATGATTAAGAATGAAAGAGATGGAATTCATGTATATGCAGGCAAGTTTGATTATACGGATTATCATATAACAGAGAAAAAAATAATAGAAATAAGTGAAACAGATTTAGATCATATAAAATCGGGACCCAATGAATTGGTGATTGGTAATTTCTGGATTTTCAAATGTGAAATTACAATCTTGAAAAGTAGTTTATTTCCAATAGATCCTTTTATTATTATGTATACAGCTATATTAATGGAAATTATATTTTGGATAAAAGCAAAGATAAGTCGATTTAGAGAAAACAAAAGCAGCAAAATTGTAGTGATAACAGGAGGAGACGAAATTGGAAGTTAATGTAGAAATTGTATTAAGTTATAATGATGAAGAAACAGATTGGAAAGTAAAAAAATATTTCTAGATTCATATACAGATTAAAGAAATACAGAACAGGAAATCGATTTTCTGGAGAATATACATATAAGATTAATCAAGATTCAGAACTATATAAACAAATAATTGAATTTTATAAATCAAACAAAGAAGATGTAGAATTTATTTGTTTAAATTATGGTGTTAAAATTACAGATGAAGAATTTGAAAAGGCAAAAGCATTCGTTTTATGTTTTCCAGAATATTACTGTGAAGAATGCGAAGATATTGAAAATGAATATAGTGAATGTGAAAGTTGTCATAGTAAAGAAAAACAAATAGCTTATTTTATGCACAACCGAAAGGATATATAAAAACATGAGAATGATTATGGGTTTGCAGGCTTGGATGGAACAGGAGAGTTGTTGTTATTACCAAAACTGGTGGAGAAATTAAAAGAATCAGGAGTAGATAAAAAATATTTTCAGCCGATTATAAGCAAAAGTAAAAAAATATTAGGATATACTTTTATTACTGATAATATATTACCACAGAAAAGTTATATTGATGAAAATTATAAATTTGAAAATCAATGTGAAAAATGTGAAAGAATAAATATGACAGAAAATGAAAACATTTTCTATTTCATACCGAAAAGAATAACAGAAGAAGGAATAAAAAATTTAAAGGATGTAAATAAGACATATGAATTTTACGATGAGTATAGGGAAATTATAATAAGTAAAAAGGTTGCACAAATTATAAAAGAAAATGTTCCATATGTAAAATTTTACCCTGTTATTTTAGATAACAGAAATTAAAAACAAATCAACTATTCAGGAACCACCCCGCGATTCTGAACAATCGTAGAAAACACGATCATCGTACTAGTCTTCCCAAAGTGCTGCAATTTCCCAATAAATTCATCCAGTTCCATCGTACTAGGAAAAGCAACCTTCAGCAGCACAGAATAATTTCCAGTTACACAATCACATTCCAGTACATTTGGATGAGCTCGAAGAAAAGGATAAACTTCGGGTTTTTGTGCAGGGCTGATCTCAAGACTGATATATGCTTTAATATGATAACCAAGTTGGATCGGGTCAACAGAAGCATGAAATCCAGTCAGAATTCCTTCCGCTTCCAACCGCTTAATTATTTAAAGTAAATCAAGACTTTCATTAAAAAAAGAAAAGATGAAACACAAAATTTGAACTTTAAATTTGGAAAGACAGGATTAAGGTTTACGAACATTGCATACTGTGTTAAGCTCCAACACATAAAATCTTGAAACAAAACGACAGCATGAGTAATCAGAAAAGAGGAAGACAATGTTAAGCAGAATGGAACACGATTCAATTGGAGCATTAAACGTACCAGTGGAAGTATACTATGGAGTTCAGAGTATGCGTGCAGCCACAAACTTTCAGATCACACACCGTCCATTACATCCAGTATTGATCGACAGCATCGTAATGGTCAAAAAAGCAGCAGCGATCACGAATGAAAAGTCTGGAAAACTTGACCAGCAAATCGCTCAGGCAATCATTCAGGCATGTGATGAGATTCTGGATGGAAATTTAAGCAGATCAGTTTATCGTGGATGCGATCCAAGGAGGGGCTGGAACTTCTGCCAATATGAATGCAAACGAAGTGATTGCTAATCGTGCGATAGAAATCCTTGGTGGAACCAAAGGAGATTACAGCGTTGTACATCCAAACGATCATGTCAATATGTCACAGTCTACGAACGATGTAATCCCAACGGCAGGAAAGATCACTGTCTTAAAATTACTTCCACAAACGATCAAAGAACTTGAGAAATTAGAAAAAGCCATGGAAGAAAAAGAAGCAGAGTTTGATGATATCCTCAAAATGGGAAGAACACAGCTTCAGAATGCCGTTCCAATGAGACTTGGACAAAGTTTTGGAGCATTTGCACATGTCTTAAAAAGGGATATCAAGAGACTGAAAAATGTTATGGATGAGATGAAAGTCTTAAACATCGGAGCAACAGCGATCGGAACAGCGATCAATGTAGACCCTTACTATCTTGCGAACATTTCTTATGAATTAAGCAAAGTTGCAGGAATTTCATTAAAACAGGCAGATGATTCCAGCAAGACAGAATGGTTCATCCATCATGCCAGGAAAGATCAACCCAGTGATTCCAGAAGTTGTATCATAGGTTGCATACCTGATCATTGGACATGACTATACGATCACGATGGCAGCCGAAGCCGGACAGTGCGAAGAATATATTGAAAAAAGTGTTGGAATCTCAACAGCGTTATGTCCATATATCGGATATGCAAAGTCTGCTGAGATTGCAAAGAAATCACTAAAAACAGGGATTTCTGTAAAAGAGCTGATATTAGAAGAAGGTTTGTTAAAGGAAGAAGAATTAAAAGAGATCTTAAAACCAGAGAAAATGACACAGCCTATGAGAGAAAAAGTGATGAAAGCAGTATCATAAATACAATTAGAATACAAAAAAGAATGAAAAGTAAGAAGAGGCTTTGGAGAAATTCAGAGCTTCTTTTATTGCAATATCCTCTCGCACAAGATATAATACATAAATAGAACATAAGTACGATTGGAGGATGGAAAGAATGATAATAATTCTATGCTTAGACAACAACAACGGTATGATGTTTAATGATCGAAGGCAGAGTCAGGATCGAGGCTTGCGAGAGTATATTGCGGAGATGACCAAAGGGGAGAAGGTCTATATGAATGCATATACAGAGAAGTTGTATGAAGAGATCAACGATCCGGTTGTTTGTGAAGATTTCTTACACAAGGCAGGAAAAGGGGAGACTTGTATTGTAGAGAATCTTCCATTAAAATCAGTGATAGATCAGATCGAAGAGATTGTGATCTTCCGTTGGAATAAAGTCTATCCGTCCGATCAGGTACTGGATGTGGATCTTGAGGAATGGAAACTTGCAGAAGAAGAACAGATTGAAGGTTCCACTCACGAGATCACAAAACAGATCTATCTTCCAAAACAATAAGCTAGATCAGAAAAGAATATAACAAGAGGAGAAACAGTTGATGATGAGAGTAACAAAGAAATTATATGCCCTGCTGATCGCAGGAATGATGGCGGTATCACTGGCAGGATGCCAGAGTACAGGCAATAGCAGTAATGGTGAAAGCACACAGAATGAACAAAGCAGCAAAGGAAGTACAAATTCTTCCACCAAATCTGTATCATCTGACAATATTCCGGATTTTTCAGGGAATATGACGGTTGCTGTTGACAATAATAATCCAGATTTTACATCCAAGGATCTGACAACAAAATCCTACGAGTCTTACAGCAGACTTGACTCTGAAGGAAGATGTCAGGTGGCGGAAGCGTGTGTTGGAAAAGATATCATGCCAAAAGGAAAACGTGGAGCGATCGGTATGGTAAAACCAACCGGATGGCATACAGCAAAATACGATAACGTTGATGGGAAATATCTATATAACCGCTGTCATTTGATCGCTTACCAGCTGACCGGTGAGAATGCCAATAACAAGAACCTGATCACAGGAACAAGATCTTTTAACGTGGATGGAATGTTACCATATGAAGAGATGGTCGGTGACTATGTCCGTGAGACAGGCAATCATGTATTATACAGAGTTACGCCAGTCTTTGACGGAGATGACTTGGTAGCCAAAGGGGTACAGATGGAAGCGATGTCTGTGGAAGATAAGGGCGAAGATATTAAGTTTAATGTTTTTGTATATAATGTACAGGATGGAGTGAAGATTGATTACGAGACAGGAGACAGTGAAGCAGATAGCAGCATGCAGGTAACAACAGAGAATTCAAAAGCAAGCCAGAAATACCACACAAACCAGAATTCATCTAATAACAGCAAAAACTACAGTAGTAACAAAAATACAACAGCAGTAAAACAAATACAAAGACAACTGCTTCACAGAAGATCCGTGGAAACAGCAGATCAAAGGTATACCACTGCCCAGGTCAAAGAGATTATGACCGTATGGGAACATCAAAATATTTAGTCACATTTAAGAGTGAGAAAGAAGCAAAGGCAGCGGGATATCATAAGGCACAAAGATAAAAGAAAGAGTTAACGATCCATAAAGACAGACAGGAGGAATCATATGAGTTTAAATGCAACACCAAGAGGAGACAGAATTCACATCGCATTATTCGGGAAACGAAATGCCGGGAAGTCAAGCATTATCAATGCTATGACGAATCAGGAATTAGCGATCGTATCCGATGTCAAAGGAACAACGACAGATCCTGTATACAAGGCAATGGAACTTCTGCCATTAGGACCAGTAGTTATGATCGATACCCGGGACTTGATGATGAAGGAGAATTAGGGAAAAGCGAGTCAAGAAAGCAAAAGAAGTCTTGGCCAAGGCAGATATCGCCCTTGTGATCATGGATGCTACAGCTGGTATGACAGAGTTTGAAGAAGATATGATACGTTTGATCGAAGACCGGAAGATTCCTTATCTGAAAGTCTACAATAAGATGGATCTTGCCAATGCCCAAGAATGGAAAGAAGACAAAGCCTGCTTTGTCAGTGCAAAGGATAAAAAAGGGATCTGGGAGTTAAAAGAAGAGATTGGGAAACTGGTTCCAACGGATGATGACACGCTAAAGATCGTTGGAGATTTAGTCTGTCCGAATGATTTTGTGATCTTAGTCGTACCGATCGACAGTGCAGCACCGAAAGGCAGATTGATCCTTCCACAGCAGCAGACGATCCGTGACCTTTTAGAAGCAGGAGCAGCCTCTATTGTTGTAAGAGAAACGGAATTAGAAAAGACATTAGAAGAGATCGGTAAGAAACCAGCATTGGTCATTACAGACTCTCAGGCATTTGGCAAAGTCTCAAAGATTGTGCCAGAAGATATCAAACTGACTTCATTTTCGATTCTGTTTGCAAGATATAAAGGTGATCTGGAAGAAGAAGTCAGAGGAGGAAAGCCTTGGAACATTTAGAAGAAGGGGCGAAGATCTTGATCGCGGAAGGATGCACTCATCACAGACAGTGCGATGACATCGGAACGGTGAAAATCCCAAGATGGTTAAAACAATATACAGGTAAGGATTTTGATATCCATACAAGCAGTGGAAACTCTTTCCCTGAAGATCTGGATACTTATGATCTGGTCATTCATTGTGGCGGATGTACTTTAAATAGAAGAGAGATGAAAAACCGTATCGCAAGAGTCAAAGATGAAGGTGTTCAGATTGTGAACTATGGAATCTTTATCGCGGCAACGCAAGGAATATTAAAGAGAACCTTAGAGCCATTTGAGGAAGCTAGCAGGATCTTAAATGAGATTTAAGACGGATTGTTTCAAAAATTAACATAAATTAACGAAAATCAATAAGACTGCTTCTTTACAAAGAAAGATAAGTTTTGTAGAATAGAAAGATAGAATTAAAACCAAATGGGAGGAAATCATGAGCAAAGTAAGAACAAGATTTGCACCAAGCCCTACAGGGCGTATGCATGTAGGTAACTTAAGAACAGCCCTTTATGCATATCTGATCGCACGTCATGCAGGCGGAGATTTTATTTTAAGAATTGAAGATACAGACAGGAAAGACAGGTAGAAGGGGCAGAAGAGATTATCTACAATACCCTTAAGAAAGCCGGAATGAACCACGATGAAGGACCAGACATCGATGGTGGAGTCGGACCATATGTTCAGAGTGAGAGACAGGCACAGGGGCTTTATTTAAAATATGCAAAAGAACTGATCGACAAGGGAGAAGCATATTACTGTTTCTGTGATCAGGAGAGATTAGACACACTGAAAGTAAAATCAGGAGATGTTGTGATCAGTCATTATGACAAACATTGCTTAAACTTATCCAAAGAAGAAGTTCAGGCGAAATTAGACGCAGGAGTACCATATGTTATCCGTCAGAATAACCCAACAGAAGGAACAACATCTTTCGTTGATGAGATTTACGGAGAGATCACAGTGGATAATATCGAATTAGATGATATGATCCTGATCAAATCGGATGGATATCCAACATACAACTTCGCAAACGTAGTTGATGACCATTTAATGGGAATCACACATGTAGTTCGTGGTAATGAATACTTATCATCTACACCAAAGTACAATCGTTTATATGATGCATTCGGATGGGAAAACCAGTATACATTCATTGTCCACTGATCACAGACGAAGAACATCACAAATTAAGTAAGAGAAAAGGTCATTCTTCCTTCGAAGATCTGATCGAGCAGGGATTCTTGCCAGAGACGATCGTAAACTTCGTTGCATTACTTGGATGGAGCCCAGGAGGAGAACAGGAAATCTTCTCATTAAAAGAATTAGAAGAGATCTTTGATTACAAACATATGTCTAAGACACCAGCGGTCTTTGATATGAACAAGATCAAATGGATGAATGGTGAATATATCAAAGCCATGGACTTCGACCGTTTCAAAGAACTTGCTATGCCATATGTAACAGAGACAATTCACAGAGAGATGGATTTTGATAAGATCCTTTCTATGGTGAAGACAAGAATTGAGTTATTCACAGAGATTCCGGGACACATTGATTTCTTCGAAGCAGTTCCAGAATATGATGTAGAGATGTACAAACACAAGAAGATGAAGACAACACCTGAGACTTCATTAACCGTATTAAAAGAGATCTATCCAGTGATCGAAGCACAGGAAGATTTTACAAATGATGCATTATATGAGATGTTAGTATCTTTTGCAAAAGGACATGAGTACAAGAATGGTTATGTGATGTGGCCAGTTCGTACAGCAGTCTCTGGAAAGCAGATGACACCAGGTGGAGCAACAGAATTAATGGAACTTCTGGGGAAAGAAGAATCATTAAAGAGAATCAATGATGCGATCGCGAAACTGGAGGCAGCACTTGCATAGCCAGCTGAGCAAGGCACAGAAAGAAGCAGTGATGCACAAAGATGGACCGATGATGGTACTTGCAGGACCAGGTTCAGGGAAGACACTTGTGATCACAAAGAGAATTCAATATTTGATATCGCGCTATCAGATCCCACCGCAGCGGATTCTGGTCATTACATTTACCAGAGCAGCAGCGAATGAGATGAAAGAGCGGTTTTGGCGGCTGGCAGGGGAAACCCTGCCGGTTTCTTTTGGAACTTTTCATTCTGTGTTTTTACGATTTTAAAATATGCTTATCACTATAGTGCAGATAATATTCTGCCGGAACATAAAAATATGACTTTATCCGTGAGATCATCACAGATCATGAGCTGGAGATTGATGATGAAGCAGATTTTATGCGTCAGATCATACAAGAGATCAGCTTAGTCAAAGGGCAGATGATCCCTCTTGCCTATTATCACAGTGGATGCTGTGGGGATGAAGTGTTTAAAGAAATTTATCGGGCATATGAAGAAAAACTGCATGAGAACCGTTGGATCGATTTTGATGATATTTTGGTTTATACGTATGAGTTGTTAAAAGAGCGTGAGGATATCAGGAAAGCATGGCAGCAGAAGTTTCCATATATTTTGATCGATGAGTTTCAGGATATCAATAAGATTCAGTATGAGATCGTCAAGATGTTAGCAGGAGAGACAAAGAACCTCTTTATCGTAGGAGATGATGATCAGTCTATTTATAAGTTTCGAGGTGCAAGACCAGAACTGATGTTAAATTTTCCAAAGGATTTTGAGAATACCAGACAGGTGATCTTAAACCGAAACTATCGTTGCGGGGAAGAGATCGTACAGGTTGCGGAAGATATCATTTCTTATAATACAAAACGTTTTGAAAAGAAGATGCAGGCAAGAGAAGATGCTGCAAGTATGGTTGAGGTCCGTACATTTAAAGATCACTATGAGGAGAATAAGCATATCATTTACACGATCAAGGAAGAGATGGCAAAGAAGACACCGTTATCCCAGATCGCGATCCTTTATCGGACCAATCAGGGACCAAGACAGCTGATTGCTGCATTGATGGCATACAATATCCCATTTTATATGCAGGATGCAGTACCGAATCTGTTTGATCACTGGATTTCCAAAATATCATAGATTATATGCACCTTGCAATGGGAGATCGCAAAAGAAGCACATTTTTAAGAGTCATGAACCGCCCCAAGCGTTATATCAGCAGGGAATATCTGACCGAATCACAAGTGTCATTTGATGATCTGTTAGAGAAGGTCAAAGATAAACCATGGCTTTATGAATATGTAGAAGATTTTAAGGAAGATCTTCGGATCATGAAGAATATGACTCCGTTGATGGCGATCAATTATATCCGGAAATCCGTGGGATATAATGCGTATTTAGCAGAATATGCAAGATTTCGCAAGATTCAGGAAGAAGAATTTACGCAAGTATTAGAAGAACTTCAGGAGAGCGCAAAAGGCTATGATACATATGAGGCATGGTTTGATCATATCAAAGAATACACCGAAGAATTAAACCGCCAGTCAAAAGAGAATCAGAAAGAAAAAGAAGGAGTTGTGGTCAGCACGATGCACAGCACCAAAGGATTGAATTTGAACGTGTCTTTTTGCCAGATGTCAATGAAGACGTGATCCCACATAAGAAGTCCATGAAAGAAGAAGACGTGGAAGAAGAAAGACGTTTGTTTTACGTTGGAGTTACAAGAGCCAAGAAATATCTGCACATCTTGTCAGTAAAGAAACTTTATAACAAAGACAGCAGGCCGTCAAGGTTCGTAGAAGAACTAAGAAGCCGTCAGGAGAAAAGAGGTGTTTTGCATGGAAAATAGAGCGATGCCAAGAGCAGGCGAATTTTATATGCATTTTAAAGGAAAACTTTATCAGATCGTTACGGTTGCAATACATACAGAGACAGAAGAACCATTGGTGGTCTATCAGGCAATGTATGGAACGTTTAAGACATATGCAAGACCACTTGCGATGTTCTTAAGTGAAGTCGATCATGAAAAATACCCAGATGTGCAACAGATATACCGTTTTCGGAAAGTAGAACTGTGTGAAAATTCAGAAGCAGAACTGGTTGATGAAGTGACAGCACAGGAAAATGAATGTGATGAGAAAGAAGAAACAGCAGACATTGAGCCACTGTTGAAATTCTTAGATGAAACAGATCTTCATGAGCGCCTGAATATTTTATTACAGTATAGAGATCAGATCACAGAAACGATGCTGGAATCCATGGGTATGGCAATGGATTGTGTCCTGAATGGAAAAACTCTGGAAGAAAAGTATTATGAACTTGACAAAGTGATCCGAACAAAACTTCAATATGAAAAAAAGCCCCGCATATAAGATGCAAGGGCTTTTTATTAATATCATATTATTCTTCGTCTTCTAAGATCTCATCTAAGACAGCAGTGACTGTCTCATATTCTTCGTCTGTTTCAATGTTGTCAAGACTGAAAGTATCAGGATCTTCAGGGTCTTCGTTGTAACGATATAAAAGTAAAGCCCCTTCTTCGTCATCACTTTCTAAGTCTTCAACAGTGATCAATGCGATATATTCCTGATCATCTAATTCTTCTACAGAGAATAAAGCGATCACGGCACAGTCTTGTTCAGTTCCATCTTCTAATTCTAAATGTAGCACAGGAGTTTCTTCTTCAATGATATTATCTACTTCGTTAAATTCACTCATTTTGATACCTCTTTTCTTAGTCTTTTCTCCACTATACTAAAGGATCATAAAAAGCAAGAAAAGGATAAAAAGATCACTTTGTCTAAGAATTGACAAGAAAAACAGGTATGATACGATACGAACTAATGGAGGTAAAACAATGGAAGAATATAAGTTTTGCTGGATATCGCAATCATTCTGGCAATGACCAAGTCTTTTAGTCTTGTGTCGAAGAAGTTTAACATGCCGCCAGTCGTTGGAGCATTGATCGCGGAATCATTTTAGGACCAGTGGTCCTTAATGTAGTGAGTCCTTCAGATTCAGTTTTAAATCTGGCTGAAGTAGGTGTAGTTGTTTTAATGTTTCAGGCAGGTCTTGAGACAGATATTGATGAGTTGAAGAAGAGTGGAATTCCCGCATTCGTCATTGCGTTATGTGGAGTATTGATCCCACTTATCATGGGAGCTGTTTTATCCGTTATATATGGAAATAATATCATGGAATCGATCTTTATTGGAGTGATCCTAACAGCAACTTCAGTAAGTATCACAGTAGAAGCATTACAGGATATGGGACATTTAAAAGGAAGAGTCGGAACAGCAATCCTTGGGGCAGCGATCATTGATGATATCTTGGGAATCGTTTTATTATCAATTATGACAAGCCTTGGGGAGCATCTGGATTCCATATTCAGGCAATCCTTAAGATCTTGATCCAGATGGCAGCATTCTTTGCGATTTCTATTATCGGTGGAGTTGGGATCAAGAAGTTCTTTGAGTGGCTTTCTACTTATAAGAATCCAGAGATTGAACGTCATAGAAGAAGAGTTCCGGTGTTTGCACTTGCATTTTGCTTAGCACTTGCATTTCTTGCAGAAGTGTTTGGAATCGCTGATATCACAGGTGCATATCTTGCAGGGATCATTTTATGCAGGCTCCCAGAACGATTTTATATATATAACAAGATTGAAGTTTTATCGTATATGCTGATCACACCAGTATTCTTTGCAAGTATCGGTCTGAATGTAAACATTCATGGAATGACACAGACGTTGATCATCTTTACGATCATTTTATGTGTGATCGCAGTGATCTCGAAGATCGCGGGATGCGGTTTTGGAGCATTGTTGTGCAAATATACGAAGAGAGAATCTGTACAGATCGGAGCAGGAATGGTATGCCGAGGTGAAGTTGCACTGATCGTTGCACAGAAAGGAATTTCTGTTGGATTATTATCAGAAATTTTCTTTGCACCAGTAGTCATCATGGTTCTCGTCACAACACTCTTATCACCGATCATTTTAAAATGTTATTTGCAAAATAAGACGTGAGGGTCAAAAGTAAAATATTTACGATACAGATAAAACAATAGAAAAGAGGCTTTAATATGATAGACACAGTCGTATCTGTAAAACTTCCGATCGGAGAGATGCTAAGGATCAAAAGAAATCGTCTGATGCCGGATGTGGTGACTGGAGAGGAGAAGAGAATCTGTCTGGTGTCTGGAATCTACGGAGATGAGCTTGGCGGACAGTATATCTGCGGAGAGATCATTCGCCGGATCAAGGCAGAATTTGAGAATCTGACAGGTATTGTCGATGTGTATCCAGCGGTCAATCCATTAGGACTGGATGCACGAACAAGAGCAGTACCAATCTCAGATATCGATTACAGCAGTGCATTTAGGAGACATCAATGGAGGTCTGGAAGATTATACAGCAGCTAAATTGATCGAAGATATCAAAGGAGCATCCTGTTGCATTGATATTCATTCTAGTAATATCTTTTGCAGGAAGTTCCTCAAGTACGTTTAAATAACGATTACGATGAGACATTACTTCATCTGTCAAAATATATGAATACGGATCTTGTCTGGATCCATCCTTCTCAGACAGTGAATGAAGGAAGTTTAGCTTTCACTTTAAACCAGATGGGAATCCCAACTATGGTTACGGAATCCGGTGCAGCATTTCGTATCCGTTACGAGTACTGCCGCCAGATCATAGATGGAATTTTTTCGGTGATGGCAGAACTTGGTATCTGGAAGGGAAAGGTTCAAGGCAAAACAAAGGTTCCGTTTATCCACGAAGACCAGATCTTTTATTTAAATTGTGAATCCAGTGGATTGTTTGTTTCTTACAAGCGATTAAAGGATCCGGTAAAGAAAGGTGAGATCATAGGGATCGTACAGAATCCTTTAATGGGAGCAACGGAAGAAGAAGTGGTTGCCCCAACCGATGGTATTTTGATGACATTAAGAGAACATCCAAGTGTAACGGAAGGGTCCTTGGTAGCCAGAGTGATCGGAGGGAATGCACTATGAAAAAAGAAATCATATATTCCTCAGGAAATTACTTAAGAGATGAGTTTAAGATCGAAGGATATCTCTTTGGAAAACAAAGTGAAGGATCAGAACCAGCGGCATGTATTGTCGGAGCAATGCGTGGAAATGAATATCAGCAGTTATATATTTGTTCTCAGTTAGTCAAACGTTTAAAAGAACTGGAGAACAGTGGTGCGATCGTTGGAGATAATCAGATTCTGGTCATTCCATGTGTGAATAATTTTTCAATGAATGTCGGAATGAAATACTGGGTATCTGATAACAGTGATATCAACCGTCAGTTTCCTGGGAATTTTGACGGGGAACCAACAAGCCGTCTGGCAGCACATTTATTTGAACGGGTTAAAGGATTCCGCTATGGAATCCATTTTGCATCATTTTTCAGAAGCGGGGATTTTGTGCCACATGTGCGAATGCCTGCAACAGGAAAAGAAAGCACCAGCCTTGCAAGTCTGTTCGGGCTGCCTTATGTATTAACAAGCAAACAACGAAATTTTGATAAAAAGACATTAACTTATAACTGGCAGATCAATGGGACGGATGCATTTTCGGTATATTCTGGGGAAACAGATAATATCGATGTGAATCTGGCCAGGAAGGCTGTATCTGCCGTGCTTCGCTTCTTGACTCGAATGGGTATTTTAAAATATAATTGCCATAACGGGTATATTGCGAGTATTATAGAAGAAGAGGATCTTGTATCCGTCAAAGCAAGTGCTCCGGGATTCCTAAGACGTTTTGTGACGATCAATGAGGAAGTTAACCGAGGTCAGCTGCTTGGTGAAGTCATTAATCCATATAATGGAGAGATTTTATCAGAGATCCGCTCAACGGCAGATGGGATCATATTCTATGCCGAGGATCAGCCAACGATTTTGGAAAATGCATCTGCATTTCAGGTGATTAAGAAACTACATGAATAAATGGGAGGAAATCATGGGAGAAGTTAGAAGAGTCTATGTTGAAAAGAAAAAAGACTACGCAGTAAAAGCAAAAGAGCTGCATGCATCATTGAAGCAGTATCTTGGATTGGATGTCGAATCTGTTCGTGTCCTTGTCCGCTATGACATCGAGAATCTATCCGATGCAAGTTATGAAAAAGCACTGGTTACAGTATTTAGTGAACCACCAGTTGACGACGTGTATGAAGAGACATTACCACTTGCCGATGGGGAAATATCTTTCAGCGTTGAGTTTCTGCCAGGTCAGTTCGATCAGAGAGCAGATTCTGCACAGCAGTGTGTGAAACTGTTGAATGAGGACGAAGATGCCCTGATCAGAAGTGCAACAACTTATGTTGTAAAAGGTGACTTAACTGACGAACAGTTAGAAGCAGTCAAAGAATATTGCATCAACCCAGTTGACTCAAGAGAGGCAGCTGCAGACAAACCAGAGACATTAGTGATGGATTTTGAAGAACCAGCAGATGTTAAGATTCTGGATGGATTCAAAGATATGGAAGAAGACAAATTTAAAGAATTATATGATTCTTTAAATCTTGCTATGACATTCAAAGATTTCCTTCATATCCAGAATTATTATAAAGGAGAAGAAAAGAGAGATCCTTCCATGACAGAGATCCGTGTACTGGATACTTATTGGTCAGATCACTGTCGTCATACAACATTCTCCACAGAACTTACAAGCATTGGATTCCAGGATGGATTCTATCGTGCACCATTAGAAGAAGCATATTATTCTTACATGGATGACTTTGAAGAGATGTACAAAGACCGTGATGACAAATATGTCTGCTTAATGGATATGGCATTAATGGCGATGAAACGTCTTAAAAAAGATGGAATTCTTGACAATATGGAAGAAAGCGATGAGATCAACGCCTGCAGCATTGTTGTACCAGTAGAAATTGATGGTAAGGAAGAAGAATGGCTGATCAGTTTCAAGAATGAGACACATAACCATCCAACAGAGATCGAACCATTTGGTGGAGCGGCAACATGTCTTGGAGGAGCAATCCGTGACCCATTATCAGGACGTTCTTATGTATATCAGGCAATGCGTGTTACAGGTGCTGCTGATCCAACAGTCCCATTAAAAGACACATTAAAAGGTAAATTACCACAGTATAAGATTGTAAATGAAGCTGCGAATGGATACAGTTCTTATGGAAACCAGATCGGTCTTGCAACAGGATATGTTAATGAAGTATATCATCCAGACTATGTTGCAAAACGTATGGAGATCGGTGCCGTTATGGGTGCAGCACCTAGAAAGAACGTGATCAGAGAGAACTCTGACCCAGGAGATATCATCATCTTATTAGGTGGAAGAACAGGACGTGACGGTTGTGGAGGAGCAACAGGATCATCTAAAGTTCATACAGAAGAATCTATCGAGACATGTGGAGCTGAAGTTCAGAAAGGTAATCCACCAACAGAACGTAAGATCCAGAGATTATTCAGAAGAGAAGAAGTTAGCCGTCTGATCAAGAAATGTAACGACTTTGGTGCAGGTGGAGTTTCCGTAGCGATCGGAGAACTTGCAGATGGTCTGGTTGTAGATCTTGATAAAGTACCTAAGAAATATGCAGGACTTGATGGAACAGAATTAGCGATTTCTGAATCTCAGGAACGTATGGCTGTTGTTGTAGATCCAAAAGACGTAGATCAGTTCCTTGCATACTCTGCAGAAGAGAACTTAGAGGCTGTAGAAGTTGCTGTTGTAACAGAAGATCCAAGATTAGTACTGAAATGGAGGGGAAAAGAGATCGTTAATATCTCAAGAGCTTTCCTTGATACAAACGGAGCACATCAGGAAACAGAAGTATTTGTAGAGATCCCTCACCGTGTAGAATCTTACTTTAACCGCAAAGACGAGACAGGTACATTTGAAGAAGTGTGCAAGAATACATTATCTGATCTTAATGTATGTTCACAGAAAGGTCTCGTAGAGAGATTCGACAGCTCTATCGGAGCAGCAACAGTTACAATGCCATATGGTGGAAAATACCAGATGACACCAATTCAGACAATGGTCGCAAAACTTCCAGTATTGAAAGGAGAATGCGATACAGTCACAATGATGAGTTATGGATTTGATCCATATCTGTCCAAATGGAGCCCATTCCATGGAGCAGTTTATGCGATCACAGAATCTATCGCGAAGATCGTGGCTACTGGTGGAGATTATAGCAATATCCGCCTGACATTCCAGGAATACTTTAAGCGTCTTGGAGAAGATAAGACACGCTGGGGACAGCCGGTTGCAGCACTGCTTGGTGCATATCAGGCACAGATGGGATTTGGACTTGCATCGATTGGTGGAAAGGACAGTATGTCTGGAACATTCAATGACATTGATGTACCACCAACACTGGTATCTTTTGCAGTCGATGTAGCGAAGACAACAGATGTTATCACACCAGAACTTAAGAGAGCAGGAAACTGTCTGATCCGTATCTGTATCCCAACAGATGCATACAATCTTCCAATCTATTCTGAAGTGAAGAAAGTATACAAACGTATTACAAAACTGATCAAAGATGGAATTATCAAATCTGCATATGCAATTGGCGGCGGAGGAGCCTTAGAAGCAGTTGCCAAGATGGCATTTGGTAACAAATTAGGTGTGATCTTTGATGAAGAAGTAGAATTAAAAGACTTAACAGATCCTAAGTTTGGATCATTTGTTGTTGAAATGAGCACAAGAGATGTTCATAAACTTGCGATTCCAGGATTAATGTTAGGTGAGATTACAGACAAACATGAATTTGTATTTGGTGACGAAGTTGTAACATTAGAAGAAGCAATCGATACATGGAAGAAACCATTAGAGAAAGTATTCCCAACAAGATCTGAAGGAGATCAGAGCATCGTTGATACAACAAGACACTATACAAAAGGAAATATTTACGTATGCAAGAATAAAGTTGCAAAACCAAATGTATTTATTCCAGTATTCCCAGGAACAAACTGTGAATATGATTCAGCGAAAGCATTTGAACGTGCAGGAGCGAACGTGATCACAAAGGTATTTAAGAACTTAGATGCACAGGGAATCCGTGATTCAGTGGAAGTTTTTGAAAAAGCGATCAAAGAATCCCAGATCATCATGTTCCCAGGTGGATTCAGTGCTGGTGATGAACCAGATGGATCTGCAAAATTCTTTGCAACAGCATTTAGAAATGAAAAATTAAAAGAAGCAGTCATGGATCTGTTAAATAACCGTGATGGACTGGCACTTGGTATCTGTAACGGATTCCAGGCCCTGATCAAATTAGGACTTGTTCCAGAAGGTAAGATCGTAGAACAGAATGCGAAATCACCTACACTGACAACAAACCGCATTGGTCGTCATATTTCTAAGGTTGCTTATACAAGAATTGCTTCTAATCTGTCACCATGGTTTAACAATGTACATGTAGATGATATCTTCAGTATACCAGTATCTCATGGAGAAGGACGATTCGTAGCAGATGAAGATGTGATCCAGAAACTGTTTGAAAATGGACAGGTAGCAACACAGTATGTTGACCTCAATGGTGATCCTACAATGAATGAAGAATTCAATCCAAATGGTTCTTACCATGCGATTGAAGGTATCACAAGTCCAGACGGAAGAGTCCTTGGTAAGATGGGACATTCAGAACGTCGTGACAGCTATGTAGGAATCAATATTTACGGACAGAAAGATCAGAAGATCTTCGAATCCGGAGTAGAATATTTCAAATAAGAGTACAAAAAAAGAACCTTGCAAGAAAAAGCAAGGTTCTTTTTTTACTGCTCTTTTGGAATGATATGAATTGTTTCCATACGGTTTTTGTCAACGGAAACAACTTTAAAAAGAAAATGTTCATCTTCTGCAGTTTCGCCCTCTGAAGGCAGATGATCAAGCAGTTCGATGATATATCCGCCAAGAGAATCATAATCCTCAGAATCAAGGTCTACGTCAAGCAGATCATCAAGATCATCAAGCTTTAAAGAAGCGGATACCATATAAGATCCATCGGATAATTTTTTGAAAGTTTCTTCCTCAGAATCATCATATTCATCACGCAGTTCTCCAAAAATCTCTTCAACGATATCTTCTAGAGTAATAAGACCTGCAGTCACTCCATATTCATCCAAAACAATGGAGAAACTAACAGATTTTTCACGCATCTGTGCAAGAAGGCTTGATACTTTCTGAGTTTCATACGTAAAGAACGGCTTACGCAGAACATCTTTCAAATGAAAGATCTCGCCTCTGTGCTGGCTGCGGTAGAAATAAACATCCTTAAAATAAACAATACCAACAACATGATCTTTACTTCCTTCATAAACAGGAAGTCTAGAATAACCGGCCTCGCGGAAAATATCAAGAACTTCATCATAAGAAGCATCTACAGACACAAAAGTTACATCAATTCGCGGGATCATAATATCCTTGGCAAGAGATTCCTTAAAATCAAAAACGTTGTTTAACATATCTTTCTCAGATTCTTCGATAACGCCTTCTTCGTGGCTGACATCAACGATCGTACGAAGTTCACGTTCAGTCATGATACGTTTGGATTGTTTCGAGTCGATCCGCAAGATGATAAGGATCGCTGTAGAAAGTTTGTTGATAATGTAAACAACCGGTGTCAGTAATTTTGTGATCAGATAAATGCTGGAAGCATAGCTTAGAGCAAGTTTTGTATTATTGATCGTTGCAAAAGTCTTTGGTGTGATCTCACCAAAGATCAATACAAGTACTGTGATCACAGCAGTTGCGATTCCGGCTCCCATGCTTCCAAAGATACGAATAGCGATCGTTGTAGTAAGGGATGTTAATGAAATATTCACAAGGTTATTTCCGACTAAGACGCTGGAAAGCATCTGGCTTGGATTCTCGATCAATTTTAAAACAATAGCAGCTTTTTTATTGCCATCTTCTGCCATGGCACGCATACTATGTGGATTGACGGTTGTAAGCGCTGTTTCTGCAGATGAAAAATAAGCAGAAAGCAGTAATAAAATGATAATTGCGATTATCTGTAATATCATACTGGGGTCCAATGAAAATTCCTCCTAAAATAAATATCTGTTCATTTTTATACAGTTCTTTTCATTGTACGCAAGAAATATGTACATGTCAAGTTAGTCCTTGCCAACCATGGAAGAATATGGTATACCTATTTTTAGGAGGATTGTCATATGAGGTACTATTATGATTATAGTTTTCCAATCGGTAATTTAACGATTGAGGAAGATGGGCATGGCATTTGCGGGATATATTTTGGGACGAAGATATTAGAAGGCGAGAAGAAGAATACAGAATTGATCAGGGAAGCAGCACTGCAATTATCACAGTATTTTGATGGACGGAGAAAGAAGTTTGACCTGAAACTTTCTTATCATGGAACAGAATTTCAGATCAAAGTATGGAAAGCATTGGAGAAGATTCCATATGGGGAAACTTACACTTACAAAGACATTGCGGAATCAGTAGGGATTCCAAAAGGATGTCGAGCTGTTGGCATGGCGAATAACAGGAATCCGATCGTGATCGTTGTTCCATGTCACAGAGTGATCGGAATGAACGGTTCACTGACAGGATATGCAGGTGGTCTGGAAATGAAAGAATACCTGTTAGATCTTGAAAAGCGTAATCAAAAATTAAAGGAAAGATATTGACAAAGATTCTCAGTTGAGATATGATACATAGGCACATTTTGCCGGAAGCACATCCGGTATGATCTTATAGATATTTCCGTGAGGGAGTAGTTAGCAGAGAATCTGTGACAGTATCAACATAATGATGAACGACATCTGGTGCTGTCTTAATTAACGAGACTCACAGACGATAAGCTTTTGTTTATAACAAGGCTTTCGTCTGTGGGTCTTTTTCATATCATAGGAAATTCCGATGGAATCCCTATGATATGAAAAACTTACGATATGGAGGACGTTTTTATGGATTTACTTACGTTATTAACACTGGCTGTTGGATTGGCGATGGATGCATTTGCTGTTTCTATCTGCAAAGGACTGGCGATGAGAGAAAAGTTTTGAAAAAGGGATCATTGTTGGTTTATGGTTTGGAGGATTTCAGGCACTGATGCCAACAATCGGATTTTTCCTTGGAACACAGTTTAAAGACCAGATCACATCGATCGACCATTGGATCGCATTTGTGCTTCTTGGGCTGATCGGAATCAATATGGTCAAAGAAGCGTTATCAAATGATGAAGAACAGGCAGATGATTCGATCGCAGTGAAAGAAATGTTCATGCTTGCTGTTGCGACAAGTATCGATGCATTAGCAGTTGGGATCACATTTGCCTTTTAAATGTGCATATTGTATCCGCAGCGTTGATGATTGGAGTCTGTACTTTCTTGATTTCATTTGTAGGAGTAAAGATCGGAAATATTTTGGAACAAAATATAAATCCAAGGCAGAGCTCGCAGGTGGCATAATACTGATACTTTTGGGATTTAAGATTCTGTTTGAGCATCTTCATATTCTCTAAAATGAAAAATTAGCTCTTTCTTTTTATGAAAAAGAGTGTAATATAATAAAGGCAATGGCACAAGATATAGTGCTGATTAGTAGAACGACAACAAGATTTTGTGCCAGAAAATGGAAACACACAGAATCTTGTAATTTTATATAAATGAGGGAGAAACTATGAATGGTGATGTAAAAACAAAGATTATCAAGAGAAACGGTGAGGAGGTAACCTTTGATCTCAATAAGATCATCAATGCGATCACGAAGGCGAATGAAGAGGTAACAAAGATCCATCAGATGAATCAGTATCAGATCATGGCGATCGCAGAGAAGGTTGCAGATCAGGTAGCAAACTCTTCTCATGCGGTGAATGTAGAAGACATCCAGAATATGGTCGAGACAGGGATCATGGAGATGAGAGGATATGAAGTTGCCCAGAAGTATGTAAGATATCGTTTTAAGAGAGAACTGAGAAGAAAATCAAATACGACCGATGATGGAATTCTTTCTTTACTTGATAATATTAATGAGGAAGTAAACCAGGAGAATTCGAATAAGAACCCAGTGATCAATTCTACGCAGAGAGATTATATGGCAGGAGAAGTCAGCAAAGACTTAAGTAAACGTGTCCTTCTGCCAAATGAGATCATTCGTGCTCATGAAGAAGGAATCATCCATTTTCATGATTCTGACTATTTTGCACAGAGAGAACATAACTGTGATCTGATCAACTTGGAAGATATGCTTCAGAATGGAACGGTGATCAGTGAGACATTGATCGAGAAACCACATTCATTTTTTACAGCATGTAATGTGACAACACAGATCGTTGCTCAGGTTGCAAGCAACCAGTATGGAGGACAGTCTTTTACATTAGCACATTTAGCACCATTTGTAGACATCAGTCGAAAGAAGCTGCGTAAGAATGTCGTGAAGGAACGTAAAGTGATCGGAGAATCTATGGATGATGCGATCATCGACAAGATTACAGAGATGCGTCTGTATGATGAGATCAAACAGGGAATCCAGACGATCCAGTATCAGCTGGTAACTTTAATGACATGTAATGGACAGGCGCCATTTGTCACAGTCTTTATGTATCTTGACGAAGTACCAGAAGGACAGACAAGAGACGATCTGGCTCTTGTGATCGAAGAAGTCCTGAAACAGAGAATTCAGGGTGTTAAGAATGAAAAAGGAGTCTGGATCACTCCAGCCTTTCCAAAACTTATTTATGCATTAGATGATGATAACATCACACCAGATTCCAAGTATTGGCATCTGACAGAATTAGCTGCAAAATGTACAGCAAAACGCATGGTTCCAGACTATATCTCAGCGAAAGTGATGAGAGAACTGAAGAATGGTGAAGTATATCCTTGCATGGGATGCAGATCATTCTTAACGGTCGAAGATTCCCAGAGAAATGCAGATGGAAGCCATAAGTTCTATGGAAGATTTAATCAGGGTGTTGTAACGATCAACTTGGTTGATGTCGCATGCAGTTCTAATGGAGATATGGACAAATTCTGGGACATCTTAGAAGAGAGACTGGAATTGTGCCACAGAGCATTAAGATGTCGCCATGAGAGATTAAAGGGAGCGGTATCTGATGTTGCGCCGATCCTTTGGCAACATGGAGCGCTTGCGAGACTGAAGAAAGGCGAGAAGATCGATAAGTTATTATACGATGGATATTCCACGATTTCCCTTGGATATGCAGGACTTTATGAGATGTGTGTCCGTATGACAGGCAAGTCTCATACATCCGATGAAGGAAAAGAATTTGCATTAAAAGTTATGCAGAAATTAAATGATAAATGTAATGAATGGAAGGCAGCAGAGAACATCAGCTATTCTGTATACGGAACACCAATGGAATCAACAACTTACAAGTTTGCAAAATGCTTACAGAAACGTTTTGGTATCATTCCGGGAGTTACAGATAAGAACTACATCACAAACAGCTATCATGTTCATGTAACAGAAGAGATCGATGCATTCAGCAAACTGGCATTTGAGTCAGAATTCCAGAAATTATCTCCAGGCGGAGCGATCAGCTACATTGAAGTACCAAACATGCAGGATAATATTCCAGCCGTCTTATCCGTGATGAAATTTATTTACGATAACATCATGTATGCAGAGTTAAATACAAAGAGTGATTACTGTGAATGTTGTGGATACGACGGAGAGATTCAGATCAAAGAAGATGAATCAGGAAAACTGATCTGGGAATGTCCAAACTGTGGAAATACAGATCAGGATCATATGTTTGTTGCAAGACGTACTTGTGGATATATCGGAACACAGTTCTGGAATCAGGGACGTACACAGGAGATCAAGGATCGAGTCCTTCATTTATAAAACACGATGACAGAGGAGATCATATGCACTACGGAGAAATTAAAAAATGTGATATTGCGAATGGACCAGGAGTCAGAGTCAGCTTATTCGTATCAGGCTGCCGAAATCATTGTCCAGGATGCTTTAATAAGGAGACATGGGACTTTTGTTATGGAAAGCCATTTACGACGGAGACAAAAGATCATATCATGGAATTGTTAAAGCCAGATTATATTGAAGGTTTTTCGCTTCTTGGAGGGGAACCATTTGAACCGGAGAATCAGGAAGAACTGGTTAGATTATTAAAAGAGATCAAAGAAAATTATCCAAAGAAGAATATCTGGTGCTATACAGGATATACTTATGACAAGGATTTGCTCGAAGGTGGTAAAGTATACACACCGTTTACGGAAGAGATGTTATCTTATATTGATACGCTGGTTGATGGACAGTTTATCGAATCCCAGAAAGATATCACATTAAAATTCCGAGGAAGTGCAAATCAAAGAATTTTAGATCTGAATGAAAAATAGACGAGAGAGATGTAGTTTTTTACACTGCATCTTTTTCTTTATTATCTGGAAGAGAAGCTCTTGACAGACTGTGCTTTATATTATAGTCTATGTATAACAAAATATCATAGATAAGTTGTAAATTTCGAAAGAGGAAAGAAGGGTTGCACAATGATACTGGAGATTGATTTCAATAGTGACGAGGCAATCTATGTACAGTTAAGAAATCAGATCATTATGGGAATCGCATGTGCAGAATTTGCTGATGGAGAATCACTTCCATCTGTCCGTCAGTTAGCACAGGTGCTTGGAGTGAACATGCACACGGTGAACAAAGCCTATGCGATCTTAAGAGAAGAAGGATACCTGAAACTAGACCGAAGAAAAGGTGCAGTCATAAGTGTTGAAACTTTGGAAAAACAGCAGGAATTAGCAAGCATTCAGGATAATTTAAGGATGTTAGTTGCAGAAGCTGTCTGTAAAGGAGTTACAGAAGACGAGATGAACCGGTTGATTCATGATATGTACCAGAAATTAGACAGAAAGTAATAACAGGAGGAATTATGAACCGATTACCATTTACAAAATATGCCTCCAAAGCATTGAATGAAGGACGAGAGATTGCTGGATATCTTGGATTTAAAGATGTCAGCAGTATTTTTGTTCTGCTAGGACTTTATGGGGCAGACGGATCTCTTGCAAGTGAAGTGCTCAAGATGCACGGAGTGACAAGAGAATTAATAGAAGAAGCGATCAAAGAGAAGTCAAAGATGCCAAAAGACCGAAGAAGAACGGTAATGGATACTCCGAAAACAGAATACCTGTTAGAAATTGCAGGAGAACTTGCAATGAAATACGGGTGTGAAGCGATCGGATCAGAACATATCTTGATGGCGATGATCAAAGATGGAGATAATGAAGCATTCCGTTTTCTGGAAGATCATAAGATTTCATCCGAAGGAATCTATACAGATATTTTAGTTACTGCAGGAATTGATTTCAGAAGTGCGAAGAATGAATATAATGAAGCGATCTCTGATGGCGGTGATATGGAAGATGGAGCAGGAGAATATATGCTGCTTCAGTATAGTACAGATCTGACAGAGAAAGCAATGCTTGGGAAGCTTGATCCGATGATCGGGCGTGAAAGTGAGATGGAACGTCTGATGCAGATCCTTTGCAGAAGGACAAAGAATAATCCATGTCTGATCGGTGATCCAGGGGTTGGTAAAACAGCGATCGTTGAAGGCCTTGCACAAAGGATCGCCGAAGGCAATATGCCAAGAATTCTTAAGAATAAGAGGATTTTGTCCTTAGACCTTACGAAAGTGATCGCTGGAACGAAATTCCGTGGAGAATTTGAAGAACGAATGAAACGTATCGTAACCGAAGCAACACAGGATGATTCTATTATTTTGTTTATCGATGAGATTCATACGATCATTGGAGCTGGAGGTTCTGAGGGAGCTATGGATGCATCTAATATCTTAAAACCAGCATTGGCAAGAGGAGATTTTCAGCTGATCGGTGCGACAACGAGTGAAGAATATACAAAATATTTTGAAAAAGATGCAGCATTAGTTCGAAGATTCCAACCAGTCAGAGTGAAAGAACCAACCGTAGAAGAAACGATCACGATCTTAAAAGGAATCAAACATCGTTTTGAAGATTATCATAGGATCCTGGTATCAGAAGATGTGGCAGAGGCGATCGCCTCTCTTTCTGATCGATATATCAGTGATCGTTTTCTGCCAGATAAAGCCATCGATCTGTTAGATGAAGCCTGTGCAAGGAAACGAATGGAACAGCTTGGAAGTCATGCAGGTTTTAAGAAAGAACGCAAGGAGATCAGGGAGATCATAGAGAAGATCGAAGCAGCGCTTTCTGATGGAGATATTACAGAAGCAAGAGAGCTTAAGAAAGAGAAGAACAAACTTGAGAAATCTCTGGAACGTAAGATGAAGAGAAATCAGAAGAAGCAAAATGAGATTCCAGAATTGACAACAGAGGATGCCGCAGAAGTCGTTTCTTTATGGACACAGATTCCAGTAACACAGCTTACAAAGGGAGATATGGAACGATTAAGACATTTAGAGAAAGAACTTCACAAACATGTGATCGGGCAAGATGAAGCGGTCAATGCAGTTGCCAAAGCTGTGAAGAGAAGCAGAGTCGGTCTTAAGAGTCCAAACCGTCCGATCGGATCATTCTTATTTTTAGGGCCAACAGGAGTTGGTAAGACAGAGCTGTCAAAGACATTAGCAAAAGCTTTATTTGGAAGAGAAGAAGATCTGATCCGTGTGGATATGTCTGAATATATGGAGAAGCACAGTGTATCAAAGATCATCGGATCTCCTCCAGGATATGTTGGATTTGGAGAAGGCGGACAGCTGAGTGAACAGATTCGAAGACATCCTTACTCTGTCCTTCTTTTTGATGAGATCGAAAAAGCTCATCCTGATGTATTTAATATCCTGCTTCAGGTATTAGATGACGGACATATTACAGATTCCAATGGAAGAAAAGTCGACTTTAAGAATACTGTTATCATTATGACTTCCAATGCAGGTGCAAACCGTATCATTGCACCAAAACATTTAGGATTTTCTATGGATGATACAGATAAAGCCAAGACTCATGAACGTATGAAAAAGGGTGTTATGGAAGAAGTGAAACAGATCTTTCGCCCAGAGTTTTTAAATCGAATTGATGAGACGATCGTATTTGCCGTCCTTACAAAGGAAGAAGTTAAGAAGATCGCAAAATTATTTATGGATGAATTGAGAGCCCGTTTATTAAGCGAACATCAGATCACATTAAAGATCACATCTGGTGCGATGGATCTGTTAGCAGATAAGGGATATGATGAGAATTATGGGGCAAGACCATTAAGAAGGATCATCCAGAATGAGATTGAAGATGTACTGGCAGATAAGATCTTAGAAGGAACCCTTACGAATGGACAGACGATGACGATTGGTAAAAAAGATAAAAAACTTACTTTTTCGGTAAAGGAAAACTAGTAAATAATACTGAAATATATTATAATATACATACGACGACCGAAACATATATTAGGAGGAAAAGACAATGGCAGTGGTAACTGAATTATTCCGCAGCGAAGACAATGGAACACTTAGCTTTGGTGACTATACATTAGCACAGAAAGCGAAGAAAGGAGATATCCAGTTTGAAGGAGATATCTATAAGATCAAGACTTTCAAGACAATGACAAAACTGGACAAGAACGGACAGCTGATCTTTGAATCAGTTCCAGGTTCAGCAGTACATAACTTTGTTGCAACAACAGATGGAGTTGCATTTGAGATTGAATCTTCATCTGATGTCCAGGTTACTTTAGAAGTAGAAGCTGGACAGGAATATAAAGTTTTTATTGATAATACGAATGTAGGAATGATGAAAGCAAATCTTGGAGGAAAATTAACTCTGAGTGTTGAGTTAAGCGAGGGAACAGCAGCAGCTGTTCGTGTAAAGAAACAGTAGTAACATAAAGGAGCACCAATGGCAAAACAAAAGACAGTTTATTTTTGCAGCCAGTGTGGTCATGAGTCTTCCAAGTGGATGGGGCAGTGTCCTGCCTGTAAGCAGTGGAATACTTTTACAGAAGAGAAAGTTACAGAAACGAAAAAAGGAGGGGCGAAGTCTTTAAAGACTTCTGCCTCTCCTATGAATATATCCGAGGTAACAGTAGAGAATGAAGAGCGGATTCCAACAGGGATTCATGAACTGGACCGTGTGTTAGGCGGTGGGATCGTCAAAGGTTCCCTATCGTTGGTCGGAGGAGATCCTGGAATCGGGAAATCCACGTTATTGTTACAGGTATGCAGGAATCTTGCGAACAGCAAACGTAAGGTTTTGTATATTTCTGGGGAAGAATCTATGCATCAGATCAAGATGAGAGCAGAGAGGATCGGAACATTTGAAGAAGAGATGCTTCTGTATTGTGAGACAGATCTTGATGCGATCATGAATGCGATCTTAAAGACGAAACCAGAATTTGCGGTGATTGATTCGATTCAGACAATGTACAGCGAGGATCTTTCCTCGGCAGCAGGCAGTGTGTCTCAGGTAAGAGAAGTGACTGCAGCGATGATGAGAGTTGCGAAAGAGAATAATATCGCAGTTTTTATCGTAGGACATGTGACCAAAGAAGGAGTGGTTGCAGGACCAAGAACACTTGAGCATATGGTAGATACGGTCCTTTATTTTGAAGGGGAAAGAGAAGCGGCATACAGAATCTTAAGAGGTGTCAAAAACCGTTTTGGATCCACGAACGAGATCGGTGTGTTTGAGATGTGTAACAATGGACTTGTAGAAGTGGAGAATCCGTCAAAGACGATGCTCAATGGAAGACCCCTTGATGCGTCAGGATCCGTTGTTGTATGTTCCATGGAAGGGACCAGACCGATCCTGATCGAGATTCAGGCATTGGTATCACCAACAAGCTTTCAGATGCCGAGAAGAACAGCGGTTGGAATTGATTATAACAGGGTGAATCTTTTGATGGCAGTGCTTGAGAAGAGAGTTGGACTGCAGCTTGGCGGCTGTGATGCGTATGTGAATCTGGCTGGAGGTATGAAACTTGGCGAGCCAGCGATCGATCTTGGTATTATTATGGCAATCGCATCGAGTTATAAGAACCGGCCAATCTTAGAAGATACGATCATTTTTGGAGAAGTTGGTCTGGTAGGAGAAGTAAGAGCCGTATCAGGTGGAGAAGCAAGGATCAAAGAAGCACAGAAACTAGGATTTAAACGATGCATTCTGCCTCAGGCGAATGTAGATCAGATCAAGGTCCAGACAGACATGAGACTTGTAGGAGTTTCAAATGTCATGGAGGCATTAGATCTTATATAGAAGGATTATCTGTATTTCACAATGATACAGAAATTATATGATTGCAAGTGTATAGAAGATACATTATAATCAGAATAGAAAGAACTATATGGAGGAAGACATGGAAGAAACGATTTCTAAGAATTTTATCGAACAGATCATAGAAAAAGATATAGAAGAAGGGCATTGCAAGAAGGTAGTTACAAGATTTCCACCAGAACCAAACGGATATCTTCATATCGGACACGCAAAATCCATCTTATTAAACTATGGACTGGCTCAGGAATATGGAGGAGATTTCCATTTCCGTTTTGATGATACAAACCCAACAAAAGAGAAGGAAGAATATGTAAATTCTATTAAAGAGGACGTAGAATGGTTAGGAGCAGATTATCACGAACATATCTATTATGCTTCTAACTACTTTGACAAGATGTATGAATGTGCAGAATTCCTGATCAAGAAGGGAAAAGCATATGTCTGTGATCTGAATGCTGAACAGATCAGAGAATACAGAGGAACTTTAACAGAACCTGGAAAGAACAGTCCATACCGTGACCGTACACCAGAAGAGAACTTACAGTTATTCCGCGAGATGAAGGAAGGAAAATACCCAGATGGAAGCAAAGTTCTTCGTGCCAAGATCGATATGACATCTGGAAATATCAACATGAGGGATCCAATTCTTTATCGTATCGCAAGAATGGAACATCACAATACAGGAAACAAATGGTGTATCTATCCAATGTACGATTTTGCTCATCCATTAGAGGATGCATTTGAAGGGGTAACACACTCTATCTGTACACTGGAATTTGAAGATCACAGACCACTGTATGACTGGGTTGTTAACGAATGCGAATTTAAGAATCCACCAAAACAGATCGAATTTGCGAAGTTATATCTGACAAATGTTGTTACAGGAAAACGTTATATCAAGAAACTGGTAGAAGATGGAATCGTAGATGGATGGGATGATCCACGTCTGGTATCATTATCAGCACTTAGAAGAAGAGGATATACACCAGAATCCATCAAGAAGTTTATGGAACTTGTCGGAGTTGCAAAGAGCCACAGCTCTGTAGATTCAGCGATGCTTGAATACTGCATCCGTGATGATCTGAAATTAAAACGTCCACGTATGGCAGCGATCTTAGATCCGATCAAACTGGTGATCACAAACTATCCAGAAGGAGAAGGGGAACTCGTTGACGTTCCAAATAATCAGGAAAACGAAGAGATGGGAACAAGACAGGTACCATTTTCAAGAGAATTATATATCGAACGAGAAGATTTCAAGATTGAAAAGCCTAAGAAATACCGTCGTTTATATGTAGGTAATGAAGTACGTCTGATGAATGCATATTTTGTGACATGTACAGGGTACGATGTAGATGAGGACGGCAATGTAACCTGTGTATATGCGACATATGATCCAGAATCCAGAGGAGGAAACAGTCCAGATGGAAGAAAGGTTCGCGGAACGATCCATTGGGTATCTGTACCAACTGCGAAAAAAGCAGAAATTCGTCTGTATGAAAACATTGTAGATGAAGAAAAAGGTGTATATAATGAAGATGGAAGTATCAATGTGAATCCAAATTCACTGACTGTGATCAAGGAAGCATATGTAGAGCCTGAGTTAGAGAAGTATGATAAGGAAGACAGTTTCCAGTTTATGAGAACAGGATATTTCTGTTTAGATTCCAAAGATTCTACAAAAGAACACATGGTATTTAATAGAATTGTAAGCTTAAAGAGTTCTTACAAACCAAATTAATCAAATTTGCCGTAACAGGCAAGATGTGATGAGAGAGAAGAGAGGAAAATTGATGAAGGTAATCGTGGTATCTCATGGAAGTTATGCAAGAGGACTTGTGGATACAGCACAGATGATCGCAGGGGAACAGGAAGGCCTTGAGGCATTTGGGCTTGAACCAGAAGAATCAGTGGATACTTTGAGAGAGAAAATCAGAGAGAGTATTGAACAGACATCAGAAGGAGAAGAAGTCCTTATATTAACAGATCTGTTTTATGGAAGTCCGTTTAATACGGTAATTTCTTTAATGTCAGAATACGATCTCTACCACGTAACTGGAATCAATCTTCCGTTGATGATGGAAGTAGTTATGGGACGTTACGCGGGAAAGAGTGCACAAGAGGTGTGCAAAGATCTTCTTAAGGCAGCACCAGAGACAGTGAAAGATGTGCGTGAATTATATAAGGAGGTAGAAGAATGAAAAACATTGTATTAGCGAGAGTTGATGACAGGCTCATACATACGGAGATTTTGACATTATGGGTGCCGGAAGTCAGAGCGAACAGGATCATTATTGTAGATGATGTTGTGGCGAAGGATAAATTCCGAAGCAAAGTGATTAAAGAGATGGCGCCCCAAGGCCTTATAATTCATGTATATGGGATCGATCGTGCAACGGAGAAATTAAAAGAAGCCCCATCCTTTGATGGAGAGCGGGTGATCGTAATTGCAGAATCCCCACTGGTATTTGAAGAATTGATCAAACGAGGGATCAAGATCAATCAGCTTAATATCGGAGGTATGGGAATTCGTGGAGAACGTAAAGCAGTTGCAAGAAGAGTTGCGTGTGATACCATGGAGATGGAAGCTATTCATGAACTGATCAAAAAACATGTACATGTATATTTCCAGACAGTTCCAACAAGAAGCTCAGAAGAAGCAAAAAAATACATCAAAGAATAAGTAAAATACCAAAGAATGCAGTCTCAGTTTATAGAATTTTTATAAAAAGGGGGTTGCATTTTTTTTGTCTGGTGTTATACTAAAGAACATAGAGTTAGCACTCGATATAAGTGAGTGCTAACAAAAGATAAAAAGAACAATAATTCTAATATATTTAGGAGGTAATATCATTATGAAGTTAACACCATTAGGAGATAGAGTTGTATTAAAACAGCTGGAAGCAGAAACAACAACTAAGTCAGGAATCGTCCTTACAACAGCAACACAGGAAAAACCACAGGAAGCAGAAGTTGTTGCAGTCGGACCTGGAACAGAAGATGTGAAGATGGAAGTTTCTGTAGGACAGAAAGTTATTTATTCTAAATATGCAGGAACAGAAGTAAAATTAGAAGATGAAGAATTTATCATCGTAAAACAGAATGATATTTTAGCAGTTGTAGAATAGTTTTATCACATTACACAATTATTTGATTTAATCAAGGAATTAGTCGGAGGTAATTAAGATCATGGCAAAAGAGATTAAATACGGAATTGAAGCAAGAAAAGCACTGGAAGCAGGAGTTAACCAGTTAGCAGATACAGTAAGAGTTACAATCGGACCAAAAGGACGCAATGTTGTATTAGACAAATCTTTTGGTGCACCGCTGATCACAAATGACGGTGTAACGATCGCAAAAGAAATTGAATTAGAAGACCCATTTGAGAATATGGGAGCTCAGGTAGTCAAAGAAGTAGCAACTAAGACAAATGATGTTGCCGGAGATGGTACAACAACAGCTACAGTTCTTGCACAGGCAATGATCAACGAAGGAATGAAAAACTTAGCAGCAGGAGCAAACCCAATCATTCTTCGTAAAGGAATGAAGAAAGCGACAGAAGCAGCTGTTGAAGCAATTGCTGAGATGAGTAGCAAAGTTACAGGAAGAGATCAGATCGCGAAAGTAGCAGCAATCTCTGCAGCAGATGAAGAAGTTGGAGAATTAGTAGCAGATGCTATGGAAAAGGTATCTAACGACGGAGTTATCACGATCGAAGAATCTAAAACAATGAAAACAGAATTAGATTTAGTAGAAGGAATGCAGTTTGATCGTGGATATTTATCAGCATATTTCTCAACAGATATGGAAAAAATGGTTGCTGAATTAGATGATCCATATATTCTGATCACAGACAAGAAGATCACTAATATTCAGGAAATCCTTCCATTATTAGAGCAGATTGTACAGAGTGGTAAGAAATTACTGATCATTGCTGAAGATATCGAAGGTGAAGCATTAACAACATTGATCGTTAACAAATTACGTGGAACATTCTCTGTATGTGCAGTGAAAGCACCTGGATATGGAGACAGAAGAAAAGCAATGCTTGAAGATATCGCTATCTTAACAGGTGGTACAGTGATCTCTGAAGAAGTTGGTCTGGAATTAAAAGACGCAACATTAGATCAGTTAGGACGTGCAAAATCTGTCAAAGTTGAAAAAGAAAACACGGTCATCGTAGACGGTGAAGGAGATAAAGATGCAATCCAGGCACGTCTTGGACAGATCAAAGCACAGATCGAAGAAACAACATCTGAATTCGACAAAGAAAAATTACAGGAAAGATTAGCTAAATTATCTGGTGGAGTTGCAGTGATCCGTGTTGGAGCAGCAACAGAAACAGAGATGAAAGAAAGTAAATTACGTCTGGAAGATGCCTTAGCAGCAACAAAAGCAGCAGTAGAAGAAGGAATCATCTTCGGTGGAGGATCTGCTTATATCCATGCATCTAAGAAAGCAGCTGAGAAAGTAGCAGACTTAGAAGGAGACGAAAAGACAGGAGCAAACATCATCCTCAAAGCATTAGAAGCACCATTATTCCAGATCGCAGTCAATGCAGGTCTTGAAGGAGCTGTGATCGTCAATAAAGTAAAAGAAGCAGAAATCGGAAAAGGATTCGATGCATTACATGGAGAATACGTAGACATGGTAGAAAAAGGAATCATCGATCCAGCCAAAGTAACAAGAAGCGCATTACAGAATGCAACATCCGTAGCTTCTACATTATTAACAACAGAATCAGTTGTTGCGAATATCAAAGAAGAAGCACCAGCAATGCCAGCAGGAGCACCAGCCGGAATGGGAATGATGTAGAGACATTGAGCACTTAGAGAAAGCAAGCCAAAGGCGTAGCTTGAACTTAGTGCGAAAGTCCGTCCCGAACCTTAGCGAATCCGAGCCACAGGCGAAAGATGAGCTTAGTTGAGTGGGCGTCTACAGGGAGCGAAGCGACTCAAAGACTAAATATCAAAAATCCTACAGAAATTCGAATGAATTTCTGCAGGATTTTTTTCTCCATAAAAAACTAAAATCGATACGTATTCCCTTTCTTCCAAACCACCCAATATTCCACATTCGCACAATCATCCACGATCGGAATCCTCTTCCGATCATTTAAAATCTCATCCGGATAAGAAGCATAATTCGTAGAAAAACAAAACAAAGTCGAAGATTTCACCAATTCCAAAAATTCCGATTCATCTGTCTGTATCAGAAACTTTGAAGCAGGCATTTTACGTTTGCAAAGATCTGTCCAGAAGCCAAGCTGATCCCAAAGCAGGCGATTATAACCATTCAGATCATGAAATGTAAGTTTGTCATAAGAACAAAGACTATGCCCAAAAGGAATACAAACCGACAAATGTTCTGTAAAGAAATGTGTGGTACATAAATCATCCTTCTGATATTCAAAAGGCAAAATTCCAATATCAATCTGTCCAGTTTCAATATGCTTGATCACCTGATCAATCTCACAGATTGAAAATGAGATTATGTTATCAGGATAATAAAAAGAAATGTTAGGAGACAGCAGCCAAAGCGGTGCAGGTGCACAAGACGCAATTGTAATAGAACGTAGCTTCCGGTCAAATTCCTGAACCATATAAACTATATTTTGTTCCGTTTTTAACATAATATAGCAAGAATTCTCCTTCCTCTACAGGTGGGAGATGAATTGCATAAAAACAAAAAGAACACTTGTTCGATAGTGTGGTCTATGGTATAATAGAACCATGACATTAATCATGTGCATGTAATGTTCCGTGCGCAGCCGAGAACAGAACTTAGTAAATTTATCAATGCTTATAAAAGTGCCAGTAGCAGGCGCTCCAGTAGAAGTAATCCGTCAATACATTGAAACCCAGGGAGAGAAAAAGTATTGAACATAGCATATCGTTTCCGAATTTATCCGACAGAAGAACAGAAGATACTTCTGGGCAAAACATTTGGCTGTTGTCGTTTCCTGTACAATCAAATGCTTAATGATAAGATCCAGGAGTATGAAAAGACGAAGAAAATGTTAAAAAATACACCGGCCATGTATAAAAAGGAATATCCATTTTTGAAAGAAGTAGATTCGCTGGCGCTGGCAAATGTCCAGCTTCATCTGGAAAAGGCATATAAGAATTTTTTTCGAGAACCCAAGATTGGATTTCCAAGGTTCAAGTCAAAGCATCATTCCAGAAACAGCTATACAACGAATGTGGTCAATGGAAATATCCTGGTGGAAAGTAAGCGGATTAGACTTCCGAAATTAAAATGGGTTGCAATGAAAAAACACAGAGAGCCAGCAGAAGATTTTCGTCTGAAATCAGTGACAGTCAGTATGGAACCATCCGGAAAATACTTTGCAAGCCTGTTGTATGAAGGATACAGCTGTGAAAACCAAGCAGCTGAACCAGATTACAGTACTGCAACGATACTTGGAATAGATTATGCAATGCAGGGGATGGCAGTATTTTCAGAAAAGATTGAGATGGAAGAAGCAGGGTTTTTCAGAAAAAATGAAAAAGAGGCTGGCGAGGGAGCAACGAAAGTTGTCAAGATGCGTACGGGGAAGTCATAATTACGAACTGCAGAAAAAGAAAGTTGCCAGATGTCATGAAAAGATACGGAATCAGCGAAGAGATTATCTGCACAAACTTAGTCGAAAGATTGCAGATAGTTTTGATGCAGTTGCAGTGGAAGATATCGATATGAAAGCGATGGGACAGTGCCTGCATTTCGGAAAAAGCGTACAGGATAATGGATATGGAATGTTCAGGGAAATGTTAGACTATAAACTGGCATGGAAAGGAAAGAAAATGGTAAAAGTAGACCGTTTCTTTCCTTCCAGTAAAAAATGCTGTAAATGTGGTAGGATAAAGAAAGAGCTGAAATTATCCGAAAGAGTCTATCACTGTGAGTGTGGAAATAAGATGGACAGAGATCGTAATGCAGCAATCAACATCCGTGAAGAGGCAAGAAGGATGTTGACAGCATAAACTGTCCGTATCCGGACAATAGAAAAACAAGAAAATATGCCCGTGTCCGGGCAAAAGAATCGTGGGGCACGCGAGGATAGCTTGTAGATACTTGGCTCAGTAGAGCCATTGAGCAAGAAGCCCCCACTTCAAAATCATGGATTTAAGTGGTGGGAGCATGTCACATACAGTAAAGAGTATTTTTGAAGCAGCAAGTGAATTAAAAGCACCGGTCATCATTGATGGTGCTGGAATTCATCAGATTGAAGAAATATCAGATGCCGTTCATTTTTATGAAAAGAAATTTCCAGAAGTAACAGCAGCATTAAATTTAGATCATGGAGGACCATTTGAAGAGATCATTCAGGCAATCCGCTGTGGATATACATCTGTCATGGTAGACCGTTCTACATTGACATTTGAAGAGAATGTCAGAGAAGTTGCAGAAATCGTAAAGATTGCTCATGCAGTTGGAGTTTCTGTAGAAGCAGAACTTGGACATGTTGGACAGGGATTTGAATACGAACAGACCAGAGATTCCGGTCTTACAAGGAAAGAAGAAGCGATTGATTTTGTAAAACAGACAAATGTAGATGCGTTGGCAGTATCTGTTGGAACTTCTCACGGAACTTACCATGGAACTCCAAAACTGGAATTTGAACTATTAGCAGACTTGCATCAGATGGTCGAAGTGCCATTAGTTCTTCATGGAGGATCAGGAACAGGAGATGATAACCTGAAGAAAGCAGTACAGACAGGAATTCAGAAAGTTAATTTGTGCACAGACTTAAGTAATGCAGGGTTAGAAACATTAAAAGGATACTTACAGATTGACTATGATCATATGAAGAAAGATGGAAGTCTTGGAGAATTTGGAAATAAAACAGCGAATATGTTTGATCTTTCTAATGAGATGAGGATAGGATACAAAGAAGCATTAAAACACTACATCACATTATTCGGCAGTGTAAACAAAGCATAGCAATGGAGTGGTCTAGGTACATCAATATATAAAAAATAAAGATAAGAAGAATGAATCTTGAAAGGAAGTGTGGTGTTATGGGAATGAAAATGAAATTTGGGTGTTTGGTAAAAAAAGGTGTTGCAGAAGTCAGAGAACGTGATCTTCCAGAAGTAGGACCATATGATGTATTACTTCATATGAAAGCATGTAATATCTGCACGACAGATTATGGACAGTGGTTAGGATTACGGGAACATCAAGGATATCCGATGGCCGGAGGACATGAAGCCGCCGGAATCGTTGAACAGGTAGGAGAGAAAGTAACAGATCTTAAAATTGGAGATATGGTTGCAACTGGATATGAAGGATGTGGACATTGTCCGGCTTGTCGTGAAGGACATATCGATCAGTGTGAAGAAATTCGCAAGGATACAGAAGATGGATATAAATGGGGATTCTTTGGTTTTTCAAATTATTGTGTAAAGAATTCAAGTGGAGTTTATAAAGTGGCGAATGACCTAAATCCATCGGAAGCAGGATTTATGGAACCACTTGCAACAGTCATTCACGGAGCAAAGAAATTAAGATTAAAGCCATTTGAAACAGTTGTAGTCATTGGTGCAGGAACTATGGGATTAATTAACGCCCAGACAGCGAAAGCTTACGGATGTCGTGTGATCGTATCAGAGATGATTCCTAAGAAGATTGAGACAGCCAAAGCGATGGGATTTGAAGTGATAGACTGTAATGAAAGTAATCCTGTAGAAAAGGTAAAAGAGTTAACGGAAGGAATTGGAGCAGATGCTGTGATCGTAGCTGTTGGAGCAACAAGTGCCAACAGTCAGGGACTTGAGATGTTAAAACAAAATGATGGAAGAATGTTATTATTTGCGGCAGGATATCCAGTTCCAGAGTTGAAAGTTGACTCAAATATGTTACACTATAGAAAGATGGAACTGATCGGGACATTCGGGGCAGATCATGAAGACTTCAAAGAAGCTGCCCAAGCATTAAGTACCAAGGTTGTGGATGTGTCTAAATTGGTAGAAGAGAAGAAATTTCCACTAAGCAGACTGCAGGAAGCTTATGAAGAGGCAAGCAAACCTGGAATGTACAGGGTAAGTGTCATGTTAGACGAAGAATAAATGAAACGCTAAAAACAGGAGGTAGCCATGAACAATTTTACGTATTCTATTCCAACAAAGATTCATTTTGGAAAAGGACAGATTTCTCATCTTAGTGAACTTTCAGAGAGCGGTAACAAAGTTTTACTATGCTATGGCGGTGGAAGTATCAAAAAAGCAGGAATTTATGACGAAGCAGTCAAGATTTTAAAAGAAGAAGATATGGAAATCTTTGAATTATCAGGAATCGCGCCAAATCCAAAGATTGAATCTGTTAGAGAAGGTGTAAAACTTTGTAAAGAAAACAGCATCGATATGGTACTTGCTATTGGAGGAGGATCTGTCATTGACTGTGCAAAGGTTGTAGCGGCAGGAGCTTGCTATGATGGGGATCCATGGGATCTGGTTATTACACCAAGATGGATCAAGAAAGCATTACCAATTTACAGTGTCCTGACATTATCAGCCACAGGATCAGAGATGGATAAATTTGCGGTTATCTCCGATATGTCAAAGAATGAAAAATGGGGAACTGCAAGTGATCATATGAAACCAAAGATGTCAATCCTTGATCCGGAATATACCTATTCGGTATCAAAAAAACAGACAGCGGCTGGAACAGCAGATATCATCAGTCATATTTGCGAGAATTACTTTACCAATGTGAAGAATGCAGACGTTCAAGCAAGATTTGCGGAAGGACTGTTAAAGAACTGTTTTAAATATGGTCCTGTTGCTTTAGAAGAACCAGACAATTATGATGCAAGAGCTAATCTGATGTGGACAGCAAGTATGGCAATTAACGGAATGATTCAATATGGAGCTGAAGTCGCATGGTGTGTACATCCAATGGAACATGAATTAAGCGCATTCTATGATATCACACATGGAGAAGGATTAGCGATCTTAACACCTCACTGGATGGAATTTGCATTGAATGATGATACAGCATATAAATTTGCAGACTATGCAAGAAATGTCTGGGATGTTGTAAATGACGATGACATGGCAGCAGCCAAAGAAGGAATTGCATATACGAGAGAGTACTTTAAGAAGATGGGACTTCCACAGACGTTAACAGATGTTGGAATTGATAAAGAATATTTTGACATTATGGCACAGAAAGCGGCCGATGGATGCAAGGGATCTTTTGTACCATTGAGTAAAGAAGATATTGTAAGTATTTACGAAGCAGCTCTATAATAATGTAGAAAGTAAGCAGCATGGCAGCAAAGAAAGCAGTTATGCTGCTTTTTACATAAAAACAATAAAATTTTATTAAATATTTTAATGCGAAATAAAATTTTATATAATTTTATTGCCGATAAAAAATAAATAAAAAAATACTTTCTTATTGTGCAGATTCCATGTATAATAAAAAGAAGATATTTTAAGAAAGAGGTGTACGTGGTGTATAAGATTGTCAAGAAGCAGACACTCAACCAGGCAGTTGAGTTAATGGAGATTCATGCTCCTTATGTGGCAAGAAAATGTGAACCGGGACAGTTCATCATTATCCGAGTAGATGAAGATGGAGAAAGGGTTCCTTTAACGATCGCAGATTATGATCGTGAGAAAGAGACAGTAACGATCATTTATCAGGTTGTAGGATATACAACAGAATTGTTAAGCAAGAAAGCAGAAGGAGATTATGTACAGGATTTCGTGGGACCATTAGGTCAGCCAGCTCCTTTGCACAAGTGTGACCGTGTCATCGGTGTAGCCGGTGGTGTAGGTGCAGCCCCATTATATCCACAGCTTCGTAAGTTAGCGAAGATGGGAGTACCAGTTGATGTGATCATTGGTGGTAAGAGTGCAGAATTTGTTATTCTTAAGGAATTATTCGAAGAATTCTGCGATAATGTATATATTGCAACAGATGACGGAAGTCTTGGAACCAAAGGTTTCGTTACAACAGTATTAGAAGACCAGATCAAAGCTGGAGTAAAATACGATGAAGTTATCGCAATCGGGCCACTTATCATGATGAAGAATGTGGTTAAGATCACAAAAGAATATGACATCCCAACTATGGTATCTTTAAATCCGATCATGATCGACGGAACAGGAATGTGCGGTGGATGCCGTGTCAACATCGGTGGAGAAACAAAATTCGCATGTGTTGACGGACCAGATTTTGATGGATTTAAAGTAAACTTTGACGAATGTATGCAGCGTCAGGGTATGTTCAGAGAAGAAGAACATGAATGTAGAATTGGAAGGGGGATGTAAACGATGGCAAATATGAGTCTTAAGAAGGTAGCTATGCCAGAACAGGACCCAAATGTCCGTAATAAGAACTTTGAAGAAGTTGCTCTTGGATATACAAAAGAGATGGCAATGGAAGAAGCAGCTCGTTGCTTAAACTGTAAGAATAAACCTTGTGTTGGAGGATGTCCGGTTAACGTACCAATTCCAGCATTTATCGAGAAAGTAGCAGCAGGAGATTTTGAAGGTGCATACGAAGTGATCACAACAGAGAATGCATTACCGGCAATCTGCGGACGAGTATGTCCACAGGAGAACCAGTGTGAAGGAAAATGTGTCCGTGGTATCAAGGGAGAGCCTGTTGGTATTGGACGTATGGAACGTTTCGTCGCAGACTGGCATATGGCAAACGCCAAAGAAACAGAAGTTAATATTGAGAAGAACGGAATGAAAGTAGCAGTTGTCGGATGTGGACCTGCTGGTATCACATGTGCCGGAGAACTGATTAAGAAAGGTTATGATGTAACAGTCTTTGAAGCATTACATAAACCAGGTGGAGTATTAAGTTATGGTATTCCAGAATTCCGTCTGCCAAAAGATCTGGTAGCAAAAGAGATCGAAAGCGTTCAGAAGTTAGGTGTAGATATTGAAACAAACGTTATCGTTGGACGTTCTATCACAATTGATGAATTAATGGAAGATGGATACAAAGCAGTCTTCGTAGGAAGTGGAGCAGGACTTCCAAGATTTTTAAATATTCCTGGAGAAAACCACTTAGGAGTATATTCTGCAAATGAATTCTTGACTCGTGTAAACTTAATGAAGGGATACAAATTCCCAGAGTGCCCAACTCCAGTCAAAGTTGGTAAGAAAGTAGCAGTCGTAGGTGCTGGTAACGTAGCAATGGATGCTGCCAGAACAGCAAAACGATTAGGTGCAGAAGAAGTTTATATCGTATACCGCCGTAGCGAGGAAGAAGCACCAGCACGTTTAGAAGAATTACATCATGCAAAAGAAGAAGGAATTATCTTCAAATTCTTAAATAACCCAGCTGCGATCAAAGCAGATGAAAACGGATGGGTAAGCAGCATGGAGGTCATTAAACAGGAACTGGGTGAACCAGATGCATCTGGAAGACGTTCTCCACAGCCAATCGAAGGATCTAACTATGATCTTGATGTTGATACAGTCATCATTGCGATCGGACAGAGCCCTAACCCACTGATCCGTCACACAACACCAGGACTTGACACTCAGAAGTGGGGTGGAATCATTGTCAATGAAGAGACAATGGAGACAAGCAAAGATGGTGTGTACGCAGGTGGAGATACAGTAACTGGAGCAGCAACAGTTATCCTTGCCATGGGAGCAGGAAAGAAAGCAGCAGCAGCAATCGATCAGAAATTACAGGGTAAATAAAAGGAGGATTCCAAATGGGAAAAGCAATATTTCAGACTGAGATTATCGAACTGGGAGAACAGGTAGATGCTTTTTTTGAGGAAGGTATGTTTGTATTATTCGGAGACAATGTACCAGATACATTAAAAGATTTCTGTCATTTCATCGATCAGAAGAAGGTAGACGGAACAATCAAAAAAGGAGATAAACTGGTTGTGGATCAGAAAGAATATCTCATCACTGCCGTAGGAGATATTGCCCAGTCTAATTTGGAGACACTGGGACATTTAACCGTTGTCTTCAGTGGAGCGAAAGAAGCAGGTCTTCCTGGAAGTATTTGTGTTGAGGCAAAGCCAATGCCAAAACTTGCGATTGGAAGTAAAATTTCTATCGTAGAAGAGTAGAGATTACAAGAGATATCAAGCGGATTGATATCAAGATCATAGAAAAGGAGTTATTGTGAAAGCAGTAATTCCTTTTCTTGTACTTAAAAAGATGTAAAGTGTGGATTGCTATATTTAGAATATTCAGATAATTCCATACATGTACAGAAAATAATCCATACGTTTTAAAAAAAGTATAAAATAATCTGTTGACATCAAAGAAACTATTTGTTAACATATCTAACAATACAAATCAGATATTAAAATACAAGAAAGTGAGGAAAACAAGAAAATGGGTAAGTTAATTGGTGAAGGAATTACATTTGATGATGTTTTATTAGTACCAGCATTTTCAGAAGTAATTGCGAATGATGTGGATACACGTACACGATTGACAAACAAGATTCAGTTAAATATTCCACTGATGAGTGCCAGTATGGATACTGTTACAGAACACCGTATGGCAATCGCAATGGCAAGACAGGGTGGAATTGGTATTATACATAAGAACATGTCAATTGAAGAACAGGCAGAAGAAGTGGATAAGGTAAAACGTTCTGAAAACGGGGTTATCACAGATCCATTTTCATTATCACCAGAACATACCATTCAGGATGCTGACGACTTAATGGCGAAGTATCGTATTTCCGGTGTACCAATTACAGAAGGTACAAAGCTTGTTGGTATTATCACAAACCGTGACTTAAAGTTCGAGACAGATTTCTCTAAGAAGATCAAAGAATCTATGACTTCTGAAGGACTAGTAACAGCTAAAGAAGGAATTACATTAGAAGAAGCAAAACAGATTTTAGGAAAAGCAAGAAAAGAAAAATTACCAATCGTTGATGATGACTTTAATTTAAAAGGATTGATCACGATCAAAGATATTGAGAAACAGATTAAATATCCAAATGCAGCGAAAGATGATCAGGGAAGATTATTATGTGGAGCTGGTGTTGGTATCACAGCAGATGTTTTAGATCGTGTGCAGGCATTAGTGAATGCTCATGTTGACGTTATCGTTGTTGACTCAGCACATGGACATTCTGCAAACGTATTAAGAGTCGTAAGAATGGTCAAAGACAAATTCCCAGATCTTCAGGTGATCGCAGGTAACGTTGCAACAGGAGCAGGAGCAAAAGCACTGATCGAAGCAGGAGCTGACTGTGTGAAGATCGGTATTGGACCTGGATCTATCTGTACAACTCGTGTCGTAGCTGGTATCGGTGTACCACAGATCACAGCGATCATGAGTGCATATGAAGAAGCTAAGAAAGCAGGAATTCCAATTATTGCCGATGGTGGTATCAAATATTCAGGAGAACTTACAAAAGCGATTGCAGCTGGAGCTGATGTATGTATGTTAGGAAGTATGCTTGCAGGATGTGACGAAAGCCCTGGAGACTTTGAACTATACCAGGGAAGAAAATATAAAGTATATCGTGGAATGGGATCCTTAGCAGCTATGGAGAATGGTAGTAAAGACCGTTACTTCCAGACAAACGCTAAGAAGTTAGTTCCAGAAGGTGTCGAAGGACGTGTTGCATATAAAGGAACTGTTGAAGACACAATCTTCCAGATGATGGGTGGTCTTCGTTCTGGAATGGGATATTGTGGAGCAAAAGATATCAAGACATTACAGGAGACAGGAGAATTTGTTAAGATTTCTGCTGCATCCTTAAAAGAAAGTCATCCACATGACATCCATATCACAAAAGAAGCACCAAACTACAGTGTAGAATAAGAGATCAAGAATATACAGAAGCCAGAGTACATAAGAAGATGTATTCTGGTTTCTTTTTGTTGTGTGAAAAAAAGTTCACAATCCGATACATTAATTGACAATTATCAATAAAAGTGATTGACTTCTTTAAGAAACAGGAATATCATTAAATTACTTTGGTTATCAAAATAGTAATCAAAAGAGACAAATAAGGAATAAGAAAAGAAATATGAGAAAGGTAAGAAAATGATCTCAAAATTCAGCGTAAAGAAACCGTATACAGTCATTGTAGCGGTTGTACTAGTTATCATTTTAGGAATCGTGTCATTTACAAAGATGACAACAGACTTGCTTCCAAGTATGGAACTGCCATATGCAATCGTTATGACGACATATCAGGGAGCATCTCCGGAGACTGTGGAAACGACAGTTACAAAACCAGTGGAACAATCAATGGCAACGATTTCAAATATCAAAGAAGTTAATTCAATTTCCAGTGAGAATATGTCAATGGTCATTTTGGAATTTGAAGGTGACACGGATATGAATGCAGTATCTCTTGATATGAGAGAGAAGCTTGACATGATCAAAGGCTACTGGCCAGACGAAGTAGGCAATCCAACGATCATGAAATTAAATCCAGATATGATGCCGGTTATGGTAACAGCTATGGATTCTGATAAGTTAAGTAATACGGAATTATCAGAGTTGATCAATGATAAGATTGCACCATCTTTAGAAGCTGTTGACGGAGTCGCATCCGTAAGTAGTACAGGACTTGTAACAGAACAGATCAATGCGATCATCAGCGAGAAGAAGATCAATAAATTAAATGAGAAGATTGAGAAGGCATTGAATGGTCAGTTTGATGAAGCTCAAAATAAGATTGATCAGGCAAGAGCCCAGATGGAATCTGGAAAGAACACATTAGATGCACAGAGAACAAAGGCTAATACTCAGCTTGCGAAAGCTCAGACTGCACTTACGGATGGACAGTTAAGTCTTGCTCAGAAAGAGGTGCAGGTAACGAGTTCAATCACGAATTTGAAGGTGCAGAAACAATCGTTGCAGACATCCCTCAAGACATTAAAAACACAGATTGCCAAGATGGAAGAACAGGCAAAACAAGTTCCGGATGCAGCAACAAAGATGCAGCTTGCGGCTCAGATCGAAGAACTGAAAAAGCAGGAGACAACAGCAAAAAGTTCGATCAAAGCATTGGATAAGAATTTAAAAGCATTAAACAATGCATTAAAACAGATCAAAAAAGGAAAGAAAACGATCAATTCTAAACTGACACAGTTTAATGTACAATCAGCAACGGCAACCCAGAAGATGAATGATGGGGAGATCAAACTGGCACAGGGAGAAGCACAGTTGAATTCCAGCCAGCAGCAACTTGATTCCAGCAAAGAGCAGGCAAAAGAAGCTGCAAATATTAAGAATAAGCTGACAGTTGCGAATGTCAAAGCACTGTTAACAGCACAGAACTTTGAGATGCCGGCAGGATATATCAGTGAAGGGAATACACAGTATCTGGTACGTGTTGGAGATAAGGTGACGAATCAAAAAGATCTTGCCAATATGGAATTATTAGATCTTGGAATCAAAGGAATCCCACCGGTCAAACTTTGTGATGTAGCAGACGTAGCGATTGTAGATAACTCAGCAGATACATATTGTCGTGTGAATGGAAATAACGGTGTTGTATTAACAGTCCAGAAACAGAATAATTATTCTACAGCTGATGTAGCAGACAAAGTTGCAGCGAAGATGAAGACACTTACTAAAGAAAATAAAGGATTCCATTATGTTAATATTATGGATCAGGGTGTATACATTGATATGGTGACAGGTTCTGTTATCCAGAATCTGTTAATGGGAGCAATCCTTGCAGTCTTTATCCTATTATTATTTTTGAAAGACGTCAGACCGACGATCGTTATTGCATGCTCCATTCCGTTAAGTGTCATTTTTGCGGTGGTGTTGATGTACTTTACAGGAATTACGCTAAATGTAATCTCCTTGTCGGGACTCGCACTTGGAGTGGGAATGCTTGTGGACAACTCGATCGTAGTTATTGAGAATATCTATCGATTAAGAAAAGAAGGAGTTCCAGTTAAAGAAGCAGCGATCACAGGAGCAAGAGGGGTTGCAGGAGCGATCACATCTTCGACACTAACTACAATTTCTGTATTCCTGCCGATCGTATTCACGACAGGGCTTACAAAACAGCTCTTTGTGGATATGGGACTAACCATCGGTTACTCTCTGGTAGCCAGCCTGATCGTAGCGGTGACATTTGTGCCAATGATGTCAGCTGGAGTACTCAACAAAGTCACACAAAAAGATAGTAAAGTGATCAATAAACTGCAGATATTATACCGTAAAGTTATGACACGGTTGTTAAATCGTAAGATTATTGTGGTAGCTGTAACACTTGCACTGTTTGTGGGAAGTATTTTTGGAGCAATGAATATTGGAAGCTCTTTAATGCCAAGCATGGACAGCACACAGATGACGATGACGATCAAAATGCCACAGGGATCTTCAATGGAAGAAACAGCATCAATGACAGATACAGTAATGAAGAAAGTAAAAGAGATCAAAGATGTTGATAGTGTAGCAGGAATGATATCCTCTGGCTCTTCCGGAATCTCTTCAATGACATCAGGAGGATCTTCAAATGAAGACCAATCCAGTATGTATGTTTTATTAAAAGAAAAGAAGAAACATACAAACAAAGAGATCAAGAAAGAAATCCTAAAGAAAACAAAGAAATTTGATTGTGAGGTTGAAGTGCAGGAATCCAGTATGGATATGAGTGCACTTGGTGGAAGCGGTATTTCCGTACAGATTAAAGGAAATGATTTAAATAAACTAAGATCTATTGGAAAAGATATTGCCCAGATTGTAGAGGATACGAAAGGAACACAGAACATCTCGAATGGAAGTGAAGAGACAACACCAGATCTTCATGTTGTGGTAGACAAGAAAAAGGCAGTAAAAAATGGTTTAACAGTTGCAACGATCTATCAACAGTTAAGTGAGAAATTAAAAGATGCCAGTGAAGCAACAACAATCACGATCAATGAAAAAGAGTATAGTGTCAATGTTGGAAATAGTGCAAAGAATACATTGACAAGAGATGATCTTAAGAAAGTGAAACTTACAGGAACAGTAAGTGGAAAAGAAAAAGAAGTTACATTGGATCAGGTAGCGAACTTCAGAAATAGTGACAGTTTATCTTCTATTAATAGAAACCAGCAGGAAAGAACATTGAGTGTAACATCAGAGATCAAAGATGGCTACAATGTAGGAAAAGTCAGCAGCGCTGTACAAAAGAAGATTAAGAAATACAATGCACCAAAAGGATACAGTATTACAATGAAAGGTGAGATGGAATCCATTCAGGAAACAACAGGACAGATTGGCCTGATGTTATTGCTGGCAGTAGCATTTATGTATTTGATCATGGTAGCACAGTTCCAGTCACTGAAATCGCCATTTATCATTTTATTTACGATTCCAATGGCATTTACAGGAGGATTCTTAGGGCTACTGATCACTGGAAAAGACTTAAGTGCGATCGCAATGATCGGATTTGTTATGCTTGCAGGTATCATTGTAAATAATGGTATCGTGCTGGTAGATACGATCAATCAGTTAAGAGAATCGGGATACGAATTTGAAGAAGCAATCCTGACAGCAGGTACGATGCGTGTACGCCCGATCTTGATGACAGCCCTTACAACGATCCTTGGATTATCTACAATGGCGATTGGTTTAGGGCAAGGTGCCGAGATGATGCAGCCGATGGCGATCGTTACGATCGGTGGTTTGATTTATGGAACTTTACTAACATTATTAGTGGTTCCATGTATTTATGGACTCTTCAATAGAAGAAAAAAGAAAGCAGAGTAAATCTTACAAAACTATTAAATATGACCGCTTTCCTTTACTTTTAAAAAGAGAAAAGATATAATAGTACAAGAATCATGTCAGAATTGACATGATTCTTTGATATATGGAAGAACCATAAGAGAGAAAAGAAAGAGGATAGATCATTGGAAGGAGCAGACATATGAATCAGAAAAAAGATTATGTTCTGAGATGGATTCCGAAGTATTCTATCATTCCGCTGATCACAGCGTTAGTACTGAATACGTTGGTTTACAGTGGAACAATGGTGCTTTGTAAAGGATTATATCATCATGATTTTACAACAGCATTTGACCGGATGGTACCGGTGATCCCAGAATTTACAAGTATTTATTTGATATGTTATGTGTTTTGGGTTGTGAACTACATTATGACTGCGAGAATCAGTAGAGAACATATGTATAGATTTTTGACAGCAGATTATCTGTCAAGGATCGTATGTGGGATTTCCTTTGTCTTTTTGCCAACAACACTGGTAAGACCAGAAATCACAGGAACAGGATTTTGGGATCAGGCATTACGATTTGTGTATTCGATCGATCAATCGGCAAACTTATTTCCATCGATTCACTGTTTGGTAAGCTGGTTTTGTTATATTGGGATCAGGCATCAGAAGAAGATTCCAGTGTGGTATCAGAGATTTTCACTTGTTTTTGCAACTTTAGTCTGTATTTCCACGCAGGTAACCAAGCAGCATTATATCATAGATGTGTTTGGCGGGATCATTTTAAGTGAAGTTTGTTATCTGATCGGAAGAAAGACCAATTTGTATCAAGGACTCTGGAAGGTGTTTGAGAAGATCAACCAACGAGTTGGTTTAGAGAGAAGATCTGTGAAATACAAAGGGAAATTATCGGAGATCAAAGGGTAGGAAAGATGAAGAATAAGAAAAAAGTCATCGGTAATACAGTCTTTTTCTTTGCATTATTTGGATTGACTGCATATGCCGTATTGAAAGGAAAGGAACTTTCTGAGCTGGCGGAAGTTCTAAAATCAGTAAAACCTGCATATTATATTGCGGGATTGGTTATGATCGTTGTGTTTGTGTGCTGCGAGTCGTATATTATTTATCGCATGCTACGGCTGCTTCATTACAATGATGTGCCGAAGAGAAATTGCGTCAAATATTCGTTTGTAGGTTTCTTTTTCAGTTGTATTACACCGTCTGCAACTGGCGGACAGCCAATGCAGCTTTACTACATGAACCGCGATAAAGTTGACATATCCGTGGGAACCGTCATTTTGATGATCGTTACCATTTTATATAAATTTGTTCTGGTATTTTTAGGAGCACTGATCTTTTTATTCCGTCATTTTCTTGTGGCAGAATATATTGGGAAGGCAGCATTCTTCTTTTACCTTGGAATGGCATTGAATGTGTTTTGTGTTGCGTTCATGCTGATTCTTGTATTTGAGCCAACGTTAGCATCCAAAATCGTGCTGTGGCTGTTTCAGAAATTAGAAAAGTTCCATATTTTAAAGAAAAAAGAAGAACGTCTTGAAAAACTTCAGAATTCTATGATCGAGTATCATAAAGCAGCAGCAATCATTCAAGGACATCGGATTTTTATTTTTCGGATGTTCGTTGTCACATTGATTCAGAGACTGATCCATTTTTCAATTACATATCTTGTATACAGAGCAATGGGACTTTCTGCATTAGGATTTATTGATGTAGTTGCTTTACAGAGTGTTATTTCAATTTCTGTGGATATGCTTCCGTTGCCAGGCGGAATGGGAATCAGTGAAGGCTTATTTTTAAATATCTTTAAGAAGATTTTTGTTGGCGGATTATTATATCCGGCAATGCTGTTAAGCCGAGGAATCAGTTATTATGCACTGGTATTGATCAGTGCAGTGATGACAGGAGTCGCACATGTTACGATAAAGCGTAAAGAATAGAGGGAAAAAGGTATGATAGGATTTTATAATGCATCTGTAATACTGACATATTTAGGAGTTGTCAGTGCAGTATTTGGAATGTCACAGGCATTCAATGGAAACTTTAAGATCGCAATTTTATGTTTGATGATCTCAGGATTAACAGATATGTATGATGGAACGATCGCAAAGATGATCAAGAGAAGCGAAGACGCCAAGAAGTTTGGAATCGAGATTGATTCTTTATGTGATCTTGTCTGTTTTGGAGTGTATCCGGTTGTGATCGGTTATTGCCTTGGAATGGACCAATGGTATGCAAGGATCATTTATGTGTGTTATGTTTTAGGCGGAGTTATTCGTCTGGCATATTTTAATGTTACAGAAGAACAGCGTCAGGCACACAGCAGTTCCAGAAGAAAACATTATCAGGGACTGCCAATTACATCGGTTGCACTGATCATTCCGATCGTATATCAGCTTCGAAGATTCTTTCCAGAAGAATTTCCATACATATATGTTGCAATGTTAGCAGTGATCGCTTTCTTATTTGTATTTGATTTTAAAGTCTTTAAACCAGATAAGAAATGTATGCTTGCATTTGTAGTTATTGGAGCATTGATCGCAGTAAAGATGTTCTTACTGTAAGATGATAGGAGAATCGTAGATGAGATATGCCGATAGAGATGGAAATATTTACGAAGAAGAGAATGGGCAAGATCGTTTGCTTCATTGGATGTATACAACTATGGCAGGACGAGCCAGTCTAAAAATATTAATCAGACCTTGGGTATCCAAACTAGGGGGAGCTTTCTTAAGTTCTCCCATTTCCAAATGTCTGATCAAAGGATTTGTCAAGAATAATCATATTGATATGAGTGAATATGAGAAGAAAAATTACAAATCTTATAATGAATTCTTCTCAAGAAAGATCAAAGAAGGAAAACGTCCATTTCCGGAAGATAAAACAATCTTAGGAAGTCCTTGCGACTGTAAAGTAAGTGTGTATCCAATCGAAGAGAAGACATCTTTTGTTGTAAAGGATACAAGATATACGTTGGATTCATTGATCAGAAACCGCAAGATCGCAAGACATTTTCAGGGCGGTTATGCCGTGATCCTACGCCTGACAGTAGATGATTATCATAGATACTGCTATTTTGATGATGGAATTAAGAGTGAGAATCATAGGATTGATGGAGTTTATCATACCGTCAATCCGATCGCAAATGATCATGTGAAAATCTATAAAGAGAATACCAGAGAATATACATTGATGAAGACAAAACATTTTGGAGATGCACTCCAGATGGAAGTTGGAGCATTGATGGTTGGAAAGATTGTTAATCACGATGGAGCCGGATCTATGAGGCGCGGGATTGAGAAAGGATATTTTCAGTTTGGAGGTTCAACGATCATTTTATTATTAGAAAAGGATAAGGTTGAGATCAGAGAAGAACTGTTAGAACGTACCAAGAACCAGTGTGAGACAAAGATCAGGCAGGGTGAGATGATCGGGAAAGCATTGGTATGACCTTAAAATAAATATTGACAGAGTGGTCATATATGGCTATACTAAGTTCATAAGTTGAAGGAGCAACGAATTTTCGTTGCTCCTTTTTTGCATTTTAGAAATGAAAATAAGATCAGAGAGGAGAGATAGTATATGTTAAGTAAAATCATATCTGATGTGGATGCTTTTGTATGGGGACCAGTGATGCTGGTGCTTCTCGTGGGAACAGGAATCCTTTTAACAATTCGATGCAATTTCCTAACCTGGAGAAACCTTCCTTGGGCGATTAAAAAGACATTAAGTAAAGAATCCAGAACAAAAAACAGAGGAGAGGGTGATGTATCACCATTTTCAGCATTGACAACAGCACTGGCGGCAACGATCGGAACTGGAAATATCGTAGGAGTAGCGACAGCAATGGTTTCAGGAGGTGCTGGAGCATTGGTGTGGATGTGGATTTCTGCATGTTTTGGATTATCATCTAAATTTTCAGAATGTATGTTGGCGATCAAATACAGAGAAGTCAATGAAAAGGGCGAGATGTCCGGTGGACCAATGTATACAATGAAAAAGGCACTCAAGAACAAAAAGCTTGGAGCCGTACTTGGATGGCTGTTTGCTTTATTTGCCGTGATCGCATCCTTTGGAATTGGAAATATGACACAGGGAAATTCAATTTCAACAGCAGTTCATGAGACATTTGGAGTATCGGTTAGTACTGTTGGAGCAGTGATCACAATTTTAGCCTTACTGATCATCATCGGTGGAATAAAAACGATATCAAAAGTATCTTCTGTCGTAGTTCCAGTGATGGCAATCTTTTATGTGATCGCAGGAGTCATCGTCATTCTTGGGAATATCAGTAATCTTCCAGCAGGACTTTCTATGATCTTTCATATGGCATTTAGTGTGAAAGCAGTAGGTGGGGCTCTTTGTGGAAATATCGTCGCATCTATGATGAATGCAGCACGTTACGGAGTTGCCAGAGGATGTTTTTCAAATGAAGCTGGAATGGGATCAGCAGCGATCACAGCGGCAGCAGCAACAACAGATCATCCGGTTCGGCAGGCATATATCAATATGACAGGAACTTTCTGGGATACGATCGTTGTCTGTACGATCACAGGTCTTGCGATCGCAAGCTCCGGAGTGCTCGGACAGATCGATCCGGCAACAGGAGAGATGTACATAGGTTCTGCATTAACGATTGCGGCATTTTCCACAGTTCTTGGAAAAGTTGGAGGATATCTGGTAACGATCGGAATTGCACTTTTTGCATTTTCCACAATTCTTGGATGGGAGTATCATGGAGAAAAGGCGTTTGAGTATCTGATGGGAACTCATAAGTTCAACATGATCTACCGAATTATCTTTTCTCTGGTAGCTTATGTCGGGGCAACACAGACATTGGAGCTTGTATGGAACTTCTCAGATATTGCAAATGCATTGATGGCAATCCCAAATCTGATCTGTATGCTGTTATTAAGCGGCGAGATCGCAAAAGATGTGAAAGAATTTCAGAAGACCATAGAAGAAGAGAAAGCGAGAAAATAGATATAAGATAACTTAGAAAAAGAGATCATCCAAGCAAAATCTCTTTTATTCAGAGTGAAAATAGATTATGATAAGATTAAGTACTTGATCAAAGAAAGTAATTGGAGGATGTAAAATGTCATATGAAATGAAGCTGGAACAAGGCTTGTCACAGCAATTAAATCAGTTTCAGGTACAATCATTAAAGATCTTATCGTTTGATAATTATGAACTTGAGAAGTTTTTGCAGGATGAATATGCAGAGAATCCATTGATGGAACATAAGGAATCTGGAAAGGAATTCTTTACATTGCATGGAAATGCAGGCGGATATCAGGATATTGAGCAAAGTGATATTGAAGATAAGAAAATCGAAGATCCCGAAGCCTTCTTTATGGAACAGTTAAATGCAAAAGATTATACAAAGAAAGAGTGGAATGTTATGAAATACATGGCACAATGCCTAGAGGAATCCGGGCTTTTGCTTGTTTCCACAAAAGAGATCAGTCACAAGCTTGGAATTGAAGAAAAAGATTGTGAAAGGCTTTTAGATCATCTCAAGCAATTAGAACCAGCAGGTGTATTTGCAGAAAGTGTATCGGAATGTCTCCTTCTTCAGCTTGAAAGAGAAGGAATATTAAATGATGACCTGCGATATATCGTAGAAAATCACCTGGAAGATATCGCAATGGGACATTTATCGACTGTTTCAAGAGCACTTGATATTAAGACATCACAGGTAAGAAAGTATATTTTTAAAATTCAAGAATTAAATCCAAGACCGTTAAGTGGATATACAGGGGGAACCGATCAGTATATCGTCCCAGACATTTTAATGGAAAAAGATGGAGAAGAACTAAAGATTCGTTTAAATGATGACTGGATCGGTGATTATTCAATCAATGATTATTATGTCAAAATGATGGAACAGGCAGAAGATTCTGAGCTAAAAGAATATTTCAGAAAGAAATATGAGAGATGTCGTTTTATCATTACAAGTATTGAACAAAGAAGAGAGACGATGCTTAAGATTTCAAATGCAATCCTAGATTGTCAGAGAGAATATTTTATGAACCATAAGCAGTTGAAACCAATGACTATGCAAAATATAGCAGATGATATTGAAATGCATGTATCAACGGTAAGTCGCGCAGTCAAAGGAAAGTATATTCAATATCCAGGTGGAACGATCGGAATGAGAGACATTTTTAATAATACACAGACATTTGGAGACCAAGATTCGACGACAGAAGAGATTAAGGAAGAAATCAGACGGCTTGTGAAAGAAGAAGATAAGAAAAAACCATTAAGTGACAGTAAGATCGTAAGTTTGTTAGAACAAAAGAATATGAAGATTTCAAGAAGAACCGTAGCAAAATATCGTGCACAGCTTGGAATTGCAGGAACGACACAGCGAAAAATTCATGAATAAATGCAGCGACATTTATCATCTTTTGGCAAAAAAATGAAAAAATGTAAATGAGATTTAATAAAAATTTAACAATTGAAACACTTGATTAACAAACTACCCTCTGTTATAATTAATAACTGATGTATTATGTCAAAAGCAGAAGTTATCTGGAGGGTACTATGAGATTGAACAAGATGACTGGCAGAGTGATCGCAACGATGGGGATCGCAGCAATGATGATGACACAGACAGCAGGGGTTATGGCTGCAGAGCAGACAGAGAACAAGCAATTAAAAGTTGTTTATTATAATCAGGCAGATTATCCGGGAAAGAAGATCGGCGGAAGTACGATTCAGGCAGCAGGATGCGGACCAACCGCAGTTGCTGTATGCTACAGTTCTTTAACTGGAAAGAAAGCTGATGTTCCAAAGATGTGCAAACAGGCATATAAACATGGATGGTATTACACAGGACAGGGATGTTCTCACAGCGTAGTTCCAGGATTATCCAAATTATACGGAATGGAGTGTAAAGGTCTCGGAATGGATAAAGATGCTGTAGAGAAAGCATTAAGAGCAGGACATCCAGTCGTGGCACTGATGGGGCCTGGAGATTTCACAAAGAATGGACATTTTGTTGTATTAACAAGAATGGTCGGCAAAGATAAAGTAAAGATTGCCGATGTAGGAAGCAGAGCCAGAACAGCTGAGACGTGGTCGCTTAAGAAAGTGATCCGACAAGGCAAAGAAGGTGCTAATGCAGGGGGACCATTCTGGGAGATCAGTGTGAAAGAAGAGAAGCAGGAAGAACCAGATTATAAACAAAAGATGTTAGATGGTCACAAAAACATAGATGCTGTGACAAATGCGATCGATAAGATTGCGGATTAGAATTAAAAATAAAAAAGAACATTTCATAAATGAGATATTTTGTGGAATGTTCTTTTTTAGTGCGCCTTGCGGCGCACGTCACTAATGGATGAAAGTTCCTAATCCGCCCTAGTAGTGGGAAGGATACAGCCAAGACCAAGGGTGTCCATCGTGAGGTGGAATCTGAAGGAAGGTGGAGGCAAATCTCTGGTCTGACGAACAGAAATCACATCAGGCTATAGTTAAGGATAAGGTTGCTAAACAAACCAAAGTCCAATAACTACTCGGAATTAACTGTAGTAAATGTGGCAGATATATGGAGAGAAAGTGACGTGTGGTACCAAGGGAGGTCTCGTCAGCGGACGAAAACAGAGTATGAAGTCCGTCAGTAACAACGAATGGCGAGAAGTCAGCAGAAGCCATAGTAAACCAGTGGTTGCAAACACTGGCGAAGGGCTGAACTTTAGGAGGCACAAGCAATGAATGTAACTGAAAGTAGATTTAAGAACAGACAACTTCATATAGAGGACTATCTGCAAATGGTATCTGCGGAACAGAAAGAGTATGCAGAAGTGTTCGACTACTCTAAGATTACTGAAAAGAGCGGTGTCATCACAGACTTTTGGACGAACAATCTCTTGGATTTGATTTTGCGAAAAGACAACCTTAACAGCGCCTATAAGCAAGTCAAGAAAACAAAGGGAAAGGTGGAATCGATGGTATGCAGGTGGATGAACTTCTGCCCTTCCTTAGAGAAACCAAGATACTTTAATCCGAAAGATAAGGGAGGGAAATATAAACCCAACCCGGTTCGCAGGGTAGAAATACCAAAGGAAACAAAAGGCGAGTTCCGAAAGTTGGGAGTTCCAACTGTTGTTGACAGAGTTATCCAACAGGCAATAGCGCAGGAACTATCGCCAGTTTATGAGGAGCAATTCTCAGAGAACAGTTTTGGTTTCAGACCAAAGCGGGGAGCACACGATGCCCTCAGACAATGTCAAAAGAATGTAAATGATGGCTATGTATATGTGGTAGATATGGACTTGGAAAAGTTCTTCGACACGGTATGCCAGAGTAAGCTGATAGAGGTATTGTCAAGAACCATCAAAGATGGCAGAGTTATATCTTTGATACACAAATATCTGAATGCGGGAGTGATCGCAAAGGAATGTTTGAACGTACAGAGGTCGGTATGCCACAAGGTGGTCCGCTTAGTCCGTTGCTTAGTAATGTAATGCTGAATGAATTGGACAAGGAACTGGAAAGCAGAGGACATAGATTTGTCCGATATGCAGACGACTGTATGATTTTTTGTAAGAGCAGGAAAAGTGCGGAAAGAACCTTGAAAACATTATCCCGTTCATTGAAGGAAAACTATTTCTGAAAGTAAACAGGAAGAAAACGGAGGTGTCTCACATCAGCAAAGTCAAATATCTTGGCTATAGCTTTTATAGATATAAAGGTAAATGCAGATTCAGAGTACACTCAAAGTCGGTAGTGAAGATGAAGAATAGAATCAGAGAACTTACCGACAGGAACAAAGGCATTAGCAATGAAGTACGAGAAAAGAGGTATCAAGAGTATGTGCGGGGATGGGTGGAATACTTCAGGCTCGCAGATATGAAAGAGCTCCTCCGAAAAACGGATGAATGGGCAAGGCGGAGAATCCGAGCGGTCTATTGGAAACAGTGGAAGAAAATCAAAACGAAATACCGAATGCTGAAAGCACTAGGTTTAGAGGATTGGAAAGCCAAGGAACTAGCCAATAGTAGAAAAGGTTATTGGAGAATGGCGAAAGTCTTGAACCAAATCTTTTCAAAGAAAATAATAGCCAAGCTGGGATATACATCCATGCTCGACTATTATCTAATAATCTGTGAAAACTAAAGAACCGCCGTATACGGAACCGTACGTACGGTGGTGTAGGAGGACGGTAAATAAAATAATTATTTACCTCCTACCCGATTATCATAGGAAATTCCGATGGAATCCCTTATGATATGAAAAAGCCCTCCGGGCAGGATTGCACTGCGGCGGAAGGGTAATATGTCGCAGAAGCGACCCGCCGCAGGCGGGGAATCCTGTAAAGCAGGATTCTTTCTTGTACATTTATAAAGATACAAAAAATGATGAAAAACTTAGATAAAATTAGAGGAGAGGATGAACGTGAAAATAATCAGAGTTCTGAATACAAATGCTGTTGTCAGTGTAGATTCACAAGGAATGGAATTGATCATGACAGGTCCGGGAATTGGATTTAAAAAAAGAAAAGGTGAAAATATTGATCAGTCTCTGGTAGATAAGACATATCATCTAGAGAATAAAGAAGAAAGCAAGAGACTACAGGAAGTAGTAAAAGAGATTTCGGAAGAATACCTTGGAATTGTGGATCGTGTAGTAAAAGAGGCAAAAAAAGAAAAATTAGAAATAAGAGATTCCTTATATGTGACATTGACGGATCATATCAATTCAGCAGTCGCTCGTTATCGAGAAGGAATCGCATTAAAGAATATGATGAAGCTGCATTTATTGCAATGCATATCGTGTCTGCAGAATTAAATGCACAGAATATAACCGATGTGAATCAGATTACAGAGTTGATCAATACAGTCTTACAGATTGTAAGGATTCATTTTAAGATAGATTTAAATGAAGAATCTATTTCGTATGAGAGATTTTTAACACATTTAAAGTTTTTTGCGGCAAGAGTCTTTGACCATATGGAATATAAAGATACGATGCAAGAAATTTATAAAGTGATGGTAGAACAGAATGAAAATGCTTTTTCAGGAGTAAAAAAAATTGCAGAATATATTAAAAAGCAATATAACTATAAATTAACAATTGATGAACAATTATATTTATTAATTCATATCAAACGAATTTTAGATGAACAAACAAAATAGTCATAGGTTTGTTATTATTAAGTTAAGCAAGACCTGACAATAGATGAAATAACCCCGGGAATTATTTTATCTATTGTCAGGTCTTTGTTATATAAAGAAAAATGAAAATTTTTAAATCCAGAAAAAAAGGAGGAAAACAAAATGGATTATGAAAATACAGCAAAAAAGATCCTTCAAAGAGTTGGAGGAAAAGATAATGTCATCAATCTAGTACATTGTATGACAAGACTTCGTTTCACATTAAAAGATGAATCCATCGTTGATGATGAAGCAGTAAAGAAAACAAAAGGTGTTATGGGAATCATGAAAAAGGGCGGACAATATCAGATCATTATTGGAAATGATGTTGGAAACGTTTTTAACGAATTAAATAAACTTGGGAATTTTTCTAATGAAGTAAAAGAAGTACCAGCAAAATCGAATGAAAAGAAAAATATCTTTACAATGCTGATGGATACGATTTCAGGTATCATGGCACCTGTTATTCCAGCAATCATTGGTGCAGCTATGATCAAAGTATTGCTTACATTACTTCCTATGATCGGTGTGTTAAGCACAAATGGGCAAACATATCAGTTATTGAGTGTTATTGGAGATGGTGCGTTTTTCTTCATGCCAGTACTGATTGCAATTTCAGCATCCAAAAAGTTTGGAACAAATATGTATTATGCAGCAAGTATTGCACTGATCATGTTACATCCAAACTTGATCACACTGATGAATACAGCACATGATGCAGGACAGACTGTGAAATTTTTGAAATATATTCCGGTAACTTATGCATCCTATTCTTATTCGGTTATCCCAATCATTTTGGCAGTATATTCTCTAAGATATGTAGAACGTTTTGTAGATAAAATCACACCAGTTGTCACAAAGAACTTCTTAAAACCAATGTTAGTTGTTTTAATTGAAGCACCGATCGCATTGATCGTTCTTGGACCTTTAGGAGCTATTTGCGGTAATGGATTATCAACAGTAGTTTATGCAATTCATGATAAATTAGGATTTATTGCCATTGGTCTTGTAGCTGGTGTTTATCCATTCGTTGTTATGGCAGGTATGCATCATGCATTTACACCGATTAAATTAGGGATGATCGCCACAACAGGATATGAGAACTTTATCTGTATCGGAGAATTATGTTCTAATATGGCACAGGGTGCAGCCTCCCTTGCAGTTGCGCTTCGAAGCAAAAACAAAGACTTTAAACAGATCGCAGGATCTTCTGCGTTTTCAGCATTATTTGCTGGTATCACAGAACCTGCACTTTATGGTGTAACACTTCGTTTAAAACGACCAATGTTAGGAGCATGTATTGGTGGTGCTGTTGGTGGATTAGTCGGTGGATTTTTCCAAATGAAATGTTTTGGAATTGCAACACCAGCAATCGTAACGATTGTTCAGTATGTAGAAAAAGGAAAACCACAGACATTATTATTTGCAGCACTCACAATTTTGGTCACAGTAGTTGTTACATTTGTTGCAACACTGATTATTGGCTTTGAAGATATTGTAGATGAAGATGATGATTTAGATTTTGTAGAAGAATCTAATGCACAGTTATTAGATAATGAGATTAGCATTACAAGTCCACTTGAAGGGAAAGTGATTCCTTTAACAGAAGTGAAAGATCCAACATTTTCGCAAGAAATTTTAGGAAAAGGAGCAGCGATCATTCCTGAAAAAGGAGTTGTCTATGCACCATTTGACGGAAAAGTAGATGCTGTTTTTGAAACAGGACATGCATTAGGATTAGTAAGTGAAGATGGAGTAGAACTTTTGGTACATGTAGGAATCGATACAGTAAATTTAAAAGGAAAATATTTTACTCCAAAGAAAAAATCTGGAGATACAATGAAAAAAGGGGATATCTTACTAGAATTTGATATTGACAAGATTAAAGCAGATGGATACGATGTAACAACACCGATCATTATTTCCAATACAGAACAATTTGCAAAAGTTAAAGCATGTGAAGATAAAGTAGTAACAAAGGAAAGTAAATTATTAAGTGTACAGTAGCAGAAAGGAAGCGTAACATTTATGGAAGAAATGAAAGTTACAAAATTTCCAGAAGGATTTTTGTGGGGAAGTGCTTCAGCTGCCTATCAGATTGAAGGCGGCTGGAGAGAAGATGGAAAAGGAATCACAAACTGGGATCAATTTGTAAGGATTCCAGGAAAAACATATAAAGCGACAACCGGAGATGTTGCAGTTGACCATTATCATCGCTACAAAGAAGATATCGCGTTGATGGCGGAAATGGGATTAAAAACTTATCGTTTTTCTGTTTCATGGGCAAGAATCTATCCGGAAGGAAGAGGAGAGGTCAATTCCAAAGGAATTGAGTTTTATGAAAATATTATTGATGAATGTTTAAAATATGGGATTGAACCAATGGTGACAATCTACCATTGGGATCTTCCTCAGGCATTAGTGGATCTCTATGGAGGATGGGAATCTGAGGAGATCATTGAAGATTATGTAAATTATGCTAAGACTTTATTTAAGGCATATGGAAGTAAGGTAAAATACTGGATTACATTTAATGAACAAAATATTTTTACATCACTTGGATGGCTGACAGCACAGCATCCTCCAGGAAAGTTTGACGATCAGAAAACATTTTATCAAGTGAACCATCACGTCTTTATGGCACATGCAAAGGCTGTTTTGGCATATCGCGAGATGGGTGGAACAGGAAAGATTGGTGCAAGCTTTGCTTATACACCATCTTATGCACTTGATTGTAAACCTGAAAATGTTATGTCAAAACATGATTATGATGAACTGAAGAATTTCTGGTGGATGGATGTTTATGCATATGGAAGATATCCCAAAGCAGCCATGAATTATTTAAGAAAAAAAGGATTTGCACCAGTTGTCACAAAAGACGATCAGAAAATTTTAAAGGCAGCAGCGGCAGAGATTGATTTTATGGGAGTTAATTATTATCAAAGTTGTGTATGCGAGTATAATCCGATGGATGGAGTAACACCATATGGTACAATGAATACAACAGGAGTGAAAGGTTCTGCGCAGGTACTTGGAGTTCCTGGAATTTATAAAAATCCAGGCAATCCATATTTAATAACAACAGACTGGGATTGGAGTATTGATCCAGTTGGGCTTCGCTATTGTTGTCGTGAGATCACAAGTCGTTATGATCTGCCAATCATCATTTCGGAAAATGGACTTGGAGCATTTGATAAGAAGACGGAAGATCATAAGATTCATGATGAATATCGAATTGATTATCTAAGAGAACATTTAAAAGAATTAGGAAAAGCCATCGAGGAAGGCTGTGAAGTGCTTGCATATTGTACATGGTCTTTTACGGATTTGTTAAGCTGGCTGAATGGATATCAAAAACGATATGGATTTGTGTATGTAGATCGCGAAGAAGAAGAGGGCGCTACATTAGATCGATATAAGAAAGATAGTTTTTATTGGTATCAAGATGTGATCAAACAGGATGGAGAGAATCTGTTTAAAGAATAAATAATTAGAAATTTTGGATAAAGAAAAAAAGAAGCAGCAAAAACCAGACTATAAAAAGAAAACATTCTTAAAAAAACTGAATAACTTTGATATAAAAATGAAATCCTAGGATCTTTTCAGTGAAAAGACTCTGGAATTTTTTATATATTGTATACAAAAAATAAAACACAAAAATCGTTAAAATAAGACAAAAATAACAGTATAAATTGCATCGAAAATCATGTAAATGTGCAGTTTTTATAATGAAAAACGAGAAAAATGAAAAAAATTATGTAAAATACACAAAAAAGTTTTGCAAAATCTGAAATTTGTGGTACAATAAGTTCAATGACATATGAATGTGACATAATTAATTTTAGGAGGTATTGACATGGCAACAAAATGGGTCTACAAATTTAGTGAAGGAAATGCCGAAATGCGTAACCTTCTTGGAGGAAAAGGTGCAAACTTAGCAGAGATGACAGGACTTAATTTACCAATTCCTCAGGGATTCACAGTTACAACAGAAGCGTGCACAAACTATTATGACTGCGGTGGAAAGATCAGTGATGAAGTAGCATCACAGGTAATTGAAGCAATGAAAGACTTGGAAGAGATTCAGGGAAAGAAGTTCGGAGACCTTGAAGATCCTCTATTAGTATCAGTAAGATCAGGAGCAAGAGTATCCATGCCGGGTATGATGGATACGATCCTTAACTTAGGATTGAATGATGAAGCTGTCGAAGGATTTGCGAAGAAGACAGGCAATCCTCGTTTTGCATATGATTCTTATCGTCGTTTTATCCAGATGTTCTCAGACGTTGTAAAAGAAGTGGATAAAGCGAAATTCGAAGATGTCTTAGATGACATCAAAGCAGAGAAAGGTGTGAAGTTTGATACAGACTTAGATGCCGATGATCTGAAAGAAGTGATCAAGAGATACAAAGGTATCTATCGCAAAGCTTTGAATGAAGAATTCCCTCAGGATCCAAAGGACCAGTTATTTGAAGCAATCAAAGCGGTATTCCGCTCTTGGGACAACCCACGTGCTATCTATTATCGTCGAATGAACGACATCCCAGGAGACTGGGGAACAGCTGTTAACGTTCAGACAATGGTATTTGGTAACATGGGAGATACATCAGGAACAGGTGTGGCATTTACAAGAAACCCATCTACAGGTGAGAAACAGATCTACGGAGAATACCTGATCAATGCACAGGGTGAAGACGTAGTAGCTGGTGTTCGTACACCACAGCCAATTACTAAACTGGCAGAAGACTTACCAGATTGTTATAAACAGTTTATGGACATTGCTCATACACTGGAAGAACATTATCGTGATATGCAGGATATGGAATTTACAATTCAGGAAGGAAAACTGTACTTCTTACAGACAAGAAATGGTAAGAGAACAGCCCCAGCTGCACTCCGTATCGCCTGTGAATTAGTAGATGAAGGAAAAATCACAAAAGAAGAAGCAGTTTCAAGAATCGATGCGAAAGCATTAGATCAGTTACTGCATCAAACTTTGATCCAGGCAGCATTGAAAGCCGCTCTTCCAATCGGAGAAGCACTTCCAGCATCTCCAGGAGCTGCTGCTGGTAAAGTATATTTTGATGCTGAGATGGCGAAACTGCATCATGAAGCAGGACTGAAAGTTATCTTAGTTCGTTTAGAAACATCACCAGAAGATATCGAAGGAATGCATGCAGCAGAAGGTATCTTAACAGCTCGTGGTGGTATGACATCTCACGCAGCCGTTGTAGCACGTGGTATGGGAACAGCGTGTGTAGCAGGATGCGGAGATATCAAGTTTGCTGAAGATGGCAAATCTTTCACATTAGGTGGAAAGACAGTACAGGAAGGAGATTATATTTCCTTAGATGGATCCACAGGTAAGATTTATCTGGGTGAGATCCGTACAGTACCTGCAAGTATCAGTGGTAATTTCGATCGTATCATGACATGGGCCGATGAAATCCGTACATTACAGGTAAGAACAAATGCAGATACACCTGCCGATGCATTGAATGCAGTGAAATTCGGAGCACAGGGTATTGGACTTTGCCGTACAGAGCATATGTTCTTTGATGCAGAGAATTCCAAAGATTCGTCGTATGATCCTCTCTACAACAAAGAAGCAAGAGAAATCGCATTGAATCAGTTAATTCCTTATCAGAAGAAAGACTTTAAAGATTTATATGAGGTTATGGAAGGAAGACCGGTCACAATCCGTTTCTTAGATCCACCTCTTCATGAGTTCCTTCCAAATACAATGGAAGAAATCACAGCTCTTGCCAAAGATATGGGAGTTACAGTAGAAGAGATCAATATGAGACGTGCAGCTCTTCATGAATTTAACCCTATGATGGGACATCGTGGATGCCGTCTGGCAGTTACTTATCCAGAGATTGCCAAGATGCAGACAAGAGCCGTTATGGAAGCAGCAATCGAAGTAAAACAGGAAAAAGGATATGATATCGTTCCTGAGATCATGATTCCATTAGTAGGAGAGAAGAAAGAGTTAGCATATGTTAAAGAAGTTGTTGTACAGACAGCTGAGAAAGTAAAAGCTTACTATGAATCTGACATTAAGTACAAAGTTGGTACAATGATTGAGATTCCTCGTGCAGCATTATTGGCAGACGAGATTGCTGAAGAAGCAGAATTCTTCTCTTTCGGAACAAATGACTTAACACAGATGACATTTGGATTCTCTCGTGATGATGCAGGTAAGTTCTTAGAGTCTTACTATGAGAACAAGATTTACGAATCTGATCCATTTGCTAAATTAGACCAGAAAGGTGTTGGACAGCTGATCGAGATGGCAGCTAAGAAAGGAAAAGCAACTCGTCCAGATATCCACTTAGGAATCTGTGGAGAACATGGTGGAGATCCATCATCTGTAGAATTCTGCTACAGAGCCGGATTAGACTATGTATCCTGCTCACCATTCCGTGTACCAATTGCAAGATTAGCAGCAGCTCAGGCAGTATTGAAAGACAAATAAGTCGATCATTATTCATATAATCTATAACAATTCATTCTAACGAAAAGAGATTCATCAATTATGATGAATCTCTTTTTGATATATGTGCAAGAACAAATATAATTTATACTTTTGATACTTACATCATGTTATAATATCACTATATATTAAAAGGGAGATTGATTTATGATCGATACATTATTATTTGATTTAGACAATACATTACTGGATTTTGATAAAGCAGAAGCCAATGCAATTACAAGGGCATTAGGTGATGTAGGAATTTCTGTGACGAATGAGATGCGTGATTGCTATCATAAGATTAATCTTGCTCAATGGAAATTGTTGGAACAAGGGAAAATGACAAGAGAAGAAGTAAAATGCGCAGATTTAAGCTTTTATTTCAAGAATTTGATATAAAAGCATCACCACAGGAAGTGGCAAAACATTATCAGGACTATTTAGGACAGGGACACTATTTTATCGAAGGAGCCGAAGAAGTTTTACAGGAATTATCAAAGAGATTTCGTATCTATCTTGTAACGAATGGAACATTGTCTGTACAAAGAGGAAGATTAAAAGTTCAGGAATTGAGAAGTATCTGCAAGGTGTTTTTATTTCCGAGGAAATTGGATATAACAAACCAAGCATTGAATATTTTGAGAAATGTTTTCTAAGATTCCAGATTTTAAGAAGGAGAACACAGCGATCATTGGAGACAGCTTGAGTTCTGATATTCAAGGCGGGATCAATGCAGGGATCAAGACAATCTGGTTTCACAGAGCACAAGATCTGACAGAAGATCCACAACCAAAACCCGATTATGAAATCAATAGTTTAAAATCTTTATTAAAGATGTTAAAATAAAGACAGTAAAATTATTTATCTAAATTAAAATAAGGATTTTAGAACAATGAAAAAATTAAAAATAGCAGGAATCGTTCTGACTTTGTTTATTTTGTATGTGATCATTGGAATGCTTGTACCATTTGTACATATGCAATCAGTAAGCAAAACAAATAAGTCAAAGATTCATACGGAAACGTTTTATTCAACATCAAACGAAAATGGATCAGACCGAGCAAAGATCGTCAGTGATAATCAGGAAGCACTTGATCTGCGGTTGGATATGATACGAAAAGCAAAGAAAGAGATCATTCTATCAACCTTTGATATCCGTGAAGGAAGCAGCAGTGATGATATTTTTCAGAATTACTCAAAGCATCCAGACGAGGCGTCAAGATAAAGATTCTGGTTGATGGGCTTTATGGAACAATCCATATGACAGGAAAGGATATTTTGCAGCAGTTGGAAGTGAGCCAAATGTTGAAATTCGTTTTATAACACGCCAAATCTTTTGAAACCATGGACGATCAATGGATGTCTGCATGACAAATATATTGTGGCGGATCATAAGTATCTCTTAATGGGTGGCAGAAATATGTTTGATTATTTCCTTGGAACGTACAAAGGAAAAAGCAAAGGTATAGACCGGGAGATTCTGATCGTCAATCAAGGATCAAAAGATCAAGGTGCAGTCGGACAGATCAGAAGATATTTTCAAAAAGTCTGGAATTTAGAAGTCTGCAAAATAAAATTCAGTACATGCTCAAAGAATAAAAAAGAAGGAAGTCAAGCGCCTCTTATCTCATGCAGAGAAAGTGAAAGTTCCAGATTATGATTATCAAAAGATCACAGTTCCAACGAAGAAAACAACCTGGTAACCAATCCGACAACAATTTATGGAAAAGAACCAGTCGTATTTGAAACGTTGAAGCAGTTGATGTTACAGGCAAAAGCAAAGTTATCATTCATACGCCATATGCGGTGTTTTCCAAAGAAATGTACGAAGGGATCGCACAGGTAAAACAACAGGTTCCAAACACAACAATGATCTTGAATTCCATCGCATCCGGAGATAATATTTGTGCATCGGCAGATTATCAAAAGAATCGATCAAAGATTTTAGATACAGGAGTGTCACTGTATGAATATATGGGCAGACATTCCACACATGGAAAATCGCTGATCATTGATGATGATATCGCAGTGGTCGGTTCTTACAACTTTGATTGCAGAAGTACCTATGTGGATACAGAAACGATGCTTGTCGTACAAGGAAAAGAGATCACAAAACAGCTGGAAGAAGATTTTAGCAGATTAAAAGAGGATCTTTGAAAGTAAACAAAGATGGAAGTTATCAAAATGATAAGAATGTAGCAGAACGCACGATGGATAGCAAAAAGCAGGGTATGATCAAGATTTTGTCTTATATCATACAGGCATTTCGTTATTTAGCGTAAACTCTCACTATAATTATAGAAGGAAAAGAAAGACATGAAAGATATTAAAATCATATTTTTGACATTGATGGTACATTGATCGCTATGGATCAAGATACGATTTCAGAAAAACATTAGAAGCATTAAAACGACTACAGGAAAAGGAGTCAAACTTTGTCTGGCAACAGGAAGAGGACCAATGCTCATTCCACATTTTGAAGGAGTTGAGTTTGACGCATTTCTTACATACAATGGTTCCTATTGCTATGACCATGAAGGAACACTTTATAGCAATTGTATTCCATCAAAAGATATTGAAAGAATCATTAAGAATGCAGACAAAATGGGAAAGCCAGTTGCATTAGCAACGAAAGACCGTATGGCTGCAAATGGAAAAGATCAGGATTTGATTGATTACTATGCGTTTGGCAATGCCGAAGTTGATGTAGCAGAAGACTTTGAAGATATAAAGAAAGAAAAAGTTTATCAAGTGTTGATGGGTGCAAGAGTAGAAGAGTATCAAGAGATCTTAAAAGGTGTCCAGGAGCTGAGATTACGGCATGGTGGGATCGAGCAGTTGATATCATACCGGTCAATGCAGGAAAAGGAGCAGGGATTGAGAAAATGTTAAAACATTATGGCATAGACAGATCTCAGGCCATGGCATTCGGGGATGGGAATAACGATATCGAAATGTTAAAAGCAGTTGGTAATGGAATTGCAATGGCAAATGCATCCGATGATCTGAAAGCAGTGGCAGATGAAATCTGTGGAGATATTTCGGAGGATGGAATTTATCATTATTGTTTGGAGAAGCGAATGATCTGAGCAGCAGAAGAGGGCGATGAATTCTGCCCTCGTTGTGATGCAAATCTTACATTGCAGAAAGGATACCAGATTACTTGGAACCTTATATTTTGCAGCACCAGAACAGTTTGGATATGGATTCAGTGCATCAACGATCAAGGCTGACATCTATGCAGTCGGAATCTTACTAAATATGATGCTTACAGGAAAACTGCCCAAAGAATCGAGATCTGATCCTTCGATTTTGTATTGTGGCACATTTTCAATTAAACGAGATCAACACGGCACTGAAACTATATGAGATGAAACCATTATATGCAAAAGACAAGCGGGATGCATGTATCATCGTAGCAGTGAACCACAGAAAATATGACTCTGGGCGATATTGATGAAATGCTGGAAAACCAAGGGTTGATGAAATTATCAAAAGAAATTGAATAACGGATTTATTACATCCTCACCATTATGGTGGGGATTTCTTTTATTCAGAAGTGTACAATTGTAACCAAACAAAAGAAGGAGAAATGAATATGAAGAAGAAAATATTGTAACGGAAAGTTATAGATTTGTAAAATCAGGTCAAAAATCAAATAATATATCTTGTGGCGCAGATGATGGATTATGGACGGATGTTACGCAAGATCAATACAATTTAATGACTCCAGATAATGCTATCATCAAAGTGATCAAAAATCGAAAGTTTTATACGTTTAATTATGATTTCAAAAACAAAGATATGGTGCCAGATGATTCAAACAGTGATATCAATATATATCAATGGTCATCAAATGATATGGCGAAAAACTGTAAAACCAAATTTCGATTGTGTCATTGTTAATAGCGATGATAATCTAAATAGTGATGAATTATCATATTATACGAAAATTCAGGTTAGAGTTACAAAAAATTAGCGGATATTCAATAAATACATAGGAAAATATTTTACAAAAAATTTCACAAGAGTATAATTAAAGAAATTTAAATTTACGGAGGAAGACCATGAGCAAACTTACAGATTTCATAAAGTTAATAACTGGTCGTTTTGACAATAAAGAACAATTTGACAAAATGCAGGCAGAAGGAAAAACATATCCATATGCAAAACACATCAATACAGCATGTAACGATAAAATCAAAAATCTCCCAGAAAACTTCAAGGGTACATTTGTTGTAGAAGAAAGTTATTACGAAACAGATGGAAAAAGCCACGCATCACCACATCTTTTCTTATTTCAGAAAATAATGAAGGAATTGTGCTTTCTTCCTACGATATTCCGAATGGAGAAGATAAGAATACATTTTCTTATGATTCTATGAAAGCAGTAGATTACAGTGAACTGAACGAATCAAAAAATTCACACCAGCACTTTATCGCGAGAAGGATGGTGTCTGGGAAGGTGGCAGTACAAGCCAGTTTTCACCAGTTATGATATTTAAGTTATGGGAAAGATTTTCAGAGGATAGTCTGGAGGTATCAGAGATCATAGAAGTAAATGGAAGAAGAACATTTGGATATGATGATCCGATCGTGTATAAACGAAAGAGCATGTTTTGAGATCTGTGAATAGTAAAAATCTTTTACATGAATTGATATAATGGAATTGGGTGATAATATTGTCATTCTAAAAATGTAAAAGGAGACCCAATAATGAGTAAAGGAATAAACAGCAGAAAAGTAGCAGTGATCGGAACAGGATTTGTAGGTTCATCTTCTGCATTTGCATTAATGGAAAGTGGATTATTTACTGAAATGGTGTTGATCGATGCTGATAAGAATCGTGCAGAAGGAGAGGCATTAGATATTGCCCATGGACTCCCATTTGCCAGACCAATGAAGATCACAGCAGGCGATTATGATGATATCGTGGATGCAGCGATCATTGTTGTGACAGCGGGTGCAGGACAGAAACAGGAGAGACAAGACTTGATCTTGTCAAGAAAAATGTAGCAATCTTTCAATCGATCATTCCAGAGATTGCACAGAGAAAATGTGAAGGGATTCTTTTGATCGTAGCCAATCCAGTAGATATTTTGACACAAGTTGCAGTAAAACTATCAGGATTTCCTGAAAACAGAGTCTTTGGTTCTGGTACAACCCTAGATTCTGCCAGATTAAAATATCTACTTGGAGAACATTTACAGGTAGATGCAAGATCTGTTCATGCATGGATCATCGGAGAACATGGAGATTCTGAAATCGTAGCATGGTCAAGTGCCAATGTATCAGGCGTACCAATTTCAGAATTTTGCGAGATGAGAGGTTACACAGAACACGACGAGCATATGGAAGAGATTGCACAGGAGTCAAAAACAGTGCATATAAGATCATTGAAAAGAAAAAGCAACATATTATGGAGTTGCAATGGCTGTCAGAAGAATCTGCGAAGCAATCATCCGAGATGAAAAATCTGTATTACCAGTATCTTCTATCCAATATGATACCTATGGAATTGAAGGTGTTACATTAAGTATGCCAGCGATCGTAGGAAAAATGGTATTGAGAAACAACTGGCGATCAAGCTGAATGAAAAGAACAGGAAGCATTGAAGAAATCAGCAGAAGCCTTGAAAGAAGTGTTAGAAGATCTGGATATTTAAAAATTTATTTTTGGCCAGGAGGATTCGTATGTGGTTTATGATCAGGAAATTACAGAAAACAGATATAAACAGAGTTGCAGATATATGGTTAGATACAAATTTAAAAGCACATGATTTTATTCCTGCCAAGTATTGGAAGAACAATTTTCAATTAGTAAAAGAATATGTAATGATATGGTCGCAAAAATAAATTCACAGGAGAGAAAAGTAATTGGAAGGAAATTTAACAAAAGGACCAATTTTAAAAACACTAACGAAACTTGCGGTGCCAATCATGGCATCGTCATTTTAGGAACATTATACAATATTACAGATATGGCATGGATCGGACTTCTTGGATCAAAAGCAGTTGCCGGAGTTGGTGTCGGAGGCATGTTTACGTGGTTTTCACAAGGATTAGCTTCGATGTCGAGAATGGGAGGACAGGTACAGGTAGCACAATGCATTGGACGAGGAGACAAAGAAGAAGCCCATAAGTATGCACAGACAGCAGTTCAGCTGGCAACGCTTATGGGACTTTTATTTGCAGCAGTGATGTTACTGTTTTGCATCCGCTGGTAGGATTCTTTCAGCTACAAGATCCAGAGGCATTGCAGGCAGCATTATCTTACACAAAATAGCCTGTGGATTGATCGTGTTTTCATTTTGACACTCACTTTAACTGGAATCTATACAGCACAAGGAGATTCAAAGACGCCATTTATAGCCAATTTTATAGGACTTGTAACGAATATGATCTTGGATCCATTACTGATCCTGGGCTTGGACCAGTAAACAAGTTTGGGGTAAATGGAGCTGCGATTGCAACAGTAAGTGCACAGGCAATTGTTATGACTATTTTGATCCTTGGAATTATCCGACAGAAAAACAAAATGTATTAAAAGGAATCAAGTTATTTACAAAAATTCCATTTAAATATCTAAGTGGAATCTGCAAGATTGGTATTCCGACAGCGATTCAGGGAATGGTTTACTGTGGAATTTCCATGGTATTAACTCGTATGGTTTCAGGGTTTGGAGCAGAAGCAGTTGCAGTCCAGAGAGTCGGAGGGCAGATTGAATCTGTTTCATGGAATACAGCCGATGGATTTGGGACAGCTCTAAATGCATTTATCGGGCAAAATTATGGAGCAGGAAAGATGGATCGTGTCAGAAAAGGATACAAAGCCTCTTTGTGCAGCGTTGGAATATGGGGAATCTTTATTACGATCATGTTTGTTTTTCAACCAAAGGCAATCGCAGAGATTTTCTTCCATGAACCAAAGGCAATTATGATCGCGATCGGATATTTGACGATCATTGGGGTGAGTGAAGCGTTTATGGCTGTAGAACTGATGACAGTAGGTGCGTTATCAGGATTAGGAAAAACACATTTATGCAGTGTGATCAGCATTTTATTTACCAGTGCAAGAATTCCGCTTGCGATCATTTTGGGTGGAGCATTGCTTGGACTGGAAGGTATATGGTGGGCATTTTCTGTGACATCAATTGTAAAAGGAATTATCTTTGTATGTACATTTTGCTGGATCACGAGAGGCAAAGGTACGGCAAAAATGATGAAACTCAATAAGGAATAATAGAATTATTGCCGATAATATAGTTTGATCATGTTTAAGGGATGTCTAAAATATATATGTAGACTGGAAAGGATGTAGCGATGAAAATATATATAGACTTCGATGACGTTATCTGTGAAACAGCGAAGTATTTCACCAAAATTGCAAAAGAATTATTTAATATTGATGTGCCATATAGGGAAGTACAGTTCTTTAATCTTCAGAAATCATTTGATCTAAGTGGAGAACAGTATGATGAATTGATGAAGGCAGGGCATATTCCAGAAAATTTACTAGATTATGAAGAAACACCGGGAGCTTCAGAAGTGATCAACAAGTGGGTTGATGAAGGACATGAGGTTTTGTTGTCACAGGAAGACCATTTGATTCTTATGAACCATCTAGAAGATGGTTGGATGAACATCACTTAAATAGGCTTCCTATTTATTTTGTTGATAAATATGGACGAGAAATGTTCAAACAGGATCATACCTATAATCTGACATTAGAAGAACTTTATTGCATGCATTTTGATTTCGCAATCGAAGATTCACCAGCTGCGTTTGAGCATGTGCAGCATTTTAAAGATTGTAAAGTAGCTGTATATGATCGTCCGTGGAACAAGCAGGTGGAATTTCCAGATGAAAGCTTTGTGAGATCCTATGGATTGGAAGGAAATAGATAGATTATGGCAACAGCAGGTTGCTTTTCAGACTGCAGATTTATCGATATGATAAAGATGACGGAGGAGACCGGTGTTTGGTATTCTGGCAGATATGGATTTTATCATCATATGTACATATGAAAAGATGGTGAAAATCTAGAACTTCTGATTTATAAAAAGAGATATTAATTGTAGCGCTGCATCTGTTCGCCAGAGATGGTTATGAGGCTGTCTCAGTCAGCCAGATAGCAGGAGAGCTTGATATGACAAAAGGCGCGTTGTATCGTCATTATAAAAGCAAAAGAGATATTTTTGACAGTATTGTAAAGCGAATGGAACAGCAGGACAGCGAACAGGCCAGAGAGAATGAAGTGCCGGAAGAGAGTATTGAAAAGACACCGGAAGAATACCAGAACATATCATTTGATGATTTTGTGGAATACAGTAAGTCTATGTTTGAATACTGGACAGAGGATGATTTTGCATCATCGTTTCGGAAGATGCTGACAATAGAGCAGTTTCGTAGTGAAGGAATGCAGAAATTATATCAGCAATATCTGGTATCTGGACCGGCAGGATACGTGAAGGATCTGTTCAAAAATATGAAAATAAAAGATCCAGAGGAGAATGCAGTTAAATTTTATGCAAATATGTTTTTCTATTATAACGTGTATGATGGTGCAGCAGATAAGGCGAAAGCAAAATGTCAGTTTGAACAGATGCTAGATAAAATAGTAGAAGAAATGAAACAGTAATATAAGAGCCAGACGCTTAAGACGCAGAGCCGTTAATTCTGATACTGAAAAATTAGGATTATCGGTTTTATTTTTAAGAAAGGACATAAAAGAAATGGAAAAAAGTAATATTGAGATTCGTTTAGAGAAAAAGGAAGAACATCAGAAAGTAGAAAATCTGGTAAGAGAAAGTTTTTGGGATGTGTATCGTCCAGGATGCCTTGAGTAGATTGGGAGATTTGGCTGTTTTTCGTCATGTTCATTTGTTATAAGTAATAAAAGATTGACAAGTTACCGTTTGGTTACTATAATACAAGTAACCAAACGGTAACCTATGAAAAAATGAAGGTAAGAATGGTAAAGGTAAATCTAATATATACTGTGGCATTTAAAGAAAAATGAAAACAAAAGGAGAATATATGGAATCAGATATAATTAAAATCAGCCATCTGAATAAAAGCTTTGGCGAAGTAAAAGCGGTAAATGATTTGAGCTTTCGTGTGAAAAAGGAGAATTGTTTGCTTTTCTTGGAGTAAACGGTGCAGGGAAAAGTACAACCATTTCTATTCTTTGTGGACTGCTGAAAAAGACAGTGGAACGGTTCAGGTAAACGGAATAGAAACTGACAAAGCCGGCGCACAGACAAAAGGATGCTTGGTGTTGTATTTCAGGATAGCGTACTTGATAAATCACTTACGGTGAAAGAGAACCTAATGAGCAGAGCTGCTTTGTACGGAATTACAGGAAATGCCTTTGATAAGAGATTACAGGAGCTGGTCGAGATTCTGGATTTTGACGAGTTTTAAACAGACCTGTAGGTAAGCTGTCGGGAGGTCAGAGAAGAAGAATTGATATTGCCCGTGCATTATTGCACAGACCGGAAATTTTGATTCTTGACGAGCCTACCACAGGGCTTGATCCACAGACAAGACAGTTAATCTGGAATGTTATCGAGAAGCTTCAGAAAACAGAAAATATGACAGTATTTTTGACTACACATTATATGGAAGAGGCTGCCAATGCTGGTTATGTTGTGATTCTTGACAAAGGAAGTGTTGCAGCAGAAGGTACACCGTTTGAACTTAAGAATGATTATGTACAGGATATAGTGTCTGTTTATGGTGTTTCCGAAGATGAAATAAAGTCATTGAACAGAGAATATAAAAAATACGTGACGGATATCAGATAAAAGTAAGAAATACGAAGGAAGCTACGAAGCTTATTGTAGAGCATCAGGACCTATTCATGGATTATGAAGTAGTAAAAGGCGGTATGGATGATGTATTTCTTGCAGTCACAGGGAAGAAGCTTGGAGGTGAGCATTAATGAGAACAGTATTGGCGTTAATGAACAGGAATAGGAAACTGTTTTTAAAGATAAAGGGATGTTGTTTACATCAATGATCACACCCGTCATTCTGATTGTTCTGTATGCTACGTTTCTTGCAAAGGTTTTCAGAGATTCTTTTACAGCAGCGATTCCGGATGTGATCACAATTTCGGATAAGCTCATTAATGGAACAGTAGCAGCACAGCTGACAGCATCACTTATGGCAGTAAGTTGTATTACTGTAACATTTTGTGTGAATTTGACTATGGTGCAGGACAAGGCAAATGGAACAAGGAAGGACTTTGATGTTTCACCTATCAGCAGTGGAAAAATTTATTTGGGATATTTTCTGTCAACAGTTGCTAATTCTTTGATGGTCAATGGACTTGCGTTTGTATTATGCCTGGGATATTTACTTAAAATGGGATGGTATATGAATGCAGCAGATGTATTATGGGTTCTATTTGATATGATATTGCTCGTTCTGTTTGGAAGTACGCTTTCAAGTATCGTTAGCTTTCCATTAACAACACAGGGACAGCTTTCGGCTGTAGGTACAATTGTCAGCGCAGGATATGGTTTTATATGTGGTGCTTATATGCCGATTTCAAATTTTGGTTCAGGTCTTCAGAAGGCACTGTCTTATCTTCCGAGTACATATGCCACTTCATTGATTAAGAATCATATGCTTCACGGAGTATTCAGAGAGATGGAGAAAACATTATTCTGGTGAAATGGTTGATGTAATAAAAGAACTCTTGATTGCAATCCGGTATTTCATGGAAATGTGGTAAGTGTAAATCAGATGATTGGTATTATGCTGGGAAGTATAGCTGTATTTGGAATTATTTATTATATTGTTACAGTGTCATCGGACAGGTAACTATAATTAAAGTAACCAAAAGGTAACTTGATAACGGATTTAAATTAGGAGATATATATGGAAAGTAAAGAAAAGAACACAAAGGAAAAATATTGGAAGAAGCCCTGAAGTTATTTGCACAGAGTGGATATATGGGAACATCCATGAATGATATTGCTTCAAAACTTGGAGTGACCAAGGCTGCATTGTATAAGCATTATAAAAGCAAGCAGGAGATATTAGACAGTATTATTGAAAAATGAAGGAATTGGATATTGAGAGAGCAAAGCAGTATGAAATGCCGGAGGGTGATCTGGAAAAGGTTACAGCCGAGTATAAAGAAATGGCATTTGATAAGATCAAGCAGTTCACAAAGGTGCAGTTTCTTCATTGGACAGAGGAAGAGTTTTCAAGCTGTTTTCGTAAGATGTTGACATTGGAACAGTACAGGGAACCACAGATGGCACAGCTATATCAGAATTATCTTGCAAGCGGACCATTAACATATATGAAAGCTTTGTTTTCAGGAATGCTAGGCGACGCAGGAAAAGCTAGACAGACAGCACTTGATTTTTATGGACCTATTTTTTGCTTTACAGCATATATGATGGAGCAGAAGACAAGAGCCATGTGATAAAACTACTGGAAGAGCATATGGATCATTTCTTACAGGAAATGCAGATAAGTTGAAGGATAAAGCAATAAGACAAGATTGTCAGATAAGGATAAAGCGAGTATACCGATTATTGCAATGACAGCAAATGCATTTGAAGAAGATAAGAGATGCTATTGCAGCCGGAATGAATGGACATATAGCAAAGCCAATCCAGGTTGATAAACTGTTGTCGATATTATCAGAAGTAATAAGGAAACAGTCGTTATATCGGCTAAAAATGGTACTATGGGTAAAACTGATGATGTTTTTGCCGATAATGTGATATATTAGTTAGTAGATTAGTATGTTTTGAATTTGGGTTATGGTTTGTGATGGAGGATTGTAGATGAAATACCTTTTAGTTGCTGAAATAGCAAATCACTTCCGTTGCATAGACATGATTATTGATGATGCAAAGGCAGCTTTGACGGAGAAGTTCATCAAAGAACTTCACTTGGTTTTGAAGAATGGCACCAGCGATTCCAGAAAAGATTGGTTTGCTGTTGGTGATTATAAGAAACTTCCGAATGAAGTTGGCGGCAGGGATACAGCCCTTCCGGAAAAAGTTGCCGATAAAATGAAAGCCTTGCTGACGGAATACAGCACCAAAGAAGAAAAGACCTTTGAGGATATTCTGGACTTCCATGTGAAGTTTGAGCGGATTCATCCATTTCAAGATGGAAACGGTCGTGTAGGCAGATTGATCATGTTTAAGGAGTGCCTGAAATACAATATTGTTCCGTTCATCATTGAGGACAATTTGAAGATGTTCTATTATCGTGGATTGAAGGAATGGGACAACGAAAAAGGATATCTGACAGATACCTGTCTGACAGCACAAGATAAATATAAAGCATATTTGGATTATTTTAGGATTACGTATTAAAAGTAAAAGGGGATAGTGCGATATGACAAGTTGGAAAAATGTGATGTGGTATGCAGTTGATTTGTAATCCATTTTTACACCTTTTGCGGATGATATTATGCGAAAATAAACCACGGTATTTTGTGCAGATATTACATGTAAATATAGATGATGTTTGGGATGCAACATGATAGAAGGGTTATAAGAAAAATTTGTAGGAATATAAAGATATGGAATTAAGATTATTACGCTATTTTTTAACAGTAGCAAAAGAACAGAGCTTTACAAAAGCAGCAGAACAATTGCATATTACCCAGCCAACGCTTTCCAGACAAATGGCGGCATTTGAAGAGGACCTGGGAATAACATTATTTATTCGAAGTGGGAAGAAAATTTCGCTTACTGATGAGGGAATTCTATTAAAAAGGCGTGCCTTGGAGATTCTTAATCTTGAGGAAAGGACGCTTGAGGAACTGAAAGGAAAAGAAGAGGTTGTAGAGAGTACGATAACCATTGGATGCGGTGAATTTGCAGCAGTGGAGACATTGGCGAAGATATGTAAAATATATAAAGAAAAATATCCGCTGGTTCAGATTGTATTGCATACTGCAACAGCAGATGTAGTGTATGAGATGATGAACAAAGGGCTTGTAGATATTGCATTATTCATGGAGCCGGTGGACACCGAAGGGCTGGATTATATCCGGATCACAGATTGCGATCACTGGTGTGTCGGAATGCGGCCGGATGATCCGCTGGCAGAAAAAGAGTTTATAAAAAAAGAAGATCTTATTGGAAAGCCCTTGATCCTGCCGGAAAGAATGAACGTTCAAAGTGAACTTGCCAACTGGTTTGGGAAAGACTTTTCAAAATTACAGATTGCTTTTACGAGTAATCTTGGAACGAATGCCGGAGTTATGGCGGCAAATGGACTGGGGTATCCAATTTCAATTGAGGGTGCTGCAAAGTATTGGCGAGAGGATATTCTTGTACAGCGAAGAATTTCTCCTGAAATCACGACCAGTACGGTGATTGCTTGGCGACGGAATATTCCATATTCTTTGGCAGTCCGTAAAATGATCGAGGAGATTAATGCTTTTCAGGCATAAAATAAAATTCAATATAAGCATTAGACATAATGAAGCGATAGAGCTTAAAATAGATGTGTAAGATGAATGTAAATCTTATACATCTATTTTTGTGAAAAATACGTAAAGAAAGGGTTTTTATTATGAGTAAAAATTAGTGGCATTTTTCAGTGCAAGCGGAACAACGAAAAAGTAGCAGAAATGATTGCAGAGGAAGTAAAGGCGGATTTATTTGAGATTGAGCCGAAAGTTCCATATACAAAGGCTGATCTTGACTGGATGAATAAAAATCCCGAAGCAGTGTGGAAATGAGTGATAAGAAATACAGGCCGGCGATTATGAAAAAGAGATGGATATGAGTTCTTATGACGAGATCCTTCTGGGATTCCCAATCTGGTGGTATGTGGCTCCGACAATCATCAATACATTTTAGAAACTTACGATTTCAGTGGTAAAAAGATTGTGCTTTTGCAACATCCGGAGGAAGTGGATTTGGGAACACTGTAAAAGAATTGCAGTCATCTGCATCAGACGCAGTTATTACAGAAGGCAGACTGTTAAATCATGGAACAAAACAGGAAATCAGTGCTTGGATAAACTCTTTATAAACAACAGTATTATGGAGGTATACAGAAAATGGGAAAAATAATACAGACAGCAGGAAGAAATGCACTTGGTGAATTTGCACCAGAGTTTGCACATTTTAACGATGATGTGCTTTTCGGCGAAAACTGGAATAACCAGGATATCGATGTAAAGACAAGAAGTATCATCACAGTGGTTGCTCTGATGGCTTCCGGAATTACGGATTCTTCTTTAAAATATCATCTTCAAAATGCAAAAATCATGGTGTAACACAAAAGAGATTGCTGCAGTGATCACACATGTCGCATTCTATGCAGGTTGGCCAAAAGCATGGGCTGTTTTCAATCTTGCAAAGGAAGTGTGGGAGGCAGGAGAAGGAGATTTACCATACAAAGAGGATGCAATGCGTGCGCATGCAAAAGAGATGGTATTTCCAATCGGTGCACCAAATGATGGGTTTGCACAGTATTTTTCTGGCAGAAGTTTTCTTGCGCCGATCTCCACTTCTCAGGTTGGAATTTTCAATGTGACATTCGAACCTGGATGCAGAAATAACTGGCATATTCATCATGCGAAAAGCGGCGGGGACAAATTCTGGTATGCGTTGCCGGAAGAGGATATTATCAGGAGGAAAGCAACGAAGCTATAGAAATGAAGCCAGGTGACTGCATTAATATTCCTACAGGTGTTAAACACTGGCATGGTGCTGCACCGGATGAATGGTTTTCTCATCTGGCAATAGAGGTTCCGAGCGAAAATGGTTCTAATGAATGGCTTGAACCGGTAAGTGATGAAGAATATGGGAAATTACAATAGGTGAATGAAATGTTTGATAGAAGTATTGTATTGAATAATGGAGTGAAAATTCCACAGCTTGGTCTTGGAACCTGGTTTATTGATGATGATAAGGCTGCTGACGCTGTAAAAGCAGCAGTAGAGATTGGATATAGACATATTGATACTGCACAGGCATATGGAAATGAGCGTGGCGTTGGTGAAGGAGTAAGAACCTGTGGTATTCCGCGTAATGAGTTGTTTGTTGTATCAAAGGTTGCCGCAGAGCATAAAACCTATGAGGAAGCGATGGCAGGAATCAATGAAACACTTGAAAAGATGGGATTGGATTATCTTGATATGATGATTATTCACAGTCCGCAGCCGTGGGCAAAGGTTAATCAGTGTGAAGACAGATATGTAGAGGGAAATCGAGCAGCATGGAAAGCTCTTGAGGATGCTTATATGGCAGGAAAACTTAAGGCAATTGGAGTTTCCAATTTTCTAATTGAAGATATTGAAAGTCTTCTTGAAACAGCAAAGATTAAGCCAATGGTAAATCAGATTCTTCTCCACATTAGTAATACGCCGATGGAGTTAGTAGAATATTGCCAGAAGAATAGTATTGTTGTGGAAGCATACTCACCAATTGCGCATGGTGAAATATTGAATCAACCAGAGATAACTACGATTGCAAAGAAGTATGGTGTGACTGTTCCACAGCTCTGTATTAGATATACGCTTCAGCTTGGTGCAATTTCTTTGCCAAAACAGGTAATCCTGAACATATGAAGAGTAATGCCCAATTAGATTTTCAAATTAGTGCTGAAGACATGGAACTGTTAAAGAATTTTAAAAAATTAAGAGCTATGGTGACAGTGGAATTTTCCCTGTTTATGGTGGAAAGATGTAAGAAATTTAACAACAAACGGCTAATCCGTTGGAAATCCAAATATTGAATAACAACTTAATATCATGTATAGCAAAGCTATAAGATTTCAAAATGGAGTCTTATAGCTGTTTTTGCATTTGCTCACTGTATTTTACTCTCTGAGCGATAGTTCCAATGCAGAATATCTGTTGTGGAACGGAAACCGTGTGCAGATCAAGAAAGATTTGAACGATTTGTAGATATACTTAGTGCACTATAAAAGACAAAGATGAAAAAATAAAAAAGGAGATGTTCGAGGTGGAGACAACGTGATATACTAACAATATCATGTTGCGTCCCCTTGGAGGTAGAATATGATTTCAAAGAGACGTGTATGAATGCTGGAAAGCCAGTATTTACAAGGCTTTGAGAAGATATAAGGAGATAAAATGAGCAAGATAAAAGTGTTATTCATCTGCCACGGCAGGACTATGGAATATCAGACAGAATGAACTGGAATGGGGACAGAATGGGAAATTATTTGACTCTCATCATGGTTTGAAACTACGGAAAAACTACGAATGAAGAAACGAAAAACTGAAAATGTGGATAATCGTTAAATGATATTTAGACTTGACTTTGGAGAAAATAGAGTGATAGATTTTAGTGCGAAAAGAATAGGAGGTACTGATCTATGACTATGAGTAAATGCATTGACATTCGAACTGGAGAAAAATATATGCTTACTATAAAGGAAGCAAGTGTTTATTTTGGAATTGGTATAAAACAATTAAGGCGAATGGCAGAAAACAATGATGGCAGCTATTCATTGAAATTTGGCAATCGTTTCATGATTTGCCGACCAAGATTTGAGATGTATTTGAATGATTTGATGTCTAAAGAAACAACTTTTACGGAAAATGATCAAGAGGAATAATGTAAAATAGGCTTATTAAGCATAGATATATTATGATCAAATCGATTAGGTTTTAAGTGGAGTGCAATGATAATCACTCCACTTATTTTTATGAAAAATATAAGGAATGTATCCACAGGGCAAGGGAATCTATGCGCATGTGGGTATTATCCAAATTAATAATGAAAATTCTGATTGCCAGAGCTTTTAAGAGAAAGAATGGTAAAGCTTTGAATCTAGACATAAAGACCGGTAGCAATATCATTTATGTTCTGAATCAGTACAAAAATCCAGAAAAATGTAACAGGATGGGGTATGTGATGCTGCAATGGAAAGATCTGATTGCCATTTGATAGCGGAAACAGGCGCAGGTCGTGACATTCAGAAGGTTCGAAAGCATCGATTATCTCTGCCAATGCATGAGCATGCTTGTTTTGATGCGCCTTGAAGATCCGGCAAATATATATGACAGAGTGTCCAGAATATTTGGATAAAGAAAACCGATGGCTTTGACTGTTATCAGTCTACATCATCGGTGACGGTGTGAAATTTTTCTGTAAATTCAGATCTTCTATGATAATTGATGCGGCTTAACAGCAGATTTCTGTGGTTAAGCCATTGTTTATTTAATAGCAAATTTAAATTGGTATGTCAAGAGCGTCCAGAGAAATCTGGGCGTATATTTACTCTTGACCGTCCAACTTTTATTGCTATATTAACCGATCCGGGTACATGATTTCCAGTTCACCACGTACTTTGCCCCAATTCCGGATTGGCATTGTCCATTTTTGCTATCTCAAAAGTTCCTAAGTATAGTGCCTTCATCAGTGCCTGTGAGCTTGGGAATACGCTTCTCTGCTTGTTCAATCTACGATAGCACGAATTCAGTGATTCAATGGCATTTGTGGTATAAAACGCAGTACGTACCTCTTTGGAAAATTTGAAAATTGGGGAGATTGCATCCCAGTTATCATTCCATCGATTCATAGCACTTGGATATTGTCCTGACCATTTCCTGTTACTGCCTCCAGCTGTTTTCTGGCAGATTCCTCGTTTGCAGCTGTGTAGATCGTTTTAAGTCTTTGGCAAAGGTTTTCATATCCTTGTTTGCAACATATTTAAGGGTATTTCTCACCATATGAACAATGCAGCGCTGTTGCTCCGTTTTGGGAAATGCAGCAGAGATTGCATCTTTGATTCCGGTCAGTCTGAGATGCTTTTAGGGCTATTCCAGGCTGGAAATTAAGGTGTAAGCATAGATACAATTTCCGGGGTCAACAGTTTTGTCCATTTTGACGATAATCATATTCTCTCATATTTTTTACCCATCTTCTATGATTCTGGTTTTCATCTGTATTTCGTTATATCTTTTAATCGTATCATCGTCAATTTAATTATATCAGAATAAATAAAAGAAGCGAAAACCTATCAACCATGATGGTCTTCGCTTCTTTCAATTCATATCATAAAACATTACTGCTCAAATCTGCCTTTCATCTTCACTTCCTGCTCCCACACAGCCACTGGCCACGGGCAAACAGGCTGTTGATGTCGAGATTTTCATCCAGTACCAGAAGATCTGCGTCTGCGCCCTCTGCTACACAGCCCTTGACTCCTTCCTGACCAAGGAGCACTGCCGGAGTGCTGGTCAGAAGCTGTAAGGCAGCCTCCAGCGGCATACCCTCTCTTACCAGGATCTGAATGGTGCGGTGCAGATACTTCGGAGATGCGTATGTCAGGCCGATGCACTCGCCCTCCTCGTTGAAGCGTGGCTGGCTTCCGAATGCGTCACTGGATATGGTGACATGATCCAGTTTCACGCCTTCGCGGTGTAAGAGCTCGTAAAGCTTCATGGCATCAGATTCTACTTCTACATCATCGGCACCGGCGGTGCAGTCAATGTAACCGCCGCGGCGTACCAGATCCGCACCGGCATCAATCAGGCCCGGATTACGTAAAATATGGGTCGGTAGCAGGTTCTTGGCCGGAACATCGGAATGATCCAGAACATAGAATACCGGATCCAGTCTTCCTCTCCGTCACCCATATGCATAGTCACCAGCCCCGGTGTGTTGCTGAGCAGACCGGCTCTGCGGGCTGCGGTAGCCAGGGCGATCAGCTCTTCCCCGCCCGGATTGGAGCTTCTGTGGTCAGATACAGCTACCTTCACACCGATCATAGGCGGAACCAGGATGATATCGCGCTCTACGCTTCCGGTCAGGGTGGTCGGTGGGTAACCGTAGGAGCTGGTCAGTGTATACACGGTCATGCCTTCCTCGGTCAGGGCACGGGCCTTTGCTACTAGATTCTCTACACTGCGGGTTACGCCATCTGTACCCAGAAGGCCAACCACGGTGGTAATACCGTTTTAAAAATTCGCTGAGCTGAGACTCCGGTACACGGGATGCCGGTCCCTGCTCTCCACCGCCTCCGGTGATATGCACATGCATGTCAATGTAAGCCGGAACAACGATTTTTCCCTCCAGGTCATAAGTCTCCACTCCCGGGAGTCCCTCATAGCCTTCGATAGAATCCTGCATCAGAAGGATTTTCTCTCCCTCAATGAGGATATCTTTTTCCCAATTTCTCTGGTGCGTAAACATTCGCGTTTTCAGTAACTTGATCATAATGTCTATTCTCCTGCCTTTTCTTTATTCTTCAAAATTCCACCGGAATCAGGAATCCCGGTGGAACAAGACTTTCGTATTTAGTTCTCCTTTTCTTCTCATCAGCAAGCTTTGCGATACCGAATCCGGTAAAGCCCCAGATGATTGCAAAATCCAGCCAGTGTAGCACAGGATTGCCCACGGAAGGTAATCCAGGGTCTCTACACCAAGGGTAGATGCCATATAGGCAGCTGCTGCGGACCACGGAATCAGCGGCACCACTACAGTACCGGCATCCTCAAGGGTTCTGGACAGGTTCTTTGCCGCAAGTCCGCGCTCTTTATAAGCGTCACGGAACATCTCCAGAATCAGAATGGAAAGATAAGAGTTACCGGTAGTCAGTGCCATGGTAATGCAGGCTGCCACCGTTGCGGTAATCAGTGCGCCGGTACTCTTTGCCACGCTTAAAATCTTCTGAAGTACAACATCCAGACAGCCGGCCCGGCTCATGATGCCTGCAAAACAGAATGCACAGAATACCAGAAGTGTGGTACTCATAATGCCGTTCATACCACCACGGTTTAACAGCTTGGTAACCGCCTCGGAACAGGTCTCGGTGTCGAAGCCTGCGCGATGGATCATAGATACACTAAAGCCGTTTACCGTTGCCTTTAACACATCACCCATTGCTACATGCTGAATGAAAACACCCTCTATGCCAGCTACAAAGGTGGAAAGAAGCATAACCGGAATGGTTGGCTTCTGAAACAGGGAACCTCCCAGCACGATTAGCACCGGAATGATGAGCAGTAGGTTCCAGCTGTACATGGAAGAAAGCTGGCTCAATAAGGTAGTAACAGTATCAGAGGTGATATCTGCACTTACATCTGCGTTCATACCAACAATGGCATATACCACCAGAGAAACGATGGTTGCCGGAACGGTGGTGTAAAACATATGTCCGATATGCTCATACAGTGTGCTGCCTGCCGCGATCGGAGCCAGGTTCGTGGTATCAGACAGCGGAGACATCTTATCACCGAAGTAGGAACCTGCGATACATGCACCTGCGGTAGCCGGAAGAGACACACCCAGAGCACTTGCAATTCCCATCAGGGCAACCCCATGGTTGCGACAGAACCCCAGAAGTACCGGTAACAACCGATACAACAGCCTCGATCAGAAATGCTGTAACCAGCATGAATTTCGGGTTTACAATCTGAACACCATAGTAAATCATCATCGGAATGGTACCAGCTGCCATCCAGGTACCAACCATAGCGCCAACGCATACCAGAATCAGAATTGCCGGCATACCTTTTGCAATCTTGGTACAGATCTCATCCATCATCTCATCCCAGGTAACACCCACACGGAACGCGATAAATGCCGCGATTGCTGCTACCATGATCAGGAGCGGCTCCGTGCTGTAGCCGAACACGCCCTTTCAATGGTAAGGATCAGAAGCATTGCGATGATCGGTGTGATCGATTCCGCAAAGGTGGGCAGACGTTTGGCCCGTTTTTTTTTCTTTCATTTGTAATTCCTCCTTTTAGCCTCATTCGCGACAGTTTCACATTTTATCACGGCAGAAGTTTAAAATCCGGACTTATTATATCAGAAAAGGAGAAGGGCCACAACTAAAAGTTTGTACTTTTAATTTTCTTTCTCTCGTTCTTCCAGAAGCTGACCGATTTTTGACACAAACAGATCAAACTCCACATCATTCTTACCACTGTTGATGACCACATCTGCCTTGGAACGGGTCGGTTCTACATAGAGATAATGCATCGGCTTTACCGTGGTCAGATACTGTTCGATGATGCCATTCAGATCACGTCCGCGCTCCGATACATCTCTGGAGATACGGCGCAGGATTCGTTCATCCGAGTCTGCTTCCACATAAACCTTGATATCCAGCAGGCTGCGCAGGCGTTCATCGGCCAGAAACAGGATTCCCTCTACAATGATGATCGGCTTCGGGTCGATCCGGACTGTTTCGTGGGAACGATTGTGCTGGCTGTAGTCATAGACCGGACTGTCAATGGATCTTCCCGCTTTCAGTTCCTTCAAATGCTCGATCAGAAGGTCGGTCTCCAGAGAATCCGGATGATCGTAGTTTACCGTCACTCTTTGCTCGAACGGGACACCATCCTGACAGCGATAGTAATTGTCGTGGTATAAAACCGCCACGTCATCCCCAAAATAAGCTTTGATTCTGTTTGTAAAGGTAGACTTACCTGAGCCGGATCCGCTGGCGTGCGAACCGGCAGTCCACTTCATATTCGATCTGGTCAATGACGATGACACTGTCTGCCGAAACACGCCGTTCAATCTCCAGAAGGAAGTCTTAGTCGATATTATCCTGCGTAAGACAGCGGATATGATCTGGCTCAGAGAAGAAACGATCCTGTGGTGACATGCCGCGCAGGGAAGAATGAGGTGCCAGGTTATAGCTTTGCACATAAGCATACAGGCTTCCGCGCAGTTCATCCAGCGAGCGGAAATCACGCATATCAAGGCCAGCCATCCACTGGTCTTTTAATGTACGGAACCAGCGCTCGATTTTGGCTTTTGAAGTTGGGGTATATGGCTGGCAGTAGCTGAGTGTTGTACCGATCCCAGCAAGGAGTTCCATCTGCTTGTTTTATAAGATTTTCCATTGTCAAAGTTCAGTACCTTTGGCCGGCCATACTTTGATACGGCTGATTTCATGACGGACATCAGATTGATGAAGTTATCATTGTAGAAGACGTCAATCCCGGTAATAAAACGGCTGGCATCATCAATCAGGGCAATGATGTAAATACGGTGTTTTTGCCATCTGCATCAGTAAGGTGTGGTCCGACACTGCTGTCGCCGCACCACACCTCATTGATATGCGGGCGTTCATAACGGCGCATATCCCGTTTGGAGTCTGCCGCAGTTCGATCTGGAGCTGGTTGACGAAGCGGCAGACTGTGGATTCGAAACCTGTCCGTTTATGATGAAACCATCATTTTGAGCTGTCTGTAAATGGCTGCCGCCGACATGCGTGGATAATTCGTTTTAAAATACCGGATCCGTTCCTGCAATTCATCATCAAGTTTACGGCTCATACCTGCATCAGAGCGTCCTTTCGGGATAAGGGCATCAAACCCGTGGTTCTGATAATCCAGATACCATTTTTCGATGGTTGAGGGTGCATAGTGATGCACGCGGCCATCCGGTCCGACAAGTCCTTTGGTGGATAGTTCCATGTAAAAGCGGTCTTGCTTGGATAGTCTTCATCCAGACCGGCAATAAGTGGTGCGATTGCGCCATAGCGCATCAGTGCAATCGCCTGCTGTTTTTCCTGTTTCATTTAATTTTTCCTCCTTTTCTAAAGGATAACGGACCAGGAAGTATCTGTCGTGTAAGGTTATGTTGGTAAAAGAAAAAGTTTGTTGCAGGTGGTTTTAATCTGCATAAACTGCCTACGGAAACAGGAAAAGCAGCCTGTTACGAGCAAAGCAAGTTTGAAAAGTGTCAGACCGGCAGAACGGAGACGTTCCTGCCAATGGAGCCGGTAGGAACGGAAGATGGATCTGATGTTGTTTTCGTCAACACAGCATTGACCTGCAAGAACGGGACGAATAGAGGAGTTCTGTTCACAGGCAAGGATACTGGATATATGTACTGTCAGGGGAATCTGGGAATAAGGTACAAATGAAGACAGAAGAAGGGCATGGGTATGTCCGCAGTGTTTGCAGTAAACACGAACAGCAACTTCCATTGTGGATGTAATGACTAGAAGCCAGCAGATGGAAAGAGTTTTATTCTTAGCAGATAGAAAAGAACTTGTTAAACAAGCAAAGAACGCATTTGCTCGATATATCCCAAAGACGACTATGTGTAACTTGTTATTAAATAAAGAAGATCGTAATGCGAAGTTTGTATTTTCTACTTATCCTACGATTTTGAATGCAATTGACACTATGAAAAATTCTGACGGATCACGTTTTTTCACCAGGTCATTTTGATTTAATTGTAATTGATGAGGCACATAGAAGCATTTTTAACAAATACAGAGCAATATTTGAATATTTTGATGCATGTTTGTTGGGGCTTACAGCAACACCAAAGAAAACAGTACATCAGTCAACATATGAGTTTTTGATATGAAGAATAATATGCCGACAGATGTATATGAGTATGATGAAGCCATAAATAAAGATCATGTATTAGTGCCATTTTACTTGATTGAAACGGCAACACGAATTCCAGATGATGGTATTACATATGAAAAATTGGATGAGGAAGAGCGTGAAGAATATGAGGATGAGTTTTGTGAAGATGAAGGAATGCCAGAACATATTCCACCAGAAAATATCAATAAGTATATTTTTAATATTGATACTGTTGATAAGATGATTTCAGAGAAAATGAAAATATATTTTTATCTGTATAAAAAGAATGATGTTATACAGATAGAAGGCCCAAGTTTTAGCGAATCTAAACATGTAATAACTGCAAAGGATTGTATGTGTGAAGATAAATTCGAACAGTACATGAAAGAAGAAAGAAGATATTTATATGAACGAATTAATCTGCTCAGACTGTTTAAACCAGGTAATATCGGCTTTAGAGATGTTTTCTTTCGTTATTCATTTACTGTAATGGGTTTTGAAAATATGGTAGAGCATTGTAGTTATAATCAAACACGAAATTTTATAGACAGTAGAAAATTTACATTAAGTGAAGAAGAAATTGTCTCATGCAATCAGTGGTTGAATGATTATTGTAATGCACCATATACTCTGTTAAAAGAAAGTATTGATGAATTTTCTTGGGGATTGGAACAAGATGATACGCCAACTGGATTTGAACAGCATATAACGGCATTGGAAATGACTCTTTGCCACAAAATCAAACTGGAAAAAACAAATGTTGGCTAATAGAATTAGTGCGATGCTAGGAAATAGTCCAGCAGAAATTCAACAGCTTTATCAAAAGGTAATGAATTTTTATAGATTTCGTTCAGAATCGTTGCACGAAGGTAATGATTCTAATATTACAGATACCGAGTTACACGATCTTGAAAATATAACAAGAGAAGTTTTGAAAAATGTCTTATTCGTTGTAAAATTGAGTATGATTTAGATTCCAGTATTACATGGAATGAAATAAAAATCAGATTATGAATGACTTGATTAGACAAGTCATTTCATTAAAAATGAAGGTATTCTTCCAGCATAAATTATGCCGACTTCCAATTTGATGTTTTAGTGTTTATAATAAATAGGTTGTTGATAATTTCTACACTTTTCGTTAAATAATGCTCCCTTATCAGTAGTCTGCACCCCTAAACTGACTACGATTTGACTACTACAGATGGAAGTGATTTACTCCGTTTTGCGGTATTTTGCAAAAGTGTAGTCTATATGATGAAAATAAATGCTCTCGTCGAGTAGGGCAAAACGCCCCAAAACTCGGCATTTCAAGGCAATTTGAGAGGAGAAAAAACAATGATTCGAGTACTTTTCGTATGCCACGGCAATATCTGCCGAAGCACAATGACCCAATTTGTTTTCCAACACATGGTAAACAATCAAGGACTAAAAGACAAATTTTACATCGACTCTGCTGCAACGAGCAGAGAAGAAATCGGTAATCCACCACATTATGGAACGGTAAATAAACTAAGACAGGAAGGAATCCCAGTCCTAAAACACCGTGCCATCCAGATGACAAAACAAGATTACAAAGAATACGATTATATTATCGGTATGGATGCATGGAATCTAAGAAATATGAATCGTATTACAGGTGGTGACCCAGATGGAAAGATTCATCTGTTATTAGACTATTCCAAACATCCAAGAGACATCGCAGATCCATGGTATACAGGGAATTTTGACGATACATACAGAGATGTAGTCGAAGGGTGTGAAGCGTTCATGAAATATTTAGGGGAAGAACAATTATAAAACTGAAAATTACTGAAATTCTGTCATATGTTTCCGATACCACAATGGCATCAGATTTCTCTGACACTGATGATTTTCTCGTTCTTTAATCCCAATCGTATTGAAAAGTCTTTCCATAGATCAATAAACGGATCGTCTGTCTGAATGGACAGCCGGTCCATTTCTTCTTTGAAAGTGTTGTTAAATAATAATCTTGATCTGCAGGATGGACAACAGCAATGAAGCGTTTATCATCAATGATCATCCAGTTTTCAGAAGGCAGACGATCAGAAAAATGTGGTGCAACCAGAGTCAATACATTACTCTTTGGCTCAATATGACCTACCAACACATCTCCAGGATATTCGCAAATCGGATAAATTCCACATGAAAATGAGCTTCATTTCCAACTTTACGTTTCAATTCAAACATCCGCATAACCACAGGTTCCTGAAGAAAATCCACAACATGAGCACCGTAATGGAATCCAGCAACAATAAAACGATAAATCGTATCTAATTTATCCTCGACATTAGACATCGCAGCTTCATAGATCATAATATAAGCCTGGTAAGAAATCTTACTCTTGATAGAACGAACGACACTGGCAGTTTTATCAGGGTCGGCATCCACATGCCGATAATCACAGAATAATTCCAGATTCCCAATCGGTTCTGTATTCAATTTAATATTGGAATGCCCAAGTCTTGATGCCCAAGCCTCATAAACACAAGTCATCATCGCATCAAAATTATCTTCACAGGTAAAACAGTCATAATAGCCTCCAGAATACAAAAATAATGAAAATTACATCTGTCCAAATAAAGTTTTCGAAGAATCTTCCACAGTAACTTCAGATTGAAAATTAAAATCATCAAATAAAGAAAGTTGCCGATAAGTCTGCGGATGATCGATCTCCCAGTTCTGCTTTCCATCTTCACCGATCAGCTGGCGTGTAATAAAATCTTCCTCGATCGGTATCCGATGCATCATCTTCCCGCTGCAAGTAATAAAATACTTCGCACGTTTTAGAACAACCCCATCTTTTAAATGTTCAAAATTAAGAGTTCCATGTTTGCGTGCCTTCACAATACGAAACGCAGACTTTGTCCCGATTCCAGGAACACGAAGCAACACATCATAAGAAGCCCGGTTGATCTCAACCGGATAAATATCCAGATGACGAAGTGCCCAGTCACACTTTGGATCAAGCATCGTATTAAAATTCGGCCGGTCTACAGAAAGTAATTCATCTGCTTTAAATCCGTAAAACGTAGTAGCCAGTCTGCCTGATACAGACGGTGTTCCCGAAGAAGCGGTGGTGCAGTTCCAAGAGCTGGCAGATTAGAATCTTCATTCAAAGGAACATAAGCAGAATAAAATACACGTTTCAAGTCATACTGCTGATATAATTTCTGTGTTGTTGATAAAAGCTGCAGATCATTCTCCCCAGTTGCACCAATGATCATCTGTGTACTCTGACCGGCAGGAACAAAGAAGCTGGTTTTCCATTATTTTGCAAACGTAAGGTATTCTTAAGAGAAGGATCTGCAAGTGTCAACGGGGAAGAACCAGTCTGAATCCGCTGATAAGGATTCTCCTGAAAGATCGTATGCTTCAAATACTTATTACTTCGAGAACGTTCCATAGAGGCATCTTTCCCGATCATCAACCGATGATCCACGATTCCATTTTGAATCTGGCGGATCGGAGCAACAAGTTTCTTTGGATTCTTATGAGGAGCCAGCTTCTTAAGCCCGTCAATCGTAGGAAGTTCCAGATTCACACTCATACGATCGACAAGATATCCCATATTCGTGATCAATTCATCCGAAGCGCCAGAATCGCTTTCACATGGATATATCCATTAAAGTGGTACTTTGTACGAAGCAGGTAAATAGCCTGATACATCAATTCCATCGTATAAGTCGGACTCTTCACGATCCCAGAGCTTAAAAATAACCCTTCAATATAATTTCTTCGATAAAATTCCACAACAAGTGTACAGATCTCGTCCGAGTAAATGTTGTACGAACCCTGTCATTACTTACTCGGTTTAGACAATACTTACAATCATAAATACATTCATTGCTAAGTAAGATCTTAAGCAAAGACACACAGCGCCCATCCGAAGAAAAACTATGACAGATTCCAGCAGCCTCTGTATTCCCGAGCATTCCTTTCTTTCCACGGCGGGAAGAACCACTGGAAGTACAGGCGACATCGTATTTTGCTGCATCAGCTAAAATCTTCAATTTTTCATTTAAAGATAAATCTTTTGATGAGATTTCCATATCAAACAGTTCCTTTCGAATATATGTTCTAGTTTAACATAAATAAACGTAATTTACAAATTGTAATTTGATCTGATCATCACATATATTTGAAAAACCACCACATTAGTGACCATTAAGATCATAAATGTGATGGCTTTTCTAACCAAGAATCTTCTTATTCGATACAGCTGCATCCTGATAAGAATATGACTTGGTTGTCAGAGATTCTAAAATCTGCTCAGGATGAACAATGGCATCTTCTAAAGATGTGACATAAAGCTTTTATTACCGAAGCGGGAAGCTTCGTCGATCGCAACATCAGCAGCGATCACAATATAATCAGCTTCATCGATCTGTTCAGGGAAAACTGATTTTGAATTCCCATAGCTCCCTGTGTTTCCACAGAAAGGTCAACGCCAAGTTTCTTACCTGCCTGTTCTAGTTTCTCTGCCGCAACATAGGTTTGAACCATTCCAGTCGGGCATTTTGTTACACACAAAATTTTCATGAAATCCTCCAATCGTATGTTACTCCTTCTTGATAGTCAGTATAGCATGAGATAGTAGAAAAGGAAAAGCAGAATGATAGAAAAATAGTTTTGTTAAAAGTGCATAGAAATAAAGTGAAAATATTGTTAATATCGACCATAAACAACAACTTGTAAAGAGGACCGTACAAGTTTTAAAATAAGAACCATAAGGAAGGAGGATGTCAAGCATGGGAAAGAACAAAGGAGAAATGAAATATCACACATTAAAGGAATCACTGAAGAATGATATTTTATCTGGTGTCTATCAACCGGGAGATAAGATGCCGTCAGAGAATCAACTAGTACAGGAATATGATCTTAGCCGCCATACCGTACGTAAGGCGCTGTCAATTCTGGAAGAAGAAGGTTATATCATTGCAGTTCATGGAAAGGGAACGTTTTGTACAGAACGGGCACTTCATAAAAGGAATCAAAGAACATTGCAGTGGTTACAACCTATATTTCTGATTATATATTCCCTAGATTGATCCAAGGAATCAACAGTGTCCTTTCCAAAGATGGATACAGCATTATTTTTAAGACAACAGAAAATAGCAGACGAGGAGAGACAGCATGTCTTGAAGATATTCTTACAAAAGATATTGATGGCTTGATCATTGAGCCAAGTAAAAGTGAGATTGTATGCAGACATCCAAAACTTTATGAGAATCTTGATAAATATGAAATTCCCTACATTTTTATTCACGGAGTCTATGAGGAGATGAAAGACAAACCCCACATTCTTATGGACGACTGTAAAGGAGGTTATCTGCTTACAAAATATCTGATCGATATGGGACATCAACATATCGTAGGAGTTTTAAAGCAGATGATCATCAAGGAAGAGAACGACATAAAGGTTATGTGATGGCACTTCAGGAAGCAGGATATCAATATGATCCAGATATGGTTGTCTGGTTTCATACAGAAGATCGTCAGACGAAACCAGTAACATCGGTTGTTCAGATGATAAAGGATCAAAGAAAGATGGATGCAGTTGTCTGTTACAATGACCAGATCGCATTTTCAATCATTGGAGGATTGCATCAGATTGGTGTTTCAATTCCAGAAGACTTGTCGATTACAGGATATGATAATTCAATGCTTGCACATCAGCATCCACTTTCTTTAACGACTATTGCTCATCCACAGGAAAAACTTGGCGAGATGGCAGGACAGTTGTTGCTGGAAAAGATACAAGGTGGATCAGATAAAGACATGAAAACAGAGTATTTGATCGAACCGAAATTGGTGATCGGAAACTCATGTAAAAATAGGAATCAAGAATAGATATAAAACTGGGAGGCAAAAATGGAACTTAAAAAAAATTACAAATTTTGGTTTGCAACAGGATCACAGGATTTATATGGAGATGAATGTTTGAGCCATGTGGCAAAACATGCACAGATCATTGTGCAGAATTTCAATGAAAGTGGTATCTTACCATTTGAAGTTGTATGGAAACCGACATTAATTGATAGTACTTCGATCAGAAGAACATTTGAAGAAGCAAATGCAGATGAAGAATGTGCCGGTGTCATCACATGGATGCACACATTCTCCCCAGCAAAATCATGGATCGCAGGATTACAGGCATTTAAGAAACCATTATTACATCTTCACACACAGTTTAATGAAGAAATCCCATATGACACGATTGATATGGATTTTATGAATGAAAACCAGTCAGCACACGGTGACAGGGAATTTGGACATATCGTAACAAGAATGGGAATCCCAAGAGAAGTTGTTGTTGGATATTATGAATCAAAAGAAGTGAAAGAAAAGATCGCATCTTGGATGAGAAGTGCAATCGGAATGGTGGAAAGTAAAAATATCCGTGTGGTAAGGATTGCGGATAATATGAGAAATGTTGCGGTTACAGAAGGTGATAAAGTCGAAGCACAGATTAAATTTGGATGGGAGATCGATGCATATCCAGTCAATGAGGTTGTAGATTATGTCAATGCAGTCAGCAAAGGTGATATTGATGCACTGACACAGTTATATTATGAAAAATACAATCTTTTATTAGAGGGCAGAGATCCGATCGAATTTAAGAAACATGTAGAGGTACAGGCAGGAATCGAGATCGGACTGGAAAAATTCTTAAAAGACCATGATTATCAAGCAATTGTTACACACTTTGGCGATCTTGGTGGATTAAAACAGCTTCCAGGACTTGCGATTCAGAGATTAATGGAAAAAGGTTATGGATTTGGTGCAGAAGGTGACTGGAAGACAGCAGCAATGGTACGACTGATGAAAGTTATGACAGCAGGAAAGAAAGATGCCAAAGGAACATCATTTATGGAAGATTATACATACAATTTTGTTCCGGGAAAAGAGGGTATCTTAGAAGCTCATATGTTGGAAGTATGCCCAACGATCGCGGATGGTCCTGTTTCAATCAAAGTAAATCCATTATCTATGGGAGATCGTGAAGATCCTGCAAGACTTGTATTTACAGCAAAAGAAGGAGAAGGAATAGCCACTTCTTTGATCGATCTTGGACATCGTTTCCGTCTGATCATTAATAAAGTGGATTGTAAAAGACAGAAAACCAATGCCAGAGCTTCCAGTAGCGACGGCATTCTGGACACCAAAACCAGATCTTTATAAAGGAGCAGAGGCATGGATCTTAGCTGGTGGAGCACATCATACAGCATTTTCTTATGATCTTAGTGTAGATCAGATGGTTGCATGGGCAGAGGCTATGGGAATTGAGAGTGTTGTCATTGATGAGAATACAGATATCAGAATATTAAAGAATGAATTAAGATGGAATGAAGTAGTTTATCGTTAGAAAATGGAGGTAGTATCATGGAAACAAAGCAAATGATCGCAGATGGAAAAACAGCATTGGGAATCGAATTTGGATCAACAAGGATCAAAGTTGTACTGATCGACAAAGATCATCATCCGATCGCATCCGGAAGCCATGACTGGGAAAATCGTCTGGAGAATAATATATGGACTTATACATTAGAAGACATCTGGAGTGGACTACAAGACAGTTACCAAAACTTGGTAAACGACGTGAAAGAAAAATATGATATTACACTAACTAAGGTTGGAAGTATCGGATTTAGTGCGATGATGCATGGATATATGGCATTTGATAAAGATGGAGAATTGTTAGTGCCATTCCGAACATGGAGAAATACAATGACAGAAGAAGCTTCTGAGAAATTAACGGAAGCATTTTCTTATCACATTCCTCAAAGATGGAGTATCGCACATCTGTATCAGGCAATTTTAAAAGAAGAAGAACATGTAAAAGATATTGATTATCTGACAACACTGGCAGGATATGTCCATTGGAAATTAACAGGTGAAAAGGTGCTCGGTGTTGGAGAAGCGTCTGGAATGTTCCCAATCGATATCGAAACAAAAGATTATAACCAGACGATGATCAAGACATTTGACGACCTGATCAAAGATAAAAAATTTGGATGGAAATTAGAAAATATCTTACCAAAAGTTTTAATAGCTGGAGATAAAGCGGGTATCTTAAGCGAAGAAGGAGCAAAATTATTAGATCCATCTGGTAATCTGGAAGCTGGAATTCCTTTATGTCCTCCAGAAGGAGATGCAGGAACTGGAATGGTTGCGACAAACAGCGTGACAAGAAAAACAGGAAATGTATCTGCAGGAACAAGTGTTTTGCAATGATCGTTTTAGAGAAAGAATTAAAGAAAGTTTATGATGAGATCGATCTTGTCACAACGCCATCAGGTGATCTTGTGGGTATGGTACATTGTAATAACTGTACATCAGATTTAAATGCATGGGTCAACTTATTTAAAGAATTTGCACAGAACTTTGGTGTGGAAGATGTAGATATGGATCAGCTTTATGGAACTCTTTACAATAAAGCATTAGAAGGTGACAAGGATTGTGGTGGATTACTTGCATACAACTATTTCTCAGGAGAACATATCACAGGATTTGAAGAAGGAAGGCCATTATTTGTAAGAAAACCAGATAGTAATTTTAATCTTGCAAACTTTATGAGAGTTCATCTATACACAGCACTTGGAGCTTTGAAGACGGGGCTTGATATCTTGATGAAAGAAGAAGATGTCAAAGTTGATAAAATGCTGGGACATGGTGGATTATTCAAAACAGAAGGTGTTGGACAAAAGATCATGGCAGCAGCTGTGAATGCACCAGTATCAGTTATGAAAACAGCTGGAGAAGGTGGTGCATGGGGAATGGCGATCCTTGCAGCCTATATGCTGGATAAAGCAGAAGATGAGACGCTTGATACCTATCTTTCTGACAAAGTATTTGCAGGGGAAGAAGGTACAACGATCGCTCCAGATGAAAAGATGTGGAAGGATTTGATGAATTTATCAAACAATATCAAAAGGTCTTGCACTTGAACGAGTTGCAATTGATGTCATGTAAAAAGGAGACGAAAAATGTTAGAACAATTAAAAAGAAGTCTATGAAGCAAATATGGAACTTCCTAAAAGAGGTCTGATCACATATACATGGGGAAATGTCAGTGGAATTGATAGAGAAAGTGGTTTATTTGTTATTAAACCAAGTGGTGTGGATTATGATAAACTTTCTCCAGAAGATATGGTTGTCATGGATCTTGATGGAAACAGAGTGGAAGGAGATTTAAATCCATCTTCTGATACACCAACGCATATTGAATTATATAAAGCATTCAAAGATTTAGGAGGAATTGTACATACACATTCCCCATGGGCAACATCATGGGCACAGGCGGGAAGAAGTATTCCATGCTATGGAACAACACATGCAGATTACTTCTATGGAGAAATTCCATGTGCAAGAAGCCTCACAAAAGAAGAAATTGAAGAAGCCTATGAGAAGAATACAGGATTGGTGATCATTGAGACATTTAAAGATAAGAATCCAGTTTATGTTCCAGGAGTGCTTTGTACAAATCATGGACCATTTACATGGGGAGCTGATGCAGCCGAGGCAGTTCATAATGCCGTTGTCTTAGAAGAAGTCGCAAAGATGGCATACCGTTGCGAGCATTTAAATCCAGAAGCAAAGCCAGCACCACAATATCTGCAGGATAAACATTTCTTCAGAAAACATGGGGCAAATGCTTACTATGGCCAAGGCAAATAATGAAAATGGATCAATAAAGATATCAGATAAAATTTAAAAGAAAGTGTTGTAAAATGATGAAAGTAAAATGATCGAAAAAGACAAAATGGAGTCTGCTTATTTGAATTACAAAATGATGAGATAAAAGTGATCACGAGTAACCTTGGTTGTCATATTTTATCTGTGTTCACAAAAGACAGAGATGGAAATTATGGAGATGTCGTTCTTGGATATCAAGATGTGGAAGATTGTCATAAAGATGATAAATTTTAGGATGTATCATCGGACGTGTTGCAAACAGAATTGCAAATGGAGAGTTTCAGTTGAATGGAAAGACCTATAAACTTGCAGTAAATTCCGGACCGAATACGATTCATGGAGGTATAAATGGATTTAATCAGAAGATTTTAACTATGAGATTTTAGAAGATGGAATCCGTTTTATCTATCTTTCTCCAGATATGGAAGAAGGATTTGGAAGTCTTTATTTAAAGATAGTATATCGTCTATCTGGAAATGAATTAAAGATGGAATATGAAGCAATGTCAGATCAAGACACACTGATCAATATAGCCAATCATTCCTTTTTAATCTTTCAGCAAAGACAGTAAGATCTATGATCATCAATTGATGATCAAATCAGATCAGATTGCATGTGCAGATGAGAATGGTCTTCCAACAGGTAAGTTTTGGATGTAGAGAATACACCATTTGATTTTAAAAGTTTTCATGAGATTGGAGAACGGATTCATGATGATGATGAACAGTTGAGATTCGTTGGAGGCTATGATCATTGTTTTATGTTAAAGGATGAGAAAGATCAGGCAGTCTTATATGATAAAGAAAGTGGACGAAAATTAACGATCACAACAACACTTCCATGCATGCAGTTATATGCAGGAAACTTTCTGACAGGAGGAAGTGATGGTAAATTTGGAAACCATATGAGAACAGAGATGGTGTTGCATTAGAACCACAATTCTTGCCTAATTCTATGAATATAGAGAAAAGCCAAGAGTTATCTTAAGAAAAGGCGAAGAGTATGAAGCAGTGACAACATACCGATTTGAAACAGAATAATATAGATTGAAATTAAAAATAAGAATCATATCCATACAATATCCCTTCCCTTTTATTTGTATGGATATATTCTTGTTTATTTCTGGAATATAATTCTATAAGAGAGTATAATAATATTTTAGAAAAGAGGAAGGTAATATGATCAAAGTATTTTTAGTAGAAGATGAAAAGATCATTCGTAAGAGTATAAAGAATAACGTAAAATGGGAAGAAAATGGTTTTGAATTTGCGGGAGAAGCACCAGATGGTGAGATGGCTCTTCCAATGATCGAAAAACTACATCCAGATATCGTGATCACAGATATCAAGATTCCATTTATGGATGGACTTGAATTAAGTGATATCTTAAAGAAAAAATGCCCAAAATACAGATCATCATACTTTCTGGATATGGGGAGTTTGACTATGCAAAAGAAGCGATCAAGATCGGTGTAACAGATTATCTGACCAAACCAGTAACTGGTGAGCAGTTATTAGAAGCACTAAATAAAGTAAAACAAAAGCTTGATAAGAAAAAAGACAGGAAGAAGATATAAAAAATTACAAAAAATATAAAACACAAATGAAAATATGAGATATCAATTTTTCGGGAATCTGATCCGCGGAAAGATATCTGTATCTAAATTAATGGAACAAGGGAATGAACTTGGAATAGATCTTATGGCACCGGCATACAATTTTATGTTATTTAAAATATTTTCAAAGAATGAGAATGATACAGAGGCAGTATATGATCTTCGTACCAAAGAAGATGCGATCGTAGAAGAAGTAAGCAGCCAGTTTGAAAATATGATTGTTTTTCACCGTGTAACAGAGGGCTATATTTTAATGATCAAGGCACAGAATACAGAGGAAACCATACAAGTGGCAAAAGATTATGTTGCAGCATTGACAAAGCGTATGAAAAAGAGAAAGAACTACAATGGTTTGCAGGGATTGGACGTGCAGTGGAACGATTACATAACCTTTCGGAATCTTACGACAGTGCAAGCAAGGCTTTTGCATACCAGTATCAGTCTTCTGGGAATGAAGCGGTGTTTTTGATAAATTAGATAATGAAAAGATAGAAAGAGCAGAAGATCTGCAGCAAGTAGATTTTACCAAAGTAAATTCAGAATCGCTGGAAGAGTTTTGAAAAATGGAAAAGAAGAAGCTGTACATTTATTTGTAGAGGATTATACCAAGACATTAGGAAAATCTAATATGGATTCCTTTATGTTTTGTCAGTATATGCTGATCAATATACAGGTAGGTGTTATGAAATTCGTTGAGAAAATGGGAGTTGAGAAAGCAAATATCGATCGCACGTTTAAGGATTACAAACAACAGATCGCTGCAGTTTCAACAGGAGAGAAAGCAGCGGAGTATATCGAAGAACTTATCAGACAAGCGATCAGAATGAGAAATGAAAGATTAGGGAAGAAACATTCTTCGTTGATAACGGAGGCAAAAGAATTTATTGTGAAAAATTATCAAGAAGAAACATTATCGTTGAGTGATGTTGCAGATCAGGTTGGATTAAGCAGCAGTCATTTTAGTACAACGTTTAAACAAGAAACAGGGAAATCTTTTGTGGAATTTTTGACATCAGTCAGAATGGATAAAGCAAAAGAAATGCTTTGTTTTACAGATATGAAGGCATCACAGATCAGCTATGAAGTGGGATATAAGGATCCACATTACTTTAGCTACCTGTTTAAAAAACGCAAGGATGTACTCCAAGTGAATATAGATCAAGGAGGATGTAATGAAAAATATGTGAGAGAATCTATTGCTCGATTTCGGCAGTTCTCAATAGAAGAAAAACTAAAATGGTTAAGGATGGTCGTGATAATTCCTGCGTTAGTAGGGATTATCACGCTTCTTGTTATCATGATAAATTTTAATGAAAGTTATAATGAGGCGGTAAAAACGTATCAGTAGCTAGCAAGTTTAATTTCTCATTTTCAGAAGATATGGATTATAAAATGTATCGTATTGTTATCGGTGCAGAGAGTTTTGATGCGATGAAACCATATGAGGAGATTAAGGAAGCGAAGGAGCTGGTAAAGGAACTGAATAAAAATGCTGTAACAGATGAAAGTAAATTAAGAACGAGACAGATAGGAAAACTGTTGGATAATCTGAAGATTTCCATTGAAGAAATTGAACACTCAGATCTAAAAACGATTATATGGAAAATAATCAGAGATTAAGATTAAATGTGAATGTATTTACAGAGATCATTAAAGAAAAAGTATCCGAATACATTTACTATGAGATTGGGAATATGGAGAGTATGCGTGTAAAACTGGAAAAAGAAATCATGCATACGATCACGATCACATTGATCGCTGTACTGTTTTGTCTCTGATAACATGGAAATTATCGAAATTGATTTCGCAAAGCATTAGTTATCCAGTCAGACAGTTATGTGAGATGACAAAGGAAGTGGCGCAGGGAAATTTTGATGTACATGGACCTCAAAATACAACAGAAGAGCTGCAGATTTTAACAAATAATTTCGAACATATGGCACAAAAGGTAGAGAGATTGATCGAAGATGTAAAAGTAGAACAACAAAATCTTCGAAAAAGAGCTGCAGTTACTACAAGAGCAGATTAATCCACATTTCCTTTATAATACATTGGACACGATCATGTGGCTTGCCATTGATCATCAGGATGACAAAGTGGTAGAAATGGTAGCTGCCTTGTCTGGCTTTTTCCGTACAAGTTTAAGTCACGGAGAAGATAAGATAACGATTAGGGAAGAATTAGAGCATGTTGAAAATTATTTAAAGATACAACAATTAAGATACGGGGATATTATGGAATATTCTATTGATGTCCCAGATGAGATCAAGAAAAATGATATTGTAAAGATCACTTTACAGCCATTAGTAGAAAATGCATTATATCATGGATTGAAAAACAAAGAGAAAAAGGAATGATAAAGATTTCCAGTGTAGATGATGAAAATAATATATTCCTGATCGTTGAAGATAATGGAGTTGGTATGCAGCCTGAGCAGGTAGTTCAGATCAATAAAGAAATGTATGAAGATATATGGGTAAACAGGACAACAGGGTTTGGAATTGCAAATGTAAATCGGCGGATTAAATTATATTATGGAGAAGAATATGGGTTGATCCTTGAAAGTGAACCAGATATTGGAACTAAGGTGATCGTAGTTGTACCGAAGACTAGACAAGCAGAGAAAAATAATCAAAAATCAAAAGAATTCAAACCATTATCAAAAAATCAAACTTTAAACAGACAAGATAAAAATTTCATAAAATAATCCACCAAATGCGAAAGAAATTGCATTGAAAGAAATACAATTTCAAGTAAAATATAACTTGTAATTAAGGAAAACGAAAAATCAAAAAGAAAAAGGAGGAAATCATAATGAGAAGAAGTATTAAGAAGGTGGCTGCAGGTTTACTTGCAACAATGATGATCGGAACAATGCTTACTGGTTGTGGTGGAGGAAACAAGAAAGACAGTGGTTCTTCAAAGAAGGAAACTTCAGAGATCAACATCGGATTTTCACAGGTTGGAGCTGAGAGTGATTGGCGTGTAGCGAATACAAAGTCTATGAAATCTGAATTAACAGCAAAGAACGGATTTAAATTATCATTTGCAGATGCTCAGCAGAAACAGGAAAATCAGACAAAAGCGGTCAGAGAATTTATCACACAGGGTGTTGATGTGATCGCAATCGCACCTGTAACAGAAACAGGTTGGGAAACAGTTTTAAAAGAAGCAAAGAAAGCTGACATTCCAGTTATCACAGTTGACCGTCAGATCAAAACTTCTGATGATTCACTGATCACAGCATGGGTTGGATCAGACTTCAAAAAGAAGGTGTGAAAGCGGCTGAATGGTTAATTAAAGAAAAGGGAAAAGAAAAAGGTGACGTAAACATCGCTGTATTACAGGGAACGATTGGTTCTTCTGCAGAAATCGGACGTACAAAAGGATTTAAAGAAGGAATCAAAGATCAGAAAAACTTCAAGATCATTGCTTCTCAGACAGGAGAATTTACACAGGCAAAAGGTCAGGAAGTTATGGAATCTTTCTTAAAACAGAACAAAGACATTGATGTTGTAGTAGCACAGAATGATAACATGGCATTCGGAGCAATCGATGCATTAAAAGCAGCAGGAAAAACACCTTCAAAGACGTAACGATCATTTCTTTCGATGCGATCAAAGCAGCATTAAAGAAAGTTCAGTCTGGAGAGATCAATGCTGAATTTGAATGTAACCCACTTCATGGACCTCGTGTAGCTGAATTAGCTAAGAAGATCATGAAAGGTGAAAAAGTAGATAAGATCCAGTATGTAGATGAGCAGGTATTTACAAAAGATAATACTACAAAAGAAGTTATTAACAAACGTGCATATTAATAAACATTGTTGAAAATCCCCTTAAGTACACACATGTAACTATTAACAATCGCACTACAAATAAAGATTGCAGGCTCTGGGTCAGGACAATCTGACTTATCCTGTAATTTTTATGCCAAAAATCAGGGCATTTTCATTAAAATCGGCTCAAAAATCATGAAAAGAAAGGAGAATTGTCATGAGTGATGAAAAGAAGACAGTTCTATCCATGCGACATATTAATAAAACATTCCCAGGAGTGAAAGCACTGTCCGATGCACAGCTTACATTGAGAGAAGGAGAGATTCATGCCTTAATGGGAGAAAATGGTGCAGGAAAATCTACACTGATCAAAGTTCTTACAGGAGTTGAGGAATTTGAGACAGGTGAGATCATCATGGATGGAAAAAGTATTATTAACACATCCCCTCAAGAAGCGGGAAACAATGGAATCAGCACCGTTTATCAGGAAGTAAACCTGTGTCCGAATCTAACGGTAGCAGAAAATATCTTTATCGGAAGAGAACCAATGAAAATGGGGAGGATCGACTGGAAGACGATGAATACACAGGCACAGAAGATCCTTGATAATCTGGAATTAGAAATTGATGCCACACAGGAATTGGAAAACTATTCCGTAGCGATTCAGCAGATGGTGGCGATCGCAAGAGCAGTTGACATTCAGTCAAAAGTATTGATCCTTGATGAACCAACATCAAGTCTTGATGAAGGAGAAGTTGAGAAATTATTTAAGGTTATGAATATGCTAAAGAAACGCGGAACAGCGATCGTATTCGTAACACACTTTTGGAACAGGTCTATGCAGTCTGTGACAGGATCACAGTACTTAGAAATGGACATTTTGTAGGCGAATATAAGACAGAAGAGCTTCCAAGATTTAAATTAGTTGCAACAATGATGGGAAAAGAATTTGATGATCTGGCAGACATCAAAGGAAGTGGAACATCATCAAAGAAACAAAGCGACGAAGTTGTGATCGAAGCAAAAGGTCTTTATCATAAAGGAACGATCAAACCATTTGACATTAAGATCCATAAAGGAGAAGTTGTTGGATTATCTGGATTATTAGGATCTGGACGTTCCGAACTTGTAAGAGCGATTTATGGAGCAGATAAACCAGATGGAGGAGAATTATATGTCAAAGGAGAAAAATTAGATGTCAAAGCACCAATTGATGCAATGCATAAAGGAATGGCATATTGTCCGGAAGATCGTAAAGTAGAAGGAATCATTGCAGATCTTTCTGTAAGAGAAAACATGATCTTGGCACTTCAGGCAAAACGAGGAATGTTCAAACTGATGAGCAGAAAAGAACAGGAAGAGTTGACAGATAAGTATATTAAGATGCTGCAGGTTAAGACAGCAAGCAGAGAAACACCGATCAAATCATTAAGTGGTGGTAATCAGCAGAAAGTAATCCTCGGAAGATGGCTGATGACAGAACCAGATTTCCTGATTCTTGATGAACCAACCAGAGGTATTGATGTTGGAACAAAGACAGAGATTCAGAAATTAGTCGTAAAACTTGCAAATGAAGGAATGTCTGTTGTATTTATTTCATCCGAAGTAGAAGAAATGCTTCGTACCGTGACTCACATGGGAATCTTACGAGATGGTGAGAAAGTCGGAGAATTGGAAGAAAGTGAATTATCACAGGAAAATGTAATGAAAGCAATCGCAGGAGGTGACAAATAATTATGGATAAATTAAAAAGATGACATCATATCGCCTCTTCTGGCCAATTGTATGTCTGGCACTTGTATTATTATTTAACCTTATAAAATCCCCATCATTTTTGAAATCTCAATTAAAAATGGTGTGTTATATGGATATCTGGTCGATATTTTCAACCGATCCAGTGAATTGATCATCTTAGCAGTTGGTATGACACTTTGTGTAGCATCCAGTGCAGGAACTGATATCTCTGTCGGAGCGATCATGGCATTATCAGGAGCTGTATCTGTTTATCTTCTTGGAAGTGGAGAAACATATGCAATTCCTTGGATCGCAGCAATCCTGATCGGGCTTGTGGTATCTGTATTATGTGGTATGTGGAACGGATTCTTAGTTGCGAATATGAAGATCCAGCCAATGGTAGCAACCTTGATCTTATTTACCGCAGGACGAGGAATGGCACAGTTGATCACAGGTGGAAATAACTTATATGTCAAAGTGGACAGCTTTAAGTATTTAGGAGGATTTCTGCCACATATTCCAGTTCCAACACCGATTTTGGTAGCGATCATCGTAGTCATTTTAGCAACATTATTCTTAAATAAGACAGCAACAAAATTGTATATTGAAAGTGTAGGTATCAACCCAAGAGCCAGTCGTTTGTTTGGACTGAATTCTACAAAGATCATCTTTATTACATATGCAGCCTGCGGACTTTGTGCAGGAATCGCAGGAATGATCGCAACATCAAGAATCACATCCATTGATGCAAATAACGTAGGAAACTTGATGGAATTAGATGCGATCTTAGCAGTAGCACTTGGAGGAAACTCTCTTGCAGGTGGTAAATTCTCAGTCGCAGGAAGTGTTATTGGAGCGATCACGATCCAGGCATTATCTACAACATTATATGCAATGAAAGTAACTGGAGATCAGCTTCCACTTTATAAAGCGATCGTGGTTATCATAATCGTGACATTACAGTCTCCAGAATTTAAGAAATACTTAAATCGTATTAAAGCAAAACGTGCAGCAAAACTGCTGGAGAGAAGGTGGCATAATGGCAATGGTAGAGAAAATTAAAATAAACTTAGAGGAAATGGATTTTTGCTTGCAGTTACGATCGTATTATTCTTCGTACTCTATATTGCAGGTGCGATCCTTTACGGAGATCGAAACTTTACAAGCCCACAGGTGTTTTAAACTTGTTCATTAGTAATGCTGGATTGATCATTGCAGCCGTTGGTATGACATTTGTACTGATCACAGGAGGAATCGATATTTCGATCGGTTCCGTCATCGGTGTTGTTTGTATGATGCTTGCATGGATGATGGAAGTGAAGCATATGAGCGCAGTCGTTGCAATTATTCTGGTATTAGCATTTGGTGTGATCTTCGGATTGGTTCAAGGATTTTAGTAGCTTATTTAAAAATACAGCCATTCATCGTAACACTTGGAGGAATGTTCTTTGCCAGAGGTCTTACAGCATTGATCAGTTCCGATATGATCAGTATTGAAAATCCAACATTTTAAGTCTTGCAAACTATCGAATTTATTTTGGATTTATTACATATTACAACAATCGAGGAGTTGCAATGCATCCTTATATCTACCTAAGTGTTGTCATTGCATTATTGGTTGTAGCGATTTCCTTTGTGATCCTTCGATACACAAAATTTGGACGTGCCGTATTTGCAGTAGGTGGAAATGAACAGTCTGCATTATTAATGGGATTAAATCCTAAAGTTACAAAATTAAAAGTTTATGTGTTAAATGGATTTTTAGCATCATTAGCTGGATTTGCTTTCTGCTTAAACTCTTGTGGTGGATTCGTAGAGCAGGCCAGAGGATTTGAGATGGATGCGATCGCAGCAGCAGTTATTGGTGGAACACTTTTAACAGGAGGTGTTGGAACTGTCGTAGGATCACTATTTGGATCACTGATCAAGGGTATCATTGAAACGATCATTACATTCCAGGGAACATTATCATCCTGGTGGACAAGAATCGTGATCGCATTACTTCTTTGCTTCTTCGTAATCTTACAGAGTGTATTTAAATCAATTCGTGAGAAGCGTCTTGCACAAGGTAATGAAAAGTAGATAGTTATATTTGGTTGATGTATTAAAGGAGGAAAACAATATGAATAATATGCCAAAACAAAGATTGGGATCGTAGCAGTCAGTCGTGACTGCTTCCCAGAAAGTTTATCAGTTACAAGAAGAGAAGCATTGATAAAAGCATATAAAGAAAAATATGATCCTGAGGACATTTATGAATGTCCAGTCTGTATCGTGGAGAGTGAGATTCACATGGTACAGGCATTAGAAGATATTAAAAAGCAGGATGTGATGCATTAGTTGTTTATCTTGGAAACTTTGGACCAGAAATCTCAGAAACACTTCTTGCAAAACACTTTGATGGACCAAAGATGTTTGTGGCAGCAGCTGAGGAAAGTGGTGATAACCTCTTAGATGGAAGAGGAGATGCATATTGTGGAATGTTGAATGCAAGTTATAATCTGAAATTAAGAAATATAAAAGCATATATTCCTGAATATCCAGTAGGAACAGCAGAAGAATGTGCAGATATGATCCATGAATTTTTGCCAATCGCAAGAACAGTAAAAGCATTAAGTGAATTGAAGATCATAAGTTTTGGACCAAGACCACTGAACTTCCTTGCATGTAATGCACCGATCAAACCATTATATGATCTTGGAATCGAAATTGAAGAAAACTCAGAATTAGATTTATTTGAAGCATTTAATCAGCATGAAGGGGATGAAAGAATTCCTGCAATCATAAAAGAAATGGAAGAAGAACTGGGTGCAGGAAATAAAACCAGAGATTCTTTCCAAGCTTGCACAGTATGAACTGACATTAAAAGACTGGATCAGGGATCATAAAGGTTACAGAAAATATGTAACAATTGCTGGAAAATGTTGGCCAGCATTCCAGACTCAGTTTGGATTTGTACCATGTTATGTAAACAGTCGTTTGGCAGCACAGGGAATTCCAGTATCCTGTGAAGTAGATATCTATGGTGCATTAAGCGAATTTATTGGAACGGTTGTAAGTCAGGATGCTGTGACATTATTAGATATCAACAACTCCGTACCAGCAGATATGTATAATGAAGAAATTAAAGATAACTATGACTATACACAAAAGATACATTTATGGGATTCCATTGTGGAAACACAGCAAAATCTAAATTATCTTTCTGTGAGATGAAATATCAGAAGATCATGGCAAGAACATTACCGGAAGAAGTGACACAGGGAACATTAGAAGGTGATATCGCAGGAGATATTACATTCTTCCGTTTACAAAGTACAGCAGATACAAAATTAAGAGCGTACGTTGCACAAGGAGAAATCCTTCCAGTAGCAACAAGATCTTTCGGATCTATTGGTGTATTTGCTATCCCAGAAATGGGAAGATTTTACCGTCATGTACTGATCGAAAAGAATTTCCCACACCATGGAGCTGTTGCTTTTGGTCATTTTGGAAAAACTTTATATGAAGTATTCAAATACATTGGTGTTGATGTCGATGAGATTGGATTTAATCAGCCAAAGAATATGCTTTATAAGACTGAGAATCCATTTTCATAAATAAATTTTACCTATTAACTTTTACTCCTTCTTGGGAAAAACTGCATGTGAATAGCATGCAGTTTTTTCTATGCTTAGAAAAACAAGTAAAAATATTACTAAATACTATGACTGTTTGTGCGGAGCAGCACAAGAGTTACGGACGACAAGATTACATGGAAGTGTCAGACGAATCGGAGTCTGCTGCTCCAGAGAATCTTCTTTGTCCGAAGTAAAATATAATGAGCAGCATATTCTCCCATAAATTCAGCCGGTGTATGAATCGTTGTCAGCGGAGGGTTTGAAAAACTTGCAACGCTGATATCATCAAAACCAATGATGGATATATCATCTGGAATTTTATAACCATTCTCATATAAAGCACGCATTGCACCGATTGCAAGAGGATCACTGGCAGAGAAAATAGCGGTTGGAAGGTCGCCATCAGCAATCATTTGTTTTGTCATGTTATATCCGGATTCAGCAGAATAATCTCCCTCATAAATAAAAGATTTATGGTCAATGGAATGTTCCTGGCAGAAGTTGATGAAGGTATCTTTACGTTCTTCAAAATATACACTGTTATCAGCGAGAACTTCCTTCCCGCCAAGATAAGCAATCTTTCGATGGCCAAGATCATACAAATAATCTAATGCTTCAGTAACTGCCTGTTGGAAATCAAGATTGATCGTATCACAATAAATCTTTGGTGTCTTCATATCAACAAAAATAGTGTTGGAATTAAGTTTTGAAAAGACTTAATCTGAGATTTATTAAATTTACCAATACAAATCAGACCTTGAAGATCCTTGAGTGTGTCAGGATAATTGCAATCGCTCTGGAAAGCACGGACAACGTGGATATTATGATCGGCACAATATTTTTCAATACCGACACGGATTGCCTGATAATAAGGATCTTCCAGTTCCTGAAAGACAGAATACCATTGAAAGATACCGATAGAAATCGATTTTCAACGGTATTTTTAGATGCTTTGTATAATTTAATTCCGGGCAACCTTTAAAACGCGCTGTTTTGTTTCGTCGGTTACACTCAGGGTATCGTCTTGGTTTAAAATTCTTGATACAGTTGCAGCAGAAACAGATGCTTTCTGTGCAATGTCTTTGATTGTTGCCATGGAGATAAAATCCTTTCTCATAAATATTAATTTATCTCATTATAACAGAGAAAAGCACAAAAGTAAATTTAGTAAAATAAAAGTAAAAAATTTAGTAAAAATATATTGACAATTTTACTAAAAGTTTTACTATACAAGTATCAAAGACAGTTTACTAAAACAGGAGGAAAGAAAAATGGGAACAACTAATGGAAAGGTTCCAGGCAGAGTAAAATATACTTTTGCATTTGGAGCATTGGGAAAAGATTTAATTTATGGAATGATGGCGACATTCGCTATGATCTACTTTACGGATGTATTGAAAGTATCACCGGGGTTTGTAGGAATCGTTTTCTTCGTAGCAAAACTTTGGGATGCATTTAACGATCTGTTTATGGGAATGATCGTAGATAACACAAGATCACGCTTTGGAAAATTCGTACCATGGCTAGTGATCGGAACTTTAGTCAATTCCGTTGTGTTTGTCGTATTATTTACTGACTTTAAATTAACAGGAACTTCACTTTGCATCTTCGTTGCAGTGATCTATGTATTATGGGGAATGACTTATACGATCATGGATATTCCATACTGGTCTGTAATTCCAAACCTTACATCAGATCCACACGAACGAGAAGTTGTTTCCGTTTTACCTAGAATTTTCGCAAGCATTGGACAGTCATTAGTCATCGCAGGATTCGGTGTTCAGATCATTGCAGCATTAGGTGGAGGATATATCGGATATCATCGTTTTGCTATGATTATTGCAGGAACATTTATTCTTACGATCGGTGTTGCAGTTTGTAACCTGAAAGTCAAAGAAAACAATGCACCAAGTGAGAAGATTTCTTTCAAAGATGTATTCTCAATCATTAAGAAAAATGACCAGTTACAGTCAGCTGTAGGACTGATTCTTTTATATAATGTAGGAATTCAGTTTATCATGGGTGTTGCAGTTTACTACTTTACATATGTATGTGGAAATGCCAACATGTTATCAGCCTTCATGATCAGCGCATCTATCGCAGAAGTTGTTGGGTTGATCATCTTCCCAGAAGTAGCAAAGAAATTATCCAGACATACATCATTTTACTGGCATGTATTTTACCATTTATTGGTTTAGCATTATTATTAGTCGTTGGATTTGTATGCCCACAGAATATCGTATTAACAGCAGTTGCAGGAGTGATCGTAAAGACAGGAACAGGATTAGAACTTGGATGTGCGACAGTATTCTTATCTGATGTCGTTGACTATGGTGAGTACAAACTGGGAACAAGAAATGAATCCGTTGTATTCTCTTTACAGACATTGATCGTAAAATTCACAGCGGCTTTAACATCACTTTTCATTGGATTTGCACTGGAACGTACAGGATATATTCCAAATCCAAACGCAGTACAGTCTGCATTAACATTAAATTCTATTCGATTTTTAATGTGTGCGATCCCAGCGGTGTCCATGCTTGTAGCCTATGTAGTTTATAAAAAGCCTATCATTTGGATGACAGTTTCATGAAGAAAGTTATTCAGACAATCGAAGAAAGGAGAGCAAATCGCAATGCCGAACAGTATTAAAAATTAGAAGAAGCTTTTAAAGAAGGGAAATATGATCAGTTATTAAAAGATATCTATGTAGATGAAAGTGTTCTTGCATATCAGCAGGAACGTTATATCAAAGCATTAGAATCCTTTAAAGATATTTATGGAGAAAAGAAGTAGAAATCTATAGTGCTCCAGAAGAAGTGAAGTAGGAGGAAACCACACAGACCATCAGTTTGGAAAAGTTCTTGCAACTTCCATTAACTTGGATGCGATCGCAATCGTTGCAAAAAGAGATGACGATGTGATTGATCTGAAATCAGAAGGATATGAAAGAATCATAGTAAGTCTTAGTTCTTTGACCCAGCCAAAGCAGAAAAGGGAACATCACAGGCACTGATTCAGGGAGTTGCTTCTAAATTAAAAGAAGAAGGATATAAAATCGGTGGATTTGAAGCTTATGTAACAAGTGATGTACTAAATGGGGCTGGAATGTCATCTTCTGCTGCATTTGAAGTATTGATCGGAAATATTTTATCTGGGTTATATAATGATATGAAGATCGATCCTGTATTTTTGGCGCAGGCCGGACAGTATGCAGAGAATGTATACTTTGGAAAACCATGTGGATTGATGGATCAGATGGCATCTTCCATTGGAGGTCTGATCAATATTGATTTTGAAGATCCTCAAAGTCCAAAGATCAAAAAGGTTGAAGTGGATTTTGAAGAATATGGACACAGCTTATGCATTGTGGATACAAAAGGATCTCATGCAGATTTAACAGATGATTATGCAGCAATTCCATACGAAATGAAGAAAGTTGCCAATTATTTTAATCAGGAAGCATTAAGAGAAGTTGATAAAGATGATTTTATTTAAATCTGCCAAAGATCAGAGAAATCTTAGGAGATAGAGCAGTTCTTCGTGCAATGCATTTATTTGAGGAAAATAAACGTGTAGATCAGCAGGTAAAAGCTTTAGAAGAAGGAGATTTTGATACATTTAAGAAATTGATCAAAGAATCTGGTGATTCATCCTTTAAATATTTACAAAATGTATATTCAAGCCATGACCTGACAAATCAGAGTGTATCAATCGGATTGGCGATCAGTGATATTTCCTTAGGTGATAAAGGAGTCAGCCGAGTTCATGGCGGAGGATTTGCAGGAACGATTCAGGCGTTTGTGCCAAATGATATTGTTAGTATGTACAAAAGAACATGGAACATGTATTTGGTGAAGGAGCATGTCATGTCTTAAAAGTACGTCCATACGGAGGAATGAAGGTATTATAAGATGATGAAAGTAAGAATGATAGAACAAAGAGATAACGGAGTCTGCTTATTCGAATTAAAAATGATGAGATCAAAGTGATCACAAGTAACCTTGGATGTCATGTATTATCTGTATTTACAAAAGACAGAGAAGGAAACTTTGGGGATGTTGTTCTTGGATTTGAGAATGTGGAAGATTGTTGGCATGGAGATGGAAGTTACATGGGAGCGATCGCCGGACGTGTTGCAAATCGTATCGGAGATGCAAAGTTTGAATTAAATGGAAAGACATACGAATTGGCAGCAAACAATGGAAAGAATTCTCTCCATGGAGGAATCAAAGGATTTAATCAAAAGATATTTAAATATGAATTGTTGGAAGATGGAATCCGTTTTATCTATCTCTCACCAGATATGGAAGAAGGATATCCGGGAAATCTTTATCTGAAAGTTGTGTATCGTTTATGCGATAATACATTAAAATGGAATATGAAGCAGTATCCGATCAGGATACACTGATCAATATCACAAATCATTCTTACTTTAATTTATCTGCTGGAAAAGATAAAATTTATCATCATCAGTTAAAGGTAAAAGCGGATGAGATTGCATGTGTTGATGAAAACTGTCTTGCCAATGGAACATTTTTAAAGATAGAAAACACACCATTTGACTTTAAAGAATTTCATGAGATCGGAGAGCGGATCAACGATGATCATGAACAGTTAAAACTTGCCGGAGGTTATGATCATTCTTTCATGGTAAAAGATGAAGAAGACCAGTTGATCCTATATGACAAAGAAACTGGAAGAAAATTAACAATGACAACAACACTTCCATGCATTCAGGTATACACAGGAAACTTCCTGTCTGGCGGATGTAATGGAAAAGGTGGGAAACCATACGAAAACAGAGATGGTGTTGCCTTAGAAGCCCAGTTCTTACCAAACTCCATACATATAGAAAAGAACCAAAGGTAATTTTAAGAAAAGGCGAAGAATACGAAGCAGTAACAACATATCGATTTGAGGTGGAATAAGATGGATTTACAAAAGATATCAAAAACTTGTAACATATGGACTAGATAAAAACTGATCATGCCAGAAGATGAAATCTATACGATCAATCAATATCTGGAAGTGTTTCGATTAGATGAATATGAAGATCCTGATATTGAAGGAGAAGAAATCATCCTGCCAGAGATTTTAGATCGTCTGACAGATACAGCTTATGATCGCTATATCATCAAAAGTGATGATATCGTGACAAGAGATTTATTTGACACAAAATTAATGGGAATCCTGACACCAAAACCAAGCCAGGTCATCAAAGAATTCCGTACCTATTACGAAGAGAGTCCAAAGAAAGCAACAGAGTTTTTCTATGAATTCAGCCAGGATACCAACTATATCCGAAGAGACCGCGTCAAAAAGATATGAAATGGAAAGTAAATAGTCCATATGGAGATATTGATATCACGATCAATCTCTCCAAACCAGAGAAAGATCCGAAAGCGATCGCAGCAGCGAAAAATGCAAAGCAAAGTTCTTATCCAAAGTGTCAGCTTTGCATGGAAAATGAAGGATATGCAGGAAGAATGAATCACCCTGCAAGACAGAATCACAGGATCATACCGCTTACGATCAATGACAGAAAATGGGGATTCCAGTATTCTCCATATGTATACTACAATGAGCATTGTATCGTATTTAATGGACAGCATGTACCAATGAAGATCGATCGGGCAGCATTTACAAAACTATTTGATTTTGTAAAACAGTTTCCTCATTATTTCCTTGATCGAATGCCGATCTTCCGATCGTTGGAGGTTCTATCTTAACACATGATCATTTCCAAGGCGGTCATTATGAATTTGCTATGGAACGAGCAGAGATTGAAAAGAATTTACAATCCCAGGATATGAAGATGTCAAAGCAGGAATCGTTCACTGGCCATTATCTGTGATCCGTATTCAGAGTAAAGATGAAAAACGCCTCATTGATCTTGCTGATCATATTTTGAAAAAATGGCGTGGATACACGGATGAAGAAGCATATATTTTGCTGAGACAGAAGGAGAACCACATAATACGATCACACCGATCGCACGTAAAAAGGTGATATGTATGAACTGGATCTGACACTTCGTAATAATATCACAACTGAAGAGTGCCCATTAGGACTTTACCATCCACACAATGAGTATCATCATATCAAGAAAGAAAATATCGGGCTGATCGAGGTTATGGGACTTGCTGTTCTGCCATCTAGATTAAAGGCAGAGATGGAACATTTAAGCCAGTGTCTGATCAAAGGAGAAGATATTGTTTCTAAGGAAGATTTAAAGAAGCATGCAGCATGGGTTGAAGAAATCAAAGGAAAATATACAGATATCAATGAAGGAAATGTCATGGATATCTTAAAAGAAGAGATTGGACAGGTATTTGTTAAAGTTCTTGAAGATGCCGGAGTTTATAAATATAATGAAGAAGGAAGAAAAGCATTCGACCGATTTATTGCAGTTTTATAATGACAAGGTCATAGAAAGGAAAGCAAGACAATGAAAATATTAGTATTAGGCGGAGCTGGATACATAGGTTCTCATACAGTATACGAACTGATCGATGCTGGAGAAGAAGTTGTGATCATCGATAATCTGGAAACAGGACATATCGAGGCTGTTCATCCAAAAGCAAAGTTTTATAAAGGTGACTTAAGAGATAAAGATTTTGTAGATAGTGTACTAGATCAGGAAAAGATATCGATGCAGTCATTCATTTTGCAGCAAACTCCTTAGTTGGAGAAAGTATGGTAAATCCATTAAAATATTATGATAATAACCTTTGTGGAACAAAACAATGGTACAGTCTTTAGTAGAACATGGTATCGATAAGATTGTATTTTCCTCAACAGCAGCAACTTATGGAGAACCAGAAAAGGTACCGATCGTGGAGACAGACCGCACAGAACCTACCAACACTTATGGAGAGACAAAACTTTCTATGGAAAAAATGTTTAAATGGGTTGGACGTGCTCACGGACTTCGTTATGTATCTTTAAGATACTTTAACGCCTGCGGAGCACATGTAAGTGGACAGATCGGAGAAGATCATAATCCAGAAACACATCTGATCCCATTGATCTTACAGGTGCCAAATGGCAAAGAGAAGCAATCAGTATCTTTGGAACTGATTATGATACAAAAGATGGAACTTGTGTAAGAGACTATATTCATGTAACAGATCTTGCACAAGCACATATTCTGGCAGTGAAATACTTAATGGAAGGTAATGAAAGCAACATCTTCAATCTTGGAAATGGTGTTGGATTTACTGTAAAAGAAGTCATCGAAACAGCCAGAAAAGTGACAGGAAAGCCGATCAAGGCTGTGGAAGAAGGAAGAAGAGCTGGAGATCCGGCTGTCTTGATCGCTTCCAGTGAAAAAGCGAAGAATATCCTTGGCTGGAAGCCAGAACATGCAGATCTTGAAGAAATCATTGCATCCGCATGGAAATGGCACAGCAGCCACCCACAAGGATATTGTTCTGTTCAAAAGGAAGACAAATAACTCTTTTGAACCATAAATCATCCCTGTACCGTTTAGAGCATGTTACCTGGCTCTAAGCGGTACTTTTTGTTTTCGTAAAATATCTGGTACTATGTTCAAATAAAAATAAAATGGTGTATACTAAAGAAAATAGTAAGATAAAAGAAGGAGTACGAATCGATGAAACGGTTACTAGGATATTTAAAGGAGCATCTTTGTGTTACGATCCTTGCACCATTATTTAAGATGTTGGAAGCTAGTTTTGAACTATTTGTACCATTGGTCGTTGCCAGCATGATCGATGTAGGAATCGGACATCACGATATTGGATATTTGTGGAAGATGGGAGGATTATTGATCTTACTTGGAATCATTGGATTTTCATTTTCTATCACAGCACAGTATTTTGCGGCAAGATCGGCTGTGTATACAGGAAAGTCGATGAGAAGTGATTTGTTTGCACATATGAATCAATTTTCTTATCAGGAGATCGATCAGGTTGGGACATCAACGCTGATCAACCGCATGAGTAATGATATCAATCAGGTGCAAAATGGAGTTAACATGTTCCTGCGGTTGTTTTAAGGTCACCATTTGTCGTATTTGGTGCGATGTTCATGGCATTTACGGTGGATCATAAGGCAGCAGTTTCCTTTGTATTTACGATCACAGCATTGGCAGTAGTTGTCGGACTGATCTTATGGATCACGATGCCAATGTATAAGAAAGTACAAAACAGGTCGATGGAGTATTAAAAGTACAAGGGAAAATCTTCTTGGAATTCGTGTGATCCGTGCATTTAACAGACAAAGAAGTGAGGAAGAGAATTTCAGATTACAAAGTAGACAGCTTTATAGCAAGCAGATCCATGTTGGAAAGATTTCAGCGTTACTAAATCCTCTGACTTACATGATTATTAATTTGGGGATCATTGCAATCCTATGGTCTGGTGGAAAACAGGTTGATCTGGGTTATTTAACACAAGGACAGATCATTGCCCTGATCAATTATATGTCACAGATTCTTGTAGAACTTGTAAAACTTGCGAATCTTTTGATCATCTTATCTAGAGCGTTTGCAAGTCTTGACCGTGTGGATCAGATTTTGCATTAGAGCCATCCATGAAGGAAACTGGAAAAACAGATATAGAAGCGAAGAAAGATACACCTATTCTTGAGTTTAAAGATACATCGTTTGTTTATCATGGTGCAAGAAAAGAGACGATCCATCCATTTGATTTTGCGGTGAAAGAAGGCGAAACGATCGGGGTGATCGGAGGTACAGGGTCAGGAAAGAGTACTTTTGTATCTTTGATCGCAAGATTATATGATGTGACATCAGGAAGAATTCTATACCGTGGAGTTGATGAGAAAGAATTAAAACCAGAATTTATCCGAGGAAAGATCGGATTTGTTCCGCAGAAAGCATCTTTGTTTGAAGGAAGCCTAAGAGATAATATGAAATGGGGTAAAGAAGATGCCACAGATGAAGAAATCTATCAGGCATTGGATATCGCACAGGCAAGAGAATTTGTTGATCAGAAGGAACAGGGATTAGACTTTAGAATTGAACAAAATGGAGGAAACTTATCTGGCGGACAAAACAGAGACTAACGATCGCAAGAGCATTAGTACGTAAACCTGAGATCTTAATTCTTGACGATAGTGCATCCGCACTTGACTTTGCAACAGATGCAAGACTTCGAAAAGCGATCAAAGAAAATACAGAAAATATGACAGTATTTCTTGTATCCCAGAGAGTATCAACGATTCGTAATGCTGACCATATCTTAGTGTTGGATGATGGAAAGATTGCAGGAATCGGGACTCATCTACAGCTATTAAAAGAGAATCAGGTATATAAAGAAATCTGCGAATCACAGATGGCAGGAGAGGAGGCATAAGATCATGAAGAAAGACAAAAACAAAAGACATTACAAAGGATCATGGAATATATGAAGCCTTATCGATTTTTGATCTTTGCGTCTTTAGTGTTGGCGGTGATCAGTGTGGCACTGACACTTTATGTTCCGATTCTGACAGGACAAGGTGTGGATTGCATTATATCAAAAGGAAATGTTGATTTTGCAAGATTGATAAGTATTATAAAACGATCGTGATCTGTATCGTATTGACGGCAGCAGCGCAGTGGCTGATGAATCATATCAATAACCAGATTACATATAAGATTGGAAAAGATTTAAGGATTCAGGCATTTGAGCATTTGCAGAAACTGCCATTATCTTATGTAGATGCACACTCCTCAGGAGACTTGATCAGCCGTATCGTAACGGATATTGATCAGTTTACGGATGGATTGCTGCTTGGATTTACACAGTTATTTACTGGTGTGATCACGATCATTGGAACCATTTGTTTTATGTTAGGAATCAATCCATGGATCACATTAGTTGTTGTTATTTTAAGTCCGTTTTCGTTTTTATCGCAAGTTTTATCTCAAAGCGAAGTTTTAATATGTTCCGAAAACAATCACAGACTAGAGGAAATATGACAGGATTTGTCAATGAAATGCTTGGAAATATTAAAGTAGTCAAAGTGTTTGATCATGGAGAAAAAGCACAGGAAGAGTTTGATCAGATCAATGATGATCTTGCATATTACTCCTTAAGAGCGACATTTTTCTCATCTATCACAAATCCGGCAACCAGATTTATGTATTCAGGAATCTATGCAGGGTTGCGATCGCAGGATGTATGAGTGTTATTCGCGGAAGTATCAGTGTTGGTCAGTTATCAAGTTTTTAAGTTATACAAACCAGTATACAAAGCCGTTTAATGAGATCACAGGGGTTATCACAGAATTTCAGAATTCTTTAGCTTCTGCGGCAAGAGTTTTGAATTATTAGATGAGGAGCCGATGATTCCTGATGCCAAAGATGCGAAGGAGTTACAGGATGTGAAAGGAAATGTAGAATTAGAGCATGTGGACTTTTCTTATGTGAAAGAAGTACCTTTGATCCAGGATTTTAATCTGAAAGTGGAACCAGGACAGCGGATTGCAATCGTTGGACCGACAGGATGTGGGAAAACAACGTTGATCAATCTGTTAATGCGTTTTATGATGTGAATGTAGGAATGATCAAGGTGGAAGGAAATGATATCCGGGATGTCACAAGAGAAAGTTTACGATCCAGTTATGGAATGGTACTTCAGGAGACATGGTTAAAAGCAGGAACGATTCGTGAAAATATCTGCTATGGAAAACCAGATGCAACTGAGGAAGAGATGATCATGGCAGCAAAGAAGCCAATGCACATGGATTTATCGAGCGAATGCCAGATGGTTATGATACGATCATTACAGAAGGTGGCGGAAATCTCTCTCAAGGACAGAAACAGCTCCTTTGTATTGCAAGGATCATGTTAAGCCTTCCTCCAATGCTGATCTTAGATGAAGCGACATCATCAATTGATACGATGACAGAGATCCGAATTCAGAAAGCATTTGAAACGATGATGAAAGGAAGAACAAGTTTTATCGTAGCCCACCGACTTTCAACGATTCAGAATGCGGATGTGATACTTGTTATGGAAAATGGACATATTTTGGAGCAGGGAACACATGAAGAACTTTTAGCGAAAAATGGTGCGTATGCCAGATTATATAACAGCCAGTTTGCACCAGTATAAATGGTAAGATTTTTGACTGGAGATGTCATATGGAAGAAAAAGGAATGAAAAAAAAAAAAATTATTGAGGTTGTTTATAGAAACATTTTATTTAAGTGCATTTACCTTTGGTGGCGGCTATATGATCGTATCTTTGATGAAGAAGAAGTTTGTGAATGAATATCATTGGATCGAAGAAGACGAGATGCTTGATCTGGTGGCAATCGCACAATCAGCCCAGGAGCAATCGCAGTGAATGGAGCAATCGTTGTTGGCTATAAATTAGCAGGTATCAGTGGTGTGATCGTAAGTGTATTCGGAGCTGTTCTACCGCCATTTTGATTATATCTGTAGTCTCTGTTTTTATGAAATATTTCGGGATAACAGGATTGTTGCAGCGATGCTTTCTGGTATGCAGACGGGTGTTGGCGCGGTGATCATCAGTGTTGTGTACGAGATGGCAAAAGGGCAAAGTAAGAAGGAAAACAGAATAGAACTTGCGATCATTATGGTTGTGGCATTTATGGCAAGTTATGTCTTTGATATTAGTGTGATCTACATTATTCTTGCATGTATTGGAGTTGGAATCGTACAATATGGCATTTCAAGAAAGAAGACAGGAGGCAGAGAATGATCTATTTGCAATTATTTTAAGCTTCTTAAAGATCGGAGCGTTTAGTTTCGGAGGCGGATATGCAGCAATGCCAATGATACAGCAGCAGGTGGTCGATGCATATCATTGGCTGTCTGTGTCTGAATTTGGAGATCTCGTGACGATTTCACAGATGACACCGGGACCAATCGCAATTAATGCGGCGACTTTGTTGGTATAAGGGTAGTTGGATGGCAAGGAGCATTATGTGCAACGATGGGATGCGTATTCCCGGCGTGTGTGATCGTTACAGTGATTGCTTATTTTATGTAAAATATCGTCATATGGAAGGACTACAAATGGTGTTAAATACCTTACGCCCTGCGGTGATCGCACTGATCTTAACTTCTGGAATTACGATCCTTACGCAGGCATTTTTCAGGAAAGTCATATAGATCTTCAACAGATCAACTGGATACAGGGTGGTATTTTTATTATTTGTATGTACCTTTTATTGAGAAAGAAAAAGATCCGATCATTGTCATGCTGTTTGCAGGTGTGCTAAATGTGATCGGAAGTTTTTGATGGGAATATAAATAAAATAATAGGAAGTGATAGATTTGAGTAAGATACAAGAAGCGAAGAAACTATTAAAACAATACTTTGGATACGATGAATTCCGCCAAGGTCAGGAACAATTGATCGAGGCAGCATTAAATGGGCAGGATGTCTTAGGGATCATGCCTACAGGAGCAGGAAAGTCTCTTTGTTTTCAGATTCCGGCGTTGATGATGGATGGGATCACACTCGTGATCTCACCACTGATCTCGCTGATGAAAGATCAGGTTGGGACACTGAATCAAGCCGGAATTCATGCAGCATTTTAAATAGTTCTTTGACACAGGGACAGTATCATACCGCATTAAAATATGCGATGCAGGGAAGATACAAGATCATCTATGTGGCACCAGAACGCTTGGAAACAGAAGGTTTTATCAATTTTGCGCTAAATAGTGGAGTGAAGATATCAATGTTGGCAGTTGATGAGGCACATTGTGTGTCTCAGTGGGGCAGGATTTCAGACCAAGTTATCTAAAGATTTTGGAATTTTTAAAGAAACTTCCGTATCGTCCTGTACTGACTGCATATACAGCAACAGCGACAGCAGAAGTCAGGGATGATATTATGGATATTTTGAACCTGAGAGATCCATTTGTATTAACGACAGGGTTTGACCGGGAGAATCTTTACTATGCAGTAAAACGTCCAAGGGATAAGTATAGAGAATTACTAAGTTATTTAAAAGAAAAAGAAGAAAAGATGCCAGAAGCAGCGGGATCATTTACTGTTTATCTAGGAAAAATGTTGAGGAAGTCTGCTATCAGTTAAGAGAAGATGGATTCTCCGTGACAAGATACCATGCAGGATTATCGGATGAAGAACGAAAGGAAAATCAGGAAGATTTTATCTATGACAGAAAGCAGATCATGGTAGCGACAAATGCCTTTGGAATGGGAATCGACAAGCCGGATGTCCGTTTTGTTGTTCATTATAATATGCCGAAGAACATGGAAAGCTACTATCAGGAAGCAGGAAGAGCAGGACGTGATGGAGAACCTGCGGAATGTATCTTATATTATGCGCCGATTGATAACCGAACCAATCGTTTTCTGATCGAAAATGGAGAGGAGAATGAGGAATTAGATGCGATCACAAAGCAGATCGTGATGGAAAGAGACTGGGAAAGACTTCGTCAGATGACATTTTACTGCTATACGAAGGAATGTTTACGTCATTATATTTTAAATTATTTTGGAGAACAGACAAGCGGATACTGTGGAAACTGCTTAAACTGTCTGACCGAGTTTGAAACGGTTGATGCAACAATGGAAGCGAAAGATATCATCCAATGTATTAGAGATTGTTATCGAGATTTCGGACTATCAACGATCGTGGATATTTTAAAAGGTTCAAAGAGCCAGAAAGTATTAAGCCGTCATTTAGATGAGAATTCACAATATGGAGCATTGGCATCAGAAAGCATTGCAAGGATACGACAGATCATCAATGAAATGTTAGTCTATGGATATCTGGAAATGACAGATGATGAATATCCGGTTTTAAGCGTTGCAGATATTACTAAGATTGATGATAACTGGAACTTTGAGATCAAGATTCCAAAAGAAGTCGAAAAGAGAAAGAAGAACGCAAGATTCAGACGAAGAAACGTAAGAAAGCAGGGGCTGTGGCAGCACTTGCTGAGGAAGATACAGAATTGTTCGAAGCATTACGTGTACTTCGAAGAATGATCGCATCCGAACAGAAAATCCCGCCATATATGGTATTTTCCGATAAGACACTGGTACATATGAGTACGATGAAACCTTCTAATGATGAGGAAATGTTAGAAGTCAATGGAGTCGGAGAACATAAGCTTCAGAAATATGGCGAACGTTTTTAAATGAAATTCAGAAATATAAATAAAATACATAGATAATAGGAAAAGGAATTCCGTATGAACTATTTTGAAACAAATTTAGAAGAAATATCAAGATCAATACAGTTGCTTGCGCAGATATTTGAATATCAGGTGTTTGAACTTCAAGTTGAAGAAAAGATGGAAATCAAACAGGATATGTTCCATATATGATGAACGATGCAATTGAGTGTTATCTAAGTTTCCATGGACTTCGTATCTCTGGAAAATATGACAAAGACTATGAAGGAGAGATGTGGGCACAACTGGAAGAACGAGAAGGTCGTTATGGGTTGATCGTTCATCAGGGAGAAGAAAGTGTTTTACAATGTGGTTTGATGAGATCATGGAACATACGAACTGTTACCGGTATCATGAGATCGGACATTTCTGGAGAGATGGAGCTGAGCAGTGGCGCCAGCTAGTCTATATGATTGGAACGATCCGTGAGAAATATCGCTTTTGGGGAAGAAGTGTGTAATGATCAAGAGATGGAGATCATGTCACTGATCGAATTTGCACCATTTTATTACTATTTTCCGATCAATGAAGATCCAGAAGAATGGTATGACAAAACCGAAGAAGGATTAGAATGTATGAGAAATCTTGCTATGCAGGCAGGGGATAAAGATTATTTAAAATGGATCGATAAATATGAGAAGCACCCAACCAAACGAATGGAGATGACGCTTGCAAAGAAACTGCAAGATCCAAAGAGACAAGATTTATATGAATTGATCTGCGAGAAAGTCTGCAATGCTTCTGATCCATATCCAGCAAGGAATTATGGAGAAAGAATCGATCAGAAGATTCAACGATACAGGGAACAGGTTGATAAAAACTGAAAGAACAAGGATTTACAGGAACTTATCCACAATATGAGAGTGAACATTTATCGGTTTGTGTAACAGAAGAACATCCATTTACGATCTTGGAATCTGAAGATTTTAAATTTAAGATTCAGTTGATGATCTCAGAATGCAGAGAAAAACATCCGAGAAAAATGCTGGATTTTTAAAGGATATCAAAGAAAAGGCAAAATAAAAAGACTCGATTTTTAATTATGAAAATCGAGTCTTTTCTTTCACTGATTTATTTATTCTTCAGCCGCTTCTTCGTCTTCATCTTCAGGAACAGCTTCAGGTTCTGCGATGTTAACGACCAGAGTATCTTCTGGTGTAACAAGAGAGATTTTGCTGTTAGCAGCTAATGGCAAGTCTTTGACATGGATCATATCACCAACATTGTACTGTGTTAAATCAATCTCAACCTTTTCAACGATATCAGCTGGGAATGCTTTGTATTCGATTTCAGATAAGGACTGTTCAACGATACCATTCTGTACAGCATCTTCGTTTAATAATTCGATCGCAGCAGTTGTGTGGATCTTTTCGTCAGCAACTAATGCCTGTTAATAAACATTGTTTCGTTTTTCATGGCATTGTAGTCGATTTCTTTTACGATGGCGTCTACATTTTCTCCGTCAACAAGTAAAGTAATATGAGCTCCTTTTGTTATCCTTTAAGAATTTAGCGGCTTCACGGGAATCAACTTTCAATGGAATGGAATTTTCGATATCTCTGCCAAACAGATTTCCGATAACATAACCTTCTTTTCTTAATTTTTAGCCTTTGTTTTCAAATCTCTTTTTCTGCAGTTAATGTGTTCATAAAAGTTCCTCCTTGAAAAACATTAAGATATTATGCATGTTATGGTATAACACCGGAAGTACTTTGTGTATAAAATATATAAATACACAAAAGAGCTCCCAGTGTAGTGGAAGCTCTTGCTGTATTGTAGGTGTTTCTATGCACTTGAGTTTATTATATCACTACTTTTATTTTTAAAGGGGTAAAATTGATGTATTTTAAAAGAACAAAATGAATAAAAATCACATATATTAAATAGAAGAAAAAGAAAGGAAAAAGACTGTGATTTATGATTTTGCCGTTATCGGCGGTGATATGAGACAGGTATATTTAGCCAACTATTTAAAAATCAAAGATATCAGGTTATCACATATGCAACCAAAAAGAAGGCTCAGAATGCAAGGAAGGTAAATCTTTTGAAAATGTCATAAGAGAAGCAAAGTGCATGATTGGACCCGTCGTTTTTCAAAAAGGGGAAATCACAGGAAGTTCTAGTAACAAAAATGTCAGTAGAAACACTGTTTCAAGAAATGACGAAAGAACAGATTTTATTTGGGGATGTATCAATGAAGAAATTCGACATGAATGTGAACAAAAGAAATCAAAGCATTTGACTTCATGAAAATGGATGATGTCGCTATCTACAATGCGATCGCAACTGCAGAAGGTGCGATCATGGAAGCGATCAAGATGCAGCCGATCAATCTTCACAAAAGTCGTTGTCTGGTCCTTGGCTATGGAAGATGTGCAAAAGTTCTTGCAGCGAAACTAAAAGGAATGGATGCTCAGGTAACAGTCTGTGCCAGAAATAAAACAGCAAGAAGTCTTGCAAAATCTTTTGGACTTGAGGTTATGGATTTTACGGAACTAAAACGGCGGATCTGTCAGTATGATCATATTTTTAATACCGTTCCAAAACAGATCCTAAAAGAAGATATCCTCAGGAAGATCTCCAAAGAATCCTGTATCATAGATATTGCTTCCTATCCTGGTGGAACAAACCATCAAATGGCGGAAAAACTAGGAATCTGTGCAAAACTATGCCCAAGTCTTCCAGGCATTTATTCCCCGAAATCTTCTGGGATCATGCTTGCAAAAAAGTTTTAGAAATCAGTGGAGAGATCAAACATGGTATTGAAAAATAAAAGAATCGGAGTAGCAATGACAGGTTCCTTTTGCACTTACACAAAAGCCTTTGAACAGATCGATCGCTTACTAGAAGAAGGTGCGATCTTGCAGACGATCTTTTCTGACATATCCCAGCATATCAAATGCAGGTTTGGAAAAGGTGAGGAATTTGTAAAAAGAGCACACGATATGACAGGAAATGAACCGATGAAAACGATTGAAGAAGCAGAAATCATCGGTCCGACAGGGTGTCTGGATATCCTGATTTTAATGCCATGTACAGGAAATACCATGGCGAAACTTGCCAATGGAATTACAGATACCCCGGTTTTAATGGCAGCTAAAGCGCAGCTGCGGAATGAAAAACCAGTCGTTATCTCTATGGCGAGCAATGATGCCTTAGGTATGAATCTTAAGAATATCGGGAATCTTTTAAATCATAAGCATATTTATTTTGTACCATTCGGACAGGATGATCCGGTAAAGAAGCCAAACTCCATGATCGCGGATACAAGACTGCTCATTCCGACAATTTTGCAGGCATTAAAAGGCAGACAATACCAGCCGGTTCTCATTGATCATAAAAATAAAAAGAGGTAGCGTGTATGTGTGGAATTGCAGGATTTCTAAATCCTAGAAACAATGATAAAAACAGAGAAAGAAATATATCAGATCTTAAAGAAAATGAATGAAGTTCAAAGACATCGAGGTCCAGATGATGAAGGGATATTTTTGGAAAATGGCTGTGCATTAGGGCATGTACGATTGTCAATCCTTGACCTTTACAGGGGACATCAGCCAATGTGTAAAAGAAAGAAGGAAATACCTACGTAATCATCTTAAATGGCGAGATTTATAACATGAAAACGTTAAAAGAACAACTGATCAAAGAAGGAGAAATGTTTTCGACAACGAGTGACACGGAAGTTGTATTAACCGGGTATATCAGGTATGGGATTTCTTATATTGAAGAGTTGAATGGAATTTTTCTATTGCTCTGTGGGATGGGAAACGGAAGAAATTATATTTGATCAGAGATCGTGTTGGTGTGAAGCCATTATTCTATACAAAACGGGGAGATACATTAATCTTTGCATCTGAGATCAAAGGCTTGTTTGCCTATCCAGGAGTCAAACCAGTGATCAACAGAGAAGGACTTTGTGAAATCTTTGGGTTGGGACCTGCAAAGTCATATGGAAAAGGAGTGTTCAAAGATATTTATGAAGTCCTTCCAGGGCATTTGGAATACGATTGTGAAGGGCTGAAAGATCGTGCATATTGGGAATTGAAAGCGAAAGAACACACAGACAGCGAAAAGATACGATCGAGCATACAAGGTGGCTAGTAAAGATGCCGTGGAAATGCAGATGTTATCCGATATTCCAATCAGTACATTTTATCCGGTGGAGTTGACAGTAGTCTTGTCACAGCAATCTGTGCGAAAAGCTTCAAAAGAAGGGAAAAATTTAAACACATTTTCCTTTGATTTTGTAAATAATCATAAATATTTTAAATCAAACGCCTTCCAGCCAAGTGAAGATCGCCCATGGGTTGATAAGATGGTTGATCATGCAAAGACAGATCACAGATATTTGGAATGCGACAATGAAAACATGATCGAAAATCTATACAAAGCAGTTGATGCCAGAGATCTTCCATGTATGGCAGATGTGGAGTCTTCGATGCTATATTTTTGTTCGAAAGTTGTAAAATATAACAAAGTAACATTAACAGGGGAGTGTGCAGATGAAATTTTGGCGGTTATCCATGGTTTCATAAAGAGGAATGCTTCAAGGCAGAGATTTTCCCATGGTCTATGGATATGCAGCCAAGAAAAATGCTGTTAAATGATGATATCATACAGAAAGTGGATTTAGAATCTTATGCAAGAACAGCTTATCAAAAGACGATCAATGAGACGCCAAAACTTTATGGAGAAGATCAGATCGAAGCTAGAAGAAGGCAGATTTCTTATCTGAATCTAAGATGGTTTATGGTAACCTTAATGGATCGCATGGATCGCACGAGCATGCATTGTGGGTTAGAAGCACGAGTGCCGTTTGCTGATCACAGGATCGTGGAATATCTTTATAATGTTCCGTGGGAGTTAAAATGTTTAAATGGTGTGGTAAAAGGATTGCTAAGAGCAGCAGGGGAAGGAATCCTGCCAGATGAGGTATTGTATCGAAGAAAAGTCCATATCCAAAGACTTATGATCCAAACTATGAAAAATCTTATCCAAAGAACTTCTAAAAGTTATGGCAAAAAAAGGAGCACCGATCAAAGAACTGATCGATGCATATAAACTAAGCAGATTCTTAGACAGTCCGAAAGACTATGGTAAACCATGGTATGGACAGTTGATGGCAGGTCCTCAGATGATCGCTTACCTTCTGCAAGTCAATTACTGGCTGGAAAAATACCAGATCACATTGGATCTAAGTTAGCTAGATTAACATAAAATGTCTTAAAATATATAGCCATCCCGTAACTGTAAATGCACTAAACATCGTTGTTAACATGACAACACTGGAAGAAAGAGTTCCCTCATGTCCCATATTCTTCGCCATAACAAAACTACTTACTGTTGTTGCGGAACCAAGCATGATAAGGATGGCAACCAACTTATCGGTACGGAATCCAAGTTTCACTGCAATTGGCAGGAAAATGGCACAAAGACCAATAAGTTTCATAAAAGCAGCAATGGCAGATGGTTTGATCTTTCCAAAAGCTTTTTTGATATCGAAGGTAGCGCCCATCGCCATGAGTCCCATTGGAGTGGCGACATTTCCAATGCTTGAAATAACCTTTTTAGGGATTGCAGGCATTGGAATTTTTAATGCAGACCAGACAAGTCCAGCAACAATTCCGATAAGGATTGGGTTTGTCACGATTCCTTTGAGCGTTTTTTTCACAACAGTACGGTCAAGCCCACTTTGTCCAGGTTTAAATACAGATAAGACAACAACAGCCATCATATTATATAATGGTACACTTCCAATGATCATCAAAGGAGCCATTCCGGCATTTCCATAAATGTTTTGGATAAATGCGATTCCAAGGAGAGCAGCACTGCTTCGGTAAGCCGCCTGAATAAATTCTCCACGGACCGTTTTATCACCTAGCAGACAAGAAATCAGAAAAGAAATCGTAATACTGATTATGGTAACGATAAAACAAAACAGGACAAACTTAACATCCCAGACTTTTGAAAAATCAACCGTTGCAAGATCCTCAAATACCAAGACAGGCAAAGGAACCATAAAAACAAACTTATTCATTTTCGAAGCAAAAATATCATCAATCCATCCAATCTTTTTAAAGACAAGTCCTAAGATCATCATCAAAAAGACAGGAACTGTAGCGTTTAAGCTAAAGATTAAATTTTCCATAATTACTCACTTTCTGTAGTATAAGCTGAACTTTTCTTTGGTGTGATCAGATAGTTGTAGACAAAATGTTTCACTGCAACAAAATGTTTTCTCGTCCACACAAGACAAAAACCACTGAAAACAGGCAGAAAACATACAAGAGAACCAGTATGTCCAAAGTTTTTGCAAGATAGATAAGAAACGATAACACCAAAATGGAAACAAAGCAAAACAGAAGCGAAAAATTTCCATTTTCTTAAGGCGTCGGGATCTTTACTGCAAAGATATTCTGTTATAGATGTCGTAAACTGACGCAGGTTATTCGTAGAAAAAATTGTAGAGCAGGTAAATCCATCCCCACCCTTAAAGGAACACCACTGAATTGCCATTGCAAAATACAACGGATAGAGGGCAATGAAATCATTCAGATCCGATGGAAGAAAAGCAACGATCAAGGCTGCCATTGCATCTATAAAAAGACTGACATAAGGAAGATGCAGCCTTGTAAACTTCGGTAAGATCACCGTCAGTGATAATGCAAACATATAAATAAAAACACCAAGAAGTCGCACAAAGAAATTCGCATCCGGGTGTCCAGCAAGATCTGCAAATACAGAGATCAGATTCGAAGTCTGCGCAGAACCAAAGAGTTCATGATGATTAAGAATCGCAAAACCACCAAGAAATCCCCCAACGATTGCCATATTAAAATGGATCCAACGATCCATATCCCTACTACACATGAAAAAACCAGCTTTCTTTAAAATATTTCCAAAATATTATATATCCATCCAGAAGAATTGTAAAGATGAGGAAGAGATAAAAAAGAAGCAAAATTTTCATACAACAATGAAAATTTTATGGTATTATTACTGATAGAGTAGCTTATAAATGCAAAGATAAAAACGCAACGTGCAATCATTTATGTACTAGAGCTGGTAGGTAGCCCAGCCGTCCTATGCAAATAGGGTAAGTAACCTGCCCCTCCGGGTTGTCCATTCTTTGTTCAATTAATTTTAGGAGGGATTCTTATGGACAAAACAAATGGAAAACTGACGGTATATTTTGAAAAGCCATTTTGGGTAGGCATATTTGAGCGTATTGAAGATGGTAAACTATCTGTGGCGAAGGTAACATTTGGTGCAGAACCAAAGGATTACGAAGTGCAGGAATATATTCAAAAATACTATTTTAGTTTGAAATTCAGTCCGGCTGTTGAAACTGTTGTAAAGGATTTAAGAAGAAATCCGAAACGGATGCATCGAGAAGCAAAAAAACAGATGCAGGAAACAGGCATCGGCACAAAATCGCAGCAGGCATTGAAATTACAGCAGGAACAGAACAAACAGGAGCGTAAAGAGAAAAGTCGCAAGAAAAAAGAGACCAAAAAACAACGAACGTTTGAGCTGAAACAGCAAAAGAAAAGAGAAAAGCATAAGGGACATTAAAGTCCCTTGGTCTTTTCATAAGTGAATCATCTATATAAAAGACCTGTTGTTTGATGACAGGTCCTGTTTGTATGCTATAAATGCTTATTACCCAGCACCACCAGCAAAAAAATTCCAGCCACATAGAATTTATGTTCTTCTGAGTGAAGAAGGAACCATTTATAGATTAGAAATCAATACCGTTTAACATACATACCCACTTAAGTTTTTCAATCTTGTAATTGTCCACACTTTAGACTTCTGGTATATGATAAAAAATAAATAAACGATCGGAAGAGCAGCATTAGAATTTTGCCACGTTTTTTACGGATTCGCAGCCGGCTTGGTGCGTTGTTTGAGCTTCAAAGAGTTCTGGTTTGAATATCATTGAAGGCGAGTTACGCAAGGAAAGCCGGCGGATCAGCGATCTGTAAAAAACGTGAGAAAAATTCTCTAGCTGTTCTTCCGATCGTTTATTTATTTTTTATCATATACTCAAAATCTACAGTTGGCCAACTACAAATTAAAATTTCGCGATCATTTCCATGATCTCATTACTTCTCTGGACAAACTTCGTCATTTCGTCAGGAGCTAAAGTCGTATGGCTTAACATCGCAAGATCATATAACTGTTCGCAAATGATCTTCGCATTGTCGGCATCTCCATGCTCAAACAGATATTTCACAAGTGTATTATTTGCATTCAGAGTCAGAACCTGTGCAGGAGCACCAAACATATTAGGGTCCATACCAGGCATTGCATACATCTTCATCATATCCTGCATACGTCTGCTTTCTTCAGATAAAGTGATGATAGAAGAAATCTTTGCATCTTTTAATTTTTCAACGTGAACTTCAAGGTTTTCTTTGTTTAAAGTCTTTCTAAACAGGTCAGTTAAAGAAGTCTTGATTTCATCTAATTCTTTTTCATCTACATCTTCTTTAAGGGCATCTTCGACATCCGCATCGATACGTTTAAATTTGATATGCTGATTCTGCTGTTCGATCTGTGTGATAAATGCAGAATCAATGTTATGATTTAAAATGACAGCATCCATATCCTGTTCTTTGAACATATTGATATACTGGCTTTGCTGAATTTCATCTGTGATATAGTATAAAGTTGTCACATCATCATCGTTTGCAGGAGCTGGAACAAGGTCGCTTAATGTTACATATTTATGTTCCATATTCTTAAATAAGATGTAATCTTTGATCTTATCTGCGAATTTCTGGTCACGGATGAATCCAAATTTGATAAATGGACTGATATCATCCCAGTATTTTTCATAAGATTCACGGTCTGTCTTGCACATACCAGTTAACTTATCAGCAACTTTCTTTGTGATGTAATCAGAAATTTTCTTCACGAATCCATCGTTCTGAAGAGCACTTCTTGATACGTTCAGTGGAAGGTCAGGACAATCGATCACACCTTTTAATAACATTAAGAATTCAGGAATGACTTCTTTGATGTTATCGGCGATAAATACCTGATTGTTATATAATTTAATTGTTCCTTCGATAGAATCATATTCTGTATTGATCTGAGGGAAGTAAAGGATACCTTTTAAGTTAAATGGGTAATCCATGTTTAGGTGGATCCAGAATAATGGTTCTTTAAAGTCATGGAAGACTTTGTGATAGAAGTTTTTGTATTCTTCATCAGTACATTCATTTGGACGTTTATTCCAAAGAGGATGTGTATCACTTAAAGAAACAGGTCGTTTATTGATCTTAACAAGATCTTTTGCAGGGGAAACTTCTATAGTTTCTTTTGTACCGTCTTCGTTTTCTTTTTCTTCAGTTTTTGCATCTTCATGGATGTGTTCTACAACGACATCATCGTCTTTTACCTGATCTTCTGGGATTGTCTCAAATTCTTGTTCGGCACCTTCTACAGATAAGAAAATCTCTGTTGGCATGAAAGAGCAGTATTTCTCGATGATCTCTCTTGCACGGTATTCATTTGCGAATTCTGTGCTTTCTTCATTTAAGAATAAAGTGATCTCTGTACCAACCGTTTCTTTTGTACCTGTTGCCATTGTGTATTCTGTACCACCATCACAAGTCCAATGAACAGGTTCTGCTCCTTCTTTATAAGAAAGAGTGTCAATCGTAACTTCGTCCGCTACCATAAATGCAGAATAGAAACCAAGACCAAAATGTCCGATGATCTGGTCACCTTCTGTTTTGTCTTTGTACTGTTCTAAGAACTGAGTTGCACCAGAAAATGCAATCTGAGTGATGTATTTTTCAACTTCATCAGCAGTCATACCAAGACCAGTATCGATGAATTTTAAAGTTTTCTTCTCAGGATCAAGGATAACTTCAACTTTGTTTTTATGTCCTTCTGGGAAATTGTATTCTCCCATCATATCTAATTTCTTTAATTTTGTGATGGCATCACATCCGTTAGAGATTAATTCACGGAAGAAAATATCGTGATCGGAATAAAGCCATTTCTTAATGATTGGGAAAATATTATCGCTGTTAATGGAAAGAGTTCCCTTTTTGTTTCTGCCATAATTTGTACACTCCTTTATCTAAAAATATTATGATCTTAATCAAGTGTTCTATGTCAAATAGAACTTTTACAAAGAGTATTGTAGAACCAAAGTTGATAAAAGTCAAGTAAAAATTAGCACTCATGAAAAAAGAGTGCTAACAATTAACTGCCGGTGTTTTCTTTTTATATAAATACTAGTATAATAGAAAGAAAACAGTAAAAAACAAAATCAGAAAGAGACAACCAATGAACAAAATAAACTACCAAAAACAATTAGATAAAGTAATCGAAAACTTAGGAGAAACCAAACCAACCCTATTACTCCACAGTTGCTGTGCGCCATGTAGCAGCTATGTCATGGAATATCTCTCCCAATATTTTGATATCACCATTGACTACTACAATCCAAATATCGACTCCAAAGAAGAGTATGAAAAAAGAGTCCACGAACAACAGCGTCTGGTCAATGAAATGAATCTTCCTATTAAAGTGATCGATGTTGGATATGCCCCGCAGACTTTTTTTGATATGGCAAAGGGCTATGAACAGGAACCAGAAGGTGGTAAGAGATGTTATCGTTGTTACAAATTAAGATTGGATCAGGCGGCAAAACTTGCCCAAGAAGGTGGATATGATTATTTCACAACAACCCTTACGATTAGTCCATTAAAGAATGCTACATGGCTGAATGAACTTGGACAGAAAGCAGGAGAATTAGCAGGAGTCAGATTTCTTCCATCTGATTTTAAAAGAAAGGTGGTTATCAGAGATCTATTCAATTATCGAAAGAATATAATTTGTATCGTCAGAATTTCTGCGGATGTGTTTTTTCTAAAAGAGAGTGAAGAGCGGATGCATAAAGAAAAAACATATAAAAATACAAAAAAGTACTTGCAACGACAAAAAATATATGATAAAATTTTTACAATTTGTAGAGAAATATTTCTGAAATAAAAAATAACTTGGGTATTGGAAGGACAAGATCGCTGAATTTCCAATACTTAGCTTTGTAATTTTATTTTAGGGTATTTCTTTTTATATAAAATCAAGGGTTTTGGCAAAACTCTTATTTTATAAATAGGAAGTTAGTTCTTCCTGACAAAATACAACCCTATGAAAGAGACTTTTTAGGAGGAAAAATTACATGAACGCATTTTGATATTGGAAGACGGACACGTATTTGAGGGAAAAAGTTTTGGAGCCCAAAAAGAAGTGATCTGTGAAGTCGTATTTAATACTTCCATGACAGGCTATTTAGAAGTATTAACAGATCCTTCCTATCAGGGACAGGGAGTCGTAATGACTTACCCACTGATAGGAAATTATGGAGTATGTCTAGAGGACATCGAATCTGAAAAACCTTGGCACTCAGCCTTTATCGTAAGAGAAATCTCAAGAACTTCAAGCAACTTCAGAAGAGAAGAAGACTTAGAAGATTATCTGAAAGAATATGACATCCCAAGGTATTTGTGGTGTTGACACAAGAGCTATCACAAAGATCTTAAGAGAACATGGATGCATGGGTGGAATGATCACCACAAATCCTGATTTCAATTTAGATGAAATCCTTCCAAAATTAAAAGAATATACAGTAACAGATGCAGTAAAAACTGTTTCCAGAACAGAAAAAGAACATTTCAATGGAGATGGATTTAAAGTTGCATTATTAGACCTTGGAACAAAGAATAACATTATTCGTTCTTTAGAAAAACGTGGATGTGATGTAACAGTTTATCCAGCAGATACAACAGCAGAAGAAATTTTAGGAGATCAGCCAGACGGTATCATGTTATCAAACGGACCTGGAGATCCAAAAGAATGTGTACAGATCATCAAAGAGATCAAGAAATTATATGACAGCGAGGTACCTATCTTTGCAATCTGTTTAGGACATCAGTTGATGGCACTTGCAACAGGTGCAGACACAGAAAAAATGCGTTGGGGACATCGTGGAGGAAATCATCCGGTGAAAGACTTAAAGAGCGGAAGAGTTTATATTTCTTCTCAGAACCACGGATATGTGATCAAGGAAGAAACAATTGATCCAGATGTTGCAGAAGTTTCCTTTATTAATGTAAATGATAAAACAATCGAAGGATTAGACTATAAAAATAAAAACATTCGAACAGTTCAGTTCCATCCAGAAGCATGCCCTGGACCACAGGATACAGCTTACTTATTTGATGAATTTATGGATAGAATGAAAGGAGCAAAAAATGCCTAAGAGAGAAGATATAAAGAAAGTACTTGTAATCGGATCAGGACCGATCGTTATTGGACAGGCAGCAGAATTTGACTATGCAGGAACACAGGCTTGTAGAGCACTTCAGGAAGAGGGAGTGGAAGTAGTCTTAGTAAACTCAAACCCTGCAACGATCATGACAGATAAAGACATTGCAGATAAAGTATATATCGAGCCATTAACAGCTTCTGTCATCGAAAAGATCATTGAAAAAGAAAAACCAGACAGCATCCTTCCAACACTTGGTGGACAGGCAGCCTTAAATCTGGCCATGGAATTAGTAGAGAGCGGATACCTTGAAAAATCCGGAGTGAAATTGATCGGTACATCTCCATCTACGATCAAAAAAGCAGAAGACCGTTTAGAATTCCAGCAGACAATGGAAAAGATCGGGGAACCGATCGCCGCAGGACAGGTTGTTAAAACAGTAGAAGATGGTGTGGAATTCGCTAAAGTGATCGGATATCCAGCAGTACTTCGTCCAGCATATACACTTGGAGGAAGTGGTGGAGGAATCGCCCATAACCAGGAAGAATTAGAGACGATCCTTGAGAATGGTCTTCGTCTAAGCCGTGTAGGTGAAGTATTAGTAGAACGTTACATCGGTGGATGGAAGGAAATCGAATACGAAGTAATGCGTGATGAAAATGGAACATGTATTACAATCTGTAACATGGAAAACATCGACCCAGTTGGTGTTCATACAGGAGACAGTATCGTAGTAGCTCCATCTCAGACTTTAGGAGATAAAGAATACCAGATGCTTCGTACATCTGCATTAAACATCATCACAGAATTAGATGTTCATGGTGGATGTAACGTACAGTACGCATTGAATCCAGACAGCTTTGAATACTGCGTTATTGAGGTAAACCCTCGTGTCAGCCGTTCTTCAGCCTTAGCTTCCAAAGCAACAGGATACCCAATTGCGAAAGTAACAGCAAAGATCGCAATCGGATATACATTAGATGAGATTGAAAATGCAGTAACGAAGAAAACATATGCAAGTTTTGAGCCAATGCTTGACTACTGTGTTGTTAAAATGCCTAGACTTCCATTCGATAAGTTTATTCATGCAAAACGTACTCTGACAACTCAGATGAAAGCAACTGGAGAAGTTATGAGTATCGGAACAAACTTCGAAGGGGCATTAATGAAAGCAATCCGTTCCTTAGAGCAGCATGTGGACAGTTTGATCTTCGGTGATTACGATAAATTAACAGACGACGAGTTATTAAAAGAACTTGAAAAGATCGATGATCTTCGTATCTATGTGATTGCAGAAGCAATCCGTCGTGGATTTGATTACGATACGATCTTTAATATTACAAAGATCGATCGTTGGTTCTTAGATAAGATTGCAGTTTTAGTTGAGATGGAAAAGAAATTAGCCAAAGCTGATACATTAGACAAAGAATTATTACAGGAAGCAAAACGCTTAGAATTCCCAGACAAGGTGATCGGAAGCTTAACAGGTAAGACAGAGCGTGAGATCAAAGAATTAAGAAATGAATATAATATCCATGCAGCATATAAGATGGTAGATACATGTGCAGCTGAGTTTGATGCAGCAACACCTTACTACTATTCTTGCTATGATGGTGAGAACGAAGTGAAAGAAACATCCGAAAAGAAAAAAGTCATGGTACTTGGTTCTGGACCGATCCGTATCGGTCAGGGTATCGAATTTGACTTCTGTTCTGTACACAGTGTATGGGCATTAAGTAAAGAAGGATACGAGACGATCATCGTAAATAACAACCCTGAAACAGTTTCTACAGACTTTGATGTTGCTGATAAACTTTACTTCGAGCCATTAACAGCAGAAGATGTAGAAAGTATCGTAGATCTTGAAAAACCAGATGGTGCGGTTGTACAGTTTGGTGGACAGACAGCGATCAAATTAACAGAAGCACTGATGAAGATGGGAGTACCAATCCTTGGAACAAGTGCTGAAAATGTCGATGCAGCCGAAGACAGAGAATTATTCGATGAGATCTTGGAAGAATGCTGTATTCCAAGACCAAAAGGAACAACAGTATTTACATGTGAAGAAGCATTAGAAGTTGCTCATAAACTTGGATATCCAGTTCTTGTAAGACCTTCTTATGTACTTGGTGGACAGGGAATGCAGATTGCTGTATCTGATGAAGATATTACGGCATTCATGGAAGTTATCAACCGTTACGAACAGGAACATCCAATTCTGATCGATAAATATCTGGTTGGTAAAGAAGTCGAAGTCGATGCTGTTTGTGATGGAACAGATATTCTGATCCCAGGAATCATGGAACATGTGGAACGTGCTGGAATCCATTCAGGAGACAGTATTTCCGTATATCCATCTATCAATTTAACAGATAGAATTAAGAGAATCATTGCAGAATATACAAGAAAACTTGCAAAATCATTACATGTTATCGGACTGATCAACATTCAGTTTATCGTAGCAGATGATGAAGTATATGTTATCGAAGTAAACCCAAGATCCAGCCGTACAGTGCCTTACATCAGTAAAGTTACAGGTATTCCGATCGTAGCGTTAGCAGCGAAAGTGATCACTGGAGCTAAGATCAGAGATCTTGGATATGAACCAGGACTTCAGAAAGAATCTGAATACTATGCAGTGAAGAAACCAGTATTCTCTTTTGAAAAATTAAGAGGAGCAGAGATCAGCCTTGGGCCTGAAATGAAATCTACAGGTGAATGTCTTGGAATTTCTAAGAACTTCCATGAAGCGTTATATAAAGCATTCTTAGGAGCTGGAGTAAATCTTCCAAAATACAAGAAGATGATCTTAACAGTGAAAGACTCCGATAAGATCGATGCGATTGATATTGGACGCAGATTTGAAGCATTAGGATATGAGATTTTCTCAACAAAGAGCACTTGCAGAGTCTTAAATGAAGCTGGAGTTCATGCAAAACAGATTAATAAATTAGAAGAAGAATCTCCAAACTTGCTAGATCTTATTTTAGATGATAAAATTGACTTAGTCATTGATACACCATCTCAGGGTGTAGGTCGAAGCAGAGATGGATTCCTGATCCGCCGTTACGCGATTGAAACAGGAGTAACATGCCTTACAAGTCTTGATACGGCAGATGCTCTACTGACTAGTTTGGAAACAGGAAACAGAGATCAGCTCAGCGTAGTTGATATCGCACAGATTTAATTAAGAAGTAAGAAGGAGTGATGTTATGGGTCGATACACAAAACAGGATGTGATAGACCTCGTCAGAGAAAATGATGTCGAATTTATCAGACTACAATTTTCTGACTTGTTCGGAACAATGAAGAACGTCGCGATCACCGCAAGACAGCTTGAGAAAGCGTTGGATAATAAGTGTACATTTGATGGATCTAGTGTAGATGGATTTGTCCGTATTGAAGAATCAGATATGTATTTATATCCAGATCTTGACAGCTTTGCAATCTTCCCGTGGAATGCGGGAGGAAACCGCGTGGCAAGATTGATCTGTGATGTATACGGACAAGATGGACTTCCATTTGCTGGAGATCCAAGAAATGTATTAAAACGAGTGATGGTTGAGTGCCAGAAAATGGGTTATAAATTTAACGTCGGTCCGGAATGTGAATTTTTCTTATTCCACACAGATGAAGAAGGCCGCCCAACGACGGTTTCTCATGAGAAAGCCGGATATTTTGATGTAGCTCCGTTAGATTTAGGAGAAAGTGCCAGAAGAGATATGATCTTGAATCTTGAAGATATGGGATTTGAGATCGAGGCATCTCATCATGAAGTTGCACCAGCACAGCATGAGATCGACTTTAAGTATGACAATGCCTTAAGAACGGCCGATAACATCCTCACATTTAAATTCATCGTAAAATATATTGCTAAAAGACATGGACTTTATGCAAGTTTTATGCCAAAACCGATCACTGGAGTGGACGGTTCAGGAATGCATCTTAACATGTCTTTATGGAAGAATGGAAAGAATATTTTTGCTGATTCTAAGAATAATCTTGGAATCAGTGAGGAGGCTTTTCACTTCATGGCTGGAGTTATGGAACATGCAAATGAGATGTGCCTGATTACAAATCCACTGGTAAACTCTTATAAGAGAATCGTGCCAGGATATGAGGCACCTGTGGATGTTTCGTGGTCACCATCGAACAGAAGTCCACTTATCAGAGTACCAGCAGCCCGTGGAAGCGGAACAAGGCTTGAATTTAGAAGCCCTGATTCTGCTGCGAATCCTTACCTTGCACTGGCAGTCAGCCTTGCAGCAGGATTAGATGGGATCAAGCGCAAATTAACACCAGGAAAAGGTTCCATGAAGAATCAGTATGAGATGGCTGAGGGAGAAAAACAAGAAGCAGGGATTAATACACTGCCAAGAGACATGAAAGAAGCTCTTGAGATTTTCAAACAAAGCACTTATATGAAAGAACTTTTAGGAGATCATATTTTTAACAAGTATGTTGAAGCTAAGAGTGCTGAATGGGAGTCTTATCAGAAGTTCGTATCACAATGGGAAGTCGATCGTTATTTATACAAGATCTAATGATTGATATATACATGATACGGGAGGTGAGAAGCTTGGTAAACGTCATCGTTTTATTCCCGAAACAAGAAGTCGCCAGAAGCATTAGGAATCTTCTGGTAAGAAGTGGTTTTGAAGTGACCGCTGTATGTGCAACGGGTGCACAGGTAGTCCAGCGTATGGAAGGTGTTGAAGAAGGACTAGTCGTCTGCGGATACAAATGTTCCGATATGATCTACAGTGAATTAAGAGAATATCTTTCTGAAGAGGTCAAGATGTTGCTGATCGCTTCTCGCCAATATTTAGATGACTGCGTGTATCCGAATGTCATAGGACTTTCGATGCCGTTAAAAGGGTATGAATTAGTCGAGAAAACGAGAGAGATCGTTACCGAAATTTCTGAGAAGCAAAGACGAAGAAAACAACGTCCAAAACAACGTACGAGAGAAGAAGTCCGTCTTCTGGAAGAAGTCAAAGAATTACTGATGCAGAATAATCAGATTACAGAGAGTGAAGCCCACGCATATATACAACAAAGAAGCATGAACAGTGGAGTGGGTCTTATCGAAATGGCAAAGATGATTAAAGAATCATTAACATATCAAAACTAGGAGGAATTTATGTTTAAAATTAACGACAATTACTTGAAACTGCCTGGAAGTTATTTATTTTCTACAATTGCGAAAAAAGTAAATGCATATTCCGAGGCAAACCCTGACAAAAATATTATTCGTTTAGGAATTGGAGACGTAACACAGCCTCTGGCACCAGCGATCATTGACTCTTTACACAAAGCAGTAGATGAAATGGGACATGCAGAAACATTTCACGGATACGCACCAGACCTTGGATATGAATTTTTAAGAAATGCAATCGCAAAGAATGATTATCAGGATCGTGGAGCAGATATCAAAGCAGATGAAATCTTTGTAAGTGATGGAGCAAAATGTGATTCTGGAAATATTCAGGAAATCTTTGCACAGGATAACAAGATTGCCGTATGTGACCCTGTATACCCAGTATATGTAGATACAAACGTTATGGCAGGAAGAGCCGGAACATATGATAAAGCAACAGAAACATGGAGCGATGTTATCTACATGCCATGTACAGCAGAGAATAACTTCGCACCAGATTTCCCAAGCGAAGTGCCAGATATCATTTACCTTTGCTTCCCTAACAATCCAACTGGATCAACAATCACAAAAGACCAGTTACAGGGATGGGTAGACTATGCAAACAAAAACGGATGCGTGATTATTTATGATGCAGCATACGAAGCATATATCTCAGAAGATAACGTTGCACATACAATTTATGAATGTGAAGGTGCAAGAACATGTGCGATCGAATTAAAGAGTTTCTCTAAGAACGCAGGATTTACAGGAGTTCGTTTAGGATATACTGTTATCCCTAAAGATTTAAAATGTGGAGATACACAGTTACATGCGTTATGGGCAAGACGTCACGGAACAAAATATAACGGAGCTCCATACATCGTACAGAGAGCTGGAGAAGCAGTTTACTCTGAAGCCGGAAAAGCTCAGTTAAAAGAACAGGTTGGATACTACATGAACAATGCAAAAGTAATCTTTAACGGATTACAGGATGCAGGATACACAGTATCTGGTGGTGTCAATGCACCATACATCTGGTTAAAGACACCAGACAACATGACATCTTGGGAATTCTTCGATCATCTGTTAGAAGATGCCAACGTCGTTGGAACACCAGGATCAGGATTCGGACCAAGCGGAGAAGGATACTTCCGACTTACAGCGTTCGGTAACTATGAGAATACAGTCGAAGCTATTGAACGAATCAAGAGAATGTAATTTTTGAATATAAAATAAGAAAAAGGATGGAATGTCAGGGATTGATGTTCCATTCTTTTTTGTATGTTAAAATAGTAAATTATGCGGAATTTCTACCTGTTTTTTTAGACGAAAACTAAAAAATAAGATATATAATTGTTAGTTTTTTCTTGTATTCAATCCATTTTTTATATACAATAGAAGAAATAAAAAAACAAGATTTTCAAAAGAAGGAGATTTAAGACCAATGAAGAAGTTAGCTCTTGCTCAGGAATTAAAGGAAAATGCTTACCCAGGACGAGGAATCGTCATCGGAAGATCCAAAGATGGGAAGAAAGCGGTCACTGCATACTTTATCATGGGACGCAGTGAGAATAGCCGTAATCGTGTCTTTGTAGAAGAAGGGGAAGGAATCCGCACACAGGCATTTGATCCTGCTAAACTAGAAGATCCAAGCCTGATCATTTATGCACCAGTTCGTGTTCTTGGAGACGAGACGATCGTTACGAACGGGGATCAGACAGACACAGTATATGAAGGAAGAGAAAAGGGACTTACCTTTGAAGAATCTTTAAGAAGTCGTGAGTTTGAACCAGACGGACCAAACTATACACCAAGAATTTCTGGTCTGATGAAGATTAAAGATGGGACATTTCACTATGCAATGTCTATTTTAAAGAGCAACAATGGAAATCCAGAAAGTTGCAATCGATTTACATATACATATGAAAATCCAATCGCAGGAGAAGGACGTTTTATCCACACATATATGCATGATGGGAATCCACTTCCAAGTTTTGAAGGAGAACCTAAATTAGTAGTGATCGAAGAAGATATCGATGACTTCACAAATACACTTTGGAACAGCTTAAACGATGACAACAAAGTATCTCTGTTTGTACGTTATATTGATATTGCAACAGGAGAATATGAGACAAGAATCGTAAATAAGAACAAATAATCAGTCGATCAGCAGATCAAAGGAGAAGAAAAATGAAGGAATTAGAATTAAAGTACGGATGTAATCCAAACCAGAAACCATCAAGAATCTACATGGCAGACGGAAGTGAACTTCCAATTGAAGTATTAAACGGAAGACCAGGGTACATCAACTTTTTGGATGCATTTAATGGATGGCAGCTGGTAAGAGAATTAAAGAAAGCAACAGGACTTCCTGCTGCAACTTCTTTCAAACACGTATCACCTGCGGGAGCATCTGTAGGACGTCCAATGTCTGATACCTTAAAGAAGATCTACTGGGTAGATGATATGGGAGATTTATCTCCATTAGCATGTGCATATGCCAGAGCAAGAGGTGCAGACCGTATGTCTTCATTTGGTGACTTTATTTCTTTATCTGATGTATGTGATGCAGATACAGCACGTCTGATCAAGAGAGAAGTATCTGACGGAGTGATCGCACCAGGATACACAGATGAAGCACTGGAAATCTTAAAAGCAAAGAAAAACGGAAACTATAACATCATCAAGATCGATGAGAACTATACACCAGCACCATTAGAGCATAAACAGGTATTTGGTGTTACATTTGAACAGAGAAGACAGGAACTTCCGATCGATGATGAATTATTATCTAATATCGTGACTGAGAACAAAGAGATTCCAGAAGAAGCATTGATCGATATGAAGATTTCTTTGATCGTATTAAAATACACACAGTCTAACTCTGTATGTTTCGTAAAAGACGGACAGGCGATCGGAATCGGAGCAGGGCAGCAGTCACGTGTGCATTGTACAAGACTTGCAGGACAGAAAGCAGACAACTGGTGGTTAAGACAGTGTCCAAAAGTTATGAACCTGCCATTTAAAGAAAAAATCCGTCGTGCAGACAGAGATAATGCGATCGATCTTTACATTGGAGATGAATACATGGATGTTTTAGCAGACGGAGCATGGGAAAACATCTTCACTGAGAAGCCAGAGGTCTTTACAAAGGAAGAAAAGAGAGAATGGTTAGATAAATTAACAGATGTTACATTGGGATCTGATGCATTCTTCCCATTCTTTGATAACATTGAGAGAGCACATAAGAGTGGTGTAAAATACATCGCACAGCCAGGTGGATCTGTAAGAGATGACGCTGTCATTGACTGCTGTAATAAGTACAACATGGCAATGGCATTTACAGGAATCAGATTATTCCATCACTAAAAAGTTTCTTTATATAGTCATTGAACATGAAAAAACAGTATATGGTCTGAAGTATAATTTTTTGGACCATATACTGTTTTTGTAATATAAAAAATATGAAAAACAGGAGTTGTTATTTATTTAACGAGAAAGTTTATCGGTTAAGTATATTGTATTCAATTTTATTTTTGCTATAATGTAATTGAGTTAGATAGAGCTAACCAAAGGAGTTTTTATAATAATTTTAATCCAAAAGAAATGGAGGAGTTTTCAAAATGAAACAGTTTGAAGAATGGGAAGGATTTAAAGGTAGAATCTGGAAGGAAGAAATCAATACAAGAGATTTCATCCAGGAAAACTACACACCTTATGATGGAGACGAAAGCTTCCTTGCAGGATCTACAGAAGCAACAGATAAGCTATGGGGTATCTTACAGGGACTTCAGAAAGAAGAACGAAAAAAAGGTGGAGTTCTTGACATGGATACAGATATCGTATCTTCTTTAACTTCTCATGGACCTGGTTATATCAGCGAAGAAACAAAAGATTTAGAACAGATCGTTGGTCTTCAGACAGACAAACCATTAAAACGTGCATTTATGCCATATGGTGGTATCAAAATGGCAGAAGAATCTTGTCGTAACTATGGTTATGAACCAAGCGAAAGATTGCATGAAATCTTTACAAAATATTCAAAGACTCATAACACAGCTGTTTTCGATGCGTACACACCAGAAATGAAAAAAGCAAGACATAACAAGATCATCACGGGTCTTCCAGATACTTATGGACGTGGTCGAATTGTAGGTGACTACCGTCGTGTTGCTTTATACGGAATCGACTACTTATTAGAAGAAAAAGAAAATGATTTTGCAAACTGTGGATGCGGTGTGATGACAGATGATGTGATCCGTCTTCGTGAAGAGATCGCAGAACAGAAAAAAGCATTAAAAGGTATGAAAGAAATGGCTAAGATCTATGGATTTGACATTTCAAGACCAGCGAAAACTGCAAAAGAAGCAATCCAGTGGATGTACTTTGGATATTTAGCAGCAATCAAAACTCAGAATGGAGCTGCCATGAGTATCGGACGTGTCGCTACATTCCTTGATATTTATATCCAGCGTGACCTTGACAAAGGAATCATCACAGAAGAAGAAGCTCAGGAAATGATCGATCATTTAACAATGAAATTCAGAATGGTAAAATTCGCAAGAATTCCTTCTTACAACCAGTTATTCTCAGGAGACCCAGTATGGGCAACACTTGACCTTGCTGGTATCGGCGTGGATGGACGTTCCATGGTTACAAAGACTGACTTCCGTTTCTTGCATACATTAGAGAACATGGGACCATCTCCAGAACCAAACATCACGGTATTATATTCTTCTGATCTTCCAGAAAACTTCAAGAAATATGCAGCTGATATCTCTATTCGTACAAGTTCTATACAGTACGAAAATGATGATGTTATGAAACCAGTATGGGGAGATGATTATGCAATCTGCTGCTGTGTATCTGCAACTAAGACTGGTAAGGAAATGCAGTTCTTTGGTGCAAGAGCAAACCTTGCAAAATGCTTATTATATGCGATCAACGGTGGTGTGGACTGCAAATCAAAACAGCAGGTAGGACCTTCTTACAAACCAATCATGTCTGAATATTTAGACTATGACGAAGTCATGGAGAAATATGATGTTATGATGGACTGGTTAGTAGATCTTTATGTGAACACATTAAACTTGATCCAGTATATGCATGACAAATATTACTATGAAGCAGCGGAATTAGCATTAATGGATACAGAACTTGAAAGAACATTTGCAACAGGAATCGCAGGATTCTCTCATGCAGTTGACTCTTTAAGTGCGATCAAATATGCAAAAGTAAAAGCAATCCGTGATGAAGATGGATTAGTTGTAGACTATGAGATCGAAGGAGACTTCCCTAAATACGGAAACGATGATGACAGAGCTGATGATATCGCAGTATGGCTGTTAAGAACATTCTTAGCGAAGATCAAAAAACATCATACATATCGTAATTCTGAGCCTACAACATCTATCCTTACGATCACATCTAACGTTGTATACGGAAAAGCAACAGGAACAATGCCAGATGGTAGAAAAGCAGGAGAACCTTTAGCACCAGGAGCAAACCCAAGTTATGGAGCAGAACAGAATGGATTATTAGCATCCTTAAACTCTGTAGCTAAACTTCCGTATGAATGGGCATTAGATGGTATTTCTAATACACAGACGATCAACCCAGATGCATTAGGACATGAAGAAGGCGAAAGGATCAACAATCTTGTAAATGTTATGGACGGATACTTTGATCAGGGAGCTCACCACTTAAATGTAAACGTATTTGGTAAAGAAAAACTGATCGATGCGATGGAACATCCTGAAAAAGAAGAATATGCAAACTTTACGATCCGTGTATCTGGATATGCAGTTAAGTTCATCGACTTAACAAGAGAACAGCAGATGGACGTTATTTCCAGAACATGCCATGCAACAATGTAATTAGTGGAATAAAACTATGAATGAAAAAATAACCGGAAAAATCCATTCCATCGAGACTTTTGGTCTCGTGGATGGTCCAGGTGTGCGGTTTATCGCTTTCATGCAAGGCTGCCGGATGAGATGCAAATATTGTCACAATCCGGAGACTTGGCAGGAAAACTGTGGTGAAGACTGGCAGGCAGAAGCCCTCTTAAAGAGGGCTTTGCGTTACCGCATGTACTGGGGAAGTGATGGAGGAATTACAGTCAGCGGTGGAGAACCCCTTCTACAGATCGAGTTCTTGATCGAATTTTTTAAATTGGCAAAACAAGAAGGAATCCATACTGCACTTGATACCTCTGCTAATCCATATACAAAAGAAGAACCATTTCACAGCAAATGGTTAGAATTAATGAAATACACTGACCTTGTCATTCTAGACTTAAAAGAAATGGACGAGGAAAAACATAAGAAATTGACAGGCTGTCCAAACAGTAATATTTTAGCAATGGCACAGGAAATTTCAAACCTCGGAATAAATCTGTGGATTCGTCACGTGCTTGTCCCAGACTTAACAGACGATGAAGAAGGACTAGCAGACTTAAAACATTTTATCGATGGACTAAAAACAGTTAAGAGAGTAGAAATCTTGCCATACCATACACTTGGACTCTTTAAATGGGAAAAATTAGGGATAAAATACCCATTAGAAGGCGTAAATCCACCAAGCGAAGAAGCTGTAGCAAAGGCAGAAAAGATCCTTGGTATTGAGAAAGTTTCTCAAAAATAAAGGTAGACAAAACATCCAGGATAGGATATTATAATAACAGTTAGTTATGACTAACTAACATAAAACAAAAACAAAACATAACAAAGCTAGAAAATCTGACCAGACTTCCTTGGGTCGGATTTTTTATTTGGCTTTTTTAAGCGTGTTGAATATGTATGAGTCAATAAAAATGGATATGCGAAGGTTACAAGTGGATTATCAGTTTTTGGGCAGACAAATATAGATGAAAATGGAAGTGCTCAAAAATATGGAAAAGAATATAGTCCAAAATCTGGGGATAAATTCGTACTTAGTGTTGCAAAAGGTGAAACGGTAGTATTGACAAAAGAAATTAAGAAAAGTTTTAAATACAAAATAGAAAGTGGGGGTAGCACTTGAAGTAGGGTCTATTACACAAGGATTAGCATCAAGCATGACCGCAAAATATACAGGACCAACAACAAAAGGTACAAATACGAGAGAATATAGAGTGAAATTTTATAGACATAAAAGAAAACAGATAGAATACCGAAAAATAACAAATACAAAATTAAAAGAAGTAAATATTATATTTTCAATTCCGAGTAAATATTTGAAATATAATATAGATAAGAAAGTAAAATGAACTTTTATTAATTTATATCACAGATTTTTGTGAATTGGAATGTATTTATGGATGATTATATAGTATAAAATTGTAATATAAGAGTATTGATATTTCGCAAAAAATATAAGATACTGACATATGCACAAAATAAAACATTAAGGAGAATAACACATGAAAAAGAAATTATCAATACTACTTGCAGGGGTATGCCTAACAGCTGCACTATACAGCGCAGGCACAACTTACGGACAAAACAAAACCAACTCCGCCAAGCAGAAAGAAGACACAGTCACAACAAACAAATACCAAGGCGTAACGATCAAAGACAAAGCCAAAGGAAAAGTGACAAAACAACAGGTCAGAGAACTAAAAAAAGAACACTCCGGTAAAGATGAGAAAAACATCATTATCTGGGAAGCAGAAGAAGCGAAATAGAGGGGAAAGAAATGTTAATACCAGATCTAATTATACAACTTATCACAGTAGTTATTGGAGTGGTACTATATACAGCTATATTTAAAATAGTAAAAAATGTGATTCATAAAATAATACATTAAAGAGGACAGTATTAGTTTTAGGGAAACAGTTGTGATATAACCAACACATTTTATTATTCAATAGTTCTTTCCAATAAACTTCAAGTATGTAAGATATCATAACAATCAAATAGTTCCCGTCCACAACGATGAATAAAACGCGTGTTGTGGACGGGAACTATTTGATTGTTATGATATCTTATATACTCAAAGTCTATGGTAAAGAAACTATAAATTAAACATTAAAGCGGAATACAATAATATCCCCATCTTTCACAACATATTCTTTTCCTTCCTGACGTACAAGCCCTTTCTCCTTACAAGCCTGCATTGTACCATACTCCTTAAGATCTTCAAAAGAAACAACCTCAGCACAGATAAATCCACGCTCAAAGTCTGTATGGATCTTACCAGCAGCCTGAGGAGCCTTTGTACCTTCTTTGATCGTCCAAGCACGTGTCTCGTCTTCTCCGGAAGTTAAGAAACTGATCAGTCCAAGAAGAGAGTAGCTGGCAGAGATCAGTTTTTCAAGACCAGATTCTTCTAATCCAAGATCTTCTAAGAATTCTTTCTTCTCATCATCATCTAATTCAGAGATTTCCTGTTCGATCTGAGCACATACAACGAATACTTTCGCATCAACGTCTGCAGCATACTCACGGACAGCTTTTACATAATCATTATCTTCTCCAGCAAGTTCATCTTCGTTAACGTTTGCAGCAAAGATCACTGGTTTGATCGTTAACAGGTTGCAGGAATTTAAGATTTCCTGATCTTCTTCATCATCGACTTCGAATGTCTTAGCAAGCTTTCCATCTTCCAGATGAGCTTTTACCTTAGATAAGAATTCAACTTCGTGAGCAAGAGATTTATCATTTCTTGATCCTTTTGTTGATTTTGCGATACGACGGTCTAACACTTCGATATCAGAGAAGATCAGCTCGAAGTTGATCGTTTCGATATCACGAAGTGGGTTTACAGAACCATCAACGTGAACGATATTTCCATCATCAAAACAACGAACAACGTGAACGATCGCATCGACTTCACGGATATTTGCAAGGAACTGGTTTCCGAGACCTTCACCTTTGGAAGCTCCTTTTACAAGACCTGCGATATCAACGAATTCGATCGCTGCAGGGATCACTTTCTTTGAATGGTATTTCTCAGCCAGATAATCAACACGAGCATCTGGAACTGTTACGATTCCCACATTAGGGTCGATCGTACAGAATGGATAGTTAGCGGATTCAGCACCGGCTTTTGTTAAAGAGTTAAATAATGTACTCTTTCCGACGTTTGGTAATCCAACGATTCCTAATTTCATAATCTATTAATTTCCTTTCTCATGGGTATTTCTTAAAACAGACCTTGAAAAAATATCCAAGGTCATACTGTAGATAGTTTACCATAAGCGACTTGAAAAGAAAAGAGAAATGGGATAAGATATCTTTGATTTGAGTAACAAAACAAAGAAGAGACAAAACGAGGCTTTAGAAAGGAAGAAAAGTGATGGAACATCAAATCAGATTCCCACATTTAGGGATCGTACTGAAAAATGTCGGTGATGGAATCAATATTGGAGGGTTTGAGATCAAATATTATGGAATGATCATTGCAACAGGATTCTTGCTTGGATTGATCGTTTCTTATTACGCAGCAAAACATGAAAATAAATTTGATCCGGAATTAGTCTTTGACTATCTGATCACGATGATCATTCCGGCGATCGTAGGAGCAAGACTCTATTATGTGATCTTTTCATGGGATTATTATAAGAATCATTTATCAGAGATCATACAGATCAGAAATGGAGGACTTGCAATTTATGGAGGTGTGATCGCAGGTGCAATCACATTATATATCTTCTGCAAGAAGAAACATTTATCTATGCTTCAGTTTGGAGATGTGGCGGTAAAAGGGCTGCTTGTCGGTCAGATTCTTGGACGATGGGGCAATTTCTTTAACAGAGAAGCGTTTGGATCATATACCAACAGTTTATTTGCAATGCAGATTCCGACAAATTTCTTTATTGAACACGGAAGGATTGATGAAATCGTATCCAATGGATTGTATGATAAGGCAACTTATGTTGTATCTGGAAATGAAGCAGCAACCTTTATTCAGGTACATCCGACATTCTTATATGAATCTATGTGGAATCTTGTTTTACTACTGTTGATCATTTTCTTTTTTACGAAGAGAAAGAAATTTGATGGAGAATTGATCGCCATTTATTGTATTGGTTATGGAATCGGAAGATTTTTGATTGAAGGATTAAGGACCGATTCCCTGATGATCGGATCTACAGGGATCAGGGTATCCCAGATCTTAGCACTGATCCTTGCAGTATTTGGAACGGCATTTATCATATATAAAAGGAAGAAAATAACGAAATAAGACACAAAAAGAAGGGAAATCAAACCACTTTTAGGGAATCCCTTCTTTTTTGTGCAAAAAAACAAGGATTTCTAAGAAAAAACTAAGATTTGATTGTGGATTATTCCTTGCAATTTATAAGTCTATCGTATAAAATGAAATTTATAAGTGGTAAGAAGTGGTGGAAAGTGGTGATGTCCATGTTTATGGGGGAATTTAATCACACGATTGATGCAAAAGGCAGGCTGATCATTCCTTCACGATTCCGGGAAGAATTAGGTCAGGAATTTGTGATGACAAAGGGATTGGATGGATGCCTGTTTGTGTTCCCACAAAACGAATGGGAAAGTTTTCAAGGGAAGCTAAAAACTTTGCCACTTATTAATAAAGATGCCAGAAAGTTTTCGAGATTTTTCATGGCAGGGGCAGCTCCATGTGAGATGGACAAGCAGGGAAGAACCTTGATCCCAGCGACACTTCGGGAATTTGCCCAGATGAAGAAAGAAGTTGTATTAACAGGAATGGCTGACCGCATCGAGATCTGGAGTAAGGAGAAGTGGATTGAGAACAATTCTTATGAGGATATGGATGATATCGCAGCCAGCATGCAGGAATTAGGATTAAGCATATAAGTTAGGTGGATTATGGAATTTAAACACATTTCCGTTTTATTAGACGAAACGATCGAAGAACTACATATTAAACCAGACGGAATCTATGTGGATGGGACTCTGGGCGGAGGCGGACATGCATATCATGTATGCCAGAAACTATCAGAGAAAGGAAGATACATCGGGATCGACCAGGATGCGGATGCGATTGCTGCAAGCACGAAGCGGTTAGAATCGTTTAAGGACAAAGTAACGATCGTGCGTGATAATTATGTAAACATGCCGAAAGTGTTACATGATCTTGGAATCGAACATGTCGATGGAATCTTGTTAGATCTTGGGGTATCATCCTTTCAGTTAGATGATAAGGAACGTGGATTTACTTACAGAGAAGATGTTCCGCTTGATATGAGAATGGATCAAAGACAGTCACTGACTGCAAGAGATATTGTCAATGAATATTCCGAGATGGAACTATTCCATATAATCAGAGACTACGGCGAAGAGAAATTTGCAAAGAACATTGCAAAACATATCGTGAATAAGAGAAAAGAAAGTCCGATCGAAACGACCGGACAGTTAATAGAAGTCATCAAAGGTGCGATTCCGATGAAAGTCAGAGCCGTTGGAGGACATCCGGCGAAGAAGACATTTCAGGCGATCCGTATCGAATGTAACAGAGAATTAGACGTATTGAAAGACAGCATTGATGCGATGATCGATCTTTTAAATCCAGGTGGAAGATTATGTATCATTACCTTCCATTCTTTAGAAGACCGTATCGTCAAACGAGCTTTTAAGAAGAATGAGAATCCTTGTACATGCCCGCCAAACTTCCCAGTATGTGTATGTGGCAACGTATCGAAAGGAAAACAGTTAACAAGAAAACCAATCATTGGGGAAGAAGAACTAGAGTACAATAAGAGAGCAAAAAGTTCCAAGCTTCGAGTATTTGAAAGGGCAGAATAAGGGAGAGTATCAATGGACAAGACGAGACAAGAACGATATAACATGATCTATGGCAATACAGCAAGGAAGATAGAAGATCTTGCTGCAGAGCCAGTGCGCAGACAGCCAAGGAAGACAAGACCAAGAAGAGAACATCAGGTAAAGGAGTCAACAAGACAGAATCAGAAGAGAGCAATGTCAATCGATCTGGCCTTTATCAAGGTATTAGTTGCGGGACTTTGTGTGATCGCAGTTGCAAGTTTCTTTTATCTGTCAGAGCGTACGAAAGTTTTGAATCAAAAAGCGGCTCTTACGGATGCAAAGACACAGTTGAACACGCTGCAGGTAGAGAATGAAGATCTGAATCTTGAGATTGAACAGAGTATTCGTTTTGATACTGTAGAAACTGCGGCAAAGAAATATGGAATGGTGAAACCAGATTCCAAACATACTCTTCGTTATGAGAGCCAGGATGCAGAATACATACGCCAGTACGGGAAGATACCAAAAGCAGACTAAGAGGTGGCAAACTTGAAGAAAAGAAGAAAACCTATCAAACGATTAAATGATGCTATGAAACGACGTACGATGATCGCGTGCGGAATCATAGCACTTCTTTTGTTCTACTGATTGGAAGATTGATCTATTTTAGTATATTTAAGAACGGAATTTACAAAAGACAGGTATTATCACAGCAGAATTATTCTAGTGAAACGCTTCCGTATAAAAGGGAGATATCTTAGATCGTGATGGAAATACATTAGCAACCAGCCAGAAGATGTATACATTGGTTTTAGAACCAAAGAATATTTTAAGATCCGAAGAGGTACAGAAATCAACCATTGATGCACTTCATAAATATATGAAGTTAGATGAAGATAAGCTGTTAAAATTTATAAAAGACATAAAGATTCTTACTATTCTGTATATCGAGAAGAACTTTCTTATAGTCAGATCGCAGATCTGAAAGATTTTATCGCTTCAGACAAAGCAGAGAATGTCTCAGGGATCGTATTTAATGAAAAATACAAACGTCGTTATCCGAATCAGTCACTGGCAAGCAGGTCATTGGCTTTATATCAGACGGTACGATCGGAACTGGAGGGATAGAGCAGTATTATAACAGTACTTTATCAGGCGTCGATGGAAGAAAATATAAATATTTAAACGAAGAATTAGAACAGGATAGCTCCATTGTGGAGCCAGAGAATGGGAAAACAGTTGTCACAACGATTGACTCCAATATTCAGAAACTGGCAGAAGATCAGCTTTCTAAGTTTGAAAAGAAATATGGAAGTAAGGGAAGCAGCATTCTTGTGATGAATCCCAATAATGGAGAGATCTATGCAATGGCAAATTCTACTTCCTATAATCTGGAAAGCCCAAGAGATGATAAGAATCTCTTAAAGAAATACTCACAAAGTCAAGTTAATAAGATGAGTGAGAAAGAAAAGACAAAAGCATTTAATGAAATCTGGAAGAATCCAATTGTATCAAATGCTTTTGAACCAGGTTCAACATATAAGCCATTTACGGTAGCAGCTGGTCTTGAAGAAGGAATCTTAAAGGGCAATGAAACTTATTATTGTGATGGATACCAGAAGGTTGGACCGCATACTATCCACTGTTCTCATAGAAGCGGACATGGATTGATCACGTTGTCTCAGAGTATTTCATTATCGTGCAATGATGCATTGATGCAGATTGCAGCCAAAGAAGGCAAGAATGTATTCGCAAGATATCAGAAGAATTTCAATTTTGGGAATAAGACAGGGATCGATCTTCCTGGAGAAGCACAGACAGCATCGCTTCTTCATGATGCAAAAGATATGACAGCCGCAGATCTTGCCACAAGTTCTTTTGGACAGTCATTTAACTGCTCTATGATCCAGATGGGAAGTGCATTTTGTTCTCTGATCAATGGAGGAAATTATTACAAACCGCATGTGGTCAAACAACTTCGAAGCAGTAATGGAGAAGTTGTCAGCAATATAGAGCCGACGTTAGTGAAACAGACGATCTCAAAAGAGACATCGGATAAATTAAGAAAATACATGAAAGAAACTGTTGATTCAGGAACTGGAACAAAGGCAAAGATGAAAGATTATACAGCTGGTGGTAAGACTGGTACTGCACAGAAGATTCCAAGAAGTGCAGGAACTTATATCGTATCTTTTTGTGGATTTGCTCCAGTGGAGAATCCACAGGTGCTAGTTTATGTTGTGATCGATGAGATTCAGAGGGATTCTCAGACGAATACAGGACTTGCAGTTGAGATCGCAAAGAAGGTATTAGAAGGATCACTCAAGGAATTAAATGTTGCGAAAAGCAGCAAAAAGTAATATCATCATTTTATTTTCATAATCTTTATATTAAGACAGGGATCATGGAGATAAAATGAGAACGAAAGCAAAGAAAAAACTGTTGCTTGTCACGGCTGCATTTTTCACAGGGTTTTTGGTTGTGACGATAAAACTTTCTTATGTGATGATCGCTCAGGCGGATAAATATTTAAGTTTAGCCAGAAACCTGCATCAAAGAGACCGAGAGATTAAAGCGCCAAGAGGCAGTATTTACGACAGAAATGGCGTAAAGATCGCTTCGAACAAAGCAGTCTATTCGATCTCTGTGATATATTCTCAGGTGACCGACAGGGAAAAAGTAATAAAGGTCTTATCTGAGAATCTTAAGATCAAAGAATCTTTGATCCGAAAAAAAGTATATAAAAATTCAGTAAGGGAAAAAATTAAAAGTAATGTAGAAAAAGACATCGCAGACTGTATCCGTAAGTTTAAACTTGACGGGGTCAAGGTGGATGAAGATTACAAAAGAGTATATCCATATAATAACCTGGCATCGAAAGTTCTTGGATTTACAGGAGGAGATAACCAGGGAATCATTGGACTGGAGGTTTTTTATGATCAATATCTTAAAGGAAAGTCCGGAAGGATCCGGACACTGACAGATGGAAGTGGCATAGAAATCGATGGAGCATATGAAGAGAGGGAAGAACCAGTTGCTGGAGGGGATCTTTATATTTCGCTTGATGTGAATCTGCAAAATTATGCCGTGCAGGCATGTAAGAAGGTGAAGAAAGAGAAGAAGGCAAAACAGGTATCCATGATCTTGATGAATCCACAGAATGGAGAAATCTATGCAATGGTCAATGTTCCAGAATATGATCTGAATGATCCTTTTTCTTTGTCAGCAAAGAAAAGAAAGGCAAATAGTAAGAAACAACAGGAATATCTCAATAAGAAGTGGCGGAATTCCTGTTTAAATGATACTTATGAACCGGGATCGGTCTTTAAGATCGTAACGGCGACTGCAGGACTGGAATCATCGAAAGTCAGTGTGAATGATCATTTTAATTGTCCAGGATTTCGGATTGTGGAGGATCGCAAGATCCGGTGTCACAAAGTCGGAGGACATGGAAGTGAGACATTTAAAGAAGGTGTTATGAATTCCTGTAATCCAGTATTTATGGATGTCGGTGCCAGAGTTGGTGTGGATGGAATGTATCAGACATTCCGCCAGCTTGGACTGTTTGAGAAAACAGGGATCGACCTTCCTGGAGAAGCATCTTCGATCATGCATCAAAAGAAGAATGTCGGTGCAGTTGAACTTGCAACGATGTCTTTTGGACAGTCCATACAGATCACACCGTTACAGCTGTTAAGAGCAGTCAGTGCGGTGATCAACGGCGGGAAGCTGATCACACCGCATTTTGGAAGATATGTTCAGAGGCAGGATGGAACAAGATTAAAAGCTTTTTTTTATTCAGTGAAAGAAGGTGTCATAAAAAAACAGACATCGGAGACGATGAAAGAATTGTTAGAAGCAGTTGTTTCCGATGGATCAGGAAGAAACTGCCGGATGGATGGTTTTTCCATTGGGGGGAAGACGGCAACCAGTGAGAAACTTCCAAGAGGAAATGGAAAATATATTTCTTCTTTTTTAGGATTTGCGAAAGCAGACAATCCTGCGATCATTGGGATCGTGTTGATCGATGAACCACAAGGAACTTACTATGGAGGAACGATCGCAGCCCCTGTGATGAGAAGTGTGTTTCAAACTGCACTTCCATACATGGGGATTTATAAAGAATATACGCCAGATAAAAAAGAACCGTAGACGAAACAAGAACAAATGAGGTGGCGACATGAATTATGGTATTGTAAAACCAGTTTTAATTGCCTTTTTTATCAGCGTACTTCTTAGCCCGATGATGATCAGGTATTTACACAAATTAAAATTCGGTCAGTTTATCCGGGGAGAAGGACCCGAATCACATCTGAAGAAATCAGGGACTCCGACGATGGGAGGACTGATCATATTACTTGGAATCGTAATCGCATCGTTATTTTATGTTAGAAGATATCCGATGATCATCCCGGTGCTGTTTGTGACGCTGGGATTTGGATTTATCGGATTTATCGATGATTACATCAAGGTAGTTATGAAAAGGAACCTGGGACTACGGGCCTGGCAGAAGATGTTTGGGCAGATCATAGTCACAGGAATCTTTGCGTATTATTTGATAAATTACACGCAGACAGGAACTTCGATGCTGATTCCTTTTACACATGGTAAATATTTAAACCTTGGAGTATTTTTTATCCCAGCGGTTTTTATCATTTTGTTAGGAACTGTGAATGGAGCTAATTTTACGGATGGATTGGATGGACTTGCATCAAGTGTTACGGTATTGATCGCAACATTTTTTACAGTGGCAGCCATTGGAATGGGGCATAATGATCTGGCAGCTGGAATCTGGCCGGTATCTTGTGCGACGGTTGGCTCACTTCTTGGTTTTTTAGTATTTAATGTATATCCGGCGAGAGTGTTTATGGGAGATACAGGCTCGCTTGCACTTGGGGGATTTGTGGCAGCAACAGCATTGATGCTTCGCCTGTCTTTATTTATCCCAATTGTTGCATTGATCTATATGATCGAGGTATTATCTGTTATGGCACAGGTATTATATTTTAAAATGACAAAAGGAAAAAGATTATTTAAAATGGCACCGATCCATCATCATTTTGAATTGTCAGGATGGCCAGAAACAAAGGTTGTAGCAATCTTTGCGATCACCACGGCAGTTTGTTGCCTGATCGGACTGGTAGCGATTTAGTAAGGAGAAAGAAATGATAGATACAAGCAAGAAATTTTTAGTAGCAGGAGCAGGAAAAAGTGGAATTGGTTCTGTCAATCTGCTTTTAAAAACAGGTGCAGATGTCAGTCTGTATGATGGAAAGGAAGACCTTGAGAAAGAGGCACTTTATGAGAAATTATATGAAAAGAAAGAGATTCCATTGATCTTAGGAAATATCACAAAAGAAGATGTAAGTAAGTTCGATCTATTAGTGTTAAGTCCTGGGATTTCAGTAAATGCACCGATCGCACAGATGTTTCGTGATCAGGAAAAGCCAGTATGGAGTGAGATTGAATTAGCATATCAGGCATCCAAAGGAAGAATCGCAGCGATCACAGGAACCAACGGAAAGACAACGACAACAGCGCTGACTGGAGAGATCATGAAAGGATATTATGAAAGCAGTTTTGTTGTCGGAAATATCGGAATTCCATATACAAGTGTTGCGCTTGATACAAAAGAGGACAGTGTAACAACTGCAGAGATCAGCAGTTTCCAGTTAGAAACGATCGTTGATTTTAAACCGGATGTATGTGCAGTTCTTAATATCACACCAGATCATTTGGATCGTCATGGTACAGTAGAAGTTTATGCACAGACAAAAGAATCCATTGGAAAAAACCAGACAAAAGACCAGGTAATGGTATTAAATTATGAAGATGATACAACAAGAGCTATGGCAGACAGAGCGAATGGAACAGTTCTGTTTTTCAGTTTGCATCATAAAATAAAAGAAGGGGTTTCCATGGAAGGTGATGCATTTATCATCGAAGAAAATGGAAAGAAACAGATCGTATGTACATTAGATGATGTGAATCTGTTAGGAGACCATAATTATGAAAATATTTTAGCAGCGATCGCAGTGACTTATTCTATGGGGGTTCCAGTTTCATATATCAAAGAAGGAATCAAGAGGTTTAAAGGTGTAGAACATCGTATTGAATATGTGGATACAGTGAAAGGTGTTGCATACTATAACGATTCTAAAGGAACGAATCCAGATGCAGCGATCAAAGGAATCAAAGCAATGAACCGCCCAACATGGCTGATCGGTGGTGGATATGACAAGAAATCTACATATGATGAGTGGATCGAAGCATTTGACGGAAAAGTTAAAGAACTGATCTTGATGGGTGTAACAGCACCAAAGATCGCTGATTGTGCAAAAACACATGGATTTGATAAGATCAAGTTTGTTGATTCTATGGAAGAAGCAGTTTCATACATTGCAGGAAAAGCCCAAGATGGAGAAGCAGTTTTATTATCACCTGCATGTGCAAGCTGGGGAATGTTCCCGAATTATGAAGTCAGGGGAGATATCTTCAAAGATTGTGTCAGAAAATTAAAGGAGAACTAAAAAGTGGCAAATCGCATCAAAGAAAAATATATGGCCGGCAAAAGATACTTTGATTATCCGATGTTGTTTCTGGTAATATTTCTGATATGTTTTGGTCTGGTTATGATCTATAGTACAAGTTCATATAAGAGTACTGTCACATATGGAAATTCCTATCACTGGCTGTTAAGGCAGGCAGTTGCGATAGTGTTAGGTGCGGTTGCAATGGTTGTATGCTGTAAACTAGATTACCACATCATGAAAAGTGAGAAGTTTGGAAATGGCTGTTATTGGGCTAGTATCGTACTGTTAGTTCTTGTGTTGATCATAGGTGCAGCAAAGAAGGGTGCAGTCCGCTGGATCAGCATCGCAGGATTTCAGTTTCAGCCATCAGAAGTATCTAAGATCCTAGTTGTGATCTATCTCGCGAACAGATTATCAGCAAATGCTCATAAGATCCGAACATTCAAAGATAGTATCGTGATCGTTCTTCCAACGGTCCCGATCATTGCTCTGATCGTTACACAGAACTTAAGTACAGCACTTGTCGTGTGTTCGATGATCGGTGTCATGCTGTTTGTGGTAAGTCCGAAGATGAAAGAACTTATGTTAACAGCAGGCGGTGGAATAATACTCTTGTTCGTGTATCTGTTGACGGCAAATAGTTATCGAAACGAGCGTGTACAGATTTGGCTGCATCCAGAAAGTCACAAAAAGGGATTTCAGACGATGCAGGCATTATATGCGATCGGTTCCGGTGGGATTTTTGGAAAAGGACTTGGGCAGAGTATGCAGAAGATGGGATTTATTCCAGAATCACACAATGATATGATCTTTTCAATCATTTGTGAAGAATTAGGATTGTTCGGGGCAGTTTGTCTGATCCTTGTGTTTGTGGCACTGATCTTTCGGATGCTCTTGATCGCACTGAATACAGAAGACTTATTTGGATCACTGGTTGTGATCGGTTTTATGACACATATCGCAATTCAGGTATTCATTAATATCGCCGTTGTAACAAACACGATCCCACCGACAGGAATTCCACTTCCATTTATCAGTTATGGAGGTACATCGATCCTTGTTGTCATGATCGAAATGGGAATCGTATTATCAATTTCTAAGAAAATTCACATAAGATAAGGGTGAGTGTGATGGAAGAAAAAAAAGTCATCCGTATGGATGAGCATAAAAACAAGAATAAAGTACATAAACTATCGGGGAAGAAAATACTGCTTGGTATCGTTGCAGTTTTGATCCTTACGGTTGTGATCATTGCAGGGACGTGTAAAACAAAACAGATCAAAATTTCTGGATTAAGTTATTATACAGAAGCAGAAGTTAAAAAGGCAGTTGTAGAGAATGGATATATTGATAACTCGGTTGCATATTTCTTAAAATGTAAGATTGCGTCACCAGATCTTCTGCCATTTATAGATTCGATTCATGTAAGGATCAACCGGCCAGATACGATCACGGTCGAGGTAAAAGAAAAAAAGAGGGCTGGATGCCTTCTGTATAATGGAAAATATGTCTATTTTGATAAAAATGGTTATGCATTGGAAAGCTATGAAAAGAAATATGACGATGTTCCATTGGTTACAGGGCTTAAATATGATGAATTGGTCATGCAGGAGAAGATCCCAGTCAAGAAAGAGAAAGTTTTTTCTTATCTTTTAGAACTTACGACTGCAATTGATAAATATAATCTTCCGATCGATCAGATTTATATCAAAGAAGATGGAAATGCCTTATTGATCAGCGATAAGATAACGGTTGATCTTTATAATAAAAAGGATATTGATATCAAGATTTCTGAATTAGCAGGGATGCTTAAGAAAGTAAAAGGGAAAGGTGGAACTATTGACATGAAGTACTTTAGCGAGGACCACAAAATTGCTGTTTTTCAACCAAAAAAGAGTTGAAAAAACTTAGTAAAGAAGGTATCATTAAGTTAGTGTACAGAATTTAAGGGAGTCATTTTAACATAGATGGCGTGAAGGAGGAACAACGTGGTTGAGATTATGCCTAGTGTTGAGAACACACAAGCAAGGATTTTAGTAATAGGAGTCGGTGGAGCAGGAAACAATGCGGTAAACCGAATGGTAGATGAGAATGTCCAGGGTGTTGAACTCGTGGGTGTGAATACAGATAGACAGGCTTTATCTTTATGTAAAGCAGGAACAAAGATCCAGATCGGGGAGAAACTGACAAAGGGACTTGGAGCAGGAGCAAAACCTGAGATCGGGGAAGCAGCGGTTGAAGAGAATCGTGAAGAGATCACAGAATTGGTTCAGGGATCAGATATGGTATTTGTAACATGTGGAATGGGTGGAGGTACCGGTACAGGTGCAGCACCGATCATTGCAGAGATTTCCAAAGGACTTGGAATCTTAACAGTTGGAGTTGTGACAAAACCATTTACATTTGAAGGAAAGCCTCGTATGAACAATGCAATGTCAGGAATTGCACGCCTTCAGGATCAGGTGGATACAATGATCGTCATTCCGAATGACAAGTTGTTACAGATCTGTGATAAGAGAACAACGATCCCAGATGCACTGAAGAAAGCAGATGAAGTACTGCAGCAGGGTGTACAGGGAATTACAGATATGATCTACAACCCAGGATTGATCAATGTCGATTTTGCTGATATTCAGACAGTTATGAGAGATAAAGGTATTGCACATATCGGTATGGGTGTTGCAGACGAAGAACTTGAAGCAATCAAGACAGCGATGGAAAGTCCATTGCTTGAGACAACTGTTGCAGGAGCTACAGATGTGATCGTCAATTTCGCAGGAGCGGTTGGAATGTTAGAAGCACAGCAGGCTGTGGAATACTTGAAAGACGAAGCAGGAGACGATGTCAATGTCATTTTCGGTACAGTCAATGCAGATTTTGGAGATCAGATCAGTGCAACGATCATCGCAACAGGAATCAAATCCGCAGATATTACAGGGAATGCAAGAACTGGATTTGCTGCAGCGAAGAAGCCAGTACAGCAGACACAGCAGGCTCCGGAATTTTCAGGGCAGCCATTACATAATGGAAAGGTCATGGAGGAAGAACAGCCAGTACAGACAACAAGCTATGTTTCTGAACCTGAGATGAAAGAGATCGAACAGGAAAGCTCTAAGATCAACATACCAGAGTTCTTATTAAAGAGCAGAAGAAGATAATTTCTTAACAGATAAAAGACAGAATAAAAGCGTGTAGGATTTCAAAGATTCTACACGCTTTTTCATATCATAGGAAATTCCGATGGAATCTCCTATGCAAAGATTCTTTCTTAACTGCTGATAAGCAGGTTATTCGATATAATCTCCACGGCTGAATACAAGCTGATAATCAATACTGGCAAGACGTCTTCCAAGACAGCCAGCACATTCAGCAGCTTCCTCTCCGGTGCAGATCTTATTGTCATATAAAGAATAATCTTTTCTTACTGCAACAGGAGAAAGATTCGGCATAACAACATTTGCACCTGCAAGAATTCCTTTTCTCTTCCACGAGGATCAATCGTACCAAGTGCTGTTGTGGAAGGAAGCAAAAGATGAGGATTCATCAGACGAAGAATACTCACAAGGTATGTGGTAAGTTCCACACTTCCAGAAGGGAATTCCTTAAATCTTGTATCGTGATGTGGAACAAAGGACCGATTCCGACCATCTGTGGGTCAAGTTCTTTGATAAATAGCAGGTCGTCTGCAAGATTCTCAACCGTCTGATAAGGGGCTCCAACCATAAATCCAGTTCCTACAGCATAGCCGATTTCTTTTAGATTCCACAGACACTGGATCCGGTTTTCTAAAGAAAGACTTTCTGGGTGGAGTTTCTGGTAAAGCTCTAGGTCAGCAGCTTCATGTCGAAGCAGATAACGATCAGCCCCTGCATCATATAATTTTTGATAACTTTCTTTGGAGCGTTCCCCAAGAGAAAGTGTGATGGCACAATCAGGGTAGCGCTTTCTGATCTCTGCCACGATAGGAACCATAATTTCATCTGTATAATGAGGATCCTCACCGCCTTGAAGAACAAAGCTTCGATATCCAAGCTGGTAACCATTCTCACAGGCAGAAAGAATTTCCTCTTTGACAGACGGTAACGATTTGCATTCGGATTGCTGCCTTGAATTCCACAGTAATAGCAGTTATTTTTGCAGTAATTCGTAAATTCTACTAATCCACGTGGAAAAACACCATTTCCATAGATATTTACAGCTTCTTCTCTGGCAAGAGAGGCAAGATAAGATGCGCTTTCTTCGTTCCGTTCTTTAATAAGTGTGATAAATTCTTCTTTGTCAATGTATGCTTTTATGCAAACGATCAATTAGTTCGTGTAAATTCATAATGTCCAACTCCTTTTCTGGTCTATAAGAAATATAACATATAATAGAAGAAAAGCCAAAGAATATCGTTGGTACAAAATAATAAAATTGCAACTTTTCATTGAGTGTGATAGAATAAAAGTTAATCTTGGCATGCTTTATAAATGCCATGGAAACTGATACAGAAAGATACTAGAAAGAAGGATATAAATGAAGCGCGAAGATGTGAGAAATATTGCAATCATTGCCCATGTCGATCATGGTAAGACAACATTAGTAGACGAGATGTTAAAACAGAGCGGAATCTTCCGTGACAATCAGGAAGTCGCAGAGAGAGTCATGGACTCAAATGACATCGAGAAAGAAAGAGGAATCACGATTCTGTCTAAGAATACAGGAGTTATGTATAATGGAATCAAGATCAATATCATCGATACACCGGGGCATGCTGACTTTGGTGGAGAAGTAGAACGTGTACTGAAGATGGTAAATGGTGTTGTATTAGTTGTTGATGCATTTGAAGGACCAATGCCACAGACAAAGTTTGTATTAAAGAAAGCATTAGAGCTTGATCTGTCTGTGATCGTATGTGTCAATAAAGTAGACCGTCCAGAAGCAAGACCAGATGAAGTTGTCGATGAGACATTAGAACTATTAATGGAATTAGATGCAGGGGATAAACAGCTTGACTGTCCATTTGTATTTGCATCAGCCAAAGAAGGATTCGCAACATTAGATCTTGATGGTGAGAAGAAAGATATGAAACCATTATTTGAGACGATCATTGAACATATCGAAGCACCAGAAGGTGATCCAGAGAAACCATTACAGGTATTGATCAGTACGATCGACTACAATGAATATGTTGGACGTATCGGAATCGGTAAAGTAGATAATGGTGAGATCGCGGTCAACAAAGAATGCATCGTAGTGAATGCTCATGACCCAGAACGTAAAGAAAAGTCCGCATCACAAAATTATATGAATTTGAAGGACTTGATAAAGTAGATGTAAAGAATGCACAGGTAGGATCTATTGTAGCGATCTCAGGAATCTCAGATCTGTCAATTGGAGATACGATCTGTGATGTGGATGGAGCAGAAGCAATTCCATTCCAGAAGATCTCAGAGCCAACGATCTCTATGCAGTTTATGGTAAATGACAGCCCTCTTGCAGGTCAGGAAGGTAAATATGTTACATCAAGACATATCAGAGACAGATTGTTCAGAGAATTGAATACGGATGTCAGCCTTCGTGTGGAAGAAAGTGAGAATCAGGACAGCTATAAAGTATCTGGACGTGGAGAATTACATTTATCTGTATTGATCGAGAACATGCGTCGTGAAGGATATGAATTTGCAGTCAGTAAAGCAGAAGTATTATATCATTATGACGAGAATGGTAAGAAATTAGAGCCAATGGAGATTGCCGTCATTGATGTTCCAGAAGAATTTACAGGGGCAGTTATTGAGAAGTTAAGCCAGAGAAAAGGTGAACTTCAGAATATGACAGCAGCCAATGGAGGTTATGCAAGACTTGAATTCTCTATCCCATCCAGAGGACTGATCGGGTATCGTGGAGAATTTATGACAGATACAAAAGGAAATGGTATCTTAAATACACTGTTTGATGGATATGGACCATACAAAGGGATATCCAGTATCGTAAACAGGGATCATTGATCGCATATGAAGCAGGAGAAACGATCACATATGGTCTGTTTAATGCACAGGAGAGAGGTACTTTATTTGTAGGACCGGTGAGAAAGTATACGGTGGAATGGTCATCGGACAGACTGGTAAAACAGAAGATATCGAGATCAATGTATGCCGCAGCAAGAAGCTTACAAATACACGTGCTTCAGGATCAGATGATGCATTAAAATTATCTCCTCCAAAGATCTTAAGCTTAGAGCAGGCATTAGAGTTTATCGATACGGATGAATTACTTGAGATCACTCCAGAGAATATCCGTATCCGCAAGAAGATCTTAGATCCAACAATGAGAAAACGTGCAAAATTCTCATAAGATCATGCACGGTATGAAAGCCGTTTAAAACATGTCGAAAAAGTGACTAACTTTGTCGAAGGATTTTTCTTCTAATTGTGTCAAAATTGGAATACGATTTAAAGTATACTAATAGAACACAAGAAGGAGAAAGAGTATGACAGAGCAGGGAATCAATCATAATCAAGTGGAGGTTTGCGGACGTATCAATTCAGCGTTTGAATACAGCCATGAGATTTTCGGAGAAGGATTTTATACAGTCAAACTTTTAGTAAACAGATTAAGTGAAGCAACAGACGAGATACCATTATTAATATCAGAGCGGCTCGTTGATGTGACAAAAGATTACAAAGGAATGCTTGTAAGAGCTTGCGGTCAATTCCGTTCCTTCAACAAGCACGAGGAGAATCGTAATCATTTGATCTTATCTGTATTCGTCAGAGATCTGGAATTTATAGAAAGTATGGATGGAGTCAGACCGAATCAGATCATTTTAGATGGATTTATCTGTAAGCAGCCAGTATATCGGATGACACCGCTGGGAAGAGAGATTTGTGACATCTTGCTTGCAGTGAACCGTTCCTATGGCAAATCCGACTACATACCATGCATCTGCTGGGAAGGAATGCGAGATTTGCAGGAATCTTGAAATCGGTTCAAGAATTCAGCTGATCGGAAGAATTCAAAGCAGAGAATATCAGAAAAGAGTTTCAGAAAATGAACTGATCAGACGAGTTGCATATGAGGTATCAGTAAACAAACTGGAGTTTCATGAAAAGGATGAAGAATAGTTGTATTTATAGTATCAGAAATGATATAATATCCTAAACCAAATATATTACTACAAAAGGAAGATTCTTTGAGGTGAAAAGATGGAAGGACGAGTGGAAATATACTGTGGCCAGCAGAGGGAAGACATCCTGTGCGATCGGCCAGTGTGTGAAAGCAGCCGGGCAGGAAAAGCAGATCATTATGGTTCAGTTCCTGAAAGGAAAGGAGACCGAAGAATTAAGCTTTTCAAACGTTTAGAACCAGAAGTACAGTTGTTTCGTTTTGAAAAGTACGAGAGATTGTATGAGGATCTGAATGAAGAAGAGAAGAAAGAACAAGATCATTTTATTTATAATGGATTAAAATATGCACATAAAGTCATAGATACAAGACAGTGCGACATGGTCGTTTTAGATGAAGTGCTTGGACTTTGGATCTTGGACTATTAAAGACCGAAGAACTGGTGGAGATGTTAGAAAATCGTAGTGATGACCAGACGATCATCATGACAGGACGGCAGATTCCAGAAGCATTGATTCCATATGCAGATGCAGTATATGAGATCAGTACGATCAAAGAATCTTAATGTTGATGCTACATAGGATGATAGGAGGAAAGAAAAATGTCAATTTTACAGGTGCAGGTGTTGCATTAGTGACACCATTCAAAGAAGATTTATCGGTGGATTATGATCAGTTAGAGAAATTTATTGATTTCCAGATCGATAACGGAACAGACAGTATCGTTATCTGTGGAACTTCAGGAGAGGCTTCTACAATGTCTCATGACGAACAGATCGAAGTAGTCAGTGCATGTGTTTCTCATGTCAATGGAAGAGTTCCAGTTATTGCAGGAGCAGGAGCGAACTGCACAGATGAAGCACTGAACCTTGCCAAGAGATCAGAAAAGCAGGAGCAGACGGACTGTTAGTCGTAACACCATACTATAACAAAGCAACACAGAAAGGTTTGGAAGAATATTATACAACAGTTGGTAATTCTGTAGACATTCCAATCATCATGTACAATGTGCCAGAAGAACAGGAACAAACATCCAGCCAGCTACAGCAGTGAAGATTGCGAAGAGTGTTGATAATATCGTAGCGATCAAAGAAGCAAGCGGAGATATCGGTCAGGTAGCAACTCTTGCAGCATTAGCAGACGGATGCTTAGATATTTATTCAGGAAATGATGATCAGGTTGTACCTCTTTAGCATTAGGTGGAAAAGGTGTCATCTCTGTATTATCCAATGTAGCACCAAGAGAAACTCATGATATGGTAATGAAGTTCTTAGAAGGGGACGTCAAAGGAAGTTTAGATATCCAGTTAAAATACATGGATGTGATCCATAACTTATTTAGCGAAGTAAACCCAATTCCTGCAAAACGTGCAGTAGCAGAGATGGGATATTGTAAAAATATCGTTCGCCGTCCATTAACAGAGATGGAAGAGGATCACGCACAGGTATTAATTCAGTCAATGAAAGAAGCAGGAATTCTTTAAGGAGTTACAAAAGATGGTTAAGATTATGATGCATGGCTGCAATGGAGTCATGGGACAGGTGATCAGCAAGATCGTAGAAGAGACAGAAGGAGCTGTTATGGCATGCGGTGTTGACCGTGTGGATGATGGGCACAACGATTATCCTGTATTTACAGATATCAATGCGTGTGATGTAGAAGTTGATGCGATCATCGACTTTTCCGCAGCACCAGCCGTTGATGGCTTACTGGATTTTGCAGTAGAGAGACAGATTCCAGTTGTGTTATGTACAACAGGATTAAGCGATGAACAGTTAGAAAGAGTTCATGAAGCAAGTAAGAAGACAGCAGTTCTTCGTTCTGCGAATATGTCATTAGGAGTTAACACATTATTCAAAGTATTAAAATCTATGACAAAGTTATTAGCAGATGCAGGATTTGATATTGATATCGTGGAGAAACATCACAGAAGAAAGTTAGATGCACCATCTGGAACAGCAATCGCGCTTGCAGAAGCTGTCAATGAGCCGTTGAATAACGAATATGAATTCGTATATGACAGAAGCCAGAGAAGAGAACAGCGTCCAAAGAAAGAGATTGGAATCTCAGCAGTCCGTGGTGGAACGATCGTTGGAGAACATGAGATCATTTTTGCAGGACAGGATGAAGTTATTGAGTTAAAACATACTGCATACAGCAGAGCTATTTTTGGAAAGGAGCAGTCAGTGCAGCTCTTTATCTTGCAGGAAAAGAAGCAGGTATGTATGATATGAGTGATGTGATCGGATAGGATCATATTTTAAAGAAAGATAAGAAAAGGAATGAAACAACAAAATGTTAGTTTCATTCCCTTTTCTGCATCAGAAGTTTTGTAAAAGTATCTCAATCAATGCACTTTCTTTGCTTTAGGATAGATGAGTTTCATTTTCTGGTCGTTATAATGGGTATCCAGATATCGTTCAAAGAAATTAGAAGCAGGTATTTTTGCCACGCTGATCATAACGGATCAAGGCAGATAGTGACATGAACATATTTAATACCATGAAAACGACAATGATCCATGTAAATACAGTTCCAAATGCAATCGGAAGTTTCTCGATCAGATTGGATAAGAAAGGATAAATCCTCTTAAACCAGACAACGGTTGCAATTCCCCAGAAGAAACAATAAAGAAGATTGATTCTTCCATTCAAGTTAAAAGGCATTTTACTGTAATCCCAGAAAACCTTTCCGAAGACGATTTCACTTAAAACGCTGCAGAGATATTCATAGGCGCCGCCAAGAAAAGTACCAGTTAAAATAGAAAGCTGTCTGAATGGTCTTTATAACGGTATAAAAGTAATGTAACACCAGCAAAGGCAAATCCCCACACAATGCTAAAAGGACCCCATACAAGGCTGCTCCTGCTCATCCAGACACCCATCTTCAAACGACAGAAGATCGTTTCAATGATATCTCCAAGCAAAGAACCGATGGAAAATAACAAAACACCTTATAAAACCGCATCCCGGCAAATACACCAGTCTTTGGGATCGTTGGCAGTTTTAATTTACGCTGTGGATAAGCACGTTCAACACGACGATCCACATAAGATGTTATCAACGAACTCAATTTCACGCTGATCTTTGTAAGATAAGCATCCGCAGATTCCCAACGTCGTTTATCGATATTTTTCCAAAGACAACGATCGTGGTTGCTAAAATATCAATGATCAGGACTGCAAGAAGGATAAAATGATAAGATGCCGGATAAATGGCGGGATCAGATGATAAAATTTAAAGAGCAGTGGATTGACAAACTTTACTCCGATATATCCTAAAAGTCCCCAGAAAACCGAATGGGACAGGCAGATGTAGCCATCAAGATTCCATTTATTTTGGAATAATCCCACCAGCGTTCATGGTAAAATGTTCAATAAAATGTCCGCCAAACCATTCAATGACTGTGGCATCGATCATAGCGGCAGCAAAGATCCATAGGCCGGTCATCTGATGCGTATTGATCGTAATAACGATAGCTCCGATTCCATAGGAAATACAAAGCGGTGAGTTGATAAAACCACGGTTTACCAAACGTTTCTGATGAAATGCTGATTGTACCACTTCTAAGATCCAGCCGATAAATGAGTAGATAAAGAAGAGAAAGCTTAGCAAAAATAAAGTTTTGATCATCATTTGTAAATGTCTCCTTTGTCGGATTTTGTATTCAGTATGTATAAGTATATGGAAAAATGATAAAAAGGCAAGAAAATAGAAAAATCTAAACGAAAATTTGACAATATATTAACGTGAGAAATAAAAATAATAAACTTGCGGGTAAAAATAGATAAAAAGAATGAATATAAATATATTTATGTTTAAATATAACAAAAATAGTGTTATAATAATAACGAGATGTTGATATCAAATGGTATTTTGACCATGGTATCATGATGAGAAATAGAGTTGATATGGAGGGAAATATTATGGCAGCAATTATTGGAAGTCCAACACGCTACATTCAAGGTAAAGGAGAGATGAAGAATCTTTGTTCTTATGCAGATAAATTTGGAAAGAATCTCTTTATTCTGACGAGTGCATCTGGAAGAAAAAGAGTAGAACCGGCGATCAATGAAGGAAATAAAGACAGCAATCTTGTTTATGATGTGTTCAATGGAGAATGCTGTATGACGGAGATCAACCGAATTATAAAGATCGTGGAAGAAGCAGGAAGTGATGTGATCATTGGAATTGGCGGTGGTAAGATTCATGATACATCAAAAGCGGTTGCCTATTATACAAAGAAACCAGTGATCATCGTGCCAACGATCGCATCTACGGATGCACCATGCAGTGCATTATCTGTTATCTATACAGATGAAGGTGTTTTGAAAAATATCTGTTCTTGCCATCAAGCCCAGATATGGTCATGGTAGATACCGATATCGTCTGTAAAGCACCAGTAAGACTGTTGATCTCAGGAATGGGAGATGCTTTAGCGACATATTTTGAAGCGAGAGCATGTAAAAGATCTGATGCAAGTAACTGTGTTGGAGGTAAATGTACATTGGCAGCAATGAATCTTGCTCAATTATGCTATGATACATTAATGGAAAATGGAGTACAGGCAATGATAGCAGCTAAAGAAGGAATTTGTACAAAAGCTGTGGAGAATGTTATTGAAGCTAATACTTATTTATCAGGAATCGGATTTGAGAGTGGAGGATTAGCAGGGGCTCATGCGATCCACAACGGATTTACAGCAATTCCAGAAACACATAAGATGTATCATGGAGAGAAGGTGGCATTCGGAACACTGGTTCAGCTGGTATTAGAAGATGCGGGAGAAGATGAGATCATGGAAGTGATTGATTTCTGCAGTGAAATTGGACTTCCTGTAACATTAAAAGGATTAGGAATCGAGGAAGTGAAACCAGAGCAGATCATGGAAGTGGCACGTCTTGCATGTGCACCAGATGATACAATGGGGAATATGCCATTTGATGTGGAATCAGAAGATCTGTATGCTGCGATCATGGGTGCGGATGCTTTGGGCAGATATTATACGGAAGAGTAGAATTATAATAGAAGATGTTTTTGAATCAAAATTAAATGATATATGAATAAAAGAAGTGATAGAATTTGGTGCGGAAGCCTTAAACTCTATCACTTCTTTTATATAAGTTTCTTTGTTCTGTGAATCTAGGTTGTTGCGTGTTGAACACGTCAACTCAATGCCTACTCTACAGTTACAGATTTAGCCAGGTTTCTTGGCTGGTCTACATCATATCCTCTAAATACTGTGACATGATAAGCAAGTAACTGTAATGCAACGGTAGAAGCAAATGTTGCAAACAGGTCGTCTGTTGCAGGAACCTGGATCAGATCATCATAGATTCCTTCGTAATTACTCATATCTTTATCTGTTACTACGATCACATGAGCACCACGAGCTTTTACTTCTTCAACGTTTGCCATTAATTTTGGTAAGACATTTTCCTGTGTAGCGATCGCAATAATAGGTACACCTTCTGTGATCAGAGAAATTGTTCCATGTTTCAATTCTCCGGCACAGTATGCTTCTGCATTTACATAAGAGATTTCTTTTAATTTTAAGCAGGCTTCACAAGCGATACCGTAATCTAATCCTCTTCCAAGATAGAAAGCAGAGAATGTATCTTTGATCTTTTCTGAGATTCCTTTGATATAATCATCCATCTTTAAGACTTCTTCAACAGTTCCGATCGCCTGTTCAAATTTATCACAGAAATCTTTCATCTGTTCATCTGTCATTAAGTTGTTAACTTCTGCAAGTTTTAATGCGATCAGATACATACCTGCACACTGTACAGAGAACGCTTTTGTACTTGCAACAGCGATCTCTGGACCTGCATGTGTATATAATACATAATCACTTTCACGAGCGATACTTGATCCTTTTACGTTAACGATAGAGATCGTTTTGCTCCACGTTCATTTGCAAGACGAAGTGCAGCAAGGGAATCAGCTGTTTCACCAGACTGTGTGATGACAACAACTAAAGTATGTTCATCTAAGATCGGATTCATGTAACGGAATTCAGAAGCTAATTCAACAGTTACAGGAATACGGATCATAGCTTCGATCAGATGTCTTCCAACTAATCCTGCATGCCATGCAGTACCACAAGCTGTTACGATCACACGGTTTACACCTTTAAAGATATCATCAGAGATGTTATCTGCACTAAAGTCAGCGTGACCATTATGGATACGAGGCATGATTGTATTATGAAGAGCCTCTGGCTGATCATAGATCTCTTTCTGCATAAAGAAATCATATCCGCCTTTCTGGGCAGCTGTTGTATCCCAGTCAACATGAAGCATCTTAGGTTCTTCAACCCCACCATCCATTGTGTATAATGTAATACTGTCAGCTTTCATGACAACGATATGTTCTTCAGGTACTACGAAATAATCTTTTGTATATTTTAATAAAGCAACCATATCAGAAGCGATGAAAGAACCATCTTCTGTATGAGATGCTACTAATGGACTTGCATTTCTCATGCAATAGATCTCCCTGGATGATCTTTGAACATAACACAGAAACCATAAGCTCCTTCTAAAGCTTTATCAGCTTCTTTTAACGCTGCAAATGGATCTCCATCATATAAAGAGTCGATCAGCATTGCTGCAACTTCGGTATCTGTTTCAGAAATAGCAGTAAATCCTTTTGTTTTAAGGAAGCAGCTAATTCTTTGTAGTTTTCAATGATTCCGTTATGGATCAGAGTTACATTTCCAGATACATGAGGATGTGCGTTAACTTCTGTAACACCACCATGAGTTGCCCAGCGAGTATGTCCGATACCGCATGTTCCAGCAAGGTCAGCAGTAGCTTCAACTTTCTCACGAAGTGTTGCAACTTTTCCAGTTGTTTTACGATCTTAGTTTCTGATCCATTATTTACTGCGATTCCGGCACTGTCATATCCTCTGTATTCTAACTGCTGTAATCCATCAACTAAAATTCCAGGTGCCTGTAAATTTCCAGTAAATCCAATAATTCCACACATAATATAAATCTCCTTAAAATTGCGCAAAGAAAATAAAAGGAAGTATAGATATGTAAAAACTTCCAAATAAATCTTTTGTTTTCTTTTCTAAATCATATGCGGTTTTGTCCAGATTATACTGCCTCTGTTTCATGATCACTCATGGGTTTACTCAGTATATCACGTAGTCTGGAGCTGCGGGAAAGCATCCGCCGAATCTTTCGATTACTTTCCTCCTCGTTAACCTTCCTATCAGAACCTCATCGGTCTGTTTCCGTATCAGGAAGGTGCATGGCGCTTAAATTCTGTAAAACTCCCTTCGAACATATTTTGTCAAAACTCAAAACCCAAAGTTTTTAACGCTAGTGATTTTAACACGGAATATGTGTGAAGTCAAATGAGAACGTTGTATTTTATAAAAACTTAATAAGTTTATGTGAATGAAATGAATTTACCTATTAAAAGAAAGTGTATTTAAAACAGAAGAAGTAATTGACGAAAAGTACCAATAAATGTATAATATACATGTGATGATGAATACAAATGATCGCAATTTGTTTGCGATATTTTCCTTAGGTCAGGAAGATATCGCATATATTTTGACATTTGTATTATAGGGGTTATAGGGCTCGATGAGTTATATAACCATAGAACAAAATAATTAACACATGAGTTCATGAGAAGGAGGAACTATGAGGAAGATGAAGAAGATTCTGGCATGGTTAACAGTTTTGACAGTTAATGTCAGCATGATGCCTATGCCAACAGTAGCAGCTGCTACTGCTACAGACGCTTCCACAGCATTAAATGAAGAGACAATAACTTCCGATGCAACTAAAGAAGCAACACAGGCGCAAGAAACAGCAAAGAAAGCTGTAGAAAGCGCAACAAAAGCAGCAGCTACGACAGCAGCAAAGAAAGTAACAACAGAAACGAAGAAGGCAGGGAGCAAATCAAAATCTGCAGCTTCAACACAGAGTTTACAGGATACGATTGAAGAAGGAATCGTCAAAGATCGTGATCAAACAAAGATTGATGTATCTGATTATGATGCATCTAAAGCAGAAGTAAAGAAAGCTACAAACAAAGTATTAAAAGATAATAGTCTGTCTAAATTAACAGATGTTACTTATGATACAAATTCTGAAGGAAAAGTCGAAACTGTAAATGTTGAGACGGATGTAACTTATTTAATGGCAGTTGATGAATTAGAAGCAATCAACGATGCTGCTAGTGATGAGGATAAGGCTTCAGAAGCTACAATGGAAGAAGTAGAGAAAAGTTATGCTGAACTTCAGTCATACTATGAATCTCAGCCAGAGTACTTTGGTATTGCAGTACCATACTTCACATCAAAAGATGCAAAAGAAGGACCAATCAGTGCCTTACTTTCTGTTGCTGATATTCCAAGAGCAGCAATCGGAGTTGAAGGTGGAGTAACGATCGACCAAGTTCAACAGTTAGTTGATGGATTTAAACAGGCATTGCAGGATTGGTTCAGGTTCATGGAGATGAGCTGTTAGCCGCTAGAAAACAGGCACTGTCCCATATTAAGGATGGCATGACAACAGCTGAGAAATTACTAGTACTGAATGACTGGTTAGGTAATTACAGTAATTTTGATATGGCTGATATCATGAAGAATCAGAAAAAGGATTCTAGTTCAGAAGATACAAGCAAACAGGCAGTTGAAGCAAAAGTTCAGAAAGCAGCAGCTGATCCATTTGCAGAATTATATAAATCAACAGCATTTGGAACTCTTACAAATAGAAAATCTGTATGTATGTCATATACAGCAGCTTATAACTATCTTGTGCAGTGCGCATTCCCAGAAGTTTACAAAAACTCTGATGGAACATGGAAGACAAAAGATGAAGTTAACGGTAAATTAGAACTGAAGACAGATGCTGATGGTAACGCTATCTTAGATAGTGAAGGAAACAAACAGTATATAACAAAAGTACTGAAGAAAGATGAAGATGGAAATCCGGTTAAAGACGATCAGGGAAACGAAATCTATGAAGAAGGTGGAACACCTGATTATATGGTGGATTTTGTTAGAATTCAGTGGAATTCTGAAGTAGAAATGTTAGGAGAAACATCTAATTTCAATAACCCTCATTTCTTTAGTGCAGCAAAAGTTGATGGAAAATGGTACTATGTAGATTCTTGCTACAATGACATTTATGTAGAATGTATGCAGCGTAATAGAGTTGAGACTGATGGTAATATGACTCATTCTTATTTCTTAGTAAGTGATACAACTTTAAGAAAACAGTTTGATGGAAACTTTGATTACATTGATACATTATATGAAAATGTTGCGACAGATACTACATATGAAGATTCATGGGTAAACAATGCGCAGGGACCGGTTTCTTATGATGATACATATTATTATTATATAAAGAATACATCTAGCTACAGCCAGTCAGGTGGATATAAAAGGAGAAGAACAGATTGTTCGAGTTCCTCGCAAATCTGGATTAACTTCAAGTGATGGAGAAGAAGTTCTTCTTAACTTATCTACAGGAGACACAAAGAGTGATAATACAGAAGCTGCAGAACTTGTTAAAAAGAATTTGCAGTAGATAATGATGTGAATTCAAAAAATATGCTGGAATTACACATTCTGTAGGTTATTATAACAGTGCATTATACTTTAATGTTAATAATAAGATTTTCAAATATGATTTAGGGTCAGATAAGATTACAGAAGTTAAAGAATACAATACAGTTTCCGCACAGCAGGATGAAGATAATGAATTCACAGGAATGTCATTTACAGTAACAACTGACAAAGACAAGACGGTTCATACAGTAAAGAATCATCCAATTGCTGCATTAGCGATCAAAGATGATGGAAAGATGTATGTATCTATTGCAACAAACTATTGTTATGCATCTGATTATAAATATGAAGAAACAAACTACAATAGTGAATACATGAACTATAAGATGGGCAATCAGACAATCTCAAGAGGCGGAGATAACGACAAAGGAATTTATGTGGAGTGCAAATTTTGTAGATACACTGGATATGTCAAAAGTTTCTTCAACAGATGAATCAGCACATCATTTTGATAAAGTAACAGTCGATCCAACTTGTGATGCAAATGGATTCACAGAAGAACGTTGTACAGATGCAGACTGTGGTATTGTCAAAGCTGACACGAAAGAAGATACAGATCAGAAAGCAACAGGACATCATTATATCAAAGCAAATGATCTTTATTATACAAAATGATGCTGGTAATAGAAAGTCTGGTACCTACTATTTATGTACAAAATGTTTAGATGCACAGTCATCTCTTCCAGATGGTGAAACAGCAGAACATGCATATGGAAATGCAACAGCAACATGGAATGATGATAATACAGAAGCAGAAGTAACAGTTTCTTGTACAGAATGTGAAGGTAAAGAATTAGACGCTTTATTAGATGACCAGAACAAAGATACACAGGAACTTACAAAGACAGCTAAGACTACAGACATTAAAGTAGAAAAACCAGAAGGTTTTGACTGTGAAAAAGGTGGAGAAGTTACATATGTAGCGACTGCAACAATTGATGGTAAAGAATATAAAGCATCAAAGAAAGTTACAGTAGAAGCAGGGAAACATACATACGGAGAACCTACATTCAAATGGTCTGACGATAACAAGACATGTAAGGCAACATTTAAATGTACAGTTTGTGGAACAGAACATACAGAAGATTGTACAGTAACTTCTAAGATAGTAGCTGCAACATGTACAACAAAAGGTTCTACAACATATACAGCAACAGTCTCAATGAATGGAAAAGACTACACAGATACAAAGAAACAGATGTAGTTGATCCTTTAGGACATAAATATGGAGAACCTACATTTAAGTGGTCCGATGATCATAAGACATGTACAGCAACATTTACATGTGAAAATGATAACTCACATGTTGAAACTGTAGATTGTACAATCACTCCTGAAACAACAAAAGCAGTAACATGTGAAGAAGATGGAGAGATTGTTTACACAGCATCTTGTGAATTTGGTGGTAAGACATATACAAATCCTGAGACATATAAGGAAGTCGTAAAATCATCAGGACACCAGTATAAAGATCCCGTATATACATGGAGTACAGATGACGAAGGAAACAAAGTTTGTGTAGCTGCATTCACATGTAGTATTTGTGGAAAAACTGAAAATGTTCCTGGTACAGTGAAAGCTGAAACAACAAAAGAAGTGACATGTACAGAAGATGGATCAATCAAATATACAGCAACAATCAGCTTTAATGATCAAACTTATACAACATCTAAGATTGAAACAGTACAGAAAACTGGTCATAAATATGATGACAATGGCGTATGTACAGTATGTGGACACAAGAAACCAGTGATCACATTAAAAGCTAAGAAAGCAGTTTACACAGGAAAGGCAATCTCAATCGATGAACCAACAATCACAGAGGGAGAAGTTGTAAACTTAAATTACAGCTATTATTCTGACAAAGATTGCAAGAATGAGATCAGCGAACCAGTGGATCCTGGTATACTATGTAACAGTAACAGCTGATGCAGGAAGTGATAATGCAGGAGTTACAAGTAATACAGTTACACTGACAATTGCTCCACAGGCTACAAAGTAACAAGCGTTGCAAACGCAACAAGCAATGTAACAGTATCTTGGAACAAAGTCAGCAAAGCAAGTGGATACTATGTATACCGCAGCACAGATGGTAAGAAATTTACTAAGATCGCAACTGTAAAATCTGCAAGTACAGTAAAATACAACGATAAGAAAGCAACAAAGAACGGACAGAAATACGTATACAAAGTTGTAACATACTACAATGGAAACCAGACAGTATCAAGTGCATACTCAGCTGCTAAGACAGGATATCGCTTAAGTACAATGAAAGTCTCAAGTCTTACAAATAAAAAGGTAAGAAGGCTTACATTAAATGGACGAAGAATTCTAAGTCTACAGGATATCAGATTAAATATGTAACTGGTAAATCAAAAGCTAAGACAGTTAAAGCTTCATCAAAAGCTAAGACAAAGACAATTAGCAAATTGAAAAAGGTAAGACGTATAAAGTAAGAATCAGATCTTACAAGAAAGTCTCTAATGTAACATATTATAGTGCATGGAGCAAACAAAAATCAGTTAAAATCAAAAATAACATGAGATGAACATGCTCCGATTACACTTATTTGTTGTGATCGGAGTTTGTTTGTGGAGGTTTATAGATGAAACTAAGTAAAATCATAAAAAGGGGATTATGATGGTATTGTTTGTCTTTTTATCTTTAAATTTTCCAAATACTCATGTGAATGTACAGGCAAGTGTTGAAGCGAAAGAAGTAATCGAGCAACAGTTGTTTGGAAAAGATGGAAAGACGTCGATAGATGTTTCACAATATCAGCTTAATAAAACTGAAACAAAGCAAATAGTAACGGAACTTCAAAAGATTACGGAACAATAGGCTTAATGGAATGTACTTATCAAACAGATGAGAGTGGTTCTGTACAGACAATCAAAGTACAGACAGATGAAAGTTTAAAATCTGTGATCAGTGAAATTAATGAGATAGAGGAAAAGACAGATGCGGATGATTCACAAGAGAAACTAAAACAACAGGTAATCAGTGACTATGTCAAATTGCAGAAGTATTATGAGGCGAATCCAGATTATTTTGGTGTTGCAGTTCCGTATTTTGCAGATAAAGATACGGAAGAGACTCCATTGGGGCAATCATAGAATTGGCTGAGCTTGATGAAAATAATTTGAATTTGAATCAGTTAGATCAGACAATATTAGGCATAAAATATAGCCTTGAAATGTATGTAAAGAATTATGGGGAGAATCTTTTGAAAATTAAAGATGAAATTCTTTCCAAGACAGATGATGATATGTCAGAAATTGAGAAACTACTTGTTATACATGATGCGTTGGCAAATCGTACTTCGTTTGATACAGATTATTTAGAAGAAAACGGAAATGGTGGTAGTGGATTTTATCTAGCACAGTTTTGGTGCATTAAATAATAAGAAAGCGATTTGTTTAGGGTATGCTGCAGCATATGCTTATCTAGTTCAAAATATGCATCCGGAGATTTATAAACATGCAGATGGAACATGGAAGACAAAGGAAGAAGTTGGTGATGATTACATTATAGATTATTCTAAGTACACGAATGGAAATCCTCATTATATGAATGTAGTTAAAATAAATGGTAATTGGTATTATTTAGACCCAAGTTTTGATGATAGCAAGATTGATGAGGTTGCTAGATTAAGAACTCAAACAGATGGAAATTGCAGCCATAGATTTTTCTTGTATACAGAAGATAATATGGAAACTTGGTTGAACCTATCTTCAAATAAGATTGATGGTGCATACAAGGAAAAATGTGTAGATGCTAATTATAGTAATGAATGGTATACGAATGTTTCTTCAGAGATATCTCATGATGATCAAGCTTGGTATTATGTAAAACCTCAGGTGGTTCCGGAAAGCCAAGTGTCTGGAGTTATTGGAAATTATAAGTATATTGATAAAAAGACCAACTTGTAATGCGCCAGAGAGAGAATGGAAAAATGCAAACTTTAATTGATTATGAATCAGGACAGGTTTATAACACAGATGGTACTTTGATGGAAACGAATGAGGAAATCAAAGAAGAATATCAAAGAGACATCGTTTATAATAAGGTTTATCCAGCATTGCAGCATAGTGCCAGCTTATATAATGGAAGTTTGTATTTTAATCTTGGAAATAAGATTTATGCTTATTCTCTGAAAGATGCAAGTGTAGTAAAGATTAAGGAATATAATAAATTATATATTAAAAAGATAATGCAATATCACCAATCAGAGAAGGCTTTTTGACAGATAAAGCCGGAGATAATACAAATTATAATTTTGTAGAACATCCAATTGCAGGTCTTTCGATTAAGGATGATGGGAAGATGTATGTATCTCTTGCAACTAATTTGAGTGGTATGTATTCTTATGAGAGAGAAGCATTAAATTATGTTCCTTATTATGGAGCCTTGGGAGAAACAATCATATGTAATAATGCACAATTTAAAAATGTGCGAATGCAAAAGAAATGATTGATATGGCGCATTTGATTGGTGATGATCATGAGTATGAGACAGTGAAAGTAGATCCGACTTGCTTACGGAAAGGATTTAGTGAAGAACGTTGCAAAGTTTGTGGAAGAATTAAAGAAAGAACTTGCAAAGTGACAGATGATAAAGTAGATCATCATTATATCTATGATTCTCAAGTAAAAAATATCGTTGTACATTCTGCAATCAGGTGGTTTCTGATGCGTTGGAACATAACTATAAGAAGCCGGAATTTATATGGAGTGATGATAAGAAAAGCTGTGAGGCTTCTTTGTTTGTTCATCGTGTGGAAATATAGAGAAGGTTGAATGCAAAATAACATCCAAAGTGATCAAGAAAAGCAACTGTATTGAAGAAGGAATAGAAGAATATACAGCAAAATGTAAATTCCAAGGAAATTTCTATAATGATAATCGTGCAAAGATGATAGCAAGGCTTACGCCAGATGTATCTCTTGAAGAGACGAAATTAACTGTCCATGTTACAGAAGGGAAAGAAATAGATTTAAATTCTAATTATCCTAATGATTATATAAAATCTTTAAAAGCAGCAAAGAATGGAATTGTCCGTGTTAAGGGAAATGAGATTTACGGAGAAAACCAGGAAAGTGGTCATTACAGTAACAACAAAGAGCAATATGAAATTAAGTTGTGTAGTGACGGTAGAAAAAGCAGATGTTTCATTATCTAAAAGACTCTTACGCTTATTGCTAAGAATACATATAAATTAACAGTTATTAAAAAGATTAGTTCAGATTCTATATCCAAATGGATTTCATCGAATAAGAAGGTTGTAACAGTGGATAGAAATGGAAAAATAACTGCGAAATCTAAAGGTACTTGTTATATCACAGTAATAATGAAGAGTGGAGCTAGTGCGAAAGTCAAAGTTACAGTACAAAAAAGTTGCGATTAAGAAATTAAAACCTAATGTAAAACTGTAGTTTTGCGTGGAATAGGAAAAACTATCAACTGAAAGTTAAGAAAATCCCGGCAAAAGCTAATGAAAAATTATTTATAAAACATCCAGGAGCAAGATTGCAACAGTAAGTAACCAAGGAAAGATTACAGCAAAAAAGGGGAACTTGTGTGATTACAGTGATTGGAGGTAAAAAGAAAGCACGAGTGAAAATTACAGTAAAATAAATATAATAAATGAAAAGCCGAAACACTTATGATATAAAATCAAAGTGTTTCGACTTTTATTTATTCGAATTTGCCATTTAAGATATCATTTGTTAAACCAATACGATTTGTTTTGAAATGGAAGAATGGACGTTCTTCAAGTTCGATGATATCAACAGGATACATATATGGCTCCAGACATTCGGTAACCTTTTCGCGGATATCGTCAACTGAATAACCATCTTCTAAAACTACAAATAGATATGGTAGGAAGCAACGATGATGTTCCTCATCAGGAATGATTACAAAGAATTCGTCATCAATTCCTTCAATTTTCGCATCAGCAAGCAGATTTTCCATTGGAAGTGTCGCAAGATCTCCTCCACCATAACGAGGAGCGCTTCCTCGTGTCAATTCAAAGATGGTTCCATCTTCTGTCATATAACCAATATCACCTGTATGCAGCCATTTTTGCCGTCAGAATGGAGTTTGATTGCGTTATCAGTTGCTTTCTTATTGTCATATCCAAGCATTGTTCCAGGACCAGACTGGCAAATCTCACCTAACTGATTATATGTACATTCTTCCTCTGTATTTGGCTGGAAGATAGAGATTGTAGTCAGTGGCATAGGAATTCCAACGTTTCCATTTCCAATTGGATGAGCGGACATAGGAAGACTCATGTTAGATCCTGCTTCACTGCATCCATATCCAGCGGTAAAACGTGTTTTACAGTTATGGTCATTTAAGAACTTCTGGGCACGTTCTAACTGGTTGTTATTGTATGCTTCGCATCCTGCACCAGCAGAGATTAAATGAGACATATCATAGTCGTCAGGAACTCTTCCATTGCGCATAACAAGCTCGATAAACATCGGAATCAGTGGCCAGCAGTTTGGACGATAGCGCATCATCTCAAGGTCAACGTCCTCAGCTGCAACAAATGGACAAAGAATCAATAGTTTGTTGGATGCAAGTGGCAATAATACCATAGAAACAACAACAGCAACCAGAGATGGTGGCAATAATGTTACCATCCATGTTGGACGAAATTGATCAGAAGAACCGTAGAAATTCATTTGCTGTACGGCACCAACCATAGAAAACGCAGAATGGACTACCTGTTTAGATGGACCTGTAGATCCACTTGTGTATGCACGGAATAAAGGACGATGGATGTCTTTAGGTGCTTCTACCTCACCGGTGTAGTTTTCGCCTAATGCAAGGAAGTCATCCCATGTCATAGTACAAGGACCATAAGCAGGATAATCTGTATATTGGGAATTTAAGAAATCCCAGCTGTAATCAGGAAGAGTTGATTTGTCAGCACTGCGCAGTGGGCTTAAAAGGATTGCTTCACGGACACCACAAGCGCGGAATTTGTTAAAATCTTCCTGTGAAAGAAAATCATGAGCAAAATTATTTTTGCTCCAGCTTTGACAGCTGCAACATTTTCTTCAATTGTATTATCTCGACAAAGTAGAGAAGCTCCGATTTTTCTGCACCTAAAAGCAGGAAGATAAATTCAGGCACAGATCTTAGGAACATAGGAATTTCATCGTTTTCACCAAAACCAACAGCCTTTAAAGCACGTGCAACCTTGTCTGTTTCTTCTTTATCTGTTTCCATGTGATGTCACGTCCGTAATAGTGAATGGCAACAACATCATCACCTGGACAATTATACATTAAATATTCATAAAGTGTAGAATTTGGAACAGTAAGATTTTCAATCATCTCCTGTGGATAATATTGCATCCATGGACGATCAATACTTGGTTTTCCAGTCAATTTTGTTTTATACTCTGATATGCTCCCTTCTAGGTAGACAAGTGAAATAATAAAAACTTGTCACTTAGGAGGGAGCATATTTATGTCTAAAAGAAAAGTATCTGTTGAGAATAAGATATATGCTGTAAATCTATATCTGGATGGAAAAGAAAGCCAACAACGAATTGCCCATATGTTTGATGTAAGTCTCGCATCTGTCCAACAATGGATTCGAAACTATGAATCTATGGGAGCAAATGCATTTACATTGAAAGGGAATAAAAATATTCCAAAGAATTGAAACAGCAAGCAGTCTTAGATTATTTAGCAGGCTATGGTTCTCAAGATGATATCTGCAAAAATATGGAATCCGTTCAAAAGGTAAGTTACAATCTTGGATAAAGAAGTATAATGGTCATGAAGAATTAAAATCTTCTGGAACAGGAGGAAGCATTATCATGACCAAAGGAAGAAAAACCACTTTTGAAGAACGGGTTGAAATAGTACAGTATTGTATCGCACATGATCGTAATTATGCCCAAACAGCAGAACAATATCAGGTATCCTATCAACAGGCTCGCAATTATATAGTCAAATATGAAGCTGGTGGAGTGGAAGCTTTAAGAGATAACCGTGGCAAACGAAAATGTCCCGATGAGATGAGTGAATTAGAAAAGCTGCGTGCTGAAGTTAAAATTTTAAAAGCAGAGAAAGAACGTGCTGAAATGGAGGCATCTTTTAAAAAACTCGAAGAAATAGAGAGGAGGCGGGGTTAAGCCTGGTCCGTCATGAACATATATATCAGGCAATCAAAGAAGAACACAAAGAACATAATTATCCAATCGCTGCACTTTGTAAACTTGGTAATGTTTCTAGAGCAGCTTATTATAAATGGCTACACAGAGAAATTCCTAAAAGTGAACAAAAGAATAAGTTTATTGCCGACGAGATAGAAAAGATTCATACAGACTCACCGGATAAAGGCTATCGAAGTATCAGAGATGATCTGGAACGATATCATGGTATTGATGTAAACGATAAACGTGTGCTACGCATTTGCCGTAAACTTAATATAAAATCAACTATCAAGTATTCTAACAACGGATGCACAAGACAGGCTGCAAACCCTCAGTATATAGCTGAAAACATACTTAATCGGGAGTTCACTGCCAAAGCACCAAATGAAAAATGGCTCACTGATGTGACAGAATTCCATTATTATATTGGGATGGAAAAGCATAAAGTTTATCTAAGTGCAATACTGGATCTATATGATAGACGGATTGTTTCGTATGTTATTCGTGATAAGAACAACAATGCTTTGGTGTTTGATACGGTAGATAATGCTTTACTTAGAAATCCTGGTGCGCAGCCACTGTTTCACAGTGACAGGGATTCCAATATACGAACAGGACATTTCATATAAAACTTGTAAATGCTGGAATAACGCAAAGCATGTCGCGAGTTGCTAAATGTATCGACAATGGACCAATGGAAGGCTTTTGGGGAATTCTGAAGAGAGAGCGATACTATGGAAAACGATTCACCGATAGAGATACTCTCGAAAAAATGATCGAAGATTATATAGATTACTACAACAATAAACGCTTGCAAAGGAATCTCGGAATTTTAACGCCAATGGAAAACACGAAATTTACTTGCAAGCTGCATAAAACTGCCAGCAGATAAATTTCTACTGGCAGGAAAAATTTATATTTTTCAATTGTCTACTTGACGGGGAGCGGTTCACTCATCATAACAACCTCTTTTTAGTTTTTGCATTAATTCATTTATATAAAAATAATAATTAATTAAATGCTGAATTTTAGTTTATCATAGAAAAGAATGAATTGATAAGAATAAACTTGAAAAAATGATGTTTTTGATTTTTATACAAAAAGCAACTGCAACATAAAAATAACGATTTTATCGTATGTTGCAGCTACATAAAAGTAAGTTATGATCTATATTTCTGATAAAATATTGATTTGTTGAATAATATGGACGAAAAATGAATGTATTTCACTGTAATCAGAGAGAAGTTCACTAGTCGCATCATTCCATACCGCGTTAAAGAAACGGTCAAACATATGTTTAAGGTTTGGATGATTAATGATCGCAAGATTATTTGCCCAGTTATATGTGTTTAATCGAATATAAGAAAACTGGTCCGACAAAAGATACATTGATTAGTTTGATATTTGAAATCAAGGATCATTGGTTCTTTTGCAAGCTTAAAGGTAAGGTTGGAATTCGTCTCAAATACATGTAGTAAATGATTGAAGTACTTTTTCTCTGCGATAAAGTAAGATGAACTTTCTGGTCGTAAAATCAAGATTTCCATCAACTACAAGATCTGATAATGCCTTAGGCAGTGGATAAAAGATCAATTTCTGATTCTGCGAGTGTTCTTTGTGTCATAGAATGAAGATAACAAAGGTGATCTTCATCAAAGAACAATTCGTCGTTACTGCTTTTAAGCAAATCAAGAATTTCATGAAACAGATCATCTGGCAGGAAATGCTCTGTCATGTGACCAATTCCCCATTTTGAATGAAGAGACAAGATGGAATGCATATAATCGTGAGAGGAAAGCATCTCTTTCATGCTTGTTCTTCGGCAGAGTAAAGATTCTCTGGTACATCTGTCTTTTATTCCGTGATAGATTGGGTTGCAGTTTTTCTCATTACTGCTGATTGTAACTGACATGCAACGGTCAGGATTTACAAGAAGAGCGGAAATCATAAAATCATTTTTGACTGTAAAGATCATTCGTCCAGAAGCTTGCTGATTCTGGTACAAATAAAAATCCACCTGAGACATGGCAGAAAGCATGTTCATTATGAAGATTGAATCATAAATATCATCAATTTTATTAAGAGACAAGTCAATAACAAGAGAGAAATGAACATCCGGGTAGATATGTAATAATTTTCGATGAACATCACCTTGCATAATCTGTAAGCGGTATTCGTGGTTTAATTTTAAAAGATCCATCTCTGCCATAATATCAAGCATTTTACTCGTCTAAGTACAGGGTGCTGCATCTTTGTAATATACTGGGCGGGGTTTAAAGATGCAAAGAAGCTCACATCAGGTGCGATTAAGGAACCACAAGTATTTTGAAGATCTGTAACATAGTCATATTCGATTTCTAAGTTATCATAAATAACATTTTCAAGTTCTTCTGGAAATGAAACCTGTAATTAGCATATAAATTTTCAAGTCCTTCAGAAGTACTTTGGTTTACAATCTCATGACTTAGACCAGAGAGAATCTTTTTCTTTGTTTTTCTGTTGGGAGCAGGCGTCCACTGACCCATTTGCTGATATAACTGGCATCATACTGCAATGCCTTTGCAAGGCCGGAATTTTTACACCGGAGATACTTATTAATTCTTCAAGCAGGGTGCTGAATCTGTTTTTTCATTTGTTGACATATGATTACCTCGTGTATGTAAGACTTTGTTATCTTTAGTATAGCACAAAAAAGATTTAATAAAGATTTAAGAAGTTCCCTCACTCTATGTTGGCATAGAATGGGGATTTTTATGTGTTGGGGTTGGTTACTGTACCACTTTTGTACCACTTTTGACAATAGCACTATTTTGTTTTGCAGAATGTTTGCTTTTTAGATAATGTATCTTCGTCAACGGTAATTATATTCATTTCTTTCAGGGCTTTATCAATTTTAGCTTTTGCTTATCACTACAAAACGGAAGAGTTTTCCAAAGTTCTATAAGTTCGCTATCATGTTCGGTACAAAAAATCCTCAGATTCAACACCTGACAAGTATAAATTATAAGCTGATTCTAGATTATTAATACATTCTTCAGCATCTGAAAACAACGATCAAAAGATAATTTTCACTAAAATCATACATAGTGTATTCTCTTGTTTTGTCACTTTGCCATAAATAATATAATTTAGGTCCACTTCTCATCTTTAGGGTTGTTTCTCGTATATCGTTCCATTCATTAAGAAAATTGTTCATAAGTTCACTGTCAAAATAAATCATACAAATTGGTGTTTTGATTCTAAAATTCGAAAATGTAGTCCAACATTTGCATCAATTTCAAATAGTGCGTCAACAATATCCCCTAGAGAATTAAAATATATTTCCTGATTTTCAATCTGTTCAGCTTCTTTCTGAGGGTGTATTAATTCATCAATGGTAACGTGATAGTAATCAGAAATGGCAATTAGATCGTCAACGGTTGGTTGAGTATTGTATTTAATTTTTCGCAATTTAGTTATTTTATTTTTATCAATTCCAGTCTTTGCAGCAATATCTTCTCTTTTGTGTCACTTTGTTTGTATAAGGTGTCAAATTTTCTTTTAAAGTATTCTAAATTCATATCTTTTTCTCTCCTATAATGTTAAATATTAATCATTTATGTTCTAAATTTGCGTTAAATAGTGCTAAAATTACATCTTTAAATGGTTAAAAACATTAAAAATAACATTAGCTATTCTTTTGAAAACAGTATAACATTAAGTCATAACAAAGGCAACAGACAATCATACACAAGAAAGCGAGGTATCTACATGAATAGTAGAGAAAATATTTCGATTAAAGGAGAATCTAGATTAATGGACACAACAGAGCTTAGAGCCTATACCAATTTAGGAAAAACATGGCTACAAAGCTAGGAATTGAAGCAGGGGCAAAATCAAAATGGGTAGACGTACATTGTGGGATAAAGTCAAGATTGACCAATATTTGAATGAGCTGACAGGCGTTGAGTAATCAAATGATTAGAAATTATACAGGGTTAACACAAGCATCTATAAGGCTGCTGCCAGATCAGGCAAACACAGGCAGCAGGAGAAAGGACAAAGAATGAATTTACAGGAAGTTAGCACATATTTTAACGGAGTAACAAGATTTAAGGACAACAGTTTTCAATGCAAATGCCCCGTACATCATGATCACACGGCAAGCATGACCGTATCTAAGGGCAAGAAAGGAATATTGATACATTGTCATGCAGGGTGTGAAACAAAATCAATCCTAGAGGCTGTCGGGCTTCGTGAGAGTGATCTATTTTACGATAGTAACGTTACAAAGGTAAAGCAGGATTGGAAAGACCGCCTAGAACACAGCAAGAAAAAGAAGATCGTGGAAATTTATGATTATGTGGACGAGGGCGGTAAATACCTATACAGCAAGATCAGATTTGAAAAGGATGAGAACGGCAAGAAAGAAATGCTGTACGGAGTTCTCAACAAAGAAAAGACTGGTTTCAATATGGATTAAAGGGAATACATAAAACTCTTTACAACCTGCCAGAGATCAGAGAGGCAGCAGCACAAAACGAACAATTTACTATGTTGAGGGCGAAAAGGATGTTGAAACGTTGCGAGGACTGGGATTGATCGCAACTACGGCAGGAAGTTCTGGGGATTGGCGTAGATTTTTTCTAAGTATTTTTCAGGGCTGACGTGGTCCTGCTGCCAGATAATGACGAAGCAGGCGAGAAGCTAACAGAAAGGATCATAAGTGATCTGATCGGAGTCGTTAATAGTATCAAGGTAGTAAAACATCTGAACGGGATCATGGAGATGTAACGGACTATTTCCAAGATGGCTACACGATCGAAGATTTCAACAAATTAGTAAGAGAAGCAAAAACTATTCCACAGAATCAGGGGCAGGAAGTGGACAAGCCAAAGAAGAAAAAGGAAATACCGCAATGGATCAAGGACAAAGTCGCGGAGCTAAAGCCAGAGGTTAACTACTCGTTGGATGATCGAGGCAATGGAGATCTATTTGCTGATGTGTTCAAAGGTGTATGCAGATTTAACAGCACAGCCAGATGTTGGTTTTGCTATAACGGGAAATACTGGGAAGAGGATAGCTCTGATCTGATCGTTGCAGAAAGAGCGAAAATCTTACAAGATGCCTTGCTGATTTATTCAATAACAATTGAGGACTATAAGAAGCGAGAAGAATATACCAAACACATTATAAAAATGGGAAAACAGCACGTTAGAAAGAACATGATCACAGATGCAAGGTCTAAATATCCAGTGAAAACGGAAGAATTTGATCAGAACACCAATCTATTCAACTGCAAGAATGGTACATATAACCTAGAAACTGGAACGTTACAAAAACACAACCCAGAGGACTATATTTCTAAGATCAGCAACGTTTACTATGATCCTGCTGCCTCAGGTACGGAAATAGAAAAGTTCATGAATACGATCATGCAGGGAAACAAGGAAAATATTGAGTACATTCAAAAGATTCTAGGTTTGGCACTGATGGGTAACACAGACGAAGAAAAGTTATTTATCTTTTACGGACCATCTACCAGAAATGGAAAGAGTACACTGGTAGAAACATTTTTATTTATGATAAAGGACTATGGCACAACGATGCAGCCTGAATCATTGGCATTATCAAAAAGGATTCAAGATCTGCGAGTAGTGATATAGCAAGGCTTAAAGGTGTAAGGTTTGTAGATGCACCAGAGCCACCACAGAGTATGAGGTTAGATGCTGCACTGATCAAGCAGTTAACGGGGAACGATATGATCACAGCCAGAAAGATATATCAGGAAGAGATCACATTCATGCCAGTGTTCATTACAGTGATCAATACAAACCACTTACCGATCATTACAGACGAAACGTTATTTACGAGTGGCAGGATTGTAGTAATTCCATTCAAGAAGCATTTTACAGCGAAAGAGCAGGACAAAGGTTTAAAACGCAGATTGAGAAGAAAGCAGAATATCAGCGGATTTTTAACTGGTGTGTTGCAGGGTATCAGAAATATCAGAAAGATGAACTGAAAACAACAGAATCCATGGATAGAGAAATAGAATCCTACCATATGGACAGTGACAGGATAGCGGCGTTCATTAGTGAGGAGTTAACGGAAGATCTAACACAGTCCGTTACAATCAGTGAACTTTATCCAATATATGAAAACTGGTGTACAAAAATAATTATCAGGCACTAGGGAAAACGAAATTTACTGACTATTTTAGAAGAATGGGAAGATTAAGAAACCAATGTAGGATTAATGGTAAAAATATAAAAATGTTATTAAAGGATATTATGCAAATCCATTTAAAAATAAGGGTGGACCAAAAGTACCTTTTATGGCGTGAACTATTCTATATAGGAGTTTTATATAAAAGTTTACGCCTGAAAAGGGTCAAAAGGTTCCACTAGTAATAGAAACCGCATAAATACGTGCTTTTACGGCACTGCAAAAATAGAGAAAATCAGTCTTGAAATTTGCAAAACCAAAAATAAAATTTAAAGGGTTAAAAATCATGGCAAAAATGAAGAGATGAAAACAGAATTTGAAGTGTTCAAAGATGTGTGGAATGTCTATAAGAAATTTTACTTTGTAACGGATAATAATGAGTTCTGGGATGAACTTGTAAATGAATGTGGAAAGGTCAGGGATAAATACAAAAATAGTAACCTATGCAGCAGGTTATTAATGGTTATTATTCAGGATCTGGAAGAAAGGAGTAAACACATTGATTAGTATTTGTAAACTAACACATGACCAGATCAAGAAGCTATCAAAAGAGATGGTAATATTGATCGACACGAGAGAAAAAGTCAATGATCATATCTTGAATTATTTTAATAAAAAGAATATCGCATACAGGCAGCAGGCTTTGGAGTTTGGAGACTATAGTTTTATGCTGCCAAAAGTGGACGGGTTGTTATGTAACGAACTGTATTTTCACAAAGAGATTGTAATAGAACGAAAGAATAGTTTAGAGGAATTAAGCGGCAATCTGGGAAAAGGTCGGGAGAGATTCGAGAAAGAATTTTTAAAAGCTAGAAATAACGGTTGTAGTATTCATTTGATGGTAGAGAATCCGCAAGGACTCAACGACATTATGAAACACAATTATAACACACAATTAAAACCAACGTCATATATGGCGAGCTTAAAGAGTTTTGAACAACGATATGATTTGAAGATGCAGTTTATTGATCCACAGTATAGCGGCTACAACATTTATAGCACTTTTATTATTACATGAGGAATAAACTTCATTAGGATTCAAAAATACAAAAACTTTGTCAGAGTCTGACAAAAAATAATGGTACCCCCATACGAAAAAAACGGGTTTAGTTTTTTGGGGAGACCGGTGAGAGCCCTAGACTTTCCAGATGCGAGCAATTTTTGTAAGGGGTGTGGTATGAAAATAAAGGCAGGTGGAATATATGACAGGATATGAGTATAACGGTTCTTTTGGCTATGAGTGTTTAGAAAGCGGAAGACCTGCGATTGAAAAAATAGAATATGAATGTAGGACACACGCAGAAGATAAACAGGAAGTGTTTGAGTTTATGTGGGATCTGGTAACGTCAGATAATAAGCTACGTGTAGAGCTTGAAGAATGGTTTTTCAACAGGTAGCCCACTACATAGATCCAAAAGATCAGGATATAGGAAAGCGGATTGATCAAGCATATGAAGAGTATATAAGCAAATAAAAAGAAAGTGAGGTTTTGAGAATGTTAAAGTCTTATGATGAGTTGGTAAAGGTAGATGTTGCACCATATTGTGAAGAAAGAGAGGTTTTTATACCTTAATTGGGCGAGATGTATAGACCTTTTGAGAAAAAACGGAGCTGAAAAGGTCTACTTTGAACTATGTCAGAATGAGAAAACAGGCAGCAGTTTATTTTGTAGTGATCAGGAATTTTATGACAAGAACAAGAATCTTAATCAGTGTTATGAAACAAGAATCAAAGTTTATATAGATGATCAAGTGTATTATATGCAATCCCCAGTAATGAACGGTAAGAATCCAGTGAAAGCTAATTCTATGACACAAGCGAGAGTGTGGGCAAGTGCCTGCCGATCATTCGTTAAGTGTGTGGCTATCAATACAGGGTTGGGTTTTAATCTTTGGTTGAAAGAGGAAAGTATTGACTATGTGCCAGTATCTGAAGAAAAAGCAACAGATGCACAGCTTGAAACGATAAAAGAACTTTGTGATAAGCATAAAATCAGCCTGAATGATTGGTGTAGATGTAACGGGAAAACTGTTAAAACTTTATCTAGTAGAGATATTGGTATCATGTTGAAAGCAATTAAAAATAAATATGGAGACGATTAAAGGGGCGGTTCCATTTAGGAGACAGAACGGAGACAAGGGAAATGAATGAAACAATCGAAGAAAAGAAAAGATATTAAATACATATGGGGCAGCAGTTAGGAAATACCATGCCTTGAAGAATCAAGAGAAGCATTTAAGAATGATAATCAACAGGCCAAGAGCTGCAGTGTTGTCAGGGATGCCATCAAGTAATAAACATAAAGATATATCTGATATTATGATAAAACTTGATGATACATTAAGAATGGTAAAGGCAGCAGAAAACGAGATGTTGAATAAGTGTGCAGCTATTGAAAAAATAATTGTAAATATTCCTGATGGTGTAGCTAGTGATATAGTCCATATGAGATATATAGAGCTTATGAAGTGGGATGATATAGCAGAAAAGACAGGGTATGACAAAGCACACACCCACAGGATTCTTAATAAAACACTGGAAAATCTGGATATGTCACAGTATCCCCGCATTTAAAGATTGAAAAATGAAAAACAAACCAGACCGACGCCCCACCTTTCTTTACAAAATATTCCCACATCGGAATTTTAAGACGTAAAAGGTGTTGATATTATAACGCTGACTATTGCTAGAACTCACGTAGTATGGGCAAAAATTGATTTTAATAGTTTGAATGCATAAATCGCTGATGATTAATATAAAAGTTCTAAAAACGATTCTGTGAGGTTGGGCATATTAATAACAAAGATAAAGGAGTAAAAAGAAATGAAAGTAAAGAATTTTTAAAAGCAACAGGTAATAGAGTGCGTTTAGAAGTTTATATCCTACCTGAAAAGGATCATGTAGCCACCGTTACAAATAAAACAATAATTTCCAAAGATATATTAAAGGCAGAGATCGCCGCAATAATGCCAAAAGATGAAAGAACTATTGAATTGTATATACTAAAACAAAGAAATATTAAGACGATTGATATGAATTTGTAAAACGTTAAGCATTAAACAGAAATGCACCAAAAAGGACGCACACAAAAGTATAAGGTGCATCCCTGATCATTTGATTGTAACGGGGTTATATTTGCTCGTCTGTATCATTCATTGTGATAATGCTATTGTATGAGCAATCCAGAGCCTTACAAATTTTGACCATTTCCTTTTCAGGAAAGTTGTCACGGCTTAGTTTGTTGGTAAGATTTTGGCGAGTTGTTCCAAGAGATTCAGCCAGATCCTTAATAGTTATGTTCTTTCGGTTACATATAATTTTTACTTTTCAGCAAATGTTAGAGGCATAAATACACCACCTTTCTATTCATAGAATAACACAAATAAGTGTACAAAGCAATTAAAATATTTACAAAAGATAACATAAAAGTGTTGACAAAAGACACGAAAAAGTGTACAATGTAATTACAGTAAAGGAAAGGCAACCGAGGAAAGCCGAAAGCACTCGATACCTGAAACCATATCCTTGTGAGCTACCAAAGGGATTCGCAATAGTCAAGAAGATGATTCAGGGGTTGCTGAACTAATACAAGAACCATAAAGAAAGGAAGTGTAAGCTATGGGAGAAAGAGCAATACAAAACAGAATCCGTAGGCTTCAGGAACTGGACAGGCAGCAGGCAGAGATTGAAGCCGAGAGAGAAAAACTAAAGGACGAGATCAAGAAAGATATGCAGAAGAAAGGCATTGATCAGATAAAGGCAGGCAACTTTATCGTTAGATGCAAGAAGATCATATCTAATCGTTTTGATTCTAAGAGATTCAGAGCGGATCACGAGGACCTTTATAAAAGTTACCAGAAGAAACAGGAAACAATGAGATTTTCCGTTACGGGAATGAATGCATAGGGTTAACACAAGAACCAGAGAAAGGCTAAGTAATGAACAAAGAAAATGACTCACTATTTACAGTAATTAAAGAATTGCTTATTGAACTTGAAAAGCTTGAAATAGACGAAATAGAAAGTTCTATCAATGAAACGCTAGATTCATTAAAAAGAGCTGTAACACTAGGGAATATGGATTAGCATTTGAAACGCTTTCATGGATCAAAGAAATAGCAATAGAAAATAAAAGACCCTGCACTCACAGGCAAATGAGCTACAGGGCTAACACAAGAACCTATCAACGAAGTAATAGGCTGATTAAATTATACCATAATTCAGCCTAAAAGCAACAGGCGGCAGACATAAAAACCTGCTGCCTTTTTGTACAAGGGGAATTAGTATGGCAAAGCTACCCAACGGAGTAACACAGCGAAAAGACGGCTTGTATGTAGGTCGTTTTCAATATCAGGGAATCAGGTACAACGTTACCGATCAGGACATGAAGAAGTGTGCTGACAAACTGGAAAAGATGAAATACGAGATCAAGAACGGGATCTACTGCAAAGAGTCCGTTGTAACGGTCAACAGTTGGTTTCGTACATGGATAGACGAATACAAAAAGCCAACTGTTAAGGAAAACACGATTGATACATACGAGATTATTTATAAAAGCATATCAAAAGCCTTTAGGCAGCAGGAAGATAAAGAGGTACGCCCTGAAATGATTCAGAGGCTGTATAATTCAATGAAAAGCATGATCTATCAAAGTCAACGATTCAGACAACAGGAACGATCTTACACAGTATGTTTCAACAGGCGTATAAGAATGAGATGATACAGAAAAATCCCGTATCAATGGCAACAATCCCAAAATGAAGAACAAAAAGGAGTCAAGAGTTATGACGTTGGAAGAACAGAAGTTATTTATGGAATATGCAAAAGATAGTGAAATAGCGGATATATGCGAATTGTTCCTATCCACAGGGCTTAGAAGTGGAGAATTAAGAGGCTTAGACTGGGAAACTGACATAGATTTCAAGAATAAAGTGATCCATGTAACGGGTACATTATGCCACAGTGGGGAAACTGGATGGCGTAAAGATGAACCAAAGACCAGAACATCAAAGAGAGATATACCGATGTTGGAAAATGTGGAACGCCTGCTAAAGAAAGTAAGGCGGCAGCAGATGGAGAAAAACTATATATGGGGATAAGTGGCAACCAGTCAAGGGATTTGAAAATCTTGTATTTCTGGAAGAATCAGGACTGCCAATGTACCAAAGTTCGTTAAAACCAAAGTAGATAAAATACAACGTGCGATCATTAAAGATGGTCATGAGTTTGAACGGATCACACCACACACATTCCGTCATACATTTGCTACAAGATGTATAGAGAATGGAATACCACCGCAGGTATTAAAAGGAATTTTAGGACACAGTACGTTATCAATGACAATGGATTTATACGCCCATGTACTGCCAGATACCAAAGCAAAAGAGCTACAGAAGATAGCGAACTTATTTTAACCGTTGATTATTCAGCGGTTTCTTTTTTACCTTGTAGTGGGTTTAGTGTACCACTTTTTGTACCACTTTCTATAAAACATGATGAACAAAGACGGTAGTATAATATAGAAGAAATGGCGTAAATAGGCGTTGATAATCAAAGATAGACATGAAAAGATTTAATAAAGATTTAAGAAGTTATAACTAGATACTTTCTGTTTTGAATGATATAATACTATGATAGCGAAAAAGAGCAAAGGAGAAAAGCATGAAAACTTTTTTTAAGAATATCGGAAATACGATCGTAAAGAAGCTTCGAAAACACCCATTGATATGTAATTTTGTATTGTCAGTTGTGCTGGCGTTTGTATTGGAAGTTTTGGGACGTCAGACATTTGATCTTAGTGCTGTGGGATTTGTGGATCAGAGAAGCAAGATGTTTTTATATAGCATCTTTATTATTTTCGTAACATACTCTGTGACACTGATTACTAAGAGACGACTATTTTCCTATATAATAGTAACACTGCTATGGAGTATCGTTGGAATCGTAAATTTTATGATGCTCAGTTCAAGAAATACTCCATTTACGTATGTAGATATTACGTTGATGAAGTCTGTATTGCCAGTTATGAATAATTACTTCTCGCCACTTGAGATTGGAGCAATGGGAGCATTGTTACTGATCGCATTGGTATTGTTAGTAGTGGCTTACATGTATCTTCCAATAGAAGAACACTTAAACCGCAAGAGCGGATTTATAAAAGTTATAGTGATCATAGCAGTATTTTCGGGAGTTACTTCTTATGGATTTAAGAGTGGAATGCTGGTAGATCAGATCCATAATATCCGAATTGCATTCAGTGATTATGGAACACCGTATTGTTTCAGTATTACAGCCTTGAAGAATGGAATTGATAAATCATCAGATTATTCAGAAAAGAAGATCAAAAAGATTGAGAAACGAACACAGAAGAAGGTTGCAAAGATGAAGAAAGAAAAGGTAAAGAAACCAAATATCATCTTTGTACAGTTGGAATCACATTTTGATATTACGCAGGTCAAAGGAGTTAAGTTTAACAAAGATCCATTACCAAATTTCCATAAGTATATGAAAGGGTATTCCTCTGGACAGCTTTCTATGCCGTCTTATGGGGCAGGAACAGCAAACTCTGAGTTTGAACTGATCACAGGAATGAATCTGGACCATTTTGGAGCAGCAGAATATCCATATAAAACAGTGCTTCAGAATACAACGACAGAGAGCATGGCGACGGTATTGAAGAATTACGGATATAAGGCACACGCGATCCATGATAACAGTGCGGCATTTTATGATCGAGATCTGGTATTCTCACAGCTTGGTTTTGATACATTTACAACAAAAGAAAGTATGAATATCAAGAAATGGACAGAAAATGGATGGGCAAAAGATCAGATTCTGACCGGTTGTATTATGGATAGTTTGGATTCTACGAAGGGACAGGATTATGTTTATTGTATTTCTGTACAGGGACATGGAGATTATCCAACAACACAGATCATCGAGAATCCGGAGATCACGGTTGAAGGAATTGAGGATGAAGCACTGAAGAATAAATATACTTATTATGTCAATCAGGTTTATCAGATGGATCAATTTGTCGGGAAACTGGTCAAAGCATTACAACAGCGTGGAGAACCAACGATTCTTTGTATGTATGGAGATCATCTTCCAAGTTTGGAGATCGAAGATGAAGATCTGACATATGGAAATAAATATCAGACAAGTTATTTTATGTGGGATAATATTGGATTGAAGAAGAAGGACGGAACGATCGAGGCGTATGATCTTGGATCAGAAGTTCTGAATAAGTGTAATATCCATACAGGACTAATGAACAGTTTTCACCAGACAAGAAAAGGTACAAAAAATTATCAGAAAGACATGAAAGAGCTTCAGTATGATATGTTGTACGGAAAACAGTATGTATGGAATCAGGAGAATCCATTTAAGGCAACGGATCTTCAATTTGGAATTCGGCCGCTTACGGTGACGAAGGTATATGAGACAAAGGACAGCATCTTTATCGTAGGAAACAATTTTACGAATTTCTGTCAGGTATTTAATGGCGATGTAAAGATCAATACAACCTACCATAATGAACATCTTTTGGAGGTATCGAAGAAAGATCTCAAAGACGGGGATACTTTTAAAGTGAGTATCGTCAGCAAGGCTCCAAGGGTACTAAGCAGTTCAAATGAGTATGTTTATCAAGAAAAAGTGAAAAATAACGCAAAGATGCTTGTATAACGCGCAAATCTTATGCTATAATAGGTGAATGTTTGTGAAATTACAAAAAGATAATAATTTTAGGAGGATCTATACAGATGAGTTTGCAAGTGGAAAACTTAGAACATAATATGGCAAAGGTAACAATTGAAGTTGAAGCAGCGAAATTAGATGACGCTATCAAACAGGCTTTCAACAAGAAAAAGGACAGTTTAATGTACCTGGATTCCGTAAAGGAAAAGTACCTTTCCAGTTGATCGCAAAAGAATACGGAGTTGAAATCTTCTATGAAGATGCAGCAAACATCTTAATTCCAGACGCTTATGCAGAAGCTATGAAAGATACAGATTTAGAGATCGTTTCAAGACCAGAAATCGATGTTACTCAGTTAGAGAAAGGTAAAGACTTTATCTTCACAGCAACATTTGCATTAAAACCAGAAGTAACTTTAGGAGACTACAAAGGAATTGAAGTACCTAAAACAAGAGTTACAGTGAAAAAGACGAAATCGAAGAAGAATTAAAGAAAGTTCAGGAACAGAACGCAGAGAGATCACAATTGAAGATCGTGCAGTAAAAGACGGCGATATCTTAACAATTGATTACTCTGGATCTGTTGATGGAGTGAAATTCGAAGGTGGAACAGCTGAAGATCAGACATTAGTTATCGGATCTGGAGCATTCATCCCAGGATTTGAAGAACAGTTAGTAGGAAAGAATTTAAACGAAACAGCAGATATCAACGTGACATTCCCAGAAGAATATCATGCACCTGATCTTGCAGGAAAAGATGCTGTATTTACAGTAACAGTAAAAGCAATCAAAGAAAAAGAACTTCCAGAATTAGATGACGAATTCGCAGCAGAAGTATCTGAATTTGAAACATTAGAAGATTACAAAGCAGATATTAAAGAAAAGATCCGCGATAGAAAGAAAGAAGCAGCTAATACTGAAAGAGAAAACAAGATCGTAGATGCAGCTGTAGAAGCAGCTACAATGGATATTCCAGAGGCTATGATCGAAGAACAGGTTCAGCAGATGACAGATGAATTTGCTCAGAGATTAAGCTATCAGGGACTTTCTATGGAACAGTATTTAATGTTCTCTGGAATGGATGCACAGAAATTCGCAGATGACTTAAAACCACAGGCAGTTAAGAGAATCGAAACACGTCTGGTATTAGAAGCAATCGCGAAAGCAGAAGATATCACAGCAAGCGAGGAAGACTTCAAAGCAGAACTGGAAAAGATGGCAGGAATGTATCAGATGGAAACAGAGCAGCTTGAAAAGATCATTCAGGGAGCTCAGAAAGACCAGATGATGGATGACATCGCAGTACAGAAAGCTGTAGATTTCCTTGTAGGTGAAGCAAAATAAGCAAGGCATTTTATAACTTTATGTTCTATTTGACAGACATAAATAAACTGCCTTAACTATCATTAGGAGGATGCAAGGATGAGTTTAGTACCTTATGTCATTGAACAAACAAGCAGAGGAGAAAGATCTTATGATATTTACTCCAGACTGCTGAAAGAAAGAATCATTTTCTTAGGAGAAGAAGTGAATGATGTCACAGCAGGACTTGTGGTTTCTCAGTTATTATTCTTAGAATCAGAAGATCCAGATAAAGACATCAATTTATATATCAATAGCCCTGGCGGTTCTGTAACCGCCGGAATGGCAATCTATGATACGATGCAGTATGTGAAGTGTGACGTATCCACAATGTGTATGGGAATGGCTGCCAGCATGGGAGCGTTCCTGTTATCTGGTGGAACAAAAGGAAAACGTCTGGCTTTACCGAATGCTGAGATCATGATCCATCAGCCATCTGGAGGAGCACAGGGACAGGCAACAGAGATTGAGATCGCAGCAGAACATATTCTTAGAACAAAGAAGAAATTAAACACGATCTTAAGCGAGAATACAGGACAGCCATACGAGACAATCGTCAAGGATACAGAACGTGATAACTGGCTCACTGCACAGGAAGCACTGGAATACGGCCTGATCGATAAGGTTATGGAAAATAGATAGTGATAGAATAGTGGGGTGATCTGGTGGCAGGTTATAATGACGAAAAAAAAGTATTAAGATGTTCTTTTGCAATAAGACACAGGACCAAGTCCGCAAACTGATCGCGGGACCAAAGGGTAAGAATGTTTATATTTGTGATGAATGTATTGACATTTGTTCTGAGATTATTGAAGAAGAATTTGAACAGTATGCAGAGAATGACGGAGAGATCAATTTACGTAAGCCAAAAGAGATCAAAGAATTTCTAGACCAGTATGTTATTGGACAGGATGAAGCAAAGAAAGTACTTTCCGTAGCTGTATATAATCATTACAAAAGAATTTTAATGGGTGGAGACTCTGATGTGGAATTGCAGAAGAGTAATATTTTAATGCTTGGACCAACAGGTTCAGGAAAACATTATTAGCCCAGACATTAGCAAAGATGTTAAATGTACCATTTGCGATCGCAGATGCGACTGCTCTTACAGAAGCAGGATATGTTGGTGAGGATGTTGAGAATATTCTTCTTAAGATCATTCAGGCAGCAGATTATGATATTGACCGTGCACAGTGTGGAATCATCTATATTGATGAGATTGATAAGATCACAAGAAAGTCTGAGAATACATCGATCACAAGAGATGTCTCTGGAGAGGGTGTGCAGCAGGCATTATTAAAGATCATTGAAGGTACTGTAGCGTCTGTGCCGCCACAGGGGAAGAAAACATCCTCATCAGGAATTTATTCAGATTGATACATCCAATATCCTGTTTATCTGTGGAGGAGCCTTTGACGGATTAGAGAAGATCATCGAATCAAGAATTGGCAAGAAATCTATTGGATTTGGAGCAGATGTATTTGGGCAGAAGGAAACAGATCTCGGTGAGCTGTTAAGACAGGTATTGCCAGAAGATTTTGTGAAGTTTGGTCTGATTCCAGAGTTCATTGGACGAGTTCCAGTGAATGTATCTTTAAATCCATTGGATGAAGAAGCCTTAGTGCGCATTTTGAAAGAACCAAAGAGTGCTCTTGTGAAACAGTACCAGAGATTGTTCGAGATGGATGGTGTGAAACTTACGTTTGATGATGATGCATTAATTGCAATTGCCAAGAAAGCATTAGAACGTAAGACAGGTGCCAGAGGACTTCGTGCGATCATGGAAGGTGTGATCATGGATTTAATGTACGAAATCCCATCACAGACAGATGTATCAGAGTGCCTGATCACAAAAGATGTCGTAGAAGGTAAAGAAAACCAATGATCGAACATTCTGGAGTGAAGGTGAAAGCCGCAGTGCCAAAGAAACGGGTAAAGACAAGCAATCATGGTGAGATTGCATAGATAGATTAGCCGAAATAAAACTGCTTTCATGCAAGAGATTCTTGTGTCAAAGCAGTTTTTCTTCATGTCTGATGAAATTTACAGACAAATAATTCAGAAATGAAAGGAAGACTTGAATGAAAAAAACACTACCAATGCTTCCACTGAGAGGCAAGTATATATTTCCGAATACAGTCATTCATTTTGATGTATCACGAAGCCGTTCTGTAAAAGCAATTGAAGAAGCTATGGAACATGATCAGATGATCTTTTTAAATAATCAGATCGATCCGACGGCAGAAGATCCAGAATTGAAGATTTATATCGTGTAGGAACACTGGCAAGGATCAAACAGGTTGTAAAGCTTCCAAAGAATATTTTGAGAGTTTTGCAGAAGGATTATTTCGTGCAGAGCTTTCTGAAACTGTTGAGTACGAACCATTCTATAAAGTAGAGGTTTTATATGATCATGTAGAACAACAGTCATTTGAGGAATTTGAAAGAGAAGCATTTCTTCGAATGATCAAAGAAGCATTTGAAGGTTATGCGAAAGCCTGGCCACATTTGGATCAGAATATAGTAAATTATATTTTATTATTGACAGATGTGGAGATTCTGGTGGACGAACTTGCAACACATATTCCATTTTCTTATCCAGAGAAACAGAAACTTTTGGAAGAAATGGATCTAAAAGAGCGCTGTGAATTAATGCTTGTCATGCTGCAGGAAGAACTAGATGTTCTGAAATTGAAGCAGAAGATCCAACAGAAAGTTAAAGTGAATATTGACAAAAATCAGAAAGAATATGTGCTGCGAGAGCAGATCAAAGTGATCCGTGAGGAACTTGGAGACGAATGTAGAAGATGAAGCGGATGAATTTATGGAGAAACTTAAGAATCTAAAAGCATCCGATGAAGTCAAAGAGAAGCTTAAAAAGAGATATCGCGTTTTCAAACAATGGGAAATCAGACACCAGAAAGCTCTGTGTTAAGAACTTATATCGAGACAATGTTTGAAGTTCCATGGGAAGAGATGAGCGAAGATTCCACAGACTTAGATCATGCACAACAGGTGCTCGATCTAGATCATTATGGAATGGAAAAAGTCAAGGAACGTGTTTTGGAATATTTAGCAGCACGTGCTATGAGTGGAAAGAAAGATGCAGCGATCCTTTGTCTTGTAGGACCTCCAGGAACAGGAAAGACATCTATTGCCAGATCAATTGCGAAAGCAACGAACAAAAATATATTCGTTTATCTCTTGGCGGCGTCAGGGATGAATCAGAGATCCGTGGACATAGGAAAACTTATGTTGGAGCGATGCCAGGACGTATTGTTGAAGCATTAAAGAAGGTAAAAGTTAGAAACCCGTTAATGTTATTGGATGAGATCGATAAGACAGGGAAAGACCAGAGAGGAGATACCGCGTCTGCACTGCTTGAAGTATTAGACCCGGAACAGAATGAACATTTTACAGATCATTATCTGGAAGTTGCATTGAATTTAAGTGATGTCTTATTTGTTGCAACGGCCAATGATCTTTCTACGATTCCAAGGCCACTGCTTGACCGTATGGAGATCATCGAGGTATCAAGTTATACAGAGAATGAGAAGTATCACATTGCGAATGACTATCTGGTAAAGAAACAGATGGAAGCAAATGGATTAAATAATACACAGATTCACTGGAAGGAAGATGCCCTGAGATTTCTGATCACAGATTACACAAGAGAAGCAGGGGTCAGAAACTTAGAGAGAAGAATTGGACAAGTTTCGAGAAAGGTAACAAGAGACATCTACCAGAAGAAACACAGAAAAGTAACGATCACAAAGAAAGTGATCAAAGATTATCTTGGAAGACCTGTTTATGAATGGGAAAAAGACACACTAAGAGATCATGTCGGAATTGTTCATGGACTGGCTTGGACAGCTGTTGGTGGGGTGACATTAAAGATTGAAGTAAATGTTATGCCGGGAAAAGGAGCGGTTCAGGTGACAGGATCCCTTGGAAATGTCATGAAAGAGTCTGCACAGGCGGCAATCAGTTATATCAGAAGCCAGAGTAGAAAATATAAGATCAAACAGGATTTCTTTGAAAAACATGATATACATATTCATATTCCAGAAGGAGCCGTGCCAAAAGACGGACCATCTGCTGGAATTACGATGACAACAGCCGTTTTGTCAGCAATCACAGGTAATAAAGTCTGTGGAAATCTGGCAATGACAGGGGAAGTTACGATCCGCGGAGATGTTCTTATGATCGGTGGATTAAAAGAAAAGCTTCTCGCAGCAAAACGGCTTGGAATTACAAAAGTACTTGTTCCAAAATCAAATGAAAAAGATGTCAAAGAGTTTGAAGAGGAAGTTGTCGAAGGACTTGAGATCGTCTATGTAAAACTATGACACAGGTGATCAAAGAAGCATTTGTACATTAGATCGAAGGAAATAGAAACTGGAGGCAGTGATGAATTACGAAGAAGCAATGAATTTTATACAAAATACGAGTAAATTTGGAAGTGTTTTAGGACTTGATAATATCAAAGAATTATTAGAAAGACTTGGAAATCCACAGGATCAGCTTAAAGTGGTTCATATTGCCGGAACCAATGGAAAAGGATCAACACTTGCATTTCTTGCAGGAATCTTCAGAGAAAGTGGATATCGTGCGGGAGGTATGTCTCCCCGGCATCTTTTGCTACGAAGAGAGATTTCGCATCAATGAAGAGAACATTTCGAAAGAAGATCTGTGCTTTTATATGGAAAAAATAAAGAAAATTTCAGATGAGATGGTGAGAGACGGGATGTCACATCCGACAATGTTTGAGATTGAAACGGCACTCAGTTTTCTTTATTTTCTCGATAAAAAGTGGATGTTGTGTTATTGGAAACAGGAATGGGTGGCAGACTTGATGCAACGAACGTAGTTAAGAAACCGATCGCGGTGATCATTGCATCGATCGGAATGGACCATATGCAGTTTCTTGGAGACACGATAGAAAAGATCGCAGCAGAAAAAGCAGGGATCATAAAAGAAGGATGTCCAGTTATTTCATATAACAATCAAGAATCCGTAAACGAAGTGATCAAGGAAAAAGCAAAAGAGATGCACTGCAAGGTTACTTTTGTAAATTCGGAAGGAATCCGTGTGTTAAGTGAATCTTTAAATGGGGAGAGCTTTTCTTATCGCTCATCTGATGGAAGATGCTATGAAAAGATAGAAATCCCGCTTCTTGGAAGACATCAGATCAATAATGCTGCCTTGGCATTAGAAGCATTGAATACGATAAGAAATTATTATTGTATCAGTGAATTTCAGACAGAAGACGGATTACGCAAAACAATCTGGAGAGGCAGGATTGAGATCTTAGAAAAGGACCCACTAGTCATTTGTGACGGAGCACATAATCCGGATGGAGCGAAAAGTCTGTTAAATTTTTACAAAATAATTTTACAAATAGACGATTAATCTATATAATGGGAGTGTTATCAGACAAAGACTATGAACAGATGATACAGATCCTTACGCCGATGGCAGCAAAAGTTTATACGGTAGCACCAGATAATGCGAGGGCCTTATCAAGCAAAGATCTTGCAGAATGTGTAAGAAAATATCATCATGATGTAGAAGAAAGACAGAGACTGAAAGAGTGTCTTGAAGAGGTAAAACAACAAGCAGATAAAGAAGACGTGATCATAATCTGTGGTACATTATCATTTCAGAATGAATTAAAATAGAGGATAGAAACAGTGGAAAGATTCCAAAAGATCGTATGGCATGAGAAATACAAGGAGACATACGAAAGACTACAACAATTAGAAATAGATCGAAAGTTTTGCGGTCATGATATAGAACATTTTTGTCGGTGGCAAGAATCAGTTATCTGATGATCCTTGAAAAAGACTTCCTGTGTCCAAAGATATCATTTATGCGACTGCATTGCTTCATGATCTTGGGAGAGCTGATCAGTATGAAAAGGAATTTCTCACGAGGAAGCGGGAGCGATTCTTGCCGAGGAGATCTTAACGGACTGTGGATATACCAGAGAAGAGAGAAAGTTTATGACAGATACGATTTTAAGGCATAGAGATATGAAAGAAGAAAGCGAAAGTTTTGCATCAATCTTTTATCGTGCAGATAAACTTTCAAGAGATTGTATCCACTGCAAAGCAAGACAGGAATGTTATTGGCCGGAAGAAAAGAAAAACAACAAGTATATATACTAGGAGAGATGCTATGATTATTGGAAATAAGACATTTGATACGAAACATCATGGATACATCATGGGAATTTTGAATGTGACACCAGATTCATTTTCAGATGGAGGAAAATATGATCATTTAGATGCGGCACTAAAGCATGCTGATGAGATGGTCAGAGATGGAGCAGCGATCATTGATGTTGGAGGAGAATCTACAAGATCTGGATACACGTTGATCTCTGATGAAGAAGAGATCGCAAGAGTCACACCTGTGATCGAAGCATTAAAAAGGAATTTGATGTGCCAGTATCCTTAGATACTTATAAATCAGGAGTTGCAAAAGCGGGAATCGAGGCTGGAGCAGATCTGATCAATGACATCTGGGGGCTTAAGTGGGATGGAACTATGGCTGCAGTTTTAGCAGAAACAGGAGTTGCTTCTTGCTTGATGCATAACCGTAAGGATACAGATTATAAGGATTATTTAAATGATGTGGTAGCAGATTTAGATGAGACGATGAAGATGGCAAAGGAAGCTGGAATCAAGAAAGAAACGATCATGCTGGATCCAGAATTGGATTTGCCAAGGATCTTGATCAGAATTTAGAGCTTATGAACCATCTGGAGTTATTAAATCAGTGGGATGTACCAGTTCTTCTTGGAACATCTAGAAAATCCATGATCGGTTTAACGTTGGATCTTCCATCAGATCAGAGAGTAGAAGGAACTGTGGCAACAACGGTTAGTGGATATATGAAAGGATGCAGATTTTTCAGGGTTCACGATGTTAAAGAAAATATGCGTGCGATGAAGATGATAGAAGCAATTTGTGCAAAATAGGGAGAACAGATGATGGATCAGATTACAATCAAAGATTTGGAAGTTTATGCAAATCATGGTTTGTATAAAGAAGAGAAAGCACTTGGGCAAAATTTCTGGTATCTGCAATTTTATCGCTTGATACGAAACTTGCAGGTGTCAGTGATCAGATGGATTATTCCGTTGATTATGGTAAAGTATGTCATAGGATCAAAGAGATCCTTACAGAAAATGACTTTAACCTGATCGAATGTGTGGCTGAAACAGTGGCGAAGAAATTATTACTTGAGTTTTCATTGATCAGAAAACTAGAGATTGAAGTAAAAAAACCATGGGCGCCGATTGGATTGCCACTCGACTATGTTTCAGTGAAGATCAAAAGAGGATGGCACAGAGCGTATCTTGGAGTAGGATCAAATATGGGAGATCGTATGGAATACATTAATCAGGCAATCAATGCGATCGAGGCACAGGATGATACAAGAGTTGTTCATGTTTCCAGTCTGATCGAGACCAAGCCATATGGCGGTGTGGTACAGGATGATTTTTTGAATGGATGTATTGCTATTGACACATTAAAAGAGCCAGAAGAACTGTTGGACTTTCTGATGGATGTTGAAGCACAGGCGGGAAGAGTCAGAACAATTCATTGGGGACCAAGAACATTAGATCTTGATATCCTGATGTATGATGATCTGGTGATGAATGAGAGAAGACTGACGATTCCACATAAAGAGATGCACAAGAGATTATTTGTATTAGAACCATTAGAAGAGATCGCTCCATATCTGATGCATCCGCTTCTTGGACAGACGATCACGCAATTAAAAGAAAAGATAAAAGAGGAACAGTAACTTATGAGAGATTTGACGGAGATAAGGCAGCAGATCGATCAGATCGATCAGAAAATGCTTGCATTATTTAAAGAAAGAATGGGATGTTCTGTAGAAGTTGCAGAGTATAAAAGAGGAACAGGAAAGGCAATTTATGATCCTGTTCGTGAAAGACAGAAAATTGATGCCTTGACAAAAGACGAAGATGAACTTATCATTAAAAAGTCTGTCGAAGAGATGTTTCTTCAGATGATGAGTATCAGCCGAAGATATCAGTATAGTCTGTTATCACAAGAAGATGCTTATATTGATCAGACATTTGAAGAAGTGGAAGCACTGGATATCAATGAAGATACCAAAGTTGTATATCAGGGAATTCCAGGGGCATATCAGGAACAGGCAATGGTACAGTATTTTGGAGAGGATGTCAAGAATTTTTCTGTACCAGAATTTAAAGATGTTGTAAAGACTCTAGATCGAGGAGAAGCTGATTATGGAGTATTGCCAATAGAGAATACTTCAGCAGGAACAGTCAGTGGAATTTATGATATGATCCTTGACTATGACATTTGCGTCGTGGGAGAAGAATCTGTAGATGTAAGGCATGTATTGGCTGCAATTCCTGGAACGAGCTTAGATAAGATTGAAAAAGTATATTCTCATCCACAAGGATTGATGCAGTGTAAAGGATTCTTGGATGAACATCCAGACTGGGATCAGGTAAAAGTTGCAAATACAGCGATCAGCGCAAAGAAAGTAGCAGATGATAATAAGCCTGTGAAAGCTGCAATCTGCAGTGAACGTGCTGCAAAGATGTATGGACTTGAGATTTTGAAACGTGAGGTGAATGATGAAGGAAATAATACAACAAGATTTGTGATCATGTCAAAGAAGAAACAGTACAGAAAAGATGCGGGCAAAGTCAGCATCAGTTTTAGCGTGCCACATGAATCAGGATCTTTATACAATATTCTGACGCATTTCATGTTTAACAATGTCAGTATGAGTAATATTGAATCCAGACCACTTCCAGGAAGAAAGTGGGAATACGGATTTTATGTGGATGTGATCGGGAATCTGGATGATCCTGCGATCCGTAATTCCCTTGCAGGAATTAAAGAAGAAACCAAAGATTTCAGAATCTTAGGGAATTTTTAAGAGAGAATGAAAAAGAGAGAAAAAGGAAAAATAACTGGGGAAATACAAACGAATGGAAGGTAAGGTAAAATGACACAGACAAATGGTGAAACGAAATTACAAAAATTTCACAGCGTCATGCAAAAAGTTCTGAAATATGGAATTGTTTTAGCATTGATCGCATTTATCGTATTGGTTTTGATGAACAAAGACCAGTTTTCCGAAAAAGTTGCAAAAGGAACACCAGAACATAAGCTGACGAAGATTGAAGTGACAGATGGTGATAAGGTTGTTCAGAAATTTAAAGCAGTTTCACATACGATGGAACAGTTGGATATCATGATCGACCGAAACGAACAGACAGGAAGAGCTGGAAGTATTGATCTGAATGTAAAAGATAGTAAAGGAAAATCTATTTTCCACATTACTCCAACACTGTTAGAGGTTGACGGACTGACAGATATGAAAGCAACGATGCGTCGTACTTTGCGTAATGAAAATAAATGGTACAAAGTAGTCGTGAATCAGAAGTTGAATAAAGGGGAAACTTATACGATCGAGATAACAGGAAAGGGTATTAAGGCCGAACGCCCATTATATCTGTATACATCAAGCAATATGGGGAAAATCTATCAGTCAGCTAAATTAAATGGTGTAACACAGAAGAATTTTCATGTTAGAACCAGAGTGTGGACGACACAGATTGATGTATCAGCAGTTGTTTTAACAGTAGCGATCACACTTGCTTTGATCATTTTAATTCTTACACCATTAAAGATTCCAGAAAAATGGAATAAGAGATTCACATGGGCATTATTTATCGTCAATCCATGGGTCGCATTTTATATGGTAGAAAAAGTATTCTATAATCCGATCAGTGTGATGAATAAATTGGCATTTGGAATGAACATCCTATGGTACTATATATTGTTCTTCATTTTATTACTGATCTTTAACCGTGTGAAATGGGCGTTGCTCGTTGGAGATGTATTTTTATATGCAGCTGCGATCGGAAACTATTTTGTATTAGCATTCCGTGGAACACCGATCACGCCGGCAGATATTTATGCACTTGGAACAGCAATGGACGTTGCAGATCATTATGTATTAAGTTATGATAAACCAGCAATCGTTGCGACGGTTGTATTATTGGGATTATGTGTGTTTGCATGTAAACTCGATACATATAAGATCTTCCATTGGAAGAAACGTCTAGTTGCATTACTGATCACAGCAATCGTAACAGTAGGAAGTTCTTTCTTCTTGACAAGAGTAGACTTTTTGTCAAAGAAAGGTGTTGCTGTAAACTTCTGGCAACAGAAGAAAGGATACTTAAAAAATGGATATATTTTAAGCTTTTTAATGAATATTCAGTATACGATCGTTTCCCAGCCAGATGGATATAGTCCAGAAGCGGTAGATAAGATCGCAGATAAGTATCAGGTAACACAGGGAACCAATAAGAAATTAAAACAGAAACCAAATGTTGTCGTGATCATGAATGAAACATTCTCAGATCTGAATGTAGTAAATAAAATCAAGACAAACAAAGAGGTTATGCCATTTATCAATAGTTTAAGTGAAAATACGATCAAAGGACATATGCTGGTATCTGTTTTTGGTGGAGGAACAAGTAATTCAGAGTATGAGTTCTTAACAGGAAACTCTGTATCATCTCTTCCATTAAACGGAAATGCATATACACAGTTTGTAAAACATAAGGTGCCAAGTCTGGCATCTCAGTTAAAACAGCAGGGATATGATACACTGGCATTCCATCCATACAAAGCACACGGATGGAACCGAGATACGGTATATCCGCTAATTGGATTTGATAATTTCTTAGATGAGACATCTATGAATCCAAATGGAGAGAAATTCAGAGGATGGTATAGTGATGCAGAAGATTACAATAAGATCATAGATATCTTTAATAAGAAAAAAGCGGGACAGCCATTATTCTTATTCAATGTAACGATCCAGAACCATGGTGGATATCTGATCGCAGACAAGAACTTTAAGGAAGAGATCAAGATCAAAGATGAGAAGGCAACAGATACAGCAAACCGTTATTTATCACTGATCCATGAATCAGATCGAGCATTCGAGAAGATCATCAACTACTTTAAGAATCAGAAAGAGCCAACGATCGTTGTAATGTTTGGAGATCATCAGCCAAAACTTGAGGATTCTTTCTATGAGCTGTTATATGGAAAATCTCTAAACAGCTTAAGTTTAAAAGAACTGCAGAAGAAATATACAGTTCCATTTATCATCTGGGCAAATTATGATATTGATGCAAAGAGCGATGTGGAAAATGTCAGTGCAAACTATTTATCAAGCCTGATGTTACAGCAGACAAACTTAAAGATGTCAAGATACAATGAGTTCTTATTAAATATGAGAAATGAAGTTCCAGCATTAAATGCCAATGGATATGTTGATAAAGATGGAAAGAACCATGAGTTGTCTGAGAATAATGAATATACAAAACTGATCACACAGTATCAGTATCTACAGTATAACAGTCTGATGGATAAGAAACATGTAAGTACAGACCTGTTTAGTGTAAAAGATGGAAAATAAATCAAAGCTTTGGACACTCTGCCTTGACAGAGTGCCCAAAACGATATAGAATGAAACGTGTTGTCATGTTGTTAAATATAACAGCATTATAAATAATATAAGAAAAAGTCAAAGTAATTGATTTTATTAGGAGGATACACATATGGTAAAAGCAGTCGTTGGAGCCAATTGGGGAGACGAAGGAAAAGGTAAGATTACAGACATGTTGGGTGAAACATCCGATATTATCGTTCGTTTTCAGGGAGGAGCAAATGCAGGTCATACGATCATTAATGACTATGGTAAGTTTGCATTGCATACATTACCATCTGGGGTATTCTACAACCATACAACTAGTGTGATCGGTAATGGTGTGGCATTAAATATCCCTGTATTATTCAAAGAGATCGAAGGAATCGTAAGTCAGGGTGTTCCACAGCCAAAGATCTTAGTATCAGATCGTGCACAGATGGTCATGCCATATCATATTTTATTTGATCAGTATGAAGAAGAACGTTTAGGAAAGAATTCTTTTGGATCAACAAAATCTGGTATCGCACCATTTTATTCAGACAAATATGCAAAGATCGGTTTCCAGGTAAGCGAATTATTTGATGATGATTCTTTAAAAGAAAAGATCAAAGCAGTATGTGAAAAGAAGAATGTTTTATTAGAGCATTTATACCATAAACCACTTCTTGATCCAGATGAATTATACAATACATTAATGGAATACAAAGAGATGGTAGCACCATATGTATGTGATACATCTCTGTTCTTACATGAAGCGATCAAAGAAGGAAAGAATATCTTATTAGAAGGACAGTTAGGATCATTAAAAGACCCTGATCACGGAATCTATCCAATGGTTACATCATCTTCTACATTAGCAGGATATGGTGCGATCGGAGCCGGAATCCCTCCATATGAGATCAAGAAAGTCGTTACAGTTGTAAAGGCATATTCAAGTGCTGTAGGAGCTGGAGCTTTCGTAAGTGAGATCTTTGGAGATGAAGCAGATGAACTTCGCCGCCGCGGTGGAGATGGAGGAGAATTTGGAGCAACTACAGGACGTCCAAGAAGAATGGGATGGTTTGACGTTGTAGCAACCAAATACGGATGCCGTATGCAGGGAACAACAGATGTTGCATTTACAGTATTAGACGTACTTGGATACTTAGATGAGATTCCTGTATGTGTTGGATACGAAATCGATGGAGAAGTAACAACAGATTTCCCAACAACAGGAAAACTTGAGAAAGCGAAACCAGTATTAGAAGTACTTCCAGGATGGAAATCTGATATCCGTGGAATCAAAAACTACGAAGATCTTCCAGAAAACTGCCGTAAGTACATCGAGTTCGTAGAAGAGAAGATTGGATATCCGATCACTTTGATATCTAACGGACCAGAAAGACATGATATCATCAGACGTGGTTTTGAGGATTAATTATTAAGGACAGATCAATATGAGCAAAGAAAATGCAGATAAAGAACAGAAGAGAAGTTTCAAGCGTGAGGTATTTAGCTGGATCGCATGTATTGTTGTAACGATTCTTCTGACAGAATTTATCTTGAATTTTGTAATTATCAATGCGAATATTCCAAGTGGTTCGATGGAGAATACGATCATGACGAATGATAAACTGATCGCTCTTCGAACATCCTATTGGTTTAACGATCCGAAACGTGGAGATATCATTATCTTCAAATATCCGGATGATGAGACAGAATGGTTTATTAAGCGTGTGATAGCACTTCCAGGAGAGACTGTGTTGGTAAAAGACGGTAAAGTATATATTAATGGAAGTAAGAAAGCACTCAGTGAGCCATATATCAAAGAAGAACCAGTAGAAGATTTTGGACCATATAAAGTACCAAAGAACGGGTATTTTGTGATGGGAGATAACAGAAATAATTCAAATGATGCCAGAGAATGGGAGACCCATTATGTTTCCAGAGATGAAGTTTTAGGAAAAGCATGGTTTAGGTATTACCCATCGATTAAAGTGATCAAGTAAATGACCAAAGAGAAAGGCAGGAAGATAAGATGGATACAAAGATCATCAATGCAGAGAATGCTCCAGCAGCAGTAGGACCATATTGTCATGCAGTAGAAGCAGGAGATTTCGTATTTACATCCGGACAGATCGGATTAGATCCACAGACACAGGAATTAAAAGAAGGTGTCGCAGCACAGACCAAACAGGTATTAGCGAACTTAGGTGCTGTATTAAAAGCATCAGATCTTACATTAGATAATGTTATCAAAACAACAGTGTTCTTAGCAGATATCAACGATTTTGCAGAAATCAATGAAATCTACGAAGAAGCATTTGGAGATAACAAACCAGCAAGATCTTGTGTACAGGCAGGAGCTCTACCAAAAGGAGCACTGATCGAGATTGAAGTTATCGCAGTAAAATAAATAGATGAGTTATAGAAATCCCTGAGAATGAGTTGTAAAAGATTCATTCTCAGGGATTTCTTGTTTTTATAAAAATATTTATGATCAGAGTGTCAATAAATTCAGAAAACGATCGTTATCTTCTTTCTTCTGAATACAGAATCGGATAAATTCACCGTCTAGTCCATGGAAACTTGCACAGTCACGGATCATCAGGCCAGACTTAATGCAACGTTCAAACATTTCAAAAGAAGTTGTGCCATCTAATAATTTTACAAGGATAAAGTTTGCATAAGCTGGATAAATCTTTAGGTTATCGCGTTTGGATAAAATATCAATGCAGCGTGTACGTTCAGATTGTATATAATCCTTTGTTGTTTGAATATAATCTGTATCCATAAACATAGCTTCTCCTGCAAGAGCAGCAAGTGTATTGATCGTCCAAGGATTTTTGATACTGTTCATACGTTCAAGGAAAGCAAGATTTCCACAGATTCCATATCCAAGTCGCAGTCCTGGAGCGCAGAAGAATTTGGAAGTTCCACGAAGTATCATGAAATTATCGAATTTTGTTGTTAGGGATACTGCAGAGATCGTATCAATATCAGGTGCAAATTCTACATAAGTTTCATCGATCATAACGAAGATATCATGTAATTTACAATGAGTTAGGATCTTTGTGATCTCTTCGGTATTCAAAGCGCTGGACGTCGGGTTGTTTGGGTTACAGATCGCAAGAAGATCAATATCATCGGTAAGCTTTGAAATCAGGTCATTAAGATCTAGTTTAAAATCAAGATCTTCTCTTAAAAAATATTCTTCTACATGTCCGCCAACCAGATCGATCTCTCTTGTATACTCAGAATAAGTTGGAGAAAGCAGCAAGGCATGTTTTGGACGTAACAGCTGCATGGTCAGACTGATCATCTCAGTTGCACCATTTCCAACAATGATATGTTCCATTGGGACATTGCAGTAAAGTGCAAGGGTGGAACGAAGCTCTTTATAATCACGGTCAGGATATTCGCTGATTGATTCAATATGAGAAGCCATACTTTTCTTTAACAAAGGAGAAATTCCGAGCGGATTGACATTTCCGGCAAAGGGAATGATATCTTCTTTTTTGATTCCATAATAAGCTTCTACTTTCTCAAGATCACTTCCGTGAAATTCTTGTTTTTTTTCTGACATGGTAATTCCTCTTTTCCTTTTCTATTGTGTCGAAATTTGGTATAATACATATTATGCGATAAGTACGCATGGGTGTACTTGAATTTGTATTTTTGATATTTACATCATAATTATACCCACAAAATCTTTTGGTTGGCAAGGAGCAGAATAAGATTATGTCAGAATCATTGGAAAATTTTACAAATATCGTGAAAGAAGATATAAAAGAGGCAAAACACTCTTTTTTCTGAAGCGTTTAAAGAAGAATATCTAAAAGATCGAAGAGAAGAAAAAGAGCTTTATCATCAGCTTTGCTGGGGAGAAACAGGAATCAGATCTTGGAGGAATTTTTGTTGAGTTCAGGACAGAAAAAGCCGGTTCTCTTGAGTGCAGCAAAGACGATCTATCAGGCAACGATCATGAATCTTGATGAACCATTGGAGATAAAAGTCAAGAGAGAAGGATGGGGTATCTGGTAGGAGAATAAAAGTGACGGAACTTTCCTGTCTCTTCACAAGAATACATTTCAGGCAGAGGATTTTGAAGATGGCACTCTGACGATCTATGCAGATATGAAAACAATTCCGAAGGATGGAGATATCGACCATCTGATCATTCAGACTGTTTATCAGACTCTGCAGATCGAGGTTGTCTATAAAGAACAGAAAAGTGAAAGAAAAAGAAGAAGAATTCCGTCAAAAGAAATTGATCGAATTATATGTGGATTTCTGTACAGGAAGGATTACAACAAGTCAGCTTTATGAGAGAGGAAATATGGTTCTTGATAAGATGCCGGATGATCCGGTTAAGAATCGTATTTATGATCTGATGAAACTGCATCTTTCTATTCTTGAAGGAAAAGGAGACTTAGAAGAAAAGATTCCAGAAGATGCATCAAAAGAGCCGCTTTGATCGCGCAGGGATATGTTTGGTATCTTCAGGCATTTTATGATAAGGAAGAAGAAACGATCATAAGATCAAGAGATGAGATTAAAGAACTCTATGATCAATGCGAAGATGGAAAAATCAAAGGATATCTGTTCTGGCTTTATATGAATCTAAGCGAAGAATTGATGAAGGATGCTAAACTTCGAATGGAATTGATCAAAGAATTATATCAGGAAGGATGTCAAAATCCACTCTTGCAATTTGAAGGATGCTGTATTTTAGGCGAAGATGAACAACTGTTGGATGAGATTGATTCTTATGAATTATGGGTGCTTGAATTTGGTGCAGAGGAGAAGATCCTGAATTCCAAACTCATTGGAAGGATTTGTTTTGATTTCAAGAAACAAGGTGTTTTCCGAAGAAGTCCTTTGGCTGTTCCTTTGTATTTATAAAGAATACCGACAGAGCGATGTACTTCAGGGAATCTGTGCACTGATGATCCAGGGCAATTGTATGGACGAGGACTGTCATCCTTATTATGAGGAAGCACTTCAAAGAGGAGTACAGCTCATTGGCTTGCAGGAAGCTTTTTAAGAACGATTCCGAAGGGACAATATCCATTGCTCCCAGAAGAGATCTTAAGATATTTTACATATAGTAAGAGTCTTGGAAAAGAAGATCAAAGCCGTCTGTTTGCAAATGTTGTACAGAACAGAAGAAAATACCATAAGGTGTTTGCAAATTATGAAGAATTGATCAGAGCTTTTTTAAGAGAAGAATTAAGAAGAGGTCAGATCAATGAAGATCTGATCTTATTATACCGGTATTATTTTGAAGAATTGCTGGAAGATGAGAGATCAAGACAGGATTTAGGTAATATTATTTTTGTCAGACAGTTGATCTGTGACAATGAATTTATCCAGAAAGCGGAGATTAGTCAGAGATGGAAGAAGAATCTGGATGTTTGTTACTTAAGAGAAGAAAAGATCTATGTAGAGATTTTTGACGAACATGCATCATTTGTGTTTTTTGACAGTGAGGAAAACAGATACATTGGATCAGTGGCTTATCAGTTAAAACCAATCTGGACGAAGGAGCAGATCCAGGCATATTGTGAGGCAGCAGACGGAACGAATGAGCATTTTGTCCTATATAAAGGTGCAGCTTTTGAAAGAAAACAACAATTAGAAGACGAAGACTTCCCAGTTGTGTTATCTGCATTAAAGAGTAGAGCACTGGATGAAGACTATGAACAGCAGTTATTTGAAAAAGTGTTGGATTATTACTGGGAACATGAGATGTCTGAAGAATTGAAACGTGCACTTTCTTATGTGGAATGGAAGAACTTAAAAGACAAAAACAGAATTCATATGATTCGCTATTTCATAGCAGGGGAATTGTATAATGAGGCTTTGAAAGGAATCGAACAATACGGATATCAGTTTTTGGATAAGCAGCAATTGTGTACGATCTGCTTATATGCACTGACAACATTAAGTACCAGACGCTCAGAACTGTTGGTTGAGATGTGTGAATATGCATTCTCAAGGGGAGAGGAAAACAGTGAGATCGTTGCATATCTGCAAAGATATTTCCACGGAACCAAGGAAGAGATGCTGGCAATATTTGAAGCAGGAAACAAAGGTGGTATGTATGACCGCATTTTTGTGGAAAGTGTGTTAAAAGCCTGTATCGCAGATGGTGTGGATGGAACAGAATTTAAGGTATTTTCTACTTATATTCAGCAGGTACAGACAGATACGGCATTGATTGATGCGATGTTAGTAGAATATGTGAATTTTGCATATGAACAAGATCAGATACTTCCAGAGGAATTTTATGAACTGATCGGAAAGAAGATCGACATCGGAAAGATGGACTGGATGTATCAGCAGCTCTATCTTGATTATTATAAAGATAAAAAAGAGAATTTAAGTGACAGATGTAAAGGACGCATCGAGAAGATCAAAGATCATCAGGTGGTTCAGACGGATCATGTTCTTCCAGTGTTGTTCCAATATCTGGATGTGATAAAACTTCCAAAGTATCTTTGTGCCAGAACATTTATAGAATTTCGTGCAAAGAGTGGGCAGACAGTGATATTCCATTTTATGGATGGGACAAGTGCAGCATGGAAAGAGGAAGTGATGAAAGAGCTGCTTCCTGGATATTATGTATTCTCAGCTTCTATATTTGATCATGAATTAAATGACCATTATGTAACCATAGAAGGAGAAGAAAGAAGATATCGTGACCAGGTGGTCGTGACAGATCATTTGAAGTACTGCAAGGGAAGCCGCTTTTATGAACTAAATGAACTGATCCGGCATCAGCAGGATGGAAAACTCCAGATGATGATGGAGGAATATGCAGCAAAGACAATGATGGTGCAATTTATAAAACCAATGACAGAGGAATAAGATATGCAGACGGCAATACATTTTGAAGGAGATCTGGCATATATTTGTGTGTCAGATCAAGGAGAGATTAAGGAAGAAGAACCTGTCACTTATGGCAGATCCAGAGTGGAATTTGTCATTTCGACAGCACAGGCACAAAAGGAAGGAACGATCGGAGTTGTTCTTGATGAAGCAGCGCCGCAGATCGTACAACAAGCAGAAGAACAGTGTATCCGTGCAGGAATCACAAAAGAAAGGGTAAGATTTTTTACCAAAGAAGAAGCAGCGTTGGGAGTTGTGGGATTCCGTGGAGACAATCTGTTGCGTGGAAATTCAGTGATTTTTGATTATACCAAGAAACGATTTATCTGCTATGAGATCCGCAAGACAAAAGATCGTGTTTTAGTTGACAGCAGGGATTATACGGAACAGATCAAGGATGCGGTGGCGAATGAAGAGAAAGATATCGCATTCTTACAGATCATCAAACAGGCACTGGTAAGAGGTGTGACGGCTACAGTTTATCTTTGTGGAGAGGGCTTTGAAGGAAGCTGGTTTAAACAGTCTACGAAAGCATTGTGCCTTGGAAGAAGAGTATTTATGAGCAAACATTTGTTTGCATGTGGAGCAGTGTATTTATGTGAAAATGATAAACATGTTTCCAGAGATGAGGTTGTGTTTGCACAAAATGTTACGATCAGTCAGATCGGGCTGGTCGTGCATCACCATGGAAGAGATATGTTCTGTCCTTTGATCATGGATGGAAAGCCATGGAAAGAAAGCCGTGGAGAGATTGAAATTTTTGTATCAGGAGTGAATGGATTGATCTTTGAAGTCAGAAATCGTTCTGGAATCAAGAAAGCTTCGATCTGTATGTCATTAGACGGAATGAAGAAAGATCCAAATCTTGTATATAAATTAAGAATTCAGGGAGAATACATCAAAGCAGATCAGTGTAAGATCAAGATCACAGATCTTGGGTTTGGACAGATTCGCCAGGCAAGCTATCAGACGTGGCAGCAGGTCATACAGCTGGAAAGAGGTGATTATCATGAGTAAGATCGTTTTGTGTGAGACAAAACCAGCGAAAGTTCCATATAAGATCGCAAAGATTGGGAGAAGCTTTCAAAGTTATGAGGAATTTTGCTGGCTGTTAGAACATTACTTGATATTTTTCTTGACAGAAGGTTTTGAATATCCATTAAAAAATTATTTAAAAGAGAAGCTGGATATTGTGATCAAGAGTGATGATGCGGTACAGCAAGTCAAGGAAGTGATAAATTACTATAATTACTTTACTTCAGATGAGAAAATCCAGTTTCAGCAAAAATTACGCACAACTTATCTTTATTCTGCTGCAAAGAAGCAAAAACTTCTGGCAGATATGTATTTAAAGCATCAATTGTATGTAAGAGCATTGATCGCTTACCAGAAACTTGAAACAGTTTCAGGGAAATTAAATGCTGCGGAACAGATTCAGGTACTATATCATATGGGATTATGCCAAAGCCGGATGTTTTGTTTTGAAGAGGCAAAAGAATCTTTTGCAATGGCATTAAGGATCAAAGAAGATAAACAGATACAGGAAGCGTATTTTACAGCAGCATATCTGGCAGGAGATGAGGAAGCATTTTTGGAAGCAGGAAGAAAGATTTCTTTTGATGAAGATCAATGTAAGATGATCTATCAGAACATAAAAGAAAGAGAAAAAGAAGTTTTTCAAAAAGAAGAGTTTGATAAACTTGGTAAAATAGATTATCATAGAAAGAAGGCAGACGAAAATATAACCCGCCGCCTGATTAAGACAACTTTAGGGAAGTGGAAAGATGAATACAAAGCGCAGACTATCTGATGACCTGTCGAATGATAGTGAGATCTTAAGTGAAAAACGATTTGTAAAACTTTATAAAGAAGAGTTAGAAAGCATTGAGAAACAGATCCATGATCTTAAGAAACTTGATCAGAAAGATTTTGATGTAAAACCAGAGGTAGAGGACAAAGCAAGACTTTATTATCGGACATTTGCAAGAGAATTTTATGATGTTTGTGAAGGAAGAGTCAGTGATGAAGAGTTTTTTGATCTTTGGGAACGCGAAGAAGAATTAAAGGCAGGACTCAATTCGATCAATTCTCTGGAAGGAGAACAAAAACAGTTAGAGAAGGAACTTGTGCATGCGAATGAAGATGAGACCATGATGAATGGGAAGATCAAGGCAGTACAGGAGAAGAGAAGAAATAAAAAGGCACTGTTTATTTCATTTCTTTGCATGGCAGCAGCGGTATGCGGAGTGAGTGCTGGATATTTATATCATTTTGAGATGAATGCCAAAGATTATCTGTGGCAGTTGAGTGCAGGAGCAGTGATCATATTATTGCTTCTTGTGATTTTATTTCAGTCACAGAGGAAAGCTGGTGATCAGCTGAAATTATTAGAGATGATGGTCACACACAAGAGTTATACTGGAAAGCGGTTAGAAGATGATAAAAGAGAGATTGGCAATGATCTTAAGTTTTATTATGAGAAATTTGAAAAAGTATTTTCATATATTTCACCGGAACAGTGGAAATTATTTGATTTTTGTGGTAAAGTGTCAGCCAGATTAAGATTTAGCGATGCGATCCTTGAGGCATCCAATGATCTGGAACGATTATTAGAAAAGAACCAGTGGGATAATCCAGGAATCTGGATGTATCATCCAAAGGTTTTATATGATCTGATCAAACGAAAGGATTACCTGAATACATTGAATGATAGAAAAGATATATGCAATCAGGAATTGATCCGGCATGAGCAGATTTTAGAAGGAATCGGTGAACAAGCAGATTCTGAAACTATAGAGTAAGGAGTTTAGAGATGAAGAAAGAATTAGAAACAACGTATGATCCAGGTGCGATTGAAGAACGCCTGTATCAGAAATGGCTGGATAACAAGTATTTCCATGCAGAAGTAGATGAGACAAAACAACCATATACGATCGTGATCCCACCTCCAAATATCACAGGAAAGCTTCATATGGGACATGCGTTAGATGAGACACTTCAGGACATTCTGATCCGTTTTAAGAAGATGCAGGGATATAATGCATTATGGATACCAGGAACAGACCATGCAAGTATTGCGACAGAAGTAAAGATCATCAATGCACTGAAAGAAGAAGGAATCGAGAAGGAAGATCTTGGAAGAGAGAAGTTCTTAGAACGTGCCTGGGATTGGAAAGAAGAATATGGTGGAACGATCATCGAACAGATGAAGAAACTTGGATCTTCCTGTGACTGGGATCGTGAGAGATTCACGATGGATGAAGGATGTTCTGAAGCAGTCAAAGAAGTTTTCATTAAATTATATGAAAAAGGTTATATCTACCGTGGATCAAGAATCATTAACTGGTGTCCAGTCTGCCAGACATCTATCTCTGATGCGGAAGTAGAATACGAAGATCAGGCAGGGCATTTCTGGCATATTAAATACCCAGTTGTTGGAAGCGAAGGTGAATATGTAGAAATCGCAACAACACGTCCAGAGACATTATTAGGAGACTCTGCAGTTGCAGTTCATCCAGATGATGAAAGATATACACATTTAGTTGGTAAGATGTTAGAATTGCCATTATGCAATCGTCAGATTCCAGTTGTAGCAGATGAATATGTAGACCGTGAGTTTGGAACAGGTGCCGTTAAGATCACACCAGCACATGATCCAAATGACTTTGAAGTTGGGAAACGCCACGATCTGCCAGAGATCAATATCTTAAATGACGATGCAACGATCAACAAGAATGGTGGTAAATACGAAGGTATGGATCGCTATGAAGCAAGGAAGGCCATTGTTGCTGACTTGGAAGAACAGGGATATTTAGTTAAGATCAAAGAACATGAACATAACGTAGGAACACATGACCGCTGCGGAACAACGGTTGAGCCTATGATCAAGCCACAGTGGTTTGTGAAGATGGAAGAACTCGCAAAACCAGCGATCGAAGCTGTGAAGAACGGAGATCTGAAATTCGTACCAGAACGTTATACAAAGACATATCTTCATTGGTTAGAGAACATCCGTGACTGGTGTATTTCCAGACAGTTATGGTGGGGACACAGAATTCCAGCATATTATTGTGATGAATGTGGAGAAGTTGTCGTAGCAAGAGAAACACCGGAAGTATGTCCTAAGTGTGGATGCAAGCATTTCACACAGGATGAAGATACATTGGATACATGGTTCAGTTCTGCATTGTGGCCTTTCTCAACACTCGGATGGCCAGAGAAGACAAAAGAATTAGATTACTTCTATCCTACAAATACACTGGTAACAGGATATGATATCATCTTCTTCTGGGTAGTCAGAATGGTATTCTCAGGATACGAACAGACAGGAAAGAGTCCATTTGACACAGTACTGATCCATGGATTAGTTCGTGATGAACAGGGACGTAAGATGAGTAAATCCCTTGGAAATGGTATCAATCCATTGGATGTCATTGCACAGTATGGTGCAGATGCCTTAAGATTTACACTGATCACAGGAAATGCCCCTGGAAATGATATGCGTTACACAGAAAAACGTGTCATTGCAAGCCGTAACTTTGCAAACAAGATCTGGAATGCATCTCGTTTCATTATGATGAATTTAGAGCAGGCTGATTTCTCTGATATTACATTAGAAGATCTTACAAGTGCAGACAAATGGATCTTATCTAAGTTAAATACACTTGCCAAAGATGTTACAGACAACATGGAGAAATACGAACTTGGTATCGCAGTTCAGAAACTAAACGACTTCTTATGGGAAGAATTCTGTGACTGGTATATTGAGATGGTAAAACCTCGTCTGTACAATGATGAAGACCAGACAAAGGCAGCAGCACTTTGGACATTAAATACAGTTTTAACAGAAGCATTAAAACTGTTACATCCATATATGCCATTTATCACAGAAGAGATTTATTGTAATTTAACTGATGAAGAATCTATTATGTTAGCAAAATGGCCAGAGTTCAAAGAAGAATGGAACTTCAAGGCTGATGAGAAGGCTGTAGAGACGATCAAAGAAGCAGTCAGAGGAATCCGTAATGTTCGTGCAGAGATGAACGTATCACCAAAGAAGAAAGCACAGGTTTACGTGGTATCTGAAGATGCGGAGATCAGAGATATTTTTGAACAAGGGAAAGTTTTCTTTGCTACACTTGGATATGCAAGTGAAGTTATCATTCAGGACAACAAAGACGGAATTGGAGACGATGCAGTATCAAGTGTGATCGCAGGAGCTGTGATCTATATGCCATTTGCAGAATTAGTTGACATTGCAAAAGAGAAAGAACGTCTTGCAAAGAAGAAAAACGTTTAAATGGCGAGATCAAACGTTGCGAAGGAATGCTTGGAAATGAAAGATTCGTAAGTAAAGCGCCTGAAGCGAAAGTTCAGGAAGAAAAAGACAAACTTGCCAAATATCAGCAGATGTTAGAACAGGTCAAAGAACAGATTGCAAGAATTTCATAAAGATCAGAAGTGGATGATAAAACGAGGTTTTGAAAAATGGAATTTACATTAGATTTACACACACATACAGTAGCCAGTGGACATGCGTATTCAACAGTACAGGAGATGGCAAAAGCAGCGGCAGATAAAGGATTGAAACTTCTAGGCATCACAGAACATGCACAAGGAATTCTGGAACATGCGATGAGATTTATTTCCATAATATGCGTATTATTCCAAGAAAGATGTATGGGATCGATCTGATGTTTGGCTCTGAGATCAACATTATCGATCATGATGGAACTTTAAGTATGGAAGAGAAAATTATTGAGAAGACATTGGATATCCGAATTGCGGGAATCCATCTTCCATGTTATGAAGTTGGAACCGTCACGCAAAATACGAATGCCTATGTAAAAGCGATCGAGAATCCAATGATCGATATTATCAGTCATCCAGATGACAGTAGAATACCGATTGATTATGAAACGATCGTAGATGCGGCAAAAGAAAATCATACACTGCTAGAGATAAATAACAGTTCCTTGGATTCTTTGTCATCAAGAGTTGGAGCATGGCAGAATCTGCAGATCATGCTTCAGATGTGTGAAGAGAAGAAAGTGCCGGTAGTCGCAGGGACAGATGCGCATTTTTCAAGCGCGGTTGGCGTGTTTGATCATGTGGAAGTCTTATTAGAAGAGATGAATTTCCCAGAAGAACTAGTAGTGAATCGCTCTGTAGATGTGTTAAAACAAGAAATTTTACAACATCGTGAAATCCGAAAGATCGGAAGAGATTAAAATAGAAACATCCATCGAGAATTAAAGTTCAGATGGATGTTTTTTTTTTCAGATAAAATGTAATAAATAATGTCAGCACAATAATTGGTAACATCAGTTTTGCAGATAAGAAGCTATCTCCTGGTAAATTTTGAATAACAATTGTTTTATCGGCACGAATGATACTCGTAGTATCCACAAATGACTTCATACTTTTATGGATCACAAGATCTTCCATAGGGAGGTAATAATAATTTTATAATCTTTGAGGTAATGTTTCAGATGACCATTTTCCAAAGGACATGTAAGTATAGCATTTGAATGATCAAGAGTCAGAGATATGCCAGACTTTTCGTAATTGCAACTGACAGGAATCTGTATATCAAGATTCAGATGAGCGACAAAATGATCATTTTCAATAAAATAGGATGATAAAGTAAATTCTTTATCAAGCAATGCGGGATAAGACATCAATGAATAAATTTTATGTAGACCGATAAGATCTTCGTGGTTATGTAAAAGTAGCGATTCTTTATTCTTGATCTCTCCATTCTCAAGATAATCCTGATAAGTTTTGATAAGTTTTTCCAGAAAGTTTGTCGGTTCGTTGAATTCCTAAATATTCTTCCAGATTCTTCTGCCGGAAATTCTTTAATCCCCACAGATTTTTATAAGGTTTTAAAATTTGATAAAGATCAAGATGTTCATACTGATCAAATGATGCATTGATCTTAAACTCCTTGATCTTCGATGTCAAAAAGGAAGATCAAAGGTTTTGCCATTAAATGTGATCAGTGTATTATAAGGTTGGATAAATGCAAGAAAATCAGTTAAGATCTGTTTCTGAGATAGTCCGTCTTCATTAAACCATTGTGTTACATTTCCATCCATATCACAGCATCCGATCACAGTAATCGCTGAGATATCAGCACTCAATCCAGTTGTTTCTATATCAAAAATAAAGATTGTTGTATGTTATGTTCCATAAAAATCCTTTCTGTGAACAAGAATCATATCCACAGATTTATTATATCGGCTTTGATCGGATTTGCAATGAATGGAAAACCAGAGTATGAAACTCCATCATATGATCATTTAAGATAAGAACATATGTACGGATTATTTGTGAATTCTGATCCAATAGACTGGACTGTTAAGACATGATAAGGTATAATACGAAACGAATGGAAAAAGACAGAATAAGGAGAAACCAAATTGATTTCATATATAAAAGGAATACTAGAAGATATGTCACCAGGATGGTGGTTGTGGATAATCATGGGATTGGGTACCAGATGATGGTTCCGATGAGAGGAGAATCTTTCCTAAGATCGGACAAGAAATCAAGATCTATACCCATATGCATGTAAGAGAAGATGATGTCAGTTTATTTGGCTTTTATCAAAAGAAGAGAAAGAAGCATTTGAACTTCTGATCGGAGTCAATGGGATCGGACCGAAGGTAGGATTGTCTGTATTATCAACGCTGTCCGTTTATGAACTTAAGATGGCAGTGATCAGTGAAGACGTCAAGACAATTTCTAAGACCCGGGACTTGGACCTAAGGGAGCGAAGAAATTAATCTTAGAATTAAAAGATAAGTTAAGCTTTGAGGAATTAGAAGAAGATGGTGTGGAGCAGAGATCTTTGATACATATGCAGACAGCAGTGATTCTGTGATGATCACGATCGAAGGATTAGTAAGTCTTGGATATTCAAAAGTGAAGCAGCGATCGCAGTTAACAAGGTAGAAGATGCGAAAGATCTCACCCCAGAAGAACTTCTTAAAAAGCATTGAAGAATATTATGATATAGATAGAGGGTAATTATGCAAAACAGAATGATTTCCACAGAACTTGTGGAAGAAGATATCAAAATTGAAAATCATCTGCGCCCACAAATGTTAAGTGATTACATTGGACAGGAAAAGTCAAAGAGAATTTAAAGATTTTATTGAGGCAGCCAAAAGTCGAGGAGAATCTTTAGATCATGTACTGTTTTACGGTCCCCGGGATTAGGAAAGACAACACTTGCAGGGATCGTGGCAAATGAAATGGGTGTACATTTGAAAGTAACAAGTGGACCAGCGATCGAGAAACCAGGAGAAATCGCGGCAATTCTTAATAATCTGCAGGAAGGAGATGTCTTATTTATTGATGAGATTCACCGTTTAAATCGACAGGTAGAAGAAGTTCTGTATCCAGCAATGGAAGACTATGCCATTGATATATTAGTAGGAAAAGGACAGGCTGCGAGATCAATCCGGCTGGAACTGCCAAGATTTACATTAGTCGGGGCAACGACAAGAGCTGGAATGTTAACAGCACCGTTAAGAGATCGATTTGGAGTTGTAAACCGCTTGAATTTCTATAACAGTGAAGAGTTACAGACGATCATTGAACGGTCTGCAGAAGTCTTAGAGATTGGGATCGATCCAGAGGGTGCATTAGAGATTGCAAGAAGATCCAGAGGGACACCAAGACTTGCCAATCGTTTATTGAAACGTGTGCGAGATTTTGCACAGGTAAAATACGATGGACAGATCACATTAGAGATTGCAAGAGATGCACTGAATCATTTAGAAGTTGATACGATCGGGCTGGATCAGACAGATAGAAATTTATTAAAGACGATGATGGAGACATTTGAAGGAAGACCAGTCGGACTTGATACATTAGCAGCAGCGATCGGAGAAGATTCAGGAACGATCGAAGATGTGTATGAGCCATATCTGATCCAGAACGGATTGATTCAGAGAACACCAAGAGGAAGAGTTGTAACAAGAAGTGCATATGAGCATTTTCATTTACCAATACCAGAGGATAGATAACAGATGAGAACAAAGAACAGACCAATTGAAGTATTAGCTCCAGCTGGTTCCATGGAATGCCTAAAAGCAGCAATTCTAAATGGAGCGGATGCCGTTTATTTAGGTGGAGAGATGTTTGGAGCCAGAGCTTATGCCGGGAATTTTAATAAGGAAGAACTATTAGAAGCAATCGATTACGTACATTTGTATGGTAAAAATTATTTCTTACAGTCAATACTCTGATGAAAGAAGAAGAACTTCCATTGCTGCCGGGATTTTAAAACCTTTTATGAGCAAGGACTGGATGCGGTGATTGTACAGGATTTGGGAGCTGTATCCGTGATCCGAAAACACTTTCCGAAACTTGAGATTCATGCGAGCACCCAGATGACGATCACAGGGGTTCATGGAGCAAGAATCGCAAAGAAAATGGGTGCAAAACGAGTTGTTCCAGCAAGGGAATTATCTTTGGAAGAGATTCAGGAGATTAAGGATGATACAGGACTTGACATGGAATGTTTTGTTCACGGAGCATTATGCTACTGCTATTCAGGACAGTGTTTTATGAGTAGTATGTTAGGTGGAAGAAGTGGAAATCGTGGGCGATGTGCAGGAACATGCCGTCTGCCATTTTATCTTGATGGGACAAAGAATACAAAGAATGCATATCCATTAAGTTTGAAAGATTTATGTACCATTGAACATTTACCAGAGATTTTAGATCATGGAGTGGATTCCTTAAAGATCGAAGGACGCATGAAAGGTCCAAGATATGTCGGGGAAGTCACAAGAATCTACCGCAAATACGTAGATCTTTATCTTTCAGAAAACCATATAAAGTAGAATCCGAGGATCTGAAGATCTTGATGGAAGTATTTAACCGTGGGGATTTACTGGCGGATATTATAAAGAATATCATGGAAAAGATATGATGAGTATGAAACGGCCAGATCATCAGGGTTATATGTTGGAAAGATCAGCAAACTTATGAAAGGTAAGATTTCTTTACGGCCCAAGAAGATATCCACAAAGGAGATGCTTTGCAGATCCGTATCAATTCGGAAGAAAAGTAGAACTTACCAGTCCCTCTGAATTTAAAGCAGGCAGCAAGGTTGTTTTAAATGGACAGAAAATGAAGAAACTTCATGAAGGCATGGAAATCAAAAGAACCTTGAATCATCCAATGATCGAACGGATTGATGAAGGATTAAAGCAGAAAAAGAAAGAAAATCTTAAGGGAAAAATCATAATTCAGAAAGATCAGTGTGCTAAACTCATTCTCAAAGACGGAGAAGATCACGTAGAAGTAATTGGTCCAGTAATCGAAGAAGCACAGAAAAATGGTGCCATGCCAGCAGATATTGAGAAGCTTCTTAAGAAAACAGGACAGACCCACTATACATTTGAAGAATTAGAAGTTGATCTTGGAGAGAACTTGTTCGTACCAGGTTCTGTGCTCAAGAAACTAAGAAAAGAAGCATTTGCACAGATGGATCAGACAAAGATTTTAAAATACAGAAGAACTTACGAAGATCCAGTCAAAGAAAATGATGTAGCAAGCAGTCAGGAACAGGAAGACAGCAAGATACAGATTGCAGTTTCTATGGAGAACCTTGAGTATCTGGATATTGTAACAGAAGACAGGGAAGTAATGAAGATCTATCTTTCATGGATGGAACTCAAACAGCAGGAGGATCCACAATCTATCCTGAATAAAATAAAGACTGCAGGAAAACAGTGTTATCTGATGCTTCCACAGATTGCAAGAAAACGTCAGATGGAAGAATTAAAGGCAAAGAAAGATCTTATATTTACAAATGAAATTGATGGGCTGCTCGTACGCAATTTAGAAGAATTTTCATGGTTGATCGAAGAAGGATACCAAAAGGAAATGATCGCGGATTACATGTTTTATGGATATAACAAAGAGGCTGTCAAAGAATACCAAAGATTATCAGGTATTCAAATTCGAATGACGTATCCATCGGAATTAAATAAAAAAGAGATGGAACAGTTAGAACTTCTGAATGCGGACCTATTCCTCTATGGTTATCAGCCATTGATGGTGTCTGCACAATGCGTGAAGAATAATCTTCGAGGATGTGATAAGACTCCATCTTGGCTGACATTAAAGGATCGTTACAATGCAAATTTCTTCGTTCACACAAGTTGTTGTGACTGCATCAATGAGATTTATAATGGAAAACCATTGTGGGTTGGAAATGAAGCAGGAATTCTTAATGATCTTCATCCATCCGTGATCCGTTTTCATATTACAAGAGAAAATGAGGTGCAGGTTAAGGAGATTTTAAATGCAGCGAAATCTATACAGAAAGGGGAAAGAGCTTCTCTTGCCACAGAATATACGACAGGGCATTTAAAGAGGGAAGTTTTATAAAACCATATGATAGACATTATTACTACGATAGCAAAATATCTGATCATCATTATGTGTCTGATCTATACACTGTCATGTTATACAGTATTTCGTCCAAAGAATAGAGATAGAAAGGAAGACCTGTTAGACAATCAGGTCATCTATATGTTTGTATTTTTGTTCTTATGTTACACGGTACTGTTTTGCAGGAATTTGAATTAAAGATCTTGATCTTTTGCGGCACAAGTGATCTTTTCGAGATTTTGATGATCGTATTTCCGAGAATCTATAAAAGATGTTCAAGACCGCTGATCAATAACACCTGTTTTTGTTAGGAGTTGGGTTTGTGATCTTAACAAGATTATCATTTGATCTGGCAATGAAACAGTTTGCGATCGCGGCAGGAAGTGTGATCGTGACAAGTTTTATTCCATTGATGATGCATAAGATCACGATCTGGAATAAATTTGATGGCTTTATGCAGTGGCAGGATTTTTACTATTGTCTACAGTATTCGTGTTTGGTATCAACAAGTATGGGGCGTATAACTGGGTCAGCATTGCGGGACTTAAATTTCAGCCTTCTGAATTTGTAAAGATCATCTTTGTGTTCTTTGTTGCAGCACTACTTTCTAAGGCAAAGGAATTTAAAGATCTGGTAAAGATCACAGTGATCGCAGGACTTTATGTATTAGTGCTTGTTGTTGAGAAGGACTTAGGCGGAGCGTTGCTTTATTTTGTGATCTATCTGATGATGCTTTATGTTGCAACCGCAAAAGCAAGTTACTTATTTGGCGGTTTGGCAGCAGGATCTGTGGCTGCTATTATCGCAGATAAGATCTTTACTCATGTACAGATCCGTGTAGCGGTATGGAAAGATCCGTTTTCCATGATCGAAGGAAGAGGACTTCAGGTCTGTCAATCCTTATTTGCTATTGGAACTGGAAGCTGGTTTGGAATGGGGCTTGGAAACGGACGGCCGTTTGATATTCCGGTCAGGGAATCAGACTTTATCTTTTCTGTGATCTGTGAAGAATTTGGTGTGATCTTTGGAATCTGCCTGATCTTCGTTTTAATGAGCAGTTTTATCCTCTTTATGGATATTTCCACAAGAAGCAGAAAATTGTTTAACAAATTGTTATGCCTTGGATTCGGAGTTTGTTTCTTATTCCAGGTATTCTTAAGTATCGGTGGTGTGACAAAATTCATTCCATCCACAGGAGTTACGATTCCACTCGTAAGTTATGGAGGAACCTCTGTGATCAGTACTTTGATCATTTTTAATATCATACAAGGATTACATATGTTAGCAGATAGCGAGGAAGAAGAATATGAGCATATTAAGGCACAAGAATCAGAAAAACAATATACAAGACAAAACAACCGAAAGAATCAGTAAGATAAAGAAGAAAAAGAAAAAAAGAGCAAATCGCCAGATTCTGCAGATTACTTATATATTTGTTGTATCATTTTGGCATTGATCGCTTATATTGCACATTTTGTTGCGGTAGATAGTAAAATGTGGTCACGAATGCGCATAACCGGAGATTACAGTCTATGGCAGAGAAAGTAGTACGAGGAAAGATCATCAGTAGTGATGGAAAAGTGCTGGCACAGACACTTACTGAAAATGGATCAGAAATCAGAGATTATCCTTATGGCAGAATGTTTGCACATGTTGTAGGATATAACGATAAAGGAAAGTCAGGATTGGAATCTGTATGTAACTTTGATCTATTAAAATCGGATGCGAACTTGATGACACAGATCACAAGCAGCTTAAAAGGTGAGAAAAGTATAGGGATAATGTATACACAACATTAAATACCAAAGTTCAGAAAGCAGCATATTATGCCTTGCAGGGACAAAAGGGAGCGGTTGTTGCGATGGATCCAGAGACAGGAAAGATCTACGCAATGGTATCCAAACCAGATTACAGACCAGCTTACGTCAAAGAAAACTGGACAGAATTAAATACAAGCAAGAATTCTTTGTTGTTAAACCGTGCAACGCAAGGATTATATCCGCCAGGATCAACATTTAAAGTCGTGACGGCATTAGAATATATGAGAGAACATAAAACACATATAAGAATTTCAAATACCATTGTACTGGATATACAACGGTTGGAACTTTAAAGATTCATTGTTATGGAGGAGAAGCACATGGAACGGTGAATCTTGAACAGGCAATCGAGAAATCCTGTAACTGTGCGTTTGTGCATATGTCAGAAGAGATCAACAAAGGAAAACTCGCAAGTCTTGCAGGAGATCTGATGTATAATTCGAAAGTTCCGATCAATCTTCTTGCAAACAGCAGTCGTTTTGTTCTTGATAAGAAATCAGGAACTAATGAGATGGCACACACTTCGATCGGACAAGGTCAGACTTTGATCACACCACTTGAAAATGCGATGGTCATGTCTGCGATCGCCAATGATGGAGTTGTGATGCAGCCATATCTGGTAGAGAATGTCAAAAATATCGACGGTGGAGTGATCAAGGAAACAAAAGCATCAAAACTATCAGAACCTTTAGAGGCATCGGAATGTGAGACATTAAAGAAAATGTTGAGAAAAGTTGTCACAAAGGGAACTGGAACAAGAGCTTATTCTTCACACTATAATGTATATGGAAAGACAGGATCAGCAGAATATAACAGCGCGAAAGATTCCCACGCATGGTTTATCGGATGTGCCGAAAGAGGCGGGAAGAAGATCGTAGTCAGTGTTCTTGTAGAGGGTGGAGACTCTGGAGGACGAGTTGCGGCACCGATTGCAGATAAAGTATTTCATGCATTTTTAGATTGATGTTTTCAAAAGAGTAAAACAGATAGCAGTTGAAATCAGTTCACAATCCATGTATAATATTTGTCAGAGAAAGACACACATACTTAGGCGAATAAGATCGTTTAAGAGACAGGAGGTTGTAACTGGTGACAAAAGCAACGAGCTGTGGTGGTGTCGTAATATTTAGAGGAAAGATTTTGCTGTTATACAAAAGTTATAAGAACCGATATGATGGCTGGGTACTTCCGAAAGGTACTGTTGAGCAAGGAGAGACTCACGAGCAGACAGCACTTCGTGAGGTAAAGGAAGAGACAGACGCGGACGCATCAATTATCAAGTATGTAGGGAAAAGTGAATATTCTTTCTATTCATTTCATGAACAGATCATAAAGAGTGTACACTGGTACTTGATGGAATCCGAGAACTATCACTCAAAACCTCAGAAGGAAGAGTTTTTGTAGACTCAGGGTATTACAAATTTCACGAGGCTTACCACTTATTGAAATTTCCTAATGAGAAAGAGATCTTAAAACAAGCATATGATGAATATAAAAAGTTGAGATCTGCGAATCGTTGGGGTAAGAAAACAAGATAAATGAAGGAAAATCAGAGATATGATCAGAAGATATTTCTGGTTTTCTTTTAAAAAATATATACTGCAAAGAAATTATGTATAAATCTAAGTATCTGCCACTAAACTATAACAAACAGGTTTGAGGTGGATGCATGCAGAAATGGAAAGTGATACTGCTCGTTGCAGCAATACTCGTTCAAAGCTTTCATTGTCCAGTCATGGCAAGAGAGGCAAGATTTTTAGAAACAGCAGCACCAGTACTTGATCTTTCAGCAAAATCAGCAGTAGTTATGGAACAGGAAAGCAAGGAGATCTTATTTGCGAAAGATAAGGATAAAGAACTTGCACCAGCTAGTGTAACGAAAATAATGTCCTTGCTGCTTATTTTGAAGACTTAAAGCAAGGTAAGATCAAGCTTACAGATACGGTTACAGTCAGTGAACATGCAGCATCTATGGGCGGCTCTCAGGTGTTTTAGAAATAGGAGAGAAGCAGCAGGTACAAACATTGATCAAATGTGTTGTGATCTCAAGTGCGAATGATGCAGTTGTTGCATTGGCAGAGCATGTCTGCGGAAGTGAGGAGGCGTTCGTATCAAGGATGAACAAAAAGCCAGAGAGCTTGGAATGAAACATACGATATTTCAAAATGCCTGCGGGCTTGATGCAAAAGGACATGTGACAAGTGCATATGATATTGCGTTGATGACGAGAGAACTTGCACAAAGATATCCAGAAGTTTTTAAATATACAAAGATCTGGATGGATACGATCATACATAAAACGAAAAAAGGTGAGAAAGAATTTGGTTTAAGTAACACAAACAAACTGATCCGCCACTACAATGGATGTACAGGAATGAAGACTGGAAGTACAGGGAAAGCAGGATTTTGTCTAAGTGCAACTGCAACAAGAAATAAGATTCATATGATTGCGGTAGTGATGGGGTGTGAAAGCTCTAAAGCAAGGATCAAAGATGCAAGAACTCTTTTGGACTATGGATTTTCAAATTGCCAGCGGATACACAGCGAAACTACAAGAAAAGAAATCGGAAGGATTCCAGTACAAAAGGGTCAGAGATCAGAAGTATCTTGCCAGAAAAGGTGACTGCTGATCTGATCGATATTAAAACACAGAAGGGAAAGATCGTGAAAAAGATCAAGATAGATTCTGTGAAAGCACCAGTGAAGAAAGGACAGAAGATTGGTGAGATTCAATATAGCAAAGGTAATATTATGATCCATAAAGAAAAGATCCTGGCACAAGAAACAATAAATAAAGCAGATTTTTGACACAGATTAAAAAATTTCCACTCAATATTTCTTGATTTTAAGCCATTTTTGTAATAAGTCCACAAAATTTCTTCACGATGGAAAATGAAAGAATTAAATTTTTCCTTGACGCTCTATATAATGAACTCATGAAGCAAAGAAACACAGATTCAAAGGAGGATTATAATGAGCGAATCTTGGTTAAATCTTGAAGGAAAAACAGTCATCGTAACTGGTGGAGCATCTGGAATCGGAAAAGCAGTTGCACAGGGATTCTTAAATGCAGGATCTAACGTAGTCATTTCTGATATGGCACCTGAAGCACCAGAGATGGACGAAGCAGCAGGAAAATTACTGTATGTGAAAACAGATGTTACAAAAGTAGCAGATGTTGAAGCAATGGTAGAAAAGCCAAAGAAACATTCGGAACGATCGACGTATTAGTAAACAATGCCGGAATCAACATCCCTCGTTTGTTAGTAGATCCAAAAGATCCAAAAGGACAGTATGAATTAGATGAAGCAGTATGGGATAAAGTTTGTAACGTAAACTTAAAAGGTGTATTCTTCTGTGCGCAGGCCGTTGGACGTGTGCTTGTTGAAAAAGGTGAAGGAGTTATCATTAACATGTCTTCTGAAAGTGGTCTGGAAGGATCTGAAGGACAGAGCGTTTACGCAGCAACAAAGAACGCTGTAAACTCTTTAACAAGATCTTGGGCAAAAGAACTTGGAAAACAGGGAGTCAGAGTTGTCGGAGTAGCACCTGGAATCATGGAAGCTACAGGACTTCGTACAATTGCTTATGAATCAGCATTAGCATATACAAGAGGAATCACAGTAGATGACTTAAGAGCTGGATATTCTAAAACATCTACAATTCCACTAGGAAGATCTGGTAAATTATCAGAAGTTGCAGATCTGTGTGTATATCTTGCAAGTCAGAGAGCTTCTTATGTTCATGGAGTTACAGTGAACGTAGCAGGAGGAAAAACAAGAGGTTAAAACAATTAACCTGTATCAATAGAAAAGAGGATCAATATGAAACAGCTTTTTAACAATGAAAACAGAATCGCAGTTATTTTAAAGAATATCGAAATGCAATCTGTTTGCAGTGTAGAAAGCCTCGCGGCAAAGCTTGATGTGTCGCAAAAACGATCCGCAATGACATTAAGGAATTGAATTGCCTGTTTGGAGGATACGCATGTATCAGCAATAACAAAGGAACATGTAAACTGATCGTGTTTGCACCGAAAGGTTTTACAGAAATCCGCAATAAGATTTACAAGCAGGAAGACCTTTTAATTCAAGTCATACAAGAATGGCATATATGTTCTGGCAGCTGATGCATGCCGAGGAACCGTATCTTACCGATGATCTTTCTGAGGAGATGAAAGTTGCCAGAACAACAACGATCGGTGATCTGAACCGATTAAGAAAGGCAATCGAGAAATACGACCTGAAGATCAAAGGAAAAGCAAATACAGGACTGGCTCTTTGTGGTGATGAGTTTAACATTCGCCTATTTATCTTAGAAAATATTTATGAACAACTGTATTTAAATTTCCCACTTGGACAGACAATTCGTGAAAAACTATATGATTTTCAGGAAAGATTATCGATGGATGCCCTAGGGTTTGGTTTCTTTACAGATTTTTGTTGTGATGATCCAGAGAATGGAAAGCGGTCATACGATCAAAAGCTGAAGCCGAAATATGAAGAACTATACGAAAGTTCAGCATATATGATCGTGGATGAGTTCCTTAATGAAATTGAACAGGTCAAAGGATATAAGATATCCAAAGAAGAGCGATTGTTTTAAGTATATCTGTAGCAGGAATGAGAACACCGGCAAATACAGCAGAGATCGAGCAAAAGATCAGTATTTCGGAAGGTGTTGCAGATCTTATCATTGAAATTTTAGATCGGATCAAAGCAGAACTTAATGTAACAGTTGTAGCAAATGAATTATTTGATGATTTTGTCTATCACGTATTTTTATGATCAATCGGCTAAAATATGGCTTTCATATTTATAATCCGATGGTTGATGATTTCAAGAACAAATACAGTGTAGCCTATAAAATGGCGGAGATTGCAAAAGGTGTTTTGGAAGAACGTGTAGGAATCGAGATGACAGAAGATGAGATGGGATTTCTGGCTGCTTATTTTGGAGTGTTTTATTAGAGCAGGAACCAGAAAAGAAACGATGCAAGATCGCGATCGTTTGTGGATCTGGAAAGATCATCGGACGTCTGATCGAGAATCAGTTAAAGAAAATCTTTGATGTAGAACCGGAATTTGAAATTTTCTATGGTATCTTCGATGAAAATCGCAAAGATGATTTTGATTATATTGTTACGACGACAGAATTACATATGGATACGAAAACCCCGGTCATTTTATGGATGAAGTATTCGATAGAGAATATATTCAACGTAAATTTGAAAATATGAGATACCTTTCTGAAGCAGGACGAACAATCCGAAAGGGAATAGATTCTTTGTTTATGAATTTATTAGATGAAACGAGATTTTTGTTCTGGATCAAGAAAGTTCATATGATGAGAACGTTGATCGGATGGCAAGGGCACTTACCAATCAGGGAGAACTTGATGCAGGATTTGCCCAGAGAGTGAGAGAACGTGAAAAATATTCAACAATGGTTCTTGACCAGAATATTGCGTTTCCACATACAAAGAATATGCTGTCAAAATTAACATTGGCAATGGGTGTGTTTCCAGATATGTTAAAAGATGATAAATACGGAAATATCCGAATCATTATTTTACTGGGAATTCCTGAATCAATGGAAGATGACACAGTACTTGTCCGATTATATGATGATATTTTGTCGATTGGCAAGAAACCGGATGTCATTTCTAAGATCCAGAAAATGGAAAGCTACAGAGAATTTCTTCTCTATATTGCAGAAGAAAATAATATATTTGAGTAAGCGAAAAGGAGGAAGACGATGTCATTTATGGTCATAGCTGTGGCGATGCTTGCAGCATTTTGTCTGCAATTTTTATTTCAGATGGTGCAGATGAAAAGTTTTAATAAATTTTATACAAAACTTCGAAAAAGGCCGGGTTGCCATAGGAAAGGCAAAAGGCGGTTTTCATGCAGGTGCGATCGTTATGTTTGCGATCGATCAGGATGGAGTGATCATAGATGGTTGCTTTATGAGAGGATTTACAATGCTTGCACGATTTAAAACTGGGATTTCTTTAATGGAATTGATGTTGGAACGATTAAAAAGATGATTGTGCAACGATCGGTGTATCCTTAAGAAGAGCAGTGCTTAATGCTTCCTCAAATTACAACACGATTATGAGTGGAGGCGAAGTCTTAGAAAAGCCGAGTCTGTTTACAAGAATTGGAGACAAGATTTACGGTGTCAATAAGAAAAAGCCTGAAATGAAAGGAGAATTATATGAATATCATTATTAAAGGTGCATCAGGATTCATGGGATTATTTGATACAGGTGCAGAAACATTTATAAGCTGGGTGTCAGGAATCGTACCAAAGGTATTATTACTGTTAATCCTAATGAATACGATCATCGCCCTGATTGGACAGGAAAGAGTTAATAAATTTGCTAAATTATGTTCAGGAAACGTAATCCTTGCATATGGAGTATTACCATTTATTTCAGCATTTATGTTAGGAAACCCAATGGCATTATCAATGGGTAAATTCCTTCCAGAAAGAATGAAACCAAGCTATTATGCATCAGCTTCTTATCATTGCCATACAAACAGTGGAATTTTCTCTCATATTAACCCAGGTGAAATCTTTATCTACCTTGGAATTGCACAGGGTGTTCAGAAAGCTGGATTTGATATGACAGAATTAGGTCTTCGTTATATGTTAGTTGGTCTTGTTATGAACTTCTTCTCAGGATGGGTAACAGACTTTACAACAAAGATGGTTATGAAACAGCAGGGAATCGAATTAAGTAACGAATTGAAATAAGATGGATTTACGAGTGTAATTAGGAGGAAAAACTATGTCAGAATATAGAGCGATTACGATCACACAGGGAAGCGGTGGATTTGGTGGTCCATTAACAGTAGAACCTAAAGAAGGAAAAGATGTATTATTATATATCACAGGTGGTGGAGCAGAACCTGATATCTTACCTAAAATCGTAGAATTAACAGGATGCCGTCCAGTTAACGGATTTAAGACATCTGTTCCAGAAGAAGAGATCTTCCTTGTGATCATTGACTGTGGTGGAACACTTCGTTGTGGAATTTATCCACAGAAGAGAATTCCAACGATCAATATCAATCCAGTTGGAAAATCTGGACCAATGGCAAAATATATTACAGAAGATATTTATGTATCTGGTGTTAAAAATGATAACATTGCATTGGCAGATGGATCTGCAGCACCTATTTCAGAAGCAGCACCTGCAAAAGAAGAAAAGACTTCAAATACAGCGCAGATAAGAAAGTATCTGAAACAATGGGAAGCTCATCAAAATCAAGCTTGATCCAGAAAATTGGTATGGGAGCTGGTAAAGTCGTTGCTACTTTCAATAGTGCAGCGAAAGAATCTACAAACACAGTACTTCATACGATCATTCCATTCATGGGATTCGTATCATTGCTGATCGGTATCATTCAGGGATCTGGATTCGGTAACTGGTTTGCTAAATTATTACAGCCATTATGTGGAAATATCATCGGACTTGTAATCTTAGGATTTATTTGTTCTATTCCATTCTTAAGCTGTCTGCTTGGACCTGGAGCTGTAATTGCTCAGATCGTTGGAACATTGATCGGTGTAGAAATTGGTAAAGGAAACATTGAACCAAGCCTTGCACTTCCAGCATTATTTGCAATCAATACACAGTGTGCTTGTGACTTCGTTCCAGTAGGACTTGGACTTGCAGAAGCAGATCCTGAAACAGTAGAAGTTGGTGTACCAGCTGTACTGTACTCAAGATTTATCACTGGGGTACCTCGAGTTATCGTTGGTTACTTAGCAAGCTTTGGATTATATGCAGCAAAATAAAAATAATTATTAGTGAGAAAGGAAAGTAGTATTATGTATCAGGTAACGATTAAAGGAAAAGGAGCTATGGTAGACGCATTTAGAGAAGAAGGGATCTTCGTTACATTTGGTGATAACGCACCAGATACTCTGAAAGATTTCTGCTATTCCATCGATGTAAATCCAGTAGATGGAGAAGTAACTCCTGGATGTAAACTTGTAATTGACGGTAAAGAATTCAAGATTGTAAAAGTTGGAGAAGTTGCCAACGAGAATCTGAAGAATTTAGGACATGTTACATATAACTTCGGTGGAGAAGACGCTGAGTGTCTTCCAGAACTATCTGTATGGAAAAGGCCGAGCTTCCAGCACTTGATATCGGAAGCACGATCGCAATCGTAAAATAAGGCTGCTTTCCAGACAGTAATATTATAATGAGAAAAAGAGGATGTCAGAATCTGGGCATTCTCTTTTTGTACAATATTCCTAAAGATGTTGTGCTATGGGTTGTTTTTTGCTATATCTAGTAAAATAGGAAAAAGACATTTACGAATCAGAAGATGGATTGGGAAACAGAGAGAAGGAGTGTTTATGATTCCTTTATGGATATGGATCATAGCAGTGCTGTTGGTTGTGGGGATTGCCGTGGCAGTGCTTTTAAGCAGTTATGAAAATAAGAGATTGACAGTTGAATATTACGAAATAGAGTCAGAAAAGATTCCAGAAGCATTTGATGGATATCGGATCGTGTTTTTAACAGATCTGCATTGTGCACAGTTTGGAGAGAATAATCAGGAATTGATCGAACGAATTGATGAATGCAGACCGGATATGATCCTGTTGGAGGAGATATGGTAATAAGCCGCGAATCTTCGAATGAGGAAGTGCCGCTTGCACTGATGAAAGAGTTATCTGCAAAGTATCCGATCTATTATGCGGATGGAAACCACGAATTGAAACTTGCAAGGAATGAAGAAATCTTTGGTGTGCGTTATAAAGATTATGTTCATAGTCTGAAAGAGTATAACATACATCACATTTCGAATGAAACGATCGTAATTCAGTCAGAGACTGGATTTATTTCTTTAACTGCGTTTGATCTTGAGAAGAAATATTATCAGAGATTTCATGTACCGCGTATGCCGCTTTCTCATATGGAATCTGTGGTAGGAAGTTCTCCAGGAAACATTTTTCATATTTTATTAGCACATAACCCAAACTATTTAAAACATATGCAGATTGGGGCAGTGATCTTGTCTTAGCTGGTCATTTCCATGGAGGAATGGTAAGAATTCCGAAATTTGGAGGTGTGATCTCACCGCAATTTCAGATTTTTCCAAAATACGATGCAGGAGAGTTTCATGAGGGAGAGACAACGATGATCTTAAGTCGTGGACTTGGAAACCATTCCATCAAATTAAGATTGTTTAATAAACCAGAGATTTCATGCATTGAATTAAAGAAGAGAGACTGATTTATGGGAATAGATATTAAGGTAAATGCATTTGAAGGACCATTAGATCTTCTGTTGCATCTGATCGAGAAGAATAAAGTGGATATTTATGATATTCCAATCTCTGAGATCACAAGCCAGTATCTTGATTATATCCGCTCTATGGAAGAGGAAGATCTTGATGTGATGAGTGACTTTCTCGTTATGGCAGCCACATTATTAAAGATCAAGGCGAAGATGTTGCTTCCAGTGAAGGAAGAAGAGGAAGAAGAAGGAGATCCGAGAGAAGAACTTGTAAGAAGACTGATTGAATATAAGATTTATAAATATGCCTCTTTACAGTTGAAAGAACGAGAGATGACGGCAGAGAAGAGTTTTTTTAGATCACCAGATATTCCACCGCAAGTACTTGCATACAGAGAAGAGATCGATCCTGTGCAGATGTTATCAGAGGTAACTTTACAGAGGATTTCTGAAGTTTTTCAGTTTGTGATGAGAAAACGACAGGATAAGTTAGATCCGATCCGAAGCGAATTTGGGGAGATCAAGCAGGAAGAGATTAAATTAGAAGATAAGATCACGGAAGTGTATAATTATATTATACAATATAAAGAAGTGAACTTTTATGACCTTCTAAACGAACAGGAGACAAAAGAAGCAGTGATCGTCACATTTCTGGCGGTTCTTGAATTGATGAAGACAGGAAAGATTTACGTTCAACAGGAAAATATCGAAGATGATATTTTCATACGGGCACTGGAGTAATGAATTTATGAAGAATAAACTTGCAGCGATCGAAGGAATTTTATTTTCGATGGGAACAAGTGTGACAAGGCGGCAGCTGATGGAGGCACTTGAGATAGATAATGAACAGTTTGATGAGTTGATCAAACTGTTACAGACAGAATATGACAAAGAAGAGAGAGGAATCCGGTTATTGGAACTGGATGATGCTTATCAGCTTTGTACCAAAACAGAATATTATGGATCATTGATAAGAATTGTGAATCATCCAAAGAAACCAAGGCTTACGGATGTAATGCTTGAGACTTTATCGATCATTGCTTATAAGCAGCCAGTAACGAAACAAGAGATTGAAGCGATCCGAGGTGTGAAATGCGATCATCCGATCAACAAGCTGTTAGAATACCGGCTGATCAAAGAGGCTGGACGGCTGGATGCGATCGGGCGTCCGATCTTGTTTCGTACGACAGAAGAATTTTTGAGATGTTTTGGAGTAAAATCAACAGATGATCTTCCAGTTGTTGGAGAAGAACAGGTGGAAGATTTTAAAATACAGGCTCAGGAAGAAGTGAAATATACACTAGATGAGACTAGTCTGGAAGAAGAGATGGAGGAGATGTAGTATGGGTAAAATGACAGGAAATGAATTTCTGGTAAAGGCATTACAGGAAGAAGGCGTAGAGAAGATCTTTGGATACCCGGGTGCGTGTGTCATTGATATTTTTGATGAAATCTATAAGCAGGATCAAGTAGAACTGATTCTTCCAAGACATGAGCAGGGGTTGATCCATGCGGCAGATGGATATGCAAGAGCTACAGGAAAAGTTGGTGTCTGTCTGGCAACAAGTGGACCAGGTGCCACAAACCTTGTTACAGGAATAGCAACAGCGAATTATGACAGTGTGCCATTGGTGTGTTTTACAGGACAGGTTGCCACAAATCTGATCGGTAATGATACATTTCAGGAGATCGATATTGTCGGAGTTACAAGAAATATCGCGAAATTTGTTATAGTTGTCCGTAAAAGAGAGGATTTGAATCGCCTGATCAAAGAGGCATTTTATATTGCAAGAACAGGAAAACCGGGACCAGTCTTATTAGATCTCCCAAAAGATGTAATGGCAGAATTAGGAAGTGATGAATATCCAGAGGAAGTCAATATCCGTGGATATAAACCAAACACGAAACCACATCATGGACAGATTCTTCGTGCAATGAATATGATCTATGATGCGAAACGTCCATTATTCTTAATTGGTGGAGGTGCGAAGATCGCAGGGGCACAAGAAGAGATGTGCAAATTAATGGAAACATTAAAGGTTCCAGTTGTTACAACGATCATGGGACGAGGGATCGTACCAACAAATCATGAATTATATTATGGAAATATTGGAATGCATGGAAATTATGCAGCAAATCAGGCAGTAAATGATTGTGATCTGTTGATTTCCATTGGAACAAGATTTAATGACCGAATTACAGGAAAACTTGGAACATTTGCATCGGATGCCAAGATCATTCATATTGATATTGATACAGCGGCGATTTCTAAGAACGTTACGGTTGATGTGCCATTGGTAGGAGATGCAAAAGAAGCCATCGCATTAATGTTGTCTATTGCAGAAAATGAAGAACCATGTAAAGTAGATGAATGGCTGTCAAGAATGAATGAATGGCATGAACAAAAGCCATTAGTAATGGAAGAAAAAGAAAAATTAGTTCCAAAACAGGTTATTGATGCGATCAATGAGTACTTTGATGAACCAATTGTTACAACAGACGTTGGACAGAATCAGATGTGGACGACACAGTTCTTACAACTATATGGAAGACGACAGATGCTGACATCTGGTGGACTCGGAACGATGGGTTATGGGCTTCCAGCAGCAATTGGTGCAGCAATTGGTAATCCAGGAAGAGAAGTTGTTTGTGTATCTGGAGATGGTGGATTTCAGATGAATTCCCAGGAGATCGCGACAGCTGTGATTCAGGAACTTCCTATTACAATCTGTATTTTAAATAATGGGTATCTTGGAATGGTGAGACAGTGGCAGGATCTCTTTTATGATAAAGCATATGCAGGTACATGTTTAAGAAGAAGAAAGAGTTGTGAACATCATTGTGATGGAGATTTTTCAAAATGTCCGCCATATACACCAGATTTTGTAAAACTTGCTGAAAGTTATGGAGCACAGGGGATCAGAGTCTTTAAGAAAGAAGAAATTATCCCAGCATTTGAGAAAGCAAAAGCGAAAACAGATGGGCCAACGATCATTGAATTTATCATTGAGAATGAAGAACTTGTTATGCCAATGGTGAAACCAAATGGATCTATCACAGATCTGATCATGGAACGTGGAGAAGAATAGGAGGAATGAAAATGGATAATCAGATGGAAAGAAGATGGCTTTCCTTGTTCGTAGAAAACCGTGCTGGTGTTCTTGCAAGAATTTCCGGACTATTCTCTGGAAAAGCCTACAATATACACAGTCTTACAGTTGGAGAAACAGAAGATCCAACAATGTCTCGTATGACGATCTGCATTGATGCAGATGAAAAGACATTTGAACAGGTCAAGAAACAGTTAAATCGAAGCGTGGAAGTTATTAAAGTTATTGACTATACAGATACATCGATCCGAACAAAGGAAATCATGTTTATCAAAGTGAAAAGTCTTACAGAGAAGCAGATGGCAGAGATCTTCCAGATGGCAGAAGTGTTCCGTTTCCTGATCAAGGATATGGGAAAAGACAGCGTATTAATAGAAGCAATTCGTACAGAGACAAAGAATGATTCTATTTTAAAGGTGTTTAAAGAACGTTATACAAATATTGAAGTAGTCAGAGGTGGTCCGGTAGCGATCGATTGTATCAGTATGCAGGATCGTTAATGATCAGAAGACAATAATATAGAAGAGAAAAGAGAGTTTGGTGTTTTAACGCACACACCAAGCTCTCTTTTTTGCGTGTACAGAAATAAGTTTTTAAAAAATATGGGGATTTTTCATAGGAATAAAAAGTTTTTTCTTTCAATGAAAAAATACAGGGATGTGTTAAGTTAGACATGTTGAAAGTGAAGTAAATTTAACGAAAAATCAATTTATAAAGAGTGTAAATATATTTATATTGTAAAAATTGTTATTTTTTTCACGAAAAAATCAGGATTATTTCATAGAAAATACAAGAAAATTATCAATTCGGTGAGAAAGTGTTATGAGTTATGTCGGATTGTGTTAAAAAAAATACAATCCGACAAGGACATTGTATACATCGAAAAACACGTATTTATGCGGCTTTTGGCACTTTGCACAATTTATTGAAAATCTTTTTAAAAAATAGCAATTGAAAATGAGAAAAGATTGTGATAGTATTAACATATCGGCGAGAGAGAAGATCGCTAAAGTATAATAATCAAGAATATGGAGGAAAATTGATATGGCAAAGAAAGTAGTTATCGCAGGAGCATGCCGTACAGCGATTGGTAAAATGGGTGGAGTACTCAGCACAGTACCAGCAGTAGACATGGGATCAATCGTAATCAAAGAAGCATTAAAGAGAGCAGGAGTTCCAGCTGATCAGGTAGACCATGTATACATGGGATGCGTTATCCAGGCAGGATTAGGACAGAACGTTGCTCGTCAGGCTTCCTTAAACGCAGGACTTCCAATCGAAACACCAGCAGTTACAGTTAACGTAGTATGTGGATCAGGATTAAACTGTGTAAACATGGCGGCACAGATGATTCAGGCAGGAGACGCTGATATCGTTGTTGCCGGTGGTATGGAAAGCATGTCAATGGCTCCATTTGCATTACCAAAAGCACGTTTCGGATATCGTATGAATAACGGAACACTGGTAGATACAATGGTTAACGATGCATTAACAGATGCATTCAATCACTATCACATGATGATCACAGCTGAAAACGTAGCAGAACAGTGGGGATTAACTCGTGAAGAATTAGATGAGTTTGCAGCAGCTTCTCAGCAGAAAGCAGTAGCAGCTCAGGAATCAGGAAGATTCAAAGATGAGATCGTTCCTGTAGAAGTAAAACAGAGAAAGAAAACAGTTATCGTAGATACAGACGAAGGACCAAGACCAACAACAGCTGAATCTTTAGCAGGATTAAGATGCTGCTCTGGAAAAGAAGGTGGAGTTGTTACAGCTGGTAACGCATCAGGAATCAACGATGGTGCAGCAGCAGTCGTAGTAATGAGCGAAGAAAAGCCAAAGAATTAGGCGTTACACCAATGGCTACATATGTAACAGGAGCTCTTGGTGGTGTAGATCCATCTATCATGGGTGTTGGACCAGTAGCTTCTACAAAGAAAGCTTTAGCAAAAGCAGACTTAACAATTGACGATATGGACTTGATCGAAGCAAACGAAGCTTTCGCAGCACAGTCTGTAGCAGTAGCAAGAGATCTGAAATTCGATATGAGCAAAGTAAACGTAAACGGTGGAGCAATCGCTCTTGGACATCCAGTAGGAGCTTCAGGATGCCGTATCTTCGTTACACTGCTTCATGAAATGCAGAAGAGAGACGCTAAGAAAGGTCTTGCAACACTTTGCATCGGTGGTGGAATGGGTTGCACAACTATCGTTGAAAGAGACTAATTAATTATAGATAATTAGGAAAGGAGAATTCTTAGAATGGAATTCGTTACATATGAACAGGACGGTTTTGTAGGTGTTGTAACAATCAATCGTCCAAAAGCATTAAACGCATTAAACAGTGAAGTATTAAAAGAGATCGAAGCAACTTTGATGCGATCGACTTAGATGCAACAAGAGCCGTTGTATTAACAGGTGCTGGAGATAAATCTTTCGTTGCCGGTGCTGACATCGGAGAGATGAGTACATTAACAAAAGCAGAAGGAGAAGCTTTCGGTAAGACAGGAAACGATGTATTCCGCAAGATTGAAACATTCCCTATTCCAGTTATCGCAGCAGTCAATGGATTCGCTTTAGGTGGTGGATGTGAGATTTCCATGAGTTGTGATATCAGAATCTGTTCTGAAAACGCAATCTTTGGACAGCCTGAAGTTGGTCTTGGAATTACAAGGATTCGGTGGTACACAGAGACTTGCTCGTATCGTCGGAGTTGGAAAAGCCAAAGAAATGATCTATACAGCATTTAACATCAAAGCTGAAGAAGCTTACAGAATCGGACTTGTGAATGCAGTATATCCACAGGAAGAATTATTAGCAGCAGCTAAGAAATTAGCTAACAAGATCGCATCTAATGCACCAATCGCAGTACGTGCATGTAAGAAAGCAATCAACGAAGGTCTTCAGGTAGATATGGATCAGGCAATCGTTGTTGAAGAAAAAGCTTTTGGAAGCTGTTTTGAAACAGAAGACCAGAAAGCAGGAATGGGTAACTTTTAGAGAAAGATAAATCTAAGAAATTAAAAGTTGTTCCTTTCCAGAACAAATAATAATGAAGTTTAATATATTTCCAGTCTGCGGTATCAGCCGCAGACCGGAAAATTACATAGTAAAATAATTTTACAGGAGGAATTATAATGAAAGTTGGAGTAATCGGCGCTGGAACAATGGGTAGCGGAATCGCACAGGCATTTGCACAGACAGAAGGATATGAAGTATGCTTATGTGATATTAATGAAGAATTTGCAGCAAACGGAAAAGCTAAAATCGCAAAAGGTTTAGAAAAACGTGTTGCAAGAGGAAAAATGGAACAGGCAGCTGCAGATGCTATCTTAGCAAAGATCACAACAGGTGTAAAAGATATCTGTACAGACTGCGATTTAATCGTAGAAGCAGCTATTGAAAACATGGAAATCAAAAACAGACATTCAAAGAATTACAGGATATCTGTAAAAAGATGCTATCTTTGCTACAAATACATCTTCATTATCAATCACAGAAATTGGTGCAGGACTTGATCGTCCAATGATCGGTATGCATTTCTTTAACCCAGCTCCTGTTATGAAACTGGTTGAAGTTATCGCTGGTATCAACACACCAAAAGAAGTTGTTGATAAGATCAAAGCAATCGCTGAAGAAATCGGTAAAACACCTGTACAGGTTGAAGAAGGTGCTGGATTCGTAGTTAACAGAATCTTAATCCCTATGATCAACGAAGCAATTGGAATTTATGCTGATGGAGTAGCTTCTGTAGAAGGTATTGATACAGCTATGAAATTAGGAGCAAACCATCCAATGGGACCTTTAGCTTTAGGTGATTTAATTGGATTAGACGTTTGCCTTGCAATCATGGAAGTACTTTACAATGAATTTGGTGATACAAAATATCGTCCACATCCATTATTAAGAAAGATGGTTCGTGGAGGATTATTAGGATGTAAAACTGGTAAAGGATTCTACGATTACAGCAAGTAAGAAAAGAGCTTTTCTTTGCATCCGGAGATGGTGAACTCCGGATGCAAAAGTTAACTTTATAGAAATCATGATGGAGGAATAAAGAATGGATTTCACATTAAGTAAGAAACATGAAATGGCAAGAACTCTTTTCAAAGAGTTTGCTGAAAAAGAAGTAAAGCCTCTTGCACAGGACGTGGATGAAAATGAACAGTTTCCAGTTGAAACTGTAGCAAAATGGCTAAAGCAGGATTCTTAGGTATTCCAGTTCCTAAAGAATATGGTGGACAGGGATGCGATCCATTAACATACGTTATGTGTGTTGAAGAATTATCAAAAGTTTGTGGTACAACAGGTGTTATCGTTTCTGCACATACATCTCTTTGTATCGATCCAATCCAGACTTTTGGTACAGAAGAACAGAAGAAAAATATATCCCAGATTTAGCATCTGGTAAGAAATTAGGAGCTTTTGGTCTGACAGAACCAGGTGCTGGTACAGATGCACAGGGACAGCAGACAAAAGCCGTATTAGACGGAGACGAATGGGTATTAAACGGATCTAAGTGCTTCATTACAAATGGTAGCTACGCAGACGTTTATATCGTAATCGCAGTAACAGGTGTTGTTGAAAAACGCGGAAGAAAGATGAAAGAAATTTCTGCATTCATCGTAGAAAAAGGAACTCCAGGTTTCACATTCGGAACAAAAGAAAAGAAAATGGGTATCCGCGGATCAGCTACATATGAATTAATTTTTGAAGACTGCCGTATTCCAAAAGAAAATCTGTTAGGAAAACAGGGTAAAGGTTTCGGTATCGCAATGCATACTCTTGATGGAGGTCGTATTGGTATCGCTTCTCAGGCTCTTGGACTTGCAGAAGGTGCTTTAGAAAGAACAATCGAATATGTAAAAGAAAGAAAACAGTTCGGACGTTCTATCGGACAGTTCCAGAATACACAGTTCCAGTTAGCTGATATGGCAACAAAAGTAGAAGCTGCAAAACAGTTAGTATACAAAGCTGCTATGGCTAAAGCTACTCAGAAAGTATACAGTGTTGAAGCTGCTATGGCTAAATTATATGCAGCAGAAGTTGCTATGGAAGTAACAACAAAAGCTGTTCAGTTACATGGTGGTTACGGATACATCAGAGAATACGATGTAGAACGTATGATGCGCGATGCTAAGATCACAGAAATCTACGAAGGAACATCTGAAGTTCAGCGTATGGTTATTTCTGGAAACTTATTGAAATAGGGAGGTACTTACCGTGAAGATAGTTGTTTGTGTAAAACAGGTACCAGATACAAAAGGTGGAGTTAAATTCAACCCAGATGGTACATTAGACAGAGGTGCTATGCTTACTATCATGAACCCAGATGACAAAGCTGGATTAGAAGCAGCACTTAGAATTAAAGATGAATATGGAGCTGAAGTTACAGTTCTTACAATGGGACTTCAAAAGCTGACGAAGTTCTTCGTGAAGCTATGGCAATGGGTGCTGACAAAGGTATCCTTGTAACTGACAGAGTATTAGGAGGAGCTGACACATGGGCAACTTCTACTACATTAGCTGGAGCATTAAGAAATCTTGATTATGACCTGATCATCACAGGACGTCAGGCTATCGATGGTGATACAGCTCAGGTTGGACCACAGATTTCTGAACATCTTGATATTCCAGTTATCTCTTATGCAGAAGACATTAAAATTGACGGTGACAGCGTAGTTGTTCAGCGTCAGTATGAAGATAGATACCACATCTTAAAAGCTAAAATGCCTTGCTTAGTTACAGCATTAGCTGAATTGAACGAGCCAAGATATATGACTCAGGTGGAATCTTTGATGCATATGATGCAGAAGTAACTGTTTGGGGAAGAAAAGACCTTAAAGATGTAGATGATTCTAACCTTGGTCTTGCTGGATCTCCAACTAAGATCGCAAAAGCATCTGACAAAGTAAGAAAAGGTGCTGGAGAAAAGTTACACTTGATCCAGAAGAAGCAGTAGATTATATCATGGATAAATTAGCTGAAAACATGTAATTTAGTGAAAAGGAAAAGTGGTGAATAAAATGGGTTTAGAAGAATATAGAGGCGTATACGTCTTTGCACAGCAGGTAGATAACGAATTAAGCGGAATCGCATTCGAATTACTTGGAAAAGCAAAAGACTTAGCAAAAGACTTAGATACAGACGTAACTGCTGTTCTTGTAGGTTCTGACGTTAAAGGATTAGTAGATGATCTTGCAAAATACGGTGCTGATAAAGTAATCGTAGTTGACGATCCAGAATTAAAAGAATACAGAACAGAACCATATACACATGCATTAGCATCTGTAATCAATGAATACAAACCAGAAATTATGTTAGTTGGTGCGACAGCAATTGGTCGTGACCTTGGACCTCGTGTATCTGCACGTGTTCAGACAGGTTTAACAGCTGACTGTACAGTTCTTGAAATCGGTGATTTCCCATTAAGAGCAATCCCAGGAAAAGAACAGAAACATAATCAGTTATTAATGACTCGTCCAGCATTCGGTGGAAACACAATCGCAACAATCGCTTGCCCAGACAACAGACCTCAGATGGCAACAGTTCGTCCTGGTGTTATGCAGAAGATCGATCCTATCGAAGGAGCAAAAGCTGAAGTTATCGAATACAATCCTGGATTTACTCCAGACAACAAATACGTTGAAATCGTTGATATCGTTAAATCTGTTACAGATACAGTAGATATCATGGACGCTAAGATCTTAGTATCTGGTGGACGTGGAGTTGGAGAAGAAGGATTCGGAATGTTAAGAGAATTAGCAGATGTTCTTGGAGGAGAAGTAAGCTGTTCTCGTGCCGTTGTAGATAACGGATGGCAGTCAAGAGATATTCAGGTTGGACAGACAGGAAAAACTGTACGTCCTAACGTATACTTCGCAATCGGTATTTCTGGAGCAATCCAGCACGTTGCAGGTATGGAAGAATCTGATATCATCATTGCAATCAACAAAGATGAGACAGCTCCTATCTTTGATGTAGCTGATTACGGAATCGTTGGAGACTTAAACAAGATCGTTCCAGCTTTAACAGAAAAATTAAGAGCAGTTGTTAAATAATCATTTTTGAGAATTTAATTTTTAAAGAGTCCGCGGATCAATATTTCCGCGGACTTTATGTATTGTTAAAAATAATTGACACATTATGGAAAGTGTGATATTCTATATGCATAGTTAAAAGTTCATATTTATTCATAGGGCAAACCTGTTGAAAGACAGGGACGCAAAGCCAGAAGGGTCTAAGGTCTTATTGGACTATGACAGCCGGTTGCCACATTTAGCATTAAGGGAATGTGATATGGGTATTTAATCCAGATAGAGGCAGCCGTTATAGAAGAGATAATTCTATGAACGGTTTTGTTGCCAGAAGTAGGGAGCCAGATAATAGAATCTGCCATACCGAGGAGAATATCAGAAGTTGGTCCTATTAGAATATGAAATTTTATGTTTTCCACAGATTTTATTTGTGAAGGGTTCACAGTAAGATCACCGGCAAGGGTTGCCGATTCTTCATTGGTGGGAATACATGGGGATTTTTCATATTAGAAGAAGTCATGGTGTAGGGAACCATGACTTTTTATTTTCGTAGAAGAATTCTGTATAGCAGGATTCTTTCTTTTGCGTAAAATGATCGATATGATAAAATGATACACAATGGATAAAACAAAAGGAGACAATCAATCATGGAACATATACAGAAAGATGATATTATTATCAGAAAAGGAATTTTACATATTTTGGACAGCCACACAGGATATCTTGGCTTATCCAGTCAGCTTTTGGAGATGGGACCAGATTTAATGGAATTTGTCAGAGGACATATTTTTAAGATCATGGAAAGTGATGATGCAAAAGATGTCAGTTCAATGGAAGTGTTTCGCCAGTATTAAGTTTGTTAGAGAGCATGGAAGAATCAGATGATGAGAGCTTTATAGAGGCGACAAGAGTTTTAGGAGAAAATCTGTTTGATATCATGTGTGATAGTGTAACGATTCCTGCAGCGGATCTTCTTTGTGTGACTTTTCAGGTACAAAGTGTAATTCATATCGCACTGCTTAAGATGAATTACAAAGTGACTTATGTACATCGAGAAGAGGAAGATGCAGAAGCAAATGATATCGTGAAACAAAGAGTTATGCCAACGGATTCGGCAAAGCTTACAGAAGCAGTGATCATCGATCTGACAGAATACAAAGTACGTCTTGTAGAGAAAAGTATGAGATGTTGAACGGGGATAAGATCAACTATCTTTCTGAGAGATTCTTACAATGCTATGCAGATCTGGCACCAAAGAAGAAATTTCAGATTCTAAATAAAGTTATTAACGATATAAACAACCATTATCCAGAAGATGGGATTGCGAAACGTTTGGACATGAAAAGCCGATTAAGAGAAGAATTTACGGAAAATCAGGCGTTTAAGGTGAATGAGATCGGGGATAAACTATTTGGAAATCATCAAGGTAAGAAGCAGGAATTCGATGAGAAGATTGAACGATATGATATGCAATATGATACATTTACAGTAGCAAAAGAAAATACAGTCAAGAAACTGGAATATCAGATGTTAGAGACGGATACAGGAATTGAGATCAAGATTCCGATGGAAGAATATAATACCAAAGATAATGTTGAGATCATTGAAGAGCAGGCGGAGGCAGTACGATCATCATTAAGAATATAGAAAATGTAAAATTAAATAACCAAATAAAATCCCGGATCCGTAAAAGATCCGGGATTTTATTTGGTTTGAAAATTTAAAACAATTATTAAAATAATCGATTGTTAGCTTATTTGTTGGATCTTCTCCAGATATGAGCAGTTTCTGCATCTTTGATCAGCTGATCTCTGAAATCTGGATGAGCGATATTGATCAGGGCTTCTGCACGTTCCCATGTAGACTTACCTTTTAAGTTTGCCATACCATATTCTGTAACGATGTAATGAGCATTTGAACGAGTATCTGTAACGACAGATCCATTATGTAATGTAGGAAGGATTCTTGAGAATGTTTCCCCTTTCTTATTTGTGAAAGTAGAAGATAAGCATACAAAACTCTTTCCACCCTTAGATAAGTAAGCACCCATAACGAAATCAAGCTGTCCACCGGCACCACTGATCTGACGGATTCCTGAAGACTCAGCACTGATCTGTCCATATAAGTCAACATCTACCGCATTGTTGATAGAGATAAAGTTATCGATAGATGAAATCGTAGCGATGCTGTTTGTATAATCAACAGGAGCGCTCATGCACTCTGGGTTATCATTTAAATAATCATATAATTTTTGTACCTGCTGCGAAAGCATAAGTCTGACGGTAACGGTCGATGTTCTTGTGAGCACCTGTGATCTTACCGGCTTTGCAATATCAACGAAAGCATCAACATACATTTCTGTATGAACACCAAGGTCTTTTAAATCGGATTCTGCAATCAAAGATCCTACAGCATTAGGCATACCACCGATTCCAAGCTGTAAGCAGGCTCCGTCAGGAATCTGATCAACGATCAGTCTTGCAACTGCCTGATCCACTTCTGTAGCAGCTCCGCCACCACCTAATTCGTCAATAGCAGGATTGTTTCCTTCAACGATCATGTCAACTTTGGAAATATGGATACCTTCTTCGAAACCACCAAGGCAACGAGGCATATTTTCATTAACTTCGACGATAACGCATTTTGCTTTTTCAAGCATAGCTGCTGTATGAGAAGCACTTGGACCAAAGTTAAAATATCCATGAGCATCCATAGGTGCAACCTGCATCATAACAACGTCTGTTCCTGGAAGACAATCACGGTAATAGCTTGGTAATTCAGAATAACGGATCGGAGCGTAGAAAGAGAATCCTTCGTTGATCCATTTTCTTTCTAAACCACCCATATGCCATGAATTCCATGTAAAATGATCTGCTGGGTTTTCAATCTGAGTGATTGCTAATGGACGCATAACGATACCACCATGAATCTGAATATTTTCAAGATCAGGCATACGTTTTGCTAAAGCTTCGTCTAAAGCAACTGGAGTAGTAACACACCATCCATATTCCAGACGATCTCCGGATTTTACGACTTTGACAGCTTCATCAGCAGTTGTTAATTTTTTGATATTCTTGCGTGAATGACATAATAAGTCCTCCTAAAATAAATTCCATGAAACGATAGTTTCATTGTTAACACACTAGTTATATTCTAACATTTTGTATCAGTAAGTACAAGAGAAAACGTTAAAAATTATCAAAGCAGTTTAAATATTTGATGAAAAATTGATTTTATAAAAGTACAAAAAAGTGTAGTTATTTTACAAAGATTGTACTATAATATGAAATTGTATTTAGGAGGGATAAAACAAATGGAAAATAAAAAACTGACGTGGAAACATTACCTTGGAATCGCAGTTGTTGCGGTACTGGTAATTTATTTAGTGATTGGTTTTAGTTTCAGTAATAAATTCTTCTGGGGAACTAAGATCAATGGAATGAATGTTGCTGGCAAGACAGCGGATCAAGTGATTGAGATGTTTGATAAGAAAGCAAATGACTATTCATTAACGATCAAGGAAAGAAAAGACAAGACAGAGACATTAACAAGTGATCAGCTCAGAACAAAGTTTGAAGGTGCTGATGAGATTAAACAGATTAAGGAAGATCAGGGATCTTTTGGATGGATCAAGGGCTTATTTGGTTCAGAACATTATGATAATGTGACAATGTATTCATATGATACAAGGTCTTTCACAAAAGCCTATAAGAAACTGGATGCATTTAACAACAAGAAGATGATCAAGATCGCAAATGCAAAACCAGTATACAAAGATGGCAAATTCGAGATTCAGAAAGAAGAAGAAGGAACAGAACTTAAAAAAGATGTAGCAGCTAAGAAGATTGGAGAAGCAGTGAAAGATGGTCTTTCTACTATCTCACTGGATAAAGAAAACTGCTATGATAATCCAGAGTATACTTCTGACAATGATAAATTGATCAATCTGACAAAAGATATGAACAAAAAATTAAAAGGAAGTATTACATATAAATTTGGAAAACAAGTGGTAGTTCTTGATAAGAATACATATAGCAGCTGGTTGAAGATCAAGAAAGACTATTCAGGATATACAGTAGATAAAAATGCCATGGAAAACTGGGTATTGAAATTCATGTACAAATATAATACACAGTATGGATGGCACAAGTTTAAGACACATGATGGACGTACAAAGAAGATTTACGGTGGACCTTATGGATGGCGTATCAGCAAGGATAAAGAAATGGCTTCTGTGAAGAAGATGTTAGCAAATGGAACAACAGAGACACGAGAGCCATACTGGAGAGAAAAAGGAAAAGTTTACGATGGTGTCAATGGTGATATCGGAGATACTTATGTAGAAGTAGATATGGGAGCACAGACGGTTTACTATTTCAAAAAAGGAAAACTTAAATTCACAACATCCTGTGTTACAGGTAAGATGACAGCAGACCGTAAGACACCGGAGTGTGTTGCATATATCCTTTATAAACAGCCAAGTGCAACATTAAGTGGACAGGGATACAGTTCTGATGTTAAATACTGGATGCCATTCATTGGAAATGTAGGTTTTCATTCTGCACCATGGAGAGGTTCTTTTGGAGGAAGCGAATATATATCCAATGGATCTCATGGATGTGTCAATCTTCCAACATATGCTGCGGCTACATTATACAAACTTGTAAGTCAGGGAGACCCGGTTGTAACATATTATTAAATAGGAACCAAAGAAATGAGAATTACTATGACAGACTGGATTCATCGAGTGCTAGATGAATATATCAAAGAAGGAGACTGCTGTATTGATGCAACGATGGGAAAAGGTGGAGACACCTATTATTTGTGCAGCAAAACAGGAGAAAGCGGAAAAGTCTACGCCTTTGATGTGCAGGCAGATGCATTAAGACAGACCAGAGAAAAACTGGATAAACATAAAATGAATGCAGAACTGATTTTAGATGGCCATGAGCATATGAAAGAATACGTCAAAGAGATGGCAGTATCTTGTATTATGTTCAATCTTGGGTATCTTCCAGGTGGGGACCATCATCTTGCGACAAAGACCAACACGACGATTCAGGCAGTTGAAGCAGGACTTGGGATGCTAAAGACAGGTGGGATTATGAGCATCTGTATTTACAGTGGCGGTGACAGTGGTTTTGAAGAACGTGATGGGGTGCTAGAATACCTAAGCCAGCTAGATGACCGTAAGTATTTTATTGCAAGACAGGACTTCCCCAATAAGAAAAACAATCCGCCAATGCCGGTATTTATCATAAAATTATAATAAAGAAACAATGGATTCCATATACTTGTATTAAATTGAACCTTAAAGTAAGCAAAAAAGAAGGGTACAGGATATGAAAACCATTGTTTCTGTTTTTTTATATGTGATAATATGTAGTATACAGATATATGCAGTGTCAGCAGAAGAAATAAACTTAAATGCAAAGGCAGCTGTGATCATGGATGCTGAAAGTGGGAAAATCCTCTATGAGAAATCCAAAGATCAAAAAATGCCGAATGCCAGTACAACAAAGATTTTAACATGTTTATATATTTTAAAGCACTGTGATCTTGATCAGATGGCAGAAGTTTCAAAGAATGCAGCGATGCAGCCGAAAGTAAGATTAGGGGTGAGAGAAGGGGAAAAGTATAAAGTCAAAGATCTGCTCTACGGATTAATGTTAGAGTCCTATAATGATTGTGCAGTTGTATTAGCAGAACATGCAGAAGGAAGTGTGGAAAACTTTGAAAAAAGAATGAATCAGATGGCAGAAAATCTAGGTACTTTGAATACCCATTTTGTAACACCAAATGGTCTGGATGGTATAGATAAGAAAGGACGGCATGAAACGACAGCACAGGATCTGGCAAAGATCATGGCACGATGTATTAAGAATCAGCAATTTCTTGAAATCACGCAGACAAAACAATATACATTTACAGATGGCAGCAGAAAGAGAAGATTTATCTGCAATAATCACAATGCCTTGTTATCCAGCATGCAAGGAGTGATTTCTGGGAAGACAGGATACACTTCAAAAGCAGGATATTGCTATGTGGGGGCTGTAAAGCAGAAGAACATGACGATGACATTTTCTGTTCTTGCCAGTGGGTGGCCGCCGCACAAGACCTATAAATGGAAGGATGTAAGGAAACTGGTTCAATACGCCACAGATCATTACGAGAGACGAGAGATCATTGCAGATACAAGCAAGATCAAAGAAATAAGTATAAAGAATGGTCTTAAAGAAAAAGTCTTGCTGAAAACAGGAAATCTCAAGGCAGCATTTCTGGTAAAGAAAACAGATAAGATAAAGATTGAGAGTATCTTACCCTCTTTCATTGATGCACCCGTGAAAGAAGGACAGAAAGTCGGGGAGATCAAATATCTTATCAATGGAAAAAGTCAAAAGAGCGTTCCAATCTACGCAAAGCAAAGCGTAAAACAAAAAGACTACTGGTATTATTTTGAGAAAATAATTCAAAGATTTACGCTGACAACCTAATGTGCTATGATAAAACAGATAAGAAAACAAGGGAGGCGAAACAATGCTGTTTTTAGAATATCCAAAATGCAGTACCTGCAAGAAGGCAAAGAAATGGTTGGATGAACAAGGTATATCTTACGAAGACCGTCATATCATTGAAGACAACCCAACGGTCGAAGAGTTAAAAGACTGGCACGAAAGAAGCGGATTGCCACTGAAGCGATTTTTTAACACAAGCGGTATGAAATATCGTGAGTTAGGGTTAAAAGACAAATTGCCAGAGATGTCAGAAGAAGAACAATACGAACTGCTTGCAACCGACGGAATGTTAGTAAAACGCCCACTGGTTGTAGGAGATGATTTTGTGTTGATCGGGTTTAAAGAAGCACTATGGAAGGAGACATTAGCATGAATCGAGAAAATGCATGGACAACATATGAAGAAGCAGATATCAAGGCATTAGAAGGACTTTGCAAGGAATACAAAGATTTCTTATCCAATGGAAAGACAGAACGTGAATGTGTAGCACAGTCGATCGAATTGGCAAAGAAAGCTGGATATCAGGATTTAGAAGAACTGATCAAAAACCAGACACCATTAAAAGCGGGTAACAAAGTATACCGCACATGGATGGAAAAAACGATCGCATTATTCCAGATCGGAGAAGATGCGATTGAAGATGGATTAAATATCTTAGGAGCACACATCGACTCACCAAGACTGGATCTTAAACAGAATCCATTATACGAAGACACAGAGATGGCATTATTAGACACCCACTATTACGGTGGAGTTAAGAAATATCAATGGGTTACACTTCCAATGGCATTACACGGTGTTGTTGTGAAGAAAGACGGAACAAAAGTCAATATCTGTATCGGTGAAAAAGATGAAGATCCAGTAGTGGGAATCACAGACCTTTTAATTCATTTATCAGGAAAACAGATGCAGAAGAAAGGAAATGTGATTGTAGAAGGAGAAGATCTTAACGTCCTGATCGGAAGCAAACCATTAAAAGGCGAAGAAAAAGAAGCAGTCAAGAAACAGTTGTTACAGTTATTCGATGAAGAATATGGAATCGAGGAAGAAGATTTCTTATCCGCAGAGATCGAAGTCGTACCAGCTGGAAAAGCAAGAGACTTTGGATTAGACCGCAGTATGATCATGTCTTATGGACAAGATGACAGAGTCTGTGCATATACATCCTTAGCAGCTATGTTAAATGTAGAAGCACCAAAGAGAACATCTTGCTGCATCTTAGTAGACAAAGAAGAAATCGGAAGTGTTGGAGCAACAGGAATGCACTCCAGATTCTTTGAAAATACAGTCGCAGAAATCTTAGCTTTAACAGGAGATTATAATGATCTGAGGCTTAGGAGAACGCTGCAGAATTCTTACATGTTATCATCTGATGTAAGCGCAGCTTTCGATCCAAACTATCCAAGTGTAATGGAGAAGAAAAACTGTGCATATTTCGGAAAAGGATTAGTATTAAACAAATACACTGGAGCCAGAGGAAAATCAGGGTCAAATGATGCAAACCCAGAATATATCGCTCAGTTAAGAAAGATCTTTGATGAAGCAAAAGTAGCCTTCCAGACAGCTGAACTTGGAAAAGTTGACGAAGGAGGCGGAGGAACGATCGCCTACATTCCTGCTGCCTACAGCATGAACGTCATCGACTGCGGAGTTGCAGTGTTAAGCATGCATGCACCATGGGAGATCACAAGCAAATCTGATATCTATGAAGTGGAAAAAGGATATGAAGCATTTTGAAAAACTGCAGATAAGATTTGAAAAATTGCAGGAAAATATAGTATCATAATAAAAGAAGCAGATTCAAGTAGTGATCGGGGAATTGAATCCCGGCCAAACACTTGGATTTGCTTCTTTATAAAAATACCTAAAACATAGAATATCCTTTAATATACTATTTCGCAGGGATGATCTCAATCCAATATCCATCTGGATCATTAATAAAATAAATCCCCATATCATGATTCTCAAAACAAATACATTCCATTTTCTCATGGAGTGCGTGTGCTTTGTCAAAATCATCTGCAGTCAAAGCCAGATGGAACTCTTCATCCCCAAGATTATAAGGTTCTTTCTGGTCACGCATCCAAGTAAGTTCTAATAAGAAATCAGAAGATCCATCCCCAAGATAAACGATCTTAAAACTTCCGTCGGAAGCATCCTTTTCACGAACTACATCAAGTCCGAGAGCTTCTTTATAAAACTCTAAACTTTTCTCAAGATTTAAAACGTTAAAATTAAAGTGATTAAATTGAAACATATGTACATCCTTTCTTACAATTCTTAAGTTTTTTAAAATTATAATAACAACAAATTTACGTGTTTACAAGAACAAAATGCAAAGATATAATGATAAGAAGAATGAACGAAAAGGAAGGAGCAACATGAAAACATTTCGATTAAGATGTAAAAAACTTTGTGCAGTGGTATTAATGATCGTGACAGCATTTGGATTCTCATTTGCAACACCAAAGACTGCACAAGCAGCCAATACAAAGTATTGGATCAAAGTCAACAAACAGGCCAATGTAGCAACCGTATACCAGTTAAAGAATGGAACATACAAACCGATCAAAGCATTCCTGGTATCTTGTGGAGGTGCCAATACACCAGCAGGTACATTTTATACACCAGCCAAGTACCGTTGGCAGACACTAATGGGACCAAGTTATGGGCAGTACTGTACAAGAGTCCATGGAGGAGTCTTATTCCATTCCGTGTGGTATTATGAAAAGAATCCTTCAACACAGTCTACGGTTCAGTTTAATAAACTTGGACAGACTGCATCTCATGGATGTATCCGTTTATCAGTAGGAGATGCAAAGTGGATCTATGATAATTGTGCATTAGGAACGAAAGTTACTGTATATAGCAGCAGTAATCCGGGACCTTTAGGAAAACCAAAAGGGATCAAGGTATCTACAGCAAGAAGACAGTATTGGGATCCAACAGATCCAAGCAAGAAGAACCCATACCGTAAACAGAAAGCTACATTGACAGTAGCTAAGAAGAAAGCTAAAACAGCAGAATATGGAACTTCTTATAACGTAAAATCAGGAGTTACAGCCAAAGACAAGATCACAAAGAAGAGCTTAACAAAGAACATTACATATACAACAACAAAATATGTAAAAGGTAAATACAGAAAAGCAAAATTTTCAACAAAATCTTTAGGAACATATCGTATTAAGTATACAGTGAAATCTTCTTTAGGAGTTAAAACAACAAAGACGATCGTTGTAAGAGTTGTTGATACATTAGCACCAGTGATCACAGCAAAGAACCGTACAGTGAAAGTTAATACAGCAAACGCGGTAACAGGTGTAACAGCGAAGATGAGAAGTGGAGCTAACAGAACAAGTGCAATGACAGTGAAGATCAAAGCACCTGGAGCATCTGCTTACACAACTTATACATATGCAAAAGCCAAAGCATATAAGTTTAGTAAACCTGGACAATATGCGGTACAGTACAGTGTGAAGAATACAAACAAACCATATAGAGCAGCAACAAAGAAGATTATGATCACGGTAACAGGAAATGTAAATGCCCAGATCAATACATCTGCTGAAATTGTAACAGTACCAGCAGCAAGTACAGATCAGACAGTGATCAATGCAGTTCGTGCAGTTGTAACAATCAATGATAATGGAACGGTTGTGGCAGGAACGAATACAACAGTTACAGTTGTTCTAGTCAAAGATCAGGCAGGAACAGTCACAGCAGCGAATGTTTCTTACAAAGGTAAGAATGGAGTGACAGTGACAAAACAGATCAAAGTTCAGTTTGAACAGGCAACAACAGGAACGACAGAACAGCAAACAACATCAACAGAGTCAACAGCACAGCCACAGCAGTAAGGAATCTTAAAAAGAAGGATGTATTTTAACGATACATTCTTCTTTTTCGAAGTTTTGACGGGAGAGTTGACACGGCATTTCAGTATGATAAAATAAATAAGATTAAAGAATTTATCAGCTGTTTTCACAAAGCATAGAAAGAAGACGGCCAGAGATAGATACGGCTAGGAGGAATAAAATATGGCAACACCTTATAACCATAAGGCAATCGAACAAAAGTGGAGAAAACACTGGCAGGAACATCCTGTCAATGTAAATGACGGTAAGAAACCTAAATATTACTGTTTAGATATGTTTCCATATCCATCAGGAAGTGGCCTTCATGTAGGACATTGGAGAGGATATGTGATCAGTGATGTATGGAGCCGTTACAAATTATTAAATGGATACTATGTCATTCATCCAATGGGATGGGATGCATTTGGACTTCCAGCAGAAAACTATGCGATCAAGATGGGAACACATCCTCGTATTTCTACAGAAGCCAATATTAAGAATATCAAACGCCAGATCAATGAGATTTCCGCAATCTATGACTGGGATATGGAAGTTAACACAACAGACCCAGAATTCTACAAATGGACACAGTGGATCTTCGTAAAGATGTTCAAGAAAGGCCTTGCATACGAGAAACAGATGCCGATCAACTGGTGTCCATCATGTAAGACAGGACTTGCGAATGAAGAAGTAGTAAATGGTAAGTGTGAACGCTGCGGTGCAGACGTAACCAAGAAGAACTTAAGACAGTGGATGTTAAAGATCACAGCATATGCAGATCGTTTGTTAGCTGATCTTGATAAACTTGACTGGCCAGAGAAAGTTAAGAAGATGCAGGCAGAGTGGATCGGTAAGAGCCACGGTGCAGAAGTTAACTTCAAAGTTGATGGAAGAGATGATGAGATCACAGTTTATACAACTCGTCCAGATACATTACACGGAGCAACATTTATGGTATTAGCTCCAGAACATGAATTAGCGAAAGATCTTGCAACAGATGAGACAAGAGAAGCAGTAGAAGAATATATCTATCAGGCATCCCTAAAATCATCTGTAGACCGTATGCAGGATAAAGAAAAGACAGGTGTATTTACAGGAAGCTATGCGATCAACCCGATCAATGGAGCAAAAGTACCAATCTGGTTATCTGATTATGTACTTGCAGATTACGGTACAGGAGCGATCATGTGTGTACCAGCGCATGATGACCGTGACTTTGAATTTGCTAAGAAGTTTGACATTCCGATCATTCAGGTTATCGCTAAAGATGGTAAAGAGATTGAGAACATGGAAGAAGCTTACACAGAAGCATCTGGTATCATGATCAATTCCGGAGACTGGAATGGAAAAGAATCTTCTGAATTAAAAGAAGAAGCACCAAAGATCATCGAAGAGATGGGAATCGGTAAGAAGACAACAAACTATAAGTTACGTGACTGGGTATTCAGTCGTCAGCGTTACTGGGGTGAACCAATTCCTATCGTTCATTGCCCAGACTGTGGAGCAGTTCCAGTACCAGAAGAAGAATTACCATTGACATTACCAGAAGTTGAGAAATACGAACCAACAGGAACAGGAGAATCTCCATTAGCAGACATCGAAGACTGGGTAAACTGTAAGTGTCCTGTATGTGGTAAGGATGCGAAACGTGAGACAAACACAATGCCTCAGTGGGCAGGATCATCATGGTATTTCTTAAGATACATCGATAACAAGAATAATGAAGAATTAGTATCTAGAGAGAAAGCAGACAAATACTTACCAGTAGATATGTATATCGGTGGAGTAGAACATGCTGTATTGCATCTGTTATATTCAAGATTCTACACAAAATTCTTATGTGACATCGGAGTGATCGACTTTGATGAACCATTCCACAAACTGTTCAACCAGGAATGATCACAGGTAAGAACGGTATCAAGATGAGTAAGTCCAAAGGAAATGTCGTATCCCCAGATGATCTTGTAAGAGATTATGGATGTGACTCCTTAAGAATGTACGAACTGTTCGTTGGACCACCAGAATTAGATGCTGAATGGGATGAAAGCGGTATCGATGGAGTGCATAGATTCTTAACAAGATTCTACAAACTTATCATGGATCAGAAAGACAAAGGTGTAGAAGCTGATAAAGAATTATTAAAAGTACGTCATAAACTGATCTACGATATCACAACACGTTTAAATAACTTCAGCTTGAATACAGTTGTGAGTGGATTTATGGAATATACCAATACATTAACAGCAATGGCTAAGAAATCTGGAGTTGACAAAGAAACTTTAGAGACAGCAATTGTATTACTCGCACCATTTGCACCACATATTGCAGAAGAATTATGGGAAGCAATGGGACATGAGGACAGCGTATTTGCTCAGACATGGCCAACATATGATGAAGAAGCTATGAAAGAGGATGAAGTAGAGATCGTTGTTCAGATCAATGGTAAAGTAAAAGGAAAACTTGTCATCGGTGCAGAAGAAGACAAAGATTCTGTTCTTGCGAAAGCTAAGGAAGTTCTTGGAGATAAATTAAACGGTAATATCGTGAAAGAAATTTATGTACCAGAAGAATTGTAAATATCGTTCAGAAATAGAATAATAAAATGGCGCAGATAACGATAACAGTGTCTGCGTCGTTTTTCTCAAGATCAGTAAGGATATATGAAGATCAGAAAGGCTAAAACATGTATACATTTGACAGCAGAATCCGATACAGTGAAATAGACAGAAGTGGCAGACTATCAATTCCGGCAGTGGTTGATTATTTCCAGGACTGCAGTGCATTTCAGTCTGAAGAACTTGGTGTTGAGTAGAATATCTTGCCAATAAAAACGTGCATGGATACTGAATTCATGGCAGATTGTTTTGGAAAGAAGACCAGAGGAATGTGAAAAGATCACAGTTGGAACATGGGGATCTGGATTTGACAAGTTTCATGCAACGAGAAATTTTATCATGAAGACAACACAGGGGAACGATTAGCTTATGCCAATTCTATCTGGGTATATATAAACACAGAAACAGGAATGCCAGTCAGACCAACCAAAGAAGAAATTGATGTCTACAAATTAGAAGCCCCATTAGAGATGGAATATGAACCAAGAAAGATCAAACTTTCCAGAGAATGGGGAGAAAAAGAACCAGTGAAAGTACAAAGAAGCTGGATCGATAGCAATGATCATGTCAATAACAGCTGGTATGTCAAAACAGCATTTGAACAGCTGCCACAAGATTTGGAGATCAGACAGCTGAGGGTCGAATATAAAAACAGGCGTATGAAGGAGATATTCTATATCCAAGATATGCAAGGGAAGAACAAAGGACACTGGTAGCATTGTGTGATGAAAAAAAAACCATATGCAGTGATTGAATGTAGATAGATATTAGATGGAAGGAAAAGCAGATGAAACAGACGAAGATCGTAATTTTAGGAGCGGGACATGTCGGAACACACTGTGCATTGTCATTGATGTTTCGTGGTCTTGCAAATGAAATTGTTTTAATCGACACAGATGAAGAAAAAGCAAAAAGCCAGGCATTAGATCTTGATGATATGGGAGCGTGTCTTCCTGCGAAAGTTGTGATTCGTTCAGGCAGTTATGAAGATCTTGACGATGCGGATATTCTTGTCAATGCGATCGGACGAAGCCGCAAGGAGGAGAAACAAGACTTGACATGTTCGGAGATTCCATGGAACGATTGAAAGATATCATTCCAAAGATTCAAGATACAAAGTTTCGAGGAATTCTGATCAGTATTACAAATCCTGCGGATGTAGTAGGAGAATGTTTGAGGAAAGCGTTAGGTATCGAGAGATTCCGTTGCTTTAGCACAGGAACGAGTCTTGACAGCTTAAGGATCAAGAGAATTTTAGAAGAGAAAACAGGATATCACAGAAATTCCATAGAGGCATTCTGCATGGGTGAACATGGGGATTCTCAGATTGTTCCATTATCCCGTGTGTCTGTCGGAGGGAAACCATTTGCAAAACTTCAAAAGGAGTATCCTGATACGTTAGGCAAGATTACGATCGAAGATCTACAGGACGAGGTTCGACAGGCGGGCATGACAGTGATCATCGGTAAGAAAAGTACAGAATTTGGAATAGGGATCGCGTTAAGTGGGATCGTCAAATCAATCGTATACGATGAGAAAGGATCTGGCCGCTTTCTGTCCATCTGGATGGGGAGTATGGACAGAAAGACGTGGCAGCAGGAGTTCCGGCCGTGATCGGAGCAGACGGAATAGAAGAAATTGTAGAAATTGATCTTACAGAAGAGGAGAAAAGCCAATTTGCGCATTCCTGTGATGTGATCCGCGGTTATTTAAAGAAAGCAAAGAAATGCTTTCTTAAACCTAAATTACATGATCAGTGGACGGATCATATCGATCCGCTGCTGTTCTTCTGGAGACATGGATTCTTTCAGACCATCGATGATCATGGAAATTTCTTCGTTTGTAAAAGAAAGACCTTGTTCTGAAAGACGGCTTGAAGCCGCCATAAGGTCTGGGAGAATTAATTCAAGAGGTTTTCCGTGGCAGCTGGAGATCACAAATTTTATGATTTCCAGCTTTTTGGGTCAAGAGAAGATAAATGATCGAATGAAATAGGATCGTCAGACATAAAAACTCCTTTATTTTTAGAATCTGGTTTAACTGGTTCATAAAGTCAGAATTTGGTTTTGCTGTATTAGTACAAGGACTGTCTTTTGCCATCATCATAGGCATTAGTTTTGAAAATAGATCATTGTTTTGGCTGTCAGAAGATGAGGGAGATGAATGGTTAGTCGTATCGACAAAACGCTGATAATTTTGATAGACTTCAAACATTTGCATCATCTGAAGAATTTGTTCGATCTGCATAGCGGTTTCCTTCGGGGCGCGAAGTTTCAGAGCATTTAGTAATAATTCCATAGAAGCAGGATCTTGATCAAAACCACAGGCAGAAAGAGTCTGTTCGTTGTCAAATTCAGAAGAGATTTTGGAAAGTTCGGTTAATTTGATATAAATGGCAGCAACCTTTTTTAAGTTTGGTGGGAGATATGGAAGGGCATCTTCTAACATATTAGAAGAGTCATTACGGAAAAATTTTCCCAGAAGTTTGATTTTGTTCCATGATTGTCACAACCTTCAGATTTTTCTCATATCCTATAGTATTAGGGGTGAAAAAATTATGAATGAAATTTTGGTAGAAGAAGAAAATACAGTTTATGAACTGGATCCTGAGTGCTTAAGGCACAAAGAAGAACAAAGACAACTGGAAGAAAAGAGGAAACAGGAAAACAAGAGAATGATAACTATCGGATGCAGAAGAGACCAGAAAAAGGAATCAGAACAATATGTGGATCATCTGTTGGCTGTTACTGGTGATCTGCCAATAAAAAGAGGATGCCGAATCAAAAGGCATCCTCTTTTATCAGAAATCATTAAATTCAGCATCCACATCCGCAGCCATTGTTGTTGCCACATCCAAAGCTGCCGTTACCACAGCAGCAGAGGATTAAGATGATCCAGATCAGGCTGTCACATCCGTTTCCGCATCCGCAGCCATCATTATTTCCGCCTCCACAGCAGCAAAGTAAGATTAAAAGAAGCAGACAGCTGTTATTTCCTCCAAAGCAAGATGAACCACAAGATCCTCCACAGCCAGTTGCAGCTAAATCACTCATGTTAAAACCTCCAAAAGATTTATTTACAGTTTATAGTATTCTGGGAATTATAAAGTGTGAGAAAATTCGCCAGTATACCTTTTTTAATATTTGTGGTATAATCTGCAATGAATGCAGGAGACAGGAGAAAAGAAGGAATCAGATGAAGAGAATAGATTTTGAGAGAATTTTTGATAATATCAGAAGAAATCAGACAATGGTCCATTGTATTACAAACTATGTAACGATCAATGATGTTGCGAATATGATCCTTGCGATCGGGGCTTCACCGATCATGGCAGATGACTGGATGGAAGTTAGAGAGATCACATCAATGTGTGACAGTCTCGTGATCAATATGGGAACTTTAAAACAAAATACAGTGAGATCCATGCTTCTTGCGGGAAAAGAAGCGAATCAACGGGGTCATCTGGTCGTGTTTGATCCTGTGGGAGTCGGTGCTTCCAGATTCAGAAAAGAAACAGCGGCGAAATTGCTTAAGCAGATCCACTTTAACGTGATCCGTGGAAATATATCAGAGATCAAAACCTTATATGAGGGCAGTGATGATGGTTATGGTGTTGATGCGAAGAAAGATGATGCTGTGACAGAAGACAATTTGGAATATGTGATTCAAATGGCAAAGAATATGGCGAAGAAGACCAAAGCAGTGATCGTGATCACAGGAAAAACAGATCTAGTGACGGATGGACAGCAGATCTATTTGATCGATAACGGTGTTTTGGATATGTCAAGGATCACGGGAACCGGATGTATGTTGGATGGTGTGATCGCAGGATTTATCGGAGCTAATCCAGATCAGATCTTAGAAGCAGTGACGACAGCAGTTAGTGCGATGGGAATCTGTGGAGAATATGCAAAGGAGAAAGCAGAAGGAACAGGTACATTGAAAGTGCATCTGATGGATGCGATGAGTAATATGAATGCAGAATGGATGGAAAGGAGCAGTCAAATTGAGAGTAAATGCTGATGCAATGACTTTATATGCAGTAACAGACAGGACATGGGTAAAAGACACTACCTTGATGGATCAGGTGAAGGAAGCTTTGGAGGGTGGAATTACCTTTTTACAGCTTCGTGAAAAACATCTTTCCAAAGAAGAATTTATAAAAGAAGCAAGAGAAATGAAAGAACTGTCCAAGGAATACAAGGTGCCATTTGTGATCAATGATAATATAGAAGTGGCTTTGGCAGTTGATGCTGATGGAGTTCATATCGGGCAAAATGACATGTCAGTAGAAGAGGCAAGAAAATTATTAGGAGAAGATAAGATCATTGGGGTTTCTGCGCACAATGTAGAGGAAGCAATAAAAGCACAAAAAGGCGGTGCAGACTATTTGGGAGTTGGTGCAGTTTGTGCAACATCAACCAAGAAAGATGCCAATGTTGTCTCTAAGGAAGAAATTAAAAAAATCTGTCATACAGTAGAGATTCCAGTGGTAGCGATCGGCGGGATCAAAAAAGAAAATATCAAGACACTAGAAGGAACGGATGTTGATGGAGTGGCAGTTGTTTCAGCAATCTTTGCTGCAAAGGACATTAAAAAAGATACAAAACAGCTGAGAAGCCTCGTAGAGGAGATGAAGCAGAAATAGAACAAAACACGCGGAGTTTATGAAAATAAGAATTGCAATATTTTAAATCCGTGATATACTAGATAATTGTGTGATAAAAAAGAGTGTACTAAAAAGATAATTAGGAGGAATACCAATGTTAAATATGATTGCCGGAAGTGTTTTACCAATCACGGCATTTATCGGAGTATTTTTTGCATTTGCTGCAACCTGTATCCTGACATCCTTTTTAAATGATTGGCTGCCAAGAGATATGGGAAGAGAATTTGCACATAATGGAAAGTTATCCGCAGGAAAACCAAGAGGTGCAGGGATCATTTTTATTTCTGTATTTTGTATCGCAGCATTGTTGTTTGGCGAGATGTCTGTGGAGATGTTTATTTATCTTGTTCTTGTTTTTGTTGAAATGTTAACAGGATTTATGGATGATGCAGCAGATGAGCCATGGGGAGAATACAAAAAAGGAATTCTTGACTTTCTGGTAGCAGCAGTTGCAGCACTTAACTATATTCATTTTAATTCTACTTATGTAGAGCTTGCAACGATCGGCGTGAAATTCTATATTCCACCAGTGTTGTTCTTTATTCTTACGATCATTCTTGTATGGGCAGCGATCAATGTAACAAACTGCTCTGATGGAGTCGATGGACTATCTGGAACATTAACGATCATTACACTGGTAACGATCTATGTGATCGATCAGATCCGTGGAAATGAAACACAGTTTCCATATATTATTTTATTGTTTGTTGTATGTATTCTTGGATATTTATGGTACAATGCAACACCAAGCCGTTTGATGATGGGAGATGCAGGAAGCCGTGCCATGGGAATTTTTATCAGTTTGGCAGTGCTTAAGACAGGAAGTCCTTTCTTGTTCTTATTAGTTGCATTGATTCTGATCCTGGATGGTGGATTAGGACTTGTGAAAGTAGCATTACTTAGATTCTTAAAGATACATATTTTTGCGAATACAACGATGCCGTTACATGATCACGTTCGTAAGAAAATCGGTTGGTCTAATACACAGACTGTTTTCAGATTTGCGATCATTCAGATCGTTATTTCAATTGCAACAGTATATATGATCCTTATTTAGAATAAATAAAATATATAGGGTGCAGAGCCTTGGTGTCTGCACCTTTTTAACGTTTTACTTCCATAAAGTGTAGAAGTATGTTATAATAACTAGAAAAATGCATTGCAGGAGGACAGATACATGATTCAATTATTTTCAGAAGGTGCATATCTGGTAGACGGAACAACTTTGGTAAAAGAATCTGAAGCCGAAGCATTAAAGCAGCTTACAGGTGAAGTGGTATCCAAGGAAGAAGCTTCTAAGAACACCATAGCATATGGTATTTTAAGAGACCACAATACATCTGGTAACATGGAGAAACTTCAGATTAAATTCGATAAATTAACATCTCATGATATTACGTTTGTTGGAATTATCCAGACAGCAAGAGCATCAGGAATCGAGAAATTCCCGGTACCATATGTATTGACAAACTGTCATAATAGTCTGTGTGCTGTTGGGGGAACCATCAACGAAGATGATCATATGTTTGGTTTAACAGCTGCAAAGAAATATGGTGGAGTTTATGTACCACCTCATCAGGCAGTGATCCATCAGTTCGCAAGAGAAATGTTAGCTGGCGGTGGAAAGATGATCCTTGGATCAGACAGCCATACACGTTACGGAGCACTGGGAACCATGGCAATGGGAGAAGGCGGACCAGAGCTTGTAAAACAGCTTCTTAACAGAACTTATGATATCAATATGCCAGGTGTGATCGGAATTTATTTAAAAGGAAAACCAGTCAAAGGTGTCGGACCACAGGATGTTGCACTGGCGATCATCGGAGCAGTCTTTGAAAAAGGCTATGTAAACAATAAAGTTATGGAATTTGTTGGACCTGGTGTATCTAATTTAAGTGCAGATTTCAGAATCGGTGTCGATGTTATGACAACAGAGACAACTTGTCTGTCTTCTATCTGGAGAACAGATGATAAGATCAAGGAATTTTACGAGATTCATGGAAGGTCTGAAGACTTTAAGGAATTGAATCCTGGAAAAGTAGCATATTATGATGGAATCGTGGAAGTAGATTTAGATAAGATCAAACCAATGATCGCTATGCCATTCCATCCAAGTAATACATACACGATCGAAGAGGTGAATGCAAACCTTGACGATATTCTTGCAGATGTAGAAAAACGTGCATTAGTAAGTTTAGATGGTGCAGTTGACTATTCTTTAAGAGATAAAGTCCACGATGGAAAACTTTATGTAGATCAGGGAATCATTGCAGGATGTGCAGGTGGTGGATATGAAAATATCTGTGCAGCGGCTAATATCTTAAAAGGAGCAAGTATTGGTTCTGATGAATTTACATTAAGCGTATATCCTGCAAGTACACCAATTTATATGGAACTTGTGAAGAATGGAGCAGTTGCAGATCTGATGCAGACAGGTGCGATCGTTAAGACAGCATTCTGTGGACCATGTTTTGGTGCTGGAGATACACCTGCAAATAATGCGTTTAGTATTCGTCATTCAACAAGAAACTTCCCGAACCGTGAAGGTTCTAAACTTCAGAATGGCCAGATTTCTTCCGTTGCATTAATGGATGCACGTTCTATCGCAGCAACAGCAGCGAATAAAGGATATTTAACACCGGCAACGGATGTAGAAGCAAGTGATTTTATTCCAAAATATCACTTTGACAAGACAATTTATGATAATCGTGTATTTGACAGCAAGGGTGTTGCAGATCCATCAGTAGAGATTCAGTTTGGACCAAACATCAAAGATTGGCCAGAGATGTCTGCACTTCCACAGAACATGTTATTAAAAGTTGTATCAGAGATTCATGATCCTGTTACAACAACAGATGAATTGATTCCATCTGGAGAAACTTCATCTTATCGTTCTAATCCATTAGGACTTGCAGAATTTGCGTTATCAAGAAAAGACCCTGCATATGTAGGACTTGCAAAAGAAGTACAGAAAGCACAGAAAGCGATCGAAGCTGGAGAAGATGCAGCGGAAGCATTCCCAGAAGTTAAAGATATCCTGGAGACAGTCAAAGAATCTTACGCAGATGTAACTCAGGATAATTTAGGAATCGGAAGCACGATCTTTGCAGTGAAACCAGGAGATGGTTCTGCACGTGAACAGGCGGCTTCTTGCCAGAAAGTATTAGGTGGATGGGCAAATATCGCAAATGAATATGCGACAAAGAGATACCGTTCAAACCTGATCAACTGGGGAATGCTTCCATTTACGATCGATAAAGGAGAACTTCCATTTAAGAACAAAGATTACATTTTTGTTCCAGATGTCCGCAAAGCAGTGGAAGACAAGCTTACAAAGATTCCAGCATATGTGGTAAATGAAGGAATGAAAGAGATCACATTAACACTAGGTGAATTAACAGATGATGAGAGAGAGATCATCTTAAAAGGATGCCTCATCAATTATTACAGAGATTAAAGATTAAGGAGTAAATATACATGACAGGTACATTTTGGGCGATTCTTCCGCCAGTGATTGCAATTGTTTTAGCATTAATAACCAAGGAGGTATATTTATCGCTGATGATCGGAATTGCATCGGGGGCCCTGATGTATCATAATTTTCATCTGATCAAAGCAATGGATACCATTTTTGCGATCATGGGAGAGAAAATTGGAGCTAATTGCGATATTTTGATATTTTTAGTATTATTAGGAATTCTGGTAGCACTGATCACCAAATCAGGTGCTTCTAGAGCCTATGGAAAATGGGCAGCAAAAGCGATCCGCACAAAGAGACAGGCACTTTTTGCAACGATCTGTCTTGGAGTTGTGATCTTTGTTGATGATTATTTTAACTGTCTGACAGTTGGAACGGTTATGCGCCCTGTGACAGATAAACATAATGTTACAAGAGCAAAATTGGCTTATGTGATCGATGCAACTGCAGCTCCCGTATGTATTATTGCGCCAATCTCAAGCTGGGCAGCAGCTGTAGGATCATCTCTTCCAGCAGGATGCAATATTGATGGATTTACCTTATTTTTGAGAGCGATTCCATTTAACTATTATGCATTGCTCACACTTGTATTTTTGGCATTTTTGATCATTACGAATATTGATTATTCAAAGATGAAACAATATGAATTAAATGCACATTTAGAAGAGATCGTTGAAGACGAAGAAGAAGTACCGATCGTTGGACATGGAAAGGTAAAAGATCTGATCTTGCCGATTTTATTTTTGATCGCTTCTTGTATTGGATTTATGTTGTACACAGGAGGCTTTTTCAAAGGGGTTCCGCTTGCAGAGGCCTTTGCTAATTGCTCCAGTGCGAGAAGTTTGGTATTAGGATCATTTTTAACATTGATCTTTACATTTATTTTGTATATTCCAAGAAAAGTTCTTGAATTTGTAGATTTCTGTGGAAGCTTTGCACAGGGATTTAAAGCAATGACATCAGCGATCATGATCCTTTGTCTTGCATGGACATTATCAGGTGTTTGTGGAGCAGAGTATTTAAATATTCAGGGATTTGTTAAAGCAGCTGTTGGTGGAAGTACAATGGCAATCGCAGTGATGCCGGTTATCTTCTTCCTGATTTCATTAGGACTTGCATTTGCAACAGGAACATCATGGGGAACATTTGGAATTTTGATTCCAATTTCTGTTACGATCTTAAGTGCTAATTATATGATGATGTCAGTTTGTGTAGGAGCGATTCTTGCAGGAGCTGTTTGTGGAGATCATATTTCACCGATTTCTGATACGACGATCCTTTCATCTGCGGGAGCGCAGTGTAAGCACATAGACCACGTGGCAACACAGATGCCATATGCATTAACAGTGGCACTTTGTGCAAGTGTTGGATATATTTTGTCAGGAATTACAGGAAATGGATATATTGGACTTGCAGGAGCAGCAATAAGCCTTGCACTTGCTATGATGATCATTGTTATAACTGCAAAACGAGGAAGATAAGATGGATAATTTCTTTATGTACAAAAAAGCAGTCAGAGCAATGGATGAGATCAACCGTGTTATGGAAGGAAAAGGTCATACGGTGCATCAGATCATGACAGCGATCCTTGCAGGAGGACATATCTTGATCGAGGATATTCCAGGTGTAGGAAAGACAACACTTGCATTAGCCTTTTCAAAGGTATTGGGACTGGATTATCAAAGGATTCAGTTTACTCCGGATATCATGCCAACGGATATTGCAGGATTTTCTATCTATCATCAGGGTAGTGAAGAATTTGAATTCAAAGAAGGAGCAGCGATGACGAATCTTTTGCTGGCGGATGAGATTAACCGAACCTCACCGAAGACACAGTCGGCACTTCTAGAAGCAATGGAAGAAGGACAGATCACGGTAGATGGTATTACGAGAGATCTTCCAGATCCGTATATCGTTATTGCAACGCAGAATCCTTTTGGTTCTATTGGAACACACTCGCTTCCAGAATCACAGTTAGACCGATTTATGATCCGGACATCTCTTGGATATCCGGATATGGAGAGTGAGATCAAGATGTTAGCACAAGGAAGTGTGGATATGACGACCTCTGGGATCGAAGAACAGATCTCGGTGGAAGAATTGCGAAAAGCAAGAGAAGAAGCTGCACGATTATTTGTGCATGAAGATATTTTAAGATATATTGTCGAGATTGCGAATGAGACAAGAAGATCCAGAGACTTAGAACTTGGAATCAGTCCAAGAGGAACGATCGCACTTTTATCGATGGCAAAAGCAAATGCATATCTTGAGGGACGTGATTATGTAATACCACAGGATGTGAAAGATGTTTTCTTTGAAACTATCGAGCATAGGGTGATCAGAAGCAAGGAAGCGAAGGTTCAGAGGAAAACGAAAGAAGAGATTTTAAAAGCGATTCTTTATAAGATACCACTTCCAAAAGGAAATCAGAAAGGATAAAGATGTATTTTTTTGTCATAATATTTGCGCTTATATATTGGATCATTTATGGAAATTTCATTGGAGGGTGCCTTATGGCATCCTTATTTGTTGTGCTGGCTTATTCTGTCTGCAGGTGTCAGTCAGAACAAAAACAGATGATATTAACCATAGAAATGGATTCATTAGTACTTACAGAAGGCGATGAAGCAGAGATACGATTGAGGATTCATGGAATTACATCAAAGATAAACAGCTATACATTCCGATTGGAATATGAAATGACATCCAAGTTTCGAAAACAAAGAATGCGAAAGAAGAAAAATATCGTATGGAATCCACAAGAAGGAGATTCGATCACACTGTCTGAAATGATCACGGAATGTGACAGTTATCATATTCAGATTTGTTCAGTTTCGTGGGAAGATCTTACAGGAATGTATAAAGTAAAAAAAGAATTTAACAAACAAATATCTTTTCTTGTTATGCCAAAACGATATGAAATGGGATCTATGCAGGAAAAGATCGCAAGAAGAGATCTTATGGAACAAGGTTTTGAATACGATGGAGTCAGGAAATATCAGGAAGGAGATCGGATTTCAAGAGTTCATTGGAACCTCTATGCTGCGACAGGTGGACTTTGGGTGAGAAAAAATGAAGAAGAGGAAGAAGAACGCGTGAAGATCGGATTATCGTTGGATGATATAGAAAAAGACCGTATTTCTGATTATATGGCAGCTTTTTATTCTATTTCTTTCTTTTTGAAATCGCAGGGAGTTATACAGGAAATCTATTATGGGGAGCATAAATATCTGCTTTGCCATATAGAACAATATGAAGAATTGTTTACGGATATTTTTTGTGGAAAATATGAATTGTCATCGGATTCGATGGAGCATCTTTATAAGATTCCACTTTGTGAAAAAGGACAAGATCTGCAGAAATTTTTATATGATATGGAGTTATAATGTGTGGATATAAAAAAAAAAATTGAATATATCATGATGGCAGTGGCTTTTGCATCTGTTGTATGGAGTATATTTGCTGGATTTCGGATTTCAAGGTTTCAGTGGCTTTTGTGATGGGAAGTGTCATTTGGTTTCTCGGAATGTGTAGATTGCTTGATCAGAATAAGAGAAATATTGTAGTCATGGTTGTGATATGTATCATATACTGCATGCTTGCACACAGACAGCTGATCAATGGATTTCAGATCATCAATAATAAGATGGCAGAAGCATTGAATCAGAGTATGGATCTTGGATTTTATTATTACATTTCGGTGACGTTAGAACATAGTCGAAGGGACAGCGTACTGGCAGTTTTGTTTTGTGCTGGTGGCAGGAATTGTGCTTGGAATATTAAGATGTCGTCCATTGACTTTGTTTCTTACAACCGGTCTTATGGAAATGGCCGTTTTAATGATCGCGCCATATGGAATTTCAGCAGCGTTTTTCTTGTTTTAGGTTCATGGATTGTTTATTTTAGTATACGAAAAGGAAAAAAAGTTTGCGGCAGGATTGTATATTATGTTTCTGGCTGCCGCAGTACCTTTGTTTTTATGATCAGACGAATGTACCTACAGATACGATGATAAAACGAAATATTCTGATACAGATCAGGGAATGGACACAGGGAAAAGGCTATCTTGCAGTCGGAGGAATCGGGAATGGAAAGCTTCGAAGTGTAGGAGAAGTTTCTCCAAAAGGAGAAAAATTATTTCTGGTGTATGCCCCGGAAAATGCAGATCTGTATCTGAAGGGATTTGTTAGTGGCAGATATAAAGATGGAGAATGGACAAAGGAAAAGAAAAATAACCTGGTCTACGGTGGAGAAATGGCACAGGAACTGCCATATTTATTTCCAGATCTCTCTATGAAGGATTTTGCTGTTTATCAGAAAGGATATATTCAGACACCAAAAGATATTGCATTTTCTGAAAAGAGAGAAATAAAGATTCATTATCAGAAGATGCAGGAGAGTTTCTTATTAATACCATATTTTTCAGATGCGAGCAGAATTAATGGAAATGCAGCTGGAGACAGTGTGATAGAACGTAATACAGCAGATACGGAGTATACAACTTCTTATTATCAGATCAAGAATAACAAGAACCTGTTAGATATCAGTCAGAGATTTGACGTGATGTCTGTGTTGAAAAATGCGGGAGAGCTTGAAAAGAATTATGTTCGTTCTATGCAGGAGTATGGAACTTATGTACAGCAGAATTATCTGGAGATTCCAGAAGAGATAAAGAAGACAATAAAGCAGCTGAGTTGCCATGTAAATAAAGAAAATAGTATCTTATATAATATAGAAGAAATTCAAAATTTTAAAAAATAATTATCAATATACTTACCGACCAAGGTTTAACAGGGCAAGATAAGGATCCGGTAAATGAATTTTTAACGGAGAGAAAAAGAGGGTTTTGTACCCAGTTTGCATCAGCGGCAGTTTTTGTTCAGGGAAGCAGGAATTCCGGCCAGATATGTAGAAGGATATAAGATCCGTGCAGATCAGTGGAGACTTGGAAAAGCACAGGTGACAGATTATGAGGCACATGCATGGACAGAAATTTATATTGAACATATCGGATGGATTCCGGTAGAAGTAACGGGAAGAGATACTGGAGAAAGTGTATATAAACATGTGGAACAGGAAGAAAAACAACGAAATGCGATTGTACCAAATAAAAACAATTCGTAACAAATGTAAAGAAAATGTTTCAAATGATTCCAATCGTCATAATATTAGCAGTGATTTTTGCGTTCATAAAATTGTTACAAAAGAAAAGAAAATGGAATCAAATGACAAATAAAGAAAAAGTACTTTTTATGAAAAACAGTTAGAAAAATATGCTGAAAATGGCGCAAAATCAAGGAATAACAGCAATTCCATGACGTCAGAGATCATAGAGAAAGCAAGGTACAGTAACAAGGATATTACCAGACATGAACTAAATCTTGTAAAACGACATCTTGATTTATTAAAGAGAAAAACAGAAATGTTACAAAAATATTAACTAAACCGAAATAATCTTAAAAACTATTGACAATTATTGCTCTTTATCGTACAATATCAACTGTTGAAAGAAATATTTGAAATAAATTTAAAATTGTAATATATCAGGAGTTAATATGAAACGAGTTATTTTAAGAGTGATGATGTTAGTAGCAATGGCATCGGCCGCAGTTACAATGAGTGTACATACAAGTTCAAAAGAAGTAAAAGCATCAGAAAAGGAGATGCAGTTGTTGAATATGCAAAAACTTTGTAGGAATAGATACAGATACGGTGGATCAAGTCTTACAAACGGAACAGATTGTTCAGGATTCACGAGAGGAGTTTACAAGAAGTTTGGAAAGCGTCTTCCACATTCCTCAAGTGCACAGAGAAGATATGGTAAGAAAGTAAAAGGTGGGATCAAGAATGCTAAGGCAGGAGATTTAATCTGCTATAGCGGACATGTTGCAATCTATATGGGAAACAACAAGATCGTACATGCAAGTAATTCAGCACCATATCCAAGAGGTGGAATTAAGATTTCAAACAATGCAAGATACAGAAGAATCGTAACAGTACGAAGAATCGTTAAATAAAGAGGATAAGAAGAAGGTATTTTTAGAAAAGAAATACCTTCTTCTTTGATGCTGAGAATAAAGTTTTGAAAACTTCCCAAGATAACCAACAAAATTTGAAAAAGTGTATTATAAAAATTTGACAGATAAATCCGATACATATTATAATTTGAAGGAATAAGTTGATAATAAACAATACACCTGTATAGGATGCAGATGTTTTAAAGGAGAAAAATTTATGATCATTAAACCGAGAGTCAAAGATTATTTATGCTTAACAGCACATCCAGAAGGATGTAAAAAGAATGTGGAAGATCAGATCGCCTATGTAAAAGCTCAAGGAGAGATTCCTGGAGATGCGAAGAAAGTGTTAGTGATCGGATGTTCTACAGGATATGGACTGGCATCAAGAATCGTGGCAGCTTTTGGATGTCATGCAGATACCCTTGGAATCATGTTTGAACGTCCATCTAATGGAAGAAAGACAGCAAGTCCTGGATGGTATAATACAGCTTCATTTGAACAGTTTGCAAACGAAGAAGGAGTTTATGCCAAGACGATCAATGGAGACGCGTTCTCAAAAGAAATCAAAATCTTACGATCGAAACGATCAAGAAAGATCTTGGGAAAGTGGATCTGGTTGTATACAGCCTTGCAGCACCACGAAGAACAACACCAGATGGAGTGACATATCGTTCTGTATTAAAGACAACAGGGAGGAGTTTACAAATAAGAATCTGAACCTTAAGGATAACAGTATTGGTATGAAGAGCATTCCTGCAGCTACAGAAGAGGAAGTAGAGGCTACAGTCAAAGTTATGGGTGGAGAAGACTGGAAGTTATGGATGCAGGCATTAAAAGATGCAGATGTGTTATCAGAAGATGCAAGTACTGTCGCATATTCTTATATCGGATCTGAACTTACGTATCCAATCTATTTTGAAGGAACGATCGGTGCGGCAAAGAAACATCTGCATCAGACAGCAGATGAGATTACGAAAGAAGTTGGAGTAAAAGCGCTGATCTCTGTTAACAAAGGATTGGTAACACAGGCAAGTGCTGCGATTCCTATTGTTCCATTGTATATGTCTGTATTATATAAAGTCATGAAGGAAAATAATGTCCATGAAGGATGTATTGAACAGATTGAACGTCTGTTTAAAGAAAAGAGATTATTAGCCGATACGATCACGGATGAACACGGATGGGTTCGTATGGATGATCTGGAACTTCGTGATGATATTCAGGATGAAGTGAAGAAACGTTGGGAAGAGATTAATACAGATAATGTTTCAGAACTTGCAGATGTTGATGGTTATTGGGAAGATTTTACCGTATGTTTGGATTTAAAGAGGAAGGAATCGACTACGAAGCAGAAACAGATCCTGTTGTAGAAATTCCAAGTATCAAAGAATAATGGCATATACAGAGATTGTGATCACAAGGTTTGGCGATCATCTGGTCAGTATGTTATTAAAAGATGGTCATCCGGTAGAATTTCAATGTGTAAGTGAGAAGAATAAAGTTGATATTGGGAATATTTACATAGGAGTCGTAAAAATGTTGTCAAGAATATCAATGGGGCTTTGTTGAGTTCGATCAAGACGAAATAGGCTTCCTTTCCATGAGACATAGGCAATATAAAGCGGGTGATGAAGTGTTGGTACAGATAAAGAAAGAAGCGACAGAAGAAAAACGTCCGATGCTATCAGATCAGATAGAATTAACAGGGGAATATCTTGTGCTGACTTCAGATAAGCTGTCTGTAGGAATTTCCAATAAGATTCATCAGAAAGAAAAAACAGGAATTAAAAGAAATGGCAGAGCCTCTTGTGACACAGGAATATGGCTTTATTCTCCGTACAGAAGCTGCAAAAGCCGACAAAGAAGATGTTCTTATGGAAGCAGATCAGTTGTCTGCGAAATATCATGAGATCGTATCTAAAAGGCAATACCGCAAAGCTCCTCATCTTGTTGATACAAATTACGATGCATTGGAAGTGCTGGTTCATAATATCAAACCAGGATCGATCAATCGTATTGTGACAGATCAGGAAGAAGTAGGGGAACAGCTGAAAGAAAAAGGTTATGAAGTATTCTTATGTTCTTATATGGCAGGAGACATTGAACGAAGATATCGGTTTCGTCATTATCTTTCAGAGGTATTTAAACGTAAAATATTTATGAAGTCTGGAGGATTTCTGTATATCGAACAGACAGAGGCAATGGCAGTCATTGATGTGAATACGGGGAAATCCATTGGAAAGAAGAACCAGAAGCACATATTAAGAAAATAAACTTAGAAGCAGCCAAAGAAGCAGCAAGGCAGATCCGCTTAAGAAATTTATCAGGGATCATCATGATTGATTTTATTGATATGAAGTCAAAGATGATGAGAAAGAATTATTACAGGTAATGCAGCATTATCTAAATGGGGATTCTAAGAAAGCAGTTGCTGTAGATATTACAAAGCTCGGAATTATGGAGATCACAAGAAAAAAAAAAAATCCAATTTTTCGACAAATAAGTATTGACATATTGAAATAGTGCTGTTATTATATATGAGTATGCCGCACAGCGAGGTTAAAGAATGCGAGAATCACCAAAGCTGGCGAGATTTGATAATAGGAGGTGCCGTGATGTACGCAATTATCGCAACAGGTGGAAAACAGTATAAAGTAAGCGAAGGCGACGTGATCAAAGTTGAGAAACTTGACGCTGAAGTAGGAGCTAAAGTAACATTTGATAATGTACTTTTAGTTGGTGGAGATACTGTTAAAGTTGGAACACCTACCGTTGATGGTGCGAAAGTTGAAGCTTCTGTAGTAAGCGAAGGAAAAGGTAAGAAAGTCATCGTTTACAAATACAAGAGAAAAACTGGATACCATAAGAAAAACGGTCATAGACAGTTATTTACACAGGTTAAGATCGATAGTATCGTTGGATAATATCCTGAGGATAGAGTTATGACAAAGATAACATTCTATCAGAGAGTCGATGGAACCTTTCAAGGTTTCCACTCACAGGACCATGCAGGTTACAGTGCGGAAGGACAAGATATTGTCTGTGCCGCAGTGTCTGCTCTGGTAATTAATTTTGTGAATTCTCTGGATGAACTGACAGATGATCACTATCAGATTGATGTGAACCAGAAGACGCAGAAATTGACGTAGTATTTACGGAAGAGCTTTCCGAAGAGGGAGCTTGTTATTAAGATCACTGATCCTTGGTCTGACTTCAGTAGAAGAAGAACATGGACAGTATTTAGATGTAATCTTTAAGGAGGTGTAACAAAAATGATGAAAATGAACCTTCAATTTTTCGCTCATAAAAAGGAATGGGTTCTACAAAGAACGGTAGAGATTCCGAATCTAAGAGATTAGGTGCGAAAAGAGCTGACGGACAGTTTGTAAAAGCTGGAAATATTCTTTACAGACAGAGAGGAACAAAGATTCATCCAGGCGTTAACGTAGGACGCGGTGGTGACGATACATTATTCGCATTAGTTGATGGTATTGTTCGCTTCGAAAGAAAAGGTAAAGATAAGAAACAGTGTTCTGTACATCCAGTAGCATAATTTAATTGCATACAGGAACAGATCATTTGAGATTCAGTAATTACGGCTTCAAATACATATTTGAGGCCGTTTTCATTATAAGATAATGAAATATTTTTGTGACTGGAAGTTGTTTTTGACACAGAAAGGAAAAGACAATGTTTGCAGATAGAGCTAATATTATAATCAGATCCGAAAAGGTGGAGATGGCCACGTAAGTTTCCGGAGGGAACTTTATGTACCAAACGGTGGACCAGATGGTGGAGACGGCGGCCGTGGCGGTGATGTGATCTTTGTTGTAGATGAAGGAATCAATACTTTATCTGATTACCGTCACAGAAGAAAATTCAAGGCAGGAGATGGTCAGGAAGGTGGCAGAAGAAAATGCCACGGTGCTGATGGAGAAGACATCATCCTGAAAGTTCCGGCAGGAACCGTTGTAAAAGACAAGGAATCAGGGAAAGTTATCCTTGATATGTCTAATAAGAAGGAACCAGTTGTACTTTTAAAAGGCGGTCGTGGTGGTAAAGGAAACCAGCATTATGCAACTCCAACCATGCAGGCACCAAAATATGCCCAGCCAGGTGGGAAAGCGCAGGAACTCGAAGTTATGCTTGAGTTAAAAGTTATTGCTGATGTAGGTTTGGTTGGATTCCCAAATGTAGGAAAATCTACATTTTATCAAGAGTAACAAACGCAAATCCAAAGATCGCAAACTATCATTTTACAACATTAAATCCAAATCTTGGAGTTGTGGATATGGATGGAAGCAAAGGATTTGTCATTGCAGATATCCCAGGAATCATTGAGGGGCGTCTGAAGGTGTTGGCCTTGGATTTGAATTTTTACGTCATATCGAACGTACAAAAGTTATGATCCATATGGTAGATGGAGCTTCAGTAGAAGGAAGAGATCCGATCGTTGATATCCATGCTATCACAGATGAACTTAAGAAATACAACAAAGAGATTCTAGAGAAACCACAGGTGATCGCAGCGAACAAGATGGATGCTATGTCTGAGACAGACAGAGAGACTGTGATCGATTTATTAAAAGAAGAGTTTGAACCAGAAGGAATCAAAGTATTCCCTATTTCTGCGGTAAGCGGGAAGGTGTTAAAGAATTATTATGGCATGTACAGGGATTATTAGATGAATTACCAGAAGGTGCAACAGAATTTGAACAGGAATACGAATTAAACTTCGGAGAAGAAGAAGGTGGAATCTTTATCGGTCATCCAGAAGAAGGATTATATACCGTCGAAGGACCGAAAGTAGAGAGAATGCTTGGATATACTAATCTGGAATCTGAGCGTGGATTTGACTTCTTCCAGAAATTCATGAAAGAAAACGGTGTCATTGAACGTTTAACAGAAATGGGAATCGAAGAAGGAGACACCGTACGTTTGTATAATCTGGAGTTTGACTACTATAGATAGATATAATTGAATGGAGGATAACATGACAAGCAAACAAAGAGCTTATTTAAAGAGCCTTGCAATGAAGATCGATCCGATCTATAACATTGAAAAGGAAGTATTTCACCAGAACTTGTACAGGGTGTCAGAGATGCTTTAGAAGCAAGGGAATTGATCAAGATCGGTGTTCTTCAAAACTGTATGGACGATCCAAAAGAACTGGCAAATGTTCTTGCAGAGAGAACAAGATCCCAGGTTGTACAGGTTATTGGTAAGAAGATCGTATTATATAAGGAATCAAAGAATCATAAGAGAATTGAACTGCCAAAAGCAGGGAAATAATATCGGAGGACAGCCATGAAGAAGATAGGAATTCTTGGCGGGACATTCAATCCGATCCATCATGGACATCTGATTCTTGGACAGGCAGCGAAAGAAGAGTTTGGATTGGATGAGATTTTGGTTATGCCAACAAAGAATCCGGCATATAAAAGATCAGTGGCGGTGTCAGTGAGAAAAACAGAGTCGATATGATCAAGCTGGCGATCAGGGATTTTCCGTATTTCAAATTTAGTGATATCGAATTAAAACGTGAAGGAACAACGTACACAGTTGATACGTTAAGAGAACTTACAAAACAGGATACAGATTGCAGATATTACTTCATCATGGGAGCAGATTCGCTTTATCAGATCGAGACATGGAAAGATCCAGGACAGATTTTACCATGGCAGATATATTAGTAGCTACAAGAAATGACTCAAGAAGTGCTCTGGATGCTCAGATTGATTATCTGGAAGAGAAATACGATGGCAAGATTTATCATTTAAGCAGTCCAAGCATTGAGATTTCATCCAATGATATCAGAAAAAGATGTAGCAATGGATCAAGTATTCATTTCTTCCTTCCAGAAGATGTGATTGATTATATAGAAAGAAATGATTTATATGGAAGTACAGCAGATAGAAGAAAAGCTTAAAACAGCGTTAAAACCATCCAGATACCGGCATACACTAGGAGTAGCTTATACAGCTTCCTGTATGGCAATGGTGTTTGGAGTGGATGTTCATAAAGCATATCGCGCAGGTCTTTTACATGATTGTGCCAAAGGCTTTTCAATGGAGGAGCAAAGAGCGTTATGCAAACGATATAATATCAGTCTGGAGGGAACTTTAACCAAAAGTCCGCAGCTGATGCATCAAGAGATCGCTCCATTTCTTGCAAGCGATGAATATAAGGAACAGGATTCGGAAGTTTTGTCAGCAATCGCATGTCATACGACAGGGAAGATCGGTATGACACCGCTTGAACAGATAGTTTTATTGCTGACTATATGGAACCAAATCGAAAGATGATTCCAGGACTTTCAAAAGTCCGTAAGCTGGCATTTGAGGATCTTGATAAATGTACAAAACAATTCTTAAGAATACGATAGAGTACCTGACAGAATGTGGACAGGAAATTGATGAGCGGACAGTAGAGACTTATAAGTATTATAGAGACAAAAGGAGAATTAAGATGGATCAGTCATTAAATATGGTAAAGATCGCATATGATGCGTTAGATGACAAGTTAGCAGAAGATATCAAGATTATTGATATTCGAAGCATTTCTGTTCTTGCAGATTACTTTATCATTGCAGATGGTAATAACAAAACCATAGGTACAGGCAATGGTAGATAATGTACAGGAAGAACTTTTAAAGCTGGATATGAGATGAAACAGATGGAAGGGTATAGAGAAGGAAACTGGATCTTACTTGACTTTGGTGATATCATCATCCATATCTTTGATAAAGAAAACCGTTTATTCTATGATCTTGAAAGAATCTGGAAAGACGGAAAAGAAGTATCGATCGAAGAATTAAATTAAAAGAATCATATGAAAAAGTCAGCTATGGGAATGCTTTGAAAGCATCTCGCAGCTGACTTCTTTATTTCATTGAACGATAAAGTCCAACGACTTTACCAATAATAGATACTTCTGATACGATGATCGGATCCATAGTATCATTCTCTGGCTGGAGTCTGTAATATCCATCTTCTTTATAAAATCTCTTAACAGTTGCAGAATCTTCGATCATTGCAACGACAATATCACCATTATCAGCAGTTGGCTGTTGTTCGACAATAACCATATCACCGTCAAAATTCCGGCATTGATCATACTTTCTCCACGGACATGGAGCATGAAAGTATTCTTATTGCTGATATGATTTGGAAGCATTGGAAAATATTCTTCAATATTCTCTACCGCTAAGATCGGTTCACCGGCAGTGACGGTACCTACGACAGGGATATTGATGATCTCGCGGCGAGCCAGATTAAAATCATCATCGGTGATCTCGATCGCACGAGGCTTGGTAGGATCTCTATGAATGTATCCTTTTCTCTCAAAGTCTCCAGATGGGAATGGACAGAGGAAGTAGAACGAAGATTCACTGCCTCGCAGATCTCGCGTACGGCAGGTGGATAACCTTTATCCAGGATGCGTCGTTTGATGAATTCAAGGATCTGTTGTTGTTTGTCACTTAATTGTTCTTTGGCCATGTATCATATCCTCCGTGTCTGTTTATAAACTATTCTTATCATAACATAGATCCGAAATGGAAACAAGTGTTCTCGAACAAAGTTTCGGAAAAAGCTTGACAAACAAATGTTCGAGAACTATAATACAGACATAAACAAAACAAATGTTCGATTATAGTTTGCGGAGGATGATATTATGAGAAGTAAGAGAAGAGTGATCGGAATTATCATAGCAGTAGTTTTGTTTTTCTAATGAGTACTTTCCTTTTAAGTAACAACCTGATCGAGGCCCAGAAACAAAAGACAAGCAGTTTACCAGCATTCAGGTGCAGAAAGGTGATACATTATGGAAGATCGCAAAGAAATATATGGGGAATGAATATTCGTCTGTTGACGATTATATTGAAGAGGTATGTCAGACAAATCATATATATGATGGAAAGATCACAGAAGACATGTATCTGGTGATCCCATATTATAATAAACAACTGGCAGTCATACGGTTGATGTATGACTGCCAGTTGTGAATATAAATACTTTAATACAATATTATCGCCCAGTTGGGTTTTACTAAAAGATGCTTTTGTGCTGTTATAGACAGCTTTTCCATAGTTTGTAAGATTAGAGTTCATTTTCTTTGCTTCAGATTTGTTAGAGATGAATCCAATCTCAGTTAAGGTAGAAGATGTCTTCGTATGACGGAGAACAGCTAATCCTGTACGGTTTACAAGACCTCGGTTTGTAAATCCTGTGGCAGAACGGATATAAGGATGAATGGTTGCTGACCAATTATAGCTTGTTAGTCCTGTAGAAGATTTATATCCTTTGGAGTTATATAAGGTTTCAGTTCCTGTAGCAGAAGATCCGGCAGAATTGATATGAACACTGTAGAATCTGTCTGCGCCAACTTCATTGGCAAGATCAGAACGCTCAGTAAGGCTTGGGTATGTATCAGATAATCTTGTATAGTAAACTTTGATATCTGGATCGTCATCAAAGTATGACTTTGCAGCCTGAACGATCTTTAATGTCATGTTTTTTCTTTATATCCATTGGCAACTGCTCCAGAGTCTGAACCACCATGTCCTGCATCAAGTACAACGATCTGTTTGTACATTGCCTTTGGTGAATCATAGCGAACCTTGATATAAGAATCTGTCTGTGTTACTTCGAATCCTTTGATCGTAGCTTTTCGAGGCCTGATATATATCTTTGTATAGCCATTGCTGTAAGCTACAGAATAAGAATAGAAGCTTGAATCACCAACAACACTGCGATGTGACGCATCGGAATAATAAGAAGAATAATTTCCTTTAATGTTTACGATCAGACGATAGTTATTGTAATCGTCAGTTGTTGAGATGTCGCTCTCGGATAAGCCCTCTGGTTTATCAAGTTGTACATAATGTTCTCCATTTGTTGCTGGAAGCGTTGTAACGGAAGAAGATGCCTTATTACTGTTACTTGTTGAGAAAGTACCAGCATAAGAACTACTGCTCCATGAATAAGAATATCCAAGATGTTTTGCACAGAACTCACCAGGAACATAGATGTAATTTTTTTCTGTTTATAGGAATATACACGGCGTGCAGGTGTTGGAAGTTTCTTTTCTTTCCATTGACATAAGCATATTTGCTGCCACGTTTCATGGTGATCGTCTTAGAACCTTTTTAAAGTGATCTTCCATGTTTTAGAAGAGTAAGAATAAGAAACGCCTAATCCTTTCTGGAATACATAGCTTGCGGAATACATGGTTGTATCACCACGTAAGAAGCCAGGGCTTTTGTTTTGATCGTCTTACCATTATAGATTGCACCGCGAGCTTTCTTTTCTGCTTTTACCAGCAACTTTTAAAGTGTATGTGCGTTTTGTCGTTGCATAGGATGCGGCAGATACATTTGCAGGTATTGCCGTACCAATGACTGAAAATGATAATAGTGTTGTAATAAATAACTTTTGTAATCTCATTGTTTATCTCCCTTTCTCATAGATTAAATCGTAACATATTTGTAATATTAATGCAATAAAAGACTGTATCTCTTTGGATTTCCTGAGATACAGTCTGATATTATTAAATAAAATTAATTAAAAGAATTACAGAGTGACTGGTAAAGAGCAGATCCGATCGCCTCAGATCTAGCGTCAATTCTTGCAGATTCCGTGCTGTTAGAGATGAATCCCATCTCGGCAAGGGCACTCATCATTTTGTTCCTCGAAGTACTGCAAGTCCAGGACGGTATACAAGGCTTCGGTCATAAGAAGACCCTTTTGTATACCCCATTCCGCTTAGCGAAGAGGAATGAATGACACTGGCATATGTTTTGTAATCCTTATATAATGTTTCAGTTCCTTTTGCACTGGCAGAGTCTGCAGAATTGATATGTACACTTAAAAACGGTCAGCATTGACGGTGTTAGCCAGATCATAACGTTCGGTAAGAGTAGGATACCAATCAGAGAGTCTGGTGTAATAAACCTTATACAGCGGATCAGAGTCAAAGTTTGTCTTGATATTCTGAACGATCTTTAAGGTCATGTTCTTTTCGATATAACCGTTTCCAGTTGCGCCGCTGTCTTTTCCACCATGTCCGGCATCAATAACAATGACTCTGTAGAACATATCCTTTGGTGCCGCATACTTGACATAGATATAAGAATCTGTCTGAGTAACAGAGAATCCTTTGATTGTAGATGTTATCAGATTGATATAAGTTTTTCCATTTAGATAAGAAACTTTATAAGTTAAAGAATCTTTGATCGTGCGGTTAGAAGCTGTGTTAAAAAGTTGCGGTAATCTCCGTCAATGATGATCTGTAACTGCTTATTCCAGTAATCATCGTTGGAACTTATAGAAGACGATGAAAGACCATCAGGTTTTGATTCGGATAGAATAATCAGATTCAGATGCTGTGATCTTTGTTGTACTTCCAGAAGGATTGGAGGTCTGAGGCTTTGTATTTGATGGAGTGGAAGGAGCAGGTTTAGCAGTACTGCCCTTTGAGATCACTCCTGATAACAGACGATTGTTCCATGAATAATTTAAGCCTAGTTTTTGCAACGATATCTCCGGGAACCATGATATAATTTTTCTTTTGCGATATAACGGATTTTCGAGGTGCAGATGGAAGGGTGAATTTCTTCCCGTTCAAGGTAGCTGTTCTGCTGTTTAAAGTCATCACAAGTTTCTGAGAATTTCGTTGTAATGTAACTCTTTTTGGAACTTGAATATGAATATTTTGTTCCAAGAGAAGAACAGTGACCGAAGATCAGTATGCAGAATACATAGAAGTAGAACCTTCAATATATCCTGGAATTTTTGTACTTATAACCTTATTATTGTATCTGGCATTGATGGCTTTCTTTTGACTTTTTCTTAGAATGTATGTACTGAATCTTAAAATATTTCCCTGCAGCTATAGAAGCTGGTGTGGTTATTACACTTGATAGAAGAAGTGCAAGAGATAATCCAGTACATAAAATTTGTTTTTGTTCATATATAATACCCCTCATATTCATTGTCGATTGTTAGTGCCATTATAATATGTTTTGTGTAGTTTTCAACGAGAACATATTTTCTGTGAGATTAGGTTAGAATGTTGTGAAATTTCTGAAAAGTTGAAAAGAATTCTTTTATAAAATGAAAAATAGTTTCCAATCTGTCTAAGAATGTGGTATTCTAATATATAAGCTCGATTTTTGGGGGAAATTTTCTATATTTTTACAGGAATCGAATTATTTTGAACTATAGGAGCAGATAATGAAATCAGACAATGAATTTCGAAGAGGATTAATTGATGGAATTCCAATCGGACTAGCATATGTGGCTGTTTCGTTTGCATTTGGAATTTCAGGAGCGTCTAAGGGAATTCCTGTATGGGCACTTACTTTGATCTCAGCAACCTGTGTAACTTCTGCAGGACAGTTTGCAGCGGTCATAACAATGACGGCAGGAGGATCTTTGGTGGAATTAGTTTTATCACAGATCATTATTAATTTAAGATATTCGATCATGTCAATTGCGATCGGACAGAAATTAAGTGAGAAGTCGACATTGTGGAATCGGATCTCAATGGCATTTATGGTAACGGATGAGATTTTTGCAGTATCCTGTGCGGGGAGACATGAGATTACGCCTAGATATTTTTATGCTTTGATGTCAATTCCATGGATCAGCTGGACCATTGGAACTCTTTTAGGAGCGACGGCCAATACATTATTACCATTGATCTTAAGGAATGCACTTGGACTTGCAATTTATGGAATGTTGATCGGGATTATCATTCCACCAGCCAGACAAGATAAGCATATAACTATCGTGATCATTCTTTCCATGATCGTTAGTTTATTATTTAAATATATCAAAGCGTTATCTTTTATATCCAGTGGGTTCGTGATCATCATTTGTACCTTGATCGCAGCAACATTTGGAGCAATTTTATTCCCAGTAGAAGAGGAGGAGACTCATGAAGCTTAGCAGATTATTAGTTTATATTGCAGTCACAGCAGTTTCTACATATCTAATACGAGTCATCCCATTGGTTGCAATACAGAAGAAGATAGAGAATAGATTTTTTCGATCATTTTATACTATGTTCCATATGCAGTACTGGCAGCAATGATCATGCCAGCAGTGTTTTATGCGACAGGAAATTTGATCGCATCGACAATTGGATTTGCAATTGCGATGATTTTTGCATATAATAAAAATATTGTTACAGTTGCATGTGCAAGCTGTATCGGAGCATTTATTGCATTAGTAGTTTTAGGGTAAATTAATCTGCCAATTCATTGACAGACATAAGTAATATCAAGAAGAAATGAGGAAGAAGATATGAATTGTAATTTAGCAGTCATTAAAGGTGACGGGATCGGGCCAGAGATCGTCACAGAAGCAATGAGAGTTTTAGATGCTGTAGGAGAAAAGTATGGACATACATTTTCTTATACACAGATACTGATGGGTGGAGCATCCATTGATGTTCATGGAGAACCATTAACAGAGGAAGCTTTAGAGATTGCTAAGAAGAGTGATGCAGTATTAATGGGTTCGATCGGTGGAAATACAAGTACATCTCCATGGTATAAACTTCCAGCACAGTTAAGACCCGAGGCAGGCTTATTAAAACTTCGTAAATCCCTTGGATTATTTGCTAACATCAGACCAGCATACTTATATGATGAATTAAAGAAAGCATGCCCACTTCGTGATGAAGTGATCGGTGATGGATTTGATATGGTCATCATGAGAGAATTAACAGGTGGTCTTTACTTTGGAGAAAGACATACAGAAGAAATTGATGGTGTAAGAACAGCCATTGATACATTATCTTACAATGAAAATGAAATCAGAAGAATTGCGATCAAAGCATTTGACATTGCAAGAAAACGTAAAAACATGTGATCAGTGTTGATAAGGCAAATGTACTTGATTCTTCCAGATTATGGAGAGCAGTTGTAGAAGAAGTAGCCAAGGACTACGAAGATGTTACATATGAACATATGTTAGTTGATAACTGTGCAATGCAGTTAGTCAATAATCCACGTCAGTTTGATGTGATCTTAACAGAGAATATGTTTGGAGATATTTTATCAGATGAAGCAAGTATGATCACAGGTTCTATTGGAATGTTATCATCCGCAAGTCTTGCAGAAGGTAAGTTTGGATTATATGAACCAAGCCACGGATCAGCTCCAGATATCGCAGGACAGGATATTGCAAACCCAATCGCAACAATTCTTTCCGCAGCTATGATGCTTCGTTATTCATTTGATTTAGATAAAGAAGCAGATGAGATCGAAAAAGCAGTCAAAGCAGTTTTAGCAGATGGATACAGAACAGTTGACATTATGTCAGATGGAATGAAGAAAGTCGGATGTAAAGAAATGGGACAGCTGATCATTGATCAGATCAAATAAGAATTCGATGCTTACCATAGATAGAATGAGATATATTATACTAGGAGGTTAGTTTTATGAGTAATACATTTACAGAGGGAGAAGCATTTGCACCTCAAAGATCGTTATTTAACGCATTAGGTTTCACAAAAGAAGAGATGAGAAAGCCATTGGTCGGAATCGTAAGTTCGTATAATGAGATCGTGCCAGGGCATATGAATATTGACAAGATCGTAGATGCAGTAAAACTTGGAGTTGCTATGGCAGGTGGAACACCAGTTGTATTCCCAGCGATCGCAGTATGTGATGGAATTGCCATGGGACATGTTGGAATGAAATATTCACTGGTGACAAGAGATCTGATCGCTGATTCTACAGAATGTATGGCATTAGCACATCAGTTTGATGCTTTAGTTATGGTTCCAAACTGCGATAAGAATGTACCAGGACTATTAATGGCCGCTGCACGTTAATGTACCCACAGTGTTCGTCAGTGGCGGACCAATGCTTGCCGGACGTGTAAAGGATGTAAAACAAGCTTATCAAGCATGTTTGAGGCTGTTGGATCTTATGCAGCAGGTAAGATCACAAAAGAAGAATTAGATGAATTTGAAAACAAAACATGTCCTACATGTGGATCATGTTCTGGTATGTACACAGCAAACTCTATGAACTGTTTAACAGAAGTTCTTGGTATGGGATTACAGGAAATGGAACAATTCCGGCTGTATATTCTGAAAGAATCCGTCTTGCAAAACATGCAGGTATGAAGGTTATGGAATTATTAGAGAAGAATATCCGCCCAAGAGATATCTTAACAGAGAAAGCGTTTGAGAATGCCTTAACAGTTGATATGGCACTTGGATGCAGTACAAACAGTATGCTTCATTTACCAGCAATCGCACATGAAGCAGGTGTTGATCTGAATCTTGAGAAGGCAAATGAGATTAGTAAGAGAACTCCAAACTTATGTCATCTTGCACCAGCAGGACATACATATATTGAAGAGTTAAATGAAGCTGGTGGAGTTTATGCTGTTATGAATGAATTAAATAAGAAGAATCTTCTTCATACAGATCTTATTACTGCAACAGGTAAGACAGTAGCAGAGAACATTGAAGGATGCGTAAACAAGAATCCAGAAGTTATTCGTCCGATTGACGATCCATACAGCCAGACTGGTGGAATTGCTGTATTAAAAGGAAATTTAGCACCAGATTCAGGTGTTGTAAAACGTTCTGCAGTTGCTCCTGAGATGCTTAAGATGGAAGGACCAGCCAGAGTCTTTGATTGTGAAGAAGATGCGATCAAGGCGATCAAAGGTGGAGATATTAAACCAGGGGATGTCGTAGTGATCCGCTATGAAGGACCAAAAGGTGGACCAGGTATGAGAGAGATGTTAAATCCTACATCAGCGATCATGGGTATGGGACTTGGATCAAGCGTAGCCCTGATCACAGATGGAAGATTCTCCGGAGCTTCCAGAGGAGCTTGTATCGGACATGTTTCTCCAGAAGCAGCAGTTGGAGGACCGATTGCATTAGTAGAAGAAGGAGATATCATTGCAATTGATATCGATGCCAATACATTAAATGTAAAAGTTTCTGACGAAGAATTAGCAAAGAGAAAAGAAAACTGGAAGCCTAGAACACCTAAGGTTACAACAGGTTATCTTGCAAGATATGCATCGTTAGTTACATCTGGAAACCGCGGAGCAGTTTTAGAAATCAAACAGTAATTAAGTAAGAAAAGAGGATCAAATGATGAAACAATTGACAGGTGCTCAGATTGTTTTAGAATGTTTGAAAGAGCAAGGCGTGGATACCGTTTTGGGTATCCAGGCGGAGCGATCTTAAACATTTATGATGAATTATATAAACAGAAAAGATTTTACACATATCCTGACATCTCATGAGCAGGAGCTTCTCATGCAGCAGATGGATATGCAAGATCTACAGGAAAAGTCGGAGTGTGCTTTGCAACCAGTGGACCGGGAGCGACAAATATCGTTACAGGACTTGCAACAGCGAATATGGATTCAGTGCCAGTTGTTGCGATCACATGTAACGTAGGAGTCAGCCTTCTTGGAAAGGACAGCTTAGGAAGTTGATATTTCCGGAGTCACAATTCCGATTACAAAGCATAACTTTATTGTAAAGAATATAGAAGAACTTGCAGACACGATCCGAAGAGCGTTTAGAATTGCAAAGACAGGAAGACCAGGGCCTGTTTTGATCGATATTCCAAAAGATGTGACAGCAGCAACGACCCTATATGAAAAATACAAACCAGCGAAGATCATACGTTCCAGTGAATATATCAAAGAAGTAGATATCCAGAATGCGATCAGCATGATCAGAGAAGCAAAACGACCATATATCTTAGTTGGTGGTGGAGCTGTGATCTCTGATGCAGCAGATGAATTAAAAGAATTTGCAGAGAAAGTAGATGCACCAGTATGCGATACCCTCATGGGAAAAGGAGCATTTAATGGTACGGATGAACGCTATAGTGGAATGCTTGGAATGCACGGAACAAAAGCATCAAATCTTGAGTATCTCACTGTGACCTTCTGATCGCAGTCGGAACAAGATTTAGTGACCGAGTTTTAGGAAATCCAAAACATTTGCAAAGAATGCAAAGATTTTACAGATTGATGTTGATCCAGTCGAGATCAACAAGAATATTTGTGTATCAGCTTCTATCATCGGAGATGTAAAAGCAGTATTAACAGTGATCAATCGCCGTTTAGAAGCCCAGGAACACAAAGAGTGGCTTGATACGGTCAAAGAATATAAAGAAAAATATCCATTAACTTATGATAAAGGACGATTAACATGTCCTGAGATCATGGAAGCGATTTATGATATTACAAAAGGTGAGGCAGTCATTACAACGGAAGTTGGACAGCATCAGATGTGGGCCGCTCAGTTTTATAAATATGATAAACCACGTAAATTCTTGACATCTGGTGGTCTTGGAACAATGGGATACGGCCTTGGAGCCAGCCTTGGAGCCAAAGTTGGTAATCCAGATAAGATCGTAGTAAACATTGCAGGAGATGGATGTTTCCGTATGAATTTAAATGAGCTTGCGACAGCCTCGCGATACAACATTCCAGTGATCGAAGTTATTATCAATAACAGCGTGTTAGGAATGGTAAGACAGTGGCAAGATCTGTTTTATGAAGAAAGATATTCGTATACAACACTTCAGGACAAAGTAGACTTTGTGAAAGTTTCAGAAGGACTTGGGGTGCAAGCTAAGAAGATCACGGATATCGAACAATTCAAAGATGCATTCAAAGAAGCTTTAAATGCAGGAGAACCAGTAGTTCTCGATTGTCATATTGACTTAGATGACAAAGTATGGCCGATGGTTAATCCAGGAGGTTCTATTGAAGATGCATTTGATAAATCGGATCTTGAGGCGCAGGCAAGGTAATTTTAATTTATTTTCATATAAAGGAGAAAAAGAAATGGCAAGAGTATACAACTTTTCAGCTGGACCGGCAGTACTTCCGGAAGAAGTGTTAAAAGAAGCAGCAGAGGAAATGCTTGATTACAGAGGATGTGGAATGTCCGTTATGGAGATGAGCCACAGATCCAAGATGTTTGATGATATCATCAAAACTGCAGAAGCAGACTTAAGAGAATTAATGAACATCCCTGATAATTACAAAGTATTATTCCTTCAGGGTGGAGCATCCCAGCAGTTTTCAGCGATCCCTATGAATCTGATGAAGAACAAAGTTGCAGACTTCATCATCACAGGACAGTGGGCAAAGAAAGCATACCAAAGCTTCCAGATATGGAAAAGCAAACATTTTAGCTTCATCAGAAGATAAAACATATACATATATTCCAGATTGTTCTGACCTTCCTGTATCAGAAGATGCAGATTATGTATATGTATGCTATAACAACACGATCTATGGAACAAAATATCAGCAGATTCCAAATACAAAAGGTAAAATCCTTGTTGCAGATATGTCTTCTTGCATTTTATCTGAGCCAGTTAATGTAGAAGACTTTGGAGTGATCTATTTTGGAGTACAGAAAAACGTTGGACCAGCAGGAGTTGTAGTTTGTATCGTACGTGAAGATCTGATCACAGATGATGTGTTAGAAGGAACACCAACCATGTTAAAATGGAAAACACAGGCAGATGCAGATTCACTGTATAACACACCTCCATGCTACGGAATCTATATCTGTGGAAAAGTCTTCAAATGGTTAAAGGACCAGGGTGGACTTACTGCAATGAAGAAACGTAACGAAGAAAAAGCAAAAATCTTATATGATTTCTTAGACCAGAGTGAAATGTTTAAAGGAACAGTTGTGAAAGAAGACCGCTCTTTAATGAACGTTCCATTTGTAACAGGAGACAAAGATCTGGATGCCAAATTCGTAGCTGAAGCAAAAGAAGCAGGATTTGAGAACCTAAAAGGACATCGTACAGTTGGTGGAATGCGTGCAAGTATTTATAACGCAATGCCAAAAGAAGGTGTTGAGAAATTAGTAGCATTTATGAAGAAGTTTGAAGAAGAGAACAAATAAGGAGGAGCCATGTATACAGTAAAATGCTTAAACCCGATCGCAAGTAAAGGACTAGATTTATTTACAGAAGATTTTAAAGTGATCGATGACTTAGATAAAGCAGATGCAGTTTTAGTAAGAAGTGCAGCTATGCACGATCTTGAAGTTCCAGAAAGCCTTCTTGCAGTTGCAAGAGCTGGAGCAGGAGTTAACAATATTCCATTAGATGAATATGCAAAGAAGGGAATCGTAGCATTCAACACACCAGGAGCGAATGCTAATGGTGTAAAAGAACTTGTTGTTGCAGGACTTTTACTTGCATCTCGTGATATCATCGGTGGATATAACTGGGTTAAGGAAAATGCATCCGAAGAGAACCTTGCAAAACTTGTTGAGAAACAGAAAAACAGTATGCAGGTAACGAATTAAAAGGAAAAAGTATCGGAGTTATCGGACTTGGAGCAATCGGTGTTTTAGTAGCAAATATCTGCAATCGTCTTGGAATGAAAGTTTATGGATATGATCCATACGTATCCGTACGTTCTGCATGGAGCTTATCAAGAATGGTAAAACATATCGCTTCCATTGACGAATTATTTGAGACATGTGATTATATTACAATTCACGTTCCATACATGGATTCTACAAAAGGAATGATCAACAAAGAAGCTATCGATAAGATGAAAGACGGAGTTACATTATTAAACTTCGCCAGAGGAGAACTTGTTGATAATCAGGCAGTGATCGAAGGATTAGCATCAGGAAAAGTAAAACATTATGTAACAGATTTCCCAAGTGCAGAAATCGCTGGAGTAGATAAAGTGATCACAATTCCACACTTAGGAGCATCTACAGAGGAATCAGAAGAAAACTGTGCAGAGATGGCAGTGGATCAGTTGATGAATTATTTAGAGAATGGTAATATTGTCAATTCAGTAAACTATCCAAACTGTGATCTTGGAGAAGCAAGTGGAGCAGCTCGTATTACAGTACATCATAAGAATCTTCCAAATATGATCGGTCAGTTAACAGCGATCTTGGCAGCAGATGGACATAACATTTCCAATATGTTGAATAAATCCAAAGGTGAATGGGCTTATTCTATGTTTGACATGGAAAAGAAAGCACCAACAGAAGAGACAATCAAGAAAATGGAACAGATCGACGGAGTCGTTCGTGTTCGTGTACTATAGGAGAGAAAAAATGAGTGAAAAATTAAGAGTTGGTATTTTAGGTGCAACTGGAATGGTTGGACAGCGTTTTATTTCATTACTTGAGAATCATCCATGGTTTGAAGTTACAACATTAGCAGCAAGCCCTCGTTCTGCTGGAAAGACATATGAAGAAGCAGTTGGTGGACGTTGGAAAATGGATACTCCAATGCCAGAAGCAGTAAAATCTATGATCGTAAAAACGTCAATGAAGTAGAAGAAGTTGCTTCTCACGTAGACTTTGTATTTAGTGCAGTAGATATGTCTAAAGACGAGATCAAAAGATCGAAGAAGACTATGCAAAACAGAAACACCAGTTGTATCTAACAACAGTGCTCACCGCTGGACACCAGATGTACCAATGGTAGTACCTGAGATCAACCCAGAACACTTCGAAGTGATCGAAAGCCAGAAGAAACGTTTAGGAACAACAAAAGGTTTCATAGCAGTAAAACCTAACTGCTCTATCCAGAGTTATGCACCAGTTTTAACAGCATGGAAAGAATTTGAACCATATGAAGTTGTTGCTACAACATATCAGGCAATTTCTGGAGCAGGAAAAACTTTCAAAGATTGGCCAGAGATGGAAGGAAACATCATTCCATACATCGGTGGAGAAGAAGAAAAGAGCGAACAGGAGCCTCTTCGTTTATGGGGACATATTGAAAACGGTGTGATCGTGAAAGCTGAAACACCAGTGATCACAACACAGTGTATCCGTGTACCAGTATTAAACGGACATACAGCAGCAGTCTTCGTTAAATTCAAGAAGAAACCAACAAAAGAACAGTTGATTGAGAAATTAGTAAACTTCAGCGGACTTCCACAGGAATTAGAACTTCCAAGTGCTCCAAAACAGATGATTCAGTACTTAGAAGAAGATAACCGCCCACAGGTAAGAGAAGATGTTGATTACGAAAATGGAATGGGAATCTCTGTTGGACGTTTAAGAGAAGACACTGTATATGATTACAAATTTGTAGGACTTTCTCATAACACAGTTCGTGGAGCAGCAGGTGGAGCTGTTTTATGTGCTGAGACATTAAAAGCAAAAGGATATATTACAAAAATAAGTATTGTAATGAATAGATAAACTTGCTATGATAAGAAACACGTAGAAATACGTGTTTCTTTCATGTTAAGCATATTTGTGAAATGGATATCAAAAGAAACACAAGAAAAAAGAGGAGAGTTTATGTTAGCACAAATACAAGCGATGTTCGCAGTAGTGGACTTGGGCAAGATTAACTGGAATCAGTTTTAGAAAAATATCTGGAAATTGCAATGAGTATCATAGGAAAAGTTATAGTATCATTTTGATCATTGCAATTGGATTTAAATTGATTAAGATCTTAATTAAATTGTTAAAACAACCCTTGAGAAGGCAGAGATCGATTATGGAGTTATCTCATTTTCCTGCTCATTCATAAGGATTGGATTGCGTTGTATTGTAATCTTTATGGCAGTTGCACATATGGGGTAGAGGTAAGCTCCTTTATCGCATTATTAGGATCTGCAGGTGTAGCAGTAGGTTTAGCATTACAAGGAACACTTTCTAATGTAGCAGGTGGAGTTTTACTATTAATCCTGAAACCATTTCAGGTAGGAGATTACATCGTATTAACAGGAACCGACTGCGAAGGAGAAGTTGCAGCGATGGATATTTTCTATACAAAGCTTAAGACAATTGATAACCGAGTGATCGTCATTCCTAACGGAACGTTAAGCAATTCAAATCTGATCAACAACACAAAACAGGAACGAAGATTGATCGATATTGAAGTTGGGATCTCTTATGATGCAGATATTAAAGAAGTCAAAAGAATTCTTACAGACATAGCAAAAATGAAAAAGAATTCTTGATCAGGATGGAGTTAATATCTTTGTGAGCAGTTTAGCAGACAGCTCTGTCATGATGGGGATCAGGTGCTGGGTTCCAACATCTGATTATGTAGCAACCAAATGGGCGTTAAATGAAGAGATTAAGATTCGATTTGATGAGGAAGGAATCGAGATACCATATCAGAAATTGGATGTTTGTATTAAAAATGAAGTGTAATAATGTTCCGTGCGCAGCCGAGAACAGAACTTAGTAAATTTATCAATGCTTATAAAAGTGCCAGTAGCAGGCACTCCAGTAGAAGTGATCCGTCAATACATTGAAACCCAGGGAGAGAAAAGTATTGAACATAGCATATCGTTTCCGGATCTATCCGACCGAAGAACAGAAGATACTTCTTGGCAAAACATTTGGCTGTTGTCGTTTTCTGTACAATCAGATGCTTGATGATAAGATTCGAGAGTATGAAAAGACAAAGAAAATGTTAAAAACACACCGGCCATGTATAAAGGGAATATCCATTTCTGAAAGAAGTAGATTCGCTGGCACTGGAAATGTCCAGCTTCATCTGGAAAAGGCATATCTATCACTGTGAGTGTGGAAATAAGATGGACAGAGATCATAATGCAGCGATCAACATCCGTGAAGAGGTAAGAAGGATGTTGACAGCATAAACTGTCCGTATCCGGACAATTGGATAATAAGAAAACATGCCCGTGTCCGGGCAAAAGAATCGCGGAGCACGCGAGGATAGCTTGTAGATACTTGGCTCAGTAAAGCCATTGAGCAAGAAGCCCCACTTCAAAATCAGGGATTTAAGTGGTGGGAGCATGTCACATAAAATACCAGAAAATTAATTTCCTCCTCTAATCTAACTTTGGATTGGAGGCTTTTTATGTTTAAATGTACTCATTCGCTGGATGCAAAAGCATCTACATGCGGTACAGCATGCCTATGGTTACATCCCGGGTGGTTGACATACATTTCCAGATAAGATTTACGAAGCTGATTTGTTACCGTTCGTTCTTTAAAAGCCACATTTTCAATCTGAAAAAGAGGCATAATCCCCATCAGTGAATTCGTCAGAAAGCACTCATCAAATGTCACAAGATCTTCCGGATAAAGGATGGTCTCTTTGACATCATAAGTTTCCAGTATGTATGCCCGAAGGATTCCCGGTAGCAGGCCGCAGGAGAGTGTAGGCGTATAGAGTTTCTTTTCTTTTACAAAGAAAATGTTGCTCACTGTGCCTTCACAGATCTGACCCTTCGTGTTCAGAAAGATTTTCTCATTGATGCCAGCATTTATGGCAGCTCTTTTTTCTAAAATATTATCGCCATAATTTAACGTTTTATGAAACGTGAAGGGGGATGTTTCGTTTCGTCTTATGCTACTTATTGCGGAAGTAAAACCATTTTCATAATGAGCACTTGTATAAGGTGATTTTCGGTCAGAAAAAATGACATTTTCTTTCGTTAATATTATCTTCAGTGCACCATGTTCAATATAAGTACTGTTCAAATAATCTTCAATGGAATTTACGGTAACCTGGCGGTTTTCTAAATTTCCAAGGTCAAATACATCGGCTGCGTGCTGAAGCCTTTGTAAATGTCTTTCAAGAAAAACAGGTTTGTTTTTCTCCACTGCGATCGTCTCAAAGGCACCCAATCCGAATTGTACTCCGTCATCTATATGCAGATTCATGTTCGTTTCCTTTCGTATTATCATTTCCATATTACTGCAGGGCATCAAGGATAGCTTTTGCCTTCTGCAATGTTTCTTCGTATTCAAATTCTGTCTCCGATTCCGCTGTAATGCCGCCACCGACACCTAAGTGATAGTGACCGTCCACGTGCAAGACAGTCCGGATGACAATGTTAAAATCACAGTTTCCATCCAGAGAAAGATAACCAATCGAGCCGGTGTAAAGATTTCGCTTTCCATGTTCCAGTTCGTCAATCACTTCCATGGCGCGGTACTTTGGTGCACCAGTAATAGAACCACCTGGAAATGTCGCCATAAGAAGATCGGCAAAGTTTTTCTCGTCCGCCAGATCACCTTCAATCCCGGATACGAGATGAAAGACTGTTGCGTATTCTTCGATGGTAAATAAATCAGTTACTTTCACGCTGCCACTTTTGCAGATTTTATTCAGATCATTTCGTTCCAGATCGACAATCATAAGAAGTTCACTTTTATCTTTTTCAGAGTTTTCCAGTTCCTTTCGCAAACGCAGATCCTCTTTTTCAGTTTCTCCTCTTTTGCGGGTCCCTTTGATCGGTCTTGTCTCTACATGACCGTCAGTGAGTTTTAGAAAACGCTCCGGTGAAGCACATACAATCTGATAATGATCAAAATCCAAATAGCCGCCAAAGGGAGAAGGGTTATTTTTACGGAGATCGTAAAATACATCCTGTGGTGCTTTTTTGCTTTCAATCGTCAGTTGCTGTGTCATGTTGGCGATATAAATGTCTCCTTCGTAAATGTAGTGGATCATATCGCTGATTGATTTTTTGTAATCCTCTTTTTCAAAGTTTGCATGAACCTGGATCGGATATTTTTCTTTGACAGGCTTTACAGGTTCACTGTCACTTGTTTTTAAAATGGCATCTTCCAATTTTTTTAAAAGTATATCAGCAGGTTCGGTAATTCCATTGGTAATGAGGTAACTCTCTTTTTTGTGACAATCTTCAATAATAAATGCATCGTAAAATATGAGTACTGCATCTGGAATAGAGATTGTGTCTTTGTGGGAAGATGGAATTCCCATGAGTCTACGGCCATATTCGTAAGAAAAATATCCAAGTGCACCTGACGCAAGTGGCAGGTGGGAAGAATTCGCAGTTTTCTGTTTATCCAGATAAGATCTCAGATAATTTTCGAAAGAAATCGAGGTTTCTTCTGTATCATTAATATAAAAACGATCTTCACGTTTTTCAAGCTTCAGATAAGGTTTGCGGCCGATGATGGAATAGTGACCAAGCTCATTTACAAGAGAAGAATCGAGAAAAATCGCATTTTCTTCGGAAGGCAGTACTTGAAAAATCTTAGCTGCCGGAATGTACATATCTAGTTTTTTAATTATTGTATTCGTGTTCTGCATGAAAAAAATCCTCCATTATCCTCGCTGCTCTGCGATTTTGCAAAAGTTATTTAAAAGTGCATGTCCATATTCGGTACATACTGCCTCCGGGTGAAACTGTACGCCGTATAGTGGAAGCGTTTTATGAGAGATCCCCATGACAACACCGTCCGCGGTTGTGGCATCGATGCTGTAGTTATTGGAAATAGTGTCTTTATTTACGACGAGGGAATGATATCTTGTTACATTGAATTTCGTCGGAAGACCGGCGAAGAGACGAAGCCCATTGTTGGAAATCTCAGAGATTTTCCCATGGATCGGAAATATCCCTTTTTCCACCGTTGCACCAGAGCAGAGTCCTAGCACCTGATGACCTAAGCAGACGCCAAGTATCGGTATTTTCTCTTGGAATTTTTCTACAATATCGATGCAAAGCGTCGCGTCCTGCGGGCGTTTTGGCCCTGGCGAGAGAATAATCCCGGAAGGCTGCATATCTTCAATCTCTTCCAGCGTGATCTTGTCACAGCGGATGACGGCAATTTCCTTTCCAAGCTCTTCAAAATAAGCTTTCAGATTATATACAAATGAGTCATAATTATCAATCATTAAATACATGTCTCTTTCCTTCCTTTTCTTTAATATGTGCACAAAAAAGGGACAACGACAGGAGCACAAAAAATGTGCCCCACAGTCGTTATCCCTTTCAAATGGTCCGTAATCTGTGAAACTAAACTTTATACTATCATAGATGCCTTTTCTCCGTCAAGAGTAAAGGAAAAGAAGCTATTGAAAATTGTGAGTTGAGAGCCTATAATCATAGTTAGGAAACTAGAGTGGGAATCCTCGGTCATATGATGAAGGGAAACTTGCAAATGTTTCTCACAAAAACAGCGGAGAAACAGCTTCCGTAGATCAGGCATATGCTTATGGAAGTAATGGGAAGATGAGCAAGATCATTGATGCAAAGAAGAACGGGTACCAGATCACTTATACAGGAGAAAAAGCAGAAAGATTTATCCGTCCGAATGGAGAATACCAGCAGCTTTCTTATGGAGATGGAACAACGACGGTATCTTCCCACAAGGCAGACGGAATCAAAACAGCACAGGATTCCATGAGTTTTGACAAGAATACAGGAAAGATCCTGAAAAAGAAGGATGCCAATGGAATTGAAAGCAGTTACAGTTATGATGATGGAGGAAAAGGCGGAGAACAAAATGGCTGGGTAAATGAATATCTTGTAAGAAAGATCAAAACGGAAGTGGATTATCAGGAGCTGGATGCTGCCGGACTGGTGAAATTTTTGAAAACAGACAAGGAAAAAGAAGAAACCAAAACAGTCACATCCTATGATGATCACGGACAGCCAACAACAGTCACGACAACAAAGGAAGGAGCCCCTGATTCTGTAGAACAAACGACATGTCAGGATACTGTACAGGGAACGACACGGACAACAACAACGACACAGGGAGAAGAGAAAGAGACATCTGTGACAAAAACAGATGCCATGGGACGTGAAACAGAAAATACCAGTAAGGACAGGAAAGGAAATATCTTAAGCAGTACGGAAACATCGTATGATTTCATGGGAAGAGCGATACAGACGAAAGTAACATCCGATGGCGTGACACAGACAGAATCCAAAACATATGATGATAACGGAACTGTGGCAACAGAAACCAGTGCATCAGGAATAAAGACAGCGTATCGTTATGATTCACTAAACCGCGTGATCAAAGCAACAGAATCAGCAGATGGGACAGATACCGTCACGGAAACTGCCTATGGATATGAAGATGCACAGATCCATACGTTGAATGGAACGAAAAACTATCAGAATCTGAGCGTTCAGACAACAAAGACCAATGGACGTGTCAGTAAAAAGTCATGGACAGATGCAGCGGGGCAGACCGTCAGAAGTTTCAGCCATGGATTATATACGGATCATGTGTTCACCAGTGACGGAAAAGAGATCGCAACGATCAGTCTTGGAACAAAGACTTCCGGAGATGGAAAGATTGCCTTGCAGTTATATGACAAAGAAGGAAAACAGACAGCTGCGATCCAAAATCCAGAGATTACAAAAGGGACTTCTGATGCCACAGTAAAGGTTGGAAACAGTTCCATCTTACAGAAAACAGAGTATGACACAAAGGGAAATGAGACAACAAAAACCGATGGCAATGGAGATCAGATATCTTATGCTTATGATGACCAGAATCGTGTAACCGAGATCACACAGGGAGGACAGAAGACAAAAGTTTCCTATCAGGTGAATTCAGACGAATCAACGACAACAAGCGTTACAGATGCGAATGGACATGTCAAGCAGGAAACAGCCAGTGCATCCGGATCAGTGACAACAACATCGGATCTTGGAGACGGCAGTGAATCCATTACAACAAAGTATACCTATGATGACCGTGGAAATAAGATTTCAGAAGTCTATGCCAACGGGGCGAAAAAGACTTATGAATATAACAGCCGGAATCTGGTTACAAAAACACAGTCTTATGACAAAGAAGGAACAAAAACACTGATCAGTCGGTATCGTTATGATGATTATGGGCAGTTGCTAGAGATGACAGATTACAGGGTATCATCTGAAACAGAGACTGCGTATCGTTATACAGAATATACTTATGATCAAGGAGGAAGGATCACAGCATTTGCAGAGATCAGTCAGAATACTCAGCCAACGGCAGATGATATCAAAGCACATCAGATCCGGTATACTTATAATGAGGATGGAAATCTCAGTAAGGTATCCTATCCGACAACCAAAGACGGAATCCAGTCATTATCTTATATTTATGATGAAAACGGATGGTTGCAGGAGATCAAAGGAGAACTGTATTCCAAGGGGCAGACAACAGAGAAAGTCCTCAGAAGTTATACCTATGATGCCTATGGAAAAGTCAAAGAGATCAAGGATTACAGGAATCTGCTAAAAGACGGTGATCAGGCAGTTCAAAAAGTCTATACCTATGACAGATTTGACCGTGTCAAAGAGATGATCTACACAGATCTTGAAACAGGAAAAGTGATGGAATCTTATCAGTACAGCTATGATAAGAACTCTAATATCACAAAGAAAACGCAGGTCAACAACTATCCGAAGGAAGATGCAAACAAAGTTAATGAGACAAAATCTTATACTTATGATACACTTGGACGACTGACAAAGACTGTAACAATAGATCATAACAAGAATGATAAGACAAAGACGGTCACTTATACCTATGATAATGTTGGAAATCGGCTCAAAGAAGATGATGGAACAACGACAATATCGTATACTTATAACGGACTGGATCAGTTAAAGACATCCACGAAAGAAAAAGGAACTGCGGTAGAAGAAGTTCGTCAGTATGATTACGATATGAATGGAAACCAGACAGATGTAAAGAACACAAAGACTGGTGAGAATCAGACTTATGTATATGATGCAGAAAACAGATTAAGTCAGGTGTCCGTGACAAAAGACGGAAAGACAGCAGTGATCCAGCAGAACATCTATAATGGAGAAGGACAGCGAATCCAGAAGGTCGATGGAGATGAGATGACCAACTATTATTATCAGGATGGTATTGCAGCTTATACGACAGATGCTGAAGGAAATCAAAACTCACAGAACTTGATTGGAACAGAAGGAAATGTACTTGCAACTGAGAGATTCAAAGGGGATGATACGCAATATTATCTGTATAATAAAGATATTCAGGGAAGTACAACTAGCCTAGTGAAAGAAGATGGAAGTGCAGATGCAACCTATCAGTATACGGATTTTGGAGAGACAATTATTCATGGAGATGATCAGGCGAAAAATGAAGTGTGCTATACTGGCGGAATCTATGATCAGAGTACGGGATTGTATTATCTGAATGCACGGTATTATGATCCAGAAGATGGAAGATTTATGACGGAGGATAGTTATCGTGGAGAGATAATGAACCCTGAGACTGGACATTTGTATGTGTATTGTACGAATAATCCGGTGAATTATGTGGATCCTAGTGGGCATTTTGCGGCAGCAATGTATACAGTTATAAAATTAGTACTTGTTGGAGGTGCAGTAGCTTATGTGTCATATTCATCATGGAAAAATCATAGTTCAAAAACAAAATATGCAGGAAGAAAAATTATTTCTAAAACAAAAGTATCTGTATGGCTTACAGCAGGAGTAGTGGATAGGATAATATATAGTAAAAGTAAGAAAAAAAGTAATACTAAAAAGAAGAGAGAATCAAAAAAAAGTAAAAAAGAAAGAGCGACAGATATTCCAAGTTGGGCACATGGATCTAGACCAAAAAAAGGGGAAAGTGGAAATGAGTATGCAACTAGGAAAATGAATGAACATTATGGAAAAGGAAAATGGGCAAGAAAAGGAAAGCAAGGAAAGGAATATAGCGAATTGAGAAAGTGGGGAGATAGAGGACGATAATTGATACAGTAAAAATATAAATGGAGGTGCAAATATATTCATGATTTATGAGTTGAAATTCTCGTATTATGAGGATAATTCAGAAAACAATGATGAAATAATTATTGCGGTATATTCATCATATAAAAAGGCAGAAATAGGAAAGAAAAAATTTTCACAACAACCAAGATTTAAAGGAAAAGAGGAATTTTTGGAAATTAATGAATATAAAATCAATGAAGCAGAGTGGAATGAAGGTTTTTGGAGAGCAACAAAATCATATTTTATAATAAAACTTTTAAATAATTATATGATCGAAAAAGAAGAAGAATATAATCCAGAAAATCATGATATAGAAGTAAAATATGGAGAAAATATAAAAGTGTATAATGGAAAAATGGATTATTATTATGATCATGAAAAATTTTTGTGTTTAAAAAATACTGAGAATGGACAAATGTATTGTTTAGATAAACAACAAAGAAAGATTCTATATAAAATAGATAAATATGAAGATATGTTGAAATTTTTAAACCAAAAATATGAAATTGAAAACTTTGGATGGAAAAATATTTTTAGGGAGTGAGGTGGTTAAATATGTATATATATCAACTGACATATGAAGATGAGGGTAGTTTACTTATGATTGGTTATTTTGGAAGTTGGAAAAAAGCACGAAGTGTAATGAAAAAATATAGATCAACACTTCCAGGATTTAAAGAATATCCGAATTGTTTTATTATAAAAAAAATGAAAGTAAATAAGGATAATTATTATTTTCTATAGGTATCACAGAATCTTAAAATTTCTTAAGCATTCCTTGAGACCTTACGAAGTCACAGAAGTTACACTTATGATGCCTATGGAAAAGTCAAAGAGATCAAGGATTACAGGAATCTGCTAAAAGACAGTGATCAGGCAGTTCAAAGAATCTATACATGTGCATTATTGGTTTTTAAAATACTAGAAGAATTGTAGTTTTATGGAATATGAAGAAAAATGTGATTTTTGTATGAGTCAATTAGTGATAATAAAATATAGAGAGATATTAAAAATACTTGAAGAAAATAGCAACGTTATCATTTTGAAAATACCAATTGAGAAAGTAAAAAGTGAAGAAGAAAGGAGAAAAGAAGAAGAGGGAATTAAGAATTGTGGAGGAGTACAATGAGAACAAAAAGACGTACCGAACAGGAACAGTATGAGATCATGATGGAATGCAGACAGAGCGGACTTTCTGATCACCAGTGGTGTCTGGAACATGACATCAATCCAGGGACTTTTTTTACTAGGTCTGTCGTTTTCGCAAGCAGGCTTGTGAATTTCCAGAACTAGCAGAAAAAGACAGGTTTCAGGCGATCCATCAGGAAATTGTAAAAATGGAGAGCATTCCAGACCAGTCAACCGATCTTTATGAATAGTCTTCAATGGAACTTCAGATCGGACAGGCTGTTCTTCGGATCAGTAATCAGACCGATTCACGGTTACTGGAACAGACATTAAAACTTATAGGAGCCTTCTCATTTTGTGGAAAGAGTAAGAAGGATGATCCCGCAGTCTTTTGGCTGTGGGATTTTTAAAAAAATATTCTTTTGGTGCAAAGAGATTAATTTTATTGCACAAAAATAAAATTAATGATAAACTGTAAATGAACTGATTATGGTTCATCTGATAATTTATACGTTTATTTAACAAACAAATAATAAGGAATCTCTTACTTCTAGGTGTAAACATAGGTAGGAGAGGAATTATCAAAAAGAAATGAAACGGCAGTAGCGGGCGGAGAGAAATCGGTATCCCCTACGGACATAAGGTCAAGCAACGTCGGTATTTCCGACATGTTGGACTCTGTGAAATTACCAACCGTGGATTGAAACAAATAACCAATAAAACAGTCACATTCCCAAATGTTATGGCAGTGTGACTCTTTTATTGCAATGATATAAAGGAGTCTATTGATAATGTTGCGTACAATCGAAATGTACACAAATGAATATAAAGATACAACACAAAAGGAAATCCGAAAGAAAAAGGACAGTTTTTACACCGGCAGAGGTTTCAATGAGAATGGCTGCTGTAGAAAGTGAATATCCGAAGAATCAATGGATAAGGGTATTAGATCCAGGAGCAGGAAACGGCATTTTATCTTTTGCTGTGATTGATAAATTACTAAGAAGTGGGTATAAACGGCTTGATATTACACTGATTGAAACGGATACAGAGATTTTACCAGTCTTAGAATATACAATCACTAAAATTAGACAAATCTGTGAATCATATCATGCAGAATGTACTATCCATTATATTGATCAAAATTTCGTGTTATGGGAATCCTCCTGTTTATATGATATCGTCATATGCAATCCTCCATATATGAAAGTAAGAAAAGATTCTATCGAAGCAACGGCAATGAAGGCATATGTATATGGACAGCCTAACCTATATGGATTGTTTATGGCAAAAGCAGTAGAATTATTGCGTGATAATGGACAGTACGTTTTATTACTCCCCGTTCGTGGACTTCTGGAAAATATTTTACGAAAGTACGGAGCTTCTTACAAAAAGAATTGAACATAAAAGAAATCGACCTTTTTCAAGTCGTGATGAAGTTTTTCAGGGAGAGAAAGTTCTTCAGGAGACAATGATCTTATATGGAGAAAAGGACAGATTCAAAATGAGAAAATTAAAATTAATATTCTTAAAGACGGAACTTTAGATATAGGAAACAGTTTTGGGCAGCAGCAGATCAAATTAAGTTTAAAGGATCAGAACAATATCTGCTTTTACCAGAAAATGAAAATGATCTTAAAATTATAGATATAATGTCTGATATGACAGATTCTTTTGAGTCCAGTGGATATCATTTCAAAACGGGACCAGTTGTAGAATTTCGAAATTTAGAGCATATTCATGCACAAACCCATATATAAAAATTGAGATAAAGACGGGAAAGGTTTATTTGATGATTACTATCAGAAATAGTTCAACTGTGCTTATAGAGGATTATGAAAAACATAATGACCAAAAACAGGATAAAAAATCATGGTATAGGACTTAGAAATGTGCGTGAAATAGTGTGTCGAAATAATGGAAGATTTTCTCTAGAAGGTAATGGAGAAGAAGTATCTACAAAGGTAATATTAAATTTAAAATCGACCGTTGACGGAGTTATAGTGGAAAATATGCAGAATTATGATATTCTCTTATTAAAGGAGGGTACTTTTATGATTGCATGTTTGGTTACTAGTAATTCAAAAATCAAAATACAATCGTCAGACTCAAAAATATCAAAGAAATAACAAAAGTAGACTTAGATGAAATTCTTGCGAGTCATTCTACGGAATGGGTATATATAGGGCGACCATTGAGATGAAGTTGCCCATTGAGGCTAGTGATGATGATGGGATATTGACTAAGAATGGAACAATGATATATGGTAAAGAAGATGATGCAGTAACAATAGGTGTGCAACCGCTAAAAGATGAAACTGGTAATGTTTCTTTTGAGGGAGTAAGGACACTTATTACTATTAATGAATCTACAGCATCTAAAGAATATACTTTGCTTATGATCTACCAGAGGGATATTCATTGATAACTGCAAAAGATTATTATTGTGATATAATTGACAATGAAGCGGTAAATGAAAATGATTATGATACAGGTGAAGTTTACATTGTTAATAAAGATAACGTAATAGATACAGTTATTGATGCAGCATGGGCTGTTGATGCAAATGGGAATGATGTGGATACCTACTATGTTGTCAACGAAAATATTTTAACACAGGTTGTTAATTTTGATGAAAAACGACATTTCCTGTTATTGCAGATCCATCTGCATGGAAAATTGCAAAATGTGCAGCTGCAATCGGTTTGATCGTTGCGGGTACAGTTATTGCGGCAGCGAAAGTTGCAAAAGTAGTAAAATACATTAAGACCCTAGGCGGAGTTAAAAGGCTGCAAAATTGGTTGTGTTGGCTTATGCCGCAGGTGATGCGAAGAAGTATGCTCGGCATATAGGAGGCTCATTTAAAATCTGTGTGAAATTATACTTGGAATAGATACCATTAAATCGCAATGTAAATTTTAGAAGGAGTTTATGGAATGTTTAGGATTTTAGAGAGTTTTCTATTGTTGGTTTTCGGAATTGGAATTTTATGTGAACAGTATACCCAATATCGAAACAACGTATCTAAAAAGAATTTATTCTTGTTTATAACAGCAATTATATTGATGATTTGTGTTGTGATTGTGGTTCTATGACAAAAACTGTTTGTGATACACGTTTCTAATGGGTGACTGATTGTGTTGAAGTGAGGTATGCCTGTGAGAAACAGGTGCTGGAGAGGGCTGTCGTTAACGGCAGCCCAGTAAATGATTTAAAGTATGTGCGATACCATCTTCATTATTTGTAAGTGTTACTTCATCAGCAGCATCTTTTAAAGCATCGCATGCATTTCCCATAGCGACACCATGACCTGCAAACTGGATCATTTCCAGATCATTTTCTGCATCACCAAAAGCAATGACCTCAGATGAATCAATGCCAAGACCTTTGCATACATTGGAAAGACCAGAAGCTTTGCTGGTACCCACAGGAATTGCTTCAATATAATAAGGAGCAGTACGGACAAAAGTGACCTGATCTCTAAATGGCATTCCGATCGTTTCTAAAACATCATAAGTTTTTGAGGATCGACAGCAGTAAGGATCTTATTTAAATGAAAATCAAGATGTTCTGTCAAGGAAGGAACCTCAACATACTCCATAGAATCATTCAATGCCTCTTCTTTGACGCGATATCCATTCTTGTCTGTGACATAAAGAACTTTCCCATCATCAATGATCGGATTTACAGGATAATCTTTCAAATGTTCTAAAAGCTCCATTGCGAGATCATCTGGGATGTACTTATCATATAAAACTTCATTTGTAGTAGTATCTACAACCTTTCCGCCATTGTAAGCAACGAGCATTCCATGATGTTCATTTAGTTTCAATAAATCTCTGGCATGAAAAAGAGGGAGAGGACGACCAGAAGCAAGAGCAATGCGGATACCCATTTCCTGAGCTTTAATCATGGTATTTAAAGTATCAGAAGTAATTTTGAGTTGGTCGTTATAAAGAGTTCCATCTAAGTCAACGGCGATTAGTTTGTATTTCATAAATTGTGTCCTTTCTATATGTTTTAATCCGTTCTTGTTGTTTGGTTCGTCATTGAATATAAATTGTTTATTTGTGTAGAAACAAACGGAATTTATACTAGTGACACTTATAATATATTATAACTAGAAAGAAAGTAGGTTGTAAAGTGTCAAAATGGACGAGTACTGTATACAACATACAAGTTTAAAATATCTATAAGGATATAATAGAAATCTATATATTAAAAATTAAGAAAAACTTAAATAAAAGTAATTCTTTTGCAACATATACTGTATACAAAGGAGTATAATGCCAATAATCAGTTCAAGAAAGTTTTTGAAATCGTTCAATGATTTTAAACACAGTATGTGAAAAGGAGAACTTTAAAATGATAAGAATGAAAGAAAATTATTATATAAAAAATATTATGGAGATTTTGTATTACTAAAACGCGCAAAGAATAAAGAAAATTGCAAAAAGTATTGGAAAAGTTGGAGTATATGGTACTCTAAGAGAGTAAAAGAAGTGATCATCAAAGAGATGATCAAAGATGAAGTTAACCATCGTAAGACGGAACCACTTTATAAACTGATTCCTTTGATGCGACAGATGTATAACAGATTTTACGAAGAGAATATGGAGTGTTGTTTCGTCGGATAGTCAGGAAGAACATGTCTTTGTTGGCATATTCGAATAATAAACAACCGAAAGAGCAGAAGGTTTATGGAGTGCCTTCTGCTTTTCAATTTTAAAAATTTTAAAAATGTTGTAAAACAACGGATTTCCCAAATCATATCTATTATACTAACGATACAGTAAAGAATATGAGATCAAGAAAAGGAGAATAGATATGATTCGTAGAATTATTGAAATTGATGAAGATAAATGTAATGGATGTGGACTGTGTGCAGATGCATGTCACGAAGATGCGATCGGGATAGTTGATGGAAAGGCAAAATTATTAAGAGATGATTATTGTGACGGCTTAGGAGACTGTCTGCCAAATTGTCCAACAGGAGCAATCAGTTTCGTAGAGCGTGAGGCAGCTGCGTATGACAGAGAAGCGGTAGAAGCAAACATGAAGAAGAAAGCTGAAATGACAGCAAAAATAAAATAGAAGAAAAGCCGGTATTCCACGGGTGTCCTGGAACAAGAATGAAGATCATGGATCATAAGGCAGAAGAGGTAGCGACAGAGCAGACAGCAACTGTATCTTCTCAGCTGTCTCAGTGGCCGGTGCAGATTAAATTAGTACCTGTTAATGCCCCATATTTTAAGGATGCGAATCTATTGATCGCGGCAGATTGTACAGCTTATGCTTATGGAAATTTTCATCAGGAATTTATCAAAAATAAAGTGACATTGATCGGCTGTCCAAAACTTGATGAAGGAGATTACAGTGAGAAACTGACACAGATCATTGCGAACAATGACATTAAGAGTGTAACGATCGTTAGAATGGAAGTTCCTTGTTGTGGCGGGCTGGAAAATGCGGCGAAGAAAGCGATTCAGGATTCTGGCAAATTCCTTCCATGGCAGGTTCACACAATTTCCATTGATGGAAAGATCTTAGAAGCATAGATGGATCATAAAAGAGAGTTCCGAAAGACGACGGGATTCTCTTTTTCTTGTATTCCAGCTTTTGTATGATACACTAATTAATTGATATGTTATGAATACGAAATAAAAATATAAGATAGAAAGAGAAAGGAAATACAGTGTCATGGGATGGAATAAAATTACAATTGATACATTGACATCAGCAGAAGACATGATCAGTTATGAACTTACAGAACTTGGTGCAACTGGTGTGGAAGTTGAAGACCATGTATCATTGACAGAAGAAGAGATGAAAGTCATGTATGTGGATTTATTGCCAGATGATATCGCACCAGACGATGGAAAAGCAAAGATCAGCTGTTATTTTGATGAGAATGAAAATTTAGAGCACATTACAATGCAGATTCAGGCAATGCTTGAAAGACTTCGTGGATTTATGGATATCGGTGCTGGAACAATTTCATTTGATAAGACGAAAGAAGAAGACTGGGTCAATAACTGGAAGAAATTCTTTAAACCGATCCGTCTGGATGAACAGATTGTGATCAAACCAACATGGGAGACATTAGAAGACCAGACAGAAGATATGATCGTTGTAGAGATCGATCCGGGAACAGCATTTGGAACAGGTTCTCATGAGACAACAAAACTTTGTATTGAAGGAATGAAACCATATATTAAGGAAGATACAAAGATTTTGGATGTTGGATGCGGAAGTGGAATTTTGTCGATCATCGGACTGAAACTTGGGGCAGGGCATGCGGTTCTTACAGATATCGATCCACATGCAATCTCAGCTTCTGAGGAGAACTTTGAAGTAAACCATATCAGCAAAGATCAGTTTGAAGTATATCAGGGAAATGTTTTAGATGATAAAGAGTTTGCAGCATCCTTAGGATCAAAATGTTATCCGGTTGTTGTTGCTAATATTTTAGCAGATGTTATCTCACCACTGATCGAGATCGTAGATCAGTTTTGGCAGAAGATGGTGTTTTTGTAATCTCTGGTATCATTGATACAAAAGAAAAAGAAATCGCAGACAAATTAAATGCATATGGATTTGATGTCATTGAGACAAGAAGAATGAAAGACTGGGTTTCTATGACAGCGAAGATGAGGTAAGAGATGTACCGTTTTTTATAAAAGAAGAACAGATTCATGACGGAATGATCGAGATTTGTGGAAGTGATGTCAATCATATTAAGAACGTTCTCCGCATGAAAACAGGAGATAAAGTTTATTTAAGTAACGGATCAGATTTAGAATATGAATGTAGCCTTTTGGAATGGACGGACGATACGATCCTTGCGAAGATCGAAGATGTTCATGGCATGGAAACAGAACTCCCAGTAAAGATCACGCTGTATCAGGGACTGCCAAAAGGCGATAAGATGGAGATGATCGTTCAAAAGCGGTGGAACTTGGAGTGGCAGAGATTGTTCCAGTTGCCATGAAACGTTGTGTTGTGAAACTTGATGCGAAGAAGGCAGCAAAGAAGGTAAGCCGTTGGAATACGATCGCATTAAGCGCAGCAAAACAGGCAAAACGAGGGATCATTCCAGAAGTTCGTGAAGTGAGAAATTTCAAAGATATTTTAGAAGAAGTACAAGATATAGAATTCATGCTTGTTCCATATGAAGAGGCAAAAGGGATGCAGGCATCCAAAGAACTGATCAGTCAGGCAAAGGGAAGAAATCAATCGGGATCATCATCGGACCAGAAGGCGGTTTTGAAAAGGAAGAGATCGAACAGCTTAAGGCAGCAGGCGGTCAGACAATGAGCCTTGGAAAGCGTATCTTAAGAACTGAGACAGCAGGAATGACAGTTTTATCTATTTTGATGTTTACGATAGAAGAATAGAGGAGAAAGCGACATGATTTATTTTGATAATGCAGCGACAACCTGCGTATTTCCAGAAGTTGTAGAAGCAATGCAGGATGCAATGCAGGTCACATATGGGAATCCATCTGCAAAACATATGAAAGGTATTGAAGCAGAGAATAAAGTAAAAGCTGCACAAGAATTAATTGCGAAGACATTAAGAGCCAAACCCAAAGAAATCTTATTTACATCTGGGGAACAGAATCAAACAATACAGCGATCATTGGAACAGCAATGGCAAATCGCCGCAAAGGAAAGCACATTATTACGACAAAGGTAGAACATGCTTCTGTATATGAACCAATGTATCATCTGGAAGAAGAAGGATATGAAGTGACATATCTTGATGTAGATTCAGAAGGAATCGTAGATCTTGATCAGTTAGAAGAAAGTATCCGAGAAGATACGATCCTTGTATCTTGCATGATGGTAAATAACGAGATTGGAGCCATTGAACCAATTGAAGAGATCGCAAAGATCATCAAAGCAAAGAATCCGAATACGATTTTCCATGTCGATGCGATTCAGGCATATGGAAAACTTCCGATCGTTCCAAAGAATATGGGAATTGACTTATTATCCACAAGTGGTCATAAGATCCATGGACCAAAAGGAATCGGATTTTTATATATCAAGGAAGGAACGAAAATCTCTCCGATCATTTTCGGAGGCGGACAGCAGAAAGGAATGCGTTCTGGAACGGAAAATGTACCAGAATCGTAGGATTAGCTGTCGCATGTGAAAAGATGATCGGTAAAACTATGAAAATGCTGAGAAGATCCGTGAAGTCAAAGAATATTTTCAGGAAAGGATCAAAGAGATTGAGGATATCAAAGACAATTCTGGAAAAGCACCACACGTGGCAAGTATCAGCTTTAAGAAGTTAAGAAGTGAAGTACTGTTACATGCCTTGGAAGACAGAGAAATCTATGTATCTTCAGGATCCGCATGTTCATCGAACAAAAACAGGCAGTCAGTGGAACATTAAATGCGATCGCATTAAGTGATGAATTTAAAGATGGAACACTTCGTTTCAGTTTCTCAATTGAGAATACAAAAGAAGAAGTTGATGAAACGATCAAAGCATTAAAAGAATTAGTACCAATGCTTCGAAGATTTGTAAGAAAATAAAGACCACAAGAAAAGAAACAGTAAGAAAATAAAGGAGAATACTATGAAAGTAACCGCATTTTTGATCAAATACGGTGAGATTGCCATCAAAGGTAAGAACCGTTATATGTTTGAAGACGCATTAATGAAACAGATCCGCCATGCAATGGCACCCGTTGGGGATTTTAAAGTAAGAAAAGAATCTGGACGTATGTTTGTCGAAGCACAGGATGAGTTCGATTATGATGAAGCTGTGGAAGCACTGCAGAGAGTCTTTGGAATCGTTGGAATCTGTCCAATGGTCATCGAAGAAAATAAAGATATGGAACATTTGACAGAGACAGTTATCAAATTTATTGATGAACAGTATCCAGTCAAGGATTTTACATTCAAGGTTCATGCAAGAAGAGGAGATAAACAGTTCCCTCTGGATTCCATGGCGATCAATATGGAAATCGGTGGGCAGTTACTAGATGCATTTGAAGGGATCAAAGTAGATGTGCACCATCCACAGGTAATGGTGAATATCGAAGTGAGAAAATATATCTATATCTATTCTCAGGAAATCAAAGGACCAGGTGGAATGCCAGTCGGAACCAATGGAAAAGCGATGCTTTTATTATCCGGAGGAATCGACAGTCCAGTTGCAGGATATATGATCGCAAAACGTGGAGTACACATCGATGCAACATATTTCCATGCACCACCATACACAAGCGAGAGAGCAAAACAGAAGGTTATAGATCTTGCGAAGATCGTTGCAAAATATGCAGGACCGATCAATTTACATGTTGTAAACTTTACAGACATTCAGTTAGCGATCTATGAGAAATGCCCTCATGAAGAATTAACGATCATCATGAGAAGATATATGATGAAGATCGCAGAACATTTTGCAAATGAAGGTGGAAGCCTTGCACTGATCACTGGTGAAAGTATCGGACAGGTAGCAAGCCAGACGATCCATAACCTTGCGATCACAAATGAAGTATGTAATATGCCAGTATTCAGACCATGTATCGGTATGGATAAACAGGAGATCGTAGATATTGCAGAGAAGATCGGAACATTTGAGACATCCATTCAGCCATTTGAAGACTGCTGTACGATCTTTGTTGCAAAACATCCAGTTACAAAGGGTAATTTAAAGAGAATTAAGAAATCAGAAGAACATCTGGAAGATGTGATTGATGATTTAATGAAAGAAGCCATTGATTCTACAGAGATCATTCACGTAAAATAAATGGCTGAAGCTGAGACAGTATGTCAGAAGCCTCATCAGAATCAAACGAAAGCTCTAAAGGCTTCGAAAGATCGAGGCTTAGCATACTCATCAGTGATCTGGCATCCACGACATAGTCATTGGCAACGATCTCAAACGTGCCAGAATGCTTGTCAAGGATATCGACAAACGAGTATAAGTCTTTGATGGAATTTAGTTTGATCAATGCATCATACATGGGATAATACTCCTTCCAATTAACAAGGATAGTGTACTCGTATTTGTCATAAAAGTCAACAAGAAAGGAATCGTATGAATTTACAAGGAAAAGAGCGGCCATTGTAACTCTTGGCTGCAAAGTAAATCAATATGAAACGGATGCCATGTATGGAATGCTTAAGGAAGCAGGCGTTACGATGGTCGATCCGAAAGAAGCAGCAGATATCTACATTGTGAATACATGTTCTGTGACAAATATGGCAGAACGTAAATCAAGACAGATGCTTCACCGCGCAAAGAAGAAGAATCCAGACGTTGTTGTAGTAGCAGTTGGATGTTATGCTCAAGTTGGAAAAGAAGAATTATCAAAAGATACAAATATTGATCTGATCATTGGGAATAATAAAAGAAAGACTTGATCCATATTTTAGAAGAGCATATGGGAGAGAAGGAATCAGCCGCAGAATCGATCGAAGTTATTGATATTGCGCATGATCAGGAATATGAATCTTTGCATGTAGAACAGTTAAAAGAACATACCAGAGCATATATTAAAGTACAAGATGGATGCAATCAGTTTTGTTCTTACTGCATTATCCCTTATGCAAGAGGAAGAGTCAGAAGCCGTAAGATGGAAGAAGTGTTAGAAGAGATCACGAATCTGACAAAACATGGATGTCAGGAATTTGTGATCACAGGAATTCATGTTACATCGTATGGAAAAGATTTGGGAGATGTTACGCTGATCGATCTATTAGAAGAGATCGCCAAGATCCCGGAAGTTAAGAGAATCCGTTTGGGATCTCTGGAACCTGGATTTATCACAAAGGATACATTGGATCGCCTTTCTAAGATGGAAAGTTTTGCCCGCATTTCCATCTGTCCCTGCAGAGTGGATGTGATTCTGTCTTAAAACGAATGAACCGTAAGTATACAACACAAGATATCAGAGAGAAATGTAAGGCAATTCGTGAACATTTCCAATATCCAGCATTGACAACAGATATTATCGTAGGTTTTAGGAGAGACAGAAGAAGAATTTGAAGAGACAAGAAAATTTTTAGAAGAAATCGATCTCTATGAAATGCATGTGTTCAAATATTCCATTCGAAAGGGAACGAAGGCAGCAGATATGAAGCCACAGATCAATGATCAGATTAAGGCAAAACGAAGTAATGTCTTATTAGAAATGTCAAAACAACACCAGAAGGAATTTGAGACAAAACAGTTAGGGATGGTCAAAGAAGTACTGATCGAAGAAAAGATGCATGGAAAAGATCATTATTATACAGGGCATACAAAGGAGTATATAAAAGTTGTACTTTACAGTGAAGAACCATTGGAAAATAAGATCGTGAAAGTAAAGCTAAGACAGATCTTAGATGATGGATATGTATTGGCAGAGTGTTAAACAGATGTGAAATTTTATGATTTCCATTGCTATTTCATACATTTTATATTAAAATGGTTAATAAATGAAAGGGACGTGATAATTATGGATAATAATCAAACACAACATTTTTCCGTTGTTAGAGAGGAACTGGATGTACACATGATCTTAGAGCGTGTATATGAGGCACTGCAGGAGAAAGGATATAACCCTGTCAATCAGATGGTAGGATATATTATGTCTGGAGATCCAACATACATTACCAGTCACAACAATGCAAGAAGCATCATCAATAAAGTCGAGCGTGACGATATCATTGAAGCACTGCTTGAGAACTATATTGAGACAAGATTAAAGTAGAGACCGTGGTATTATGAGAAGGATATTAGGGTTAGATTATGGGACGAAGACAGTCGGAGTGGCGTTAAGTGATGAGCTTCATGTTACAGCACAGCCATTAGAGACGATCACAAGGAAAGATGCGAATAAGTTAAGAAAGACTTACGCAAGGATCGAAGAACTTGTGAAAGAATATGATGTTGAGAAGATTGTTTTAGGTCTCCCAAAGAATATGAATAATACAGTAGGTGAGCGCGGAGAAGATACTTTATCTTTCCGCGATGCCTTAGTGCGTCGTACAGGATTAGAAGTGATCTTGTGGGATGAGCGACTGACAACAGTAGCATCAGAGAAAGTTCTGATGGAAAGCGGTGTAAGACGCGAAAACAGAAAGAAAGTGATCGATCAGATCGCGGCGTCTATGATTTTACAGGGATATTTAGATTCCCTATAGGAGGAACAGACAATGAGCAAGAAAGACAGCAAGATTCTTTTTCTGGATGACGATGGACAGGAAATCGAATTTAATGTCATAGAACAGACAACGATCGCAGGTCAGACTTACCTTTTGGTAGAAGACTGCGAAGCATCGAGTGAAGATGAGAGCGTTGTATTGATCATGAAAGAAGTGCAGTTAGAGGATGACTATGTATCCTATGAGATCGTTGAGGACGATAAAGAACTGGATATGATCTCAGATATTTTTAACGCACTGTTAGATGGACTTGAAGTGAGTTTATAAAATATATAAGAGTGTTTAAAACAATGGATTGTCAGAACTACGTAGATATGGAGGAAGAAAGTTGAAAGACAATCAAGTAAGACAGCAGGCAAGACCAAAACGAAATAATTATTATGCAAATGATAACAAGAAATCATACAATAAGAATAATTATCAGGCAAGGGGAAGAAGACCAATGCCTAGAAGAAAGCCTAGCTCAGTAAAGATCATTCCACTTGGCGGACTCGGCCAGATCGGAATGAACATCACAGCATTTGAATGCAATAACCAGATTTTGATCGTGGACTGTGGACTTGCGTTCCCAGATGAGGATATGTTAGGAATTGATTTAGTTATTCCAGATATCACATATTTAAAGGACAATGCAAGCAAGATTCGTGGACTGGTTATCACTCATGGTCATGAGGACCATATTGGAGCGATTCCTTATTTCGAGAAGGAATTGAACGTACCGATCTATGCGACAAAACTTACCATGGCATTGATCGAGAACAAATTAAAAGAGCACGGTATTTTAAATAACGTGGAGCGCCATGTTGTGACACATGGTGACAAAGTAAAACTTGGAATCTTTAATGTAGAATTTATTAAGACAAATCACAGTATTGCAGATGCAGCAGCACTTGCGATCACAACACCAGCAGGTGTGATCGTGCATACAGGTGACTTTAAGATCGACCATACGCCATTATTTGGGGAAGCGATCGATCTTGCAAGATTCGCAGAACTTGGAAGTAAGGGAGTTCTGGCATTGATGGCAGATAGTACGAATGTAGAACGACAAGGCTATACACCATCAGAGAAGAATGTAGGAAAACGTCTGGACAATCTGTTCGCAGAACATTTAAAAGGACGTATGATCATTGCAACATTTGCATCGAACGTGGATCGTGTACAGCATATCATCAATTCTGCACATAAGTACGGAAGAAAAGTTGCAGTAGAAGGACGAAGCATGGTAAATATCATTGCGACAGCGTCAGAATTAGGATACATCAAGATTCCAAAGAACACATTAATAGAAACTGATCAGATTAAGAATTATCCTGACGATCAGATTGTTTTAATCACAACGGGAAGCCAGGGAGAGACAATGGCAGCATTATCCCGTATGGCAAACTCAACTCACAGAAAAGTATCCATCGTACCAAGTGATACGATCATATTCAGCTCAAGTCCAATTAAATGAGAAGAACATCTCAAAGATCATGAATGAGCTGGCATTAAAAGGTGCACAGATCGTATTTGAAGATACACATGTTTCCGGTCATGCATGCCGTGAAGAATTAAGACTTATTTATGCACTGACGAAGCCGAAGTATGCAATCCCTGTTCATGGAGAATATCGTCACCTGATGCGTCATCGTGAACTTGCCATCGAGATGGGAATTCCAAAGGAGAATGCATTTGTACTGGCAGAAGGTGATGTTCTGGAGCTCAATAAGAGGCAAGGAAAGATCACTGGAAAAGTACAGGCAGGAGGAATCCTTGTTGATGGACTTGGTGTCGGAGATGTTGGTAACATCGTATTGAATGACCGTAAGTTACTGTCTCAGAATGGATTGATCATTGCAACAGTTACTCTGCAGAAACATGGCAATATGATCCCAGGTCCAGATATCGTATCTCGTGGGTTTGTATATGTCAGAGAATCAGAATCTTTGATGGAAGGTGCAAGAGATGTTGCAAGAGATGCGGTAGAGGAATGCTTAGAACGTAATATCACAGACTGGGCAAGGATCAAGACGAAGATCAAAGACGAGCTTAGTAATTACATTTGGAAGAAGACAAAGCGTAATCCAATGATCCTGCCGATCATTACAGAGGTTTAAGATGAGTCTTTCAGAAGAGAAGAAGTTTTTCATTCCGAAGGATGGCAACTGTTTTTTAGGACATTAAGCAGAGTATTTTTAATCTGTGCGATCTTCTGTATTTTCTATGGGGCGTATTTTGTGGCAGAACAGACATTTTCGAATCAGCCATATAATGCACAAAGCCATAAGAAAGTAACGGTCATTGTTACACAGAATGAGTCAGATGAGAAAGTTGCCGAAACCCTTGTTTCAAAGAAGCTGATCTATGGAAAGACTAGATTTGTGATCCGCAAATATTTCTCAAAATACAAAGATAAGTCATTTATTTCAGGGACATATGAATTTACACAGTCTCAGGGAATGGATGACATTATGGGTATTTTATGCGGAGATCATGTATCAGAGGAGATCATACAATGATAGTGGATTTAAATATCACAGAATATATCCGCTCATTGATGAAAGAAGAGAAGAACGATTTAAGCCATATTGAATCAGAGGCCAGAGTCAATCATGTTCCGATCGTCAAACCAGAGACGAAGGAACTCTTAAGGACTCTGGTCCTTTTAAAGAAACCGATGAAGATCTTAGAAGTCGGAGCAGCAGTGGGATTTTCTTCTCTTTATATGAACAGTTACCAGCCGGAAGGCGGAACGATCATCACAATTGAGCGAAATGAAAAAAGAATCAAGAAAGCAAAAGAGAACATCAAAAATCAGGGAAAAGAAGAACAGATCACCTTACTAGAAGGAGATGCGATCGAAATCTTAAAAGGACTTGATGGAAGTTTTGACCTTATTTTTGTAGATGCAGCCAAGGGACAGTATATTCATTTCCTTGATGATGTACTAAGACTTCTGGCACCAGAAGGTGTGCTGGTTTCAGATAACGTACTTCAAGACGGAGACGTTGCCAGATCACGTTATGCGATCGAGCGAAGAGACCGCACCATTCATAAACGAATGAGAGACTATTTATATACGATCAAGAATCACCCACAGTTAGAGACAACGATCCTTCCGGTAGGTGATGGCGTAGCAATCAGTATCAAGATGGGAGAAAGTAATGAGAGACGTTGAATTATTAATTCCGGCAAGTAACTTGGAAGTATTAAAAGTTGCTGTGTTATATGGAGCAGATGCCGTTTATATCGGTGGAGAGATGTATGGACTACGTGCCAAAGCAAAGAATTTCTCCATGGAAGATGTTAAAGAAGGAATTGAATTTGCACATAAACACGGAGTGAAAGTTTATATCACTGCTAATATCGTGGCACACAACGAAGATTTAGAAGGAATCCGCAAATATTTTGAAGAATTAAAAGAGATCAAACCAGATGCACTGATCATCTCAGATCCTGGAGTTTTTATGATCGCAAAAGAAGTTTGTCCAGATATTGACCGCCACATCAGTACACAGGCAAACAGTACCAACTATGCAACATACAAGTTCTGGTATGATCAGGGAGCGAGCCGTGTCGTATCTGCAAGAGAATTATCTCTGGAAGAGATCAAAGATATTCGTGCTCATATCCCAGATGATATGGAAATCGAATCATTTATTCATGGTGCTATGTGTATCTCTCATTCCGGAAGATGCCTGTTAAGTAACTACTTCACAGGAAGAAATGCAAACAGCGGAGAATGCACACATCCTTGCAGATGGAAATACTCTGTGATGGAACAGACAAGACCAGGAGAATATATGCCAGTGTATGAAAATGAACGTGGAACATATATTTTCAACTCCAAAGACTTGAATATGATCGAATATATCGATCAGATCTTAGATGCGGGAATCGACAGCTTGAAGATCGAAGGACGTATGAAGACAGCTCTTTATGTAGCAACGGTTGCAAGAACTTACAGAAAAGCGATCGATGACTGCAAGGAATCCGTAGAAAAATACAGAGCAAATATGGATTACTACAAAGAAGAGATCGCAAAATGCACATACCGTCAGTTTACAACAGGATTCTATTTTGGAAAGACAGACGAAACTTCCCAGATATATGACAGCAATACGTATATTAAGAACTGCACATACATCGGAATTGTTCAGGGACATAATGACAAAGGATATGCACTCTTAGAACAGAAGAATAAATTCTCTGTCGGAGAGACGATCGAAGTTATGATCCCAGACGGAACAAACAAAGAAGTTATAGTGAAAGCAATCGAAGATGAAGACGGAAGACCAATGGAATCCGCCCCACATCCAAAACAGATGATCTATGTTGATTTTGGAGAAGAGATTAAAGAAGGATATCTGCTTCGAAGAAGAGAAGAAGTCGAAGGAGAGAATTAAGATAAGATCGGCAAAAACTTCAGAATAGAAATGGAAAAGCACTTTTCTAAGCAAAGTATCATAGTATGATAAAAAGGCTTAGAAGGGTGCTTTTCTTTTGCAAGAGTTTTTACAACCTTTATTACCAGAGGAAGAACGTCATTATCTGATCCTAAGCCGCCAGGGAGACATGAATGCGAGAAATCTGTTAGTGGAACACAACCTTCGTTTGGTTGCACATATCGTAAAGAAATATCATAATCTGGACAGGGAAAAAGAAGATATGATCTCGATCGGTGTGATCGGGCTGATCAAAGCGATCAATACGTATGATATCAGCAAAGGTCACCGGCTTGTTACGTATGCTGCAAGATGCATTGAAAATGAATTATTGATGATGCTTCGGCAGGAAAAGAAAACATCAAAGAACACATCCCTTTATGAGCCGATCGGGATAGATAAAGAAGGAAACGAGATTCATCTGTTAGATATTCTAGGAACACAGGAAACGGATTTGATCAAAAAGATCGAGCAGAAAGAAAATATCAAAAGAATCTATGAAGAATTAGAGAAAATGGAGATGAATAAGGAGAAGAAAACACTGATCATGCGTTATGGACTTTATGGAAGAGAACCAATGACACAAAAAGAAGTAGCAAAAAAACTTCATATTTCAAGATCCTATGTAAGCAGGATTGAAAAGAAAGCACTGATGTTATTAAAAAGTAAAATAAAGACATGACACACTTATATCTTAGATATTAAGAGAAAATGGTAGCTTTTCTTTTATTAATTTAATAAAGTGAAAAAATCTTCACTATACAAAGAAAATAATCATAAAAATCTTCGAAAACAAAGATGTCATATCAAAAAGTGAAAAATTTTTCATATCATTTCACCCACAAAACAGGTAATATAATTGCATACAAAACACACGGACCGATAAGGAGGATAAAAATATGGACGCAATGAAAATCGCAAATAGTATCCCAATGTGGCTTGCCTGTGCACTTCCAGTGGCATTTGTCATCTTACAGGCAGTCTTATTCGCAAGGGGTGCTTACAAATCAGGAAAGAAACTAGGACTTAACGATAAACAGATGAAAAAAGCAATGAAAAGCAGTGCGGTAACATCGATCGGACCATCCATCGTTGTATTAAGTGCGATGCTTTCTCTGTTAGTATCTGTAGGGGGACCAATCGGATGGATGAGATTATCTATGATCGGTTCCGTTATGTTTGAATCTATCGCAGCAGGACTTGGAACATCTGCTGTCGGGGTACAGCTTGGAACGGACACATTAACACCAGAAGCTTTAGGAATGGCAGTCTGGACCATGATCCTTTGCTCTATCGGATGGGCGTTATTCGCAACATTCTCTGCAAATAAGATGGATAAGATCGAAAAGAAAGTTTCCAGAGGAAATACAGGAACACTGACAACGATTGCTTCTTGTGCGATCATCGGTGTATTCTCAGCAATGTGCGCAAGCCATTTATCCAAACCATTTTATTCTATGATGATGAAAGCAGACCAGATCACAATGAGCGGAGCATGGAAGAATGCCTTAGCATGTGTGCTTGGAGCCGTGATCATGTTTGTACTTACCAAAGTTGCAAATAAAAAAGAGATCGGATGGTTAAAAGAATGGTCTTTAACGATCACAATTCTTGGAGCCATGATCATTACAGCATTAGTCTAAGCAGGAGGAAGATACGATGAACAATCAGGATTATTATAATAAAGAATATGTACCACAAGTCAATAAGATCGGTAAGATCACAGGATACCTTGGAGTTCTTCTTTCCTTTACTCCAGCACTTGTATTAGCTGTTGTCTATGGAATCTTACCAAAACCAGCTGCATTATTAACTGCATTTATCAGCGGAGCCAGTGCCTTTGGAGTGTTATGGTTTGTAGAACCGATCTCTTACTTTCCAGTCGTCGGAGCTGCTGGAACTTATATGGCATTCTTATCAGGAAATATCTCTAATATGAGAATCCCATGTGCAAGTATGGCACAGGTGGCAGCAGATGTAGAACCAGGAACAGAAAAAGGATCTGTTGTTGCAACCCTTGGAATGGCAGTATCTATCGTGATCAACGTATCTGTTCTTACAATTGGAGCGATTCTTGGAACTTCTGTGTTATCCATGCTTCCAGATACGATCAAAGCCGCATTAAACTACTTGCTGCCAGCTTTATTTGGAGCTTTATTAGTACAATTTGGAATGAAAATGAAAAAACACAGCGTCATCATGGTTGTATTTGCGATCATCTTATATTTTATGATCGGAATGGGATACTTTAACTGGCTGCCAGGGGCATCCAACTGGCTTGGAACCTTAGGATGTGTCTTCGTAAGTATTGCTGTTGGAATGGCGACATTAAAGAATACAATAAAGGAATAGAAAGCAGGGGATAAAATGATCAAACAGGATGTTTATGATGAAGTGCAAGGGTTAGAGCCATTGTGTCAGGAAATCTGTCATACTTTATGGAATCACCCAGAATTATCTGGAAATGAAAGAGAATCCGCCAATTTCTTAAGAAAAATCCTGAGTGAAGAAGGATTTACGATTGAGAACAATGAACATTTAGAACATGCGTTTATTGCAGAATATGGAAAAGGGAAACCAGTTATCGCAATTCTTGGAGAATACGATGCACTTCCTGGATTATCACAAAAAGCAGATATTAAAAAAGAAATGGTATCCGAAGATGGTGTCGGACACGGATGTGGACACCATATGTTAGGTGCCGCAGCCACAACTGCAGCCATTGCGATCAAACGTTTCTTAGAAAAAGGGAAACAAAAAGGAACGGTCAGATTCTATGGATGCCCAGAAGAAGAACTGTTAAGTGGAAAGGTAAAGATGGCATATCATCATATGTTTGATGGATGTGACGCAGCAGTGAGCTGGCATCCATCTGATACAAACATGGCACATGATCAAGCGTATCTTGCGAATGCATCTGCACATTTTTATTTCCATGGAGTATCATCACATGCAGCATTTGCTCCGGAACAAGGAAGAAGTGCTTTAGATGCCGTGGAATTAATGAGTGTTGGAGCAAATTATTTAAGAGAACATGTCATTGACCGCACAAGAATTCATTATTCTACAGACAGCGGTGGATTTGCACCCAATATCGTGCCAGACCAAGCAAGTGCATGGTATTTTGTCAGAGCACCACATATGAAGGATGTCAAAAGCACAATGGAACGCTTAAAGAAAGTAGCCCAAGGTGCAGCGATGATGACAGAGACGACAGTGGATATTGAAATGGGATGTGGATGCTGTGAGTTATCCACAAACGAAGCATTTGCAGACCTTGCATATGCGAACCTGATTGAAGCAGATGGACCCAAATACACAAAAGAAGAACTACGATTTGCAAAAGAGTTGCAGAAAACCGTGGAACAAGGTATCATAGAGAAAGGAAAAAATCTTCACCAAGTTTATGATGAAGCAATGATCTTAGGTGTTTCACCAAGAGATAAATGGAAAGAAGCAGAACTAAGTGCATCTTCTGATACAGGAGATGTCAGCAGGATCATGCCAACCTGTCTGTTTACAACTGCATGCTGGCCGATCGGATGCTCTCCACACACATGGCAGGCAACCGCAAGCGGAGGGACTTCCATCGGAGATAAAGGAGCCTTATATGCATCTAAAGTGGCAGCAGGAATCGTATATGATCTCTTTACAAAACCACAGGTCTTAGCGAAGATTACAAAAGAATTTAGGGAACGAAATAAAGAACCATACACACCGATGTATGAAGAATGATCGATATGCAAAGAAGCATCCGGTTCCTATGAGCAGTAGGAATCGGATTTTTTCTTATATATATATGGATGTTTGATAGAAGATGAATGATTTATAGAAAAAACACGATAAAAATGGAGGAAATAAAGAATGGGAATCGCTGTCAAGGAACTACTGACACTAGAATACTTTAAAGACTATCACGTGATCGCAGGGAAATCAGGCTTACACAAAGAGATTCAGGGAACAACCCTCCTTGAAGCACCCGATGCCCTGCGCTGGGCAAAAGGAAAAGAGCTGGTCCTTTCCTCAGGATATGTATTAGCTCAGGAACCAGACTGCCTCGAAGAAGCATTTAAGTCAGGAAGCATGCAGGGAACCTCTGCCATGATGATCAAACGAGGCCGCTATCTTGACGAGATACCACAGCGATTAATAGATTTGTTTGACCAATACGAGATTCCACTGATCAGTATGCCATTTTCTGTTCCATGGATGGAATTGATGAGTCAGATCAATACCGCAGTGATGAACCGAACGATCCGAAGATTCAAAGTCCACAGCAATAATCATCTGCAAGTATCGGATCAATCCTACAAAGTCCAGAAGATCAATAAGATTCTAAGAGCCGTAGAAGTCGAGATGAAATTTCCGGCATTTATCTATGATCTTGCCGAAGAAAAAAGCTACTACAGTTCCCCGGATTTTAAACGAATCACAGAATCCTTCGGATTATCCGAAAGCGATTACTGGGAACCATCAATGCCCTATACGAAACATACATTATGCGATTACATCAATATGGCAAGGATCCGCCTGATCAATCCTGGCAATTTAGAAGGACCACGTGTCAGCTGGATCATTATTCCGATCGTCATGGAAGATATCGTGCAGGCATATTTTGTCGTAATGGAATCCAGAGAATTTATCGATTACTACGATGAATTTGCCATCCGTATCGCATTTTTAACACTGCAAGGAGTCTATGAACAGATTATGATCGCAGAGAATATGGGAAATATCGGATTTGAGAACTTCATTCATTTAGCCCTCGATTACACAGAAAAAGATGCCAAGAAACTCTTTTATCAGGCAAATATCCAAGGAATTTCCGTAAATACAGCTTATCAATACATTGTATTTCACCAATGCAATGAAGGATACAACGCACGAAATGAAAGAAACACATTTTTGGAAGCCTTCCAGCAAAGCAAGTTAGGGAAGATCGGAAAGATTGCCTTTCTGGATGAAAATGATGGCTTGATCTTATTAGAAGCAGAAAAGATCCACAACAGCACACCCTGGACCAAAGACACAACAACGGAACTATTAAAAGAATTCCAGAGATACATCGGATTAAAATTTGCCGATATGAGACTGGAATTTGGAATCTGTCAGGAAGAAAAGACACTGTTAGAAGTCAGAGAATGTGTCAAGAAATGCCAGAAAGTATTAAAGATGGGAAGCATTATCTTCCCTGAAAAGGATATCTGGGAATACGAAATGTTAGGACCTTTAACATGGATTGAGATTCCTGAGAATGAGTTAAAAGAGATGTTAAGGAAATATCGGGAGTTGATGGAAGAAGAGAAGAATATTGAGTTGTTAAAGACATTAAAGATTTATCTGGAAAACAACATGAACTACAGTGTGACCGCGGAGAAGATGTATGTGCATATTAATACGATAAGAAAGAGAATTGATAAAGTGAATGATCTGGTGAAGATTGATTGGGAGGATCATGTGGATCGATTGAAGATGGAGATTTTATTGCAGTTTTTGGGATTGGAGGAGTGAAAATATTAATTTTTGTTGAGGAAGTATCGCACTTGCGATATAATAAAAATAAGAGGAAATAAAAATGGAGATGCACGCTTATTCTGAGGACTATTTGCTAACAGCACAAAGAATTCTAGGAGATATGTTAGACTATGCAGTAAATGAATATGAATTTGACCCAGACGAGTTTTATAAAATGTTTTTAGTATCCGATGTATCCAGACAATTTCAAGAAGGAAATCCAACATATATAGCAGGAAAAAATGGCTGTGAAATGGTAAAAGAAGTAATAAGATCAGCAGGACTTATAATGGAAGAAATTCCAGATGAAATGTATTTGGACAAATCTCCAGAATATTGGGCTGGCTGGGCATTGGCGTATTATCAATGGTATACAGCAAGACCGTTTATGAAGATATACAAAGTAGTAACGATAGAAGATCTTTTAAAAATGTACTCCGTATATCATGAAATGGATATTATGAAATTCGTAGAAGCAATCAATGAAAAATGGGATCAATATTATACAGAAACAAATTTAAAACGTTTACGTAAAATTGCAGGATTGTCACAAAGAGAACTTGCAGATTTGTCCGGTGTTGCACTGAGACAGATTCAATTATTTGAGCAAAAAAAACGAAATATTAATCACACAAGAGCGATTGATGTATTGAAGATTGGGAAAGTTTTAGGATGTAAATCGGAAGACTTGTTAGAGATATAAAGTAAAAAGGGTAGATGTCATTTTGGCATCTATCTTTTTTATTGATATAATTAGCAAATCAATAAAGTTATACGAACGACTAAAAAATAAGTTGAATGGATGATTAAAATATGTTAATATAAAAATAACTAAAAAAGTTATTTAAAGAGGTGGAGAATATGGAAAAATTAACAAATTTAGAAGAAATGATCATGAAATGTATTTGGGATTACGGAGAAGAGATTCCATTTTTACAAATTGGAAAAGAGTTAAAAGAACGGTATGGCAAGGAATACAAGAGAACAAGTATACGAACTTATCTATTTCGTTTAGAAGATAAAGAATATTTGAAAGTAGATAAAAGGGGAAGAAATGCCTATGTTTATCCGATTATTTCGGAAAAAGAATATCGAAAAGAAAAAGCAGAAGATATACTGGACAATTGGTTTGATGGATCAGCAAAAGAATTATTTACTGCATTAAGTGAAAAGATTCCAAAAAGCGAAAAAGAAAGGCTAAAAGGTGTATTAGATGATATGGATTTTATATAAAAATATGCTGATGCTGTTTTCAGCAGTACTGCTTAATTTTATATTAGGAACGATCATATATATTATTTGGAAGTTACTTGGAAGACTTGCAGAAAGCAAGGGATATGTGGAGATTAATTATTGGATATGGAAGATCGTACTATTAGCATTTCTGTGTCCAGTGGGGATTATAGTACTTTTTGGAATAAAGAAGAAAGGATTGTATGGTTTTGATTTTTGGTATGCGAATAAAATTAGAATTCTGTTAACAGTATTAGGAATCGTGTGGTTTATTGGAAGTGTGATAAGGGCTTTCATATATATGAAAAAGATGCATCAGATGCATAAAATGTTACAGAAAGGAAGAAAATGTCAGCCTGAGATCATCAAGAAAAAACAGCAGATTTGTTGTGAATTAGGACAAAAAAATAATATTGATATTGTAAAACACAAAGGAATAAAAATTCCAATGGCATATGGGATTTTTCATCGAAGAATCGTTTTGCCTGAAATTGAATATGGTGAAGAAGAAATAGATATTATTTTGCACCATGAATTGATTCATCATAAACATCATGATCTGTTATGGAAAGCAATCTTTATGATGGTCCATATTACTTATTGGTTTCATCCAGGAATGAAAGATTTGATAAGACAGTTAGACCAATGGGGAGAAGCATATTGTGATAGAACAGCTAGCTATTATATAGAAAGCATGAAGACTTATTTCAACGTGATCATAGATATAGCAACGGAAGAAAAGGAATGTAATACATATTGCATGGGATTATGCGAAAATAGTGAACTTTTGGTTCTTCGAATGAAAAGAATGCAGTCTTATTTAAATCAAAAGCCATTAAAAAGGATAACAGCAGTTAGTTTGATATTGATCATATTGGGTATAAGTTCGATAACTGTGGCTGCATCTACGATTGGATTTGCAAAAGGATATGTTTATGTTGCAGATCAGACAATGGATGAGGAATCAGAGATAGAAACAGGTGAGGTGATAGATTATAAAATAGAGAGAGAAGAGAAAATACGGAATCATGCTAATACAAAAATAAATAAAATAACGACATCTGAAATAATGCCAAAGGTAAACAATCCAGGAATAATAGATATAAAAATTAAGCCAAAAGAGAGGATTGTTACAAAAAAATTATATGTAAATATAGAAAATATAAAAGAAATAGAGATTTCGGTGTCAACAGAAGTAGGTGATAATCCAAGTGATAAAATTGCGATTGGAATTATAGATTCTAAAAATAGAGAAAGATATGTACAAGATGATGCTAATTTATGGCATGGGTTTAAAATCAAAAAAGATGGAAATTATAGAATTTTTGTAGAAAATTATGGAACAAAAGAAATAGATGTAGGAGGTTATTGCGCTATAAATCCATATATAACAAAAGAGGAGGATAAGAAATTTGAAGAAAGTAATTAATACAATAGTGTTTGTTATATGTATCGTATTGCTGTCAGTTAATGTTGAGGCTGACGAAATCACTGTTTCAGATCAGATTGTGGATGAAGGGTTTGTAGAAGAAACGGAAGATGGATTGATTACATTAAGTTCTAGTCAAATAAATATTATTTGGACGGTTAATGCAAAGATCATAAAGAAAACAAAAGGTTTTAAATTAAAAGCCGGGGACGAAATTGTGATTAATATAAAAGTTAGTCCTGAGAAAAAAACAAGGATAGGAATTATTGAAAATGGTATTATAAAAAAATATTATGAGACAACAACATCAGTAAGGAAAACAATTCCGATAACTAAAGCAGATACATATAATGTATTTGTACAAAATATGACAAATACAAAAATAAATGCAACGGGGTATTATCAAAAAAAATAGTGATGAAAGAATTATAAAGATAATAATTTAGGAGGTGATGTCATATGAACAATTAAAAAATCCATGTAATACAAAAGACGGGAATCTTCAACAATCTGTATAATATACAGATACACGTATCACATGGATTCTTATATTATAGCAAAATACATCAGAAAATCAAGATTTTACTACAGTATAGGAGGAAACACATGAGAAAGTTTAGAAAATACACAGCCACAGCATTAGTAGCAATGATGGTGGCAGGGATGACAATGTCTGGATATCAGCCAGCAGATGTTTCGGCAAGTCAGGAAAGCGAATATATCATTGTAACAAAAGATAAAAAATCTATGAAAACAGTAGAAAGCAAATACAATACAATGATAGATACTCAAGAACAAAATACAGATTTTCTAAAAGATGAGAATGTATTAGTATCAAAAATGACAGCAAAAGAAGCTGATATCGTAAACAAAGATCAGAAAGTTGTATCTGTAGAAAAGAACACAATGGTCAATGCATCGGAAACAGAAAGTACAACAGCAGCAAAAGAAGATCAGGGAACAGACAGTCAATGGAATCTGAAAAGTATTCATGTAGATAAAGCAAAGGATACGGCAACAGATGAAAAGGTAAAAGTAGCATTATTGGATTCAGGAATTGATTATCAAGAAGGATTAAATGTAAAAGAAAGAGTCAATTTAATAGAAGATGATAATGAATTTTCTCCAATGTTTGAAGACAGTTCCAATCATGGAACATCCATTGCAAGCTTAATTGTCAGTAATAATGGAAAAGTAAAAGGAATCAATAAAAATGTTGAATTATATTCAGCAAGGATTCTGGATGAAAATAAACAGGCACCAATCAGCAGAGTTGTAGAAGGAATTTATTGGGCCATTGATAAGAAAGTAAATATTATCAGCATCAGTTTTGGAACAAATCAATATTCAGAAGCCTTAAAACAGGCAATTGATGAAGCCAATGCAAAAGGAATCTTAGTAATCGCAGCAGCAGGAAATCAAGGAGAGAATGGAACAGATAATGTTGAATATCCAGCAGCATTTGAAAATGTTGTAGCAGTAGGTTCTGTAGATTCTAAAGCTGAAGTAAGTGGTTTCAGTTCTACAGGAAAAGAAGTTGACGTAGTAGCACCAGGAGAAGCAGTAAGAGCAACGGGTGCATTTGGTGAAACAATGGTTACATCTGGAACAAGTATGGCAGTTCCGCATGTTGTTGGTGCAGCAAGTCTTCTGTGGCAGAAAGATACAAGTAAATCAAAAGATTTTATCAAAAATCTATTAGAAGAAAGTGCAAGAAATTTAGGAGACAAAGAATCCTATGGAAATGGACTGATCGACTATGAATATGCAGAGAAGCAATACACAAAAGCAGAAGAACAATATGAGCAGGGACAGGATATTGAACTAAAGGATAATACAAAAACAATTAAAACTTATAATAATTCCTCTGATGAGAATAAAGTTTCTGGAACATGGTCAGCAAAAGGACATCAGGAATATTTAACAGAGAATAATGTAAATATACCAGCAATGAAAGATGGAGCAGTGTATCCAGATAAAGATGATTCAGGTGTTCCAGGAATGACAGAAAATCCAGATTTTCATGGGTTATATGAGAGAAGACATTCAGGAAATGAGGAAGTAAATTATCTTGCAAGCTATCGTTTTATGATCAAAATAGGAAACGAATACGGAAAAGGAAAAACATATACATCTGTATCGAAAGCAGATATTCCCGGATTAACAGATACAAGTTATTCAAGAATCCGTTCAATGATGGCGAATCTACAAAAGAAGAGCTTTTTCAAAAATTATAGCAATGCAAATAAAAAAGCGTTTGTATTTGGAGTGGCAATGCATACTTCAACAGATACTTTTGCACATTCAACCTATCGTTATTACAATGGAACATGGTACAGTATAACGCATGCAATTAACGAAAAAAAAGGTCAGTATAAGAAAAATGAGGCAGACAATTCTAAGTTTGTACCAGAAAGATTTGATATGGCATATCGTGCAGAGAGAAATACATTATATCGTTATCAGGGAAAAAGATCTGATGTTGCAGTATGTCATGATTTCCATGCAGCAAATGATCCAGATAAATATTATCCATCAAATCCTGCGTTCAAAGTAAAACGAATTTCCAAATATGGAACACAGGTACATTTATCAGATGCTAATGTGATTGCACATTTTGCAACAATTAACTATAACTAAACCAATAAGGAGGTTGGTCATTATGAAACAAAAAAGATTTTACAGCTATGCACTTGCAACGAGTCTTTTGATTAGTTCATTCGGAGGCTTAGTGAATGTATCTGCAGCAACCTATCAGGATGCAGAAGAAGTTAAGGCACAAGAACATGTCAGCATCATGAAAATGGATGCATCAGCAAGTGATTTGTTCAAATTTTCAACAAAATCACAAAGTAAATGGATTCCAGTTTATCCACAGGCAGATGGTATTTTAGAAATTGGTGCAAATGTATCTGTATATGATAAGGATAAAAAGGCAGTAGCGACAATTCTTGATACAGAAGATCAACAAGTATTTGTACCAAATGTAAAGAAGGGAGAAGTATATTATCTAAAACTGGCAGATCAGATAAAAGATGAATTTGTAGCAACAATTTGTGTAAAAAAAGATAATGTGACACCACTTCAGACAAATATATTATATACACAGTCAGGGCAGGATAAAAATATTTATCAAGAATTCAAAACGGATAAGAGAAGCAGCCAAAGCATTTATCTCAAACCATCTAATTACAGTAATAAAAATGTTACATTCTACCTTCAAAAAAAGGAAAAAGGTGTATGGAAAACAATTACAAATAGGATGATAGCGGTTGCAAATGATCATAAAAGGGTAACCTTTGATACAGGACTAAAAAAAGGAGAATATCGTTTAGTATCCAATGCTGCAACAGGTCAGATTTATCAGATTGCACTTCAGAATCAGCCAGTCAGCAACAAATATCAGACAAAGAAAGCAAAAGCACAAACAATTAAAAAAGGAAAAACAGTACGGAATATTTATACAACATCAGAGAAAGCAGCCCGCTGGTATAAAGTAAAAGCAACAAAGAAGCAGAGCATAAAAATCAGTACAAATAATAATTCTGGTAAATTAGAAGTAAGCATTTACAAAAAAGGAAGAAAAAAAGTGCTGAAAAAACTTTCATTCAAAGGAGAGCAATCCAAGACATATCGTGTAAAGAAAGGTACCTATTACGTCAAAACTGCAAAATCAGGTGCGAAGATGAATGGAGAATACACGATCAGATGTAAATAGCCAATAATAACAAAGGTACATGGAAAAAGAAAGATGTCAATCAATTCATTTGTAATACTTTTGCTTCCCATTCCTATGATGTTTTCAGCATTAGTTCAAATGGTAGTTTGCGTTTTCTAGAAAAATCACGTTTGGGATTATTGCAGTATTTTTCATAGTTGATAGACACCTCGTGAATTTCAGATAATAAAATTTCTTTAATTTGTTGTGAATTCATTTGTTACCTCCTTTCAATTAATTTCTTACTTAATTACAAGGGCCGCTTTCGCAATCTTATTTTCATTCAATAGCGAAAGCGGCCGCACATTTTTGAATTGGTGGCAAGCATTTTTTGTAAAAAGGTGCAAAAAAGGAACCTCATATCATTTCTGATATAGCGATTCCTATTATAGCATCTTAACTTAATGACATTGGTATCCGAACATATCTCTTTCGTTTAGAAGAAAAAGGATATCTCAAAGTAGAAGTAAGAAAAAGAAGAGCATATATTAATGTAATCATCGACAAAGAAAGTTATAAAAAGGAAAAAGCAGGAGAAATATTAGAAGAATGGTTTGATGGTTCAGCGAAAGAATTGATAAGTGCGATCAGTGGAAATATTAAGAAAGATGATACAGAAGAATTGAAAGGCATTTTAGATGGTTTTGATTTTAAATAGGATAGTAATACAGAGTTTTGCATGGATAATATTAGCAACATTTCTTGGAACAATCATGTATCTCTTTTGGAAAGTTGTAGAAAAATTTGTTGAAAAATGTGGTTATGTTGATATTAATTATTTCATATGGAAAATAGTGATTTTATTAGTTGATAGATATAATTATACCATGATATAATAGCAATAGAATCAGAAGATTTTATGAAATAAGTGATGACCAGGGGCAGGGTAGTATGAAAAGAAGATGTGCAATAGGAAAAAGGAGGGTAATGCAAATGAAAAAAAGATTATTATGCTTTACCATGTTACTGACAGTAACGATCAGTGCAATCACATTCACGAACAATGTGAAAGCAGCAACCAAATGGAACACAAGTAAATCAGTCACGAAAGAAGAAAACGGTATCAAGTATTCTGCATATTTGACAGAAGATGGTAAAGAAAGCTGGATCTATCAGATTAAATTAAGCAAAAAGATCACAAAATTAACATTGCCAAAAGAGATTAATCAGGCAAAACTTACCAGAGTAGGATTTGGAGAAGAATTATATGGGGAAGGACATGATTCATATATAAATATTTTTGGAGATACGATCGAACCATGGCATGGATGCTACGGAACATTGTCATATAATGACAAGAATAAAAGAACGATTCAAGAAATTGTATTTCCCAATACTGTGAATCAGATAGAAGCAGCTTCGTTTACCGGAATGACAAAGCTTAGGGAACTTAAGATGCCAGAGCAGATTACAAAGGTACCATCTTATGCATTTGCAAAATGTACGGTACTTAGTAAGGTTACATTTTCAAAGAACATGCAGTCAATTGCAAGCAGTGCATTTTTACACAGTAATCAAGTGAAAACATTCAGTTGTCCAAAATCCAATAAAACATTTGCAGTCAAAAAAGGAATGTTGATGACAAAATCAGGAAAAACATTAGTGCTTGTACCAAACAAGATGAAAAAAATCAGAATCCCTACGAGTGTGAAAACAGTCAAAGCAAAGGCATTTAATGGTTCACAGGCAACAAGCATTGTAATTCCAAAGTCTGTAAAGAAGATTGAAGCAAAAGCATTATCTAGCAAAAAGGTTACAAAAGTAAGCTTAAGCAGCAAAAATAAGATTTACAAGATGGCAAATAACTGCATCTATCGGAAGTCCGATGGGTTATTAGTTGGAGTAATTGCAAAAACAAAGAAGGTTAGCATTCCATCCAAAGTAAAAGTGATTGATGATACAGTTTCTGTGATGGGAAAGATTGGCACGAAGAATCAGGTACATATTCCAAAATCCGTAAATAAGGTAGTGGAACGCTGGATGTTTTATGGAGACGCAACGGTGTACTTTCACGGAATGAAACCGCCAGTGATCGTTAGTGAATATAATGGCAATGAATTTACAGCACTGCCAATCTTTAATAAAGTCTATGTGCCAAAGAAAGCAAAGAATACCTATATCAAATGGGCAAAAGACAGAGATGGTTTGACATGGCATGATCTGCATACATTTTAACAAACGTAAGAAAACAATAATAGCAAAGAGATACATGGAAAAAAAGATGTAATTGGCTTGCATTATTAGGATGTAAATCGGAAGATTTGTTAGAGATATAAAGTAAAAAGGGTAGATGTCGTTTTGGCATCTACCCTTTTAAGACAGTATTGGTAAGATATTAGAAAAAGATATTATATATTTTATTTTGTCTTTCAATTAAAGTATAATATTATTTTAAATATTTACAATAAAAATATTTAAAAATAAAAAGAATTTCAAATCAAAATAATTATTGACAAATAACTGATTAAAGATATAATGAAAATAAGTATTTAAATTATTAGAGATGAGCAAAATGAATGTCTTTCAAAATTTTTTGACGGTAGATAACAATCAGCTCCTTTCGGTGAGTTGATTTTGACAACTTAATTATACCATTTGGGGATGGTTGTTACTATAAGATTCTAATGTTCAGAAGCGCAGATTTACAATGGCATATAGAATAGAACGAAATAATTTATATAGAATAGAACGAAATAATTTATATAGATACCAAGGAAAACGCAGTGATGTTGCGGTTTGCCATGATTTTCATGCAGCAGGAGATACTGATGGAAGCTACTATGTGGATGATAGTGCAAATAAATACTATAGAATAGCTAATATTTCAAAATATGCGACACAAGTAAAAATTACAGATGAAAATGTTATTAAACATTATGGGATGATAAATATTAGTAGATAATTATATTAAATAATTGTATAATATAAGAAAGCAATAAATATATTTTATAAACAAGGAGGGACAATCAAATGAAAAAAAGATTACTATGTTTTATCACTCTGCTAACAGCAACGATCAGTGCAATCACACTCACGAACAATGTGAAAGCAGCAACCAAATGGAACACAAGTAAATCAGTCACGAAAGAAGAAAATGGTATCAAGTATTCTGCATATTTGACAGAAGACGGCAAAGAAAGCTGGATCTATCAGATTAAATTAAGCAAAAAGATCACAAAATTAACATTGCCAAAAGAGATTAATCAGGCAAAACTTACCAGAGTAGGATTTGGAAAAGAATTATATAATAAAGGTGAGGATGAGGATGCTTATCAAAATCTGTTTGGAGATACCATTGAACCATGGCATAACTGTTATGGAGATCTGTCAAATGATGATAAGAACAAACAGACCATTGAAACAGTAGCAATTCCAGGTACAGTAAATCAGTTGGAGATAGCAACATTTAGTGGTATGAAAAAACTAAAAAGTGTCGTGATTCCAGAACAGACAGCAAGTGTACCAGCATATACTTTCGCAAAATGCAGTGCATTATCTAAAGTAACATTTTCAAAAAATATGAACGAAATAGACAGCACAGCGTTTGTAAAGAGCAATCAGGTAAAAACATTCAGTTGTCCAAAAGCAAATAAAACATTTGCGGTGAAAAAAGGTATGTTGACAACAAGATCCGGAAAAACATTAGTACTTGTTCCAAACAAGATGAAAAAGCTTACAATTCCATCATCTGTAAAAGAAATCAAGGCAAATGCCCTAAATGGATCACAGGCAACAAGTATTGTAATTCCAAAGTCAGTAAAGAAGATCGGTGCCAAAGCATTAGAAAGCAAGAAGATTACAAAAGTAAGCTTAAGCAGTAAAAATAAGACTTACAAGATGGCAAATAACTGCATCTATCGTAAATCCAATGGAACATTAACAGCAGTGCTTGTTAAGACAAAGAAGATCACAATTCCATCCAAAGTAAAAGTGATTGATGATACAGTTTCTGTGATGGGCAAGATTGGCACGAAGAATCAGGTACATATTCCAAAATCTGTGAAGAAAGTCGTAGAAGATTGGATGTTCTTTGGAGATAGTGCTACCGTATATTTCCACGGAACAAAACCACCAGTGATCGTGAGCAAATTTAAAGGAAATGAATTCACAGCTCTTCCAATCTTTAATAAAGTCTATGTGCCAAAGAAAGCAAAGAAGACATACATTAAATGGGCAAAAGACAGAGATGGATTAAAGTGGAATAATCTGCATACATTTTAAATAAGAAAACAATAATAGCAAAGAGATACATGGAAAAAGAAAGATGCCAAAACTACAATGGCATCTTTTTTTTGATCATCAAGAAAAAGGAGATGTAATTGGTTTGCATTATTAGGATGCAAATTGGAAGATTTACTGGAGATATAAAAGATGTTATAATATTTCCAAGACATAGGATTACATTTAATCTAGAAAAATCAGGAGGCAGCAGGGTATGAAATACAATATTCCAGAAAGAGTTTTAAAGGACATTTCTGCATTTGCAAAAAAATATTCAATCAATAAAGTAATTTTATTTGGATCGAGAGCAAGAGGTGACAATACAGAGAGAAGTGATATTGATATTGCTGTATATGGCGGAGATTTTGACTCTTTTTATTGGGATATTAAAGAAAAAGTACATTCTCTTTTAAGTTTTGATGTGGTAGAAGCAGATAAGCCAATTTCAGAGGAATTAAAACAAGAAATAGAAAAGGATGGTGTGATAATATATGAAAAAGCTTGAGAACTTTTCGAATTGTCTTGAAGTGTTAAAAAGTGCAGATTTTGAAATGGCAGATAATAATGATATTTACAGAACAGGCGTAATCGGACAATTTAATTTGACATTTGAGCTTGCATGGAAGGCATTACAAGAGATATTAAAATGCACGGAGCAGACGGAGCGGCAACTGGGTCACCAAGAGAGATTTTACAGTTAGGGTGTGAACTACCCACAACCTAAAGGTAGTGGGCTTCTGTTAAATGGTTCACCAGACTAAGCATTCAGAAATGGATACTACGATATTTAGGTCATGATACCCTCGGTTGACGCAACAGACCGTCGCTCTATCGTACATATTTAAGTTAGGTCAGAGTAAGAACAGCCTTGTGATATGTATGCGAAAAAGCCTTTATATCATTGTCGAGTTGAAGTCGGAACAGTTGCATGGTAACAGTACAGCAAAGTACGCATCACCTACCATTTGGTAGAGTATTTATAAGGAGGAACTTATTTATGGTTTATGTGATTTCACAAGATGGTAAACCACTAATGCCATGTAGTGATCCAATTGCAAGATTATTACTTAAGCAAGGCAAAGCAAAAGTTAAGAAGCGTGAGCCATTTACAATTAAGTTAACTTACGAAACAACAAATCACACTCAAGGCTTAACTCTTGGTGTAGATACTGGAAGCGGAACTATTGGCACTGCTGTAAGTAAAGACAATGGAGATATTGTCTATATGTCAGAAGTTGTTGTAAGAAACGACATTACTGACAAAATGACACAAAGAGCAAAGTATCGCAGAAATAGACGAAATCGTAAAACTCGTTATAGAAAAGCAAGATGGTTAAATCGTGCAAGTTCTATCAAAAAGATAGATTTAGTCCTACAATGCAGAGCAAACTTCACAGCCATGTAAGGGAAATAGAATACATTCAGTCTATTCTTCCCGTTACAGAAATGGTATTTGAAACAGGTCAGTTTGATATGCAGCTTATGAAAATCCAAGTCTTGCCAACCCAAAAGTGAGACCATGGGGATACCAAAAGGTGCTAATTATGGATTTGAAAATACCAAAGCAATGGTGCTTAATAGAGATAACTATACTTGTCAATGTTGTAAAGGCAAGCATAAGGATAGCAAATTAGAAGTCCATCATATTGTATTTCGCAGTCAAGGTGGCTCTGATGAAGAAAGTAATTTACTTACTTTATGTCATACTTGCCATAAAGACTTGCATAGTGGAAAGATTAACCCCAAATTGAGTGGTAAAGTTAAGGGTAACCTTAAATATGCTACACAGATGAATTCTATCCGTAAGCAGCTTTTCAGATTCTATCCAAATGCTATTGAAACTTTTGGATATGTAACAAAAGCGAATCGTTTGCATTTAGGTGTAGACAAAGAACATTATTATGATGCCTGTACTATCGCAACACAAGGAAATGCTTTTAATGTAAAGAGTAATCTTTACAAAAGAAATGTGTTTCTGATGGTGATTTTCAAAAGACTAAAGGTATTCGTTCTGAACAACCTATTGTTACAGATAAGATTTGTGGTTTTAGAAAGTTTGATAAGGTTCGGTATTTTGGAAATGATTACTTTATCAAAGGAAGAATGTCTACGGATATGCAATTCTTATGGATATTGATGGCAATAAGATTGACTTTAGCACAATGCCAAGAGGCTACAAAACACCAAAATTAAGTAATTGCAAACGCATTACAGCAAGGTCAACTGTAATGACGCAAGTAAAAGTAGTCTAACGCCATTCATCCCACGGTCTAAAGACCATGGGTTTTCTGGCTGATTTTATATAAATTTTACTGAGATGGAAAAAGATGCCAAAACTACAATGGCATCTTTTTACCTAATCATCAATTCAAATTTATTTTCCAAGGCATCTTCTAAAAGATCAAGCTGATCTTCCAATTTTTCTATTGTCTTTTCTCTGGATTTATAAACTTTGAAGCTTAGTTTACCGTTTTCATAAGCATGCTCAAATTCATCATCCAGATGATCAAGTTCATCATCAACCACATCAAGTTCCTTTTCAAAGTGTAAAACGTTTTTCGTTGACAGATGCATTGGAAGAAGATGCAGCATTATTTACTTTTTAGTGAGTTTTTGATTCTTTTTATAAGCTGAAAAATCATAAGAATCATTCTTGGCATCTGAATCAGAGGTAGAAGAATCAGTGGTATTTTCTGTAGTGGAAGTTGTTGTTGCAATTTCCTGTGTTGTGGTAGCCTCGGCAGAATCTTTCTTTGAAGGACTGCATCCTGCAAAAGCAAAATGATAGAACATGTGAAGAATAAATATAATATTTTTTCATTGTAAACTCCTTTCTTTGGTTGGGATAGATTTCCTTTTGTTATAAATAGCATAACCAATAAACATTAAAATAACATTAAAATAGGTGCTGGATTCAAAAACAGATTGTATTATAATAAAGGCATTATGAGAATATTAGTTGTTGAAGATGAAAAAGATTTAAGAAATATTATAAAGAAACGTCTGGTAAGAGAGCATTATAGTGTGGATGTCTGTGGAGATGGAGAAGAAGCGCTAGATTATATGGAGATGACATCGTATGATGGAGTTCTTCTCGACATCATGCTTCTGGGAAGGATGGTTTTGCGGTTTTAAAGGAAGTCAGGCAGATGGGAAATGATACACCAATTCTCTTACTGACTGCAAGGGATGGCATTGAGGACCGGGTAAAGGGGCTTGACCTAGGGGCCGATGATTATCTGATCAAGCCGTTCGCGTTTGAAGAGTTACTCGCAAGAATCCGCGTGATGATGCGGAGAAAACCCCAATTTGTAACGAATCAGTTAAAGATTGCAGATCTTACTCTGGATCGGGATACAAGAATTGTGACAAGAGCTGGAAAAGAGATCAGTTTGTCGTCAAAAGAATTTATGGTGTTAGAATGTCTGATGCGGAATCAGAAGATCGTGATGACGAGGCAGCAGATTGAACAAAATGCATGGAATTATGATTATGAGGGAGGGTCGAATGTTATTGATGTATATATAAGATATCTCCGAAAGAAAATTGATGCAGGATATGAGAAAAACTGATCCATACGGTACGCGGAACAGGCTATGTGATGAGGGAAGAATGATGAAGCAGATGACGATCAAGAAAAAGGTCACATTATGGTATACAGGGATCATTGCACTTGTTTTAGGAATGGTTCTTGTCTTTATGTTTTACTTTGTCGACAAAGTCGGGATTTCAGCGACAGAAGAAGAAGTCAGTGCGGCAGTGACTGGATTTTCTGCGAACTTTCAATTTCAGGATGGAACCTATTATTTATCAGAAGATACTCAGTTTTATCATGATGGAGTCATGTTTTGTGTCTATGATGACAACGGAAATTATTATATGGCACAATGCCAGAGAAATTTCCGAAGCAGATGATCTTAAAATCTCATACACCGAGAGTCATTACATCCGGCAGCAGCAAATGGATGGTATATGACAGTGTGCATACCTATGGAAAGAATAAGGCTATATGGATCAGAGGGATCACATCCATTCATGCGATCGAAGTATTTATGACAACATCTCAAAAATGATGATCGTCTTATATCCCGTGTTCATTTTATTGATAGCAATGACAGGATATTTTATGCTGAAACGTGCATTAAAGCAGGTGGATCTGATCTGTGATCAGGTAGAGAATATCAGTTATGGAAAGGATCTTACCAAAAGGCTTCCATTGCCGAAAGTAAGAGATGAATTGTATGAATTATCTCATAAATTTAATCAAATGTTCGAAAGACTGGAAGAATCCTTTGAAAAGAACAGCAGTTTACAGCAGATGTATCCCATGAACTTCGAACTCCAGTGACCGTGATCATTTCTCAATGCGAATATTTGATCGAAGATCCAGTATTAGAGGAAGAGGAAAAGAAGAGATCATGATCATTTTAAGACAGGCAAGACGCATGTCGAAATTGATCAATGAGATGTTAATGATCGCAAGAGGTGAGATGAGCGAATCTTATGATATGGAAGAAGTTGATCTCATACTATTGACAGAAGTTATCGTAGAAGAATTGCACGAACAGGCAGAAAAAGAAGATTCAGATATCTGTTTCCAGTGATCGAGATGTAAAGATGATGGGAAATCATACATTATTATTACGAATGATGATGAATCTTGTTCAGAATGCGATCAGCTATGGAAAGGAACATGGTCATATTGATATTCTATGGAAAGAACAAGGAGATATGATCATAGGAGAAGTAAAAGATGATGGGATAGGGATCGATCAGGAAGATATTCCTAAGATCTGGGATCGTTTTACCGGGTAGATAAAAGCCGTTCCAGAGAGAATGGAGGAACTGGACTTGGTCTTTCGATGGTTCACTTTATCGTAGCAGTTCATGGCGGGCAAATACATGTGGAAAGCAAAAATGGAGAAGGAACAAGTTTTATATTTCAGTTTCCAAAAATATTAGAAAGTAGAAAGGATAGATACCAAAGTTAATAAGGCATCTATCCTTTTAAAATCATAATAAATTACTGAATATGTTTCAATCCTTCACAAATGCTATCAAGTACAAAATCATCTCCAAGTGAAGTGTCCAGTGTCAGATGGTAGTTTCTGGATAATCCCCATGGTTGATGTGTATAATAATGATAGTTATCAGAACGCTTGCGGTTCATCTGGATTGCTTTCGTCAGTGCCGCATCATGAGATAAGTTTTCCGTTCTCATAATTCGTTTCACACGATACTCGGCAGGTGCATGTAAGAAGATTCGCATGCAATGAGGGCGGTCTCTTAAGATATAATCCGCACAACGACCGATCACAACACAATTTCCTTTTGAAGCAAGCTCATTGATTACTTTAGATTCTGCCGCAAAGATATTATCTTTTGGAGCTGGGTTCTGTGGTGCGTGAGAATATACCTGATTCACAAGGTCATAAAGCAGGGAACTTCGCATCTGTTCATCATTATTCTTGATGAATTCAGGATCATAACCAGTAGAACCTGCAGCCATCTGAATAATCTCATTGTCATAGAAATCAAATCCAAGACGTTTTGCAAGAGCTTCTCCAAGGTCATGTCCACCGCTTCCATATTCACGAGCGATTGTAATGACAATAGGAGTGTCTGTTGAATCTGTGTCAGTGTCTAAATCTGTGTTAGTATCTGAATTTGGGAACAGCGTTGGCTCCACAAAAGATAAGAAACGTCCAAATAAACGTGCAATAAATCCGACAAGTAAAGCGGCAATAATTGTACCTTCACGTACACCGTCTAACTTACCTGCGAATACGAAGGAAAGAACTCCGGCAATTACAGTCATAGATACGTCAAAACAGATTTTTGTGACACCAAATTCTGTATGCCATGTCATTACAATGGCACGTACAAAAGATTCCCAGGAAGCATGGCAACATTGGCAAGGACTTCTGTATACACACCAAATCCAAGGATCAGACATCCGATCAGCAGATAAATGATCTTCATCAAATAAAAGGACGGATTTACAAATCCAAGAAGGATCATAGACCAGTCAATAAAATATCCGAATAAGATAGAGATTGGAATCTGTAACACGTGTTCCAGTTTAAAATTCTTTCGTAAGATCAACAGCTGTAAAAAGATCAGTAATAGGCTGAAGAAAATGGTAAAATTTCCAAGTGTAAATGGAAAATTAAGGCTCAGTACATAAGGAATGGAAGAAATTGGTGATGTACCAAGACTTGCTTTTGTGATCAGGGCAACTCCGAGAGAGTTAATATAAAGTCCAATAAAAAGATGATATAACGTTTTAGTTTTTCCATGATGTGATTTACTCCTCTTTTGTAGTATTTTTATATAGTTTTCAAAGATCTTTAGAAATTGTTCTTTTCTGCATTAGAAATCCCAGAAAAACTTCTTGTTCAAGAGATAAGAAAGCTTTTCAATCGATTCAGACAGCTCCATTCCATAATCTGTCAGGAAAATATGAAAGGATCGGCGGTTTCCGTTCAAATTCTTACGCTCGATCATATGCTGTTTTTCCATTCGATTTAAAATAGAAGTCAAAGAAGCAGGTTCGATATGACAAGCATGAGCAATGTCTTTTGACTGGCACCATTATGATATCGAAGATGGTCTAAGACCTTTGGCTGGCCGGTTGAGAGGCCAAGTGGCTTTAAGACAGCCATGATTTTCTTCTGAAGGCTTAAATGATTGGACATCAGAAGATAATGATAAGATGATTCATACATAGATGATGCTCCTTTTATGATTAGAAAGTTAATAGTTAGAATTCTAACTATTGGAACAGCCATTATTATAAGACGAAGCAAACCAATATGTCAAGAGCGTTTCTTTCAAAATCATAAGACAAGCGGCGAAAAATCAAGTATAATAAACCACGGACAGAAAAGATAAGGAAGGGAAGAACCATGACATTAACACAATTAAGATATATTATAGCAATCGCAGATACAGGATCTATGAATGAGGCGGCAAAAGCCTGTTTATCTCACAGCCAAGTCTATCTCTTGCAGTCAAAGAATTAGAAAAAGAGATTGGAACAAGACTCTTTAAGAGAAGCAATCGAGGAGTATCAGTCACACAAGAAGGGATGGAATTCTTAAGTTATGCAAGACAGGTCGTTGAACAGTATCAGCTTATGGAATCTCGCTATATTGAGAAGAAAAATATCAAGAAGAAATTCGGTTTCCATGCAGCATTATACATTTGCAGTGAATGCTTTTGTGGAGATGGTCAAACAGTTTGGTATGGATGAATACGAATTTGCAGTTAGAGAGACGAAGACATACGAAGTGATCAAAGACGTCAAAGATTTTCACAGTGAGATCGGGATCCTTTATTTAAATGAATTTAATAAGAAGGTATTAAGCAAGATGCTGCAGGAATCAGGGCTTGAATTCCATCCATTATTGGAATGTGGAATTTACGTTTATATGTGGAAAGGGCATCCTCTGGCAGATAAAGAAGAGATTACAATCGAAGAGTTGGAAGAATATCCATGCCTGTCATTTGAACAGGGGAATATAACTCCTTTTATTTTGCAGAAGAAGTGTTAAGTACTTATGAATATAAACGTCTGATCAAAGCAAATGACAGAGCTACTATGTTAAATCTCATGGTTGGGTTAAATGGATATACATTATGTTCAGGAATTATCTGTGAAAGCTTAAATGGTGATGATTACTGTGCTGTGAAACTAAAATCGGATGAGCTCATGACGATTGGCTATATCAAGCGAAAAGGAGTCGCGATCAGCCCATTAGGAGAAGTACTTAGAGGAGATCAAAAGTATAAAGCTATGGGTGATGAGTCTGGATATAAAGATATCCTGTTTTAGAACTTTGTCTATTTCTGACTGGCTGTTATAGGCAGAGACTATAACTGGATGTTGACTTTTCATATTGGACAAGTAGGAAATCTAATGGTAAGATAAGTTTGTAATCAAGAAAGACAACATACAAAATTCAAAATAAAAGTCAACAAAGGAGATAGAAATTATGAGTAAAGAAAGAAATTATAAGTTTGAAACATTACAGTTACACGTAGGACAGGAACAGCCAGATCCAGTGACAGATGCAAGAGCAGTACCTATTTATCAGACATCATCTTATGTATTCAGAAACTGCGATCATGCAGCAGCCCGTTTCGGACTTGCAGATGCAGGTAACATCTACGGAAGATTAACAAACCCAACAGAAGACGTCTTTGAACAGAGAATCGCAGCATTAGAAGGTGGAGTTGCAGCATTAGCAGTAGCATCTGGAGCAGCAGCGATCACATATGCGATTGAAAATATTACAAAAGCAGGAGATCACGTAGTTGCAGCGAAAACATTTACGGTGGAACATACAACTTCTTAGAGCATACATTACCAGATTACGGAATCGAAACAACATTCGTAGACATTTTCAATGAAGATGAAGTAAGAGCAGCAATCCAAGATAACACAAAATTATTATTCATCGAAACATTAGGAAATCCAAACTCAGATGTTGTAGACATTGAGAAAGCAGCAGCGATCGCTCATGAACATAACATTCCACTGATCGTAGATAATACATTTGCAACACCATACCTTGTAAGACCAATCGAATACGGAGCAGACATCGTAGTACATTCAGCAACAAAATTCATCGGTGGTCACGGAACAACAATCGGTGGTGTGATCATTGACGGTGGTAAATTCGACTGGGAAGCATCAGGAAAATTCCCATCATTAGTAGAACCAAACCCAAGCTACCATGGAGTAAGCTTCACAAAAGACGTTGAGCAGCTGCATTTGTCACAAAGATCAGAGCATTATTACTTCGTGACACAGGAGCAACATTATCTCCAGTCCATGCATTCATCTTCTTACAGGGATTAGAAACATTATCCTTAAGAGTAGAGCGTCATGTACAGAATGCATTAAAAGTTGTAGAATACCTGAAAACCATCCAGCAGTAGAAAAGTAAACCATCCATCAGTATCTGATGATCCTGAGCAGCAGGAATTATACAAAAATACTTCCCTAACGGTGGTGGATCTATCTTCACATTCGAGATCAAAGGTGATGCACAGAAAGCAAAAGATTTCATCGATCACTTAGAGTTATTCTCACTGCTTGCAAACGTAGCAGACGTGAAATCCTTAGTCATCCATCCAGCATCTACAACACATTCTCAGATGACTGAAGAAGAATTATTAGGATCAGGAATCAAACCTAACACAATTCGTCTGTCAATTGGTACAGAAAATATCGATGATATCATCGAAGATTTAGAGGAAGCTTTTAAAGCAGTACAGTAGGCTAGATTTTTCTTGTGAAACATAAAACTAAAACATAAATGTCAATTTTCCTAAAAAATAATAATATAATCTCGACCTTAAAACGAAAATGCCCGGATAAGTGTAGGATAGCTTGTCCGGGCGTTTTTATTAACTGGAATTTACAGCAACCATTTCGATAAGTGTACTATATATTCTATACATATTTTCATCTCCACAATTACAATTTCCGCAAAAGATTCTCCTTAATTTTTCTGATATCATCTTAACAAAGAAAAGAAACGAACAAGTCGATGTTTTTCTTTCATGTTTCTTAAGATATAATAATGAGAGTATCAAAACAACAAAATCCCTGAAGATGACAAATTCTTCAGGGATTTTTGCAACTTTATATTTATTTTTAAGGTAGGTAAGATAGCAAGTTAAAATTAAAACTGCTTTATTAATTATATATTTTGCTAGGTTATATCTTACAGATATTCATGATCTGCAAGTACATTTAAGATGTTATGTCCTTCCTGAACACCATCAATGATTCTTCTAGCACGTACGCTGTCACCGATATTGATGATTTCAACGTTAGTATCAGCGAATGCTTCACGGATTTCATCAAGAACAGGAGCGTTTGCTCTCATTCCTAAGCATACGAATCCATAATCGAAAGGAAGATCTTTTTCTTCTCCATTAGCTTTTACTGTGAATGCATCAGCTTTTACTTCGCAAAGAGCTGTTTCAGTCATCTGATTTACATTGTGTTCTCTCATTAATGTGTTTGTTCCACATTTAGATACTGGATCTAAGTCTTTACCAATCTGAGGCATCATTTCTACGATGCTTACCTGCGCACCTTTTGGAGCGAAGTATTCAACAACGTCAAGACCTACAGCTCCACCACCAACGACAACGACTTTCTTACCTGTGCAGTCTTCTGGATAATCAGCTAAGTGGTTGATCATTCCTGTGATAGAAGCTACTTTAGATCCTTCTTTGTCGATGTGGTCATGTAATCCTTTGATTGGTGGAAGTAAAGGATTAGAACCTGTTGAGTTTACGATGATGTTTGGATGCAGTGCTTTAATTAATGGCAGAGTTGCTTCCTGTCCTTTGAAGATAAACAGGTTTGTTAATTTAGAAGCACGGTGTACAAGGTAGTCAGGGAAGTCTCTTAAACGTTTCTTATCTGGAATCTTAGAGATTTCAACAGCTAATCCACCAAGGTGATCATTCTTTTCGAATAAGAATGTAGTACATCCAACTTCAGCAGCTGTACAAGCAGCTTCAAGACCAGCAGTACCACCACCGATAACAACAACGTTACAAGGTTTATTTACTTTTTTTTTTATAATCAAATCCAGAGTTTACAGTAGGGTTTACTGTACAACGGATTGGACGGTTAACTCCGATACGGTTTCCAGCACATCCGATGTTACAAGAAATACATTTTCTGATGTCATCTTCATGTCCTGTAGCAACTTTTTCACCCAGTGAGGATCAGCAATCAGTCCACGACCCATACCGATGATATCAGCATCTCCACGCTCTAAGATATCGTCAGCGACACGAGGATCACGGATGTTACCCATAGTTACACAAGGTTTGTTGTATTTTTCTCTGACAGCTTTTGCCATGTAAGATCTCCAACCATCTTTTAAGTAGTTGGCATCGATCTGGAACTGAAGAGAACCATTTAATCCAGCAGATACGTCAAATGCATCAACTTCTTCCTAAGTAAGAAAGTAACTCTAAAGTATCTTCTAATGTGTTTCCACCTTCCATCAGTTCATCAGCACTGATACGAACGAAGATAGGGAACATAGGTCCAACCTGTTTACGAACTTCTTCAACAACTAATTTTGTGAAGCGGGCACGGTTTTCTGGACATCCACCGAATTCATCTGTACGTTTGTTTGTTGTAGGAGACATAAACTGACTTAATAAGTAAGAATGTCCTGCATGGATCTCAACGCAGTCAAATCCACAAGCCTGTGCACGAGCAGCAGCTTCTCCATATTTTTAACGATTTCATAAATTTCTTCTACTTTCAGAGGACGAGGAATCTCTCCACCTGCTTTAGAAGGAATATCAGATGCAGATACTGGCTGCATGTTTGTTCTCTTAGACTGAGCAGAAGCACCAGCGTGGTTTAACTGAACACCAACGCAAGCTCCGTGAGCGTGTAATGTTTCACATAATTTGAAGAAACGAGGCATATAGTTGTCATGATCGATACGGATCTGAGTTGTTCCGTTAGATCCAAGTGGTGAATCAACACTTGCGTTTTCAACCATGATCAGACCAACTCCACCTTTTGCTCTTTCTGTATAGTAATCAATGTGTAAGAAACTCATTTCTCCTGTCTGTTCACCGTAGTTAGTTCCCATTGGTGTCATCATGATGCGGTTTCTCATTGTCATGTTCTTAATTGTTAATGGTGTGAAAATGTTTTTATAGTTGCTTTTCATTAGAATTGAACCTCCAAAAATTAAATCCAAAAATCAAAAATTAAATTCCATATAATCCGAGGTTGTTAGAATCATAAAAATTGGGTGAATGATTTATGATGGCTTTAGTATAACACACGGTTAATTATTTAACAAATAAATCTTTTTGAAGAATCAATAAAAATATCTATTGTTTCTTTTGTGAATTCAATAAATTTACGAACAGCAGGGATCATCGGCATATTTTTAAGATAAGCCATATAAACAGTGTGGTAAGGTTTTACATTACTAAGATGTAGGATTTCCACATCATATGCCTGTAATGATTCTACATGTGCAACAAAACCAATCCCAAAATCTTCTGCAACAAGGGAAGCGATGGCATTTTCATCCGAAGATTCAAAAGCGATAGACGGTTTGATATGGTTTTGTTTGTAAATAGAATTAGTAAAACGTCCAAGACCAGAAGTCTTATCATAACCAATGACTGGATAATCCAGCAGATCCTCTAAAACGAGTTTCTTCTTATATTTTAAAGGATGCTCTGGTGGGGTAATGATCACCATTTCCTGATTAACAACCGGAACAAACTCAACTTCCGGTTCATCGGCAACGAGAGAACCAAAAACGACATCATATTTTTCATTTTTCAGATCCGCAATTAGATTTTTTGTGATCTCCTGACTTAGAGAAAACGTGATCTCATGATTTTCCTGCTGATTTAAGAAACTTCGTACAAGTCTTGGAATATAACTTTTGGCAAGTGGAAATACATATCCGATATCAATGTGCCCGCTGGAACTGCCAGCTAAGGATTTCATTTTATTTTCAGCAATTTTGATTTCATCTATAATACGATTGACATGTTCCAAAAAGATAGAGCCGTATTTGGTAAGTTCGATATTGCGTCCGTTTTTCTGAAATAAAGAAACACCTAATTCTTCTTCAAGATTAGCAATCGAACGGCTTAAACTAGGTTGAGAGATATTTAATTCTTTGGCTGCCTGGTGATAATGTTGTAATTGTGCGACCTTTTGAAAATAGTATAGTTGATTTAAATTCATACATACCGTTACTGAAAACTTATAAAAAGTTATAAACCTTTATGTTTCATTCCTACTTCAACGAGTATGCTTTTGTAACGAATCAATTCATGTACTACTCACAAGTTCCTGTACTCTCCATAGGCGTTAATTCCTGACTAACGTATCAGTACATATCTGTAATCACTTGAACATATTATGCTACAGATCGTTTCAGAACATCCTCTCCATATTTTTTAAGATTCAAAGCTGCCTGAAGATCTCTGTCAATTACATTTCCACATTCACATTTGTAAATACGTTCTGATAACTTCAGATCTTTTTTGATCTTTCCACAACAGCTGCATAATTTAGAACTTGGAAAAAATCGATCTGCAATGATCACCTGAATATTGTTCCACTCAGATTTATATTCCATCTGCCGCCTAAATTCATAAAATCCCTGTTGTTGAACTGCTTTGGATAAATGTCTGTTTTTCATCATTCCCTTTACATTTAGATCTTCGATACAGATAAAACTTGGTTCTCGTTTTACGATCTCTGATGTTATATGATGTAAATGATCATGACGGATATTGGTTAGTCTATGATTTAATATTAATAAAAGTTTTTCCTTTTTGATCACATTCTTCGTTTTACAGTATTCCTTTCCTTGTTTATTGTTCTCGTATGAACGAGAGATGCTACGCTGTAATCTGCGTTTTTGTTTCTCTAGTTTCTTAACTTTTTTCGTTTTATTGATGTTCTTATATTTATTACCGTCAGAACATATCGCTAGATCTTTGATCCCTAGATCGATCCCTATCCCATCATTGGAGGGAACGGTAACAGAGTCTTCGTATTCAATGCCTACTGTGATCCACCAGTTGATCCCATCATATTTAATACGGGGATTACTATAGTTACAATCCGTAGGTATCCGATTCTTTTCCGCAAGTCTGATCCAGTTTATCTTTTGCTTATTCTTCTTTTTGGAAGCAGCAAAACCCTCAATTTTTACATGCGTATCTGAAAATTGGATCTTTACATTATCCTGATAAAAAGATGGTATAGAAAATTTTCGGCTTTTGAATTTCGGAAACTTTGAACATCCTTTGAAAAATCTCTTATATGCATGACAAGCATCTTTGATCGCTTGTTTTGTTACATTATTTGAAACTTCATTTAACCAGGAATATTCCTCTGTTTTCTTTAATTGTGTAAATTCTTTTCTCAGATTACTATCCGATAGGAACTTACCACCATTTTTATAGTTTTCTTTTTCTCTTCCTAACGCCCAGTTATAAGCGAATCTGGCAGTATTGGCATATCGAAAAAGTTTTGTATTCTGTTTATTATTTGGGATCAGCATGACTCGAATTGTTTTTATCATCTTCTTCACCACCATCATCTATCAGTTCTTTTACAAGTTTTCTTGCTTTATTGGCACGTTTGAATTCAAATCCAAATCGTAACAATCTGTCTTTATAAAAAACAACCACCTTGTCCACTTTATTTTGAGATATTCATTTCATAAGTTCTTTTCTATCTAAATTAGGTTTTACATTCATAACTTGATTTAATTGCTCATGCGAATAATATCTATATCCATTACTGGAAGTGTGATGTGGATGAAGTTTCCCCTTTTTATCCCAATTCCTTAATGTTTGAACCGATATACCTAATATTTTTGAAAATTTATTGATAGAATAATATTTACTCATAAACAAATCCTCCATATAATATTTATAATTTATTCTACCAATAAAAATTATAAAATCCAACATATATTTATAATTTTTTATAAGCCTATTTTAACAGTTAAACACCTTCCTTATTATAGCAGTTAATAGTTATTTTCATTATAACACGATTGATAGCCTGAAGCTATCAAAAAACACTAAAAGATATATTGGAAGTATCAATTAAGATAGCATATAATATAACCATAAGGTTGTTAAAAAATTAACTTTTGGGTAAATGAAACTTATAACAAGCATATTATTTAAGGAGTAAAATTATGGCAGAGAGAATTACAGGACATACTGAATTAATCGGATTAATGGCTTATCCAATCAGACATTCAAGCTCACCTGCAATGCATAATGAAGCATTCGCAACATTAGGACTTGACTATGCATACTTAGCATTCGAAGTTGACAACAGCACATTAGAGGATGCAGTCAAGGGACTTCGTGCTTTAAAGATGGTTGGATCTAACGTATCAATGCCGAACAAAACAGTTGTAGGACAGTACTTAGACGAGTTATCTCCAGCAGCTAAAATGGCAGGAGCTGTTAACACGATCGTAAATGACAACGGAAAACTGATCGGACATATCACAGACGGTATCGGATACATGCAGTCATTAAAAGACAACGATATTGACGTGATCGGTAAAAAAATGACAATCGCTGGTGCTGGTGGAGCTGCGACAGCAATCGAGATTCAGGCTGCATTAGACGGTGTCAAAGAAATGTCAATCTTCAATATCAAAGATAAATTCTGGGCTAACGCTGAAGAAACAGTAAAGAAGATCCGTGAAAACACAGATTGTATCGTAAATCTTTACGATCTTGATGACAAAGATAAATTAAGAGAAGAAATTGCAGACAGCTACTTATTCGCACAGGCAACTGGTGTAGGAATGAAACCATTAGAAGGACAGACAGTTGTTCCTGATGAAACATACTTCCGTCCAGACCTGATCGTAACAGATACAGTTTACGCTCCAAGAGAGACAGAAACATTAAGACTTGCTAAGAAAGCTGGATGTAAGACAATGAACGGTCTTGGAATGATGTTATTCCAGGGTGATGCTGCTTTCCACTTATGGACAGGAAAACATATGCCGATCGACCATATGAAAGAAGTATTAGATATCAAATATGACTAAGATCAGTCATAACCATATAGCAAACGAGAGGAATTATTAAAATGGATAAAAAATACATACCAAGTGCCTTAGTTCTTTATCTGAACTATTTCATTCATGGAATTGGATGTTCCATCTTAAGTCAGCAGGTAGTAAAAGAAATGCTCGCAAGCCAGTGGGGATTAAAAGATGTTATGGCAGTAACTTCCATTGCAGCAGCATTAGGATTGGGACGTTTGATCTCCCTTCCATTTGCAGGACCTTTATCTGACAAATTAGGACGTCGTTTATCAGTGATCATTGGATGTGCTTCATACGTTATTTTCTTAGTAGGGATCGCATTCTCACCAAACACAACAATTGCTTATATCGCAGCAGTTCTTGGTGGTATCGCGAACTCATTCTTAGATACAGCAACATATCCAGCTGTAACTGAAATTATTTACAAATATACAGGTATCGCAACAATGGGGATCAAATTCTTCATTTCTGTTGCACAGTTATTAATGCCTTTCTTCTTAGGTATTGTAGCAGGAACAAGCATGTCATACTTAATGCTTCCAGTTATCGCTGGTGTATGCATCGGTATCATGGGAATCTTAGCAATCTTTGCTCCATTCCCAGCAACATCTGAAGCAGGAAAATCTGAATCTTTCATCAGCAACTTAAAGAATGCACATTTTTCTATCGAGAGTATTGCATTGATCCTGATCGGATTCACAAGTACAGCTACATTCCAGTTATGGTTAAACTGTGCTCAGACATTTGGTACTGAAATTGCAAAAATCCCATCTCAGAACGTATCTGTGATGCAGACATACTATTCTGCAGGTACAATGGTAGCATTATTCGTAACAAGTGTATTGATCACAAAATTCAAACAGGTAAGATTCCTAGTGATTTATCCAGCAATCTCTCTTGTAATGTTAGCATTAGTTTACATTATTAAGACACCTATGATCTGCTATGTTGGAGCATTCGTGATCGGATATGCAGCAGCAGGCGGAGTACTTCAGATGGCAACAGCCGTTGTAAATGATCTGTTCCCTAAAATCAAAGGAACAATCACAAGTTTAGTTATGATCGCATCTAGCTTATGTAACTACACAATCTTAACAGCAGCTGCAAAAATGACATCTACAAGCGTAATCATGATGAATATCGTAATTACAGCAATCGGAATCTTATTAGCACTTTTCGTAAACGTACGTTATGGTGTATTATTAAAGAATGCAGAAGAGGCATCTAAAAATTAATTAGTATTGGTAATAGGAACTCCCGAGGTTTATGCTTCGGGAGAACGTTCGGACAATAGGAGGAAATTGTCAATGAATACAGTAAAAGTAAGAAATATTGAAATCGGAAGCGGAGTTCCTAAAATCTGTGTACCTATCGTAGGTGTTACAAAAGATGAAATCATCGCAGAAGCGAAAACATTTGACAGCATCCCTGTAGACGTTGTGGAATGGCGTGTTGACTGGTTCGAAGGAGTATTCGAATTTGATAAAGTAGAAGACGTATTAAAAGACTTAAGAGAAGCTTTAGGTGAAACACCAATTCTTTTCACATTCCGTACATCAAAAGAAGGTGGAGAAAAAGCAATCGAAGCAGAACCTTACAAAGAATTAAACATCGCTGCTGCAAAAACAGGATATGTTGATCTTGTAGATGTAGAAGCATTCACAGGTGATGAGATCGTAAAAGCAATCGTAGCAGCTGCTCATGAATGTGGAGTAAAAGTTGTTGCATCGAACCATGATTTTGACAAAACACCTGAAAAAGATGAAATCGTAAGAAGACTTTGCAAAATGCAGGAACTTGGTGCTGATATCCCTAAGATCGCAGTTATGCCAATTTGCAGACGTGACGTATTAACACTTCTCTGTGCAACAGAAGAAATGTATACAGAACATGCAGATCGTCCGATCATCACAATGTCTATGGCAGGAACAGGGCTGATCAGCCGTCTTTGCGGTGAAGTATTCGGATCTGCTCTTACATTCGGAGCAGCGAAAAAAGCATCTGCACCTGGACAGGCAGCAGTCAATGACTTAAATAATATGCTTCAGTTCCTTCATGAAAATCAGGGATTATAAGAACTGAATCTTTAAAAATTAAATGTAGAAGAGGAGAAGATTCTTGGTTATTCTTTTCCTCTTTTTTAAATACATAAAAAATATTTGCTGAAATCCTATTTTTTCAGTATAATTTAGTAGAGCAAATTGTTAAAGTTTTGCCATAGTTTGTGAAAATAAAGACTTTTGTTATAGAAAGTAGAAAGAGGTGAATCATGCTAAAATGGCTTGATGAGAATCTGGAAGAATTTCTAATGGTAGCATTATTGATCGCCATGACAGTGATCATGGGAATTCAGGTATTTGCAAGATATGCACTTGGAGCGTCCCTTTCATGGTCAGAGGAACTGACAAGATATTTATTTATCTGGTCAGGCTTTATCAGTGTTAGTTATTGTACTAAGAAATGTATTTCCATTAAAATCGAACAGTTTGTAGCAATGTTTCCAAGAAGAGGGAAAGCATTGTTCAAAGTGGTGAACCACACGATCGAACTTGCCTTGTTTTTATATCTGATTCCATATGCAGTTCTTTATTTAAAGAGTGCATTTGAAAGTGGACAGGTAAGTCCCGCATGTCAGATTCCAATGTATTATATTCAGGCAGCCCCGCTATTTAGTTTTGTTTTAGTAGCATTTCGTATCGTCCAACGTTGGATCATTGAATTTAAGATTGTGATCCGCAAAGATGAAGAAAAGGAGGAAAAATAAATGTCAGCAGCAGTCGTATTTTTACTCTTCTTTATTTGTCTGATCATTGCAATTCCGATTTCGATCGCCCTTGGGATCGTATCTGTACTTCCAGGAGCATTTGATCCATCATTTACAGCAAGTGGGACATTTGTCATTCGTTCTATGCTTGGAGGAATTGATAGTTTCCCATTACTTGCAGTTCCAATGTTTGTATTATCTGGAATGATCATGGCAAAAGGGGGAATCTCTAAGAAGATTTTTGACGTTTTTGCGTTTTTTATAGGAAAATTAACGGCAGGAATGCCATGTGCAGTAATTGTAACCTGCTTATTTTATGGAGCAATCTCAGGATCTGCACCTGCAACTGTAGCAGCAGTAGGAAGCATGACAATTCCAATCTTAGTTCGTTTAGGATATGACAAGTCATTTTCAACAGCAATCGTAGCAGTTGCGGGCGGGCTTGGAGTTATCATACCGCCAAGTATCCCATTTATCATGTATGGTATGGCATCTGGGGAATCTGTAAGTGATCTGTTTATGGCAGGAGTTGTACCAGGATTATTGATTGGTGCCTTATTGATGGTGTATGCCATTTATTATTGTAAAAAACATGGAGAAGATAAGGAAAAGATCGCAGCAGAGATCGATCAGTTACATGCAAAAGGATTTATTGGAGTATTTAAAGAAAGCTTTTTTGCAATCTTAAGTCCGGTTATCATCCTTGGATGTATTTACACAGGAATCGCATCCCCAACAGAAGCAGCGGTTATTTCTGTATTTTACTCTTTAGTAGTCAGTTTATTTATCTATAAATCCATGAAATTTAAAGATATCTGGGGAATCATGGTAGAAGGTGTGAGAACATATGCACCTATTCTGTTTATCTTGGCAGCATCCATTGCATTCTCAAGAGTATTAACATTGATGCGTGTACCACAGTCCATTAGTGCATGGATCTTAGGTAACTTCCATAATAAGATTGTGATCTTGCTTGTGATCAATATATTCTTGTTGATCGTAGGTATGGTCATGGATACGACACCAGCGATTCTTATTTTGACACCAATTTTATTACCGATCGTTACAGCAATCGGTATGAATCCGATTCATTTTGGTGTTATGATGGTTGTAAACCTTGCAATTGGTTTCGTTACACCACCAATTGGAGTCAACTTATTTGTGGCATCATCCTTAACGGATATTCCAGTGATGAAGATCGCACAGAAAGCAATGCCGCTGATTATCTGCTTCCTGATCGCATTACTTCTGATCACATTTATTCCACAGATCAGTCTGGCACTTTTATAAGGAGGTTTAGGATTTCATGAGAAAAATCATAAAAAGATCCGTCGTAGTTCTTCTTGCAGGAGTCTTATTATTCAGTTTATCCGGATGTAAGAAGAAACAAAAGAAAGACGAAGTACAAAGATATGCATGGCCGCTTGGAACTTCCAGTCCGGAAGATACGGTAACACAGCTTTATGCAGAGAAGTTTGCAAAAGAAGTTTCCAGATTAAGTCATGGAAAGATGAAGATCGAAGTTTATCCAAACAGTACGCTCGGAGGAGACCGTGAGCTTCTTGAGAGTTGTAAAGATGGGGATATCCCATTTGTCGTACAGAATACTGCACCACAGGTAACATTCCTTCCAGATACCGCAGTATTTGACCTGCCAAGTGCATTTACAACGATCCAACAGGCACGAGCAGCTGTTGATAATGAAGAGTTCTATCAGAAGATGGAGAAAGTATATCAGAAGGGTGGATACAAATTACTTGGATATGCCGATCAGGGATTCCGTGTTATGTCTACCAATAAGAATGTTAAGAGTATTAACGACTTCAAAGGGCAGAAGATTCGTACGATGGAGAACAGCTATCATTTGAAGTTCTGGAAGACACTTGGAGCGAATCCAACACCAATGACGTTCAGCGAAGTTTATATCGGACTTCAGCAGGGAACGATCGATGCACAGGAGAATCCTTACGAAGTTATCGTTTCCAGCAAATTATATGAGCAGCAGGATTATGTTGTAGAGACAAACCATCTGCCACATTATATTTCGCTGATTGTCAGTGATGAATTCTATAACAGTCTGTCAAAAGACCAGCAGAAGATCATCGATCAGGCATCGCAGACAGCGAAAGTGTATGCAAGAGAAGCATCTGACAAGAGAATCGCAGACCGTATCAAAACCATTGAAGACAGTGGTACAAAGATTGTGAAACTTGATGCAAAGACACAGAAAGAGATGCGTAAGCAGGCACGGCCAGTTTATGATGCGATCAAGAAGAATATCTCAAGAGATATTTATAATGCATATTTAAGCGGTGCAGAGAAATAAAATGAATGATATGAGACTAGAATTTTTGAAAAAACTGGTCTCATATTTTGTTTTGTTCTTGCTAATTGTAAAAAGCTGTTATAAAATAAACAAGATTGAACAATGTAAAGATGTAAAGAGGAAGATAAATTATGTTTCAGAAATTCTACCCGTCCGAAGATATCAGAAGTACTTATGATATTGATTTCGAACGATACTACAAAGAAGGATATCGAGGAGTGATCTTTGATGTCGATAATACGTTAGTACCACACAATGCACCAGCAGATGAACGTGCAAAGAAGTTATTTAAGAGACTGGATGCGATGGGGATGCAGTATTGTTTTACAAGTAACAACAAAGAACCAAGAGTGAAAGCGTTCTGCGAGGCAGTCGGTGGGAAATATTATGTATACAAAGCAAATAAACCATCAATCAAAGGATATGAGACAGCAATGAAATTGATGGGAACGGATAAGAAGAATACATTCTTCGTTGGAGATCAGTTGTTTACAGATGTTTATGGAGCGAACAGAACAGGTATACATAGTATTCTTGTAACACCGATGAATCCGAAAGAAGAGATTCAGATCGTCATAAAGCGTTATTTTGAAAAGATTGTGTTGTGGCAGTACCGTAAGAAAAAACATTAATGAAATAATAAAAAACATGGGTCAGATCTTTGTTATCTGGTCCATGTTTTTTATTATTTACAATATATTTCTTATCTTTTAAAGAAAGGTTTGAAATCAAAATTATGATTTTAGATGAAATCCTGACGTTCTAATGCAACTAAAATGTCACGACCTTCTTTTACACCTTCGATGATACGACGTGTCTGAGCACTGTCACCGATATTAAGTACTTCAACACCTTCATAGATGAAGTGGTTGTATAATTCCTGAAGAGAAGGAGTTGCAGACTGCATTCCAAGACATACAAATCCATAATCGAAGTCTAATTCAAGATCTTTATAGTCATGTCTTACAATAAAGCTGTGATCTTTAACTTCTAATAAAGAAGCATTTGGATACTGATTTACTTTATTCTTATTCATGAATTCGATAGAACCAGTCTTAGTGATAAAGTCAAGGTTCTCACCGAAGTGAGCTTTCTGCTCAACGATCGTTACATCAGCTTTTCTAGGAACAAAGAATTCAACAACGTCAAGTCCTACGTTACCACCACCGATTACAACAACTTTCTTACCAGATAAATCTTCTGGATAAGAATCTACGTGATCTACCAGATCAAAGATCGTAGATACATTACCTGCTTCTAAGTTCTCCTTTAATCCAGGGATATTTGGAAGAAGAGGAACGGATCCTGTTGCGTTAACAACGATATCTGGCTTGAAACCTTCGATAAATTCGATAGAAGCCTCTGTATTCTTACAGATAAACAGGTTCTTAAGTTTCATTGCACGACGTTCTAAGTACTGAGGGAAATATCCAAGACGCTGTTTGTTAGGCATCTTGCCTACACGTCTGGCAAGTCCACCGAGTTCTCCTGATTTCTCGATCAGAACAGTTGCACATCCAACTTCAGCAGCTGTACATGCAGCTTCAAGACCGGCAGTACCACCACCAACAACAACAACGTTGCATGGTTTTTTTAATTTCTTATCTTTATATAATGAACCTGAAACAAGAGCAGGATTGATGCTGCATCGGATAGGTTCATCCCCTAATGTTGCTGTACATCCATTGTTACATGAGATACAACGATTGATATCATCTGTGTTACCAAATTGAACTTTATTTACCCATTCAGGATCAGCGATCAGTCCACGTCCGATTGCGATCAGATCTGCTTCACCATCTTCAAGAATACGATTTGCAACTTCTGGTTCACGGATATTACCACTTGTCTGACAAGGTTTTCCAGTCTTTTCTTTGATTGATTTAGACATATAAGATTTCCATCCATCTGGAAGGTAATCTGCATCATACTGGTACTGGATAGAACATGTAAGTCCAGCAGAAACATCAAATACATCAACGTAATCTTTGAAATATTCAACGATCTCTAATGTATCATCTAATGTGTTACCACCTTCAGCAAGTTCATCAGCACTGATTCCTAAGAAGATAGGAATATTTTCACCAACTGTCTCACGAACAGCTTTTAATACTAATGTAGTGAAACGTGCACGATTCTCTTTAGATCCACCAAATTCATCAGTACGGTCATTTGTTGTTGGAGATAAGAACTGGTTTAATAAATAACCATGTCCAGCCTGAATCTCAACAGCATCAAATCCTGCTGTAACTGCACGTTTTGCTGCTTCAGCAAATTTATCAACGATCGTGTAGATTTCATCTGTTGTTAAAGCACGAGGAATATCACCACCAACTCTGGATGGAATATCAGATGCAGATACTGGTTGGATGTTTGTTATCTTACCATTCGCTGCAGAACCAGCATGATTTAGTAAGATACTGATCTTAGATCCACAGTCATGGATGCTTTCACATAATCTGTATAATCCAGGAATATAATTATCGTGGTCGATACGAAGCTGGTATGATCCGCTTGCTCCCTGTGGTGAATAAACACTCGCAGCTTCAATTGTGATCAGACCTGTTCCGCCCTTTGCACGCTGTTTATAATAATCAATGATTCTCTCATTTACTTCTCCGGTATGCTCAGCAAAATTTGTTCCAATGGGAGTCATGACAATTCTGTTCCTTAATGTCATAGATTTTACTGTGTACGGTTCAAATAATTTACGGAAATTCTTTGCTGCCATAATTATGATCCTCCAATTTGTTTAATAGTTTTCTAAAAATAATTATAGCAAAGTAGATATATAAATGCAATGAAGAATATGGTATACTATCCATAAATAAATTTTATGAATTGAAAGGGAATAGATTATGAATTTGAATCATTTGTACTATTTTCGGGCATTAGCTAAGGAAGAACACTATACTAGAACTGCAGATATGTTGTCCATTACGCAGCCAAGTTTAAGTCATGCGATCTCATGTCTTGAGAGTGAATTAGGAGTGAAATTATTCGAAAAACAGGGGAGAAATGCAAAATTAACGAAATATGGAGCATTGTTTTTACGTTATGTGGAGCAGTCGCTGGATATGTTGGATGAAGGAAAAAGGGTGGTAACAGAAACATCAGGAACCAGCGGTGGATTTATTGATATGGGGTATATATTTACTTTGGGAAGTCATTTTATTCCAAATCTGATCAAAGGTTATCTGGAAGAAAAAGGGAAGAATCATATTCATTTTTCATTTGGACAGGGAACGACGAAGAAAATCGTGGAAGAATTAAAAGATGGGAAATATGATCTTGCATTTTCTTCTTATGTGGAAGGGGAAGATGAACTTGAATTTATTCCGGTTGGTCAGGAAGAACTGGTTTTGATCACACCAAAGGACCATCCATTGGCTCAAAAGGAAGAAATCGATCTTCTGGATACAATTGAATATGATTACGTATATTTTACAAAGAACAGTGGATTAAGGCCAGTGATCGACAGTTGTTTTTCAAGGATTAAAAGGCAACCAACGATTGCATATGAAGGGGAAGAAGATTCTTCTGTTGCAGGGCTTGTTGCAGCAGGATTTGGAATTGCGATTGTTCCAAAGATTCCGCTTCTTGATACAATGGATGTGTGTGTTCGTCCGATCATATCACCAGAGATCGAACGATATATATATCTTGTACTAAAAAAAGAAAAATATCTGACACCGGTTGTGAAAGATTTTATTTCATTTATCACAGATCAAAGTGAATTTGCCTAAATTATAGAGGCAATGAATTGAAAAAATATAGGAATGTATGATATACTGAACAAGACCACACTTCATTATCTGAGAAGTATGGGGACATTTAGTATAGAAAAGGAAAGAACAAGAAGATGAGTCAGTTAGAAGAGATTAGAGAGAGATTAGATCTGTGTGATAAGAAGATTGTCTCTGTATTAGAAGAGAGAATGGATATCATCAAAGAGATCATGGTCTACAAGAAAGAGAATGGATTGCCAATCCTTCAGCCAGAACAGGAAAAGAGACAGCGTAAGATGCTGCTCACACATGTGGATGAGAATACCTATAAGGATGAGATTCTTGATATATTTACTTATATTGTAGAAAACAGCAGAAGAATTCAGGCAAAGACATTATTTACACATAACATCTTATTGATCGGATTTATGGGAGCAGGTAAGAGTACTGTTTCTACATATCTAAGTAAGATCCTTGCATCTCCACAGGTAGAGATGGATGAAGAGATCGTGAAGAAAGAAGGAATGTCTATCAATAAGATTTTTGAAGAATATGGAGAGACATATTTCAGAAACTGTGAGACAAACCTTTTGATTGAGCTTCAGAAGAAGAATAACCAGATCATCTCCTGTGGTGGTGGAGTTGCGCTTCGTGATGAGAACGTTGCTGAGATGAAGAAGAATGGAAAGGTCGTTTTATTAACAGCATCTCCAGAAGTGATCTTAGAGCGTGTCAAAGACAATGATGACAGACCATTATTACGTGGGAATAAGAATACTGAATTTATTTCTAATATGATGGAACAACGCCGTCCAAAGTACGAAGCGGCAGCAGATGTTGTAGTGAACACAGATTATAAGACTGTGGAAGAGATCGCAGAAGAGATCGTTGTGAAGTTAACAAGAGATGCAGATTAATCAGTAACATACAAGTTTTGCCCCTGTTTATGGGCAGATGGAGGATGAGCGAATGCATGGATTTACCCAGTATACACCAACAAGAATCATTTTTGGAAAAGAGACACAGAAGCAGGCAGGAGAACTTGCGAAAAGCCTGAAAGCTTCCAAAGTATTCGTTGTCTATGGTGGAGGAAGTGTTGTAAGAAGCGGATTACTTGATGAGGTAACTGCTTCATTAGAAGAAGCCGGTCTTGAATATATGACAGTTGGAGGCGTGAAGCCGAATCCAAGGCTTTCATTTGCGAGAGAAGCAGTGAAGAAATCCATTGAATTTGGAACGGACTTTGTATTGGCAGTAGGTGGAGGAAGTGTGATTGATACCTCAAAGGCTGTTGCACATGGAACAGCGAATCCGGATACAGATATCTGGGAGTTCTGGTCTAAGAAACAGACAGTGAAGAAATCTCTTCCTGTTGGAGTTGTATTAACACTTGCAGCGGCAGGAAGTGAGACAAGCGATTCAGCAGTACTTACGAATGAAGAGACGAAGATCAAGAGAGGTCTTTCCACAGATTTCAACCGCCCGGCATTTGCGATCATGAATCCTGAACTTACATATACATTACCAAAGTATCAGGTAGGATGCGGCATTGTGGATATTATGATGCATACATTGGATCGTTATTTTACACAGACAGAGAATAATGAACTGACAGACGAGATTGCAGAAGGTCTGCTTCGTACAGTGATCAGAAATGGTGCGGTTGCGATCAAGGATTCACACGATTATAATGCGATGAGTGAGATCATGTGGGCAGGAAGTCTTTCACACAACGGAATTACAGGACTTGGAGCTGAGAAAGACTTTGCAGTGCATCAGTTAGGACATGAACTGAGTGCGAAGTTTGATATTGCACATGGGGCAAGTTTATCCGCTGTCTGGGGAGCATGGGCAACTTATGTATATGATGCAAAACCAGCCAGATTTGCGCAGTATGCAAGAAGAGTCTGGAATGTAGAAGAAGCTGACGATGTGAAGGCAGCACAGGAAGGAATCCGAAAAACAGTTACATATTTTGCATCACTTGATATGCCGACAAGTTTTCGTGAGGCGAAAGAAATTGGTTCAAAAACAGACGAAGAAATGAAGCAAATGGCACATGGATGTTCCTATGAAGGAACCAGAACGATCGGTTCATTTAAGGTCTGTGATGAGAATGATATATACGAAATCTATAAATTAGCAAATAAATAGTTGATTCAACTATAGATTTAAGATAAAATAAAAAAAGATATAATTTAAGGAGGACAATTATAATATGGTTACAGCAGGAGATTTTAAGAATGGATTAACAATTCAGTTCGAGAATAATATTTACCAGATCATCGAATTCCAGCATGTAAAACCTGGAAAGGGAGCAGCGTTCGTACGTTGTAAATTAAAAAATATCAAGAACGGTGGAGTTGTTGAGAAAACATTCCGTCCAACAGAGAAATTTGAAAACGCTCATATCGAACGTAAAGAAATGCAGTATCTGTACAATGATGGAGAATTATTCTACTTCATGGATAACGAAACATTTGATCAGATCGCATTAGGACCAGATGTTATCGGAGATTCTTTAAAATTCGTTAAAGAAAACGAAAACGTTACGATCGTTTCTCACGCAGGAAATGCATTCCAGGTTGAGCCACCAATCTCTGTAGAATTACTTGTTACAGAATGTGAACCAGGAGAAAAAGGAAACACAGCACAGGGTGCTACAAAACCATGTATCGTTGAAACAGGTGCTCAGGTAATGGTACCATTATTCGTTAACGAAGGTGATACGTTAAAGATCGATACAAGAACTGGAGAATATTCTTCAAGAGTATAATCTTGTTATGAAAGATAAGAATCGTGGAATTATATGCATCATACTGTCAGCTTTTTCCTTTGCCCTTATGGCATTGTTTTTAAAGCTGTCAGGAGATCTTCCAGCGATCGAGAAGAGTTTTTTCCGCAATTTAGTTGCGGCGGTCATTGCGTTTATCATGATCATTCGCAACAAGGAAAAGATTCAGATTCAGAAAAGAAATTTGCATTGGTTTATTCTAAGGTCCCTTTTTGGGACCTTAGGTATTTTCTGCAACTTTTATGCGGTAGATCACCTGGTGCTTTCAGATGCTTCATGTCTAAATAAGTTATCGCCATTTTTTGTTATTGTATTTTCTTATTTAGTACTGAAAGAGAAGATCACACCGACACAATGCGCATGCGTGATCGCAGCTTTTGTCGGTAGTTTATTTATTGTAAAACCAAGTTTCGCAGGCGGGATGACACCAGCAGCTGTGATCGGCTTTGCAGGAGGAATGTGTGCAGGTTTTGCATATACCTGTGTGAGAAAACTTGGACTTAGAGGAGAAAGAGGACCAATGATCGTGCTTTTCTTCTCAACATTTTCTATGTTGGCGTGTGTACCATATTTGATCATGGATTTTCATCCGATTTCAGCAGGGCAGTTATTCTTTTTGTTATTAACAGGATTAGCTGCTGCAGGAGGACAGTTTGGAGTCACAGCGGCATATACGTATGCACCAGCAAGGGAAATTTCTGTATATGATTACACACAGATCATGTTCTCAGCAATTATGGGATTCTTCGTTTTTGGACAGCTTCCAGATATGCTGAGTTTTGTAGGATATTGTGTGATCATTGCAGCAGGAGTGATTATGTTTCTTTATAATAAGAGACGTGGAGGAAATTAGATGAAATTCATATCATGGAATGTCAATGGGATCAGAGCATGTGTGAAGAAAGGATTTTTGGATTTTTTCAATGAGACAGATGCCGATATCTTCTGCATTCAGGAAAGTAAGATGCAGGAAGGCCAGCTTGACCTGAATCTTCCGGAATATCACCAGTACTGGAATTATGCAGTGAAGAAGGGATATTCAGGAACAGGCATTTTTACAAAAGAAGAACCGATCAGCGTTTTTTATGGTCTTGGGATAGAAGAACATGATCAGGAAGGACGTGTGATCACACTGGAGTTTAAAGATTATTACTTTATCACAGTGTATACACCGAATTCACAAAGTGAACTGGCAAGGCTTTCTTATCGAATGAAGTGGGAAGAGGATTTTCTTGCTTATTTGAAGAAGTTAGAAGAGAAAAAGCCGGTGATCTTTTGTGGAGATCTGAATGTTGCAGTCGAGGAGATAGATCTTAAGAACCCAAAGACAAATAGAAAAAATGCTGGTTTCACGGATGAAGAACGTGAAAAAATGAGAACGATCCTTAGCAATGGATTTATCGATACCTTCCGTTATTTATACCCAGACCAGACAGGAATTTATTCCTGGTGGTCTTACCGCTTCAATGCGAGAAAGAATAACGCAGGGTGGCGTATTGACTATTTTATTGTATCAGAGTGCTTAAAAGATCGTATCAGTGATGCAAAGATCTTAACAGATGTGATGGGATCAGATCACTGTCCGATAGAGTTGGATTTCAAATGAAAATTACCGACCGTAGATTGAAATAGATAATAAGAACAGAAAGAGGTAAAATCAGATGGTAGAATTAACAAACAAAGAGTTCTTTCAGGATTTAGATCAGACAATTGCAGCCCAATTATTTGAACAGACAACCTATCCATGGGAGATTCTTCCTTTGATCAAGGATTTTATTTTGGAAATTGGACCAACATTGTCCAAAGATGAATATGATCAGGTGGAAGAAGATGTATGGATCGCAAAAAGTGCAACGATCGCCAAGACAGCAACGATCAATGGACCAGCGATCATTGGCCCAGATACAGAAGTGCGTCCAGGAGCATTTATCAGAGGAAATGCGCTGATCGGGGCAGGATGTGTTGTAGGAAATTCTACAGAGATCAAGAATGATATTTTATTTAATAATGTTCAGGTACCTCATTACAATTATGTTGGAGATTCTATTTTAGGATATAAATCTCATATGGGAGCAGGATCTATCACATCGAATGTAAAATCTGACAAGACAAACGTTGTGATCAAAAACGGAGAAGAAAAGATCGAGACTGGAAGAAAGAAGATCGGTGCGATCTTAAGTTCTCGTGTAGAAGTAGGATGCGGAACTATCTTGAATCCAGGATCAGTGGTTGGTCATGATAGCAATATTTATCCATTATCTATGGTACGTGGATGTATCGCACCAAACAGCATCTATAAGAAAGCAGGAGAGATCGCCCAAAAACGATAAGACCTGTAATGGAGGGAAACCATATGAAAGGTGCAAAATATATACTAACAGCAGCAGTGATCACAATGAGCAGCGTGATGATGACGGGGTGTTTTAAGCCGTCAAAGGATTCTGTCGTGGAATCGAAATATTATCAGAGTCTTAAGGATCAAAGAGATAAACTGTCTGTTCAGTTAAAAGAAGAAAAGAAAAAAACAAGTTCACTAAATAAGAAGATCAAAGCAATCCATGCAACTTCTGGAGATCAAAAGATTGCAGAATACAAAAGTCGTGTCAAAGACAGCAGGATCATTAAAGTTGATTTTGCAACGAATACGATCAAGAATCAGAGTTTTGCAGTAACGAATATTCCAGTCTGCAAATATGTAAAGAAGATTGTAACTGGATGTAATCGAATGATCGGAATTACACCAACCGATGTAGAGAAGCAGTATAAACAAAGTTATTCTTATGCGTTGATCGATGAAGATAATACAACGTTTGAATTCAAAGTATATGGTGACAGTTATATTGTGTTTGATGAGATTCCAGAGAATGTTTATGCATATAATGGTGCGTCAACCGTTGGAGATGCGTTGATCGATGCCAAAGAGCAGAAGAATTACAGTAATGTAGCAGCAAGAATTGCAGATGCCCAGATCGTTGTAACAGATAAGAAGATGAAATTTAATGACACAGCGATCAAAGTATCTAAGATTATTGAGAAAGCGAAGAAGTTATCTGGAAAAGATGCCACACAGGATACAGCCTCATGGAATGAGTATCGTTTTTATACAAGTGGTACATTAACAAAACTACTTCTCGGAGATACTACTGTCATTGGGATTGAAGATAAGAATGGAAAACAGACTTTTTATCAGATCAGTGATAAACAAAAGAAGAATCTGCAAAAATACATGAAATAATAAATGAAAAAAGACGTTTTGACGTATTGAAAAATATGTCAGAACGTCTTTTTTTCGTGCTTTTATAAGCAAAGATGAACATAATAAAAATTTCTTTGAATCAGCTATTATAAATTTCTATAACGATATTTGTTGACATGTATACAGAAATCTTATATAATCCAATTCATACAAAACATACAGAAATAGTATGGAATTAAAACAAAGGAGAAGAAACCATGAAAATAAGACAACAAAGAACCAGAAAAATAAATATCTGTAAGAAAATGATCCTTTTAAGTTTCTGTATGATTCTTATGGTTTCTATGGCAGGATGTGGAAATAAGAAAAAAGAAAATTTTACGATCACAAATGTCTCTTATGATCCAACAAGAGAGTTTTATGAGAAATATAACAAAGATTTTATCAAATATTATAAAGACAAATATGGAAAGAAAGTTGAAGTGATCCAGTCCCACGGTGGCTCTGGAAGTCAGGCAAGATCAGTAGTAGAAGGAAGCAATGGTGATGTTGTAACACTGGCTTTAGAACATGATATTTCGCTGATCGAGCAGACAGGACTGATAAATAAAGGATGGCAGAAGAGATTTTCGAATGATTCTGCACCATATACATCAACGATCGTCTTTCTTGTAAGAAAAGGAAACAAGAAAAACATCAAAGACTGGAAAGACTTGATCAAAAAAGGAGTGGAAGTCATCACACCAGATCCAAAGAGCAGCGGGGGTGCCTGCTGGAACTTCTTAGCAGCTTATGGTTATGCGATTGATACCTATCACGATCAGAAAAAGGAAGAACAATTCCTGACAAAATTATATCAGAATGTATCCGTTATGGATTCAGGAGCCAGAGGTTCTACGACAACCTTTGTAGAAAATAAAAAAGGTGATGTCTTGATCGCATGGGAGAATGAAGCAATTCAGACAGTTAAGAATTATCCAGGCAAATACGAGATCATAACACCAAGCATCAGTATCTTGGCACAGCCAAGTGTCAGCCTTGTTGATGATAACGTAAAGGTCAATGGAACAAAGAAGATCGCAACAGAGTATTTAAAATATCTCTACAGTGACAAAGCACAGAAACTCGCAGCCGAAGAAGGATACCGGCCATCGAATGAAACAATCTTAAAACAGTACAAAGATAAATTTAATCTGAACATGAAACTATATAAGATCAGTGATTTTGGAGGATGGGATCAGGCTTACAAGAAATATTTTGAAGATGGAGCGTTGTTTGACAAGATTTATACAAACCAATAAAAAGGCAGGAATGAAGATGAGTAATACAAATAACGAGAATAATACATTAAAAAAAGCGAAAAAAGCAAGAGTCATTCCAGGGTTCGGATTAACGATGGGGGTGACAGTAACGATGTTATCATTGATCGTACTGATCCCATTAGCATCCGTATTTGCATACGCACTAAAATTATCGCCGAATGAATTCTTCACATTAATATCGAAAGAAACAGTAAGAAATGCATTTATCACAAGTATCGGAAGTTCGTTTATTGCAGCATTGATCAATGTTGTGTTTGGGCTGATCATCGCATGGGTGCTTGTAAAGTATGAATTTCCAGGGAAACGATTAATGGATGGGATGATCGAACTTCCTTTTGCACTGCCAACCGCAGTTGCTGGTATTACATTATCAAAAATGTATGCGGAAGATGGAATGATCGGACGATATTTTGCACACTTTGGGATTAAGATTTCTTATACAAGGATCGGACTTTTGATCGCACTTGTGTTTATTGGAATTCCATTCATCGTAAGAGCGGTTCAGCCAGTGCTTGAGAAAATGGATGATCAGTATGAAGAAGCAGCGTATATGTTAGGTGCAACACCGACAAGAACATTCTTCAAAGTTATTTTACCCGAATTAAGACCTGCATTATTAACAGGATTTGGACTGGCATTTGCAAGGGGGATCGGAGAATACGGAAGTGTGATCTATATCTCAGGGAACAGTGCCAAGGAACATACACAGATGATCTCTTATGTGATCATGCAGAAATTAAACTATATCGACTATAAAAGTGCAACAGCCATTGCCCTTGTCATGCTGATCATTTCCTTTGTGATGTTATTTGTGATCAATATCATACAGGTAAGACAGGCAAGAAGAGTCAATGCACAGTAAGGAGGAAGATCATGAATGAACAGCAGAAATTTGAAAAAAGAAAACAGCGAACGAAGATCATCCTGATCACGATCAGTGCTTTATTTATGATCGTTATGCTGGTCTTACCATTATTTTCCGTTATTACAAATTCATTAAGCGAGGGATTTAAATTCTATGTAAATTCCATTTCGACGGATTATGTAAAAAGTGCCTTATTTGTAACGATTCTGGCAACGCTTGTTGCGGTAGCGATCAATACATTTTTCGGGATCATGGCAGCATTTTTATTGACCAAATTCAGTTTCAAAGGAAAACAGGTTTTAGCAACATTGATCGATATTCCATTTTCCATTTCACCAGTTATCGTAGGACTTGCATTCTTGATGACATTTGGAAGACTTGGATGGACATATCCAGCGATCCGAGCGATCAACAGCTTCTTTGGAACGAATATCCGGATTGCATTTGCAATCCCAGGAGTTATCTTAGCAACCATCTTCGTTACTTTTCCATTTGTATCAAGAGAGATCATACCGATCTTAAACTCACAGGGAAAAGACGAAGAAGAAGCAGCTGCACTGATGGGAGCCAGTGGATTTACGATCTTTCGAAAGATCACACTTCCTCAGATGAAATGGGGATTGATCTACGGGATCATCTTATGTAGTGCTAGGGCATTAGGAGAATTTGGAGCAGTCAATGCACTTTCTAAAACAAGGGGTGAGACATTTACCTTACCATTGGAGATTGACGCTTTATATATGTCAGGAACATCATCATCGATCACGGCAGCCTTTGCAGTATCATCAGTTTTAGTATTGATCGCAGTCGTTGTACTGATCTTAAGAAATATCGCATGGTACCGCTCACAGGACAAACAACAGGGAAAGGACGGAAGATAAAATGTATGTCGAAATGAGAAATATCTATAAACAATACGGAAACTTCCGGGCATCAGATAATGTAAGCTTTGGAATTGAAAAAGGGAAACTTGCAGCATTGCTTGGACCAAGTGGAAGTGGAAAGACAACCTTGCTTCGAATGATCGCAGGATTGGAAAATCCGAATGCAGGAGATATCTTTATTGATGGAAAGAGAGTCAATGATATTCCGGCAGCAAAACGAGGGATTGGATTTGTATTTCAAAGTTATGCACTATTCCGATATATGACAGTCTTTGACAATATCGCATTTGGACTAGAGATTGCAAAAATGCCGAAGAAACAGATCAAAGAACGAGTTTTTGAATTACTGGAATTAACAGGATTAGCAGGGCTTGAAAACAGATATCCCAATCAGTTATCTGGAGGGCAGAGACAGAGAGTCGCATTTGCAAGAGCATTGGCTCCAAACCCACAGGTATTACTTCTTGATGAACCATTTGCAGCGATCGATGCAAAAGTAAGATCAGAACTTCGACTCTGGCTAAAAGAAATGGTATCAAAGCTTGGTATCACAAGCATTTTCGTTACACATGATCAGGATGAAGCCGTAGAGGTTGCTGACGAGATCTTGATCACGAATCATGGAAAGATTGAACAGATGGGAAGCCCGTTAGAGATTTATAAATCACCAAAGACACCATTTGTAGCTCAGTTTGTTGGAAGATCATCCATCGTAGAAAATTATGAATCCTTAAAAGGATTTGAAAAAATAGAACATGCACAGAAAGCGATCGTCAGACCAGAATTCCTTGAGTTAGCAAAAAAAGGGGAATTAAAACGATATATGAGTGCATCAGAAAAAGGAATTGTCGAAGATGTGATCTTTAGTGGAAGTCGCCTGGATGTAGTTGTAAATATCAATGGGATCAAAGTGACAGCTGAGAGATCTTTGGAAAAAGATCCAGTAACCGTTGGAGAAGAAGTTGATATCATCATTTACCGTTTATATGTATTTGATGAAAAGGAAACTTATTTACTAGAGAATAAAGAAATGCAGGAAGGCGATGTCTTCTATATTTAAAAAATATACCAGAAAGGACCGATTATGGAAATTACAAAACAACAGATCATACATACCGATGTCTTGATCATCGGAGGTGGAACAGCTGGATGTTATGCGGCGCTTACGATCAGGGAAAAAAGTGATGCAAAGATCATCATCGCAGAGAAAGCCAATATCAAACGAAGCGGATGCTTAGCAGCTGGAGTTAATGCGATCAATGCTTATATCGTAAAGGGAAGAAAACCACAGGATTACGTTGATTATGCAAGAAAAGATGCCGATGAGATCGTACGAGGTGACCTGCTTCTTACCATGTCAGAACGTTTAAATGAAGTGACAAGTAAGATGGAACAGTTAGGATTGGTTATTTTAAAGGATGAAAATGGTGAATATGTTGCCAGAGGAAATCGAAATATTAAGATCAATGGAGAAAATATCAAACCAATCCTTGCAGATGCAGTAAATCAGCTAGATAACGTAGAGGTGATCAATCATTTGAATATCACCGATTATATCGTGGAAGATAATACGATCAAAGGAGCCTTCGGTTTCCATATGGAAAATGGAACAGCTTATGAGATCCGTGCCAAGAAAGTACTTTGTGCAACTGGAGGGGCAGCAGGGCTTTATAAGCCAAATAATCCTGGATTTTCAAGACATAAGATGTGGTATCCACCATTTAACACTGGTGCCGGATACGCAATGGGAATTGATGCTGGAGCTGAGATGACAACCTTTGAGATGCGTTTTATCGCATTAAGGTGTAAAGATACGATCGCGCCAACGGGAACGATCGCACAGGAGTCGGGGCAAAGCAGGTAAACGCTAAAGGAGAGATTTACGAAGATAAATACGGAATCACAACTTCTCAGCGTGTCTATGGAACAACACAGGAAAATCTGGAAGGAAGAGGACCTTGTTACCTAAGAACCGAAGGAATTGAGAAGGAAAAGATACAGACCTTAAGAAAGCATATTTAAATATGGCACCAAGCCAGACCTTAAAATGGATCGAGCAAGGCAAAGATCCAAGTGAACAAAGTGTAGAGATCGAGGGAACGGAACCATATATTGTGGGTGGACATACTGCCAGTGGTTACTGGGTAAACACAAATCGAGAGACAACAATCCATGGGCTGTACGCAGCCGGAGATGTCGCAGGGGATGCCCACAGAAATATGTGACAGGAGCTTTGGTAGAAGGTGAGCTCGCAGCACTGGATATCGTAGAGAAATTAAAAGATCAGACGTTTGATATAACAGATAACAAAGAAGAACAGTTATTAGACGAGAAAGTCAAAGAATACAACAATATTTTATCAGACAAAGACAGTATTTTTACGATCGAGCAAATGGAAGAAGCGATGCAGAAAGTCATGGATGCTTATGCAGGCGGAATTTCAAGTCATTATCAGTTTAATGAAAACTGCTTAAATCTCGCAAAAGAAAAGATTAATAATCTGATCACATTATTTGGACAGTTAAGTGCTCAGGATTACCATGAATTAATGTTTTATTATGAACTAAAAGAACGATTAACGATCTGTCTGACTCTGATCGAACATTTAAAAGCAAGAAAAGAGACAAGATGGCACAGTTTTGCAGAAAATCTTGATCATCCACAAAAGAGTGATGATTGGAAAAAATACGTCAATACAAAGAAAGTGGATGGAGAGATCAAAGTCATTTTACGAGAACTAGTAAAGGAGGATGAACAATATGAGCATCAGAATTAACAAAAATAAATGCGTTGGATGCAAACGATGCTTAGACGTCTGTCCCGGAAGTTTGATAAAGACCGATGAAACTGGCAAAGCATACATCAAATATCCGAAAGACTGTTGGGGATGTACATCCTGCTTAAAAGAATGTAAAACAGGGGCCATCGCATTTTTCCTAGGAGCTGATATCGGTGGAATGGGAAGTGAAATGACAGTTAACGAAAGCAAAGATACGATTCTCTGGAAGATCAAAAAATATACCGGAGAAGAACAAACCATAGAGATCAACAAGAAAGATTCAAACAAATATTAGATTGGAGGACATCAAAATGAGCGAATTATCACATCTTGACCAGCTGGAGGCGGAAGCAATCTACATTATCCGAGAAGTTGCAGCTTCTTGTGAAAAACCAGTTATGTTATATTCTATCGGAAAAGACAGCTCAGTTATGTTACATTTAGCATTAAAAGCATTCTATCCGGAGAAACCACCATTTCCATTTTTACATGTTAATACAACATGGAAATTCAAAGAAATGATCCAATTCCGTGATGACACAGCAAAGAAATACGGATTAGAAATGTTAGAATACATCAATGAAGATGGTGTAAAACAGGGGGTTAATCCATTTGATAGTGGAGCCGCTTACACAGATATCATGAAAACACAGGCCCTAAAGCAGGCGTTAAATAAATATGGATTTACCGCTGCATTTGGAGGTGGACGTCGTGATGAAGAAAAATCTCGTGCAAAAGAAAGAATCTTCTCTTTTAGAAATGAAAATCAGGCATGGGATCCAAAGAACCAGAGACCAGAAATGTGGAAATTATATAACTCTAAGATCAAAAAAGGAGAAAGCATTCGTGTATTCCCAATCTCTAACTGGACAGAGACAGATATCTGGAAATATATTAAACGCGAAAAAATTGATATCGTTCCATTATATTTTGCAAAAGAACGCCCAGTGATCGAGAGAGATGGAAATATCATCATGGTCGATGATGACAGATTAAAATTAAGACCAGATGAGAAGATCGAATACAAGAGTGTGAGATTTAGAACCCTTGGATGTTATCCATTAACTGGAGGAGTGGAATCAAAAGCCTCAACACTTGATGAGATCATTGACGAGACATTAAGTGCGGTTTCTTCAGAAAGAACAACCAGAGTTATTGATAATGAAGCAGCAGGAAGCATGGAAAGAAGAAAGAGAGAGGGGTATTTCTAAGATGATAGGATTATTAAAATTTATTACTTGCGGTAGTGTAGATGATGGAAAATCTACACTGATCGGACATATTTTATATGATTCCAAGTTATTATATACAGACCAGGAAGAAGCATTAGAGTTAGACAGTAAAGTCGGAAGCCGTGGTGGAAAGATTGATTATTCCCTATTACTTGACGGATTAATGGCAGAGAGAGAACAGGGAATTACGATCGACGTTGCTTATCGTTACTTTACAACAGAAAAAAGAAGTTTTATCGTAGCAGATACACCAGGACATGAAGAATATACAAGAAACATGGCCGTAGGAGCATCTTTTGCAGACTTAGCAGTCATCTTAATTGATGCATCTCAGGGAGTGTTAGTACAGACAAGACGTCATGCAAGAATCTGTGCGTTAATGGGAATCAGACATTTCGTATTTGCAGTCAACAAGATGGACCTTGTAAAATACGATCAGGAAACATTCAGAAAGATCGAAGAACAGATCAAAGAATTACAGGAAGAATTATCTCTTGCAAATGTAAAGATCATCCCAGTATCCGCAACAGAAGGGGATAACGTCACAACAAAATCAGACAATATCCCATGGTATACAGGAGAACCATTACTTGAATACTTAGAGACTGTTGATGTTCGCGAGAAATCCGAAGAAGAAGGATTCTACATGCCAGTTCAGCGAGTATGCCGTCCAAACCACACATTCCGTGGATTCCAGGGACAGATCGAATCCGGACAGATTTCTGTCGGAGATGAGATCGTGACATTACCAAGCAAAGAACATGCAAAGGTTAAGAGTTTATTAATTGGTGATAAAGATGCACAGACAGCTGAAAAAGGCCGTCCAGTAACGATTCAGTTAGACCGTGAAGTTGATGTATCCAGAGGATGCGTACTGGCCAATAAAACAGAACTTCCAGTCAGCAAATCATTTACAGCGACAGTTCTTTGGATGGATGACGGAGAATTGTTACCAGGAAAAGAATATTTCGTAAAGATCGGAACAAAAGAAATTCCAGGAATCGTAACAAATATTCAGTACAAGATCGATGTCAACACAGGAGAATACATTCCAGCAAACAACTTAAGAAAGAATGAGATCGCAGTATGTGATGTTATCTTGCAGGAAGAAATTGTCTTAGACGAATTTGATGATCATAAAGCCTTAGGAGAGCTGATATTGATCGACCGTATCACAAACATGACATCTGCATGCGGAGTGATCAAAAATTCCGAAGTTGACGAAGAAACAGACCTAAAATGCGTCTTTGCACATGGAAAATTAAAAGCCAATGGAGACATCTTTGAAGAATTCTACTACAACATGGAAAGTATGACAGTCACAAAGATCAAACCATCTGGAAAATCTTACACGATCGGAGATGAAATTCCAGTAGAAGGAGAAAGCTATCAGTATCCAGACTACTTTGATGTCATCGTATTCAGAGACAAAGTAGCCGTACAGATCAGAGACAGAAAAGTATCAGCAATTCTTCCAATCGAAGAATACGAATACAAAGGCCTGCCACTGATCAATGGACGAGGATTTAAGATTCTGGTTGATTCCAAAGAAAAAGCAGACAAACTGTTTGCAGAATTAAAAGAACAAGGATATAAACCAGGAAGCGAATTCTTTAACCGTTGGTTACAGTTTGAAGCATATCGTAAGATTGTGTTTAGGGATAGTATTTACTAATTAAATTGTAATTGTATAACGGAAATGTATCGAGTATTCATAAAAACATAAAAAAGATAGAGGTACGAAAAACGAATTCCATTGACGGATTTTTTGCAAAATGCTGATCCGCCAACACTCCTGCACAACTCACTGCGTTCAAACAGTGCCCGTGTTGGCTGCGATTTTGCAAAAAATCCTATGGAATTCTATCATTTCGTACCTCTATCTTTTTTATGTTTTTATGAATACCTGAAGACATTCTCGTATAAAATTAAGAATTTTCAAACGGAAGGGTGTGTATGTTAGACGTTATTGGTTTTCAATTTTTGTAGTGGTAGACAGATATTTATTATATTCCAAAACACTTCAACAAATTGGTGTTTATAAATTTCATTGACCTTCTGTCAACGAATTCAAAACTTATCAGCCAATACCATTTAACATACACAATGTGTAGTGATTTGAATAGCGTTCCGTTGTATGAGTCAGAAAGAAGATAAGAAGAACTATTTATAAAAAAAGGATGACAACATGAGCACTTTTTGAATGCGTTTTTTACAAATTCGCAGCGCCCTGTGGTCGATTGTTTGAACGTAGCTGCGGGCATTTTGGCCCGCAGCCAGTGAGTTATCGAAGGAACAGGCGCGGATCAGCGATTTGTAAAAAACGCTTTCAAAAATGCGGAGTGTCATCCTTTTTTCTTATAAATAGTTCTTCTTATCTTCTTTCTGACTCATACATGCAACACCATTACAAATCAAAACATTGTCTCTATTCATTACTGACAAACTATAAATACTGACAACAAAATGTCACTATTGAATGTCGTCAAAACCATCATATCAATCGCTTGTCCAAACCACCCATTGTATATATAATAATACGTGAAAGGGGATGATACAGAGTGTCTAAGAAATCCGGATTAACAAAAAGACAGAAACTTATCATTGAGATGTTAGCAGCTTTTAATGCTGACGATCCAATTACAATACAGGCAATATCAGAAAAACTGAAATTAAGTTCAAGAACCGTATTAAGAGAAATGCCTCGCATCAACGAATGGTTTGAGGAGAATGACTTTAAACTAGTCAAGAAACCAAGAATCGGGATGTATGTGGATGAAGATACAGAAACAAGAAACTATATTAAAGAACTCGTAGATATGGATGAGAACAAGCCAGTATACAGTAAAGCAGATCGCCAGATGATCATATTACTTGAACTGTTAACGATCAACGAACCACTCAAATATTTTTACTTTACATCCCTTTTTCATATTTCGGATGCAACATTAAGCAACGACCTGGAAGAGGTTGAAACATGGCTTGATCACTATAATTTGACTCTTTACCGAAGACCGGGAATGGGAATTTACTGGGAAGGAAAAGAGGAAGATTACCGTCAGGCAGTGACAATGGTATTGAGACAAAAGTTAAGAGGACATTCCTTAAAAGTATTGTTTGATGAAGAGAAAAAACTCAAAGAACGAATGTTTCCGAATCTTACGCAAGAAGTGTTAGATGATACAAGAGATATCATTAAAAATATGCAGGGAGTGTTAGATATAGAATATACTGACCATTCCATTAGGCATTTAAGCTTGTATTTATTGATCACACAAAACAGGGTAAGAATGGGACATGAGATCAAAGAAGAGAAAGACGTCAAATCGATCACTCATTTACCAGAATATCAGATTGCAAAATGGCTGGGAGGCAAGTTAAGCAACTTTGAAGGACATCAGCTCTCACAAGGAGAAGTATATAACATAGCAATGCAGCTTTTGGCAGCGAAGATCTGGAAAAACAAAAGTGAGAATAAGATTGATGAAGAAAGTTTTAAAGTCAGGCAGTTGGTCATGCGGATCATCGCTGAGATGGAAATACTTTTAGAAATGGAATTTTTTGAGAATGCAGTGTTGATCGATGGATTATGTAATCATATGAAACCAGCGATCAATCGAATGAAACAAGGTGTATTTACGGAAAATCAATACATTGATTTTTTAGAAGAAAAATATTCCAAAGTTTATGTGGCAACGATCAAAGCGTGTGAGTTCTTAAAAGAAGAATTACATATAAAAAAACTCCCGGAAGGGGAGATGGGTTTTATCGCATTATACTTCTGTGTAGCGGTTGAACAGCAAAAAGATAAAGAAGAAAAGTTATCTGTTTATGTTGCCTGCCCACATGGAGTTGGGACATCCCATATGCTAGCCGTTCATCTGAAAAAAGAATTTCCGCAGCTGATGGTACAAAAGATCATCTCGACAGCAGAGATCAAAGAAGAGGAGCTGATCGAAGAAGGAATTGATTTTATCGTTTCCACAGCAAAATTAAATCTGACATTTCCAAATGTCTATGTGAACTCTATTTTAACAGAGACAGATAAGAAAATGATCAATGCCATGATCAAAAATATCGACAAGAAGAAAAGAAAAAATCCCATAAAGACTGTAAAACCAGTCAAAAGGATTGGAAGAGAAGACATCGAGTATATGACACTTCTTGGAGAAGAGATCTTACAGGTGTTAGATAACATTAAAATATCAACAGGTGAAAACATTAAGAATAAGAAACAATTGATCGAATATGCAGGAGAATTATTTGCAAGAAATGAAACGACAGCAACAGAGATTACTTTTGCATTAAACAAACGCGAGAATATCGCAAGCACATTTATTCCGAGTATGAATGCATTATTTTTACATTGTGAAACAAAAGGCATCAGACATTGCAGATTTGGTTTTGTCTATTTAAATGATGAGATCATTGAAGATGGGCAGCCAATCAAGGGTGCGATCTTGATGCTTGTTCCACAGGGAGATGGAAGTAAGGTTTATCGCGAAGTTATGAGTGAAATAAGCGGAGCATTAGCCGAGAAAGACCAGATCATCACTTACTTATTTGACAAAAACAGAAATGCAGTTGAGGCAGAACTTGAAACAAGCCTTGGCAACTATTACGAAAACAAAATGAAGAGAAGATAGAAAGCAAAAGGAGGATATTGTAAATGAAAAATGGATTACAAAGATTTGGTAAATTTTTAAGTGCAATGGTAATGCCAAATATCGGAGCATTCATTGCATGGGGATTCATTACAGCATTATTTATCGCAGATGGATGGATTCCAAATGCGAAGTTAGCATCAATTCAGCCATACATGTTAACATTCTTATTACCAATGCTGATCGCCTACACAGGTGGTAAACAAGTTGGTGGAGATCGTGGAGGAGTCATGGGTGCGATCGCAGTCATGGGTTGTATCGCTGGAGTTGGTGGATTTGATGGACAGCCAATGTTAATGGGAGCCATGGTTATGGGACCATTTGCAGGATGGGTCATCAAGAAATTTGATAAAGCAATGGACGGACATATGCCAGCCGGATTTGAGATGTTGATCAATAACTTCTCTGTTGGTATTTTAGGAATGATCGTAGCGATCATTGGATACTTTATCATCGGACCATTTATGTCAACCGTATTAGCAGTGTTAACAGCAGGAGTTAACGTACTTGTAAAAGCAAAATTAATACCTTTAGCAGCAATCTTTATCGAACCTGCCAAAGTATTATTCTTAAATAACGCGATCAACCATGGTATCTTTACACCAATTGGTATTGAACAGGCAAAAGAAGCTGGTAAATCTATCATGTATATGTTAGAGGCAAACCCAGGACCAGGACTTGGAGTATTATTAGCATATGCAGTATTCTCTAAAGACAAAGTAACAAAATCATCTGCACCAGGTGCGATCATCATTCATTTCTTCGGTGGTATTCATGAGATTTACTTCCCATATATCCTGATGAACCCAATCGTGATCATCGCTCCGATCGTTGGTAACATTTGTGCGATCACATTCTTCACATTTACAAAATGCGGACTTATTGGACCATCTTCACCAGGATCAATCATCGCTTATTTATCAATGTCACCAAAGAGCCAGATTCCATTAACGATCTTAGGTGTACTGATCGCAACTGTAGTATCATTCTTGATCGCATCACCTATCATTCGTATGTCAGATGGTAAGAGTCTTGAAGATGCACAGGACGATATGGCAGCAAAGAAAGCAGAATCTAAAGGAATCACAGTTGACCCAGGAGAGAAGAAAGACGCAGATAAAGTTAAGAAGATCGTATTTGCATGTGACGCAGGAATGGGATCATCTGCAATGGGAGCTACAAAATTCAGAAATCGTGTGAAAGCACAGCGCCCAGATCTTACAGTGATCAATACATCAGTAGATAACATCCCAGCGGATTGTGATATCGCAGTTGTTCAGGCAGTCTTAGCAGACAGAGCCAGAAAATCTGCACCACAGGCACAGTTAGTTATCATCAATAACTTCTTACAGGATCCAAACTTAGATGGATTATATGAACAGATGACAGCAAAAGTTGATGCATCAGCACAGACAGCTGCAGCTGTTGAAGAAGTTGAAACACCAGTAGTTACTGGAAATGCAAAGATTCTTGTAGAAGAAGGAATCAAAACAGGATTAAAACCAGTCGACAAATTCGAAGCGATCAAAGCAGCAGGAAAACTGTTAAATGAACTTGGATATGTTGAAGAAGGTTATATTGACGCTATGGTAAAACGTGAAGAAACAGTTACAACATACATGGGATTAGGTGTAGCAATTCCTCACGGAACAGGAGATGCCAAGAAGAAAGTACAGAAAACTGGTATCGTAATGCTTCAGTATCCAGAAGGTGTAGACTTTGATGGAGAAAAAGCTCAGTTAGTCTTCGGTATTGCTGGAATCGGTGATGAACATCTTGGATTATTAGCTAAGATCTCTGAGATCATCGAAGATCCTGAAAGATTAGAACAGTTAAAAACAACAGAAAACGTTGACGAAATCATGGAAATGTTTAAATAAGATTTAAACAAAAAAAGGTCAATTTAATAAGCGGGAAATTCTTCTCGCTTATTAAATACCTAAGATATATACTTATAAATTTATATTTTAATTTTAGGAGTGAAGAAAATGAAGAAAGCAATTCAGTTTGGAGCAGGAAATATTGGACGTGGATTTATCGGTGGACTGTTAAGCAAAGCAGGATATCATGTAGTATTCGCAGATGTAAATCAGGAAATCATTGATAAGATCAACGAAGATAAGAAATATACAATTTTTGTAAAAGACGTAGAAAGCAGCGAGATCGTGATCACAGATATCAGCGGAGTAAATTCAACAAAACCTGAACTGATCGATGAAGTAAAAGAGGCTGAGATCATCACAACAGCCGTTGGAGTAAGAATTCTTCCAATCATTGCTCCATCTATCGCAGAAGGAATCAAAGCAAGAAAAGAAAATGGTTCTGAAGAATACTTAAACATCATTGCTTGCGAAAATGCAGTCAAAGCAAGTTCTCAGTTAAAAGAAGCTGTTTATGGAAACTTAAATAACGAAGAAAAAGCATATGCAGACAAATATGTAGGATTCCCAGACTGCTCTGTAGACAGAATCGTGCCTCCAGTACGTTTAGATAATCCAATCGACGTCGTTGTAGAAAACTATTATGAATGGAATGTCGAAGAAGCATCCTTTAAGGGAGCTGTTCCACAGATCGAAGGAATGAATCTTGCAGATAACTTAATGGCATATATTGAAAGAAAATTATTTACATTAAACACAGGACACTGCATCACAGCATATCTTGGAAACTACAAAGGATTCAAAACGATCGATGAAAGTATCGCTGATGAAGAAATCTTTAAAACTGTTAAAAAAGCAATGCAGCAGAGTGGTATGGCATTAGTCAACAAATATGGATTTGACAAAGATGCTCACTTTAAATACATCGACAAGATCTTAAATCGTTTCAAAAACCCATACCTTGTAGATGATACAGCTCGTGTAGGTAGAGAACCATTAAGAAAATTAAGTGCAACAGATCGTTTAACAAAACCAACAATGACAGCATTAGAATATGGTCTTCCAGTGGATGCATTATTAGCAGGAATGGCAGCAGCATTAAAATATGATAATGCTGAAGATCCACAGAGCGTAGAATTACAGGATAAGATCAAAGCAAACGGAGTAAAAGCAGCATTAAAAGAAGTATCTGGAATCACAGATGAAAAGATTTTAGATGATGTCGTAGCAATCTACGAAGCAATGTAGTCGAAATAATATCAATAAAAATCAACCAAAAATCAAATTAACAACCTTTTTTCTTAACTCATATAATCATAATACAAAGTGTCAAGAAACAATTTCTTGACACTTTTTTCTCGCATTATAAATACAACTGTCTATTCAACAATTTCAATTCCATCAATATTCGGAACACACATCATAGAATAGTTTGTATGATAAATGACAAATCCAGGTTTTGCCTTTGGCGGCTTTCTTAGTTCTTTTCTCTGAACATAATCAATCTCAACCTTCGGTGCCTGACGCCCCTTGGAATAATAAGCTGCAAGGCGGCCAGCTTCTTCAAAGGTAGCATCTGGAAGAGTCTCCGCTTGTTCTTTTCGTACAATAACATGGGACCCAGCCATATTCTTTGCATGGAACCACCAGTCCCCGCCATTTGCAAACTTAAAACTTAATTCATCATTCTGATAGTTATTTTTTCCAACATACATATGGAAACCATCAGAAGAGACAAAATGTAATGGTTTGGATTTTGCCTGTTTCTTTCCCTTTTTCTTCCCATGGCTCTTTATATAACCATAATCAGAAAGTTCATCTTTGATCAGCTGCAGGTCTTTCTCATCTTCTGATAAAGAAAGAGCAGTAGAAATCGAATCGAGATGATCAAGATCAGCTTTTGTCTCCACGACAAGCTCAGAAAGAGCTTCATAAGTACGTTTTAGCTTATTATATTTTGCAAAAAACTTTTTGGAATTCTCCAAAGGAGTCTTTGTTGGATCAAGAGGGATCGTAATCTCTTCGTTTGTGTAATAATTCATGCAAGTTAAAGATTTTGCATTTGGTTCTAGCCCATATCCATATGTCTGTGTAAGTTCTCCATAAACTTTGAATTTCTCACGTTTCTCGGTATCCTTTAACTGACGAAGCTGCAGATCATATTTCTTGCTTGTCCTCTCAAGAGCAGTCTGCACAATCTTACGAAGGTCAGAAGATTTCTGCTTCATTCTTGTATATTTTTCCTTCTCAGAATAATACCCGATCAGCACGTCAAAAATAGAATCATATGTTTTCTCTGTACAGTCAGGATAAGAAGTTAAAGGAATACAAGAAAATTCCTTAGGTTCTTCCCCAGAATAAATGATATTTGGCTGATATGCCTCATCTTCTACAAGAGCATTTAATTTTACAAGCTGGCCATATAATCCAGCAGCACTATCATCGGTCAAAGAATCAGTAGATGCATTCCCATCTAGCCCTGCACGATAACAAAGTTCATTTGCGATCAAAGGACTCATACCTGTGATGGAAGTATAAAGTGCTTTACAAAGATTCAGTGGTTTGGTGATGATATGCTGATAAAAATTCTCCGCAGTCAGACTTGCTAAAGGATGTTTCCCTTTAGACGGTGGAAATGTGTAAGTACGTCCAGGTAAAACCTCTCTGACAGAACTGATATTTGCAGAGATATGCTTGATACTATCTAAAATCACATCATCATTGTTTACAAAAATGATATTACTGTGTTTTCCCATGATCTCAACGATCAGACGTTTCTGGCAGACATCTCCAAGTTCATCCAGATGCTCAATCTTAATTTCGATAATGCGCTCAAAATCAGGCTGTGTGATCGAAATGATCCTTCCACTACTAATATGTTTACGAAGCAGCATGCAGAAGTTTGGAGCCTGCATAGGATTGGCTTTTCCTTCTTTCGATAAATAGACAAGAGGAAGAGAAGCACTGGCTGAGAGATGAAGTCTTGTTGTCAATCTCTCTTTTTTGATCACAAGCGTGATCTCGTCGGCCTCTGGCTGATAAATCTTATAGATTCTGCCACCGATGATCTGTTTATTAAGTTCTGATATAATATTTGAAATGACAAATCCGTCGAATGCCATGATAAATACCTCCTGGTAATAAAATCAGTTATCTAATTTAAAATAATAAGATAAATCCGTCAAACAATTATATCAGAAATTCGAAAAAGTATAAAGAAAAAACGATCAAATTCACAAATCATAGAAAGATAGTCGGGATTTTGTTGTAATTAAAATCATTTCTTATTATAATGAATATTAAGTGTACAATAAAATAATCTATGGAGGACAAGTCATTGAGAAAAGAAGCGTCAAAGAATGCATGGAAGCAGTTATACGACATTACATTAAAACTAGACAAATTAGAGCCTTGGAATTACCTTGGTGACACACAACTTGTAACCATTCAGCTAAAAGACAGAGAAGAACCTGTATTTTGCAGTGTGATGGGAAAATTCAGCGGAGAAAGAGGAATTGCAGTCTTTGATGGAGTTGAAGGCTTAGGAGATTTCTATATGATCCTTGGAAGTGAAGAAGGGGATCTTCCAGCACAGTATCTGATGGATGAACATACAAGTCTTACATGCTTCTGGGGAAGCATGATGAATGTGCCAGATGAACAAAGAAAAGTTATCGATGAATTAGATATTCGTTTTAAGACGATCAGTGACTGGATTTACTTTGTTTCTTATAAGAAAGGTTACAAACCATATCAGTTAGATGAAGATGAAGTTGCACTTCTTATAGAAACTTATGAGAACCTGTATATGGCAGTGGAAGCAGTCAGACAGGGAGAATTAAATCCAGAGATCGAACAGGCAGAAGGAATCGTTCGCCGTTATAATACTGAAAATGATACTTGGGAAATGTTTGTAAAAGAGATACCAGAAGCTGAAAAAGAATTTCCGTCAGTGATGTTAGAAGATCAGGAATTAAAAGATGAATTAAAGGATCAAAAACAGATCGATCTTGAAGTGATTTTAGATTTTACTTATCTTCCAGTTATGGTAGAAGGGGAAGAAGAAGGGGAGCGTCCAAAGAATCCACTTTTATTTATGGCATATGATAATACCGATGGCGGTGTGATCACAATGGATATTTTAGAAGAGGGTGATGATGAGATCAGCAGAACATTAGGATTCTTTATCAGTTTTGTGCAGCAGAATGGAAGAATGAAGACGATCAAAGCAAGAAATCCATGGATTTTTGGAGCATTAGAGGATATTTGTGAATATTGCAGCGTGGACCTTGTATATGATCCGGTAGAGATCATGGATCAGGTGATCGAAGAAGTTGTTTCTCAGTTGTAGGAATTTCATGTAACATATCAAAAGATGAATTAGAGTGAACGAGGTTGACAAATAAGTTAAGGATTGGTAAAATACAGATAATTTGATGTGCTACCTAAGTAGCACTTTAATTCGATAAAGTATCAAGGAGCGGCAAAAATATGAATAAAAAGAGAGTCCACACACCAGAAGGTGTCAGAGATGTATATGGAACAGAATATGGACAGCGAAGTAAGCTGAAAGCAAAATTAAATAAAGTCTTTGCATCTTACGGATATGAAGGGATCAGAACTCCAGGATTTGAATTCTTTGATGTATTTAACAGTGAAAAAGGAACCGTATCCGCAAGGGAGATGTTTAAATTCTTCGATAGAGAAGGAAATACCTTAGTTCTTCGTCCGGATGTCACACCATCCATTGCACGCTGTATCGCAAAGTATTTTAATGAAGAGAATATGGGAATCCGTTTATCTTATGCAGGAAATGTATTTTTAAATAACTCAAGCTATCAGTTGAAGTTAAAAGAAACATGCCAGTTAGGTGCAGAATTAGTCAATGATGCGTCTGTACAGGCAGATACAGAATCTATTGCAATGGCAATTGATTGTTTTCTGGCAGCTGGATTGACTGATTTCAGACTTTCTATCGGAGAAGTTGAATTCTTCAACGGATTGACACGGACGATCAAAGATGAAGAAGTCAAAACACAGCTTCGAGAGCTGATCTTAAATAAGAATTATTTTGGATTAATGGAATATGTAGAGACATTAGATCTGTCTGATAAGATCAAAGATGTATTTTTACATTTTAACGAACTGAATGGAGATGTAGCGATCTTAGATCAGGCAGAAGCAATGGTTGAGAATGAACAGTCTAAGAAAGCGATCAAAAGACTTCGCGATGTATATGATATCTTAAAATTATACGGCAAAGAGCAGTATGTAAGTTTTGATCTTGGAATGTTAAATAAGCATAATTATTACACAGGAATCATTTTCAAAGGTTATACTTATGGAACAGGAGATGCAGTTCTAAAAGGTGGACGATATGATAATCTGATCGAACAGTTCGGAAAGAAAGCCCCATCAGTTGGATTTGCGATCGTATTAGATGAGCTGATGATGGCATTAAGCCGTCAGGGAATTCATATGGAAGCAGATCATATGGATACAATGATCATTTATAAAGAAGCAACAATGAAAGATGCGATCCTTCGAGCAGAAGAATTAAGAAAAGAAGGAAAGAAAGTCATCTTAGAGAGAAAGAATGATCTGTGCAGCAAAGCAGACTATGAAAGATTTGCTAAAGAGCATCGCCTCGGTGGAATTCTTTATTTCATCTAATCAACAAATCGAGCAAAAGAAGGGAAACAAAAGACCATGAGATATATTACATTTGCCCTGGCGAAAGGGCGCCTTGCAAAGAAAGCGATGGCTTTATTAGAAGAGATCGGGATCACATGCGAGGAAATGAAAGACGAGAAAACAAGAAAATTAATCTTCGTAAACGAAGAATTAAAATTAAAATTTTTCTTATCCAAAGCAAGTGACGTGCCAACTTACGTGGAATATGGAGCAGCTGATATCGGTGTTGTTGGAAAAGATACGATCCTTGAAGAAGGAAGAAATCTATACGAAGTATTAGACTTGAAATTTGGAGCTTGCAAGATGTGTGTGTGCGGACCCAAAGAAGCGAAGAAATATTTAAACAGTAATGAGATCATCCGTGTGGCATCCAAATACCCACATATCGCTAAAGAATATTTCAATAATCAGAAATTACAGACAGTAGAGATCGTTAAGTTAAACGGATCTGTTGAACTTGCACCGATTGTTGGATTATCAGAGGTGATCGTTGATATCGTTGAGACAGGAACAACCTTAAAAGAAAATGGATTGGAAGTCTTAGAAGAAGTTTGCCCATTATCAGCAAGAATGGTAGTGAATCAGGTAAGCCAGAAGATGGAACAAGAACGAATCAGCAAGATCATCGTTGCACTAAAGAAGATCTTGGATGAAAAAGAATAGGCCGGAGGAGAGAAACATGAGAATAGTAAAAGTTAACAAAGATTCCATTGCAAATATTTTATCAGATTTATTAAAAAGAAGTCCTACAAACTATGGGGATTTTCAGGATAAAGTCGATGCGATCATCAAAAATGTCAGAGATAATGGAGATAAAGCTGTCTTTGATTATACAGCACAGTTTGATAAAGCAGAGATCAATGCAGAGAATATTTTAGTTACAGAAGAAGAAATTAAGGAAGCTTACGAAGAAGTGGACGATGAATTGATCAAAGTTATCCGTAAAGCGATCAAGAATATTCGTGATTTCCATGAAAAACAGATTCAGAAGAGCTGGTTTGAGACAAGAGAAGACGGAGTAATGCTTGGACAGAAAGTAACACCAATGGAAACTTGTGGTGTCTATGTACCAGGTGGAAAAGCAGTTTATCCATCTTCTGTTTTAATGAACATTGTTCCAGCACACGTTGCAGGAGTGAAAAATATCATCATGACAACACCTCCTGGAAAAGACGGAAAAGTTACAGCAAATACATTAGTTGCAGCGAAAGAAGCTGGAGCAACAAAAGTATATAAAGTCGGTGGAGCACAGGCAATTGCAGCGATGGCATTTGGAACAGAGTCTATTCCAAAAGTAGACAAGATCGTAGGACCTGGTAACATTTTTGTGGCTCTTGCCAAGAAAGCAGTTTATGGAAACGTAAGTATCGATTCCATTGCAGGACCAAGTGAGATCTTAGTGTTAGCTGATGAGACAGCGAATCCAAGATATGTGGCAGCAGACTTACTTTCCCAGGCAGAACATGATGAGATGGCAAGTGCGATCCTTGTTACAACAAGCGAAGAATTAGCACATAAAGTATCTGATGAGATTGACGGATTCTTAAATCAGTTATCAAGAAAAGAGATCATGGAGAAATCTTTAGATTCCTTCGGATATATTCTTGTTGCAAGCGATATGAAAGAAGCAATTGATACGGCAAACGCTATTGCGTCTGAACATATGGAGATCATGACAGCAAATCCATTTGATGTTATGACAAGGATCAAGAATGCAGGAGCGATCTTTATCGGAGCATACAGCTGTGAACCTTTAGGAGATTATTTTGCAGGACCAAACCACGTACTTCCAACAAATGGAACAGCAAAATTCTTCTCTCCATTAAGTGTTGATGATTTCATCAAGAAATCAAGTGTCATCTACTATTCAAGAGAAGCCTTAGAGCCAGTACACAAAGACATCGAATTCTTTGCGAATCAGGAACAGCTGACAGCACATGCTAATTCCATGAAAGTAAGATTTGAAGATAACCAGGAAGGATAAAAATATGAGTAGAAGTGCATCAATTGAGAGAAATACAAGTGAGACAAAGATCAAACTTTCCATTGATCTTGATGGAAATGGAAATGGAAATATCCATACAGGAATCGGTTTTTTTGACCATATGTTAAATGCATTTGCACGTCACGGATTTTTTGATCTTGATGTGGAAGTTGAGGGAGATCTCTATGTAGACTGCCATCATACGATCGAAGATGTCGGAATCGTACTTGGAGAAGCGATCAAACAGGCCGTTGGAGATAAGAAAGGAATCAAACGTTATGGATCATTTATGCTTCCAATGGATGAGACATTAATGTTATGTGCGATCGATCTGTCTGGAAGACCATATTTTGTGATGGATTGTGATTTTACGGTTGATCGCGTTGGAGAATTTGACACAGAGATGGTAAGAGAATTCTTTTATGCAGTATCTTACGGTAGCATGATGAATCTTCATTTGAAGAAATTACATGGAGAGAATAATCATCATATGATCGAAGCAGCATTTAAAGCATTTGCAAAAGCTTTGGATGAAGCAACCAGTATGGATCCAAGGATCACAGATGTACTTTCCACGAAAGGAGCCTTATAAGATGAGTAATGAGGCAAAACCATTAAATAGCAAGATGAGTTTTGATGAATTCAAATTAAACAGCGACGGAATGTTAACCGTTGTTGTACAGGATCATAAGACAAATGAAGTTTTGATGGTCGCATATATGACAAAAGAAGCATATGATAAGACGATCGAGACAGGGATTATGACTTATTACAGCCGAAGCCGTGATGAATTATGGATCAAAGGGGAGACATCCGGACATTATCAGTATGTCAAAGATTTATATATTGACTGCGACAGAGACACCTTACTTGCTAAGGTAAAACAGATCGGGGCTGCCTGCCATACAGGAAATTATTCTTGCTTCTACACAGATTTACTAGAAAAAGAAGATTAAGAACGTAATCTTTGTGAGAAAATATTTGTGTTTCTAAGTTCGATTTGGTATAATCGACTTTATAAGATAAGGAGGCAAGATTATGACAGCATTTTTATCAGAATTAGTCTCTTATGTATTGAAGTTTGCGATTCTTTTTGCATGCTCTGCGGCAGGAATTTATTTCGGAGTCGGTCGTGCGAAGGCAAAGAAGAAAGAATCATAAGATCATACATGATTAAGAGAAGATCATTTAGCTGCATGAGAATACAGGCTCATGCAGCTAAAAAGCCGTAAAGGCAAGGTCTTCTTAAATATAATGAAACGACACTAGGAGGATGAAACGTTGAGAGCATATGGAGTCAACGAACTCAGGAAGATGTATCTTGAGTTTTTCGAAAGTAAAGGACATTTAGCATTAAAGAGTTTTTCACTCGTGCCAAAGAACGATAACAGTTTATTACTGATCAACGCTGGTATGGCACCACTGAAACCTTATTTCACAGGACAGGAAGTACCACCAAGAACAAGAGTGACAACATGTCAGAAGTGTATCCGTACAGGAGATATTGAGAATGTTGGTAAGACAGCAAGACATGGTACATTCTTTGAGATGTTAGGAAACTTCTCTTTTGGAGATTACTTCAAACATGAAGCGATCGCATGGTCTTGGGAATTTTTAACAAAAGTGATCGGATTAGATCCTGACAGATTATATCCATCTGTATACGAAGATGATGATGAAGCATTCGAGATCTGGGAGAAAGAGATCGGAATCGCACCAGAGAGAATCTTCCGTTTTGGAAAAGAAGACAACTTCTGGGAGCATGGGGCAGGACCTTGTGGACCATGTTCAGAGATCTACTATGACCGTGGAGAGAAATACGGATGCGGAAGCCCAGACTGTACGGTAGGATGTGACTGCGACCGTTATATGGAAGTATGGAACAACGTATTTACACAGTTTGAGAATGATGGGCACAACCATTATACAGAATTAGAGAATAAGAACATTGATACAGGTATGGGACTGGAACGTCTTGCAGTCGTTGTACAGGAAGTAGATTCTATCTTCGACGTAGATTCTATCAAAGCGATCCGCGATGAAATCTGTAAAGTTGCAGGAGTTACTTATGGTACAGACCACGAGACAGACGTATCGATCCGTGTGATCACAGACCATATTCGTTCTGCTACATTTATGTTATCTGATGGTATCACACCATCTAACGAAGGACGTGGATATGTTCTTCGCCGTCTGATTCGCCGCGCAGCAAGACATGGAAGATTATTAGGGATCGATCATCTGTTCTTAACAGATATCAGTAAAGTCGTGATCCGTGAATCTAAAGATGGATATCCAGAATTAGAAGAGAAAGCAGAATTTATCTTCAATCATTTATCTCAGGAAGAAAAACAGTTCAACAAGACGATCGATCAGGGACTGTCTATCTTAGCAGATATGGAAAAAGCTATGAACGAGAAAGGCAGCAAAGAGCTTGCTGGTGCAGATGCGTTCAAATTATATGACACATATGGATTCCCATTAGATCTGACGATCGAGATCTTAGAAGAAAAGGGATTTACTGTAGATAAAGAAGGCTTTGAAAAAGAAATGCAGGTTCAGAGAGAGACTGCCAGAGCTGCAAGAAAGACAACAAACTACATGGGTGCAGATGCAACTGTATACGAACAGTTAGATCCAGCCATGACAACAAAATTCGTTGGATATGATGAACTTACTTGTGAAGGTGAGATCACAGCTATGACAACAGAGACAGAAGTTGTTTCAACTCTGAACAAAGGAGACAAAGGAACGATCGTCGCTGACCAGACAGCATTCTATGCTACAAGTGGTGGTCAGGAAGCAGATAAAGGTGTGATCATCAGCGGAGATGCATCTTTTGAAGTAGAAGATGTCATTAAATTATCCGGTGGTAAGTTTGGACATGTTGGACATGTAGTCGAAGGAACATTCAACGTAGGAGACAAAGCAGTCTTTACAGTGAATGAGAAGAACAGAGCATTAGGTGCAAAGAACCATAGTGCAACTCATTTATTACAGAAAGCATTAAGAGAAGTGCTTGGAACTCATGTAGAGCAGGCAGGATCTTTAAATAATGCGGAACATTTAAGATTCGACTTTACACATTTCTCACCATTATCTGATGATGAGATCGCAAGAGTTGAGAAGATCGTCAACGAAAAGATCGCTCAGGATCTTCCAGTTGTGACAAAAGTTATGTCTATGGAAGAAGCTAAGAAAACAGGAGCTATGGCACTGTTTGGAGAGAAATACGGAGACGAAGTACGTGTTGTATCCATGGGAGATTTCTCTGTAGAATTATGTGGTGGTACTCATGTGAAGAATACAGGAGCGATCACAGCATTCAAGATTTTATCTGAAACTGGTGTTGCATCAGGAGTTCGAAGAATCGAAGCAGTGACAGATCAGGGAGTATTTAACTACTACCATAAGCAGGAAGAAGAATTAAAAGAAGCAGCCAAAGCATTAAAAGCTACACCAGCAACACTGCTGACAAGAATTGAATCACTTCTTGCAGAAGTAAAAGAATTAAAGAGCGAAAACGAATCCTTAAAGAGCAAACTTGCAAAAGACGCTCTGGGAGATGTTATGGATCAGGTAGAAGAAGTAAAAGGAGTGAAACTTCTTGCAACTTCTATAGAAGACGTTGATATGAATGGACTTCGTGAACTTGGAGATAACTTAAAAGAGAAATTAGGAGAAGGTGTCATTGTCCTTGCTTCCCAGAAAGACGGAAAAGTATTCTTAGTTGCCATGGTAACAGACGAGGCACAGAAAGCAGGAGCACACGCTGGAAACCTGATCAAAGCGATCGCCGGATGCGTTGGAGGCGGCGGTGGAGGACGTCCAAATATGGCTCAGGCCGGAGGAAAGAATCCAGCCGGAATTCCAGAAGCAGTAGCAAAAGTAAAAGAAATTTTAGAAAGTCAAATTTCATAGTTGACAAAAATCTAAAATGTGATATACTAATCTAGTGCAAAAAATTAAAACCCAAACAGTCCTATGCACAAGTACAAGACTGGAGGGGAGGTCGGGAATAGAATGTCAAACGTAATCGTTAAAGAAAATGAATCTTTAGATAGCGCTCTTCGCAGATTCAAGAGAAACTGTGCAAAAGCAGGAATTCAGCAGGAGATTCGTAAAAGAGAACATTACGAAAAGCCAAGCGTAAGACGTAAGAAAAAGTCTGAAGCGGCTCGTAAGAGAAAATCTAAATAATTTTTACTTGATTGAAAAGATAAGCATCATTTACCTGGGAACAGGTATATGGTGCTTTTTTTCGGCATATATTAAACCAAATGCCACAAAAGGAGTTTTGCATGAAGAAGAAACCAAAAGAAGTGATTGCTAAAGGACTTTCTCTTCCAAGAGATGTGGTGTTTGGAGATTTCATTATAACCTTGACAGGAAACTGTGAAGCATACATAGAAAATTACAGGGGGATCGTATCATATGATGAGAATAAGATCTCCATTCAGGGGAATCATGTTATATTAAATATCTGTGGATGTGATCTGGAGGTTGATTTTTACTCACAGGAATCAATGAAGATCAAAGGAAAGATCAAAAGGCTGGAATATGTATGATATTCTTTGAAAGGAGCATGAGAAATGCTTAAAATTCTGCACTTTATATTTGGAAGGCTGTATTTTCAAGTCAAAGGATATCAGACAGAGCGTTTTTTGAATCTCTGTGCAAAAAATCATCTTGTATTGTGGGAATTAAAACCAGTATCAGACGGCTATGTGTTTTTTATCAGAAGAAGTTCTTATCAAATGTTGGAAGCATTAGCAGAGAAAGCAAATGTTGATCTTGCGTTACAAGGACAAAAAGGACTGCCATATTTCTTAAAAGAACATAAAAAACGTAAAATATTATTTTTTTCCATGTGTTTGTGCGGTTTAATGATCCTTTCGCTGAGTCAGTTTTTATGGGAGATTACAGTTTCTGGAGGAGAAGTATATTCAGAAAGTGATATATTAAAGTATGTTACGGATAACTACTACCATATTGGAACATTAAAATACCAGATTGACTGCGATGCATTGGAAGACCATCTGAGGGAAGATTATGCTGAGATTGCGTGGGCATCCTGTTCGATTCAGGGAACAAGACTGCATATTGAGATAAAAGAGACCTTAGATCGCAAAACAAAGCAGAATCCAAAGAAACCATGTGATATCGTGGCAAATAAATCAGGGATCATTACAAAAATGGCGGTCAAAAGTGGAACGCCGCTTGTAAGTGTTGGGGACAGTGTCAAAAGCGGAACAACTTTAATTTCTGGATTGATCTATTACTACAGTGATGATTTTACTGTGACACAGACGGATAAGATCAAAGCGGACGGAGAGATCGTGATGCGCACTAAAGAGGTGTACAACAATTCAATTCCCATGGAATATTACGAGAAGCTGATCACAGGCAAGAAAAAGAGTATCAAAAATTTATATTTTGGACAGTATCAATTCGATTTTCCCGAAAAGAAAAGACAGGATCATACAAATGTTATGACAAAGAGAAGATCATTAAAGATAGGGAAATCTTTTTATCTGCCCATTGGGATCACGATGCAGATAACTGAAAGATACAGGCCAAAGAAGAAAATCTTGACAAAAAAAGAAGCACAGTTAAAATTAAAAAAACAGTTGGAACGATATCTTATGAAGAAAGCAAAAGCAGGAGCAAAGATCGTTCACTGTGAAGGAAATTATAAAAAAAAGAACAACCGATATGAAGTTAAGGCATCGATCATCAAAGAAGAAAGTGTCGGAAAGATCCGAAATATCAAGAAATTAACAAAGAAACAAGAAGAAATGATCACACCAACAACAGCGCAGCAATAAATAAAAGTTATGAATCAGGCCATATGGATTTTGCCACTCAGGTTGAAAAACTTTGTAACAGATGGTAGAATACATAAGGAATATACACAAAGAAGGAGACTGAGAATTAGATGAATCCAGTTGAAATAGAAATGAATTTTCCGGCAGAACATGGCGGGAATGTATTCGGGCAGTTTGATGCCTATATGAAGAAAATCGAAAAAACACTGCATGTGAGTCTGATCCTGAGAGGTGACCATTTAAAATGTATTGGAACACAGCAGGCAGTTAATCATGCAATCTCCGTGATCGATGAACTACTCGAATTATCCAAACGAGGAAATGTGATCACAGAGCAGAATGTAAACTATGCGTTATCGTTATCAATGGAAGAGAAATCTCCAAGTCTTTTGGAGCTTGATAAAGATGTCATCTGTCATACGATCCAGGGCAAAGCAGTCAAACCAAAGACTTTAGGACAGCAAAAATACGTCGATGCGATCAAGAATAAGATGATCACATTTGGAGTCGGTCCTGCAGGAACTGGTAAGACATATCTTGCAATGGCTATGGCGATCACAGCATTTAAGAATGATGAAGTCAGCCGTATCATTTTAACAAGACCAGCAATTGAGGCAGGAGAGAAGCTAGGTTTCTTGCCTGGAGATCTACAGAGTAAAGTTGATCCATATTTAAGACCATTATATGATGCATTATATGAGATCCTTGGGGCAGACGCATTTATGAAGAATATGGAGAAAGGCTTGATCGAAGTCGCTCCATTGGCTTACATGAGAGGACGTACACTGGATAATGCATACATTATCTTAGATGAGGCACAGAATACAACACCTGCTCAGATGAAGATGTTCTTAACACGTATTGGATTTGGGTCCAAAGCGATCATCACGGGTGATTTAACACAGAAAGACTTGCCATTTGACAGTATTTCAGGATTAGAAGAATCTCTAAGAGTGTTAAGAAAAGTTAAGGAGATCGGGGTCTGTGAGCTTACCAATAAGGACGTTGTCAGACATCCATTAGTACAGAAGATCGTTGCAGCATATGATCAATATGAAGCAGCCAGATCTGCGAAAAAGAATAAGAATAACAATAACAAAAAGAACAGAAGATAGGAATGTTATGAGTATTATAATCGAGAATGAATACGAAGGGGAGATCAATATCCCTTATGAAAAGATCGCACATGAAGTGATCGAGGCAGCGATTGATTATGTGGACTGCCCTTATGAGTGCGAAGTGAATTTAATGCTAACCAATAATGAAACGATTCATGCGATCAACAAAGAACAAAGAGAGATCGACCGGCCAACAGACGTACTGTCTTTTCCAATGGCAGAATACGAAGAACCAGCGGATTTCTCAAAGATTGAAGAAGATCCGATGGCATTTGATCCAGAGAGCGGTGAATTTCTGCTTGGAGATATCGTGATCTCCATGGACAAGGTATGGGAACAGGCTGAGAATTATGGCCACAGCCGAGAGAGAGAATATGCCTTTTTGATCGCTCACAGTATGTTACATCTGTTTGGATATGACCATATGGAAGAGGAAGAACGAAAAGATATGGAAAAACGTCAGGAAGAGATTTTGACAAAGACGAAATATACAAGAGATGAAAGAGGTTTAGTATGAGTAAAAGCAGCAAAAACTCATTTTAATGCAAGGAATGATCTTAGCCGCAGCATCCATTGTCTGCCGTGTGATCGGATTATTATATCGTAGTCCACTGTTTGGGATCATCGGCAAAGAAGGTATGGGGTACTATTCTTATGCATATAATATCTACAATATTATTCTGCTGATCGCATCCTTTAGTATTCCACTTGCGGTATCCAAATCAATTTCTGCAAGACTTGCGAAGAAAGAATATATCAATGCTCAGAGAATCTTCTATGGAGCATTAGTTTATGCAGTTGTCGTTGGTGGTATCGCGTCCATGATCGCATATTTTGGAGCACCAACCTTTGTCGGACATCAAAAGGTGCAGCACTTGCCCTTCAGGTCATTTCCCCAACGATCTTTTCTCTGGGATTCTTGGAGTACTTAGAGGATATTTTCAAGGACATAATACAATGGTGCCAACATCCATTTCCCAGATCATTGAGCAGATCTTGAATGCGATCTTTAGTATTTTGATGGCATATGTACTGATCTTACCATATCTGCCATCTAACAAGATCACATATGAGATCGCAAGACATGGGGCAGCAGGTAGTGCGATCGGTACAGGAGTCGGTGTTTTAACAGGATTGATCTTCTGCTCTATCATTTATCGTGCATACCAGCCAAAGGTCAAGATTCAGATGAAACATGACCGTACAAAATATATTGAATCTTATGGGAATATCTTAAAGATTTTATTATTAACGATCACACCGGTTATCTTTAGTACAGCGATCTATAACTGTAGTGCAACGATCGACCAGACGATCTTTAGTAATATCTTAGTAGGAAAAGGAATTACGGCGAAAGTAGTTTCAGAATTTTATGGTTTGTTCAGCGGTCAGTATAACGTGCTGATCAACGTTCCAGTTGCGATGGCATCTGCACTTTCTAATGCGATCGTGCCAAATGTTTCTGCAGCTTATGCGTTAGGCAAGAAGGACGATATGAACGACAGTATCCAGATGGCGATACGTTTTACGATGATGATCGCGATCCCATGTGCGGTTGGACTAGGTGTGTTGAATAGTTCGATCAATGGATTGATCTTCGGTGCAACATATGCTAAGGGATTAGGAGCTGCCATGCTTCGGATCGGTGCAGTTTCCGTTATTTTCTACTGCCTGTCAACGTTGACAAATGGTATCTTACAGGGAATGGGAAAGATGAGAGTGCCAGTCAGACATTCTGCGATTTCCGTTGTGGTCAATATCGTTGTATTATGGCTTTATTAACATACACAGATTGTAAAACATATGGATTGGTATTTGCGACTATGGCATTTTCCCTTGTGATGTGTCTGTTAAATGCACACTCCATCAAGAAATACACAGGTTTTCATCAGGAGATCACAAAGACATTTATCAAGCCTGCATTAAGTGCAGCAGTGATGGGTGTTGTCTGTTTTCTGATTCAGTATGCGGTTCAAAGCGTTCTTCCATTCGGGCGAGTATGCTTTGCGGTCTGCGTGATCATTGCAGTGCCAGTTGGAGCACTGATCTATTTTGCAGCGATCATTAAGTTAAGAGTATTTACAGAAGAAGAACTTACTAAGATTCCAAAAGGAAATCTGATCGTCAGATTAGCAAAGAAATTACATTTGCTGTAAGGATCGTAAGGGCTTTCATTTATAAAAGGAAGAAAAAGTCCAGATCTGCTATGATTTGGGCTTTTGTATAAATTCCCTTATCTTTGGTAACAATATAGCCAAAGGAGGGTTGCATTATGAAGAAGATCAATCGATTTTGATGATATATATGGTTGTGATCACAGTTTTGTGCATCTGTATGTGTTATCTTGCATTCTCAGCAAATGAAAAGAAGGACAACCTCAAGGAAGTTCGTTCTCAGATAACAACAACAGCTGAAAAAAACAGACCAAAGCAGTCAAGAAGGTTAAGGCAACGTACAGTCTGAAGATTCTTGATGGAAGTCTGGCTGTGATCAATAATAAGACCAAAGAAGTTTTTGAATATACAGATATGAAGAAAGAGAATCTGCCAGCAGACATCAAAAATATGCTGAAAGAGAATTTTATCTTTGAAAACAGAGAAGAAGTATATCATTTTCTGGAATCATACAGTAGTTAAAATAAAAATTTGGAGAAAAATAACGAATGAAATATGATGTGATCATCGTTGGAGCAGGGGCTTCTGGTATGATGGCAGCGATCACAGCAGCTAGTCATCATAAGAAAGTTCTCTTGCTTGAACGGATGGATAAATTAGGAAAGAAAATATTAGCAACGGGAAATGGAAGATGCAATCTGTCAAATGCTTACATGGACGAGAATTGCTACAGAGGGCAGAGACCTTCCTTTGCCTATCCGATGATCGAGGAATTTGGATTAGAAGATCTCATTCAGTTCTTTGAATCTCTCGGAATGCTTGTGACAGAGCAAAATGGATATTATTATCCTGCATCTTTGCAGGCAGCAACTGTTGTTGATACATTGACACAGAAATTAAAGCATCTGCACGTGGATATTCTGACAGAATTTGAAGTCACGAAAGCAGAGAAACGTAAGTCCACATTTTATGTCTATGGAAATGACAAATGTTTTCAGTCAAGCAATCTGATCCTTGCAACTGGTGGATGTGCACAGCCAAACTTAGGAAGCAACGGAAGTGGATACAAGCTTGCCAAAGACTTTCATCATAAGATCACGGATACATTCCCGTCTTTGGTAGGATTAGAAGCAGAAGGAAAATATTTAAAAGACACCTCTGGAGTTCGAAATGTCAGTAATGTCAGCGTTTACGCGAATAATGAATTGATCGCCAAAGAACATGGAGAAGTTCAGTTTACAAAATATGGGGTTTCAGGGATCCCGATTTTCCAGATCAGTCATTTTGCGATCGAAGCATTAAGAAGAAAGAAAAAAGTAAAAATCTATTTAAATCTCATGCCACAGATGGTAACCTTAGAAGAAACAACAGAAGTATTCTTAAAGAGCTGCAATTATAAGACAGTCGAAGAATTCTTCCAGGGATTTTAAATAAAAACTGGTATATGCGATCTTACAGAGATTAAAGATCGACCCAAGAAAACCAGTTGCTCAGATTTCAAAGAAAGATCTTAACAGAATCCTAGATATGATCCAACACTTTGAAGTTGAGATCAAAGGATATAAAGGATATGATATGGCACAGGTAACAGCCGGAGGCGTATCCACAAAAGAAATCATACAAGGAACATTAGAATCAAAGTTATTAGAAGGGCTTTATGTTGTCGGTGAATTACTAGATGTCGATGGAACATGCGGAGGGTACAACCTTCAGTGGGCATTTACATCTGGGTACATCGCTGCAAGCCAGATAGGAAGACAATGATAAGAATCAACCAGATCAAGCTGCCGATCGATCACAAAGAGGCAGCACTTGAGAAGAAGATAAAAAGCATTACATAATACAGAATATAAACAATACAAGATCGTAAAACGGTCTATTGATGCGAGGAAAAAGAAGAATTATCTTATGTGTATGCAGTTGATGTGACATTAGGTAAGGGTCAAGAAGAGAAATTCCTCAAAAAGAACAAGAATCGTAATATCATGACAGTAAAAGAAAAGAAGTTTGAATTTCCAGAAAATCAGCGGGAATTTAAATATCCACCGGTTGTGATCGGAATGGGACCTGCAGGTCTGTTTGCAGCACTGATGCTTGCAAGAGCCGGATTACATCCGATCGTCTTAGAACGAGGGAAAGATGTCACAAACCGTATGAAAGATGTAGAACATTTCTGGGAGAGTGGTGAACTGAATCCTGAATCTAATGTACAATTTGGAGAAGGAGGAGCAGGAACATTTTCAGACGGAAAACTAAATACCGTAGTAAAGACAAATTCGGAAGGAATAGATTCGTTTTAGAAACTTTTGTAGAACATGGTGCACCAGAAGAGATCTTATATGAAAATAAACCACATATCGGAACGGATCTTTTAAGAAATGTCGTTGCAGGGATCAGAGAAGAGATCAGATCTCTTGGCGGAGATGTCCGTTTTGAGGCGAAAGTGACAGATTTCGTGATTCAGGATGGAAAATTAACAGGGCTGATCATCAATGATAAAGAAGAAATTAAAACAGAAGCAGCGATCTTAGCACCGGGACACAGTGCCAGAGATACATTTAAGGTCTTATCAGATCGTAATCTGGAAATGAATCCTAAAGCTTTTGCGATCGGACTTCGTGTGGAACACCCGCGTGAGATGATCGATCATTCGCAGTATGGAAAGGAGCAGATCAATATGATCTTCCAGCTGCATCATACAAACTAACATATCATGCAAACAATGGAAGAAGTGTGTATTCTTTCTGTATGTGTCCGGAGGTTTCGTGGTCAACGCGTCTTCAGAGCCAGAACGATTGACGGTCAATGGAATGAGCAATCACGATCGAGCAGCAAAGAATTCCAACAGTGCGATCATCGCAAGTGTTACACCAGAGGATTTTGATGGAAATGACGCATTAGCAGGCGTAAGATTTCAGCAGAAATGGGAAGAAAAAGCTTTAGCGAAGGAAAAGGAAGAATCCCGGTTCAGACATTAAAAGATTTCAGAGAAGGAAAGATTACAGAATCCTTTGGCGAGATCACACCGAATACCAAAGGATTGACAAGTTTTGGAAACTTAAGAAACTGTCTTCCAGAACCGGTCAGTGAAGCAATTTCGGAAGGAATGCAATATTTTGATACAAAGATCAAAGGATTTAATCGAGAAGATACGATTTTGTGCGGAATTGAAGCAAGAACATCTTCTCCGTTAAGAATCGAGAGAGATCAAGGATTTGAGAGCAATATCAAAGGAATCTACCCATGCGGAGAGGGAGCAGGTTTTGCTGGCGGCATCACTTCTGCAGCAATGGATGGAATTAAGGTTGCACAAGCCCTCGTTACAGTGTAAAATACCTTTCAAGGAGTGAATGTAAAATGAATAATCGTGAAAACTAAAAGATAAACAAAGAATTGTCGTCAAAGTAGGTACATCTTCTTTGATCCATAAAGCAACAGGAAACATCAATTTATTCCGATTAGAGAAATTAGTCCGTGTTTTAACAGACTTACATAACAGCGGAAAAGACGTGATCTTGGTATCTTCAGGAGCGATCGGTGTAGGATTTAAAGCCCTGGATTAGAAAACCGTCCGACATCCCTTCCAATGAAGCAGGCATGTTCTGCTGTAGGACAGGGACAGTTAATGATGATCTACCAGAAACTGTTTGCTGAATACAATCAGGGATCTGCACAGATTCTGATCACAAAAGAGACGATGCTCAATGACGAGAGAAGATATAACGCCAAGAATACATTTGAAGAATTATTAAAACTTGGCGTGATCCCGATCGTAAATGAAAACGATACGGTATCGACAGAAGAGATCGAGTTTGGTGACAATGATACCTTATCTGCAGTCGTAACTGCGGTTGTACAAGGTGATCTATTGATCCTCCTGACAGATATTGACGGACTTTATACGGATGACCCACACAAGAATCCACTGGCCAAACTGATTCCAGAAGTACCAGTCTTAGATGAAAAGATCGGAAGAATGGCAAAAGGAGCTGTAACTAAGGTCGGAACTGGCGGAATGGAAACAAAGATCGCAGCAGCCAATATCGTAACAGATGCTGGAGCAGATATGGTGATCGTAAACAGCAATAATTTAAATAATGTCAATAAAGTTGTTGCAGGAGAAGAGATCGGAACATTATTCTTAGCACACAAACGACCAGACTTTGATTTCAAGAAATATTTAACAGAACGCCCATATTTTAAGGCATAATAAGATAAAACAATGTATTATATAGAAAGGAAATATTACAGATGAAAGAAAAAGATATTCAAAGAATTAATGAATTATACAATCTGGATAAATCCATTGGGTTAACACCAGAACAGAAAGAAGAACAGAGAAAGTTAAGACATGAATACATCCAGTCTGTTCGTGCAAACTTAAGAGCACAGCTTAATAATGTAAGTATCAAAAATGAAGATGGATCGATCACTCCATTAAAACCAAAAGGATTAAACTAGAGCAGATAAAACAGATGGAGATAGATGCAAACCGCACCGAAAAGGAGGCATTCATAATGTTAGAACAACTAGGAAAACAGGCAAAAGAAGCATCGATAATTCTTGGAAAAGCAGGGATTGAAGATAAGAATGAAGTATTAAGAGAAGCAGCTAAATGTCTGGTACAGAATCAGGAATATATCTTAAGTGAGAATTATAAAGATGTAGAGAATGCAAAAAGCAATGATATGAGCGAGGCGTTGATCGATCGTTTATCCCTGAATCCTGACCGTATCGAAGCAATGGCAGAAGGACTTCGTCAGGTAGCTGAACTACATGATCCAATTGGTTCTGTAGAACATATGCAGAAAACACCAAATGGACTTTTGATCGGTAAGAAAACAGTACCATTAGGAGTTGTCGGTATCATCTACGAATCAAGACCAAACGTAACAGCAGATGCATTTGCACTATGTTTTAAGACAGGAAATGCATGCCTTCTTCGTGGTGGAAGTGATGCAATCAATTCAAATCTTGCGATCACAAATGTGATCCAGAGTGCACTAGAATCCTGCAATATGCCAAAATACAGCATTCAGCTGCTGACAGATACAAGCCGTGAGACAGCTACAAAGATGATGCAGTTAAATGAATACTTAGATGTTCTGATCCCAAGAGGTGGTGCAGGACTCATTCAGAGTGTTGTAAAGAATTCTACAGTGCCAGTGATCGAGACAGGAACAGGAAATTGTCATGTATACGTAGATGAATTTGCCCAGAAAGACATGGCAGTTAACATCATCATCAATGCAAAGACACAGAGGCTTGGAACATGCAATACATGTGAGTCTCTAGTATTACATAAAAATATCATAGAAAGCCATGGTCCAGCGATCATTGAAGCTTTATTAGCCAAAGGTGTGCAAGTACGTGGAGATGAGAGGGTTTGTGCTTTAAATGACCAGGTCATTCCTGCAACAGAAGAAGACTGGGGAACAGAATACTTAGATTCTATCATTTCTGTGAAAACTGTCGACAGCTTTGACGAAGCAGTGGCACATATCAATCATTACAATACGGGGCATTCGGAAGCGATCGTCACAGATTCTTACCAGAATGCACAGGAATTCTTAAATCAGATCGATGCAGCAGCCGTTTATGTTAATGCATCCACAAGATTTACTGATGGATTTGAATTTGGATTTGGAGCAGAGATCGGAATCAGTACCCAGAAGATTCATGCCAGAGGACCAATGGGATTAGATGCACTGACAACCAGCAAATTTATTATTTATGGAAATGGACAGATCCGCAAATAATAGAATATAAAAGCCAGAATTGTAAATTATTTCAGAATCTTAAGAAAATCTGAAGAAAAACATAGAATTTTGTATGCAAATGCAAAGAAATTGTTAAAAAAACATTGAAAAATAAAAAGACTATGGTATTATAAGTCTTGTGTTCAAAGGAGTTTTCATTTTATGAGAACTCTTTTTTCGCAATGGAAAAAATGTAAAGAAGAAAGGAAGGCTTAAAATGGCATTGTTTACATTTAGCGGCGGTGTTCATCCGGCAGATGGTAAAGAATTTGCAAAGAATTCACCAATCACCGAATACCTGCCAAAAGGAGATGTTGTTTTACCTTTAGGTCAGCACATCGGTGCTCCTGCACAGCCAATCGTTAGCAAGGGAGACCAGTTAGTAGGCCAGAAGGTGGCAGAAGCTGGAGGATTTGTATCCGCGAATATTTTCAGCTCTGTTTCAGGAACTGTAAAGGCGATCGAGCCAAGAATGACTCCAGCCGGAGCAAAAGTTAACTCTATCGTAATTGAGAATGATGGAGAATTCAAAGAGGCTGTCTTTGAGGCAAAACCTTATGATCAGATGTCTAAAGATGATGTTTTAGCAGCGATCAAAGAAGCTGGAATCGTAGGACTTGGTGGAGCCGGATTCCCAACACATGTGAAATTAGCGCCAAAAGATCCAGATGCGATCGAATATATCATCGTAAATGGAGCTGAGTGTGAACCTTATATCACAGGTGACTACCGCATCTTAATGGAGACACCAGAACTTTTAATTGAAGGATTAAATATCGTACTTGATATGTTCCCAAAAGCAAAAGGTATCATTGGTATTGAAGATAATAAAAAGATGCAATTGCTAAAGTAGAAGCATTAGTAAAAGGTGATGCAAGAATCAGCGTTGCTACATTAAAGACAAAATACCCACAGGGTGCAGAACGTTCTTTGATTTATGCAACAACAGGAAGAAGCATCAACTCCAGCATGTTACCAGCAGATGCAGGATGCATCGTAGATAACGTAGCTACGATCGTAGCGATCAAAGAAGCTGTCAAAGATGGTAAACCATTATATGAACGTGTTGTGACAGTTACTGGAGATGCGATCAAGAATCCAAGCAACTTTAAAGTACGTACAGGAACAAACGTACAGGAACTGATCGAAGCAGCCGGTGGATTTAAAACACAGCCTGAGAAGATCATTTCTGGTGGACCTATGATGGGTATGGCAATGTTTACAACAGACGTACCAGCTGTCAAAACATTCTCATGCTTCTTAGCATTCACAAAGATGAAGTTGCTGCGAACCAACCAAGCAATTGTATTCGTTGTGGAAGATGTGTAAGCGTCTGTCCGCAGAAGCTGATGCCAGCGAAATTATCTGTATTAGCAGATCATAATCAGTTTGACGAGTTTGAGAAACTTTATGGAGCAGAATGCGTTGAGTGTGGATCTTGTTCATTTATCTGTCCAGCAAAACGTAACCTTGCACAGTCCATGAAGACAGGTCGTAAACAGGTATTAGCTAACCGTAGAAAGAAATAAAGGAGAGATACATATGAGCGAAACATTATATCATGTGTCAGCCAACCCTCATGTCAGAGATAATGGCTCAACACAAAAGATTATGTTAGATGTTATCATCGCATTACTACCCGCTACAATTTTGGTATCTATATCTTTGGAGCATCTGCGGCACTGACAGTTGCAATTTCTGTTGCTACCTGTGTTGTCGTTGAGTATATTTACCAGAAACTTATGAAACAGCCAATCACTGTAGGTGACTTAAGTGCGGCATTAACCGGACTGTTACTTGCATTAAACTTACCATCAGGAGCACCATTCTGGATGCCGATCCTTGGTGGAATCTTCGCGATCATCGTTGTAAAACAGGTGTTCGGTGGATTGGGACAGAACTTTATGAACCCAGCCCTTGGTGCAAGATGTTTCTTAATGATCTCATTTGCAGCAAGAATGACAACATTTACATATGATGGTGTAACAACAGCAACACCACTTGCTGTTATGGAACAGGGAAAAAGCGTAGATGTTATGAAATCATTCTTAGGATTCGTTCTGGAACAATTGGTGAAACATCTGCATTATTACTGATCATCGGTGGAGCATACTTAGTATTTAAGAAAGTCATCTCTCCGATCATCCCATGTGTTTACGTTGCAGTTGTAGCAATCTTCGTACTGATCTTCGGTGGTCATGGATTTGATCTATCTTACATGGCAGCACAGATCTTCAGTGGTGGATTAATGTTAGGTGCGATCTTCATGGCAACAGACTACGTAACATCTCCAATTACAAAGAACGGAAAGATCATCTATGCAATCGTTCTTGGTATTTTAACTGGATTATTCCGTCTGTTCGGACCAATGGCAGAAGGTGTATCTTACTCAATCATCATTGCAAACTTATTAGTTCCACTGATCGAGAGAGTGACAGTACCAACTCCATTTGGAATCGTAAAAAAAGGAGGTAAGAGCAATGAATAAGAATCTCGTAATGGATTGTATCAAATTATGTGTGATCACATTAATTGCAGGACTCCTTTTAGGTATCGTATATAATGTAACAAAAGCACCGATCGCCGCACAGGAAGAAAAGACAAAACAGGAAGCTTACAAAGCCGTATTCAAAGATGCAGCGAAATTCGATACAGTAAAATTAGACCAGAAAGACGTAGCAGCTGTCTTAAAGAAAAATGATCTTGGACAGAACACGATTTCTGAAGTTGTAAAAGCAGTTGACAAAAACGGAAAAGAACTTGGATACGTATTCTCTGTAACAAACCCAGAAGGATACGGTGGAGATGTATCTTTATCTGTAGGTGTTAGAGATGATGGAACAGTCAATGGTTATGAAACATTATCCATCAGCGAAACAGCTGGTTTAGGTATGAAAGCCAAAGAACCAGAATTCAAGAGTAACTTTAAAAACAAAAAAGCAGACAAATTTGAAGTTGTAAAAGATGGATCTGGTAAGAACGATGATTCTAAAGTAGATGCCATCAGTGGTGCAACGATCACAAGCCGTGCTGTCACAAGTGCAGTTAACAGCTGTGTTGCATATTCAAAGAGCCTGAAGGGAGGTAATTAAACATGAAACCAAATCCAATGGAACGATTGATTAATGGTATCGTAAAAGAAAACCCTACCTTCGTCTTAATGTTAGGTATGTGTCCTACATTAGCAGTAACAACATCTGCGATCAACGGTGCAGGAATGGGACTTTCAACAACAGCCGTATTAATGTTTTCTAACATGATCATTTCCGCATTAAGAAATGTCATCCCTGATCGTGTACGTATCCCAGGATATATCGTAGTTATCGCATCTCTGGTAACAATCGTACAGTTCCTATTACAGGGATATGTTCCAGCAGTTAACGACGCATTAGGATTATACATCCCACTGATCGTAGTAAACTGTATCATCCTTGGACGTGCAGAATCCTTTGCAGCAAAGAACGGACCGATCAACTCCTTCTTTGACGGACTTGGAATGGGACTTGGATTTACTGTAGCCTTAACAATTTTAGGAGCATTCCGTGAATTATTAGGAGCAGGTCAGATCTTCGGAATGCAGGTAATGCCATCTGCATACGAACCAATCACAATCTTTATCCTGGCACCTGGAGCATTCTTCGTACTTGCATGCTTAGTAGCGATCCAGAATAAAGTTAAGAGCAAAAAACCTAAAAAAGCCGGAGAAGCACAGAGTGGTGGATGCGGAGATTGTTCTCACTGCGGAAACAGCGCTTGCGGTTCCAGAAGCTTTTTTGATACAACTGTAGATGACAAATAAGGAGGATTAAGATGAAAAGTTTACTGTTAATTGCCATCGGTTCAGCGCTGGTAAATAACGTCGTATTAAGCCAGTTCCTTGGTTTATGTCCTTTCCTTGGAGTTTCTAAGAAAGTTGAGACAGCAGCCGGAATGGGTGCAGCCGTTCTCTTCGTTATTACTATCGCATCAGCAGTTACAAATTTAATTTATACATTTTTATTAGTACCAACAGATTTAACATACTTAAATACGATCGTATTTATCCTGGTAATCGCAGCATTAGTACAGTTCGTAGAAATGGTATTAAAGAAATCTATGCCAGCATTATATGAATCTCTGGGAGTATTCCTTCCACTGATCACAACAAACTGTGCAGTTCTTGGTACAGCATTAACAAACGTACAGAACGACTATAGTTTCATCGCCAGCGTAGTCAATGGTATCGGTATCTCTTTAGGATTCCTGATCGCTATTGTTATCCTTGCTGGTATCCGTGAAAAGATGGAATACAACAACATCCCAGAATCTTTCAAAGGAATGCCTATCACACTGTTAACAGCAGGATTAATGGCAATCGCATTCTTCGGATTCTCAGGACTTATTTAGGAGGTAAAGAAGATGAATATATCAGCAATTTTACTTGCCATGGTTGTTGTCGGAGGAACCGGTCTGCTTATCGCAATCTTACTGGGAATTGCCTCAGAGAAATTTAAAGTTCCTGTAGACGAGAAGGAAGTAGCCATCCGTGCAGAACTTCCAGGAAATAACTGTGGTGGTTGTGGATACGCAGGTTGTGATGGACTTGCAAAAGCAATCGCAAATGGAGAAGCACCAGTGAACGGCTGTCCAGTTGGTGGAGCAGCTGCAGCTGAGAAGATCAGTGCGATCATGGGTGTAGAAGCAGGAGAATTCGTGAAGAAAGTCGCATTCGTAAAATGTGCCGGAACTTGCGAAAAAGCATCTGACAAATACCAGTACTCAGGAGTTCAGAGCTGTATCGAAGCGATGAACGTACCAGGTGCAGGACCAAAAGGATGCGAATTTGGATGTATGGGATTTGGAAGCTGTGCAGCAGTATGTCCAGAAAATGCGATCTCTATCGTGAACGGAATTGCTCACATCGATGAAGAAGCATGTGTAGGATGTGGAAAATGTGCAGAAACATGTCCAAAAGCATTGATCGACCTTGTACCAGAAAACAAGAAAACAAGAGTACAGTGCAGCTCTAAAGAATTCGGTAAAAACGTTATGTCTGTATGTAAAGCAGGATGTATCGGATGTAAAGCATGCGAAAAAGTATGCCGTCTTGGAGCAATCAAAGTTGAAAACAACATCGCACAGATTGATTACGATAAATGTGTAGGTTGTGGATTATGTGCAGGTAAATGTCCAAAAGGAATCATTACAGGAAAGAAATTAGTTCCTAAGAAACCAGCACCAAAGAAAGAAGCTTAATCTTTCTTTATATCATTATAATAATAAAGAAGCAGGAGATTCGAGAGATCAGAATCTCCTGCTTTTTCTGCTTCTATTCATGGAAAAAAGAATACTATTATAATAGGAAGAAAAAGGATTCCTGACATGAAATTTCTCGAACTTCGGCAAAAGATGTGATCAATTGTAATACAGGAGAATGTTTAGGCTTTGTCCTAGACCTCGAATTTGAAATCCATACGGGTAAAATCTGTTATCTGATCGTTCCCAAAACAACGAAGATGCTCATATGCGTTGGCAAGAATAAAGTTTACAAAATCCCCTACAAATGCATTGTAAGGATCGGCAGAGATACGATTCTAGTCGATATCAACGAAAAGAATGCCTGAAATAAAAGAAAAGCTTTCTTTTCTACAAAAAAATGATATACTTCAAGCAGTAAAAACACGGAGGTACAAGAAGATGAGATGCCCATATTGTGGAAGTGAGAATTCCAGAGTCGTAGATTCCAGACCGGCAGAAGACAACAATGCGATCCGTAGAAGAAGACAATGTGACGAATGCGGAAAACGTTTTACAACTTATGAGAAGATAGAGACAGAACCGTTGAGTGTCATCAAGAAAGACAAGACACGACAACTCTACGATCGAAACAAGATCCGGAATGGAATCGTACAATCCTGTCACAAACTCCCAGTATCCATGGGGCAGATCGAAGCAGCGATCGATGAGATCGAGACAAAGATCTATAACATGGGAACAAGAGAAGTCGAAACATCTGTGATCGGAGAGATGGTCATGGACAAATTAAAGGATTTGAATGAAGTTGCATACGTAAGATTTGCAGCCATTTACCGTGAATTCAAAGATGTGAACACATTTATGAGTGAATTAAAGAAATTATTAAAATAATCACAATTGTTTTGAATAAACAAGATTGTAAAAATATTACTTTTGTGATAAACTAACCATATCATTTTGAAACCAGCTTCCTTTTTGAGAAGAGAAGGAGTTGAGTATTATTTATCAGGAAGTAATCACAGGAATCGTCAGTGGAGTGAGCGGAAAGCTCATCCACGTAGAAGTAGAGATCAGAAACGGCCTGCCATATTTTACAATGGTAGGCTATCTTTCCAAAGAATCTATGGAAGCAAAAGAGCGGGTTGCATCAGCACTGCGCTCCATCGGCCATCCCTTACCGTCGATGAAGATCACCGTTAATTTATCCCCAGCCAATATAAGAAAGAACGGAACCGCGTTTGATTTCCCGATCGCCGTGGCCTTTTTAGGATGCCTGAATTTAATCGATGCAAGCAAGTTAGATGACATCTGTATCATGGGAGAATTAGGACTAAACGGCAAGATCAGAGGTGTAGGAAACTGTCTTCCGATCGTTTTAGAAGCAAGAAAACAAGGAATTCACAAGTTCTTTGCGGCAAGTGAAGATGAGAATTCTCTAAGAGGGATTGAAGATATTGAAGTGGTATTTATGGACAGTTTACAGGATGTCCTGGACTATTTTCATGGAACATATCATCAAAAAAGTTGCAGAAGTGCAACAACTTATCAAAAGGAAGAGTCAGAAGAAGACTTCAGTGACATCATCGGACAACAACATTTAAAAAGAGCGATGGAGATCGCGGTCACTGGAAGACATCATCTATTGATCATTGGTTCCCCAGGTTCAGGAAAAACAATGGCAGCCAGAAGGATCCCGACCATTCTCCCACAACTATCAAAAGAAGAGAAGATGGAAGTTCAGGCAATCTATGATGCCACTGGAATTCCACGGTATTTAGAAGATGATACCAGACCATTTCGCCAGCCACATCCAATGATCCCGAAAGCCGCATTCCTTGGAGGCGGCAAGACGCCGACGGCAGGAGAGATCACATTAGCACATCATGGCATTTTATTTCTGGACGAATTTATGGAATTTAAAACAGAATGTATCGAAGCACTCAGACAGCCACTGGAAGATGGAACGATCGATATCACCAGAAATGGGATCTACCACAAGTTTCCGGCAGACTTTCAACTGATCGCCACCATGAATCCATGTCCTTGTGGTTATGGATTGGAAGATGGGATCTGCCGATGTACTTATCATGAAAAAAAGCGTTATCTAAAGAAATTGTCCGGTCCGATCTTAGACCGTTTTGATATGGTCCTATGTCTAAGTAAAAAAGAGACTGATACACAGAAGATACAAAAAGAGAGTCAAGAAACATCCGATCAGATCAAAGAACGCATCGAAACAACCATCCAAAGAGAAAAAAAGTTATTAAAAAACTATCAATGCAGTGATACCAGCCATTTAAGCCACATACAGTTAAACAAGCTCCTTCATTTACCCAAAGAATGCAAAGAGATTTTAGATATCGCCTATCGATCTGGCAAGATCACAAGGCGAGGAATGGATAAGATTTTAAAAGTAGCACTGACGATCATGCTTATGGAAAATGAATCAGAGCTTAAACCGATCCACCTGATGGAAGCCATGACCTTCAGAAATACAGAATTTATCAAAGAGGTGCTTGAATATGGAAGATAAATTATATTGGTACTGGCTATGCGGCAAAGTCCGATTGCCGATCAAGAAGCAAAAAGAATTGATGGATATCTTCATTCACCCAAAAGAACTCTATAAGATCAACCCAGAAATCTTAAAAGAACACATGACACAACTTGAATATGATCGTTTCGTTCATTCAAGAGATGAAACAGCGATCAAGAAAGGCTATGAAGCCTTGCATCGTGAAAATATCCGTTTTATCATTCAAAAAGAAGCTGCTTACCCGAATCGATTGAGGAAGATCTACGATGCTCCGTATGGGATTTTTCAAAAAGGTCAGCCATATGAAGAAAAAGAACTGTCAATAGCGATCGTTGGATCAAGATATCCGACAACTTATGGATTCGAAATCTCAAAAAGTTCGCAAAAGAGCTGGCTCAGCAAGGCGTACAGATTGTAAGTGGACTCGCAAGGGCGTAGATGGGACGGTTCACCGTGAAATAATCGACAAAAAGGACAGGCTGTTGGGGTTTTGGGATGTGGGATCGATCTCATTTACCCAAAAGAAAATTTTCAGTTATTTTATGAAATGTATGCGAATCAGACAGTTATTTCTGAGTACCCGCCAGGCAGTGAACCGCTCAAATGGCATTTTCCAGAAAGGAACCGAATCATCAGTGGATTAAGTGACGGAATCCTCGTCACAGAAGCCAGAGCAAGGAGCGGATCGCTGATCACGGCGGATTGCGGGCTTGATCAGAACAAAGAAGTGTTCGCGGTTCCCGGAATGATCACAGACAAACATTGCCAAGGGTGTCATGGATTGATCAAGCAAGGTGCAAAATTAGTTGAAAATGTCGACGATATTTTAACAGAATTTTCAGAATTCACGGGATTTTCACGAAAATTTCCAAAGCATAGTGCAAAATCTCTTGCAAAGGCAGAAAAAGGGTGTATGATATGTTGAGTTTGAAACCGAAATATATTGATGAGATCTTAAGTACATCCCAAGATTCTTATGAAGAAGTGATTCAAGCTTTATTTCAATTAGAAGCGAAAGGATATATCAAACAGATCCATCAGAACTTATATATCAAAAAATGTAAACAAGGGTAATACTATATGCCAAAATATCTAGTTATCGTCGAATCACCGGCGAAAGCCAAAACAATCAAAAGTTCCTGGGCAGGAATTACGAAGTGATCGCGTCCAACGGGCATGTTCGCGATCTGCCAAAGAGTACCTTAGGAATAGATATCGAGAATGACTTTGAACCAAAGTACATTACGATCCGTGGGAAGGGTGAAGTATTAGCAGCTCTTCGTAAAGCGGTAAAAAGCAGACAAAGTATACCTCGCGACTGACCCGGACCGTGAAGGAGAAGCCATCTCATGGCATTTATATTACGCATTAAAACTGGAGAACAAAAACTACAGCCGAATCACATTTAATGAGATCACAAAACAGCTGTCAAAGACTCCATTAAACACGCAAGAGACATCGATATGAATTTAGTCGATGCACAGCAGGCAAGACGTGTTCTGGACCGAATCGTAGGATACCAGATCAGTCCGATCCTCTGGGCAAAGATCAAACGAGGTTTAAGTGCTGGACGAGTTCAGTCCGTAGCTCTACGCCTGATCTGTGACAGAGAAGAAGAGATCAATCTGTTTATTCCACAGGAATACTGGTCCTTAGAAGCCTTATTAGATGTCAAAGGAAGTAAAAGCCATTAGAAGCCAAACTGATCGGCAATAAAGAACAGAAGATCGAGATCCACAGCGAAGAAGAGATGAATGAGATCTTATCCTATTTAAAAGGAAAAGAATTCACCGTCGAAGGAGTGAAAGTCACAGAACGATTAAAGAAGAGCCCACTTCCATTTACGACAAGTACTCTTCAGCAGGATGCATCCAGCAAGTTAAATTTCGCACCACAGAAAACAATGCGTATCGCACAGCAGTTATATGAAGGTGTCAATATCAAAGGACAGGGAACCGTCGGTCTGATCACATACTTACGTACAGATTCCACACGTATCTCTGTAGAAGCCGATGCCGCAGCGAAAGAATATATCAAGGAAGCTTATGGAGCCGAGTTCGTTGGAGCAGGAACTGTTGCCAAGAAAGACGACAAGAAAGTACAGGATGCACATGAAGCCATCCGACCAACCTACATGACAAACTCACCAGCAAGCATCAAAGATGAACTATCAAGAGATCAGTTCCGTTTATACCAGCTGATCTGGAACCGTTTCATGGCAAGCCGTATGGCACCAGCCAAATACGAGAATACATCCGTAAAGATCGCTGCCGGAGATTATCGTTTTAATGCATCCGCAAGTAAGATCGCCTTCGATGGATTCCTATCCGTATATAACATTAACAATGAGAAATCCGAAGGAAATGTAATGTTAAAATCCATCGATGAAGATACCAAACTTACATTGAATAATTTAGAACCAAAACAGCATTTTACACAGCCACCAGCTCATTATACAGAAGCATCTTTAGTTAAGACACTAGAAGAGTTTGGAATCGGACGACCAAGTACTTACGCACCAACGATCTCAACGATCACAGCAAGACGTTATGTTGTCAAAGAAAAGAAGAACTTATACGTCACAGAGCTTGGAGAAGCAGTCAACAACATGATGAAGAAAGCATTCGCAAGTATTGTCGATGTGAACTTCACAGCAATGATGGAAGGCCTGCTTGATATGGTAGAAGAAGGCAAAGTCCATTGGAAATCTGTCATTGAGAACTTCTACCCAGACTTTGAGATCGCAGTGAAGAATGCAGAAAAGAATTAGAGAAGATCAAGATCGAAGACGAAGTCACAGACGTTATCTGCGATGAATGTGGAAGAAATATGGTCGTGAAGTACGGACCATATGGGAAATTCCTTGCATGCCCTGGATTCCCAGAATGCAGAAATACAAAACCACATTTTGAAAAGTCGGAATCCCATGCCCAATGTGCGGCGGAGAAGTTGTCTTAAAGAAAACGAAAAAGGAAGAAAATATTACGGATGTGAAAATAATCCGGAATGTGAATTTATGTCATGGCAGAAACCATCCACAGTCAAATGTGAAAAATGCGGAAGCTATATGATCGAAAAAGGTAAGAAGCTTGTATGCTCTAGCAAGGAATGTGGATTCGTATGCAGCATGCCAGAAGATGCAAAAGAGAAAGAGACTTCTGGGGAGTCAGTGTCAAAATAAGGAGAAAAATATAGATGAGTAGTATACAATTACTAGATAAAACAAGAAAGATCAATAAATTACTTCATAATAACAATTCACAGAAAGTTGTATTTAACGATATCTGTAAAGTTCTGACAGAAGTAATGAATTCAAACGTCCTTGTCATCAGTAAAAAGGAAAGATCTTAGGTAAAATGAAGCAGACCACATCGAAGTGCTTCATCAGCTGATCTCAGGAAATGTCAAAGATTATGTTGATTTTTCATTAAATGAAAGACTATTAACGATCCTTTCCACCAATGAAAATGTCAGCCTTTCCACACTGGGATTTGAGTCAGACGTTGATGATTACTATGCGATCATCGCACCGATCGATATCGCAGGAGAGAGATTCGGAACATTATTTATGTACCGCCAGAGAAAATTATTCCATTGATGATATTATCTTAGCGGAATATGGAACAACCGTTGTCGGACTTGAAATGTTAAGATCTGTAAGCGAAGAAGTGGAACAGGAACGAAGAAAGAAAGGAATCGTTGATTCCGCGATCAGTACGTTATCCTTCACAGAACACAAAGCAGTGATCCATATCTTAGAAGAATTAGAAGGCAATGAAGGAGTCTTAGTTGCAAGTAAGATCGCAGACAGATTCGGGATCACAAGATCTGTTGTCGTAAACGCACTAAGGAAACTAGAAAGTGCCGGAGTTGTTGAGACAAGATCCTCTGGTATGAAGGGAACATATATTAAAGTAGTGAATGACTTTATATTTGACGAGATCACAAAGCTTGATTAATTCTTTTAGAATTAAAGAAAAGTTCTTGCAAAGAAGGACAAGGTTTGATATACTGTCATAGGTAAAAATAAACACGCTATTGGAATTCTGGTAAGTGCCCAAGAGGTTTGTCAGAACGATGAAAATAGCGGAAGCAAAAAAAGGAGATTTAAAATGAGCGTTATTTCAATGAAACAGTTACTTGAAGCAGGTGTACATTTCGGACATCAGACAAGAAGATGGAACCCTAAAATGGCACCATACATCTACACAGAGCGTAATGGTATCCATATCATCGACTTACAGAAATCTGTAGGAATGGTTGACGATGCTTACAACGCAGTAAAAGATTGTGTAGCACAGGGTGGAAAGATTCTGTTCGTAGGAACAAAGAAACAGGCTCAGGATTCTATTCAGGCTGAAGCAGAACGTTGCGGAATGTTCTACGTAAACCAGAGATGGTTAGGTGGAATGATGACTAACTTCAAGACAATCGAATCTAGAATCGCTAGACTGAAAAAGATCAAAGAGATGGAAGAAGACGGAACATTTGATGTACTTCCAAAGAGAGAAGTTTTAGAACTTAACAAAGAAAAAGACAAATTACAGAAGAACTTAGGTGGAATCGAAGAAATGGGTGGACTTCCAGACATGATCTTCGTTGTAGACCCTAAGAAAGAAAGCATCTGTGTACAGGAAGCACATACTTTAGGAATTCCTCTTGTTGGAATCGCAGATACAAACAGCGATCCTGAAGAATTAGATTATATCATCCCAGAAACGATGATGCGATCCGTGCAGTAAAACTGATCACATCTGCTATGGCTGATGCAGTTATCGAAGCAAACCAGGAATCGATGCAGACTCTGAAGAAGTTGCAGAAGACGCTGAATAATTTATTCACATTTTCATTTTAGGAGGAAAAGAATCATGGCTATCACAGCAGCAATGGTAAAAGAATTAAGAGAAATGACTGGTGCCGGAATGATGGATTGTAAGAAAGCTCTTACAAAGACAGAAGGAGACATGGACGCAGCAGTTGAATTTTTAAGAGAAAACGGTCTTGCAAAAGCAGCAAAGAAAGCTGGACGTATCGCAGCTGAAGGACTTGTTGCAGTAGCATTATCTGATGATGCAAAAGAAGCAGCTATCGTTGAAGTTAACTCTGAAACAGACTTCGTAGCTAAGAATGATACATTCAAAGCATACGTAGCAGAAGTAGCTGATCAGGCTCTTACAACAGCAGCAACAGACATCGAAGGATTCTTAGCAGAAGATTCTAAAGCAGAAGCTGGAAAAACTGTTAAAGAAGCATTAGATGGTAAGATCGCTGTTATCGGAGAGAACTTAAACATCCGTAGATTCGCTAAAGTATCTGCAGCAGACGGATTTGTTGCATCTTACATCCACGCTGGTGGTAAGATCGGTGTATTAGTAGAAGTTGCTACAGACGTAGTTAACGACGAGATCAAAGAGATGGCTAAAAACGTAGCAATGCAGGTTGCAGCTATTTCTCCAAAATACACAAGCAGAGATGAAGTTTCTAAAGATTACATCGAACATGAAACAGAAATCTTAAAAGTTCAGGCTATGAACGAAAACCCAGACAAACCAGAAAACATCATCGAAAAGATGATCGTTGGACGTCTGAACAAAGAATTAAAAGAAGTATGTCTGTTAGATCAGGCTTATGTTAAAGCTGAAGACGGAAAACAGGCAGTTGGAAAATACGTAGAACAGGTTGCTAAAGCAAACGGAGCTAATGTTACAATCAAAGGATTCGTTCGTTTTGAAACTGGTGAAGGTATTGAAAAGAAAGAAGAAGACTTTGCGGCTGAGGTTGCTGCTCAGTTGAAATAATTGATTGATTCTTTGTTAGAGTTAATTTGATATTTTTTAGTGAGATTTGAAGGGCATATATCCTTGTATTTTAGGGTGTATGTCCTTTTCAATATTTAAAATAAATAGTTAAAAGAACACTTGTTCTTTGAATCGTTTATGATATAGTTTAATTATTCAAAAGGAATTAAACTTTTGAATAATAGGTGCACCAAGCAATAGTGATTAACATTTTCTAAGTTTTCGATTTTGATAATTTACAAATCTAAGTTGATTCTTTTAATCTAAATTATTAGATTTCTAGAAATTTAAATAATTTCATTATTTTCATTTTATATAGTTGATATAAGATGATTAAAATCCATTAAATATAATAGTTATAATTTTACTTTATTCTAGTGAAACTAAAGATTTTTCTTGTATAATCAAAGGTTATATGGTATTATAGCACGTATGTCATCTAATTAATAAAACAATATAAAGGAATTTATTTTATGAAAACTATTTGCTATAAGAAATTATGGAAACTACTAATTGATAAAGATATGAAAAAAGGATCTTCAAAAGGCTGCTAAAATTAGTTCTGCATCAATTACTAAATTAGGGAAAAACGAAAATGTTAGTACAGAAACACTAATTAAAATATGTAATGCTCTCGATTGTGATATATGTGATATAGTTGAAAGTCGAGATAGCAGTATGGAATTAAGATAAACTACTAATTTGTATTTAAAGGAGAAAATTTATAATATGATAACTTTTATTGATCTATTTGCAGGTGCGGGTGGATTTTCAGAAGGTTTTTACAAGCTGAAGTGGGAGATAAATATTTTGATTTTTACTTGCTAATGATATCAATCCTACTTGTGAAGTTACGCATCGTATGCGCTATAATTATCAACTAGGACTTGCAACTGAATTTTTAACTAAAGATATTACGGATTCTGATTTTTAGAAACATTAAAAGAACAGATAGGAACTCAGGATGTCGATGTTATAGTTGGAGGACCACCATGTCAATCTTTTAGTCTTGCAGGAGTTAGAAAAACTAACGATAAAAAGGATGATTTATTTTCTTATTATTTACAAGTAATAAAATGCTCCGTCCAAAATATTTTGTAATGGAAAATGTATATGGTATCATAACAAAATATAATGGAAAAATTAAAGAACGTATTCTTCAGGAGATAAATGGTATTATAGATGTAAAAGAATTAGAAAAATATATTGCATTTACTAAAAATCTAATTCAACATTATGTTTTTGAGGATGAGCAAAAACAGCAAATTATTGTATAAAAAGTTAGAAATTATTTTAGAAAAGAGAATCAAAAATCTTATGTGAGTGATAAATATATGTCATGTATAAAAACTTCAAAACAATGAATTAACTTCAGAAGAATATGAATTTATTAAAACAGCACTTTTGAAAGAGAAAAAAATACTTCTCATAATCTTTTAGATAATTATTTGGATAAGTTAATTGATATTTGGGTTGATGCCTTTCGAAATAATAAAGTGATTTCAGAAAAGATAGGAATATTGTTCGTGAATCGCTTGCATTAATGAAGCAAAGTGAAAATCTATATAATCAAAAATGGAGTTAAAAAATCTATAAATGATGCACATTTAACAAACTCACCGTCAAAATGTCAATTTGATGCGGCTGTAGAAGCTTTGGAAAATGATACAATTATACAAATTTTTAATGATGGATGTAAAACTGTATATGAAAAATAGAAGACCAAAAGATAAGGAAGGTGATTTTGGAAGTAAAGTTAGCTATCAATATATTATATGAATTAACTATTGATACAATAGAACGTTTAAATAGTATTTTATATAAGCATTTATCCATCAAAAATTCTAGTAAATTAGAAAAATTTCAAACAAGATTCGTTTATATAATATTAAATCGGAGCAAATTTTACTTGCATCTGATTATGGAGTACCTCAAGATAGACGTAGAGTAATTTTATAGGATGTCGAAATGATCAGCCTTTAATTACTAATATACCAGCAACCGTTGATCCAGACGAAAGGGTTACAGTAGAAGAAGCTATTGATGACTTAAGAGGTATAAAAATGGATCTATGCAAACAGAATATAATTCAGAGGTTTATACTAAGGCAATTCTAGGAAAACCATTTCGTACAGTTGATGGTAAAATCACAGATATAAATCATGGAAAAAGTTATATGGATTGGTCTCGAACAGGGCGTTTAAATACAAATCGTTTTCCAAATAAGAAATGTCCAACATATACCAATATTAATTTTTGGGCAGATGCTAATGAAAAAGATTATAAAGAATATAAATTAGCGAATCATCAAATGTCAAATCAAAGTGAAATAGTTAGACAAAGATATAAATTAATGAGAGAATGTGGTGATTTTGACATTGCAAAGGAGAAATATGCAAATGAACCTTCGATGAAAACAGATAAAAGGGATTATCATTGTCTTCATGCCGATGAACAAAGTCCAACTATAATGACTTTAGGTGATGATTTTTGTCATTATGCAGAAAACAGATCGCTTACAGTTCGAGAAATGGCTCGCTTACAATCATTTGATGATGATTTTGTTTTTCAAGGAAAACGTACCACAGGTGGTGGTCGTCGAAAATTTGAGACTCCACAGTATACACAAGTTGGAAATGCTGTTCCACCTTTGATGGCACGAGCTATTGCAGAAGAAATATTAAAAATATAAAATGAGATGTTGAATGAGGGCAGAAAATATAGTTGATTTGTTTATACGATAAAAATTATGAATAAGAGATAAATAGCGGATGAAGAAGATATTATCATCCGCTATTTGTTAGAAAAGATATTTTCGAAAATATTATAATTCAATTTTTCTATTTCACCAAATAATTTTGATTTTGCAGCAGGTTTGATTCTCCAAGCATTTCCATGATTTTTTCCTTTATATTTTCCTTCTTTCGAAGTGTAACCACGCCAGTCATAAGTTATGATGCCTGATTTAATGAGAGATAAAAATGTCATAAATTGAGGAGCTTTTGAAAATTTGATATCAGTATATTTAAATTGAATAACTCCGTTATTTTCACGTGTATTTGCTTTAAGCCAGAGAGTAGCAGGATGTTTAATTGATAATTGTTGTTTTAAGGCATCAAAAGTCCAAAAGCAGTTTCAACAACAGAATTTTTAAAAGGATCTGTCTTCATAAGAGAGACCTTAAGGTTATCTTCATCAACATGTAAAAGAATCCTTGTTTGTTTTGGGGATTATCGATAGAACCTATTGTAATATATAAACTACTACAATTAGGATGTTTGTCGGAATCATAACCATATAGTCTGGTAAATGCTGAAACTCTACTGCGATCATTTGTTTCATATGTTGCAACTTCTGTACCTTCAAAGCAAGGTCGAAGTGTAAACAAAGTGTCAAGAGTTTTGAATATTTAGTTTTAATTCAATAAGACCATCTAAATCTGCACCGGGATTATTATTAGTTGGAACTTTAAGTAAACTCTCTAAAGTATCACCGACGTCTTTTGGGGCAATTTTACCTTTACCCTTTGAATTATTATAAAATCCACCATGAATAATTTCCACGAGATGAGGCTTGATTTCATTAAATTTTTGAGTTATTGGATCAAACCCTATGATTGATTTAAGCATTTCTTCAGAAGGTATGTTATGAGTTAAATTTACAATAAATATTGAAGGAGATTCATATATATCAATAGATAAAGAAATGTAAAGGAGATCTCCTGAATAGAAAATGCCATTCTGATATTTTCGTTTTATTGTTTCAATTGAAAAACGTCTGTCACCACGCGAGTTATTTACCCTATAAAATTTCAATTTTACTTTTTGGTTTCATCTGGTAAAATGAGTGTGCTTGGAAATTCAAGACCGTTGGAACCTCCATTTTCAAGAGTTTCATAATCTACGATATTTGCGTGCAATAGCATTTCTCGTAAATATTGATTTGCATCGATATTATTTTTCTCAATCATGGTGGGGTTAAACGTAATAATACATAATCTGTATTTTGAAATTTTTGTATTTTGTTAATAACGCGTAATTCATCTTCATATGGTGTAAAAATCATAGAAACCTCCTTTTACTAATTATTAGTTCTTAGTAGCTGTTGTGTGTGTTTATCAGTTTCAGTTTTAGTAATTCAGAGAGTGGGATTTCTGAATCTTGAGAAAAACGATGCAGAGTATTAATTGTAATGTCATTGCGATGACCAGAAATAATATGCGAAACGATAGCTGAATCCAGAGAGTGAATACTTGCTTGTTTAAACTGTGTATTTTGAAATTCTTTCTAAAAACGAACATATAGTCAGATTCTATGAAGGGAAAATGATCACGGTATTGACTATTTTCAAAAACTCGATCGAATAATAAGAATACAGATACGTTGAAAAACGAGCAAATTTGATTGCAGTTGTAAGTTTAAAATTTTGTTGACCAATAAGGATTTTTGACAGTTTATTTCTATCGTACTTAATTTCTTTTGCTGCGTGTTGAATAGACCAATTACGCTGGTTGATTAAGATTTGAATATTATGGCCAAAGATTTCTTTTTCGTTTATCAAATTCATTTGTTTTCACCTCCTTGTATTTCATTATAATATTTTATGGAATATAAGCATTGATATATAGGCAGCATAATGAGTGGTAAATTGATATATAGGCAGCATTATAAAAGGAACAATACTTATAAATATAGAACAGATAGAGAAATGTATATGAAAATGTATGTTGGGGTAACAGATTACAAATGGTTTGAATTTTTAAAAGGTCAAAAAGCAGAGGAAGTTAATTTTTGGAGACCAGGAAAACAAATTTTTAAAGCGTTGAATGAGAATGAACTTTTCCTTTTTAAGTTGCATTCACCTCAAAATTATATTGTTGGAGGGGGTTTGTTTGTCAAATATTCTTTTTTGCCTACTTATTTAGCATGGAGCGTATTTGGACAAAATAATGGAACAGATTCTCTACAGAAATTAAATGAAATTATTTTAGGATACCGTTTGAAACATCATATGGAAGAAAAAAATTTCCAAATGGGATGTATAATTTTAAGAAATGTTTTTTACTTTGATAAACAAGATTGGATTCCGGTACCAAAAAGTTTTAGTAAAAATATTGTGCAGGGAAAGAGCTATTATACAGAAGAGGAAGAAGGATATAGATTATATCAAATGATAATGGAACGTTTGCGCTCTAAATCATATATTAAAGAATTTGCAGATAAACAAAAGTTCTCAAAATCAATGACTAAACAAAGATTAGGTCAAGGAGCATTTCGCATTTCAGTTATGGATGCTTATAAAAGAAGGTGTGCAATTACAGGGGAGAAAACATTACCAGTATTGGAAGCAGCACATATAAAATCATTTGCAGAAAATGGTCCCAATTATGTTAATAATGGATTATTATTAAGAGCAGATTTTCACAAATTATTTGATAGCGGATATATTACTGTTAATGAAGATTATAGGATTGATGTTAGTAAGAGGCTTCATGAAGATTATGGAAATGGAGAGGATTATTATAAATATCATGGGCAAAAATTGTTTATATTACCTGATAAAATAGTAGAAATGCCATCAAAAAATTTTTTAAGATGGCATAATCAGAATGTGTTTTTACAATAAGTAAAATATTTAGTACAATAGAAAAGTGTAAGAATAATAAAGTAAAATTATTTTAAATATAATGAAGCTTTGATTATAGGGACTTATCATTTATGATTTAAAAGTTCATTAGATATAGGAATGAAATATGAAAATATTAGGAGAAATACATGATAGAGATACCATTTGAAAGATTGGAAGAATCTGATTTAATTGTTGATACGATTTATAAAGGTGGAAATTTGAAAGGAAAAGCATCTGAAGTTCTTTCAAAATTACTTCCGGGTTGCAGCAATTCTTGTGGATTCAGAAAAGTTATGAGAAAAGATAACAGTGGATTACCGGCATATGTTGTATTATATACATCGATGAGTGAGTTAGCATGGCCAGATTATTTAGATGAGGAGACTGGTATATTTAGATATTATGGAGACAATAGAACGCCGGGAAAGTCAATTCTAGATACACCTAGAAAAGGTAATGAATTATTAGAGTTAGTTTTTGAATGTTTAAATAGTAAGGATGGATCAATTCAAAATATGCCCCCATTTTTAATATTCAAAAAAGGTGCTATAGGATGGGATGTACAATTTCTTGGTTTAGCAGCACCTGGAAATCCAAGAATTTCTCCAGATAAAGATCTTGTAGCATTTTGGAGAACTATGAATGGGCAACGATTTCAGAATTATGAGGCATATTTTACTATTTTAAATACAAGTGAAATAGATAAAAAATGGTTGAATATGTTAATTTATGATCATGATAATAGTTTGAAGTATGCCCCAGATGTTTGGAAAAATTTTATAAAAAGAGGGAGAAATGGAATTATTCCATTAATCGCAAAAAAACTTCCTAAAATTCCAGATAAATATGATCAATTACAAAGTAATGAAGATGGTCAAAAATGTCTGACAAAAATTAGAAGTTATTATAAAAATAATCCTTATGGATTTGAAAATTGTGCTAAAGCTATTCTTGAAAAAATGGATGATAAGTTTCAGGATTTTTCTTTAACACGACCATGGAGAGATGGCGGTAGAGATGCATTGGGATATTATGTTATCGGATCAGCTAGTAAGGCAAATTATCCGTTACGTATTGATTGTGCAATGGAAGCAAAATGCTATGCAGAGAATCATGCAGTTGGAGTTAGAGAAATGTCGAGATTAATTTCTAGGATACGATATCGACAATTTGGTGTATTAATAACAACAAGTTATGTTCATAAGCAGGCATATAAGGAAATTATAGAAGATGGACATCCTATATTGGTGATATCAGCGACAGATATTGTAAATATTCTTCGGAGAAATGCCATCTCTTCAGAAAATATTGATGAATGGTTGGTTTCACTAGATAAATTTGATGATAGAGGAGTACAACGTCGAGTGGATACATATTACGAAAAGATAAATTTGCATTAATGGGAAATGGAGAATATTATGCTAAAGATTAATATTCTCCATTTTTAATATATACATAGAATCTAAAAATTTATAAGTATCAAAAAATAAATTGAAAGAAGGAATAAGTGTGAAATTTAAGACTTTACAGATGATAATAGACGGGCATAACTCATTATATGATGATATTAAAAGTATTGTTCAGTATGGATCGAATAAATATTATTATAATAAAGAAGTATATTTAATAAATAAAATTATAATAAATGATCGCTATTTATGGATGTATTGTCAGTATGATAATTCGAAATTATATGGTGATGTTGTCTTTGATACTGAAAACGAAAAACAATTAAAAAATAAAAGAAGAAAGAATGAAATTGAGTTAAGAAAGCAATTGTTTTGTGCATTTGATATTGATAGTCAAATATTATACATAAATGATTATACAAAAAAAGGTATTATAAAGTCTTATGTATCTGATACATTACAAAAAGAAGCTATAATAAAAAATATATATTCTTCATTGGAGGAATTTCAAGAAGGAGTGAAATTCCTAAAAAAAGTAAAATTTACACAATATCGAAATGTAGTAAATACGTTAGATAAAAAGTCTATTTTTATGCAGCAGACAAACATACTGGGTTTAGATTTGCCAGATAAAATAACTATGCAAGTAGAATATACAGATACTTTAATAGGTAAAGTAAAGAATGGAATGCAAGAGTTAAAACAAAAAAGGGATCAAGGACTTTTTACTGATATTATAGTAATAGGAGAAGATGATTTTGGTATAGAACAAAGCTTTGATTTTAGATCTGTAATAAAAAATATTGAAATAAATGTTAATAAAAATGAAGATGACAGGTATAATGATAAAGAAGTAGAGGATAGATTTTTTGAAAAGATAGGGTGAGTTTTATATGTATGGACTTGATAAAACTATATTGGTATTAGTTACACTTTTGTGTTGGGGAATATCATTTATATTTAAAGTAGATTATTCTATTATTGCATCGGAGGGGATAACAATAATTTCAATTATCTTAGCAATATATATGACTTCTTTCTCAAGTCTTGTATCATCAAAATTAGCCGATAAAATGAGTAAAACACAGGATAAACAATTACGTGGAAAATCAGAATTAGGAGTTTTAAAAGGTTATTTGAATGTTGCGGTAAAGTTTGGAATTGTTAATATTGTTATTGGGTGTATATTATTGTTAATGAAAAATAAATTAAAGGCTAATATAAATAGAAATATAGTATATAATATTTTGTCTGCTACTGGTATAAGTAGTTTAGCAGATAATATTTTTTTGATGTATGTATTGTTTATATTTATGATAAATAGGCAATTATGGAATAAATAAGCTGTGAGAATAAAAAATATGAATTTACTTGATATTCAAGGGGATAGATGTTATAGAAGTTAGAAAAAGTTAATAGCATACTTTTTGAATCAAGAAAAAATGCTAAATTCTAGAAATGTATATTATGAGCAAGAAAGCAAAGTAGTTTTTGCAATTCGCATTTCTGTTCCACTGGTGATTTTGCACTCGATAATCGGGGAAGGAAAAGTTTTATATGCAACAATGTGAACTTAAGGCCTTGCAAAACCTAAGAAATCAGTTGTCGTAATAATTAGAAGATGATAAAATATAAATGTATAAAAGTAATAGAAGCTGATTATTTAATAGAAAGAGTAAGAAACTAATTTTGTGTATATTATAAATAGAAAGGTTAAGTTAATGGAAGATTTGATATGCAATGAATGTGGATATAAATGGTCAATGGAGTTGGATAAAGATGGACTTTTTAATGGGTATGGTTGTCCACCATGTCCAAATTGTGGTTCGGGGAGAGGCGTTTCGTCAAATGATTATGGAGATTTTAGATGTAATATTTGCGGAAATAGATTTCGCAGATATGGAAATGGTGGTCTTCGCTTAGGAATGATTCCGAGTTGTCCAAAATGCGGAGGAAATGCTAGTGAAATCTAGTACTATAAAGGACTAAAGATACCAGAGACATCAAAGTAAGACTTAGATCCTGTAAATATTAAGAAATCAATAATTAGTATAAAGAAGATTAAACTTTTGAAAAACATACAAAATAGATAAGTCGGGTTCTTCAGACGGAGCAAATAAGTTTGAAAATAGGATGTTATATTAAAAAATAATAAAGGAGTTTTGAATGTCAATAGAAAATTTAATAGAAAATGTAGATAGTCAAATTATTAAAATTAGAACTAAAAGTTTAGATGTATCATTTAATGAATTATATGATATGTACCAAAATCAGGAATTAACTATTTCACCAGATTATCAGAGATTATTTAGATGGGAAGAAGAAAAGCAATCTAGATTTATAGAATCACTTATATTAGAAATGCCAGTACCTCCTATTTTTGTTATAGAAACTGAAGAAGGAGTATATGAATTGATTGATGGTCTTCAAAGAATTTCTAGTTATTTGCATTTTAGAGGAGAACATTTAGGGAAAACTGCAGATGATTTCTTGGTTTTGCAAGGATGTGATATAGTAGAGGATTTAAATGGAATTACATTTGATAAATTACCCAAAGCGTTGCAAATAAAAATAAAACGAAGTTTTGTTAGGATGGAGGTTATAAAAAAAGAAAGTGAATCTTCATTAAAATATCATATGTTTAAACGATTAAATACGGGAGGAGAACTTTTATCAGCACAAGAAATTAGAAATTGTACGATAAGATTATTAGGTTCTGATGGTATAGAGTTTCTTGAAGAATGTAGTCAAAATTCTGATTTTAAATATGTTATTGATAGATTAATTGAAGAAAAGAAAAAATTAAGATATGATCAGGAACTTATTTTGCGATTCTTTGCAATGAAAAATGATCTGGATAATTATAAATATCCAGTAACAGAATATTTAACGAGATATTTAGAAAAAATTACTTTAAATAGAGATAACAGTTTTGATTACGAAAAAGAAAGGGAGATTTTTGAACAAACTTTTAAATTTATAAAAGATAACTGGGAGAAAGATGCATTTTCAGGAAAAACAAGAAGCGGAAATATAAAAAATGAATTTGTGCTTTATTATTTTGATGGAATTACAGTATCTATTGCTTCTTTAATAGAAGAAATTTTAAAAAATAAAGATAAAACAAAAGAAATTGTAGAATGTATAAATAATATTAAAGAAGGAAATGAACTTAAATCATATAAAACAGGAAGTGTCAGTGGAGTAAAGGCAAGAATAAAATTATTTATGGAAGGGGTAAACAGTATTATTGACGACAGATGAATTTAGAGCTGAGATGGAAATAGAATTAGCATGGAGACAAGAAGAAATTGCTTTTTTTAAGAATCAGCTAAATTATGTAACGGAAGATAAAAAAGGCAAATATAGAAAGAGTTTAGTTCTAATATTATATTCACATTTTGAAGGATATACAAAAATATGTTTACAGACATATATACAGTATATTAATTCTCAAAATTTAGATCGTAGAGATGTAAATTTTGGTTTGATGGTTGCAGGAATGAATAAAGAATTTTTAGCGTATGAAAATTTGGATCGAAAATGTGATATTTTTCGTAAAGAATTACCAGAAGATGCCAAATTACATAGATTATTTCGTAGAGTGGATTTTATGGAAGAACTCGATAATTTTATGAATCAAAAACTACATATCCAAGACAGTTTAATAGATACAGAATCAAATTTATGGTATATTGTATTGCAAAAAAATTTGTATAAAATAGGACTGCCAGTTGATATATTTAATGATGTAAAAAATGATATCAATGGCTTAGTTAATAGAAGAAATTCAATAGCACATGGAAATTTTAAATCTGGAATAGAGGAACAAGAGTTTGACAGATGGGAACAAAAAGTTTTAGAAATTATGGGAGAGTTAATGAGAGTTCTTTATGATTATGCTCATAATCATAGGTATTTAAGAAATTCTGAATATGAAGATGATTGACAATATACTGGAATTAAATGGCCTGTCAGTTGAAATACTGAAAGAACTTTTTTATCAATCTAAGTTAGGAATGTCAATAAAGAAAAATCTGCATTATTTTGCTAGAGATATTTTGTTAAAAGAATTATTTGACATGGCAGAATGGTACGATGAACAGATACTATTAGAATTAGAAGAGGTAGCATTGGATTATCGGATAAAAAGTATGGAATCAATAACGAGCAAATATGATCGTTATTATCTGGAAACGCAGGTAAGAAAAGTTTTTAATGATATTTTAGGCTTTCGAGCATTTTGCGATTCATATAGTTCTGTTTTAAACTTAAATAAAGATAATTTTAGAATAGCAGATATGTCAAATGGAAAGTCTCATGATGATGGATATAGGGGTGTGCATGTTTATTTTCAGAAAAATAGTAAACGTTGTCCGATGGAAATTCAATTTAATACATTATATGATAGACAGCTTAATAATTGGCATGGATGTTATGCATTAAAAACTCAACATGGAAGTCATTTAGTGGAAATGAAAAGAAGGATGAATCAGCAAGTGGCATCAAAAGGAATACAATTAGTAGACCTACAGCATATGGAGAATATGCACCTTATACATTTATTGAGAATGAAGAAGAATTTGAGAAATTAGTTGAAAAAATGAAATAACAAAAAGTTACCGCGGCAATTAAGGTTCAATAGACAATAAGAAATGAATTTACAAGGAGAAAAATGGAACTTTCAGAGAATGCGGAGAAATGTCATCTTTTCAGAAAATATTGATGAATGGGTTAGTTTCAATAGATGAATTTGATGATGGAGGAGTGCAGCGTCGAGTAGATACGTATTATGATAAAATGAATTTACGTTAGCTAAATAATAGGTTTCTTTTTTTATTTAAAGTCCTTTATTATCAAAAAATGAGAATAATTTATATTATAGTAAGTATAAAAATTAATGTATTGCAGACATTAAGAACAAATTTAAATGAGAGCGTGGACAAAACTAGCGGCTTATGATAAGATGAAAGATTATTGAGTGTTTAGGAATGTAAACTAAAATTGTTTTGGAATATCAATGGACTAAGAGGATTATGAATATTTGTAAACGGTAACGTAGACTTACCGTTTACTTAAAATGAGCACATTAGGTTTTGAAATATTATGAAATCAGACAATAAGAAATTTTACAGAGGATAGCAATGGTTTTAATATATTTTTATGATATAATTCCAATTTTAATAGCGTGCATAGCATTTTCATTATTGGCTATGGCACATAAAGTGTTTGTTCCATCTAAATATAGTTCGTTTTTACAATTTAAAGAGGATGAAGATGTTAATAAAACAATTAAAAGTACAGTCATTAGAATAATATATTTAATTATTGGAACATACATTCTTAATAAAAAAATGGGCTTGTCTGGGAAACAAATAGGGATAGGAATATTTATTGCATGTTTTTTGAATGTTTGGCCAGCAATCATACAAAATCAATTATTAAAAGTAAGAAAAAATAAAACAGAATGGTTGATATTAATGGGATATATAGCCTTTATAATAATTTCTATATTAGTAGAGATTATGACAATAAAATTGTTTATACCAATATTAGAAGGAAATAAAACTTTGTATTGGCTTGACAATCAGGCAATAAGTTTAATTGTATCTTTAGGATTAATGGTCGTTCCAGTTTCAATAGAAGCTATAATATCTAAATTTGCAAGAATTGTAATTGTACAGACTATAGATACTTTAAAAGAGGAAATATATATATTAGAACGTCAATTAAATATGGAATGTCAAGTGATAGAAAAAAATAAGTATATAATTGAAAAAGTGGCGAAAGAAAATGATATTAATGTTACCTTGTTGGAAACAATTTTGAGGTTAGAAATTTTTTATAGAGGTAGGGAATATAATAAATTATTGGAGAAATTTATTTGTCAATATTGTAGTTCAGTTGCTATCAAAAAGGATATATCTGTGGGAATAGGACAAATAAAGATTTCAACGGCAGAAAAAGTATTAAGAACAGATGCTGTTAATTTTATCAAACAAATATGTAAAGATGAAATAAATATAGAGATATGTGGAAAATTTTTGAAAGAATTGATTAAACAGTATGGTTATATGTCAGAGCAAAATGAGGATGTTTATGAAAATTATCAAGATATTTATGATTATATTGCATGTGAATATAGAGGTGCATTTGTATGGCAAAAAGATCAAACAACATTGATATATAGTGCTGTTTTAAGAAGTTTTATGAATGAAAAAAATACATATTATACAGGGGGAGAGCAAACTGGAAGATGTTCTGTGTATTTATATAAAAACAATGCAAAAGAAATTCGATATAAGGATTTGCAAGAATTTAAAAAGAAAATTGAAGATAATGTAGTAATAACAAAAGAAGTATTTGTAAAAAATAAAAAGATGATTATAGAATTTATTTGTGATGATGAAGAATACATAGGTTTTGCTAGGAGCTTTTCAGATATATATGACTGTAAAATTTTGATATCTGATGAATAACTGTGACATGTCCATAAGCTTCCTAGGACATTAAGAAATCAGTTTACAAAGTAAAATAATAAATTAATTAGAATAAACCGAAAAATTCTAAACAAAATATTCATTTAATTTATAATAGGTGTTAATTTGTCATACAGATATATTCCCCAAAATGTAAATGGCAATATAGAATAAGTTCAAGGAATGGTGATATAAAAGCTATTGGAAAACGGAAAGGTAAAATTAGTATTGCTATTGTGCGGACATTTGCATATAAAATAGATAGAAAAACTACTCACGAAAGGAGATGTTTTATATGGCTACAAAATCAGCAAATTTATATGCAAGGATTGAACCAGAAGTCAAAGAAAAAGCAGAAAGTATTTTGTCTGCACTTGGTATTCCTGCTTCTAGTGCTATCAATATGTTTTATAAACAGATTATCTTACAGAGAGGACTTCCATTTGAAGTAAAAATACCATCCGCTAGACCTGTTGATATCAGCACATTATCAGAAGTAGAATTCAATGAAGAATTGGAAAAAGGATATGCAGATATGCATGATAGACGGACAAAAAATGCGAAGAAAGCTTTTGCTGATATTCGCAAGGATTATGGCTTATGATATATGAAGTAGAAGTATCTGAACAGGCAGACCGTGATTTGAGAGAAATTTTTGAATATATTGCTTTTGAATTACAATCACCAGAAAATGCAATCGGACAACTTGATCGTCTAGAAGAACAGATATTAAGTCTTGATGCGATGCCGAAGCGTTATCGAAAATATGAAAAAGAACCATGGAAAAGTCGTGAACTTCATATATTACCAGTAGATAATTATGTAATACTATATATTCCAAATAGTGATAAAAAAGTTGTAACAATACTTAGAGTAATGTATGCTGGACGGGACATAGACAATCAGTTGAATTTCCATACAAAGCAATAAAGTATAAAGAATACAATTTAAAGCAGGGGAGTTACGGATAAGTGATAAGTCTTGCGAGATATTTGGAAGTTGATCATTTTGCAGAAGGGGAAAGCCCGGATCCGCCGTTTATCTGTTATCTGCTTCCCGGCAGTGATAATTTTTCGGCAGACGGGCGGGTATACTTCCGGATCAGTGAAGTAAGGATAGAGCTTTACACGGACCGGAAGGATCCAGGGGCAGAAGCTCTGGTGGAAACAGTTCTGGATGATGCCGGGATTTTTTATAATAAGTCGGAGGTCTGGAACTTGCACTGATTCCGGAGAGTTTCCGGACGGATGTGCTGAGAGAGAAGCTGGATGCCAAGGGTGTTCTGATTGAAAACTCTGATGCAGAACTGGCACTGTTTGCCCTGTTTTTTGAGTTTGACGGGGATGTGCGTCATATCCGCCACACAGGAGGATTTTGACAGGTTCTAATCTGATGAAATGTGATGACAGGATAAGCGAAAAAAGGTATAATGATTTCATGAAATCAGAAGCTGGAGGAAACATACATGAAAATTGTGATTATTAACGGAAGTGCCAGAAGGGGAAACACGCTGACGGCGATTGACGCATTTGTAAAAGGGGCATCAGAAAAGAATGAGATTGAAATCATCCAACCAGACAGACTTCATATAGCACCTTGTAAGGGATGTGGGGCCTGTCAATGTTATAAAGGATGTATTGATCAGGATGATACAAATCCCACGATTGATAAAATTACTGCTGCAGATGTGATTCTTTTTGCTACTCCGGTATATTGGTGGGGAATGTCTGCGCAGTTGAAACTTATCATTGATAAGTGCTACTGCCGCGGTTTGCAGCTGAAAAATAAAAAAGTTGGAACAATCGTTGTGGGAGGATCTCCGGTGGATAGTATCCAGTATGAGTTAATTGACAAACAGTTCGACTGCATGGCGAAATATCTTTCATGGGATATGATTTTCCAAAAATCATATTATGCAACAGCCAGTGATGAACTTGCAAAAAACAAGGATTCTATAAAAGAACTTGAAAATATTGGAAAAAACTTATAATAAATATTAAGTCCCAGGGACGTTAAGAAATCAGTTTATAAAATAAATTGTACAAATAAGAACAAATTGTTCCAAAAATTCTAAACAAAATAATCATTTAATGTAAAGAAGAAGGTCATTGTAAATCATCATCCAATTAATAGAGTAGATGGTGTGCAATGGCTTTTTCGTTGTTATAGTGATCGAGATATGATAAAATATCAATGTATAAAAAATAAATATAGAATACACAATATAATTTATCAATTTTCTCAGCAACTAAAAGACATAATGGGATCAAAATTAACAAAAGTTATTGTTTATGGCTCTTATGCCAGAGGTGATTATAATTCAAGTTCAGATGTTTATGTTATGATTCTGGTAAAAATGTCAGATAATGAGATTAAAAAAATAGAAAATCAGGTATATGATTTAGCATTTGATATAGAAATGGATACATTAGATACGGCAAAAATATGCATGGATGTTATGCATTAAAAACTCAACATGGAAGTCATTTAGTGGAAATGAAAAGAAGGATGAATCAGCAAGTGGCATCAAAAGGAATACAATTAGTAGACCTACAGCATATGGAGAATATGCACCTTATACATTTATTGAGAATGAAGAAGAATTTGAGAAATTAGTTGAAAAAATGAAATAACAAAAAGCTACCGCGGCAATTAAGGTTTCCGCAGATATTAAGAAATCACGACACTGGGAATAATTAAGATTCTGTAGACATTAATTAATCAGAATAAACCGAAAAATTCTAAACAAAATACCCATTAATTAATAAATTTATTAAAGCTGTTGTTACTTAATATCTCCTTGGGAGTATTAATAGCAATGGCTTTTTATTGTAAAAATAGGTTGTATTTATCCTAGTTTATACATATAACAAAGAAAAAGAGAGAAATTAGATTATGGGAAAACAAGAAAATATAAAAATATTTGAAGATACAGAAACATTATGTAAAACAAATTCAAGCTTAAAACAATCGATCAAAAATTCAATATGTAACCAAAAACTAATCCTCCAAAATCAAAGAATAAATAGCAATAACCAGAAACGATATGAAAAACCTGCAAATATTATTGTATCAAAAAAGAGAACATTACAAGCAGCATCGGCATATAAAAATACTAAGACAGCGGTACATAATTTTGCTTCCGCAACTAATCCAGGTGGTGGAGTAAAAAGAGGATCTAATGCACAAGAAGAATGTCTGTGCAGATGTTCAGGACTATATGTTTGTCTAAGTACACAAACAATGTGGGATGGATTCTATTCTCCACACAGACAAGCACATAATCCAATTTATAATGATGATATCATTTATACACCTGCAGTCACAGTATTTAAAACAGATACTGAACAACCAGAGATCATGGATGCATCTGATTGGTATAATGTAGATGTAATTACATGTGCAGCTCCGAATCTAAGAGTCAAAAATAATTATAATGGCAAGTCATCATATAATAATGCGAAAAAGATGACAAATGACGAATTATTAAAATTACATGAAAAGCGATTAAAAAGAATTTTGGATACAGCACTTTCAGAAGATGATGAAACGATAATTCTTGGGGCATTTGGATGTGGTGCATTTATGAATGATCCTCAGATTGTTGCTCAGGCAGCAAAAAATGTAATTCGAGAATACTTATATAGTTTCAAAAATATTGAATTTGCGGTGTATTGTTCTCCAAGAGATGATCGAAATTATAGAATTTTTGATAGAGTTTTGAAGAAATAGTGGGCATAGGACATTGATCACTGGGACATTAAGAAATCCAAACCAAACGATAGTTTGAAAATATTAAAATTTCCAGAAATGTCAGATGAGTGGTTAGACTTTATTGCACAATGTAGAAACGGAAAAACACATAATTATGATATTGTAGAAGGACCTATGGCAGATGATACAGTATGGAATTATGTAAATGATTTTCTTACAGGACGAATTAGTAGGAAACAATTTTGAATATTAGCAGAATTTAAACATCCAACACATTAGATCAGTTTTCATACCTTGTCAGCACTTGATTGTTTGACATATAAAAAGAGTGAGGTAGTTTATGACAGAAAAAGAAAGAAATGATTATTTTTATGTTTGCTCATTGATAGAATATATAGCACGGGAAACCAAGAATCATAGAGGATATATTGTCAAATGTATTGGACAGGAAGGAATTGAGAATTTATTATATGATGCAGAAGTCAATCATTGCTTAAGTTTTGAACAGGTATGTGATGAAGTTGTAGAAGTATATAAGATAAAAGAAGGCAAATTTGACACGATTTCAGAATGTCAATATGATGTACCAAGTTTCTTAGATATTGGAAAATTATATAGTATTATGATAGAAGATTGTGCGAAAGAAGGAAAAGAGGCAGAGGAACTTATAAAGATATTTACTTCATTTATCAGTGATGAAATATCTGATTTTAATACCGATTTATATTATCAGAATCCAGATTATATCGAGTGTTCATATAAAGAAGGAAAGCTATTGGCTTAGAAAGAACAACTTTTATCAATTTTGGATAAATCTTTTTCATTCATCGGACATCCAAAGGTGGTTACGTGGCTTGAAATATAAATCGCTTACCAATTATAGAGGAATAAAAAGAGGGTAAAAGAACCAAAGAGTGGAAATCCTTAGGCATTAAAAAATCAAAGCATCGAAAGGTAAATTACGTGAAACGTGGATACAGAAATTTTGTAAAAATATACCGAAAGAAATTAGAGAATGTGTTCAAAATTGGATTAAAATATACAGTAGGGACTGTTTGTTATATCATTATAGATCGGGAACGGATCCGTGCTGAGGACAGCGGTGATCTTTTTCTATATTTCCAATGAGGGCGTGAACCTGTTGGAGAATGCAGGGCATCTGGGGCTGCCGATTCCGCAGAAGATGAAGGATGTGCTGGAACAGCTGCATGACAGAGGGGAAGGGAGAGAATAGCACTATAAATGATGAATGAGCTTCATATGAAAAAAATGTTAGGTTTTTAGGATTCATCGATTTAGATTTTTTATGAAGTAAAATATGTGTAGATTTTTTAAAAAATTATTGACGTGCGGAAAACCGTGTGGTATGGTCTTTTGAAGAAAGAGATTATTTTAAAGGCAAACCTGTTGAAAGGCAGGGGCGCAAAGCCAGAAGGGACTAAAGTCAGAAAGCTTGACCATGTCAGCCGGTTGCCACTGTTTCCATATCATCATAATATATGGAAAAGATGTTTGAACAGAAGAGATTCTGATACCTTTTATACTATATAGATGTGTGATTTTAAAGAATATAGTAGGGACACTGGCAGATTTTGGCAAGTGTCCTTTTTGTATGCAAAAATGGGTAACAAAACTAGCAGGGACAGGTTTTCTGTATACAGATAAAAGCAGGATGAAGAAGGCGAAGAGAGGATTTTATAAAATGCAAAATTATGAAGACAAAATATATTCTTTAGGTGAGACTGTAACGGGGCAGACACAGGCCATGTCACAGGCCGTACAGAAAACACTGGAAAATAATGGCGGGGTAGGTATAATGACCGGATATTATGACCAAAATCTGTCTATTTTGTCTGTGAGTAATCTGTTGTTACATAGTACAGGACATACATTCGATACTTTCATGGAACAGACAAAAGGCTCATTGAGAAACTTCTTTTATGACGAGGAAGATATACTGGAGCGAGACCGTTTTTTGCAGCTTCACGGAACAGGGGAAGCACAGATCCTTACAGCAGACGGTACAGTGAATAACGTACGGCTTTGTAAAGAGGATGCGACAGATGAGGCGGGCAGACAGATCTGGGTTATGTCCGTACAGGTCAACTGGGATCATGTAAATTTGGCACTGCTCAATGAGGCTATCTATTCCGGCTTCTGGTATTTTGACTGTGACAAAAACAGTGAGATTGTGAATGCAAACTGGAGTCATGAATTCCGAAAAATGCTCGGCTATCATGATACTCTGGACTTTCCGAATAAACTGGAATCCTGGTCAGATCTTCTGCATCCACAGGATAAAGAAAGAGTAATGATGCAGCTTCAGGCGGCAATTAAGGATAAGACGAACCAGATAAAATACCAGGTAGAGTATCGTATGAGAATGAAGGATAATCAATACCAGTGGTTTCGGGCATCGGCAGAAGTAATACGCCGTCTGGATGGTTCTGCCAGCAGGATTGCCGGGATTTTTATTAACATTGATGCGGAGAAAAAAGAAATCATGCAGGCACAAAAATCTGCTGCTTTCCACCGGGCTTTTACGAAAGCAGATTTGTGCGAGTATTATGTGAATCTGGAAGCGAATACTTTTGATACCTTTAAGGTTGAACCGTCCCTGATGACCGTCTTTGAACAGAGTCATACATGGGATGAACTGATCCGGCATTTTGTGGATTCCTATGTTGTGGAGACAGATAAGAAGGCGGTATCCTCTTTTTACGACCGTGGTTAGATTGCAGAAAGGCTGAAGGGTCTGGAAACCGAATTGGCTTTAGAGTGCCGTATCACTCTGAATGGAGAAGAACGATGGGTCCGCAATGTGGTCATACGTGGCGAAATAGAGGATTCAGAATATGCCATGATCTTTCTGCGTGATATCACAGAGGCAAAGGTAGAGAGCGCACGGCATCTGCAGATGGCAGCGGATAATGCTTCCATGGAGCAGCTGATTCAGAGTATTGTGCGTCTGGTTGACCGCTTTGTTGTCTGTGATCTGGAAAATGACAGATATGAATTCTACAATCTGAATGGACAGATGATATATAAACCTCTGGGATTTTATCATGATTTTCAGATGCAGGTTCTTGAAAAATATAAGACACTGGAACCATTGGAAGCTATAGATATCCTGATAGCCCCGGATAATATTCGGAAAGAAACTGAAAAGTGAAAATGATATTTATAAGTTTGAGTATTGCAGCATGGATGAAAAGACTTATAAAATCGCTTCTTATATTCCTTTGGAATGGAAGAATGGAAAGCTGGAAAAGGTATTGCTGGCATCCATGGATGTGACACAGGAGAAGAAAGCAGAGATTGAATCCCGTCAGGCACTGAAAGAGGCTTATCGGTCTGCAGAAAACGCAAATCGTGCGAAAACAGAATTCCTTTCCAATATGTCCCATGATATCCGGACACCGATGAATGCCATTGTGGGTCTGACGGCAATCGCAGGAGCAAATATTGAGAGCCAGGACAGAGTCATTGAATGTCTCAGCAAGATTACAGAATCAAGCCGTCATCTGCTGGGGCTGATCAATGAAGTATTGGATATGGCACGTATTGAAAGTGGAAAAATGACACTGGCACAGGAAGATTTCAATCTGTCAGATCTGGTAGATAATCTTATTACACTTACGAAACCGGTGCTTGATGAACATAAACATAATTTTGATATACACATCAATCACATTGAACATGAGGATGTCTGTGGTGACAGCCTGAGGATCCAGCAGGTATTTGTGAATCTGATGAGTAATGCGATCAAGTATACACCGGATGGTGGGAATATTATTTTTTCCATAGAGGAAAAGCCAAATGGATTTTCAGAACTTGGATGCTATGAATTTACGATTGAGGATAATGGAATCGGCATGTCACCGGAATTCCAGAAAATCATGTTTGATCCTTTCAGCCGCGCGGATGACCACCGGACAACCAGAGTCCAGGGAACTGGTCTGGGAATGGCAATCAGCAGAAATATTGTGAACCTGATGAATGGTAATATTAAAGTGGACAGCACCTTACATAAGGGAACTAAAATTACAGTAACAATTTATCTGGAGCTTCAGGAAAAAGAAAAAGAACAGGACAGAAATCTGATGAATCTGCCTGTTCTGGTTGTGGATGATGATAGGACATGCTGTGAAAGTACAGTTGCCACATTGAAGGAAATCGGTATTATGGGTGAATGGGTTCTCTCCGGCAGGGAAGCCGTTGAGTGCTGTTATGCACGTCATGAGCTAAAAAATGATTACTTTGCTGTTATTTTAGACTGGAAGATGCCGGATATGGATGGCATAGAAACAGCCAGACAGATCCGGAAGCGGATAGGTAAAGAAATTACCATCATTGTACTGACATCTTATGAATTTAGCGAGATGGAAGAAGAAGCAAAGGCGGCGGGCATAGATGCTTTTATTGCAAAACCGCTGTTCCGTTCCCGGCTGACGGCTACACTGCGGCAGTTTACTTCAGGCAGAAAAGAAAAATACAGCGAGAAATTATCTGGAGAAGTTGTCAGAATCAGATTACACAGGAAAAAGGATTCTGCTGGTTGAGGATAATGAGTTGAACAGAGAAATTGCTGTTGAAATTTTGCAGATGACAGGGGCAGAAGTGGAAACAGCAGAAAATGGAAAAATCGCAGTTGAAAAAGTGGAAGCTTCTCCGAAAGGTTCGTATGATCTTGTTTTTATGGATATCCAAATGCCTGTTATGAATGGTTATGAGGCAACAGCGGCAATCAGAAGTCTTTCGGGTGAAAAGGGAAAACTGCCTATTGTTGCCATGACTGCCAATGCTTTTGCAGAAGATGTACAGCTGGCCAAAAATACAGGCATGAATGGACATATCGCGAAACCGCTGGATATGAATAAGCTGAATGATGTTCTGGAAAACTGGCTGTAATTGATTTCCGAAGCAACCGCAGTCCATGGCAGTTTTGGTTTTTATAACCGTGCTGATCGTTCTGCTTCTTATCCTGACTGTAGTGGTACATATGAGGAACAGTACTATTAAATAAAACCGATGACGAATATCTATATTACATGTTATGTTTTTATACAGGAGATTTTGAAACAGTCGGACGTGCATCAATTAATCCACAAGGATCATTAGGATGGCGTACATCTTTTATCCAATATGGACTTCGAGCAATTTTATTATACCTATATGAAAGTACCAAAATGACAGAAGCTGTATCAGAGATAGCAGGATATTTACGATTAGTTCTTTATACAAAGAAGAATCCTGAGTAGTAAAAATTTACTCAGGATTCTTTTACATAAAACTTAAGCTCTTTTTATTGGAACCCGAAATGAAATGATCCGAGGTGTTTCTATTTGTTCAAATTTGATCATATATGCATTTCGATCAGAAAGGATGGATTTAATCCTACCTTGTCCAAAGACATTATGAATGATCTTATCACCAACCTGAAAAGTTTGTTCAGCGACATAACCATCTAAATAGCGATTACTGTAATGAATGTAATTTTTGGTTTCTGCGATCAGAGTATCTTCTGGCTTTTTAACGTATTCTAAAAATTTTTGATCGATATCTAAAATAAATCTAGATGGGTAACGGGTTGATCCATCAAAATTTTTTCCGTGCGATTCACTTAAAAATAAACTTTTCATGGCACGTGACATTGCAACAAATGCAAGACGACGTTCCTCTTCCATTCCCTCAATTGTAGAGGTTTTCTTGGAAGGAAAAATTCCTTCATTTAATGCACATAGGAATACGTGTGGGAATTCCAATCCTTTTGCAGCATGAACGGTCATCAATTTTACTTTGTCAGAATCATCAGTAACGTCACTATTCGTAAATAGGGCAATATGATCAAGATAATCAGGTAGCAGAGCTTCCTCGCCACAAGATATTTCATAATCATAAACAGCTTGTTTTAATTCAGCCAGATTATCAAGACGTTCCTGATTTCCAGTAGTTCGAAGCATTTCTTCATAACCACTTCGATCCAAAATATCAGATAAAACTTCAGAAATTGTTCGTTGCTCATAAGTCACTGAAAAAGCATCGATCAATGAGATAAAATCTTTTGCATCTGTTCCTTTAAAAATTGGATCTTCCACACATTCTTTTAATGCCTCATAAAAAGAACAGTGATGAGCATTTACATATGCTTGAAGAAATTCCATTCGTTTTTTACCGATATTTCGTTTTGGAACATTCACAATCCTTAAAAAAGAGAGATCATCTTTGTATGTGATCATACGCAGATAAGACAGTGCGTCTTTTACTTCCATTCGCTCAAAAAATTGAATTCCACTATAGATGCTATATGGGATTTTCTTTTTTAACAATGTCTCTTCCAAGGTTCGGGTAACGTAATGAGCACGATAAAGAATCGTGATATCCTTATATGAGATATCTTTTTTATGTAATTTTATGATCTGATCTGCGATCCAATCAGATTCCTCTTCTGAAGTATCTCCGTGATAATAAAGCACTGAATTTTTGCTATGACACATTGGCAGAAGGTCCTTTTTCATACGATTTTTATTCTTATCGATCAGTGAATTGCATACCGATAAGATCTGAGGAGTAGAACGATAATTTTCATTCATCATGATCGTTTTGACATCAGGGAAAGCTTTGTCAAAATTAAGGAGATAGTTGATATCTGCACCGCGCCAGGAATAGATTGTCTGATCTGGGTCTCCTACAATAAAGAGGTTTTTATGATATCCGCATAAGACTTTCATTAATTGATATTGAATCTTATCAATATCCTGGAACTCATCGATCATGATGTATTCCAGACGTTTCTGCCATTTTAAACGGATCTCTTTATTCTTTTCAAAAATATAAAGAGAAAATTTCAAAAGATCGTTGTAATCGAGACCAAAACATTTCTTCTCCTGATATAAATATCCATAAAAAATGATATCATTCACATCGGTAGCCCTCAAATATTTTTGCCGTAATGTATCAAGGGACATTGTGATCAGATCAAGATAATAATTAGGATATCGTTCTAATTTATACATCTCGATCATATCTCTTGCCTTTGAAAATGTCTTATGACGAAGTGTAAGTCCGCGTTCCTCATAAATGATCTTTAACATAGAATCAATATCCTGATTGTCTAAAACAAGAAAATTCTTTGGATATTGTACGGCATGGGAGTCTTCCTGTAGAATGGATACACAAAATCCATGGAAGGTATTAATATAACCAGTATCGTTATCAGCAATGAGATTATGAATCCGATGTCTCATTTCGTTAGCAGCTTTGTTTGTGAAAGTAACACAAAGGATATTGCCTGGCAAAATTCCAATTTCGTTAACCAAAAAGGCAAATCTGTGAGATAACGCTCTGGTTTTTCCAGAACCGGCCCCTGCGATCACTCGGATAAAACCTTCTGTAGATGTAACAGCTTTTAGTTGTGCCTGGTTTAATTGGCATAATAATTGATCCAAAATAAAATTCCTCCCGTATATATGTTCGATTAATCCTATTATAACGAAATGACAGCAGAAAGACAAGGCTCTATCAAACGTCATAATTTGAATAGACGTTTGAAAGAGCTTTTACATAAAAACCTCTTTCTTTCGCAACTGTTTGCATTAAAAAAAGGAATGGTTATGTAAAAAATTGCACTTGCATTAAAGCAGTATTGCAGATAACATAAGGATAGTAATAATACTTGCATTAGAACACGCAGAAATGAAGAAACTGATAATAAAAGCAAAAAGGAGTCTTCTATGGATTATCAATCATACCTATCTCACAATGTAGCTGTCAACCTAAAAAGAATTCGAACTTCCAAGGGCATGAGTCTTGATGTACTATCAGAACAAACAGGTGTTAGTAAAAGTATGTTAGCTCAGATTGAGAAAGGAACAGCAAATCCATCGTTAGGTGTTTTAGGAAAGATCACAAGCGGATTAAGAATCGAATTCCAAGAATTAATTGATGCTCCGCCAATGGAATCTTGCCTTGTAACACCAGATCAGATGACACCAACAAAAGAAATGATCGGTGAATACAAAGTATGGACATGTTTTCCATATGAAGATAATCACCAATTAGAGATTTACCGCATTGATATCGAACCAGGGGGCAAATATATCAGTGGCAGCCATGGAGAGAAGACAAGAGAATATCTTTCAGTTACAGATGGAGAACTTACGATTGAGTGTGGTGAAGATATTCAGAAGATCACAAAAGGGGAAATCTATCGATTTGAAACAGATAAAAAACATAATTATAAAAATGAAACACAACAAAAGACAAGTTTTATCTGTGTGTTTGTAGATTATCGGTAAGTATCATACGGAAGTAGTAAGATGATAAAATGATATGTTCAATATAATGGACAGATGTAATATATAATATTTTACAAAAAAATTAAAAAACAATAAAACACTAAGAAAAAATATACAATATAATAATAAAATATATTATAAAAGATAAAAATAAAGAAATTTCAAAAAATAACAAAGATATATTGACAATTCAATCCTCTAGTGTTATTGTATAGTTGTACAAAATAAAGGATAGAAATTAAGCAAGGGCGCTTACCAACAGGATAAGTTTCCCTTGCTTTTCTTTTTATTATTTAAAGTTTATCAATGAAAAAGATAAACAAAATCTGGCCCAGAGAAGTTAAATAACTAATAACATCATGAGGAGGAAGCAGATATGAGATTAAAAGATACAGGATTAACAAGTCAGGATATTAAAGATAAAGTAAACAAATATATGATCGAGACATACGAACGTTTTGATTTCCTTGCGGAGAGAGCAAAAGATATGTATATGTACGATGAAAATGGTGAGGAATATCTTGATTTTTATGCAGGAATCGCAGTAAATAACGCAGGAAGCTGTAATGAAAAGGTTGTAGCAGCAGTTAAAGATCAGGTTGGCGACATCATGCATACATTCAACTATCCATACACAATTCCTCAGGCACTGCTTGCTGAAAAAGTATGTGAAACAATTGGAATGGATAAGATCTTCTATCAGAACTCTGGTACAGAGGCAAATGAAGCAATGATCAAGATGGCTCGTAAATACGGAATCGAAAAATACGGACCAAACCATTATCATATCGTAACAGCGAAGATGGGATTCCATGGAAGAACATTTGGAGCAATGTCAGCAACAGGTCAGCCGGGAAATGGATGTCAGGTTGGATTCGGACCTATGACTTACGGATTCTCTTATGCACCATATAATAACCTTCAGGCATTTAAAGATGCATGTACAGAAAATACGATCGCGATCATGATCGAGCCAGTACAGGGTGAAGGTGGTGTTCACCCAGCAACACAGGAATTCATGAAAGGATTAAGAGAATTTTGTGATGAAAATGATATGTTACTCTTGATCGATGAAGTTCAGACAGGATGGTGTCGAACAGGTGCAGTGATGTCTTATATGAACTATGGAATCAAACCAGACATCGTATCCATGGCAAAAGGCTTAGGTGGAGGAATGCCGATCGGAGCAATCTGTGCAACAGCAGAAGTTGCTAAAGCATTTACAGCAGGATCTCATGGAACAACATTTGGTGGACATCCAGTCAGCTGTGCAGCAGCATTAGCAGAAGTTAATGAACTGATCGATCGCGACTTGGCTGGAAATGCAAAGAAAGTTGGAGATTATTTCGCTGAGAAATTAAAGGAACTTCCTCATGTAAAAGAAGTCAGACATCAGGGATTATTAACAGGTATCGAATTTGATGACACATTAAACGCAGTTGATATTAAACATGCATGTTTTGATCGAAAACTGTTAGTTACAGCCATCGGAAGCAGTGTGATCCGTACAATCCCACCATTGATCGTAACAGAAGAAGAATGTGATAAAGCATTTGCGATCATGAAGGAGGCTGTAGAATCCTTAGCATAAAATAATATCTTTGAAAAAAGATCAAAATATCAGGGAGGAATGTAAATGAAACATTTTATCATAAATATCGGATGTGAATACGGAAGTGGTGGTCCGGACATTGGAAAGATGGTTGCCGAATCACTTGGAATTCCATTTTACGACAGAGATTTAGTAGATCAGGTCGTAGAGAAACTTGGAGTTGACAGGGATCTGGTAGAAAAAGCCGATTCCGGAGAAGAAAATGTCAAATATGAATTTGACACAACCTTTGGACCAAGATATGCGAATCTTACAAACCGTGTTATTTACACACAGTTTGAGGTTATTCATAAACTGGCGGCAAAATCATCTTGTGTCATTATCGGAAGATGTAGTAACTATATATTAAAAGACAGGGATGACTGCTTAAATATCTTTGTATATGCACCAGAAGAATATAAAGTGAAACATATCATGGAACAAAAAGGTGTATCACAAAAAGAGGCACAAAAACTTGTAAAATATAATGATGGGATGTTGAAGTCAAGATATGAATATATGACAAGCTCTGATATGAGAGATTGTCGTACCAGACATATGATGATCGATTCTAGTATTCTTGGACTTGAAAAAACAGCAAAATATATCATGCAGTTAATTGACCTGCGATTTGAAAACTAAAATAAAATACATTTACATTCTAACAAAGGCGTTAAGAGATAAGGATCTTTTAGCGCCTTTTTTCTTTCGAAACTTTAAACAGAATGTGAAGCAAGAAAGGAATGATATATAATGGAAAAGAAAAAATCAGAATTTGACAAAGTATTTAGTGCATGGGACATTCTTGTCATTGCATTTGGCGCTATGATCGGTTGGGGATGGGTTGTTTCAACCGGAGACTGGATCGGTCGAGGTGGAGTTTTAGGAGCTGTCATCGGTTTTGCGATCGGTGGTATCATGGTATTCTTTGTAGGACTTACTTATGCAGAACTTACTGCAGCAATGCCACAGTGTGGAGGAGAACATGTATTTAGTTACAAGGCAATGGGACCGGTTGGTTCATTTATCTGTACGTGGGCGATCATTTTAGGATATGTTAGTGTTGTATGTTTTGAAGCATGTGCACTTCCTACAATTATCACTTATATTTATCCTGGATTCTTAAAAGGATATCTGTATACTGTTGCAGGATTTGATATTTATGCATCATGGCTTGCAGTTGCGATGATCGTAGCATTCTTTATCACATTTATCAATATCAAAGGTGCGAAGACAGCTGCAACTTTACAGACAGTTTTAACAGTGATTATTGGTGGAGTTGGAATCCTTCTGATCGTAGCATCTGTAGTCAGTGGAGATGCCAGCAATTTAACACCACAATTATTTGCAGGAGATAGTGCGTCAACTACTATGAAAGCGATCATGAGTGTTGCGGTTATGACACCATTCTTCTTTATTGGATTTGATGTTATCCCACAGGCAGCAGAAGAGATCAATGTGCCGCTTAAAAAAATCGGTATGATCATGATCTTATCTATCGTACTAGCAGTTGCATTTTATGCGCTGATCATCTTAGGTGTTGGTTATGTTATGAGTCCATCTGATATTTCATCTTCACAGGCAGGATCAGGACTTGTTACAGCTGATGCAATGGCAAAAGCATTCCACAGCAGTATCATGTCAAAAGTATTGATCGTCGGTGGTATGTGTGGAATCGTTACAAGTTGGAACTCCTTTTTAATTGGTGGTAGCCGTGCAATGTATTCCATGGCTGAATCTTATATGATTCCAAGAACTTTCCGCAAATTACATAAAACACACAAAACACCAGTTAATGCATTATACTTGATCGGTGGATTATCCATATTAGCTCCATTATTTGGACGTAAAATGTTAGTATGGATCGTCGATGCAGGTAACTTTGGATGCTGTCTTGCATACTGTACGGTTTCCTTATCTTTCATCATCTTAAGAAAGAAAGCACCAGAAATGGCACGTCCATACAAAGTAAAACATTATAAGATTGTTGGTGTATTGGCAGTCTTAATGTCAGGATTTATGGTCGCGATGTATATTATCCCAGGATCAGGGTCAAACCTTGTACCACAGGAATGGGCAATGGCTGGTGGATGGGCTGTTCTTGGAATTATCTTCTTCATTGTATGTAAATTAAAATACAAAGAAAAATTTGGATCTCACATCGATGTTGCCGTTGATGAAGAAGAAACAGTGGAAGAAGATCATACTTTCGAAGAAGCACTTGGAGCTGTCAATGCTACCGGAAATGTAGTAGAAGTACAGCCAGCAATTGACTTTAACTACTTCCTTCCAGTCAATATTGCATTTGGAAGCGGTAAAGTCTTAGAAACAGGAGAGCTTACAAAACCATATGGTAAGAAAGCACTGATCGTAACTGGAAGAAGCAGTGCAAAGAAATCCGGTTTATATGATAAAGTAGCAAACAGTCTGTCTAAAGCAGGAATTAACCATGTACTATTTGATAAAGTAGCACAGAATCCATTAACAACAACGGCGATGGAAGGTGCTGATTTTGCTAAGGCAAATGGATGTGATGTCGTTGTAGCAATCGGTGGCGGAAGCATCATGGACTGTGCAAAAGCAATCGCATTCTTAAGTATCAATGACGGAGATATCAACGATTACATTTATAATAGATTACAAAGTGATAAAGCATTACCATTGATTTTAATTCCTACAACATGTGGAGCAGGATCCGAAGGAAATGGATTTGCAGTTCTTACAAATCCGGAAAATGGAGATAAGAAATCCTTACGTTGCAATGCGATCGTTGCAAAAGTATCCATTGTTGATCCAGAATGCATGATGACAATGCCAAAACATGTACTTGCATCTGTCGGATTCGATGCATTATGTCACTGCATGGAAGCATACACGTCAAAGATCGCACAGCCATTTACAGATGCTCTAAGTTTATACGCGATGGAACTGATCGCAGGAAACCTTGTTAAAGTATATAAAGGTGAAGGCGGCAAAGAAGCATGGGAGAAGATCACACTGGCATCAACGATTGGTGGAATGGTCATCAATACAGCAGGTGTCACTCTGGCACATGGAATGGAACATCCAGCCAGCGGACTAAAAGATATCGTCCACGGACAAGGACTTGCAGCATTAACACCAGTAATCGTAGAAGCATCCCATAAAGGAAACCATTTCAAATTTGCTAAGATTGCAAGAATCTTTGGCGGGGTTACCGCAGAAGATCTTTCTGGTAAATTAAGAAGTCTGTTAAAAGATATCGACCTTGCTTGTACACTATCTGACCTTGGATTATCCGAAGAAGATATTCCTTGGATGGCAGAGAACTGTATGAAAGTATCTGCGGCAAGTATTCAGAACAATCCGGTTGTATTTACACAGGAAGAAATTGCTGAGATATACAGGAAAGCAATGTAGGATAGTTTATTATCTATAGGCTATTGAGTATGTAGAAAAATGAAAATATAAGAAATATGAAAGATATGATATGAAAAGACAGTTTCGTGTCATATCTTTTTTTGATAAAATATAAAAGGATTAGGAAGAAGCTTATCATGATAGAAAGGAAAATCCAATGAATGATCAGTTTATACAAGGCGTAATATTTGACTGGAATAAAATAGATGATGACAGTTATCTAAAACAAATAGAAGCATTAAAAAATATTGAAAGGCTAGAATTTAAAAATTCAATCAATTTCTTCGTTGGAGAAAATGGAAGTGGAAAGTCCACCTTATTAGAAGCAATTGCCATAGCTCATGGATTTAATCCAGAAGGTGGAACGAAAAACTATGTATTTTCTACGCATGATACACACTCCGAATTATGCGATGCCATCAGAGTTGTAAAAGGATATCGGAAGGAAAAATGGGGATATTTTCTTAGAGCAGAAAGTTTCTATAATGTTGCAACGAAGGAAGAAGAATATGGTGGAATAGATTCAGCCAGATATCATGAGAGATCACACGGAGAAGGTTTCTTGGCATTAGCACAAAATAATCTACAGCCCAATGGATTGTATCTTTTTGATGAGCCAGAAGCGGCATTATCACCACAAAGACAATTAACATTATTAATGGAGATATATAAATGTGCAAGAAAAGGAGCACAGTTCTTTATTGTTACACATTCACCGATTTTACTAGGAATTCCAGACGCTGACATTTATTGTTTTGATGATGGTAGGATTCATTTATGTGAGTATGAGGAGACGGAAAGTTATCAGATTACGGAGATGTTTATAAATAATCGGGAAGTATTACTGGATAGACTTCTAAAAGAATAGATGTAGAAATTCATAATTCATGCTATACTTAAAAATAACAGATTAAATAAAAGAGGTGAGATAAAATCATGGAAAATGAAACATATATGAAACGATTAAAAGACAGACTGCAAATAGAATTTAAAAAACAGGATCGAAGCGGAGTATACGGTTATACACAGAGGAGTATGGCGTATAATTCCAATCGAATTGAAGGAAGTACCTTAACAGAGAAACAGACAGCAAGTATGTTTGAAACAGGAACTTTATATGTGAATGATCCAGACATGATTTTTCGAACAAAAGATATAGAAGAAATGAATGGTCATTTCAAAATGTTTAATTATGTAATGAAATGTATGGAAAAACCTTTGTCAGAAGATATCATAAAAAATATGCATAAAAATTTAAAGGAAGGTGTTTTTGAAGATCGAGCAAATGGATATGCAATTGGTGGGTGGAAAAAGCGTGCAAACAGAGTCAGTGATATTCAGACAGCATTGCCACAAGAAGTTCCAGAAAAGATTCATCAGTTATTAGAAAAGTATCATAACGCAGAGAAAATTACATTATACGATATTGCTAAATTTCATGCACAGTTTGAGAATATTTACCCATTTCAGGATGGAAATGGGAGAGTCGGGCGTATGATCATTCTAAAACAATGTCTGGATCATAATATTGTTCCAGTGATCATCCGTGATATTCATAAAGCAGAATATAATCGATATCTTAATAAAGCACAGCACGAACAAGACTATAAAGGATTAGAAGCTTATTTTGAAAAAGAACAGAAATATTATCAGGAAAGCATAATCCCAATGATATTTGATTTTGATGAATTGTAGAATAAGGGTGTAATTAATAGAGAGTGGACAAGAAAGGAGGTTGGGGTTTATGGCTAAGAAGTTTTGTACAACAGGAACATGTATCCCGGAGAAAAATTATATGGTTGATCTTAGCAACAGGATTCAGCAGATTATCAATCAATATATCGAATCAGGACAATACTTTACGATCAATCGAGCCAGACAATATGGTAAGACAACCTTGCTTTATCTTCTGGAAAAAGAATTGCGAAAACAAGATTATCTGGTTTTGAGTTTAAGTTTTGAAGCTGCCGATGAATATTTTGAATCTCTGGGAAGTCTTGCCGAAGGACTTTCACTTGATATTGAAGAGTGTTTGCGAGAGCAGAATGTAGATGAAAAAGTTTTAGAGGAATGGAATCATTCAATCTCTGAGAGATTTCCTATGAGATCATTAGGAACAAAAATCAGCAACCTATGCAGAAAATGCGGTAAAAAGGTAGTTCTAATGATCGATGAAGTAGACAAAAGTTCAGACAATCAGATTTTCTTATCTTTCCTTGGACTTCTAAGAGAGAAATATTTAAAATGTCAGCAAGGAAAAGATGTAACATTTCATTCTGTAATTCTTGCAGGTGTTTACGATATTAAAACATTAAAGTTAAAACTACATCCACAAGAAGAATCGAAATATAACAGTCCATGGAATATCGCAGTTGATTTTAATATTGAGATGAGCTTTTCTGTAAGTGATATTCAGACAATGATACAAGAATACGAGCAGGAACATCGTACAGGTATGGATGTAAAAGAAATCAGTCGGATTTTATATGATTATACGTCAGGATATCCATATTTGGTTTCAAAGATATGTCAGTTATTAGATGAAAGAGTATCCGATGTTCAAGTGTGGACAAGAGAAGGAATTTTAAGTGCAGTCAAGGTTTTGTTAAAAGAACCAAACACATTGTTTGATGATATGACCAAAAAGTTGTTAGATCATCCACAGTTAAAAGAAATGCTTCAAAACATTTTATTTGCAGGAGTTGACTTCCCATTTAAACGAGAAACACCGATTATAGATTTGGGAGTTACGTTTGGCTTCTTAAAGGATAAAAATGGGATTGTAGCAGTATCGAATCGGATTTTTGAAACACAGTTATATGATATGTTTTTATCAGAAACAGCAGTTAATAATCAAATGTATATGAAGGTATCATCTGATCGAAATCAATTTATTGTATCTGGAATGTTGCAAATGCCATTGGTAATGCAAAAGTTTTATGAATATTATGAAGAAATTTATTCAGAAAAAGATCAAAAGTTTATAGAAGAAACAGGAAGGGGAAAGATTATGTATAAAATCAGCAATTTCAGTGACAACGACGATGTAAAGATCATCGACAAATCAGGACCATTTGAAGTTATCGAATATCAGAGAGACTTAAGTGTCATGCCAGAAGATGCCCAGTTAGCATTCTTCTGCAGTCAGATGAATGTAAGAAAACGTCAGCTAAAATGCGAACTATCCAGAGGAAATGTAACGATTCAGTCAGGTGCCATGCAGTGGATGGCAGGAGATGTCTCTGCGACAACAGGAATTAAAGGAGCAGGAGATTTCTTATCCAAGACGATCCGAGGAAAAGTAACTGGAGAATCTGTGATCAAGCCAGAATATACTGGAGATGGAACTCTTGTTTTAGAACCTACATATAAACATATCATTTTATTAGATCTTGACGAATGGGGCAATTCGATCGTATTAGATGACGGATTGTTTTTAGCATGTGAATCTACGTTAAAACAAAAAGCAGTCAGAAGAAAGACATTTTCTTCTGCATTTGCAGGCGGGGAAGGATTCTTTAATCTTGGATTAAAAGGAAGTGGAGTTGTGTGCATAGAATCTGATTGTTCAAGAGAAGAATTAGTCGAGATCACATTAGAAGATGATGTTGTAAAGATTGACGGAAACTTGGCGATCGCATGGAGCGGAAGTCTTGATTTTACGGTAGAACGAGCAGGAAAATCTTTGCTTGGTTCTGCGGCCAGTGGAGAAGGCTTGGTTAATGTATACCGTGGAACAGGAAAAGTATTATTAGCACCAGTTGGGAATCAGGCGATGAAACCACAACAAGTGATAGAAAAAGAGCCAGTGATCGTCGGTGACGATGACGAATAGAAGAAAAAATAGATAAGGAAATAGCATTTGTTACGAAAAAATAAACAACAGATGCTATTTTTTTGTATGATTAACTCGACAATAAAAAAATGGTGTCGTATAATAAATAGTGTTACGTTAATCAGTTAAAGTGAAAGAGTAACAAATAATACGAAAGAAGCAGCAGAACAATGAAAATTCTAGTATGTATGAAACAGGTACCGGCAGGTACTAAAGTTGACATTGACCCAGAAACAGGGGCAATGAAGCGTTTATCCGGGGAGACAAGAACGAATCCTTATGATTTATTTGCCCTGGAAGCAGCATTACAATTAAGAGAGAAAGTAGGAGGAAGTGTTACAGTTCTCACCATGGGACCTCCACAGGCTGAGGAGATGATGAGAGATGCGTATACGATGGGAGCAGATGATGCAGTCATTTTATCTGACCGCAAGTTTGCAGGAGCAGACGTGCTTGCAACATCTTATGCACTATCTCAGGGAATCACTGCGATCGGAGATATAGATCTTATTATTTGTGGAAAGCAGACAACCGATGGAGATACCGCTCAGGTTGGGCCAGCGATCGCAGAGCATTTAGGAATCCCACATGCAGCATGGGTGTCTGAGATCGTAGATGCAGACAGCGAGTCTATTCAGGTAAAACAGGATTTAGTTAGTGTATCACAGACTTCAAAGATTCCATATCCATGTCTGATCACAGTTGACAAAGACATGTGTGTACCAAGATTACCATCTTATTTACTGCAGAAACAGTCCAAAGACCGCCCAGTGAAGATCATGACATTTGAAGATATGGCAGATCAGAACTTAAGCAAATATGGACTTGTCGGATCACCAACCGCAGTAGAGAAAATGTTTGCACCGCCAGAAGTAGAAAAGCAGGTTTATTTTGACGGAGATGCAAAAGAAAAGACAAAACAATTATTTGACGTATTAGTGAATAAGAAAGTGATTTAGGTGAGATGACATGGAACTAATAAAATTTGATGCAAAACGCTGCAGTCTATGTGGTAAATGCGTGGAAAAATGTCCGTTTGGGGCATTAAGTTTTGAAGATAATGGGATTGTTGTCGGGGACACTTGCCGAATGTGTGGAATGTGTGTCAGACAATGTCCGGAAAAAGCAATCAGCTTTGAGCAGAAAGCAGGATCATTTGATAAAGACAAATGGAAAGATTTTTTGATCTTTGTAGAACAGGAACGTGGAGACATTCATCCGGTTGCATTTGAATTGATCGGTGAAGCAAGAAAGATGGCTTCGAAAGTAAATTTTAAAGTCAAATGCGTGATCGCAGGTGGAGCAGGAACCATTGAGAATGCACATAAACTTCTAGACTATGGAGTTGATCAGGCCTTTGCATATGAGGATGAATCCTTAGAAGGATTCAGAGCAGACTGTTATACAGATGTTGTTGCAGAATGTATCGCAGCACAGAAACCAAGTTCTGTCTTGATTGGGGCAACAGCACTTGGAAGATCATTAGCCCCAAGACTGGCAACAAGATTCCATACAGGATTAACAGCTGATTGTACAACCCTTGATATTAAGTCAAACACAGACATGGTACAGATTCGTCCAGCATTTGGTGGAAATATCATGGCTCAGATTTCTATCACAAAATCAAGACCACAGTTTGCAACTGTAAGATACAGAGTTATGGATGCGGCACAGAAGGTTGAGAGCACAAAAGGAGAGGTTATTGTCTGTTCAGTGAAGGAAGAGATGAAACAATCTCCGATCGAGATCTTAAAATCCGAAGTGATCGAGAAGACAAAGAACATTGAAGATGAAGATGTCTTAGTTGTAGCAGGACGAGGGGTCCGCAATGAAAAAGATGTGAAAATGTGCGAAGAATTAGCCAAAGCTTTAGGTGGACAGTTAGCATTTACAAGACCGATGATCGAGAATGGTTTTGGGGATGTTGCACATCAGGTTGGATTATCTGGAAGAACTGTTCGTCCAAAACTGATCATTACTTGTGGAGTTTCTGGTGCGATTCAGTTTACATCTTGTATGATAGGATCTGAATGCATCGTAGCGATCAACAATGATCCAGAAGCTCAGATTTTCAATGTGGCACACTATTGTATCGTTGATGATCTGTACAAAGTCGTTCCATATCTGACAGAATTAGTAAAACAACAGAAAGGGGACGAATAAGATGCCATATCCATATAAGAAGATGACCCAGGAAGATTTTGATAAGATCATTGAGATCACAGACAACGAACGTGTATGGGTCGGCGATGAGATCGCAAAAGAATATTACAAAGACGAGATGCCGGAATATGGAGTATTTCCACCGGAATTATACGTGGAAGTATTGAATAAAGAAGAAGTTTCAGAAATCATGAAATATGCTTACGAGCAGAATATTCCAGTTGTCTGCCGTGGGGCTGGAACAGGACTTGCAGGTGGAGCAACTTGTAAATACGGTGGAATCATGTTATCTGTGATGCGTATGAATAAGATTTTTCCAGTGGATCACAAGAACCAGACGATCACGGCACAGCCAGGAGCATTGTTGATTGATATTCAGGCGGCAGCTAAAGAAGAAGGATTATTCTACCCACCAGATCCAGGAGAAAAAACAGCTTCTATCGGTGGAAATGTCATTACCAACGCAGGTGGAATGAAAGCGGTAAGATATGGTCTTACAAGAGACTTTGTCCGTTGTATTGAAGCAGTTATGCCAGATGGTTCCATCATGAATTTCTCATCCAATGTCGTAAAGAATACAACAGGATTTGATGTGAAAGATTTAGTGATTGGTTCTGAGGGAATCTTATGTATTTTGACAGAAGTTACGTTAAAGTTATTGCCTGCACCAACATGTTCAAGTACATTGGTTATGCCATTTAGAAGCTTGGAAGAATGTGCTGATATGGTGCCAAAAGTATTAGATCTGCCATTTGTTCCAACAGCGATTGAATTTTTGGAAAGAGAATTGATCGATATTGTAGAAAGAAGTCTACATAAACTGTTTCCAGTGAAACACGGAGAAGCGGTATTGATCGTTATGTATGATGCATCAAGCAAAGAAGAACTTGATCGTGCAGTAGAAGCAGCTGCAGAAGCGGCATTAGAAAATGGAGCTTTAGATTGTAATATCGCAGGAACGCCAGAACGTGCGGCATCTGTGTGGGAAGTACGAGGAGCAATTCTTGAAGGAATGAAGGCAGATTCCGTTGCACAGGAAGAATGTGATGTTGTTGTTCCAAGATCAGAGATTGCAGAATATGTAAAACAGGCAAAGAAGATTGCATCTGCACATGGAATCCGCGTAGAGCCATGTGGTCATTGCGGAGATGGAAACATTCATACCGAAATGCTTCGTGGACCAGAGATGAGTGATGAGGATTGGAAGAAGGCAACCCATGAATCATTAACAGAATTATATGCATTATCAAAAAAACTTGGTGGACAGTTATCCGGAGAACATGGAATCGGAAACGGACGTCTTGATTTCTTAGAGGAATTTGCGGGACCAAGAATGATCGAACTATATAAGTCTATTAAACGTGCATTTGATGATAAGCTGATCTTGAATCCAGGAAAAATGATCAAGATCGATGAAAACTAGAATATCAGACTACATTAAGAGAAAAGAGAGGACGACCAAATGAGCGGCAAAAAAAGTTTACTAGTTGACAAGAGTAAGATGCCTCTTGCCATGGGAATCGCATTCGTGGCATTTACGACACAGTTCGGAGGTGGATTTGCTTCCGGAGCACAGATCTATCAGTATTTTATCAACTACGGAATCTGGTGTCTGTTAATGCCATTGATCACACAAGGATTATATGCATTATTTTTCTGGTATGGAATGCGTTATGCATACAAACATAAAACATATGATTACAGAAGTTTTTCTGACAGTTTATATGGAAAGACAAGACCGATCATGTCAAATCTATATGAAATCTGTTATCTGATCATGATCGGAACGGCATCCGCTGCAGCATTTGCAACAGGCGGATCAACACTTCAAATGCTATTTGGAATCCCATACTGGGTATGTACATTGATCATAGCAGCATTTATTTTTGTGATCGCACTCTTTGGAACAAGTGTCGTAAGAAAATGTGCATCTACTTTAAGTGTACTGATCTTGATCGGATTAGTTCTTGTATTAGTACCAAATATCATCGTACAGTGGGATGCGATCACAGCAGCAATCTCTAACTTAGTATCAGGAAAGATGCCTGTGATCTCTGGAGAAAGCGGAGCTTTTGGACCAGCTTTATATTCTGCAGTTTTATATTTCTTCTTCCAGTTAGCATCTGTATCTGTTATGTACCAGCATATGGAACCTGTGACAGATAAGAAGCAGATCAACAAAGCAGCCATTGAGATTTTTGTATTTAATTTCTTTGCAATGGAATTATCCATCATCGGATTATTAGCCGTTGCATACGCAGCAGACCTTGTAACAGCAACAGTTCCTATGTTAGTTTTAGTACAAAATGGAGCATCTTCAGGATTATTAACACCGATCATCTCTGTTTTGATCATCCTTGGATCTATTTCAACGGCGGTAAACATGATCTCTGGAATCGTAACAAGATGTGTCAATGCAGTAGAGCGTCGTATGAAATCTGAGCAGGAAAGACAGAATGGACATTTAGTAAGAAATGCCATTGCAACACTGATCTTTACATTTTTAGCATTTGCGATCGCACAGTTTGGATTGTTGGCTGTTGTAAAACAGGGATATGCGTACCTTGGATATGCAGCATTTATCACATTGTTTGTTCCATTTATCATTCATGTGATCGTGACAAAGGGAAAAGAGATTTAAAATTTATTTTTGGGGAAAGAATTTATTATGAAAAAGTTAGGGTTAACGATATTTCCAAGAAAGGCAAGAAAAATAAGCTAAAAATTAAAAAAAGCAATAAAGTACGAAAATAGAAACTTGCTTTTTAGAGAAACTTGCTATATACTTATTAAGTTATAAAAACAGGGAGCTTGTTAAACAGGCTGAGAGGAAAGTAAAACTTTCGACCTTTGAACCTGATTTGGGTAATGCCAACGTAGGAAACGAAGATGATAAGTCGCGAACATACGGAAAGTTACAAAATCAGTAGCTTTCCGTTTTTTTTCGTATGATAAAGGATTCCTATTATGGAAGAATTTACAATGATACGAAACAATGCGGTCAACTGGGAGCACCACTTTTGATCGCAATAGAAAAATAATGCATAAGAGAGAAAAGGAGAGATACTTATGAGAACAGCATTATCAATCGCTGGAAGTGATTCCAGTGGAGGCGCTGGAGTTCAGGCTGACTTAAAGACCATGACAATGAATGGTGTATTTGCAATGAGTGCGATCACAGCACTGACAGCCCAGAATACAACCGGCGTAACAGGAATATTAGAAGCAGATCCAGAATTCTTAAAGAAACAGATCGACGCAGTTTTTGAAGACATCAGACCCGATGCAGTCAAGATCGGGATGGTTTCCTCAAGCGGACTGATCAAAACGATCGCAGAAAGATTACAGCATTATAAAGCGGAAAATATCGTTGTTGATCCAGTGATGGTAGCAACAAGCGGATCACGATTATTAGAAGAAGATGCCGTAGATACATTAAAGAAAGAATTATTACCGATCGCTACGGTAATTACACCGAATATTCCAGAAGCTGAGATTCTTTGTGGAATGGAGATTCACACAGAAGAAGACATGGTAGCGGCTGCAAAAGCGATCTATGAAGATCTTGGATGCGCAGTGTTATTAAAAGGTGGTCATAATATTAACGATGCAAATGACCTTTTATATACAAAAGAAGAAGTTTCCTGGTTTAAAGGAAAAAGAATCAATAACCCAAATACACATGGAACAGGATGCACTCTTTCAAGTGCTATCGCAGCAAATCTTGCCAAAGGTTTTGACCTTAAGATTTCTGTACAGCGTGCAAAAGACTATATTTCAAGAGCATTGGCAGATATGTTGGATCTTGGAGCTGGAAGCGGACCAATGAATCATGCATTTGATTTAAAAGATGAATGGAAAGAGGAGGCATAAATAAATGGGAAATAGAAGAACATCAATTTTTGAAAACGGACTGATCTGGTTTGGAGCCGGAGTGTCCTTGGCAGAAATTTTAACAGGTACATATTTCGCATCCTTAGGATTTTCTACAGGATTATTAGCAATCATCATTGGACATATCATTGGATGTGGTATGATGTTTTTTGCCGGATTTATCGGTGGAAAGACAAGAAAAAGTGCAATGGAAACGGTAAAAATGAGTTTTGGATCAACGGGAGCTTTGTTATTTGCAGTGTTAAATATCCTGCAGTTAGTTGGATGGACAGCGATCATGATCTATGACGGATCATTAGCAGCAGCAGGAATCTTCAATATTGCGAACTGGGTATGGCCAGTCATTATCGGAGGATTGATCATTATCTGGATTCTGGTAGGAATTGAAAATCTAGGAAAGATCAATACGGTTGCAATGGCAGCATTATTTATTTTGACATTAGTTTTAAGCTTTATTATTTTCGGACATGGTTCATTAAAGCCGGTTGCAAATGATGGATTAACTTTCGGAGCAGCTGTAGAACTTGCAGTTGCCATGCCATTATCATGGCTGCCACTGATCAGTGACTACACAAGAGAAGCTAAAGAACCAACGAAAGCAACATGGGCAAGTGTGATCGTTTATGGATTGGTCAGCTGCTGGATGTATGTGATCGGTATGGGAATCTCTATCTTTACAGGAGAATCCGATATCGCACAGATCATGGTAAAAGCAGGACTTGGAATTGCAGGATTATTAATTATCGTATTCTCAACTGTAACAACAACATTCTTAGATGCTTGGTCTGCCGGAATTTCCAGTGAATCCCTATCTAAGAATATCAATGGAAAATGGATCGCAATCGCGGCAACAGTGATCGGAATGATTGGGGCAATTGTTTATCCGATGGACGATATCACAGATTTCTTATATCTGATCGGATCAGTCTTTGCACCAATGATCGCTGTACAGATCGCAGATTTCTTTATCCTTCATCAGGATTTCTCAAGAAAATCTGTATGTATCCAGAACATGCTTGTATGGGTTGTTGGATTTATTGCATATCGCTGGTTAATGGGGGTTGATACGATCCTTGGAAATACACTTCCTGATATGGTGATCACAATTGTTTTAAGTGTGATCGTAAGTTTATTGTTTGGGAAGAAGAATGATTAAGACCTTTATAAATTAATCTCATATAATAATAACGTATAATAATAACGTATAATACCTTATAGGAAAAATCTATATCCTATAGGGTATTTTTCTATTTAAAACCTATTGACAATCAAACTCATATTTCTTATAATCATATTATTCCTATTAGAATTATATGAAATATAACGAAGAAGGTGACAGATATGAAAGAGATATTATGCTTTGGAGATTCCAATACATATGGACTGATTCCAGGTACAACGAGAAGATATGACAGAGAAACAAGATGGACAGGAATTTTAGCAGAGAAGCTTTACGATAAAGGATATCGAATTATAGAAGAAGGATTATGTGGAAGAACCAGTGTATTTGACGATGCGACAAGAGATGGAAGAAATGGAGCGAAAGTACTTCCAATGCTCTTAGAGACACACGCACCACTTGACCAGGTTGTTTTAATGCTTGGAACCAATGACTGCAAAACATATAACCATGCAAGTGCAGATCGCATCGGAAAAGGAATCGAAAAACTGATCCAGCAGATCAGGAAAGCTGATTCAGCGATCGATATTTTATTAGTATCTCCGATCGAATTAGGAGAAGATGTATGGAAACCAGGATTTGATCTTGAATTTGACCAGCATTCTGTGAAAGTATCCAAGGAATTAAAACAGACTTATTTAAAGATTGCATGGAAGTACGGATGTGATTTCCTTGCAGCAAGTGATGTAGCCAAGCCAAGTAAGGCAGACATGGAACATATGAATGAAAAAGGACATAAAAACCTTGCAGAAGCCATCGAATCATTTCTTGTAGAAAAGGAAAGAAATCATTCAAACAATTATGTAAATGTGGTATGATAAGACAAATGTAGTATTTTATAAGGATTCACATAATAAAAGAAACAAAATGTTCAGAAAGGAATTTTACATATGGAAACGATCAATCCACAGGAATGGAAACAAGACCTGCCAGCATTTAAAGAAAAGACAGACCAGTTTTATGCAGGAGAACTAAGTAAAGCAGATTACAAAGGATTTTCCGGTGGTTACGGAAGTTATGCACAGAAAGATGGAAAAGCAAGTATGATCCGTCTTCGTATGTCAGGTGGCCATTTAACAAAAGATAAATTAAAATTTATCGCAGACAGTATTAAAACATATAATGTAGATAAAGTTCACCTGACGACATGTCAGACGATTCAGTTACATAACTTACAGCCAGAAGCAATTTATGGAATCATGGAAGGTGGATTAGATCATGGTATTGTCACAATGGGTGGAGGTGGAGATTTTCCACGTAATGTAACCGTATCTCCATTGTCAGGTGTTGAAAAAGGAGAATATTTTAACGTTCTTCCATATGCCGAAGCAGCTGGAGAATATTTGATGACATTTATCAAAAAAGAAGTTATGCCAAGAAAATTAAAAGTTGGATTTTCAAACGGGCCAGCTAATGAGACACATGCAACATTTCGTGATCTTGGATTTGTGGCAAGGGAAGATGGAAACTTTGATGTTTACAGTGCTGGAGGACTTGGTAACAATGCGAGATTTGGACTGAAAGTTGCTGAGAATGTACAACCAGAGAAGATTCTTTATTATATTTGTGCAATGAGAGAAACATTCATCGCACATGGAAATTATAAACAACGTGGAAGAGCAAGAACGCGTTATATGCAGGAGACTTTAGGTGAAGAAGGATATATCAAAGCTTTCCATGAGAAATTAGATGAAGTTTTCGCATCCGGACAGGATCTTGATCTTCATGTAGAAATTTCTGAAGTGAAGAAACAGGGAGATGGAAGTAAAGTATCTGGTAAACGAGTGATCGATCAGAAACAGGAAGGATTATATGCAGTTTCTTATCACCCATTCGGTGGCTGTCCAAAACCTGAGAAATTAGGAGAGATCTATGATGTGATCAAAGATATGGATGAAGTGGAAGCAAGAATTTCACCAGATGAGACAATGTACATCATCAATCTGACAGGAGATGAAGCAAAGAAAGTTTTAGATGCGACAGATGATGGTGCAGAAACGTTGTTTGAGACATCTGTATCTTGTATCGGAGCAACGATCTGTCAGGTTGGATTAAGAGATTCTCAAGGATTATTACACAAAGTGATCGAAGCAGAAAGAGAAGCTGGATTAAAGGATGGTTCACTGCCTAAGATTCATATTTCTGGATGTATGTCTTCTTGCGGAACACATCAGATCGGAGAGATCGGATTCCACGGAAGTATGAAAGTAATTGATAAAGTTGCTCATTCTGCATTTGTACTTCATATCAATGGATCTGATCTTCAGGGAAAAGAGAAGATGGGAGAAGAAGTTGGGATCATTTTAGAAGAAGATATTCCACAGTTCTTGGTAAAATTAGGACAGGCAGTTGAGAGTGAAGAACTTGACTTTTCACAGTGGAATTTAAAACATCCAGAAGGAATCAAGGAAATCGCAAAAGAATATATAAAATAGGACACAGAGATAATGGCATATTTTCCAATGTTTGTACAACTAAAGAAGAAAAAATGTCTAGTGATCGGCGGCGGTAAGATCGCACTTCGTAAGATTGAAGTTTTAAAAGATTTTGAAGCAGATATTACCGTGATCGCACCAGAGATGATAACACAGATTCGGCAGATCGATCAGATTTGCCGAATCTTTCGAACGTTTATGGAGAAAGATTTTAATGAGGCAGATTTTGTGATCGCAGCAACCGATGATCAAAAAACAAATCATGAGATCAGCCAGATCTGCAGACGAAAGAAGATTCCTGTCAATGCGGTCGATCAGAAAGAAGATTGCAGCTTTATTTTTCCATCCTATGTAAAAGAAGGAGAAGTTGTCGCTGCATTTTCAAGTGGCGGGCAGAGTCCGTTGATCACACAGTATTTAAAAGAAAAGATCAAACCAGATTTGAATAAAGAATTAGGACAACTCGCACAGATCTTGGGAAGTCTGAGAAAGCTTGCAAAATCATGCATTGCCACAGAACAAGAACGAAAGGCATTTTATAAAGAATTATTACAAATCGGATTAGAGGATATTGATTCATTGGAAGAACAACGAATCAATGAAATCATTCAAAAATATATATCAGAGTGAAATCGAGGAACAGTAAAAATGGAACGTACAAGAAGATTAAGAACAAGCAACTATATGAGAGATATGGTAAGAGAAAATCATGTGAGAATTGACGAATTGATCTATCCAATCTTTGTTACAGAAGGAGAAAATATCAAACATCCTGTAGAATCTATGCCAGGGATTTATCAGTATTCGCTGGATCGTTTATCAGAGGAAATTAACAGGATCAAAGAAGCGGGGATCAAAGCAATTTTAATCTTTGGAATCCCAGATCATAAAGATGAAGTTGGAAGCGGTGCATATGCTGAAGATGGAATTGTGCCAAAGGCGATCCGCCAGATCAAAAAGAGTATGAAGAACTTTGATCATTGCGGATGTATGTCTTTGTGAATACACATCTCATGGACACTGTGGTCTTGTGAAAGACGGAGTGATCTTAAATGATGAAACACTTCCGCTTCTTGCAAAGGCATCTGTAAGTTATGCAAAAGCAGGGCAGATATCATTGCGCCAAGTGATATGATGGATCTTCGAGTGAAAGCTATTCGTGAAGCTTTAGATGAAGCAGGATTTGTATACACACCGATCATGTCTTATAGTGCCAAGTTTGCGTCAGGATACTATGGACCATTTCGTGATGCAGCACATTCTGCACCAGGATTTGGAGATAGAAAAACATACCAGATGGATCCGGCAAATGGACAGGAAGCTCTAAGAGAGATCGGGGAAGACATCGAAGAAGGAGCAGACTTGATCATTGCCAAACCAGCACTTGCTTATATGGATATTATGAAAGAAGCATCTATGAAATACAATATTCCGATCGTTGCATACAATGTAAGCGGAGAATATGCTATGGTAAAAGCAGCTGCGGCCAATGGATGGATCGATGAGAAAAAGATCGTTATGGAAAATATGGTCGGATTAAAACGTGCTGGTGCAAAGATGATCATTACATATCATGCACTTGATGTTGCAAAATGGCTGAAAGAAGAGGAAAGATAAAATGAAAGATACAAGATCAAAAGAATTATATGAACGAGCAAAAGTACATATTCCGGGAGGGTAAACAGTCCAGTTCGTGCATTCCGTGCGGTAAATCGTACTCAAGATTCATGGAATCTGCAAAAGGAGACCGTATTATTGACGCCGATGGAAATGAATATATCGATTATGTATGTTCATGGGGACCTGGAATCTTAGGACATGCTCATCCTCAAGTCATCAAAAAGTCATGGACTCTTGTGAAAACGGTTTGACTTTCGGAGCACCAACAGAGAAGGAAGTGATCCTTGCAGAATTGATCAGTGAATTGATCCCGTCTATGGAAGTAAGCCGTCTGGTAAGTTCTGGAACAGAAGCTGTTATGAGTGCGATCCGTGCAGCCAGAGGATTTACAGGGAGAGATAAGATCGTTAAATTCCGCGGATGCTATCATGGACATTCCGACAGTTTGTTAGTAAAAGCAGGATCGGGAGCACTTACAACATCTGTTCCAGATAGTGCTGGAGTTCCAAAAGATGATACGAAGAATACATTAGTCGCAGAATACAATGACAAAGATTCTGTACAAAAACTATTTGATGAAAATAAAGATCAGATCGCAGCAGTGATCGTAGAACCGGTGGCAGCTAACATGGGATTAGTACTTCCAGAAGAAGGATTTCTCGAATTTTTAAGAGATCACAAAAGATCACGGATCATTATTGATCTTTGATGAGGTTATTACAGGTTTTAGGCTATCTCTAGGAGGAGCACAGCAGTATTATAATATCAAGCCGGATATCACAACACTTGGAAAAATTGTTGGTGGAGGAATGCCGATCGGTGCGTATGGCGGAAGAAGAGAAATCATGCAGATGATCTCTCCAGATGGGCCAGTTTATCAGGCAGGAACATTGTCAGGAAACCCAGTTGCAACAACGGCAGGAATTGAGACATTAAATATCTTAAAAATGATCCGCAGATTTACGAAAGACTAGAGCAAAAACAAGAAAACTTGCTGATGCAGCAAGAGAAGCAGGAAAAGGACATATTTGTGTTAATCAGATTGGATCTTTAATGAGTGTATTCTTTACAGACCAGAAAGTCAGAGATTTTGAAAGTGCTGTGACATCCAATACAGAACAGTATGCAGATTATTTTGGATATTTACTAGATCGCGGAATTTATATTGCACCATCTCAGTTTGAGACAATGTTTATTTCTAACGCACATACAGAAGAAGATATTGAGAAAACATGTAAACTTGCAGGAGAGGCTCTATGCAGTTTGGATTTCTAGGAATTGATTATAAAATGCAGATCTTACCATTCGTGATGAAATTTCATTTACGGATCAGAAGAAGCTTGAATTTTTCATAAAGCAGAGAAAATCGGAGTTGAACAGGTGATGATCTTATCGACCTGTAACCGCAGTGAGATTTATTATTTTTGATGATGAACAACAGATCAAAAATACAAAATATATACTGTGATATGTTCGATAAAGCAGAGATCGAGCAATATATCAGACATTGCGAAGAAGATAAAGCAGTTTCTTATCTGTTTCAAGTAACCGCAGGATTAGAATCTATGGTACTAGGAGAAGATCAGATTCTTGGACAGGTAAAAGATGCCTTGGATTTTTCAAGAACCATGGGATTTAGCAAGAAAGAACTAAATAAAGTCGTAAGAGATGCTATTACTTGTGCAAAAAGGTAAAAACAACGTTTAGAATAAGTGAGAAACCAGTATCTGTTGGATATATCGGAATCCGTGAATTACAGAAAATATGTGATATCAAAGACAAAATGGTCTTGGTGATCGGAAGCGGAGATACTGCAGTTCTTGCACTTCGTTATCTGCAGGAATATGAAGCAGGCAAGATTTATTTATGCAGCAGAACACTGGCACATGCAGGAAATGTTCAGAAAGAGTTTCAAGAGATTGAGATCATTTCTTATGAACAAAGATATGAGATCATGAAACAATGTGATATTGTAGTATCTGCAACATCAGCACCACATGTGGTTGTAAAACAAGAATATTATACGCCAGAAAAACAAGTTACATTTTTAGATCTTGCAACACCAAGAGATATTGATCCAAAACTTTCAGATGACTCAAAGGTAAATCTGATCAATTTAGATACGATCAAAGAGATTTCTAAAGCAAATCAGTCAGAACGTGAAGAACTTTGCAGACAAAGCAATACGATGATCAGCAAAGCAAAAGAAGAAACGATGCAGTGGCTGTTTCAGGCACCAATGGAAGAAACAATTCGCTCCTTGCAGGAAAAATGTACAGAGATCGTGGAAGATAGTTATTCATATTTATCAAGAAAAATAGATTTTGGAACAAGAGAGCAGAAACTTCTAAAGAAGGTGTTAAATGCATCCTTGCAGCGCATGATCAAAGAACCGATTCAGGAATTAAAACATTTAGAAACAAGACAGGAACAAGCAGATTATAAGAAGATGGTAGAACAGCTTTTGGGATAGAGACAAAGAAAGGAAAATGACCTATGAAATATATCATCGGATCAAGAGGATCACGCCTTGCACTGATCCAGACAAAATATGTTCAGGAAAATTAGCGAAAGCTTATCCAGAACACACTTTTGAAATCCAGATCATTAAAACAAAAGGTGATAAGATTCAGAATAAACCATTAGATAAAATTGGTGGAAAAGGTCTGTTTGTCAAAGAGATTGAAGAAAAGATCATTTCTGGGAAATCCATATGGGAGTTCACAGCATGAAAGACATGCCGTCAACCCCGGCAAAAGGCCTTGTTTTACAAAAGTATGGAAAAGGGAAGATCCAAGAGATGTGTTGATCCTTCGAACAGCGAAACATCTGTCTGAATTACGAGAAGGTGCTGTGATAGCAACAGGAAGCAAAAGAAGAGCATTTCAGTTATTAAAGTTAAGACCAGATCTTCAGATTATAAATATTCGAGGGAATGTTGATACGAGACTTCGAAAAATGGAGGAACAACAATTAGATGGAATCGTTCTTGCGGCAGCAGGTCTTAAAAGACTAGGAATGGAAGATGTGATCACGCAATATCTGGCGCCAGAAGACATGATCTCAGCACCAGCACAGGGTGCTCTGGCTTTGGAAGTAAGAGAAGATCAGAAAGAATTGCAAAAGATGTTGGATGTATTTTGTGATGAAGAAACAATGAACGAAGTATGTGCAGAACGAAATTTCTTAGAACAAATGGGAGGCAGTTGTCATACTCCGGCAGGTGCCAGATGTCAAAAGACAGATCAAGGGTACGAACTATATGCTATGTTTGGAAATGAAGATGGAAGTAAACAGGCATATACGAAAGTTTATGGAACATGCCCTGAGATTTTAGCACAAACGGCAGTAAAAATGTCAAAAACAGCTGGCAGGAATCGTATATTTAATTGGTGCAGGACCGGGAGATCCAGGACTTATCACGGTTAAAGGAAAAGAAATCTTAAAAAGCGGATTGTGTCATTTATGACAGATTGATTCCACAAGAATTATTAGATGAAACAAAAGAAGGATGCGAACATATCTATGTTGGAAAAGAAAATCATCATCATACGATGAAACAAGAACAGATCAATGAATTATTAGCACAAAAAGCATTACAATATGATATCGTAGTGCGTTTAAAAGGTGGGGATCCATTTGTCTTTGGAAGAGGTGGAGAAGAAGCCATATATTTAGCCGATCATGGAATTTATTGTGAAGTTGTTCCAGAATCAGCTCCTGTATCGCAGCTGCGGAACTTGCGGGGATTCCTGTAACTCATCGAGGAATCTCCAAAGGATTCCGTGTTGTGACAGCACATGATCGAAGAAATCAGTTATCTGATCTTAATTTTGCATCTATGGCAACGTCTGAAGAAACCTTAGTGTTCTTAATGGGACTTTCGAAACTAGAAGAGATCACAACGAATCTATTAAAAATGGAATGGATGCCAATACACCTGTTGCAGTTGTTTCTAGTGCAGCATCTACAAAGCAGCAAACGTGTGAAGCAACATTAAATACGATTCATAAAAAGTAAAGCAAGAAAAACTTTCATCACCAGCAGTCATTGTTGTAGGAGAGGTTGTGAAACTTCAAAAACAGATTCAAAACCAGAAGATACAACCTGTCATTTAGTTACCAAAATAGGAGATCAGCCATCAAAGTTAGCGCAGATATTAAAAGATCATGGATATAAGATCAAGGAACTTCAGACGGGAGAGATTTCTTATAGATATGACCGGATTTCCAAAGAGGAATTAGCGAAAGTGACCTATCTGATTTTTAAGCAGATATGGAGTTCATGGTTTTATGAAACAGATGAAATCTTCGAATCTGGATCTTCGAGATCTCTTCGATAAAAAATGGTCGTTGTAGGTAAAAAGACGAAAGATGTCTTGATGCAATATGGGATTATAGCAGATCTTATGCCAGAAGAAGCAGGAGAGATCAATCTTTCCGAACTTATGAAACAGGAAGTAGATGCAAAGGATGTGGTCTGGTACTGTAAAGGCATATCTGGTGGAGAAAAATTAAAAAGCCCTTACACCGATCTGTCAGGTAACAGAAAAGGTCATGTATGAAAATAATAGAAAGATTTTAAGTGAAATTCCAGAAATGAAAGATATACGAAGTGTTTCTTTTACCTGTGCATCATCAGCTCGAAGATTTTTGATCAGATAGGAGAAGAAAAGCAACAATGGATAGAGAATATTCCGTGTATCAGTATTGGAGAAAAGACAACGAAGCAGCTTCGAGAAATAGGAGTACGGCATATTTTAGAATCTAAGGATACAACCTATGTATCAATGTTTTATAAAATCAAAGAATCAATGTTATAATAGAAAAAGGCAGAGTAAAATCATTATGGGATTTGAATTTCAGATTTTAGACAAACTTCAAACGATCCATACTCCATTATTAGACAGATTTATGGTAGCTATTACGAAACTGGGAGATGCAGGGATCGTATGGATCATTTTAACAGTCATTTTATTACTGATACCAAAAACAAGAAAATCAGGAGTATACATGGCAGTTGCATTAATTGCAGATTTGATCATTTGTAATGTGATCTTAAAACCGATCGTGGCAAGAATAAGACCATATAGCATTAATCAGACGGTCCAGCTGTTGGTCACACCATTGAAGGATTATTCTTTTCCATCGGGACATACAGCTGCATCATTTGCATCGGTCAGTGCGCTGTATTTTGCGGGAAGAAAGAGAATGGCAGCAGGAGCTTTGATAGTATCTGTTTTAATCGCGTTTTCAAGAATGTATTTATACGTTCATTATCCAACGGACGTTTTAGGAGGTTTGATCATTGGGCTCTTATGTGGATGGATCGCAGATATGATCATCAAAAGTTATGGAAAAAGATCAAGGAAAAGTAGATAGATTTTGTACTAAATCAGATTCAAGTTGAATAAATTGGAAAAAAAGGCTATAATATGAATTATAAATCGTATGTAGAATACAATGTACGCATACAAGAATCTAATAATAATCACATCAAGAGTTGACATAAAGAGTAGATGATCAAGAAGAAGGAGAGTAGTATGAAAACAAAAATCGAAGTACAGTTTCAGGAACGCAACATAGATGTAAAAGACACAGAGAAACTTGTTAAAGAAAATTTAAAAGCAGCTGGTGTTAAAATGAACACGATCGTAAATTTAGATATCTATTATCAGCCAGAAGAAGGCGATATCTACTATGTTGCAACAACAAAAGATGGCAAAGAGCTCAGCAATGAAGAAGCATTAAAATCGAAGAATAAACTACATATCTATAAATGCCAAAAATTAAATTCTAATTATAAAGGTAAAGACCATTTAATAAATATCGCAATGATGAATCTGCAGATGATTTTATTAAGTGGTTTTATTTTTTTTTGGGGATACTAAATGAAATACAGGCAGGCAATATGTGCTTGACAAGCAGACAAAGCTTCTATATCCTATTATGAGGAAATGAAAAGAACAGGAGAAAAGATTGAATGATTTAAGCATCAAATGGAAAGATTTTTATAAAATGTATTTGCACTGGTCGTTCCGATGGCATTGCAGAATCTGATCAACGTTGGAGTAACAGCAGCCGATGTTGTGATGCTTGGAAAAGTCAGTGAAAAAGTATTATCAGGGGCCTCTCTTGCTGGCCAGATTCAGTACATTATGGTACTGTTTTGTTTGGATTAACATCGGGGCAACCGTTCTTACTGCACAATACTGGGGAAAAGGTGACAAGACAGCGATTGAAAAGATCTTGGCATTAGGGATTAGATCAGCAGTGATCATAACTGCGATATTCACTATCGCAGCATTTACAATTCCAGCATCGTTGATGAGAATTTTTACAAATGATCCACAGGTGATCGCAGAAGGAGTTAAGTATTTAAGGATCGTTGCATGTTCATATATTATCATGGGAATTACCAATGTATATTTATATGTCATGCGAAGCATTGAACAGTGATCGTGGCAACAGTTGTTTATCTAGTATCATTTTATGCAATGTGGTTTTAATGCGATCTTTATTTTTGGATTATTTGGATTCCCAGCTCTTGGAATCCGTGGAGCAGCGATTGCGACATTGATCGCAAGGATTATGGAACTTGTTCTGGTTTGTGGTTATGCAAAAATATATAATAAAGATGTAAAATTCAGAGTTCACTATTTCCTTCATCAGGACAAACTGTTAGTGAGAGATTTCTTAGTCTATTCCCTCCCAGTTGTTTTAAATGAGGTAATGTGGGGGCTTGGAACATCAGCCAATACAGCAGTTCTTGGACATATGGGAAGTTCTGCAGTTGCAGCCAATTCTGTTGCACAGGTGGCGAGACAGTTAGCAACGGTTGTGTCTTTTGGGCTATCCAGCGCCACAGCGATCTATCTTGGAAAGACGATCGGTGAGAAAAATTCGATCATGCAAGAGCCTATGCCAAACGGTTTATCATTTTAAGTGTGGTGATGGGAGTGATTGGAGGAGGATTGATCTTAATTGCATCTCCAGTTGTAATTTCTTTCTTATCCTTAAGTGCAACTGCAAGATACTATCTGAAAATGATGTTTTATGTGATGTCTTATTTTGTGATCGCACAGGCATTTAATACAACAATGGTCGTTGGAATCTTCCGATCTGGCGGCGATACGAAGTTTGGCTTGATCATGGATGTATCAACGATGTGGGGATGTTCGATTTTATTAGGAGCATTGGCTGCATTTGTATTACATTGGAGTGTGCCGGCAGTTTATGTATTATTGATGAGTGATGAATTGATCAAAGTACCGATCACATTGATCAGATATCGCAGTTTCAAGTGGTTAAAAGATGTAACGAGAGATAATGTTTAAGAGATCATGAACATTTACGGGAGGATAAGGTCTATGGAAACAGAAGTGAAATTAACAAAACTCGCCCAGTGTGCAGGATGTGGGGCAAAAGTTGGAGCTGGAACTTTAGCAAAATTATTAGACGGAATTCCAACAAGATCAGATGAACGGTTATTAGTTGGTTTTGATAAAAGTGATGATGCGTCTGTCTATAAAATTGATGAAAATACAGCACTTGTTCAGACATTGGATTTCTTCCCGCCGATCGTTGACGATCCGGAAATGTTCGGAGATTGCAGCAGTGAATGCGATCAGTGATATTTATGCGATGGGAGCAGATCCAAAGCTTGCCTTAAATATCATGTGTGTCACAAAAGATATGCCAAAAGAAAGCATTCAGGCAATTTTACGAGGTGGTTATAAAAAGCATATGAAGCAGGAGTGATCATCACAGGTGGACATACGATTCACGATCAAGAGCCCAAATATGGTTTATCTGTTTCTGGATTTGTACATCCTCAAAAATTTTTGACAAACAGCGGGGCAAGACCTGGAGATATTTTAATTTTGACCAAACCGTTAGGAGTTGGAATTTTAACAACATCAGCAAAGGCTGAATTTATCGATCAAAAAGTAATGGATAAGATCTATGATCAGATGAGACAGCTCAATAAATATGCCAGAGATATTATGGTAAAATATGAAGTGCACAGTTGTACGGATGTTACTGGGTTTGGATTACTTGGACATGGTTATGAGATGGCACAGGGCAGTGATGTAACGATTCATTTTATGACAGAAGAGATTCCATATCACAAAGCTCTTTCTATGGCAGACCTTGGAATGATCCCGGAAGGTGCTTATAGAAATCGTAAATATGCAAGTGAAGGTGTTTCAAAAACTAAAAAATAAATAGAGCATTGGAAGATATTTTATATGATCCACAGACATCTGGAGGATTGATGATCGCAGTTAGCGAAAATGATGCAAAAATTTATTAGAGGATTTACAAAATACAATTCCATGTGCTAAAATAATTGGGTACATAGAAGAAAAGAAGAAAAATCAATCATATTAGAATAGAAGAACGAACAGACAGGAAGAATGTTAAAACATGGTTTTTCCTGTCTGATTTTAGGCAGGCGTTATTCTTGGTTGAGAATAACGATAGGAGAAAGAGATGAAAGATCAATTTCAAAGAACCATTGATTATGCAAGAATATCGATCACGGATCGTTGTAATTTATATTGTACCTATTGCCGCCCTGATCATGAAGAAATGTTGTCACATGGGGAGATTTTAAGATATGAGGAGATCCTAAGAGTATGTAAGATTCTTACAACGCTTGGAATTGACAAATTTAAGATCACAGGTGGCGAACCGTTGGTACGAAAAGGTTGTTCAGATTTTATCCGTGAATTAAAGAAAACGGATGGAGTTAATAAAGTTACGTTAACAACCAATGCAATCTTATTATCAAAAGATTTAGTGAAATTAGCAGAGGCAGGAGTGGATGGGATCAATATAAGTCTTGATTTTATGGATCAGGAGAAATATAAAAAGATCACAGGATTCGATGGATACAAACAGGTCATATCAGTAATTAATAAAGCGGTCAATATAGGATTGAATATAAAGATAAATGTTGTGTTGACAGAATGGACGACGATGGAGGATATTCAAAAATTTATAGACTATATGAAAGATCATAAAATCTGTATACGATTTATTGAACAAATGCCGCTTGGAAATAAGAAGACAACGATAGCATTAACAAGAAATGAAATCAGAAAGAACCTAAAAGATCAAGGGATCAGATTTCACAAAACCGAACAAAGAATGGGAAATGGGCCAGCAGTTTATGAAACAATGGAAGGATATAAGGGAATGATCGGATGGATCGAGGCATTGCATGGAAAATTTTGTGATACATGCAACCGTATTCGTTTGACTTCTATCGGTGGGATCAAACCATGTCTTTATTATGAAGAAGCAGGAAATTTAAGAGATTTGTTAAGAAAGGCTGAAACGTCAGACGAAAAGATCAAACAGGTTTTAAAAGAAATCATTTATAAAAAACCACAGGCACATCATTTTGAAGAAATGCCGTCAAACAGCAAGATGTATACAATTGGAGGATAAGATAAATGGGAGAATTTTCACATTTTGACCAGCATGGGAATGCGGTCATGGTCGATGTGACGAAGAAAAAAGAAACAACAAGAACAGCGATTGCACAAGGAAAGATCAAAGTTAATGATGAGATCTTTGAAAAAGTCAAAGAAGGAAGTATGGCAAAAGGAGATGTCTTAGGAACTGCAAGGATCGCAGGGATCATGGCGGCAAAGAAGACATTTGAACTGATCCCGATGTGCCATCTTCTGATGCTTACAAAGTGTAAAGTTGATTTTGAAATGCTAGAAGAAACCAAAGAGATCAAAGCAGTCTGTCTTGTCAAAACAACAGGGAAAACAGGCGTTGAGATGGAGGCACTGACAGGAGTACAGATTGCTTTATTAACGATTTATGATATGTGCAAGGCAATTGACAAACATATGGTTATGTCAGAGATACATTTAGTAGAGAAAACAGGTGGAAAGAGTGGTGATTTTGTATGGAAGGAATCATAAAAGCAGTCTGTATCAGTGAAAAACGAGGAACCGTGAAGAAAAATATCAACGAAGTCAATGTGATCAAAGACTTTGGATTAGAAGGAGATGCCCATGCAGGAAAATGGCATCGTCAGGTTAGTTTTTTGAGCGCGGATATTGTGGATGAATTCAATGAAAAAGGTGCTTCCGTGATCGAGGGTGATTTTGGGGAAAATATTCTTGCTTACGGCATTGATTTTAAGAAACTTCCAGTTGGAACAAAACTGATCTGTAATGATGCAAAGTTTGAGATCACTCAGATTGGGAAAGAATGCCATAGTCATTGTGAGATATATAAACGTGTTGGGGACTGTATCATGCCAAGAGAAGGTATCTTTGCAAAAGTATTAGAAAGCGGAACGATCAAAGTCGGAGATAAGATTGAGGTCATTTACCCAGAGAAAGATATGCCATACATGGCAGCAGTCATGACATTGAGTGATAAAGGCTCCAGAGGAGAACGAGTGGATACAAGCGGTCCAAGAGCAGCAGAAATCTTAAAAGAACATGGATTTAAGATCGTAGAAGAAATCCTTCTTCCGGATGAAGAAGCTCAGATCAAAAAACATCTGATCCGTTTAAGCGACAGCCGGCAGGTTGATTTAATTATTACAACCGGTGGGACAGGGCTTTCTCCAAGAGATCGTACACCAGAAGCAACTTTAGCTGTTGCAGACCGCAATGTGCCGGGAATCTCAGAAGCGATCAGAGCAGGTTCTATGACGATCACAAAACGAGCCATGTTATCAAGAGGTGTCAGTGTAATAAGAAAGAAAACATTGATCATTAATCTTCCTGGAAGCAAAAAGGCAGTGGAAGAGAGTCTTTCTTTTATCATTGATCAGCTGCCACATGGATTAGATACTTTAAGGGAAAACACAGAAGATTGCGGAAGAAACTAAGAGAGGAGACAATGTATGGATATATCACCGATCATCATATCGATGAAAACGGCAACGATCGCGATTTTATTTACCTTTATTTTAGGACTATTAGCAGCAAGATGGATCTTATATCGTAAATCAGACGCAACAAGAATCTTCTGGGATGGGATCTTTACGATGCCATTAGTATTACCACCAACTGTTGCAGGGTTTTTCTTGCTTGTATTTTTCGGATCATATGGACCAGTAGGAAAATTATTTGAAAATTATCTTGGGATCAAGATTGCATTTTCATGGGGCGCAACGATCCTTGCGGCAGTTGTGATGTCATTTCCATTGATGTACCGTTCTGCAAGAGGTGCCCTGGAACAGATTGATGAAGATCTGATCTTTGCGGCAAGAACACTTGGAATGAGTGAGTGGAGCATTTTCTTTCGAGTTATGATCCCAAATGCACTGCCAGGGATCATTTCTGGTGGAGTGCTTGCATTTGCCAGAGGACTTGGTGAATTCGGAGCAACAGCAATGATTGCTGGAAATATTCCGGGAAGAACAAGAACTCTGCCACTTGCAGTATACTCTGAAGTCGCAGCGGGAAATATGGATGCAGCATATCAGTATGTACTTGTGATCGTGATCATTTGTTTTGCAATCGTAGCAGCCATGAATATTTACCTCATCATGGAAAAGAAGAAACAGGAAGCGTAAGGAGAGATGTATGAGTCTTGAAGTAAAGATCAAAAAGAAACTAAAAGAATTTACATTAGAGTCAGAACTTAATGTAGAAACAGGTTGTACAGGGCTTATGGGACCTTCTGGAAGTGGAAAAAGCATTACTTTAAAATGTATCGCAGGCGTGGAAACTGCAGATAGTGGGAGAATTGTATTAGATGGGAAAATACTTTATGATTCCGAGAAAAAGATCGATCTACCACCACAAAAACGAAAGATTGGATATTTATTTCAGGGATATGCACTGTTTCCTAATATGACGATTGAAGAGAATATCAAAATAGGATTAAGAGCAAAAGGATTTCCGAAGGATGAAATCGAACAAAAGACAAATGATATGATGAAACGATTTCATATCGAAGAATTAGCAAAAAGATATCCAAGACAGATTTCAGGAGGGCAAAAACAGCGAACAGCATTAGCAAGGATGCTTGTGTGTGAACCGGAAGTCATCTTGATGGATGAGCCATTTTCAGCGTTGGATGAATACTTAAGAGAACAGATGCAAGATGAATTATCCAATATGCTGGCAATGTTGGATAAACCAGCGATCTTGGTGAGCCACAGCAGTAAGGAAGTAGAAAATCTATGTGACAAAAAATACCATATTCAAAGAGGTCATATGGAAAAAGCCACATTACTATGAAATTTTACATAGCATTTTTAAGAAAGTGAGGAAGTTACAAATGAAAAAGAAATTTTTAGCAGTGTTATTAGCAGTAGCTATGGTTCTTGGGGTAACAGCATGTGGAAGCAGTAAGGACAGCTCTAAATCCACAACAGAGGCAGTAAAGAAAGAAGAAACAACAACCATCACACTTGCAGCTGCAGCTAGTCTTGAAAAATGCTACACAGAGAAATTAATTCCAATGTTCGAAAAAGAAAATAAAGGAATTAAAGTAGAAGGAAGTTATGATAGTTCAGGAAAATTACAGAGCCAGATTGAAAATGGAATGGCAGCGGATATATTTATGTCAGCAGCGACTGAACAGATGAACAATCTTGTCAAAGAAAAATACATCAGCAAGGGGGATGTTGTAGAATTATTAGAAAACAAAGTTGTACTGATCGCTCCTAAAAAAGGTGATGCAAAAGTTTCATCCTTTAAAGATATCACAAAAGCTGATACAATAGCATTAGGAGATCCTAAGAGCGTTCCAGCTGGACAGTATGCACAGGAAATCTTTACAAACTTAAAGAACTGGAATGATGTGAAGAAAAAAGCAAGCTTTGGAACAAATGTAACAGAAGTTTTAAATTGGGTAGCAAAAGGAAGTGCTTCTTGCGGTGTTGTATATGCAACAGATGCAGCAAGTAACAAGGATGTAAAAGTTCTTGCAGAAGCACCAGCAGATGCTTTAAAAACGCCAGTTATTTATCCAGTTGCAGCATTAAAGAAAAGTAAAAATAAAGATGCAGCTGATAAATTCGTAAAATTCTTACAGAGTGAAAAAGCATTAAAAGTCTTCAGATCTTATGGATTTACAATTAATAAATAAGAAGTAGAAGGTGAAAAACAATGAAATTAGTGGATACAAAAGATGCTGTAGGAACTGTGCTATGTCATGATATCACACAGATCATCAAAGGTGTTACAAAAGACGCAAGATTCAGGAAAGGTCATGTAGTCAAAGAAGAAGATATCCCAGTGTTGTTATCCCTTGGAAAAGATCATTTATACGTCTGGGAAGCCGGAGACAATATGCTTCATGAAAATGATGCAGCAAGGATCCTTTGTGATCTGTGCAAGAATGAAGGAATGAAAGAGTCAGAAGTTAAGGAAGGTAAGATTGAATTATCTGCCGAATATGACGGACTCTTAAAGATCGACAAAGAAAAACTATTTACCGTCAATTCTTTCGGACAGATGATGATCGCGACAAGATCTGGAAATACTCCAGTCAAAGCAGGGGACAAACTAGCAGGTACGAGAATCATTCCACTGGTCATTGAAAAAGATAAGATGCAGGAAGTCAAAGACAGGGTTGGGGATACACCAATCCTGTCTCTTCTGCCTTATAAGAAGAAAAAAGCCGTGATCTTAGCTACAGGAAATGAAGTGTATTATCATAGAATTGAGGATACATTTACTCCAGTTGTGGCAGAAAAGATCAAAGAATACGGTGCAGAAGTGACCAGTACAAAACAGTTGCCAGATGACAATGAACTTTTAACAAAAACAATCTTAGAAGCTATCGAAAATGGGGCAGAAATGGTATTATGCACAGGAGGAATGAGTGTTGATCCAGATGACAAGACACCACTTGCGATCAAGAATACAGGAGCCGATATCATATCTTATGGAGCACCTGTTTTGCCAGGAGCAATGTTTTTACTTGCATATTATAAAAAAGGAGATCAGATAATTCCGATCATGGGACTTCCAGGATGTGTTATGTATTCAAAGAGAACTGTTTTTGATCTTATTCTGCCAAGGATCATGGCAGATGATAAAGTAAGTGCAGAAGAACTTGCACACCTTGGGGAAGGCGGATTATGTCTTGGATGTAAAGTTTGTACTTATCCAAACTGTGGATTCGGAAAAGGGTGGTAGATATGAAATCATATTTACCAAAACGTTTTGATTTCAGGGTCAGAGTTTTTATGGAAGAACCAGATTTTGGAAAAGGAGTTGCACAGTTATTATCATTAACAAGAGAGAAAGGTTCTTTATCTGCTGCATATAAATCCATGGGAATGGCTGCAAGCAAAGCATGGAAGATCTTAAATCGTGCGGAAGCAGACCTTGGAGTCAAATTAGTAGAACGAAAATCCGGCGGAAAGCAAGGGGGAGGTTCACACCTTACACCAGAAGGCGAAGATATTCTGAATCGTTATGAAAACTTTCAGAAAGAAGTTGCTGAAGCAGTAAAACGTTCTTTTATAAAAAACTTTGGAAATTCAGGAGAATCATAAAATATCATGAGAAAAAAAGAATTAAAAACAGTGATCACATTTGAGACAACAACACAGGCGATCGGTATGGAAAGTGCCTGCAAAAAACATCAGATCGCAGGAAGATTGATCCCAGTACCAAAAGAGATCACAGCAGGATGTGGAATGGCATGGATGACCCCTTTAGAAAATGAAGCATCTGTGGTACAATTTATGTCAGAACATGAAATCATCCCACAAGGGGTATTTCAGGTAGAAATTTAAATTGGAGGTTAGGTATGAAACAGATTGATGAAAGAGGGAATGCTTGTCCGATTCCGGTTGTACACACAAAGAAAGCATTAGAATCAATGGATGGAGAGACAAAATTAATCGTTCTGGTAGATAATGAACCAGCTGTCCAGAATGTTACAAGATTTGCAGAAGGTAAAAACTGCGAAATTAAAAGCGAGAAGATCTCAGACAATGAATTTAAGATTGAGATCATGGCAGAGAATTATACACCAGCAGATGAGGAAGAAGAGATTGTCTGTGCACCATCTGCAAAGGATGATTTTATCATCGCTGTATCATCCAACGAGATGGGACAAGGAGAGAAAGCTCTTGGTCAGACATTGATCAAAGCGTTTTTATTTGCAGTAACAAAACAGGATAAACTTCCATCAAAGGTATTATTTTATAATTCAGGAGCATATCTTACATGCGAAGATTCTGATTCTTTAGAAGATTTAAAAACATTAGAAGCAGAAGGGGTCGAAATATATACTTGCGGAACATGCTTAAATTTCTATGATATTACAGATAAATTAGCGGTTGGTTCCATCACAAATATGTATGATATCGTAGAAATGATGGAAAAAGCAGGAAAAGTGATCAAACCTTGAGGAATATCTATGAAAGATTTAATCATTGTAAGAGGCGGTGGAGATATCGCCACAGGTACAATTTATAAATTGGTAAAAAGTGGTTTTCATGTATTGATCTTAGAAATTGCACATCCATCTGCAATTCGTAGAAATGTTGCATTTTCAGAAGCAGTTTATGAAGAAAAGTGGCAGGTTGAGGATATGACCTGCCATCTTGTATATGATATCAAAGAAGCAGAACAGATCATGAAAGCAGGGAATCCGGCATTAATGATCGATCCAAATGGAGAGATGATCAAACAGTTGCATCCGATCGCAGTTGTTGATGCCATTCTTGCGAAGAAAAATCTCGGTACAACAAGAGATATGGCACCGATCACGATCGCTTTAGGACCTGGATTTACAGCAGGGGAAGATGTCGATGTTGTGATCGAGACGATGCGTGGACACAGGCTTGGAAGGATCATCAAAGAAGGCAGTGCGATCCCGAACACAGGAATTCCAGGAGTGATCAAGGGCTTTGGAAAAGAACGAGTGATCCATTCCCCAGCTAAAGGGATCTTAAGAAATATCTGTCATATCACAGATATGGTAAGCAAAGGCCAGTTATTAGCAAAGATAGAAACACCAGAAGGTACGATTGTTGATGTAGCTGCAAGTATGGATGGATTACTGAGAGGTTTAATTCGTGATGGATATCCGGTGACAAAAGGATTTAAGATCGCAGATATCGATCCGAGAGCTGAAGAATACGATAACTGCTTTACAATTTCAGATAAAGCCAGATGCATTGCAGGTGGTGTTTTGGAAGCATTATTATATTTGAAAAATAATCTTTCCGATCAGCAGGAAGAACCGAATGTTTCTATATGTACCCATGAGAAACAAAAGGTAGAAACAATTTATGCAGATTATGCAGCAACGCATATCACGAAACCAGAGTGTGTCAAGGATGCAGTTATGAACGCATTGGCACTTGGCAACAGCGGAAGAGGTGTCAACGAAAGTTCTCTGGATGCTGCAAGAAAGATTTACGAAGTTCGTACGAAAGTAGATCAGTTTTTGACGGCTATGGAGCAGAACAAGTTGTATTTACCAGTGGAATTACAGAAAGCTTAAACACAGTGATCAAAGGAAGCTTAAATCATGGTGATCATGTGATCACAACGTTTATGGAGCACAACAGCGTTCTTCGTCCATTATATGAGATGGAACGACAAGGAGTTTGCTTAACGATCACTTCACCAGATGTGGGGATATCAAACAGGCGATCACAAAAGATACCAAGATGATCGTGATGACGCATGCATCCAATGTGACAGGTGAAATGTTTGATATCCAAAGTGTTGGAAAACTTTGTAGAGAAAAGGAATTTTATTTGTCGTTGACACTGCTCAAAGTGCTGGAGTGATTCCAATCTCCATGAAGGAAGATAATATCGATATATTATGTTTTACCGGACATAAAGGCTTGATGGGACCACAGGGAATCGGCGGAATCTGTATTAGAAAAGGCGTTGAGATCCGTCCATTAAAACAGGTGGAACTGGAATCCTATCATTTTCGAAAACACAGCCAGAAGTGCTGCCGCAGGCATTGGAAGCAGGAACATTAAATGGAATCGGGATCACAGGACTTGGAGCAGCAATTGATTTCATCAATATATATGGAATCGATAAGATCCGTGAACGGAAATGAATCTTATTGAAATATTTTATAAAAAATTCAGAAGATCCAAGGAATTAAAATTTACCATGAAAAGCAATTAGATCTGACAAAACAAACCGCCATTTGTTCGATCAACCTGAAGAATATGATTCCGGAAGTGTCAGTGATGAATTAATGGAACGTTTTCAGATACAGACAAGATCAGGTGCTCATTGTGCACCATTGGTACATGAGCATTTCGGTACGATAGAGCAGGGAATGGTAAGATTCAGTTTTGGACATGAGACAACAATGAAAGAAATCAACCAGATAATAAATGCAGTTAAGATTCTTGCAGAAGAATAAAGAGGGAAAAGATATGATCATTGCAGTTGCAGGTTCCGGTGGAAAAACAACGAGAGTTCATAAGTTAGCACAGTATTATAGAAGTCTTGAAAGAAAGTCTTTGTCACAACGACAACTCATATGAAAAAGGAATCCGATACCGTGATCCCTGAAAATATAGAAGATATTCGAAAGCAATTAAATGAAACCGGATATTGTATGGCGGGAATGCCTGCGACGCCAGAAAATGCGTTAGTACAAAAATCGGACCATTACCAGAAGATTTCTATGAAACTGCAGTAAAAGAAGCAGATATCACGCTGATAGAAGCCGATGGTTCCAGGGAATGCCGGCAAAGATTCCAGCGGATTATGAACCAGTGATCCCTGAAAATATCGATGAGATTCATATTGTGATCGGAATGTCAGCACTTGGGAAACCAGCCAGCAAGGTTGTTCACAGACTTTCCTTAGCGGATAAGGATTTAGAGATTAAAGAAGATACGATCCTTACACCGCTGCATTTACAAAAATTACTGAAGAAAGGATATCTAGGACCATTGAGAGAACAATATAAAGATACAAAAATCAAAGTATATCCAGGACAGGCAGACACATTGTATCAAAGAGTGATCGCTCGATTCTTACAGGAAGAAAAAGATGTCACACAGATCAAGGAAGATTGGTTTAAAATTCAGCCGAAATTAGTTATCTTCGGGGCATGTAGCGATCCAGTTACTCCGGATTGCGAAATTTTTAGATTTCTACACGATTATGATCGATGACAGAGAGGAATTTGCAGATCCAGAGAAACTATCACAAGCAGATGAAGTTTACTGCAGAGATTTTCATGATATAGAAGATATTTTGCCAGAACAAGATAACGCATTTTATGTGGTTGTCACACGTGGACATGCAAATGACAGATTATGTGCAGAAACGGTATTACGAAGACCATATCTCTATCTTGGAATGATCGGAAGCAAAGGAAAAGTTGCAAAACCTTCGAGATAATGAAAGAAGAAGGATACAGTGAAGAACAGATCAGCACGATCCATGCACCAATCGGATTAAAGATCGGTGCAAGAACGCCAGAAGAGATTGCAATCAGTATCGCAGCAGAGATGATCGCAATCAAAAATCACGAAACAGAAAGTACGATGAGTAAAGAACTTTTGAGACAAAAGAATCAGGAGTGCTGTGCATTATCACAAAGAAATCCGGTTCATCTCCACGAGGTGTTGGAAGTATGATGCTTGTCACAAAAGATGGAATTATTGGAAGTATTGGTGGAGGAAACTTAGAAAAACTGTTATGGAAGAAGCACCATCGATGAAAGAGATCACAAGAAAAAATATGATCTATCGAATGCACAGAGTGCAACACTTGGCATGATCTGTGGTGGTAAAACGAAATATTATATGTTCCAGTATAAAAGACAGAAAAACAACACAGGAGTAGAAAATGGGAAAATACAATTTTGACGAAGTAATCGACAGACATGGAACAGATTGTTTGAAATACGATTTTGGAATGAAGAGAAAAGGAAGAGATGACCTGCTTCCTCTTTGGGTAGCAGATATGGATTTTCGTCTGCCAGATGAGATTCTTGATGAATTTCATAAAAGAATTGATCATGGGATTTTTGATATACGGATCCCTTAGATGAATATTTTGATGCAATGAACCACTGGTTTTCAACAAGATACGGATATACGATCAAACCAGAATGGGTAACACTTGGAGCAGGAATTGTTTATGCACTTGGAACAAGTGTTAAGGCATTTACCGAAGAAGGAGATGCCATGATGGTTATGCAGCCAGTGTACTATCCATTTAGTGAAGTTATCAAAAATGATGGAAGAAAACTGGTAAACTGTCAGCTTCGTTATGAAAACAATCGTTATTCCATTGATTTTGAAAAAATGGAACAAATGATCAAAGAAGAAAATGTAAAAGCACTGATCTTCTGCAACCCACACAATCCAGTAGGAAGAGTCTGGACAAGAGAAGAAATGGAAAAAGTCGCAGAAATCTGTTTAAAATACAACGTAATCTGGATGGTTGATGAGATGCATTGTGATTTTATTTTTCCATGAGTTTACAAGCTGTATGAATCTGGATAAAAATTTCATGAGATCATTGCACTTTACAGCTCGCCAGAAAGACATTTAATGTTGCAGGATTACAGCCAGCAAATATCATTATTCCAAACGAGGAATTAAGAAAAAATATCAATGGGCTAATACACAGGCAGCTTACAGTCAGGGAAGCTTAATGGGACAGCTTGCTGTGAAAGTATGTTACACAAAAGGTGCTGACTGGGTAGATGAATTGGTAGAATATATATATGAAAACGTAAAGTATATGAGCCGATATGTAAAAGAACTTTCCAAAAGCAAAGATGGTAGAACCAGAAGGGACTTATTTAGTATGGGTTGATTTCTCAGGATATGGATTCAGCAATGAAGAATTAGAACATTTAATGTTAGAAGAAGCAAAATTGTGGCTGGATTCTGGAATCATCTTTGGACCAGAGACAGCACAGTTTGAGCGTTTCAACGTTGCGTGTCCACGAGTGACGGTTGAGCAGGCACTGACACAGTTAAAAATGCACTGGATAAGCATCTGGCAGAGAAATAAGACAGATTTATCTGGATATATATTAGGATTGAGAGGAAAAGAAATGGAGAAACAAAAGAAAAATCTAGGATCTGTGGCCTTTCTTCCACTGATCGTATTTCTAGTATGTTATGTAGGATGTGGAATTACATTTACCTTGATGGGAGCAGACGACCCATTTGGAAAATTTCCACGTCATGTCGCACTTTGGCAGGATGTGCGGTAGCACTTCTTTAAATAGAAGTATGGATGTAAAAGATAAATTAAACATTATGACGACAAACATGGGAAATTCTGGAGTTATGATGATCGTTTTGATCTATCTGATGGCAGGGGATTTCAGGAGCAGCAGCGGCAATGGGAGGAAAAGATTCTGTTGTTAATCTATGTCTTCATGTGATTCCAGTAACATTTTTGATTCCAGGTGTATTTTTAATGTGCTGTTTTATTTCTACATCGATAGGGACATCCATGGGAACCATTGCAGCAATGGCACCAATCGCGATCAATGTGGCACAGGAGCACACTTAAATGTTGCGATCGTTGGAGCAGCAGTGATCGGAGGTTCTTATTTTGGAGATAACCTTTCCATGATCTCTGATACAACGATCTCAGCAGCAGAAGGATGCGGTTCTGAAATGAAAGATAAGTTTAAGATGAACTTCTTTATCGCATTACCGGCTGCAATCGTGGCAATGATCCTTTATTCAGTGGTCGGAGGTACTGGAAGTGGAGCAATCAAGGCAGGAAGTTACAATATCATTGAAGTCCTTCCATATCTTATTGTTCTTGGAGCAGCATTGATGGGGATTAACGTTGCAGTTGTACTTTTGTAGGAATCCTTTCTGCAGGTATTATCGGACTTTGTGTGGGAAGCTGCGGATTCTTTGACTGGATTCAGGCAATTGGAAATGGTATGAGTGATATGTTTAGTATCAGTATGGTTGCGATCTTGGTATCTGGAATCATTGGTATTGTTCGCGAATATGGCGGAGTTGAGTGGCTGGTAGGAGCGATCAGTGGCAAGATCAAGAACAGACGCGGTGCAGAATATGGAATCGGGCTGATGTCAGGAATTCTTTCCGCGGCAATGGTAAATAACACGATCGCTATTATTGTTACTTGTCCGATCGCAAAAGAAATCGGTGAAAAATACAAGATTGCACCAAAGAGACTTGCCAGTCTGGTAGATATTTTGCCTGTGCATTTATCTCATTGATGCCACATGATGGAGGTATGTTAATGATCACGGCACTCGCAGATGTGTCACCACTTAATGTGTTAAAATATTCATTTTATATGTTTGGATTGATCATTGCTACTTGTGTGACGATACAGTTTGGATTGATGGATGAGAAGAATTAAGTTGAAAATACGGTAATTCATCAAGTATAAATAGAGATGGGAGTACGAAAAATGAATTTCCATCTCTATTTTTGTGTTTATTTATACCCGAAGGAACGTTGGTTAAAATTAGATTGTTTTAAATGGAAATGGTGTTGATTATGTGATTTTGGGACTTGAAAATCAATCTAAGATACATTATGCGATGCCATTAAGGCATATGATAGGAGATGCTTTCAGTTATTTGAAGGAATATAAGGAACTGGAAGCCAAGAATAAAAATATAAGAATTATAAGACAAAACATGAATTCTTATCAAAATTTCAAAAGACAGATCGGTTGCATCCGATTGTTACGATTTGTATATATTATGGGGAGGATTCATTGAAATTAGAATAGGAAGGAGTTGAGTTGAATATGTGCAAGGCCTTAGAAGAATTAGAAGAAAGAGGAAGAGAGAAAGGAAGGATAGAAGGAAGAGTAGAGGGTGCAATTAAAATTTATAAGAAGATGGAAGCATCAAGAGAAGATACAATAAAAATATCATGGAGGACTTTTCTTTGGATAAAGAAGTTGCTGATAAATATGTAGAAGAATATTATTAAATTATATAAAATTTAAACATAAAATGGAGTTATTGCGTTATCTATAGTTCTTTTGAACTTTTATTATGATAATGCAATAATTCTATTTTTTTATTTTAAAACAAACACCATATAACAGTTGACAACAGTTTGATGCTGTTATACACTGTTTATAAGTAAAGGAGGATGATACAAAATGAAGATCATAATCAACACATCATCCATGGTTCCAATCTATGAGCAGATCATAGACCAGATCAAAACAATGATCCGAAAGCAAGAATTAAAGCAGAATGACCAGCTGCCATCTGTCCGGGCATTGTCAAAGGAATTAAAGATCAGTGCTTTAACGGTAAAGAAAGCTTACGATGAACTGGAAAGAGAAGGCTTTACAGTAACGATTCATGGAAAAGGCAGCTATGTGACAGCGGCGAACACGGAGTTGATGATGGAAGAGCAAAAGAAGGAAGTAGAACAGGACTTAGAACAAGCAATTCTAAAAGGAAGGCGTTTTGGCATCAGTGATGAAGATATCAAAACCTTGTTTGAGTTAATATTGGAGGGATAAGGTATGTTAAAATTGATAAATTAAAGAAACAATATAAGAATTTCACCCTCAACTGTTCCATGGAAGTAAAAGAGGGATGATCACTGGGTTTGTAGGTCCGAATGGATCTGGAAAAAGCACAACTTTAAAGGCAGTGCTTGGATTGATTTACATAGATGGAGGAGATATTCAGATTTTTGGAAAGAATGTCAAGGATATAAAACCAGAGGATAAGGAACAGATCGGTGTCGTACTTTCTGATTCTGGTTTTAGCAGATATCTTACAGTAAAAGACATCAAGGATATTCTAAAAATACATATGAAGCATTTGATGAACAGTTATTTACTAACTATATAGAAAAATATCAGTTGCCAACAGACAAAAACTAGAACAGTTTTCTGTTGGAATGAAAGCAAAATTAAAGTTAATTACAGCAATCTGCCACAAAGCAAAACTATTAATCTTAGATGAACCAACGGCAGGGCTTGATGTCATGGCAAGGAATGAGATGCTTGATATGTTAAGAGATTATATGGAAGAAGATGAAGAACGTTCGATTCTTGTAAGTTCTCATATATCAACAGATCTTGAAACCTTATGTGATAATATTTATATGATCAATGAAGGAAATATCATCTTGCACGAAGAAACAGACCGGTTATTAAGTAATTATGCGATCTTAAAGGTTGATGAAGAACAGTCAAAAACACTAGATCCACAATATATAATAAAATGAAGAAAGAATCCTATGGATATGCATGTCTTACAGATCAGAAACAATTTTATCTGGAGAATTATCCAAAGATCGTGGTAGAAAAAGGAACGATCGATCAGATCATTACATTAATGATACAGGGGTGTAGAAGATGAAAGGATTATGGACAAAAGACATCAGATTAATCTCATCACAACAAAAAATCTGGCAGTGATCTGGCTAGTTGCAGCAGGAATCTTAATCGCTACGGATCAAATATCATTTGCAATTAGCTATACGTCTGTGATTACAATCATGACAGCAATCAGTACGATCAGTTACGATACATTTGATAATGGCAATGCGTTTTATTTACGCTTCCATTTAGCAGAAAAGAATATACAAGAGAAAAATATCTGTTTAGCCTCTTTTGGGGAATGATAACAGTCATTGGAGGTATATTGTTAGTAGGCATCGTTACAGCAGCAAAAGGTACATTGTTAATGAGGTCAGAAGAAATTGTGATGGCAGTCTTACTCAATATTCCAATGCTATTGATTTTTCAATCAATGGCCCTTCCTTTCTATTAAAATATGAAGCAGAGAAGGGAAGAATCGCGTTAGCAGCTATGATCGGAGGGATTGTTTTGTTGTTATCTTCTTTTCAAAATGTTTGAAACGGCAGGGATTGAGCTGATTGACATCGTGATGAATCAAATGTATTTAAAAAATATTACACTATGGGCTTCTATCTATATAATTTCCATTGTCATTTGGTTCCTGTCATTGAAAATAGCTGAAGGAATTATGCTAAAAAGAATTTTAATTTATTAGAAAAATGAATAATATAAACAAAAGTAGTTGTATGAAACAAAAATGTTTGGTATAACTACTTTTTTCGTTTCTCCCTCATATGAGGGAGAACAATTAGGAATCAGACTATAGTAAAGTTATCAAAAGGATAGCGGATATGAAAGGAAGGAGCAGCAGTAAAATGAAAGTATTTGAACCGTTTAAAATCAATCAGATGGAGCTTAAAACCGTATGGTCGTATCAGCAATGGTAACAAACTATTGTTCTGAGGATGGAATGGCAACAGAGAAATTTATTGCCTATCATGAACATAAAGCAAAAGGTGGATGGGGACTGATCATCACAGAAGATTATGCAGTGACACCAACTGCAGGTGGATTTAAAAGCTTCCTGGATTATGGGAAGATGGACAGATTGAAAGCCATAAGGAGTTAACAAGAAGAATTCATGAAGCAGGTGGAAAGATCGCAGCACAGATTTATCATGCAGGAAGAGAGACAAGCAGTGCGATCACAGGAGAACAGCCAATCGGACCTTCCGCGTTAAAAGATCCAACAATGCCAGAGACACCAAGAGAAATGACAGTAGAAGAAATTCATGAACTGGTTGAGCAATTCGGAGATTGCGCAAGAAGAGCAAAAGAAGCTGGATTTGATGCAGTTGAAGTTCATGGGGCACATGGATATCTGATTGGAGCATTTGCCTCTCCATTTTCCAATAAGAGAAGTGACGAATACGGAGGAACGATCCGAAACCGTGCAAGATTTGCAATGGAGATCATTGAGAATATTAAGGAAAAATGCGGAAAAGATTATCCAGTTTTATACAGAATGTCAGCGGTTGAATATGTCCCAGGTGGATTAGAAATCGAGGAATCTAAGATACTTGCAAGACTGGTAGAGGAAGCAGGAGCAGATTGTATTCATTGTTCACAGGGTGTTTATGCATCCACATATGTGATCATTCCACCATCTGTTGTTCCAAGAGCAGCATATGTAGAAAATGCAGCAGAGATCAAAAAGTGGTAGATATTCCAGTGATCGCAGTAGGAAGAATCAATGATGTTGAAATTGCAGAAAGTGTTTTACAAGCAGACAAAGCAGATCTTGTAACAATGGCGAGAGCTTCTCTTATCAAGGAGACAAATTGAAATCATAAATAGTGAAAAACTTTTAGAACATTGTACCCTGGGAATGAGAACAAGCATTTAAAATCTTTATTTTATTATAAAACTAAAGTTAAAATCCAATACTCATGAGCAGTCACTCATACCTACAGCTTATCAATAAACAAAATTTAAATATATAAAAATAGATTGTTTCCCTTGGACCATATGAGCTCGTCGGCACTTAATGAGCAGTGACGATTCATCGTCGCTGTCGAATTTAGTGTCCGCTACGTGCGAATCTGAACGAGTGGGTCCAAGGGAACAATCTATTTTTTATATATTTCCACAAATTTTATTTATTCATAAGTTTTATTTATTAGGGATCAATACAATATCTTCCCCAGCTTTTCTTCTCTGATATAACTCAGCAGTTGCTGTAAGTAATACATCAGAAGAAGAGTTTAAGCAAGTTTCAACAGAATCCTGTACTACTCCGATGATGAATCCAACACCAACAACCTGCATGGCAACATCATTTGAGATACCAAATAAAGAACATGCAAGAGGGATCAACAGCAAGGATCCACCAGCAACACCAGAAGCACCACATGCAGAAACAGCAGCTAAGACACTTAAGATGATTGCTGTAGGAATATCAACAGAGATACCCATTGTATGAGCAGCTGCAAGAGACATAACTGTGATCGTGATCGCAGCACCATCCATGTTGATCGTAGAACCAAGAGGGATAGATACAGAATAGTTATCTTCATTTAATCCCAGTTTTTCGCAAAGAGCCATGTTCATAGGAATGTTTGCAGCAGAACTTCTTGTAAAGAATGCTGTTAAACCACTTTCTTTTAAGCATTTTAAGATCAGTGGATATGGGTTTCTGCGAAGCATACTAAATACGATGATTGGGTTTGTTACAAATACAGTAAATAACATACATCCAACTAATAGGGCAAGAAGTTTACCATAATCAGTAAAGATGCTTAATCCGTTTGTAGATACAGTGTTATATACAAGTCCAAGAATACCAAATGGAGCACAGTTGATAATCCAGTGTACAGCTTTTGTAACTGCAGCAGAGATATCATGAAGAGCTTTTTAGTTCCAGGAGTTGCAGCTTTTAATGCAAGTCCAAAAACAACAGCCCATGCAAGGATACCGATGTAATTTGCCTTTACAAGGGAATCAACAGGGTTTGATACGATATTCATTAATAAGTTCTTTAATACTTCTAACACACCCGTTGGAGGAGCGGCTTCAGATGTAGCAGCTTTTCCAAGACGTAATGTGATTGGGAAGAGAAAACTTCCACATACTGCGACAACAGCACCAATAAAAGTTGTTAGCATATAAAGGATGATAACAATACGCATATTTTGCACCGTTGCTCTTAGAATTTGCTAAAGAAGCAATGACAAGTACAAATACAAGGATTGGGGCTACAGCACGAAGAGCACCAACAAATAAATCTCCAAGTAGAGCAAGCCCTGTTGCTTTTGGAGCAGCTACACCAAGAATAGCACCGATGATCAGACCGATTAAGATTCTTACGATCAGACTTAAGCTATTCCACTTTTGTAATAAGTTTTTCATTTTAAAAATTCCTTCTTTCATTATTTTTTTATTTTTAAGTGATATTTTGATACTTACATCATATTTTCTTAAAAATAAAGAATCAATCTTATTTATTATATTTACTTTTATTCCTTAAGTCAATACAAAATGTCTTTTTTACGGAAATGAATGTCTTTCTAGTGCGGACACACAAAATCTTTTCACAATGAAATATTGACACTTTACGCATTTGATTTTACAATAAAACATAAGAGTATAGATCATAAGAGAAGACGTACAAAGTCTATACGGAAAGCGGAAAAGGAGAAAATAATGAAACAGGTAATATTAACAGGAGACAGACCAACGGGACGACTGCATGTTGGACATTATGTAGGATCTTTAAAAGAACGAGTGAGACTGCAGAATTCTGGTAAATTCGACGAAATTTATATCATGATCGCTGATGCCCAGGCATTAACAGATAATGCAGAACATCCAGAGAAAGTAAGACAGAACATTATGCAGGTAGCACTTGATTATCTTGCATGTGGGTTAGATCCAGAGAAAGTCAATATCTTTATTCAGTCTATGGTACCAGAACTTACAGAACTGTCTTTCTACTATATGAACTTAGTTACAGTTGCAAGAGTGCAGCGTAACCCAACAGTAAAAGCAGAGATCAAACAGAAGAATTTTGAAGCAAGCATTCCGGTTGGATTTTTCACATATCCGATCAGTCAGGCAGCAGATATCACTGCATTTAGAGCAACGGTTGTACCAGCAGGAGAAGATCAGATGCCAATGGTAGAGCAGTGCAAAGAGATTGTACACAAGTTTAACTCTGTATATGGAGAGACATTAACAGACCCACAGATCGTATTGCCAGACAATCAGGCATGTTTAAGACTTATAATCGATGGAAAAGCGAAGATGAGTAAATCTCTTGGAAACTGTATTTACTTATCTGATGAACCACAGGATATCAAGAAGAAAGTAATGTCCATGTTTACAGATCCAAATCATTTAAGGGTTGAAGATCCAGGACAGGTAGAAGGTAATCCAGTATTTATCTACTTAGATGCGTTCTGTAAACCAGAATACTTTGAAGAGTTCTGGCCAGAATACAATAACTTAGATGAATTAAAAGCCCATTATCAGCGTGGAGGACTTGGAGATGTCAAAGTGAAGAAGTTCTTAAACAAAGTACTTCAGGCAGAATTAGAACCAATCCGCGAGAGAAGAAAGATGTGGGAAGCAAAACTTCCAGAAGTTGCAGAAATTCTTCAGAAGGGAACAAAAGCTGCAAGGGCAAAAGCACAGGAAACAATGAAAGATGTGCGTCATGCGATGAGAATTGATTATTTTAATGAAGAAGGATTATTTTAATTTTGGATCATATATTTTTAAAGTAAAGCATGACAAAAGGGTCTGCATATCCGTAGGATAGGCAGGCCCTTTTTTAACTTTATATCATAGGAAATTCCGATGAAATACCACGATAAAATTAAAATACAAAAGAACAAGAAAAGGAGGTAGCAGCTTATAAAGAACAGGATGAAGATGTATTAAGTTATGCTTTATTCCATCAGGTTGCTACAGAGTATTTTAAATATCGCGATGCACAGGAAAAGAAAGTTGATGTTACAGAAGGAAATGAAGAAGCATACCCTGTATAAAATATAGTTTGATAAACTGAAGTTATTGATAGAATATTTAAAAATGGTTATCTGTCTGCGACGCGCTCTCGCTCGACTCACACGTAGCTGTACTAAGCTCCTGAATGGTCTTTACGACCATCCACTCGCTAAGTGCAGACGTGTTCCTACGGTCGCCGACAGATAACCATTTTTATAATATTCAATAAATTCAGTGATCGAAACCACTAGTGGGTGTGTATGTTGAAGGTTAAAGCCTAACAATAAAAAGACCGCTCACAAATCTTGTGAGCGGTTGCTTTTCTGAAAAGAGAGGATTAAAAAATATATATGAAAAACTATGTCTTAAGTATATCAAAATCTCATCTTCATTCAATATACAAAGTATGAACAATTCTAAAGAAAGTATAAACAGTTCTAAAATATTTGGGAGTAAGTCTCTAGTTTAGTCTAATTTTATTATTATATTTTTTATGGTATAATATCTTTCATACAAAAAGGAAAACGAGGGAATTATGATGAGAATAAATATTGCAATATGTGATGATGAACAGAAATCTTTACAGATGATTCAGAAAGAATTATATCATATAGCTGACAAGTTAAAGATTGAAATTGAAACTTACGCTTATAAAGAGGGAAAGAAAGTATTAGATTTAATTTACAATGAAAAAGAAGATTTTGATGTTTTATTCCTAGACATTGATATGCCAGATGTTTCAGGACTTGAGGTTGCAAAAAAATTAAGACAGAAACATTTAGATATCATATTAATTTTTATTTCAGCATATGAACAGTATGTGTTTGAATCGATTGAATATAATCCATTTCGATATATTCGAAAAAACAGAATCGAAAAAGAATTAATGCCATGTTTGAAGGCAGCATACCAAAGACTTGAGGAAATGCAGGATTCTTATATGATTGTGAAAACAGGAGAAGCGGAAGTTCGAGTGAAGCATTCAGATATTATGTATTTTGAGACAAGTGCAAGAAAGATAGGAATCCATTTAAAGAATGGAGAGGTATTATTTGTACGAAAAACAATCAAAGAATTATATGAGGAATTAAATGATGAGCATTTTATCAAAATACATAGTGGATGTGTTGCAAACGCTAAATATATTGGGAAATACTCGAATCATGATATTACATTAGATAATGGCGAGCATCTGATCGTAAGCAGAACCAGAATAAAAAGTGTGAAAATAGCATTAATGAATTATTGGGGTAATCAGGTATGACGACATTTTTGGATTATAGAATACATCGCAAGTTTCATTGAAATTTTCATGTGTTGTGTTTTTGTGGGACTTTTCTAGTAAAAGAGGAATTTGGTGATCGAAAATATCTGGCATTTGCAGGGGCGGCACTTAGTGCATTGTTAATCACAGGATTAAATAAAATAGAGATATTTTCAGTTTTAATTCTATATTCGTTTTATTTGTAATTATTTTGTTTCAGCTATTTTTATATAAAGCGAAAATAGGATTATGTATTGTACTTCCATTGATTTATGCAGTAATTTTAGCTGCCATTGATTTTGCGGTTTCATATTTTACAGCATTGATCTTACAAGTAGATGCAAACTATTTATTGAATCATCAAAATTTTTCAAGAGTTTTGTGCATCTTGATGTCAAAGTTTCTGTTGATATTAACAGTAGTCACAATACGTAAGTTATTGAGAAAATCAATAATATTTATAAAAATATATAGTTATTATGTGTATTTATTCTGCGTTTCTATTAGTTTCACTTCATATTATGGTGGAATTGAATATAAAAATAGAAGCCCTGAAACAGAATTGTTTCTTGTAATATTTTTATTACTTCTATATCGATTGAACTTTTGGTGCTTTATTTTATCATAAAACAGGAGAAAGTTATGAGCAACAGCAGAAAAATGAATTAATCGACATGAAAAATACCATGCTTCAAAAATCGTTAGATGAAACAGAGCAGGCATTTCAATTATGGCGAAGAAGTGTCCATGATTATAAAAATCATGTCATAGCATTACGACAACTTGCAGCAGATGAAAATATGGAAGGCATAAAAGAATACCTGAATTGTGAAAATGAATTAATTCAGAAAAAGATGTTTTACATAAAAACAGGAAATTCTGTTGTGGATGCAATTGTTAATACAAAACAAAGGTTGTCAGAGGAAAAAGGTATCACATTTATAGTAAATGCAGCAATTCCAAAGAAGTGTTGTGTAAGAGAAATAGATATGTCAAATATATTAGGAATTTGATTGATAATGCCATGGAAGCAAGCCAAGGGAAGAAGAACCATATATTGATCTGACAATCCGACAGGAGAAAATATTTCTTGTAATTAAGATCATCAATCAATATAGCAGAGATTTTTCTAAAAATTTAAAGACAACAAAGAAGAAGCAGAAGTTTCATGGAATAGGCATCAGAAGTGTAAAAAGCATTGTTACAAAATATGAAGGAGAGTTTTCGATTGATAAAAGGGCACCGAGGTGGTTGTCAAAATATTGATTCCAAATTAAATAAAGGATATGAGTAAAATGTCGGCTAGATACCGGCATTTTTATTTTGCGCAAAATAATTTAGCGTTCTTTATGAAATAAAGATACAAAATAAACACAAAAACATACAAAATAAACAACATTTTATTTTAAATACAATTTACATGATAATATTTAATTGCGCAGTGGATAAGGCCTTAAAAGTGCAAAATGAAAATGGAATTCCATAAATAGTATTAGAGAAAAGGGGAGAGAAAAGAGGTAATGAATATTATTGAATACGAATAAAAATTAGCAGCTTTTTCTACTCATGAAGCATGTGGAAAAACGAATGTTGTAAAATACAAAGCCGAAATATTTTAAAATAATTTCAAAGTGGGGGCATATAGGAGTGCTCCCACTTTGTATAAAAAGGAGCATATATGAAACGAATCGGGTGTATATTATTGATTTCAACAATTATATTAACAGGTTGTAAAACAGGAAATAAAAATAAGAATGATAAAGAAAATAAAACAGCCGTAGAAAATAGATTTGAGAAAAAAAATGAAAATATTGAAAATGTAAAAAAGAGTCTAGCGGACAGATTTCTTTTGGATATCTTAATGAGAAGAAAGATGTCTATGAGTACAATGGAAAAGATGTAGAAATACCATTTTATCTGGAAAATCAGGGAAATAAAATGAAAGTGTAGCAACGATAGGATTGTTATTGTTCGTTGATGGAAATATACAGGATTATAGAATAGAAGCAAATGGCAAAATACAAACAATGCAAAAATCACATTAAAACCAAAAGAAAGAAAAGAGTTTAAACTGATATTTAAGCCAGTATCAGGTAAAAAGGAGACAAAGTTGGAGTGATTCCAGCAACGATATGGAATCCAGACAGTTTACCAAATGAAAAAAATCCAAGTTGGGGAAATAATCAACAGTTAAGTGCGAACGTTCCATTAGAAATTAAAATGAAAAGTAATGGAACGAATCAATTAAAGGCAACGAAGAAACATGTAAAAGTAAGTGATATACCAGAAGAAATTTTAAACGATTGGAAAAATACATATGTAAGTGATGAATATGATTCTTTAGATACATCTGTAAACTTTGAGATGGAATCAAGTGTCAAGGACAAACAGATTTTATATGGAAAAAATAGAAAGGTTCCAATCACTTTGAAATTGTATGGTGGAGCAAGTGTGAATGAGAAGATTACAATTTTATCAATAATAAACCAGTAAAAATTGATAAAAAGATTATATAAAAGTGAAAACTCAAAAGGGAAAATGATCACAGTTACTGCAAATTTAGATCTTTCAGGATATGACCGGATCAATTCAATTTATGCAATTGTTATGACGAGCGAAGGAGATTATAAAATACAGGATATTTCTAAAACGGACAGTTTACTCTTGATCAATAAGTAAATAGATAAGTAGAGGTAGGAATCAATGAAGAAAATAATTGTTTGTATGATCTGCATTTGTATTGCACTGGTAGGGTGCGGGAAAGAAAAAAGTGTAGTGAAAGAAAAGAAACAAAAAGAAGTTTTACGCTTAACAACAAAAGGAAAAGAATTGGTTTTGAAAAATCTGATGAATTATAAAGTTGTGAATAAATATAAACTAGGTAAAAAACAGTGTACAGGTTCTATCATAGAACTTGATCAAGGATATTGCGTACAAATTTATGAAGCAAACAGGGAATTGAAAAATCAAGTAATTCAGGGTGCTGTGGTAGAAGATACACCAGATGAAAGTGAAATTGTAAAGGCTTCTATAAAACTCTTTGATAAAAAGCTCAAAGAAACAGATACCGTTGATATTACTAGATTGGCAAAAGAAAGAAAAGATGAAGATTTTTTAATGACCAGTTTTACAGTAAGTCCAGATGGTACGAAGATTGCATGGAATACTGGAGAAAACATCTTGTGTTATAACAGAGAAACAAAGAAATTTACAAAATACAACCAGATTACGAAGAAAGATATTACAGCAGAAAATATTATATTTGCAGGAAATGATAAGTTAGCATTTTATGGAACGAAGGGAGAAAGTGAAGAAGATACTTGTTATGGATATTTCGATTTAAAGAATAAAAATACATACATTTATTGAGAAAAATATGAAGCTTTTTCTTTAAATGTAGATAAGAGATATATTTGGATCAATGATGGAGAAAATCCAAATACGAAAACAGCAAGTGGAAAAGTACCAGTCATAGATATCAAGACAGGGAAAAATCATTTGGTTCATCTTGATGGTATTGAGAGTGCAAAAGCAAGGATCACAGAAGATGGAAAATATATGATTGCAGCCAGTCAGACAGATGAAAAAAGTTTCCGTGTAAGGCAATATGATATTAAAATGAAAAGGTTTTGAAGGAAAAGAAATACGATTTTCATAAATCCGTTCATGTCAATGACATTATTTCCATCAATAACGGAAAATCATATGGAATTATTTATAGTACGGATCAAGGAGATAAATTAGAAGAGTTTGAATTGCGATAATCATTGGAGAAAATTATGAAATTATTGTTAGATCATGTAAGTAAAAAATATGGGAACAAATATGCACTAAAAGATTTGAATATAGAATTTAGCGATGGTGTTTATGGCATTTTAGGAGCAAATGGTGCTGGAAAAACGACTTTGATCAGTATCATTACAGGAATTCTGCAGCAAACATCTGGACAGGTAAAACTTGATGGCAGTGATATAAAAGATATGGGAACAAAATATCTGGATAAAATAGGATATCTTCCACAATATCCGCAGTTTTATCCAAACTTTCGGGTTAAAGAATTTCTTATGTATATGTGTAGTATCAAAGACATTCCACAGAAGAAAGCAAAAGAAATCTTGCCAGAGATTATGGAAGAAGTAAATCTTTGTGATCACATGAATAAGAAAATCAAAGAACTATCCGGAGGAATGAGACAAAGACTTGGAATTGCGCAGGCAATCTTAAATGATCCCAAAATTTTGATTTTAGATGAGCCAACTGCAGGACTTGATCCGGGAGAGCGAATCAGATTCCGAAATATTATCTCTAATATAGCCAAAAACAGAATGGTGCTTATTTCTACACATATCGTATCAGATATAGAATATATTGCAAATCAGGTTGTGATTCTACAAGAGGGAAAACTTAACAGGATGGGTACCGTAGAAGGACTGTGCAATGATATTCAGGGAAGTGTCTGGAAAGTCAATGTAGATGAAATGACTGCAGAAGAATTGATGAAAAATTATTTGACATCCAATATAAAAAGAGTTGATGAAAATGTACTTATGCGGATCATTAGCAAGAACAAACCGATAAAAATGCCAGAATGTCAGAACCGCAGTTAGAAGATGTGTTTTTAACAGTATTTTGTGAGCAGGCAGGGATATAATATGAAAATTGTATTATTTGAATTTCGGAAAAATATTTTAAGAAAAACGATCATCATACCAATGGTCATTTTGCTGATCGTGAATGTAATGGTAATTTATGCACAGTACCGATTTCAAAATGATCCATTTTCCAGTGAGGTTAATCGGTATCATTCATCTGCTAGAGAATGGGAGTATTATAAAGAATTACATGCACAATTTGACGGTGAAATAACGGAAGAAAAACAGGATAAGATCATTAAACTCTATGATAATTTGAAAGAAAAAATAGACAATGCTGACTATCAAAAGGATATACAAAGAGTGCAGGGACGGGATATATTTTGGCGATTATTCGCTGATTGAAACAAATTTTATCAACCGATCAAAAATTTAGTTTCCTATGCTGAGAAAAATAAGAAACTGGTAGATCAGGCAAAAGAAAATATAAAGTTTTATAAAAAGCAGACAATCGATATGAACTTAAGAAGAATCAACATATTGTAAAGAAATATCAAGATAGAGTGATCTATGATTTTTATGATACAACAGGATTTCAGAAACTGCTTGATTATAATTTTTCAGATGTGATTCTCATGATTTTTTTTTTATGTGCTTTGCCATTATTTTATCAAGAACAAATCTATGGGATGGAAGATATGATTCTGGCGACCAAAAAGGCAGAAAAACATATGTTGCAGGGAAGTATATTTCAGTGATAGCAGTAATTATAATGTGTACGGTAGTGATTGCGTGTGTGAATTATATTGTATTTTACATAACTTACGGGCTGAAAGGATCTCAAATGCCCATATATGCATTAGAAGAATTCCAATATTCACCATATAATTTGACATTACTGCAGGCATATTTTGCTATACAGGGACTAAAATGTATGGCTTTCATTGTTGTAAGCACATTGATGTGTCTGATATCCAATATGACAAAAAACACAATGATGTTGTTTATCATATTTATTGGAGTGACTGTATTTGGATTATATTGTAGTGGATATATTTGTAGCGACAATGTACAAAAAGTAGTGATTGCAATTGCTAGTCCATTTTCATTGTTCAAAGGTTTTAATATTTTTAAATCACTGTATGAATTAGATTTGTTTGGTAACTTTGAATTAAGGATTAATGTTTGTATTGTAATACAGGTGATTTTTGAAGTGTTGCTGATCTGTATTTCTTACTATAGATATAAACATTCTAGCAACAGAAAGGAAAGCGTCAGGTAGAAAATATGTTGATGCAGGAAATTTATAAATTGTTTACAAAACAGAAAATATGGATATTTATTATGATTCTGCTGGCTGTAAGAATGGTATCTGTTTGTATAACTGGGTATGATTCTCATTATATGATCGATGAAAATGAAAAGTATTATAATGAATATCTGAAAAATATGAGGGAAAGATCACAGATGCGAAACAAAAAGAGATAGAGAAAGAATATAAAAAGATAAATTCATCTAGTAATGAATTATTAGCATCTGAACAGAAAAATAAAGCATTTCAGGTGATTTATGACCAGTTTACATATGAGAAAGAAAAAGGCAGTGGATATATTTTAGAGACTAGAGGATGGCAAAGCATTTTAGAACATGATAGTTTAGATTTTTCCTTAATTATCTGTATTATCATTGTTATGACAGCACTTTGGGGAAATGAATATGAAACACAAATGGACATGATGTTAAGGTCTTGTAAAAAAGGAAAATATCAGACTCCGTTTGCTAAAGTAGTGTTAGGAGGTATTCTTTCGGTCGTATTATCAGCAATATTTCAACTCATTCAGATGATATACCTGGCAGGAAGCGTAGGATTTTCCCACGGGAATTATTCAATCCAGAGTTTGAAATTCTTTCAAAATTCTTCCTATCATATAACACTCAGATCTGCTGTAGTCACGATATTTATCATGAGATTGATTGGGGCAGTTCTGCTTTCTTTTATGATAATGTTAATAAACATATGGATCAAAAGAAAAACAATTAGCATGATCATAAGTATAGCAGCAATTGTACTGACATCGATCATCTTTCGAAGTGGCTCTATGATTTATGAGTTACCTTTACCATTAGGACCATTAAAAGCAGCAGGATATTTATGGGCATCTCAATTTGACGGTCAGTATGTTGGAAGCAAATTGGTCAAAGTCTGTACATTCAAAAAAATATCTCATGGAAGTTTTATAGCAGTCAATGCTATGTGTTTGGGTGAAATAATAATATTAGGTGTTTTATGTGTTATCTTTTTTTCAAAATGGAGAATAAAGAAAATTCATATTTATAAAAAGATGATGGGAATCATAACATTATGTTTCATTGCATCAACTTTATTTGCTACAGGATGCAGCAAAAGTACGAATCATAGGGAAGTTAGAGTATCTATAAGCAAAGAAGATACGCAGGAAAAGGCAATATGGAATGGAAAAACGATCGAAATAGATGAGGATAATAACAATATTATATATACAGATGAAAGCGGAAAAAAGGAAAATCTTATCAGAGATGTATTTCCATCAAAATTAATAATTCAAAAGATATTTATATATGGAAATGAGTGTTACTATCTTTCTGAAAATGATGAGAGCAATGGCATATGTGTCAGGAAAATTAATCTTAAAAATTTTGATAACACGTTAGTCTATGATTCCACAGATGAAAATATCGAAAACTATTTTGGAATGATACAGAAACAAAAACAGTATGAGGAATATTTTAATGATGCAGAAGATACAAAATGGTTTTTTGTAGCAGATGGGTATATTTATTGGAAAAAGAAATATTATATTGCACAGGTCGATATAAAAAGTGGAAAGAAGAAGATTATTGCGGAGGGGGTATCAGATGACAAGATTACATATACAAAAGGAATATTAAGATATGTCGATGCAGATGGAAATACAAAAATATCTGGATGCAGATAGAAAGCAGAATCATTCTGCGAACACTTTTGCTATAACTTAAAACTATAACAAACCGCTAAATATATATATTTGAAATGATGATTTTGAAATGATATACTATATACAACTTAAAAAACAAGGCAAAAAGGAGACGACAGAAAATGAGTAAATTACAAGAGCCATTTCGATATGATTATGTAGGAAGCTTTTTAAGAACAGAAGAATTAAAGAAAGCAACAACACAATATAACGAAAACAAGATCACAAAAGAAGTATACGATAACATCGTAAATGAAGAGATTGCAAAATTAGTAGCAAAACAAAAAGAATTAGGATATCATGTGATTACGGACGGAGAGTTCAGAAGAACTTACTGGCATTTAGATTTTATGTGGGGATTTGAGGGTGTAGCACATGAACAGACAGGAAGTGGAGTACAGTTCGATGGAGAATTAGCTTCTTTAGAAGACACTTATCTGGTAGGAAAGATCAAAGCGAAAAAGCATCCATTTGTAGAATATTTCAGATATTTAAAACAGTTTGAAGATGAAAATACAATTGCAAAATATACAATTCCTGCACCAGCACAGATGTTTCAGCAAATGATCGTTCCAACAAACATTGAAACGACAAGAAAATATTATGCGACAAATGAAGAATTGATTCAGGATATTGGTGTTGCATATCAGGATGTGATCAAACAGTTCTATAAGGCAGGATGCCGTAATCTTCAGTTAGATGACTGTACTTGGGGAGCGATCGTGGGAGATGCTGCGAAACAAAGATATAAAGCATTAGGAATTGATCTTGAAGATGTGAAGAAACAGCTGCTTACTGTGAACAACCTTGCATTAGAAGGAAGACCAGAAGATATGGTAATTACATCCCATATCTGTCGTGGAAATTATCATTCTACATTCTTCACAAGTGGTCCATATGATACAGTTGCAGACTATGTATTTGCAAAGAAAATGTGGATGCACTTTTCCTTGAATATGATGATGAAAGATCTGGAGGATTTGCACCACTTAAGAAAGTATCAGAAGACAAGAAAGTTGTCCTTGGTCTGATCACGACAAAGAAACCAGATCTTGAAGACAAAGAAAAAGTAATCAACAGAATCAGACAGGCAGCAAAATACATTCCTTTGGAAAGACTATGCCTAAGCCCACAGTGTGGATTTGCTTCTTGTGCGATCGGTAATAAATTAACAGAAGAAGAACAGTGGGCAAAACTAAAATTAGTGAAAGAAATTGCTGAGGAAGTCTGGGGAGAATAAGATTAGATCTTAATACTCCACAGAAACCAGAAATAACCCTTGAGGCGGTGCAGTAATCCCTGCATCGCTTCTTTTTGTACTTTCCAGTGCTTTTGTAATATCCTCTGGTTTTATTTTTCCACATCCAACTTCTACTAAAGTTCCAGTAAGAATCCGGACCATGTTATGAAGAAAGCCATTTCCTGTATAAGAGATCTGGATTTCTTTTTTTGTCTTTTTGATCTCGATGTTATAGATACTACGGACGGTAGATTTTTTCGTTTTCTTAATTGAAGAAAATCCTTTAAAATCATGCGTTCCGATCAGTAATGATGCAGCTTCTTCCATCTTTTTGATATCCAAAGTTTCCGGGAAATACCAAAGGTATTTACGTTCAAAAACATTCGATACACCAGGAATTGCAATCCGGTAAAGATAAGTTTTCTCTTTCGCATTTAAACGACTGTGAAAACGTTCGGAAGCTTCAGAAACTTCCACAATACCGATATCAGATGGAAGATATTTGGTAAGATAGTTTTTGATCTGATTAACAGACATCATACAGTCTGTAAGGAAATTGGCAACCTGACCATAAGCATGAACACCAGCATCGGTACGGCCAGATCCATTGATATTGACATCTTCTCCAGTCATTTTTGATAAAACAGACTCTAATTTTCCTTGAATCGTATTCGCATTGGAATCACCGCCAAGCCTCTGCCAACCCTGATAGCGGGAACCATCATATTCAATTGTTAATCTGATATTACGTTTCATATATGTATAAATCCTTTCATTGTAAAGATATGGTTATTGTAAAACAAATTTATTATAGCGAATTTCTTAAAAAGTGGCAATAAATAAAAAAGAGAGGCGGTAGTTTACTATATATGGTAAAATTAAGATAAAACGCGGTGAAGGTAGAGAAAGAAAGGACAGGTTATCATGGAAATCAATCAAATGTTAAAAAGACAAGAACATTTTTTTCAGAGCCAGAAGACAAAGAAATACGAATTTCGAAAGAAAGCATTATTGCGCTTGGAATGTGCGATCAAACAACATGAAGAAGATATGGAACATGCATTATACAAAGATTTAGGGAAATCATCTTTTGAGTCCTATATGGCAGAGATTGGCATGGTAAAAAGTGAACTTTCTTATGCAAAGAAGCATCTAAAAAAATGGATGAAAACAGAGCAGGTAAAAACACCGCTTGCCCAGTTTCCATCCCAAAGTTATAAGATCAAAGAACCACTCGGAAAGGTGTTGATCATAGCCCCATGGAATTATCCAATTCTTTTATCCTTACAGCCGCTGATCGGAGCGATCGCAGCAGGAAATTGTTGTGTTTTAAAACCATCTGAACACGCACCACATTGTGCCAGTCTTTTAAAGAAGATGATTGGAGAAGTTTTCCCTTCTCATTACGTTGCTGTGATCAATGGAGGAGTAGAAATCAGTGAAAAACTTCTGGAACAGTCATTTGATCATATTTTCTATACTGGTGGAGAACGAGTTGGAAAGATCGTGATGGAAAAAGCATCGAGACATTTAACACCAGTGACTTTGGAATTAGGTGGAAAAAGTCCATGCATTGTAGAAGAAAGTGCCAATATTAAGTTGGCAGCAAAACGAATTGTTTTTGGAAAATTTTTAAACAGTGGGCAGACCTGTGTTGCGCCAGATTACATTTTCGTAGATAAAAAAGCAGAAAGTGAACTGATCTTCTACTTAAAATACTGGATCAATAAAATGATCGGGGAACATCCTTTGTCGAATAAAGATTATTCATCTATGATAAATCCGAGACATTATCAGCGCATTATGGAATTGATGAAACATGAAAAGATCGTTGAAGGCGGTTATGGAGATATAAGACTTCGAAAGATCGCCCCAACGATACTTGTGAATGTAAAAGAAGAATCCACGGTGATGCAGGAAGAGATTTTTGGTCCATTACTTCCTATAATGACATATGACAAATTAGAAGATGCAGTTTCGTATATCAGAGATCATAACAAGCCTTTGGCATTGTATTTATTTACAGAAAATGATAAAGTAGAACAAGATGTACTTTCACAGTTGTCTTTTGGCGGTGGCTGTATCAATGATACGATCATTCATCTGGCAACTCCATATCTAGGATTTGGAGGAGTTGGGAATAGCGGAATGGGGTCTTATCATGGGAAGAAAAGTTTTGATACATTTACGCATGAAAAGAGTATCATAAAGAAATCAGATAAGATTGATATTCCAGTTCGTTATATGCCATATAACAAAGCTAAAGAACAATTGATGAAATTTTTTCTAAAATTATAAGATAAAGGAGCAACTTTTATGGAATTTACAAATGTATTACCAGGAGTGAAATTGGTAAAACAAGATGAAGCTGGGAATGAGGAAGAACTTTTTGTTTCACAAAATGATCATGTGATCGTAAAGACATTAAATGGAAGAGAGATCAAAGGTATTTTTATGCAGATTGAATTTGCAAGATGCTTAGAAGAAGATGACATTGTACATGTGCATAAAGACAACGGGGAAAATGAGGGAATCCCATTTGACACGATCGATGATATCATTAAGGGTTAAGAAAGAAATAGAGGATGAATTTATATGGGAAATCCAAATGATACTATATAATCTTCTAGTATATAAAACAAATAAAAAAGAGATGGAATACGAAAACGATTGAATTTCATGGCGGATCAGCGTTTTGCAAAAAATCCGTCATGAAATTCATGTTTCGTATTCCATCTCTTTTTTATTTGTTTTATATACATGAAGGTTATAGAATACCATTAAGATATGTGATAAGAAAACAAAAAAATTAAAGTGTATGATATACGTCACCTTTTAAGGTTTTCCATAAAAACTTTTTATCTTCGTAAATCATATACCCATGTTCGGATCCTTCTTTTGGGATGGACACAGATCCTGGATTTAAATATAAAAAGTTATCATATTCTTCCCAGGCTGGGATATGGGTATGGCCAGTCAACAGAATATCTCCTTTATGTAATTTTGGAGGATTTGCTGGAGAGTTTATGTGCCCGTGGGTTGCGTAGATGGTTTGTCCATCGATGTATAGGATGCAGGATTCGCTTAGAACAGGGAAGTTTAGTACCATCTGGTCGACTTCGGCTTCGCAGTTTCCTCTGACACAGATCAATTGGTCGCTGATAGCGTTTAGCATTTCGATGACTTGTTTTGGTGCGTAATCTTTAGGAAGGTCATTTCTTGGGCCATGATAAAGTAAATCTCCTAAAAGAAGTAGTTTATCAGGCTGTTCTTGTTTATATGCTTCGATTAATTGTTTACAGTAAAAAGCAGATCCGTGAATATCGGATGCGATCATTAATTTCATATGTAAATACCTCAATTCTGTAAAAATACGATAAAATATCTTTATTCCAGTATACCACAAAATATGTTAAAATGGTCGGGATAATAAATTTGAGATGACAATTTTAGAAAGGTTTAAATAATAAAATGAAACGATTAGTATTAGCAGAAAAGCCTTCGGTTGGGCGTGATATTGCGAGAGTTCTTGGTTGTAAGAAGGAAACGCATAGTTATATCGAAGGAAATGATCATATTGTAACGTGGGCATTAGGGCATTTAGTATCTCTGGCGGATCCTGAGCAGTATGGAAAGGAATACAAAGAGTGGAATATGGATGTCCTTCCAATGATGCCAAAACATTGGAAATTAACAGTGTTAAAGAAGACATCCAAACAATTCCAGACAGTAAAGAAATTACTCCTTCGAAATGATATCAAAGATGTGATCATTGCAACCGATGCAGGAAGAGAAGGAGAATTAGTTGCCAGATGGATCTTACAGATGTCTGGAAATAAGAAACCAATCTACCGTTTGTGGATATCTTCGGTAACAGACAAAGCGATCAAAGATGGTTTTGCACATTTAAAACCGGGAAAAGAATATGATGATCTCTTCCGTGCAGCAAGATCAAGAGCTGAAGCAGACTGGTTAGTCGGGATCAATGCGACAAGAGCTTTGACATGTAAATACAATGCTCAGTTATCTTGTGGGCGTGTGCAGACCCCAACTTTGGCAATGATCATGAACCGAGAGCAGGAAATTAAGAGTTTCAAACCGCAGAAATATTACGGTTATAAGATTTTTGCAACAGAAATGAAATTCACATGGGAGAATCAGAAAGGAAATCAGAGAATTTCTGACAAGAAATGGGCAGAGGAACTTGGTAAGAAATTAAGAGGTCATGATCTTGTGATCACGGAGGTTTCAAAAAAAGAGAAAAAGAACTATGCTCCAGAACTTTATGATCTGACAACTTTGCAGAAAGAAGCGAGTAAACGTTATGGCTTTTCACCAAAACAGACATTAAATATCATGCAGAGTCTTTATGAGCATCACAAAGTATTGACATATCCAAGAACAGATTCTAGATATTTGACCAATGACATGACAGACACATTAAAAGACAGGATCAAAGCATGTCAGAATGGATCATATAAAAAGGCAGCAGCAACGTTATTAAGAAAAGAAATCAAAGCAAGCAGCCGTTTTATCAATGATAAAAAAGTATCTGACCATCATGCGATCATTCCAACAGAGCAGTATGCATCCTTGACAAGTTTTAGTTCCGATGAACGAAAGATCTATGATATGGTTGTTGCAAGATTTTTAGCTGTTTTATCAGCACCAGCAATTTCTGAACAACTCTCTGTGAAAGCAAGCATAAATGGAGAACTTTTCCGTGCAAAAGCAGAGAATATCAAACAGCTGGGATGGAGAGAACTCTACGAAGAGGAAACTCAAACAAAAGACACGATCAAAGCAGGAAATATCCCAGTCAAAGGAAAAGAATATCCGGTTGGAACGATTTCCATGACAGAAGGAACAACGAACCCACCAGGGCGTTACACAGAAGGAACATTGATCGATCAGATGGATAAAAAAGGACTTGGAACGGTTGCGACAAGAGCCGATATCATTGATAAGTTATTTAACAGTTATCTTCTTGAGAAAAAAGGAAATGAAATCCATATCACATCCAAAGGAAAACAATTGTTAGAACTTGTTCCAGAAGATCTAAAAAAAGCAGAGTTAACCGCCGACTGGGAGAAGAAACTGACAGCAATCTCTAAAGGAAAACAAAATGATCAGAAATTTATGAGAGAAATCTCAGACTATACACAGGCATTGATCAATGATATTAAAACATCGGATGGTAAATTTAGACATGATAATGTTACAAGACACCGCTGCCCGGAATGTGGAAAATTTTATTGGAAGTCAACGGAAAACACGGAAAACGTCTAGTATGTCAGGACCGTATCTGTGGATATAAAAAGACGATCTCAAAAGTCACAAACGCCAGATGTCCCGTATGCCACAAGAAGATGGAGATGGTCGGAGAAGGTGAAGGACAGAAGTTTGTATGTGTTTGCGGGTATAAAGAAAAACTGTCTGCATTTAAACAAAGAAAAGAAAAACAAGGTTCTGGAATGAGTAAAAAAGAAGTGAACAGATATTTGAAAAAACAGCAAAAAGAAGCACAGGAGCCGATCAATAATGCATTTGCGGAGGCTTTTTCGAAGATAAAACTATAAAGTAGCATTATCTTAAAACATAAGATTTCACAGGCTTTCCTACAGGATTATATTCGGATTGCTGGTCATAATATTGAATCAATCCATCCAATTCTTTTGCAACAGTTTTCTGCAATATATCAACAGAGGTGATCTGTGAAAGATATGGAAGGTTATCAAAGTGTTCCCGATATTTTTCATCTCCGCCAGTAAAGAAATGTTCCATTGGGGTTGCGAGCCGTTGTGCGTAGGCGCAATAACGTACTTGATGATGTTCTAAGATGTATTCTTCTTGACGGATTTTGCGTCCAACCAGAAAGTTTACAGGTTCTGTATTGGCTGGGTTGGATGTCATTTTTACAAGCAGAGATTGGAAGAAAGAAGCATCTAAGATATTCTTTAAATGCAGATATTCATAAACCAGATCTTCGATGGCAATGACTTTTGAGGAAAATTCAAAAGGATTCTGGACTAAGATCTGGTTAGCACCAAAAGTTGTTGCAATTCCGTTTTGGAATACAAAGAGCTTTTCTGGATTTCTGTGAACGTCTTCATAAGATTGCCCGTTTTCTACTCTGGATGCCTTTGAATCAACGACAGCGACAATGCCGTTTTTTGCTTTGAAAATGCCGGTAAATGACATGATAAAATTCCTCATTTCTGTTAGAATATTCCCGAGGGATCAGGAATCATCGGGAATTTTTAAGATCATTATAGCAAAAAAATCATAAAAAGAATACATTGAACGCAAAACACAGAGATGATATACTATGTTTAATAAAGTCAAAAAGGAGAAAATCAATGATTAGAATTGGTATTATGGGTTATGGTAACCTTGGACGCGGAATTGAATGCGCGATCAAACAGAATGACGATTTGGAGCTTGTAGCTGTATTTACAAGAAGAGATCCAGCGACAGTAAGCATTTTAACAGAAGGTGCAGCTGTATGTAATGTCAAAGATGTAGAAGATTGGAAAGATAAGATTGATGTTTTAATGTTATGTGGAGGAAGTGCAACAGACCTTCCTGTTCAGACACCAGAATATGCCAAATTATTTAACGTAGTAGACAGCTTTGATACACACGCAAGAATTCCAGAACATTTTGCAAATGTAGATAAAGTAGCGAAAGAATATGGACATATTGGAATCATTTCTGTAGGTTGGGATCCATAATGTTCTCTTTAAATAGAATGTATGCAAACGCGATCCTTCCAGAAGGAAAAGATTATACATTCTGGGGAAAAGGAGTCAGCCAGGGACACTCTGATGCGATCCGTCGTGTGGAAGGTGTCAAAGACGGTAAACAGTACACAATTCCTGTAGAAGCAGCTTTAGAAGCAGTTCGTAATGGGGAAGATCCAGAACTTACAACAAGACAGAAGCATACAAGAGAATGCTTTGTAGTACTTGAAGAAGGTGCAGATGCGAAGAAAGTTGAAGAAGAGATCAAGACAATGCCGAACTACTTCTCAGACTATGATACAACTGTACATTTCATCAGCCAGGAAGAATTAGATCGTGACCACAGCAAGATTCCTCATGGTGGATTTGTATTAAGAAGTGGATGTACAGGATGGGAAAAAGAAAACAAACATATCATTGAGTACAGCTTAAAATTAGATTCTAACCCAGAATTTACATCAAGTGTTTTAGTTGCATATGCAAGAGCTGCATATAAGCTTTCCAAAGAAGGACAGAGTGGATGTAAGACTGTATTTGATATCGCACCAGCATATTTAAGTGCGAAATCAGGAGACGAATTAAGAGCTTCTTTGTTATAAAAATATGAAGAATTAATCATTCAATAAAATGATTATAAAATATTTCTAAACTGCCTTGATTTCATGTAGGAGGAACGATATAATCATCTACATGTTACAGAGAAAGAAGGGAGATATTTATGTATCCATACGGTTATGGTTATTATTTTGACCCAACGTATATTTTGATCATCATCGGAGTGATCATCACGATGATCGCATCTTCCAAGATGAATTCAACGTTTCGAAGATATTCAAGAGTCCGTTGTCATTGCGGACTGACAGGTTCTCAGGCTGCTGAACGTATTTTAAACCAGGCAGGAATTTACGATGTTTCGGTAGAACGTGTCAGCGGGAATCTTACAGATCATTATGATCCAAAGAATAAAGTATTAAGATTATCAGATGCAACTTATGGATCTGATTCGATCGCAGCGATCGGTGTTGCAGCCCATGAGTGTGGGCACGCTGTACAGCATCAGCAAGGATATGCACCATTGAAGATCCGTGGGGCTATGGTTCCAGCTGTGAATCTTGGATCCAATCTTTCCTGTTGTTTATTCTAGGTGGAGTGATCCTTGGAATGAATCAGACATTATTGAATGTTGGAATTTTATTATTTTCATTAGCGGTGATCTTTCAATTAGTAACACTTCCGGTGGAATTTAATGCCTCTTCAAGAGCGTTACGAATTCTTGGAAGTACAGGGATCATGTACGAAGATGAAGTGGGGCAGACAAGGAAGGTTTTATCAGCAGCTGCACTGACATATGTAGCAGGTGCAGCATCAGCACTTCTGAGCTTGCTTCGTCTGATCATTTTATTTGGTGGAAGAGATAACGACTAGAATCATAAGGTTAGGGAAAATCCTGCATTGCAGGATTTTTTTTTCAAAGAAAATTATAATATAAGGATTAAGACTATTAAAGAAATAAGAGGAAATATATGGCAGGAAAATTTTACGCAGTAAAAAGGAAGAAAACCAGAATCTATATGTCATGGGATGCATGTAAAGCACAGGTCATGGGATTCCCAAATGCAAGATACAAAGGATTTAAGACAAAGGCAGAAGCAGAAGCGTTCTTAAATCCAGATGCAAATGAATTGATGCAGATTGATGAAGATACATTAGTTGCATATGTTGATGGAAGTTATGATCATTCTCAGAAGAGATTTTCTTATGGTATGGTATTAATGCATGATGGGGTAGAACGTTATTTTGCATATCCTTATGCGAATAAAGAATTAGCAACCATGCGCAACGTAGCAGGCGAGATCAAAGGTTCTGAAGCAGCCATGTGTTTTGCAAAAGAAAATGGCTATAAAAGCTGGCGATTCATTATGATTATGAAGGGATCCAGAAATGGTGCACAGGAGAATGGGCAGCGAAAAGAAGGAACACAGGCGTATCAGCGAATTTATGAAGAAATGAAACAGTATGTGCAGATCAAGTTCGTGAAAGTGAAAGGACATTCTAATGATAAATATAATGATTATGCTGATATGTTAGCAAAATCTGCATTAGGAATCGGGGATGGCAGCTTTGAAAAAAAGAAGATCAGGAATGGATCAAAGTTAGATAATGAGGAATGATATCTTCATAAGTGCCATCTTTTAATAAAATTACAAAAATAAAAATATTTCTTGAAAAATCATCATATTTATTGTAATATAATATAGCTTGTGTACCAGTAACTCAGTGGATAGAGTGGCAGCCTCCGAAGCTGTTGGCCGCGGGTTCGACTCGCCTGGTGCATACTTTATCTAGATAAAATCAACGAATACAATTTAATATCGTCTTATAAGAGACTATAGATTTTACTGTTTCTGATTACTAAACAGCAGGTCTATTGTCTCTTTTTGTTATTAAGGAGGAATCATTTTATGGATCAGACGTATATGAAAGAAAACCAATTTTACCATTATTACTATCAATGGCTCTGCCAATGGTAATCTCAATGTTTGTAAACTCATTGTATAACATCATTGACAGTATTTTCGTTGCCAAGATCAGTGAAGATGCAATGACCGCATTATCTCTTGTATATCCAGTACAGAATCTGATCAACTCAATTGCGGTTGGATTCGGTGTTGGAATTAATGCAGTCATTGCCATGTTTCTTGGTGCAGGAAAAGCAAAGGAAGCCGATAAAACTGCAACTCAGGGATTATTTTTAAATGTCATTCATGGAATTCTGCTTACGATCGTTGGATTAATAATCATGCCATCATTTCTTGCAATGTTTACGAATGATCAAACTGTTATTGGGATGGGATTACAGTATTCGACAATTGCATTAATGTTTTCAACGATCATTATGGCAAGTATTTCCTTTGAAAAGATTTTTCAAGCAGTTGGAAATATGGTGATCACTATGATTGCTTTAATGACTGGCTGCATTGTAAATATTGTGTTAGATCCGCTTTTAATCTTTGGAATTGGATTCTTTCCGAAACTTGGAATTCAGGGTGCAGCACTTGCAACAGGTATCGGACAAAGCAGTACATTGATCCTTTATCTGATTGTATATATATTACGCCCAATTCATGTAAAAATCAGAAAAGATTACTTAAAGCTAGAAGCTGTTTGTGTTAAGCGTTTATATGCGATCGGAATTCCAGCAACTTTAAATATGGCACTGCCATCTTTCTTAGTATCTGCTTTAAATGCGATCTTAGCATCATTTTCGCAAACATATGTTGTTGTGCTTGGTGTTTATTACAAATTACAAACATTCTTATATCTAACAGCAAATGGAATGATCCAGGAATGCGTCCGATCATGAGTTATAATTATGGAGCAAAGGAATCAGATCGTGTTCGTAAGATTTATCTTATGACGTTTGAAATCGTTGTTGGAATCATGGCTGTTGGAACGGTTATTTGTTTTGTGGTGCCACAGACACTGATGAGTATGTTTACAAACAATCCTGAAACATTGACAGAAGGTGCGATCGCTCTTCGTATTATTTGTGCAGGATTTATAGCTTCTTCCGTTTCTGTTGTTTCTGCAGGTGCGTTTGAAGCGTTAGGAAAAGGTATCCAGTCTTTTCTGATTTCATTTTACGTTATGTTGTAGTGATCATTCCTGCTGCATTTGTATTAAGCAAAACAGTTGGAGTGCATGGTGTATGGCATGCTTTCTGGATTGCTGAAATCATTACAGCTGTAATAGCTTTTATTCTTTATTACCAGTTGATCGGAAAATCAGGAAAAATTGACTAAATTTTGACAGATTGTAAAGAAACGCTTACAATAAACAAAAAGAAAAAGGAGCGTAAAATTTATGGGACATATATCAACCGTTGAAGTTCGTTATGCAGAAACAGATCAGATGGGAATTGCTCATCACAGCAACTATGCCGTCTGGTTTGAAGTTGCCAGAACTGATTTTATCAAGGCTGTTGGCATTTCTTATACAGATGTAGAAAAGAAGGAATCATCACTCCATTAACGAGTCTTGAATGTAAATACAAAAGCAGCTTTCTATGAAGACCAGTTACAGATTCATGCAAGTCTTACAAAGCTGTCTCCGGTTCGTCTGGAATTCTCTTATAAGGTTACAAGAGATGGGGACCTGATCGCTACTGGAAAAACAACACATGGTATGGTGACAAAAGATTTAAAACCGATCAACGTAAAAAGAACATCCGGAAATTTACCGAATGTTCGAAAATGCTTTGGATTAAAGATAACTTAACTGCTCAATTAGAATTAACCGCATTAGCTGATGTGGGAATGTCATTCTACTGAAACTTAATTTTAATTTTCCTTTGATACAACCTTTGGTGATAATCCGAGGGAACCACCAATAATAAATGTGATATTGTTTATGGACTCCTTGTTCCACTGATCCCATTTCTTCTGGAATTGTTCGGTGGAGTAAGGAGTTCCTTCTATACAGAGAGGAATTACGAAAGATCCTTCTGGAATCTTATCAAGAATTCTTTGACCTTCAATTTCTTTAATCTTTGACTCCTCTTTGTCACTGGCATTATCTGGAGTTTTCTCATCAGGGAGTTCTATGATCTCAAAATTATATTTTTACGGATGATCTTTGTGTAATGATCGATCAGTTCTCTTAAATATGTTTCTTTGATTTTTCCGACACAGATCATTTGGATTTTCATGTGTTTCGATACCTTCCTTTATAATTATATTCCAACGGTTTGGGTAGTTTTATCTTTGCTTTTATTTTTACACAAAGTGTACCACATTTCCTTGATTCTATCAAACGTCGTTAATATCAATAACATAGTCCTTCGACTGGACTCGCTTCGCTCGATAAGGTATACCCACAGGGCATTCGTGAATGCATAGTCCTTCGGACTGGACTTGCTTCGCAAGGTAAGGTATAATATACTGTAAATTTGCTGTAGGTGGATTGGAGGGATGTGCGTGAAGCTTAGAAAATCTACAATTGTTGTTATCATTACAAGCTGGATCTTATTTTTATTGCAGCTTTTTGGCATATGCGAAATTGGACCAGATGAAACAAGAACGACTTACAAATGAAAAGATTTTTCAACAAACAACACAAAAGAATACCTCACAAGGCGTGATCAGAGAAACAAATGATGCAGCGGAAACGAAGAAGAAAGATTCAGAGACTGAGAAAAAGCAGTTGAGGATTTTATGAAAACATATTATGAGAGAGTTCAGAAAAATGATCTGGAAAATCTTAAGAATATGGTAGAAGATACGAATGAATTAACTGAGGATCAAAAGGCAATCCATCAGTATGTGAAGAAATATAAGAATCTTACATATCTGATCAAACAAGGAGCAGACGATGAATCCTATATCGTTTATGTAACATATGAGATGAAGATCCGCAAGATTAAAACACTTGCACCGGGATGACATCGTATTATGTGATGAAGAAAGGGAATACATTCTGTATCTATAATAATCAAAAACATGATACGGATGAGATCACAGATGCAAAAAGAAAGCCAGAATAGCAAAGAAATTAAAAACTTACAAAACAGATCAACAAAAGATATGAGCTGGCTTTAAAACAAGATAAAAAATTAAAACAATTTTTGAAGGAAATTAAAAGATATGATGAAATTTGAAATTTATATTCTGCAGAAGAAATCACAGGATCCTAAGATGTATCAGGAAGCAATGGGTGAGTATCTAAAACGTCTTGGTGCATACGCGAAAGTTTCTGTAATATATAAGAAGAATGCAAAACAAGTAGAGAAAATATTAAAAGAACCGGGAGAACATTATCATATCCTACCTAAGAGACAGTATGACAAGTCCGGGGCTTGCACAGCTGATTAATGAAAGTTCTGTACAGGGAATTTCAAAGTTTCATTTTATATTGGAGATTTAGGATCAGAGGAAGCAAAGCCATTTCATGTATCGTCATTTACACAAAGTGGTTCGCTGGCAGGCACGATCATATTAGAACAGATTTATCGTGCTTATCGGATTTTGAATCATCAGCCATATCACAAATAAAAATATTACGAGAAAACACTAGAATGGAGTTGATAAAGATGAAGTTTAAAACACCAACAATTGAAGATAAGGAAGAAATTGATCGATGTATCTTAGCAGATGATACAAGAAGTTGTGATTATGCAACAGCGAATATTATTTTATGGAGTCCTTTTATCAAGTAAAGTATGCGATCATAGATGGATTATTTGTATCTCATACTGATGAGGAGGGAGGTTCTTTTGTTATCCACTTGGAAAAGGAAATAAAAGAAAGTATTGCAATATTTTATGGATGATTGCAAAGAAAAAAGATTCCGTTTGTATTACATGGTGTAACTCATGAGATGGAAGAAGAGTTTCGTGAAATATTTGGAGATATTTATGAGATTGAATATGACAGAGATATCTCAGAATATATTTATGACAGAGAAAAACTCGCAACATTATCAGGAAAGAAACTTCATGGAAAGAGAAATCATATCAATCGTTTTAAAGAAAATCATGAATGGTCCTATGAACCACTTTCCGATGAAAATCAGTTAGAAGTACTGGCAATGCTGATGGAATGGAAGATGCAAAATTGTGATCCAGAAGATATAGAGAAACATGACGAGATCTGTGTTTCTAAAAATTGTGTGATCAATTATAAAGAATTAGGACTTGTCGGAGGTGTTCTGCGTGCGGAAGGAAAGGTCGTAGGATTTTCAATCGGTGAACGTGCATCAAATGAGGACACATTTATCGTTCATATTGAAAAAGCTTTTGCAGATATCCAAGGAGCTTATCCGATGATCAATCAACAGTTTGTGATCCATGAGATGGAAGATTTCAAATATGTGAACAGAGAAGACGATGCAGGAGAAGAGGGACTTAGAAAGTCAAAATTATCGTATCGACCAGTCTTTATGGTAGACAAGGGCGTTCTTCGTCTAAAATCAGAAGTAAAGAATTGACACTAGGTGCCTAAAATGTAGAATTGAAGGTAGGACAAACCATTAGGAGGAATATGTAATGAGACATTTGATTGATCCGATGGATTTAAGCGTGGAAGATATTGATAGATTATTAGACCGCGCTGATGACATCGCAAAGAATCCTGAGAAGTATCAGGAAGTGTGCAAACACAAGAAATTAGCAACGCTGTTCTTTGAACCAAGTACAAGAACAAGATTAAGCTTTGAAGCAGCAATGCTTGAATTAGGGGAAGTGTTCTTGGATTTTCTTCTGCTGATTCATCGTCTGCATCTAAAGGAGAAAGTGTTGCAGATACAGCAAGAGTCATTGAATGTTATGCAGATATCATTGCGATGCGTCATCCAAAGGAAGGAGCACCATATGTAGCGTCACAGTATGTAAATATCCCTGTGATCAATGCAGGAGACGGTGGTCATAATCATCCAACACAGACATTGACAGACCTTTTAACAATTCGAAGAGAAAAGGACGTTTAAGTAATTTCACGATTGGATTTTGTGGAGATTTAAAATTTGGACGAACAGTGCATTCTCTGATCAAAGCATTATCAAGATATGAAGGAATCAATTATATTTTAATTTCTCCAGAAGAACTCCAGATTCCAGAGTATCTGAAGAAAGATGTTTTGAGAAGAAAGGAATCACATTTACAGAAGTTGATAAGATGGAAGATGTGATGCCACAGCTTGACATTCTTTATATGACACGAGTACAGAGAACGTTTCTTTAATGAAGCTGATTATGTAAGATTGAAGGATAGCTATATCTTAGATATGGATAAATTAAAGATCGCCAAGAAGGATCTTTCTATTTTACATCCATTACCTCGTGTGAATGAGATTTCTGTAAAAGTTGATAACGATCCAAGAGCCTGCTATTTTAAACAGGTATTGAATGGAAAACATGTAAGAATGGCATTGATCATGGAATTACTGGGGTAAGTGCAGATGAACATTGATAGCATTAAGAATGGAATCGTATTAGATCATATCCGCGCAGGACGCGGAATGCAGATTTATAATAGTCTTGGATTAGATCAGTTAGATTGCAGTGTTGCGATCATTAAGAATGTAAAAGCAGCAAAATGGGCAAGAAAGATATCATTAAGATTTCAGATGCATTTGAAGTGAACTTTGATGTTTTAGGTTATATAGATCCAGAAGTTACGGTATGTGTCATTGAAAATGGCAGTGTAAAGTCCAAACACAAAGTAGAACTTCCAGAGAAGATCGTGAATATTGCAAAATGCAAGAATCCAAGATGTATTACATCTGTAGAACAAGAAATCGATCATGTGTTTAAATTGACAGACAGAGAACACCAAGTATATCGCTGTATTTACTGCGAATCAAAGCTTAAAAATAATCAAAAGAAACAAGAGGTATCCGTGCATGAAACAAGAAAGCAGAACAAACATTAATCGTGTAAAGAAGGATATCAGCAGTCCAGATAGTTTCACACCGCCTGAGGAACTGAAACGACAGCTGATCACAACCATGCAAAGCATTTATGATGAAGAAGATATTGAGGCTGTAGAACGTGCCTATAAAGTAGCATATAAGGCACATGAGAAACAGAAACGAAAGTCTGGAGAGCCATATATCATTCATCCTATTTGTGTTGCGATCATATTGGCAGAATTAGAACTTGATAAAGAAACGATTATGGCAGGACTGCTTCATGATGTAGTAGAAGACACGGAAACAACCCATGAAGATATTGTAAGAGATTTTGGGGAAGAAGTTGCCCAGTTAGTTGATGGCGTAACAAAGTTAGGACAATTAAGCTATTCAAAGACAAGATCGAAGTTCAGGCGGAGAACTTACGAAAGATGTTTCTTGCAATGGCAAAAGATATCCGAGTGATCCTGATCAAACTTGCTGACCGTTTGCATAATATGCGTACCATGCAGTTTATGCGTCCAGAGAAGCAAAAGAGAAATCCAGAGAGACGATGGATATTTATGCACCGATCGCACATCGTCTTGGTATTTCCAAGATCAAAGTTGAATTAGATGATCTGGCACTTCGATATTTAAAACCAGATGTTTATGAAGATTTAGAACGCTCTCTTGATTCTGCAAAGGAAGAAAGAGAAGCATTCATTCAGGAAATCGTTGACGAAGTGAAAGGACATATTGACCACGCTGGAATTAAGGCAGAGATTGATGGCCGTGTGAAACACATGTTCAGTATATATAAGAAGATGGTCAATCAGCATAAGACGATCGATCAGATTTATGACTTATTTGCAGTCCGGATCAAGGTTGATACGGTTAAGGACTGTTATGCGGCACTTGGGATCATTCATGAGATGTATAAACCGATTCCAGGAAGATTCAAGGATTATATCGCGATGCCAAAACCGAATATGTATCAGTCACTTCACACAACATTGATCGGACCAGAAGGACATCCATTTGAGATTCAGATCCGTACATTTGAGATGCATCGTGTTGCTGAATATGGTATCGCAGCCCATTGGAAATATAAAGAAAATAATAATACCAAGGGACTTAACAAAGAGGAAGAAAAGTTAAGCTGGTTAAGAGAAGTGCTGGAATGGCAGCGTGATATGGATGATAACAAAGAGTTTTAAGTTTGCTGAAGACGAACTTGGATCTCTTTGCAGAACAGGTATATTGTTTTACACCGAATGGAGATGTCAAAACCTTGCGAATGGTTCGACACCGATCGATTTTGCATATTCAATCCATAGTGCAGTCGGTAATAAGATGGTTGGAGCCAGGGTCAATGGAAGACAGGTACCATTTGATTATCATTTGCAGAATGGTGATCGTGTAGAGATCATTACATCACAGAATTCAAAAGGACCTAGCAGAGACTGGTTAGGAATCGTAAAATCAGCACAGGCAAGAAGTAAGATCAATCAGTGGTTTAAACGACAGTTCAAGGAAGAGAATATCGTCAGAGGTAAGGAACTGTTAGAAAAATACTGTAAGAGCAAGAGCATCAGGCTCCCAGAACTCATGAAACCTGAATACATTAAGAAGGTTGAACTAAAATACGGATTTAAAGACTGGGATTCTGTATGTGCAGCTGTTGGACATGGTGGTTTAAAAGAAGGCCAGGTTATCAATAAGATGCAGGAAGAAGACCGTAAGATCCAGAAACAAAAGATCACGGATGAACAGATCTTGCAGAAAACAACAGAAGCAGCACAGGCGGCAGCAGCGAATCCAGAGAAGAAAAAGGAAGAGAAATCCAAAGGAGGAATTGTTGTACGTGGAGCGAATGATGTTGCTGTTCGTTTTTCAAAGTGTTGTAATCCAGTACCAGGAGATGAGATCGTTGGATTTATTACAAGAGGACGAGGAATCTCGATTCACAGAACAGATTGTGTGAACCTTCTGAATATGCCAGAATCTGACAGGGCAAGACTTATTGAAGCTGAATGGCAGGTAAGTGAAGCAGATACAACACAGACTTACACGACAGAGATCAATATTTATGCCAATAATCGAAAGGGATTGTTAGCAGAAGTATCAAAGATCTTCTTAGAATTAGATATTGACATCATAACGATCAACGTATCAAACAATAAGAAAGGAAGAGCAACGCTTAGTATGTCCTTTGATATTACAGGCGTAGAGCAGTTGAACCGTATTATTGCGAAGATCAGGAATGTAGAAGGCGTGATCGACATAGAAAGAACAGCAGGATAGGTGAAAATATGAGCGAAACAACATTAAGACTTGACAGACCTCTTAAGATGGTAACGATCTGTCTTGGGCAGATGCAGACAAACTGCTATATTGTTGAGAATACAAAACAAATCAGGCATTCGTCTTTGATCCGGGAGATCAGGAGAACGTATTATGAATACATTAGAAGAAGATGGAATGGAACTGGCAGGCGTATGTCTGACACATGGGCATTTTGATCATGTAATGGCCCTTCCATATCTGATGGAACAAAAACCAGATCTTGATATCTATCTTTATGAAGATGAAGCAGATGTTCTGGCAGATCCACAGCTCAATCTCGGAGCGATGATGGGAATGGATCTCTCATTAAAAGCGAATCATCTGGTGAAAGATGGAGAGATCATAGATGTATTAGGAACAAAGGTAAAATGTATCCATGTTCCAGGACATACAAAAGGTGGAGTATGTTATTATTTTGCAGATTATGGATGGCTGATCTCTGGAGATACACTGTTCCAGATGAGCATTGGAAGAACAGACTTTCCGACAGGCAATTTGAATGATCTTCTGACAGCGATCAGAGAGAAATTATTCGTACTCCCACCATGGACAAAGGTACTATCCGGTCATACACCACCAACGACGATCGAGGAGGAAAGCAGATGCAATCCGTTTCTGCAATAGATTATGATTGGATTAATTCAGAACAAGACCATTTATGAATATGACATTCGAAGTTTAATATTGGCATTTATGCTTGGAGAGAAGATAGAATTGACGGATCACGTTGATTCTATCTATGATTTTATACTGGACGTGGATTATAAAGATCAGGAAATCGTCATGAATCTATATAAAAAGGACGAGTTAGAAGATGAGATCCAGTTATTTGGTGATTATGAAAATAAGAAGATTTTTAAAAACCGGATGAAACAAGGAATCTATCAGTTGTTTTCCAAAGCATTAGACAAACAGCTTCCATGGGGAACGTTGACTGGGATCCGTCCGACAAAGATTGCTTTTGATGGATATGAAAAGGGTGAGAGCAGTGAAGAGATCATTCACAGATTTCAAAAGGATTATCTGGCATCCGAAGAAAAAGCAAGATTATGTACAGAAACCGTTCAGAAAGAGAAAGAACTTCTAAAAGCATTTCCATACAAAGAAGGATACAGTCTATATATAGGAATCCCATTTTGCCCAAGCACATGTTTGTACTGTTCTTTTACATCGTATTCGATCGATCAATTTGAGAATATTGTACAAGACTATCTTGAAGCTTTATTGAAAGAACTGGATTTTGTGGCAAAGACTTATGCGCACAAAGAACTTCAAACGATGTATATTGGCGGTGGAACACCAACATCTTTAAAAGAAGAAGATCTGGAATATCTGTTATATGAGGTTAATAAGAGATTCCCATTTTCAAAGATCCAGGAAATCACTGTGGAAGCAGGACGGCCAGACAGCTTGAATTTCGAGAAATTAAAGATTCTAAAGAAATATGGTGTGACAAGGATCAGTATCAATCCACAGTCAATGAACGATAAGACATTAAAACTCATTGGAAGAAATCATTTCGCACAAGATATCAAAGAGAAATTTAATCTTGCGAGACAGGCTGGGATCGATAACATTAATATGGATATGATCTGTGGGCTTCCAGAAGAAGGCATGGAAGAACTTTCCTATACTTTAGATGAGATCAAAAAACTTGATCCAGAGAGTTTAACGGTTCATGCACTTGCAGTCAAGCGTTCATCGAGATTGAATCGAATGAAAGATACATATCACTTTGGAGCGAGTGAAGAGATGGTATCTTATGCCGCTTCATGTGCAAGGGATATGAATATGGAACCATATTATTTATACCGGCAGAAAAACATTCCAGGGAACCTTGAGAATGTCGGTTTTTCAAAAAAAGGAAAAGAATGTCTCTATAATATTTTGATTATGGAGGAATTACATGATATTATAGCAGTTGGTGCTGGTACATCTTCAAAGATCGTCCATCAGGAAGACCATCAGGTGGACCGCATCGAAAATCTTAAAGATATAAAGCAATACATTACACGAATTGATGAGATCATTCATAGAAAAGAATTAAAGATGATATAAACAGGAGTTTGATTATGGCAATCAGTTATGGACGAACAGATATTGAGACACCGATCCATGCGGATATAAAAGAAACGATCAGTCATGGTATCATTGTCAGTAATTTGGCTTATCTTGTTGGCAAGGAATTAGGATTACAAGAAGAAGTGTGTTATGATCTTGCGGTTGCAGGAATGTTACATGATCTTGGAAAAGTAAGACTTAATTTCTATATGAATGAGAAAGTGGAAGATGAGATTCTGGCTGTTGACGAAACAAGATATATGAGAATGCATCCATCCATTGGATATGCGATCCTTGCAGATTACGATTATAACCAGACGGTTTTAGACGCAGTTCTATATCATCATGAACATTATGATGGCACCGGTTATCCACATAATCTGGTAGGAAAACAGATTCCATTAGTTGGAAGGATCATGCATGTATGTGATATTTTCGGAGCATTGATCTCAAACAGGGATTATAGAGAAGGATTTGATGTTGAGACTGCACTTGATATCATGATCGATGAAGTAAAGAATTTTGATATGAAAGTATTTTTAGCATTCCAGAGAGTCGCATTTTCAGACGGAGTTATGGAAACTGTGATGGAAAAAGGCAATCTGGATGAATTATTTGAGGAGGAACAAGAATGATTACACAGGCACCAAGAGGAACAAAAGACTGGTTTGGAAAAGATATGGACCAGCGCACATATTTAGAGAATATTTTCAAAGATTTATGCGCATCCTATAATATTCACGAGATCATCACACCAGTATTTGAGCATACAGAGCTTTTTCAGAGAGGTGTTGGAGAAACAACAGACGTTGTCCAGAAAGAGATGTATACATTTGAAGATAAAGGACACAGAAGCATTTCATTAAAACCAGAAGGAACAGCAGGAGCGATCCGTGCATATTTACAGAATGGTCTGGCAAATGAGCCACAGCCGATCAAGATGTTCTATATCACACCAGCATTCCGCTATGAAAAACCACAGAGTGGAAGATTAAGACAGCACCACCAGTTCGGAGTTGAATTTGTCGGAGCGGAAAGTCCATTAGCAGAAGTAGAGCTGATCACATTAGTATCCACTTTTATTAAGAAAATTGGGTTAAAAGATGCAAAATTACACATCAACAGCATTGGATGTGAAAATTGTAGAAAAGAATACAACAAAGCATTATTAGCATATTTAAAAGAACATGAAGAACATTTATGTCCTACATGCAGAGAACGTATGGAAAAGAATCCATTACGTGTCATTGACTGTAAAGTTCCAGAATGCAAAGAGATCGTCAAAGATGCACCAAGAACGATCGACTATTTAGATGATGAATGTAAAGCACATTTTGAAGAATTAAAGAGTCTGTTAGATGCATTAAATATTCCATATGAAGTTGATACAGAAATCGTTCGTGGATTAGACTACTATACAAAGACCGTATTCGAATTTGTAAATGAAGATGGATTTACTTTATGTGGTGGTGGACGTTACGACAATCTTGTTCATGAGATCGATGGAAAAGTTTCTATGCCATCTGTTGGATTTGGTATGGGTGTAGAGAGAATCCTTTATTTCTTAGAAGAAGAGAAAGTAGATCTTCCATGCACAAGAGATATTGACCTTTATGTAGGAATTCTTGGACAGGAAGCAAAAGCAAAAGCTTACCAGATCGTTGTAGATCTTCGTGATCAGGGATTTGTCGTAGAAACAGATTATCTTGGAAGAAGCGTAAAAGCACAGATGAAATATGCAAATAAGCTGAATGCCAAGAATACGATCATCATTGGTGATGACGAATTAGCGAAGAATGAAGGAAATGTCAAAAATATGGAAACAAGAGAAGTTACGACCATTTCGCTTGATAAGATCGCAGATTGTTTAAAATAAAATCATGCTTTCTTATACTAGTTCGTGACATTTTTGACAAAATCATATATAATGAGTAATAATTACAAGAAAGGAGGTAACATGCATGAGTGAATATGCGATCGTGGCACCAGAAGATTTCGACCAAAGCGTATTTCGCCTGATTGGTAAGGAATGGATGCTTGTTACTGCAAAGAATCAGGAAGGAAAAGTTAACACAATGACTGCCTCATGGGGTGGTTTAGGTGTTATGTGGGGTAAGAATGTTGCTGTGACAGTCTTAAGACCACAAAGATATACAAAAGAATTCATTGACCAGTCAGAATCATTTACATTATCTTTCTATGATGATACTTTTAAGAAGGATTTAAGCTATCTTGGAAGTGTATCTGGAAGAGATGAAGACAAGATCGCGAAGACACGTCTGACACCAACAGATGCGAATGGAATTCCATTTTTTGAGGAAGCAAAGATCGTACTGATCTGTAAGAAGTTATATTCTCAGCCAATGGATCCAGAAGGATTTGTTGATAAATCTTTAGATGAACAGTGGTATCCAGAGAAGGATTATCACGTACTTTACGCTGCAGAGATCGAACAGATCCTTGTAAGAAAAGATTCATAAAAGAATATATAAGGCAGAACCGAAGATACGGGCTCTGCCTTTCGTACAAAGTGAAAAGGATGAAGGAGGAAATATCATGGCAGAATCAATGTCAGGTTTAGCCAGATCCCACCGATGTACAGAGGTAAGCAACAAACTTATCGGAACAGAAGTCACTGTCATGGGATGGGTACAGAAACGAAGAAATTTAGGAAGTCTTATATTTGTAGACTTAAGAGACCGCTCAGGAATCTTACAGTTAGTTTTTGATCAGGAAGTATTATCTGAGGAAGACTATAATAAGGCAAACTCTTTAAGAAGTGAGTATGTCATTGCAGCAGTAGGTACTGTAGAGAAGAGAAGTGCAGCGATCAACGAGAACTTGAAGACAGGAGATATCGAGATCAAGGTACATACATTACGTATCTTATCAGAATCAGAAACTCCTCCATTTCCAATTGACGAGAATCAGACAGTCAAAGATGAACTTCGTTTAAAATACCGTTATCTTGATCTTCGAAGACCAAATCTTCAGAGAAACTTACGCATTCGTAATGATGTAACAAGAATGGTACGTAACTTCTTAGGGGATGAAGGATTCTTAGAGATCGAGACACCAGTTTTAGGAAAGAGTACACCAGAAGGAGCAAGAGATTATCTTGTACCAAGCCGTGTACATCCAGGAGAATTTTACGGACTTCCACAGTCACCACAGCTGTTTAAACAGCTTTTAATGTGCTCTGGATTCGACCGTTACTATCAGATCGCAAAATGTTTCCGTGACGAAGATCTACGTGCAGACCGCCAGCCAGAGTTTACACAGATTGATATGGAACTTTCATTTGTTGATGTCGATGATGTGATCGATGTAAATGAACGTCTGTTAAAGAAGATCTTCAAAGAAGTATTAGATATTGATGTACAGCTTCCTATGCTTCGCATGACTTATAAAGAAGCAATGGACCGTTTCGGATCTGATAAACCAGATATGCGTTTTGGAATGGAACTTACGAATGTATCCGATACAGTTGCCGGATGCGACTTTATGGTATTTAAAGGAGCATTAGAGAATGGTGGATCCGTAAGAGGATTAAACGCTAAAGGTTTAGGAGATCTTGGACGTAAGAAGATCGATGGATTCGTTGACTACGCCAAAGACTTCGGAGCGAAAGGACTTGCATATATTCAGTTAAAGAGCGATGGAACAGTGAAATCATCTTTCGCTAAATTCATGAAAGAAGAAGAGATGGATGCACTGATCAAAGCAATGGATGGACAGGCAGGAGACTTATTACTATTTGCCGCAGACAAAGACAAAGTTGTCTTTGATGTACTTGGTAACTTAAGACTTCACATTGCGAAACAGTACGATATGATCGACAAATCCCAGTATAAGTTCTTATGGGTTACAGAATTCCCATTACTTGAGTGGAGCGATGAACAGAATCGTTACACAGCAATGCATCACCCATTTACGATGCCATTTGAAGAAGATCTTGAATTCATTGATGAAAGACCAGGAGATGTCCGTGCGAAAGCATACGATATCGTATTAAATGGTACAGAACTTGGTGGTGGATCAATCCGTATCCATCAGGATGATATTCAGGAGAAGATGTTTGAAGCTCTTGGATTTACAAAAGAAGATGCTTACAACCGTTTTGGATTCTTATTAGATGCATTCAAATTTGGAGTACCACCACATGCTGGTTTAGCTTATGGTCTTGACCGTCTTGTTATGTGGTTAACAGGAGAAGACAGCATTCGTGATGTCATCGCCTTCCCGAAAGTAAAAGATGCTTCCTGCCTGATGACACAGGCTCCAGGACCGGTTGATACATTACAGCTAGAAGAACTTGGAATTGAACTTTCAACACCAGAGGAGGAATAATCAGATGGAGAAAATGTTATTTAGCGGTGTTCAGTCTAACTCTGAAGTTGCACTGATCGCAATCAAAGGAATCAAAAACCAGCCAGGAATCGCAGCAAAAGTTTTTGGTGCCATTGCAGAAGAAAAAATCAACGTGGAACTGATCCTTCAGTCCATCGGACGTGGAGAGAATAAAGATATTTCTTTCGTTGTAGCACAGGATGAAGCAGATCATGCCGTTGAAACATTAAAGAAAGCATTTGATGAAGCAGATTACGAAGATATCATCAGTGATAAAGAAGTCGGAATCGTATCTATCGTCGGAGCTGGAATGATGTCTAACAGCGGAGCAGCTTCTAAGATGTTTGAAGCACTGTATAATCGTGGAATCAACATTCACTTAATCTACACATCAGAGATCAAGATCACTGTTCTGATCAAAGAAAGCCGTGTAGAACGTGCAGTAGAAGCATTAAAAGAACAGTTCCAGGAATAATCAGATAGATCAGGCAATCGAATGATCATAAGAATAAGACACAACATACGAGACACAATATTATTTTACATAAATATATAAAGGAGAAAACAATGTTTGATTTTAGCGAAGTAAAGAACTACGATCCAGAATTAGCAGAAGCAATGGAAAACGAATTAACAAGACAGAGAACAAATCTTGAGTTGATCGCATCAGAGAACCTTGTTTCCAAAGCTGTTATGGCTGCAATGGGAAGTCATTTAACAAATAAATATGCAGAGGGATATCCAGGAAAACGTTACTATGGTGGATGCCAGTATGTAGATGTGGTAGAAGATCTTGCAAGAGAACGTGCCAAAGAATTATTTGGATGCGAATATGTAAATGTACAGCCACACTCTGGAGCACAGGCAAACATGGCAGTATTCTTCGCAGTATTGAATGTCGGAGATACATACATGGGAATGAGCTTAGACCACGGTGGACATTTAACACACGGAAGCCCAGTCAACATGTCTGGTAAGAACTATCACTGCGTACCATACGGAGTTAATGATGAAGGATTCATCGATTATGATGAAGTAGAAAGAATCGCATTAAAATGCAAACCAAAGATGATCATTGCTGGTGCAAGTGCATACGCAAGAGCGATCGACTTCAAACGTTTCCGTGAGATCGCTGACAAAGTTGGGGCAGTTTTAATGGTAGATATGGCTCATATCGCAGGATTAGTAGCTGCAGGATTACACCAGAGCCCAATCCCTTATGCTCATGTAACAACAACAACAACACATAAGACATTAAGAGGACCTCGTGGTGGAATGATCATGTGCAGCAATGAAGTGAACGAAAAATACAACTTCAACAAAGCAATCTTCCCAGGAATCCAGGGTGGACCATTAATGCATGTGATCGCTGGTAAAGCTGTAGCATTCAAAGAAGCATTAGACCCATCATTCAAAGAATATATGACACAGGTTGTGAAGAATGCAGATACTCTTGCAAATGCACTGATCGAAGAAGGATTCGATATCGTATCTGGAGGAACAGACAACCACTTAATGTTAGTAGATCTTAAGAAATATGATCTGACAGGAAAAGAAGCTGAAAAAGTACTGGATTCTGTACATATCACATGTAATAAGAATACTGTACCAAACGATCCAAAATCTCCATTCGTAACATCAGGACTTCGTCTTGGAACACCAGCTGTTACAACTCGTGGACTGAAAGAAGACGATATGAAAGTGATCGCAAAAGCTATTCGTCTGACATTATTAGACAAGAAACTTGATGAAGCAAACGAATTAGTATTAGGATTAACAGAAAAATATCCACTCTATGAATAATCCATCACAGAGTCGTATTTGGAGGCAGAAATCAATATGAGGATTACAAAGAAACAAGGGGGAATCATAGGAGGTGCCGTAGCGGTTGTTTTAATAGCAGCCGCTATCGGTGTCCATGCCCATTATCAGAACCGTTGGTATCCGGGGAGTACATTTAACAAAGTTGATGTGTCAGGAATGACATACGAAGAATCAGTGAAGAAAGTAAAGAAATCCATTGATTCTTACAAGTTAAAGATCAAGGGAAGAAATAACGGACAGAAAGTGATTTCCGGTAAGGAGATCGATCTTGCATTTAAGACAGAATCACATGTAAAGGATGCTTACAAAAAGCAGCACAGCCAAAGTGTATTTTCAACGATCTTTGGTGGCAAAAAAACCAAAGTGACAGCAGTTGCATTATCTGAGCAGAAATTAAAGGCTAAATTAAAACAATCCGTTTTGATCAAAGGCAGTGATACATATAAGATCACAAAACCAGTGGATGCAACGATCGTATATTCTGCAGATAAGAAATACGGTGTAATCCAGAAGGAAGATGAAGGAAATTACTTAAACCGTAAAGCATTTTATGACGCAGTAGAGAAATCCATAGAGTCTTTAAGTAACACACTGAATCTGACAGATGAAAAGAAGAATCCGGACGTCTATAAAAAGCCTGGTCTGTATCATAATGATGAAGAATTAAAACAGATGCAGACAACCTACAATGAGTATTTATTACATTTCATTCAGTGGGATATGGGCAATAATGTCAAAGAAACATTAGGTCCAGATGCGTTAAAAGACTGCATCAAAGTAAACACAAAGAGACATACTGTAAAATTAGATCAGCCTGCCGTCGAGAAATGGTTAGAAAGCTTTTGCTTAAAATACAAGACACAGGGAATCGCAAGAACATTTAAGACACATTCTGGCAAGAAGATCAAAGTCAGTGGTGGAGACTATGGATGGCGTATCGATTATGACAAAGTTATCGCACAGACAATGAAAGCGTTAAAGAAAGCACCAGATGAATCTGCGATCAAAGCCTATGAGAAAGACCCTTCCAAGGAGAATGAACAGGCTTTACTTACAAGCTTAAAACCAGTCTACAGCCACAAAGGATATCGTATGGATTATACGAACAAGCAAAATGACTGGGATACACAAAACTACAGTGAAGTTGACCTGTCAGCACAGGAAGTTTTCGTCTACAAGAAAGGAAAACTTGTATTCAGCACAACCTGTATCACTGGAAAAGCAACACCAGATCGTATCACAAGAACCGGTGTTTATGACATCAAAGAGAAGAAACTTACAAAGACATTAACAGGTGCGGATTACAGTGTTCCAACAAGATACTGGACAAGGATCATGTGGACAGGAACAGGATATCATTACAGCAGCAGAGGAGACTGGGGAAGCTGGTCACCAACATATTATAAGACAAATGGATCTCATGGATGTGTTAACTTAACATTATCAGATGCAAGATCTGTATATAACCTGACGAAGATCGGAGATCCTGTATTTATTCATTATTAAAAGAAAGAAAAAGAGGTTTCAATCAATGAGAAATCAATATGAAAAACAGGAAAAAGTATTATGGTATGCACAGATCATGATCTTTCTAGGTGCTTTGGCAACCTGGTTTAATCATATGGATATGCATACATTTTATACGATCAATATCATTTTATCAGTGATTTCAATCATTTCTCTGACACTGGATCGTTTTTATTTTAGTGAGAAGATCGGGCAGAAAGTACATAATTCTTATTCTGTTGCATATGGATTACTAGTGATCTTTACGTTACTACTGGTAATTTTGTATGCGGGAATATTAAAGATCGATCTGATCATGCAAGAAGGGACAAAGATGATCTGGGCATTAACACCAGCATTGAGCCTTCTTTGGAAGACGAAATTCATCGCCTTCCGTGAATGGGATCAGCGTTAGAAGAAAGAGTTTGTTGCTGAAGAACAGATTTATAAAAGGCTCTTGGCGTTATGCCGAGGGTCTTTTTAAACATTTCAGAGAAATAACTGCTGCCAGAGAAACCATACATCTTAGCGATATCTGTTATCTTTTTCTCATGTTTGATGATCTCAGATAAGCTCATATGAATACGAAGCTGATTCAGATAATCTACAGGACTTAGATGAACATTTCTTTGAAAGAGTCGGCAGCATTCACTATTGCTTAGATGGCAGTAAGAAGCAATATCAGCGAGTGTATGCTTTTGGTCGATCGTTTTAGTAAGATATATCATCACATCTTTCATACGTTCCAAATCTCTGGATTCTTTTAAGGACAGTTCTTTAGAGAGATTCACATTATGAAAGATATAATAAAAGATCTCGTTTACAAAATGGTTGATCTTCAATTCATAACCATCAACAGGACGGTCACAGATATCATTCATTTTGCGGATCATTTCAAGGATATATTTCTGCCAAGGGACTTTTGGAACGAACGTTAAAAATCCAAAGGAAGGATGATTGACCAGAGGTTTGATATATTTTTGATATAAAGGATTATCTTCTGTCTGAAAAAGAACAGAAGGGCAGATCCGGTAGATAACAAAGCGGCAGTCATAAGACTGATATGTACAAGCGGAATGAATCTCCCCAGTGTTTAAAAAGAAACCTTCCCCAGAAGAAACCAGAAAAGCCTTCTGCCGGACACGAAATTCCATCATGCCAGAGAGAACATATATAAACTCAAATTCATCATCCCAATGAGGAAACAAAACCTGAGCAGGCATCTGTCGGATATCCAGTACCTTGCGCTCAAAGGAAGCCGTTTTAGAAAGCGGAAGCAGTGGAAAATAAGTGATCGATGAATGGTAAATATCATAATTCATAGAAAAACCCCATAATATCAATATTGTTATAAAAAATGTCGAATTGTGTCATAATATAGTTTGATTTTACTATGATTGTTATAAAAATTCAAGAATAGAAAAGGCATTTTCACTGGAATGGCGATAAAATATCCAGTGAAAATGCCTGATAAAATGTCTGTGTTCTGTGATATTTGATAGAAAGAGCTAGTGCCTTAATAACCTAGAGATTCACCAACAAGGATCACTTTGACACGATCTTTCATCATTGCACTCTGACGTCTTGTCACAACGATCTGACTGCAGATGCAGGTATCTCCATAACAGTCACCACAACGTCCAGTCATAGAACAAGGGGTTTTCAGTCCGAGACGAAGGGTGTTTGGAGGGCTGGCAAAATTACGAACTCTCTTAATACCATCTTCCACATCATTGACAACTTTGTTCATACCAACGATCATGATCACATGTTTAGGACCATAACTTAAGCACGCAACACGGTTACCAGTTCCATCGATATTGATCAGTTCTCCGTCTAAGGTGATCGCATTAGAGCTCATCAGGAAATAATCAGATAAGACAGCCTTAGAAAAGATCTCACGTTGCTCATCAAAATTCTTTGCAACAGAACGATCGATCAGATGATAGTTTCCTTCCTTTAAGGCATCCATCAGTCCAATCTCAGAAACACTCATAGAACCACCCCAAGAAACAGAAGAACCCTCTTTGATATAACTAAGAGCCTGTTTTAGGGCGTCTTCCTTGGTTGCACAGAAAACACCATGCATATTTCTTTTTTCAAGTCCCTTGATAATTGTTTCTGCACGAAGTTTGGTTGCTTCATTTAAAAACATACTCATCATCCTTTCAGTATAAATTTTATGTGGAATCATGATTCTACAAATATGAATTCCACAAGAACTAGATTTAATTATATCATGTTTTCAATGGTTATGTTATAATATATCGTAAAACTTTTAGAAAGAGGTAATTTTTTGAAAGCACTATTTATCACAGAGAAACCAAGTGTCGCAAGAGAATTCGCAGCGGCACTGAATATAAATGCAAAAAACAGAGACGGATACATGGAAGGAGACAAGGCAGTCATCACATGGTGCGTCGGACATTTAGTTACCATGTCTTATCCAGACCAGTATGACCCTGCACTGAAGAAATGGGACTTAGAAACCATTCCATTTATTCCAGATACATTCAAATATGAAACGATCCCAGGAGTACAAAAACAGTTTAATATTGTATCTTCACTCCTTAATCGAGAAGACATTGATACGATCTACGTCTGCACTGACTCCGGACGAGAGGGAGAATACATCTACCGTCTGGTAGACCAGCAGGCCAATGTCAGCAAAGACAAGAAGAAAAAACGTGTCTGGATCGACTCCCAAACAAAAGAAGAAGTGATCCGCGGGGTAAAAGAAGCGAAAGACTTAAGTGAATACGACAACCTAGCAGCCGCCGCATACCTGCGAGCCAAAGAAGACTATCTGATGGGGATCAACTTCTCCAGAGTCCTGACACTCAAATATGGCTGGACACTCGGTAACTATTTAAATCAAAAACGAAGCTTAGTGGTAGCAGTTGGACGAGTGATGACCTGCGTTCTCGGAATGATCGTCAAGAGAGAACGAGAGATCCGTACCTTTGTGACAACACCGTTTTACAGAATCTTAGGACACTTTGACTGCCAGGGATTTGAAGTGGAGGCCGAATGGAAAGCAGTAAAAGGATCGAAGTACTTTGAGTCCAAGAAACTATATAAAGATAACGGATTCCTGGACAAGAAAGATGCGCAAGAATTCATCCAATATTTAGAAGATGGAAGTAACAATGAGACGATCGTAGTATCCTCATCCAAACGACAGGAAAAGAAGAATCCGCCGTTATTATATAATCTGGCAGAACTTCAGAATGAATGTTCCAAACGATTCAAGCTAAGTCCAGATGAGACATTAAAAGTGGTCCAGGACCTATATGAAAAGAAACTGGTTACATATCCAAGAACCGATGCCAGAGTCTTATCCAGTGCGGTCGCCAAAGAGATTTATAAAAATATCGGGGGATTAAACAACTACGCTCCACTATCAGGATTTGCAAATGAGATCATGCAGAGCAAGAAGTATCAGGGAATCATCAAGTCGAAATACGTAGATGACAAGAAGATCACCGACCACTATGCGATCATTCCAACCGGACAGGCAGTAGGCAGTTTATCAAGAATTTCAGAGATGGGACAGAAAGTCTACGATGTGATCGCCAGAAGATTCCTAAGCATTTTTATGCCGCCAGCTGTGTACTTAAAGATCAAATTAGAGACACAGACCAAAGGCGAAGCATTCTTTGCAAACTTTAAGATGTTAAAAGACCCAGGATATTTAAAAGTCACAGGAATGGGCGGACAGAAGAAAGAAGCCCAATTAACAGAAGAACAGATCCATGCGATCTCATCTTTGAAGAAAGGAATGCCTCTTCCAGTGAAAGACTATACGATCAAAGATGGAACAACATCCGCACCAAAGCGATACAACTCAGGTTCCCTGATCCTTGCGATGGAAAATGCAGGACAGCTGATCGAAGATGAAGATTTAAGAGAACAGATCAAAGGAAGCGGGATCGGAACGAGTGCGACAAGAGCAGAGATCGTAAAGAAATTAGTGTCCAATAAATACATTGCATTAAATAAAAAGACACAGATCGTAACACCGACTTTAACCGGAGAGATGATCGTCAATGTTGTCAGTGCATCCATTGGATCACTCTTAAATCCAACCTTAACCGCAAGCTGGGAAAAAGGTCTTACTTATGTGGCAGAAGGAAGTGTCACAGAAGAAGAGTATATGCAGAAGTTAGACAAGTTTGTCACCCAGAAGACAAATATTGTCAAGCAAAATAACTTCCAGTATCAGCTCAGACAATCCTTTGATCAGATCGCACCATATTATCAGAAGAAAAAATAAAATAACATTCATAAAAACACCTTCCATCACATATATTTGGATTATACCAAAATGGGGAGGTGTTTTTAAATTTATGAAAGAGGAAGAAATCTTAGGAATCCTTCCATTACATATCAGAACGATCATAAAGCAGGCAGGCATCAACTGGGACGAACTTCAGGAAATCCGCCTGCGTATTCAAAAGCCAGTCATTTTAAAATACAACGCAAAAACCTGTTATCTATCCGAACAGGGAAAGATCACAACAAGAAAAGAACAATTACATATCGTAACCTCACAAGAGATCAGACAAGCCATGGAATATATCAGCAGCTATTCGATGTATGCTTATATCGAACAGTTAAAACAAGGATTTTTAACGATCCGAGGCGGACACCGAGTTGGTATCTGCGGAACCGTTGTCATGGATCATGACAAAGTCAAAACGATCCGACATATTTCCGGGTTAAATATCCGAGTCGCACATGAAGTGAAAGGATGTGCGGACATCTTATATTCACGCTGCACCAGAATGGGGAAACTCATTCCAACGCTGATCATATCACCACCCGGCTGTGGAAAAACAACTCTGCTTCGGGATATGATCCGAAAAATCTCTGATGAAGGACAGACCGTCGGAGTTGTCGATGAACGAAGTGAGATCGGAGCATGCTACCAAGGCGTTGCCCAAAATGATCTCGGGATTCAGACAGATGTCATGGATGCATGTGAAAAAGGACAGGGCATGAATATGCTGATCCGCTCCATGGCTCCCGATGTGATCGCTGTGGACGAGATCGGAAGCAAAGAAGATGTGGAAGCCTTATTTTTCTGTGCCTACCGTGGATGCAGCATTCTTGCAACGGCCCATGGAAAGAACAAAGAATCGTTATCCAAGAATCCCTATATGCGGGAGATTATCAACAAAAAGATGTTTCAGCGCTACGTGATCTTAGAACAGCGAAACCAGCCTGGCTATATCGCACAGATCATAGATGAAAACGGGGTGGTCCTAAATTGATCAAGATATTAGGATCATTGATCGTGATCTTTTCAGGGATCGGATTTGGATTTCACAAAGCCGCAAAAGAACAAAAACGTCTGGAACAGGGAATTGCGATCAAACGAATGTTATACCTTCTGCAAGGAGAAATCCGCTACGGATTTACTCCACTTCCAGAAGCTGTTTTAAAAATATCGACAAAGACAGAGAAGGAATATCAGCCATTTCTAAAAAAGGTGGCAAAGCAGTTAGAGACACACAGTGAAGAATCTTTCGCTAAAATATGGCAGCAGACCGCTGAGCAGAAATTAAAACAAGTGATCTATGAACCAAAGTTTTATGAAATCTTAAAAAACATGGGTGAAACGATCGGATATCTTGACCAACAGATGCAGGAGAAAACGATCCTGCTGACGATCGAACAACTTGATGACCAGATCTTCCTTATGAAAGATCAAGTAGTAAAGAACTGCAAGATGTACCGAAGCCTTGGTATATCACTAAGCGTTCTGATCGTGATCATCTTACTATAAAGCAACTACCACACATTTTTATGACAAGGAGGGGTTATGAGTGTCAATATCATTTTTCGGATCGCAGCTGTTGGAATTCTTGTAACGATTCTTGTGCAGGTCTTAAAACATTCCGGAAGAGACGAACAGGCATTTTTGATCACACTTGCCGGTCTGATCCTTGTCCTTGGCTGGGTGATCCCGTATATCTATGATCTGTTTGAAAGCGTCCAGACACTTTTTACGATATCCTAGAGATTGGAGGCGGATACTAAGATGATAAAAGTCGCAGTCTTTGGAATCGTTGCAAGTCTGATCGCCATGAAGATCAAAACGATCCGTCCAGAGATCGCAGTCGTGATCGCAGTGATCTCAAGCATTCTTCTGGCAATGTATGGACTAAAACAAATGGAGGAAATACTAACCGTGTTTGAGATGATCCGGTCATATTCAAAAATCCCACAAAGCTACTTCCAGATCCTTTTAAAACTGATCGGTATCTCTTTCATCTGCGAGTTTGCATCCAACATCTGCAAAGATGCAGGACAGGCATCGATTGCAAAGCAGATTGAGTTTGCAGGGAAATTAGCGATCCTGATCGTTGGACTTCCAGTCTTTGAATCGCTGCTTGGAACGATCCAGAAACTATTAGGAAATGGCACATGAAACAAAGAATATTCCTGCTAACCTTGCTATTTTTACTGATCCTTACAAGAACAAATGATATTTCAGCCAAAGAAACAAAACTCAACGAAGATATGTTTACCAATGTGGAAAACACTTTAAAAGACAAAGAGATCGATCTATCTTATACACAATTAGTAAAACAGCTGATCCACGGAAATGTAAAAGGTGTTCTGCATACGATCAAAGCCAAAATGAAAGAGGTCTTTTTAAACCGTATGTTGATCCAAAAAGACCTGATCAGAGAAATCCTTCTGATCGCATTTACCGCAGCCATCTTTAAAAATCTGTCCGATTCCTTTTTTCAGCAAAGCACAGCCAATAGTGCATTTTATATTACTTATGTGATCCTATGCGGTGTCATGGTACATTCCTTTTTTTATTTAAACAAAACAGTGACGCAGCTTGTTACCTTAATGGCAGATTATATGAAAGGAATGATCATGGCATATTCACTGGCTGTTGTCTCAACTTCCGGGATCACGACATCAACGACAGTTTATGAATTTTATCTTCTGCTGATCTATGCAATGACAACCCTTACAAATGTTGTATTACTTCCGATGATCAAGATCTTATTTGTCTTAAAGATCATCAACCATATATCAAAAGAAGAACATTTTTCAAGACTATGTAAAACGCTCGAAGGTGTGATCAAGTTTTTGCTCAAAGGATTCTTAAGTGTCTTGTTAGGAGTTCAGCTGATCCAGTCGATGATCCTGCCAGCCGTTGATTCCATGAAAAATACAGTTCTCCAAAAAGGAATGAGTGCCATTCCAGGAATCGGAGGTGGTTTAAATTCAGCAATGACCATGGTCATCGGTTCGGCAGTTGTGATCAAAAACAGTATCGGAGCCGTTGGGATCCTTGTACTGATCGTGATCATCGTCCCACCAGTCATAGAAATCACAGCAGTTGTTCTTACCTATCTACTGGCAGGGATCATGATCCAGCCCATATCCGACAAAAGGATCACCGGAGCGATGGATGCAGTCATTCAAAGCGGAAAATTAATGCTTTCGATGATCTTTACGATGGCACTATTATTTATCCTGTCCGTGGCATTGATCGCATTCTCAACCAACGTTAATTATTATGCGGGGTAAGGATTATGGATTATCTGAAAATGATCATATTTTTTCTGATCTTAACAACACTGATCGATCAGCTCTGCGACAAAAGCATCTACCGGCCATATCTTCGGCTAATGACAGGATTTATGCTCATCTCCCTAATGATGCAGCCAATATCCTATTATTTATCCAACGAAGATATCGTGACACAGGCAATCTCAACAGCAGTCAAAGGAGAAAATAACCCTGCATTTTTAGATGGTGCAAAAGAGGAAAAACAAAATCAGATCAAAGAACAGATCACAACATTATTTTCACAGTACGATCTCAAAGTATTAGATGTTGATCCAAAGGTAAATAAAAAAGGAACTATTGAGAAGATTAATATCAAAACAGACAAGCTTCGTCATACAAAGAAACTAAAAACCGCAATTTCAAACTTCTATAATATGAAGGAATCTAATATAAATATAAGTGAGTAGAAGAAATATGATAGAGAGGGAAAAACTACAACATCTGATCGAAAATATCGGCATTCCAAAACTTTGCCTGATCTTACTTCTTGGCATCAGCCTGATCATCGTAAGCATCCCATCCGGGAAGACAAAGAAGAACACACAAAGCACTGAAACCACAGCAAAAGAAGATTCTACTGATCTCTATGTGAAAAAGCAGGAAAAACGATTGGTCAATGCATTAAAACATGTAGAAGGAGTCGGAAAAGTAAAAGTGATGATCACCGTTAATTCATCAAAAGAAGCCGTCGTAAATAAAGACAGTCCCTATGAACAAAGCAGCAGTGAAAAAGAAAAAACAGTCAAAGAGGATGAACAGACCGTCTTAGTCGAAGAAGACGGAAAGAAAGTTCCATACGTGATCAAAGAAGTAGAACCAGTCGTCGAAGGAGTGGTTGTTGTCGCCCAAGGCGGCGGGAATGATATTATAAAGAATCAGATCGTTGAAGCAGTTTCTGTGTTATTTCATATTTCATCTTATAAAGTGAAAGTCTTAAAAATGGAGGATTCCTAACAATGAAAAAAGTATTTCAGAAAAATCAGATGATCATCATGACCTTAGCGGTTGTGATCGCTGTTGCAGGGTATGTAAATTATAGTCAGAAATACGATTCGGCTGGGACGAAGAATGGCAAGACGAAGACAGTTTCAAAGAACGTGGCAAAAGAAAGTGCGGCAGCAGTAACCGATGATGTGACTGATGTTGGGGAAGCGGTACTGACGAATGCACAGGTTAGTAATTATGTGGCGAAAGCGAAATTAGAGAGGGAGCAGGTGCATAGCAAGGCGAAGGATACATTAGAGGGGATCATTAAGGATAAGACGGTGAAAGATAGCGTGAAACAAGATGCAGTGGATAAACTGGCAATGTTGTCAGAACAGATGGAGATGGAGACGGCAGCGGAGAATCTGTTGGGGGCTAAGGGATTTTTGAATAGTATTGTTACGATTACGAATGGGAAGGTGGATGTGTTGGTAAATAAGAAGGATTTGTCGAAGGTTGAGAGGAGTCAGATTGAGGATATTGTTGTTCGGAAAGTGGGGTGCCAGTTGGGGGATGTGGTAATTAGTAGTATTAAAACGGAAGAGTAGAAGTGTATATGGAATAGAGGTTTTGGGTTCTCTCTGGATGATGTTCTTGGGCAATTTTTGAATATTGTTCAGAGAGAATTTTATGTTTATATATGGATTTGTATATTATGGTTGCATATTTAATTGATTGGATTCATAATAGGAAGTGTCAAGCTAATAAAAAACTTGATATGATAAAAATATAATGATTTCTGTCGACCTGTGATAGTGTAAAAAACGCAGGGAATCGACAGAAGTAAAAAATGGCTAAAATAGGAGGTGTTGCTAAAACATATGATGAAGAGTGAGAAAGAAATGATATATTTTGAAGAGGTCGACAGAATAAAGGTGTTTCGTGGAGTAAATAAGCAGTTGGTTTTGGGACGGGAATTAATAGAAACATAATGGAATTTAAAGATACGAAAGAACAAGTTGAAGCAAACCTTATGTTAAGAATTAATAGAAACATAATGGAATTTAAAGATTTTTTAATAATCAGTGCATTTCTTGTTGCTTTTACGAATTAATAGAAACATAATGGAATTTAAAGATCCTTATTTGTTTAATTGCTTTACAGCCATAATCGAATTAATAGAAACATAATGGAATTTAAAGGTATGTATTGATTGCAAACATTGTATGGTAACAGACGAATTAATAGAAACATAATGGAATTTAAAGTCGTTATCTTCCTCTATATCTGAAAATGTTAACTTGGAATTAATAGAAACATAATGGAATTTAAAGAACGGACATCCGCAACAGCCTGTCCGTTTTAACCCAGAATTAATAGAAACATAATGGAATTTAAAGATAAAGCGGCACAGAAGATCAAGGAACAGATACTGGAGAATTAATAGAAACATAATGGAATTTAAAGATGTGCTTGTTGTTCTTTTGTTCCTTTTTTGATATTTGAATTAATAGAAACATAATGGAATTTAAAGAACAGAATTTGGTAATAGGATAGGCGTTAAGCAATCGAATTAATAGAAACATAATGGAATTTAAAGAATAATTGTGTCAAAAGGTATTTCTGAACTATCTCGAATTAATAGAAACATAATGGAATTTAAAGTTCCTTTCTCGTATGCTTGCCCATATATCAGACAAGGAATTAATAGAAACATAATGGAATTTAAAGGCATATACGCAAGAGATGTTAGATGATTATTCTGCAGAATTAATAGAAACATAATGGAATTTAAAGGATTCAGCGACAGAGTAAACGAAAGCGAAGCGAAGGAATTAATAGAAACATAATGGAATTTAAAGTTCTTACGACAGGATCTACTACAACTTGCATTAGAGAATTAATAGAAACATAATGGAATTTAAAGGAGTCATAATTATATTTTCAACAATTCTGTAATCTAGAATTAATAGAAACATAATGGAATTTAAAGATTTATAAAGGATACCTTAGATGGAATTATGCAAATGGAATTAATAGAAACATAATGGAATTTAAAGGATTCTTCTCGGTCCTCGTCCGAGTGAGACATGTGGAATTAATAGAAACATAATGGAATTTAAAGGAGCAGGAAGCAGGAAATTGAGCATCCCCACTCCAATTATTAATAGAATCATATTGGAAAATGTTATATTGGAAATATAGATATGGTATAAAAGTTGTTATTAGTTATATAGTAGGCTCAATCTGAATTAATACAAAAATAATGGAAGTCAAGAATAAATTTTGGGGGATATTATAAAAAACATGAAAACAGAATTTTTATGGAAAATAATAGAATTTTATTGAAATTTAAATTAGTATAAAAAGTTTTCCAATATGGACGATTAATATTAAATTTCATTGGTATAATTTAAATTTCAATATGAAAAATTACATTGATATTATAATAGATAGATTTACAAAAAGCAATAACGAAATAAAAATCTCATTAGTATAAGGGTTGACTAAATATAAGTAAAAGAGTATTCTAAAAACAGGAAGGAGAAATAACACCTATGCGTTTAGAATTACAGATGGAATTATTGAAACCAGAGATAGATATTGATTATCGTAGAATCATAATATCTTATCTAAAATTTGCATTAGAACATTGTGAAGGGGGAAGATTTTTCGAAAAATTTTATAAGAATCGAGATAACATAGTTAAAGATTATTGTTTTTCAACAGTTTTTAGTAAACCGAGATTCACAAAAGAAAAGATTTATTTTGATAAAAATGAAATGAAAATTATATTTTCATGTAGTGATAGGAATCGAACGGGACTAATTTTTCAGACAGCATTTTTATCAATTCAGCATATGGAATTTCCTTTAGCAAATGAAAATCATATGATATTGAGAAAAATAATACAAAAAAAAGAAGTATTAATTACAGAACCTGTTGTGTATTTTCAAACAATGTTAGGAAATGGGCTATGTGTGCGTGAACATAATAGAGAAACAAATAGAGATACATTTATTACATGTGAAGATAAAGAATTTTCTGAAAAAGCAGAATTGATCATAAAAAACCAGCTTCAAATGGCAGGATTTTATAAAAAGCAATACGAAGATATTAAAGTTAAACCAGTAGATTGCAAAAAAATAGTGGTAAAACATTATGGTATTTTTATAGATTCGACAGTAGGTGTTTTAAAAATATCAGGAGATATGAATGCATTACAATATTTATATCAAAGCGGTGCTGGAAGTCATCATGCAACGGGCTTTGGAAGTCTCAATGTGATAAGACAGGGGGAAGATGAATGAAAGATGAAATGGTTTGTTTAGAGCCGTTTGATTGGAGATACTCTGCAGCTATTGTTGGGTTGCGAAAATATCTAGAATGGCTAGGTGTTGATGAAGAACCTAATTTGATAATAACAGAAGATACTCTTGAGTATAATAAGAAATATTTGGATAAAGAAGATTTCCTAAAATTTGCAGAATATTATTTCAAAGATGATATGCATCATATTGAAATAGAAAATAATTTAAAAGAAAAAAAACCTTCAGAAAAACAAATAAATTTTGTTAACGATAAAATGAAAGCTAATATAATTTTGAAGAATCTATTTAAGAAAATTAAATACGATGGACAAAATCAAGATAAAATACAAAAGATTATTGACCAAAATCGGGAAAAAATAATTTTTGAAACATTTAAAAATAAAAGTAATTTATATAAAAATTATTGTAATCCATATCAATTATTTAAGGATGAACAAGAATGTTGCAGATTGAATGGATATTACATAGATATGCCAAAAAAAGGAAAATCTGCTTCATATGCATTTGATAAATCAAACTATGTAGGAAATGATATTCCAGAATTTGATTTTATCCCGTTTGCATTTAGTGGATGTCGAGAAAAGTTTTTTATAAATGACAATGTTGATTTAAATCGATTACAAAAAACAAATAATCAATGGAATCGCACTGTAAAAGCACAAATGGAAGAGTTAAAGCAAAAGGGTGAGAGAGTTAATACAAAAAGAATTTTTATAGATTGCTTAATCGAAGCAAAAGATTTTCTTCAAAGTGATATAGAGATTATTGTGAAAAAACCAGAACGTGCATATTTTGAAACATTATATTTAAGAAAAGAAAGCTTAGAAATTTTGAAAAATATGAAATCATATTATAAAGCTTTTTGCTTCAGTATAAAAATAAGTGATGATTATTGGATTAATATATTAAATGAAGTTTTTGACGCAGTCGTTAATTTTACTTTATTAGATAATTTAATTAATAAATTATTGAAAGACTCTAGAGAGGGTGGAAATTCATATGTAATTAGCAAATTATTGAAAGTAAATGTGGAAATTAAGAAAGGAGACGAAAAGATGAAAAATACAATGAAAGCTGCGTTTGCATGTGCGAAACAGATTGTTGATAAAAAAGATGGAAATAAACCTAGAGTATCCGATACCAAATTAAAATCTTATTGCACGAAATTAATTAATGCAATAATTTTAGATGATTATGATCAATTCCAAAAAATACTGATTAATTTATCTAATTATGCCGAAGTACCATGTGGATTTGCTTATGATTTATTTGAAGATTTTGAAGGAAATAAAGAAATTGCATACACATTTGTAAATAGTTTAAATCGATATAAAAATAATAATCAGGAGGGTAAAGATAATGAATAAGAAAGCATTAACATTAACAGTAGTAGCAAATATGACATCTAATTATTCTGAAGGATTAGGAAATGTTGCAAGTGTGCAAAAAGTGTTTAAAAACAGAAGAATATATTCTATGAGAAGTAGAGAAAGTTTAAAAAATGCAATCATGATACAGAGTGGATGGTATGATGATTTGGAAACAGAAGTAGATGGTGCTACACAAAAGAAAGTAAATGAAGATCTGAATGCCATTAACTGTAGAGCCTTGGAAGGTGGCTATATGAACACACAGGCAACAACTTATGTTCGCAGAAGTTCTTTCTATGTAACAGATGCAATTTCAACAGAACATTTTATCAGTGAACCCAGATTCCATAATAATTTATATATGGCAACAAATTATGCAAAAAGCAAAGGGTTATCTGTTCAAGAACCAGGAAAGAATAATATTGGATTGATGCCATATCAGTATGAATATGATAAATCATTAAAAATATATAGCATTACCATAGATCTAGAAATGATAGGAAAAGATGAAAACTTTGAAGGTGAAGCAGATGCAAAAGAAAAAGCTGATAGAGTTATTTGTTTATTAGATGCAATTGAAAACTTATCTTTAGTAGTAAAAGGAAATTTGGATAACGCGGAGCCAATTTTTGCAGTAGGAGGTCTCTCTCCTAGAAAAACACATTATTTTGAAAATGTGGTCAATGTAGAAGAAGCAAAATTAATAATATCAAGTGATTTAAAAAATAAGATTGATAGGGGATTTTATGCAGGACTTCTTCAGGGAAATCTTTTAGAAAACGAAGAAGAGATTGAAGAAGAATTGCATCCATTAACAATCACAGAAATGTTTGATAAACTTCGTCAAGAAGTTAAAGAATATTACTTAGGTTAAAATAGGTTAAGGTAGGTGTAATTATGAAGGCATTACGGATTAAATTGCATCAGACAAGCGCAAATTATCGAAAAGAGGAGACAATCGATAATAAAATGACTTATCCATTACCTCCTATTTCAACGGTAACAGGTGCATTACATAGCATTTGTGGTTATACAGAGTACCATAAGATGCTAGTCAGTATTCAAGGAAATTACCAGTCCATGCAAAATAAGATTTATACACATCATTGTTTTTTAAATTCAACAATGGATGATCGTGGATTGTTAGTTAAAATGAAAAATGAAAACTTGTTATCAACTGCGTATGATAAAGTGGCTGAAGCAAAAAAATCTCAAGGTAATAGTTTCTTAAAGGGGATTACAATACAAGTATATAATCAGGGACTTTTAGATGAATACAGAAACTTAAAAGAAATGGGAAATAAAATAGCATTATGGAAAAAATCAGAAGAATATACTGATAAAGTTGCTATGTACAAAACAAAAAAACAACAATTAACGAAACAAAAAAAGACCTTAGATAAAAAATCAATAGAATATACAGATCTTGTTGAAAAAGAAAAGGAATTAAAACAAGAAGAAAAAGATTGGAAAAACAAAATAAAGGAATATGAAGAAACGCATTATAAAAAACCAATTGCAAAATTTAGATCTTTAACGAAATCTGTAAAAACTTATGAAATATTGAACAATATTACATTAATCCTGCATATTCAGGCGGAAGAAAGTGTATTACAAGATATTATGGAAAATATTTATGATTTAAAAAGCTTAGGACGAAGTGAAGATTTCGTTGATGTTGAAGAAATAAAATTGGTTGATTTGGTTGAACCAGAGGAAGAAATTATAAGTTCTTATTCAGCGTATGTTAATTATCGAGATACAAAGCCAATAAATAATGTTGGAGATGGAAATATTATTGTTCTCACTAGTGAAGGAATACAAGGAACAAAATATTATATGGGAACTGAATACAAAAAAGAAAAAGGAAAACGTATTTTCCTTCAAGATAAAAAAGTTCCTGTAGTATATGTATCTAATCATAGCATAGATGAGGAGAGTAAAAATGTATGGATTGATAATGCAGGAGATGAACAATATATAGTTAATTTTTTACAAAAGTAAAAATAAAGTAATAGAAGCATAATGGAAAATATAGTAGGTTTTAAGAAGGGGAAATCATGATAAAAGATTTATATGATTATTTGGCAAAACCAGATAAAACTATAGGTGAACATGTTGAAGATTTAATATTTCGGGCTAATATCTTAAGAAAATTAGGATATATTAAAGATATTCATATATACAATTTACTCATACAAGCATGTAAAGGGCATGATTTGGGAAAAGCAAATAAAGAGTTTCTAAAACGTATTCTAAATCCTAAATTGCATTTTGACGAAACGAAAGAAATATTGCACAATATTTTATCAGTGTATTATTTAGATAAGAACGAATTCGACGAGAACACCGATGATTATTTGATTGTAGCATGTTGTATTTTATTTCATCATGATTATTGTAATGAGCCATTAGTTATAAAAACACGTACGTCACAAATTAATTCATTATTAATTCCTGAATATAATCAAAAGCCAAGTAGAAGGATGCTGAAAAATATTTGTAATAATTATTTAAAAAAACAAGAGACAATTATAGTAAAAGGATTATTACACCGATGTGATTATAGTGCCAGTGGAAATTATGAGATAGAATATCCGAATGATTTTTTAGAAGCTGGATTAGCACAAATGATGAATGAATGGCAGAAAAAGAAAAAAGATAGTTGTTGGAATGAACTACAGGAGTTTTGCATAGAGAATCGGGAAGAGAATATTATTGCATTAGCACCAACAGGGATGGGAAAAACAGAAGCCGGCTTATTATGGATTGGTGACAATAAAGGCTTTTTCATACTTCCAATACGAACTGCTATAAATGCAATCTATGATAGAATCAAGAATCAAATTTTAAAAGATGAAAAATTAGAAGAACGATTAGGTTTATTGCATTCAGAAAGTTTGTCTTATTATGAAAGTCATGTAGGACAAGAAATGGATATTTTGGATTATAGAAACAGGGGACAGGTGTTATCGTTACCATTAAATATATCAACCTTAGATCAGCTATTTGATTTTGTTTTCAAATACAAAGGATATGAAATGAAGTTAGCAACATTATCCTATTCAAAAATAGTTATTGATGAAATTCAAATGTACGATGCAGAAATGTTGGCATATTTAATTTACGGGCTGAGACGTATTCATGAATTAGGCGGGAAAATAGCAATTGTCACAGCTACTTTACCACCATTTATCAAAAAATTATTGAAAGATAAAAGTATAGGAAATATAGAATTTAAAGAACAAGATTTTACAAATGATTTAAAAAGACATTCTGTAAAAGTGATGGATGAATCGATTTGTGAGGATGATATTATTCAATGCTATAACCAAAATATAAAAGAAGCTAAAGGAAATAAAATATTAGTTGTTTGCAATACGATAAAGAAAGCTCAGAAGATGTATGATCAAATCAAAGAAAAAGATGGGACATTAAATTCACATGTATTTCATAGCAGATTTGATCGAGAAGATCGAAAAAAATTAGAAAATGAGATTAAAGAGTTTGGAAAGACATACAACGAACGAAATGAAATAGATATACAGAATGATATCTGGATTGCAACATCTATTGTGGAAGTAAGTCTGGATATTGATTTTGACTATTTATTTACAGAGCTAACTGATTTAAATGGATTATTTCAAAGAATGGGAAGATGTAATCGAAAAGGAGTAAAGCAGTTAGAGGGGTACAATTGTTTTGTTTATTGCGATGGAAGTGATGTCAAACAGGGACAAAAAGGATTTTTAGATCCTGTATTTTATGAACAATCTAAGAAAGCATTGAAGACAGTAGATGGAATTCTTGAGGAAAATGAAAAAACAAAACTTATTAATGATTATTTTACATTTGAAGCTATAAGATCAAGTGACTATATGCACCAATTCAAAGATACGTTTGATTGGATTTCAGGACTAGATATTGGTGAATTTAAGAGAGATGAAATAAAAATGCGAAATATTTTTACAAAATCAATTGTACCTAAGATAGTATATGACCAAAATAAAAATGAAATTATATTATTAGAAGAGAAACAAACATTAATATCCAAAAAGTTGAAAGATTCTGAAATTAAACAGAAAGAAAAAGAGAATCTATTCAGAGAAAGAATAGAAATCCAGGAGAGGTTAAGAGACTTTATTGTACAAATTCCGTATTATGAATATCATAAATATTATAAAAAAGTATATCAAACATATGAAACTGTTAATATTAGTAAATATGAACATATCGAAGTTATGGATTGTCAATATGATATCAAGGGATTCTATCCACTAAATTATGAAAAGGTAGGAGAAGATGCGATGATATTTTAAAAGAGGTGTCTATGGAAGAACGAATTACAGGGGTTATGATTTACTATTACTTTGTATGTAAACGGAAATTATGGTATTTTTGTCATGACATACAAATGGAAAACGTGTCTCAAAATGAGAACGTTCAATTAGGAAAGTTATTGGATGAGACTAGTTATGGAAGAAATCAGAAACATATTAATATTGATGATACAATAAACATTGATTTCATAAAAGATTTTCAAGAAATTCACGAAGTAAAAAAGAGTAAGGCCATAGAAGAAGCTGGAATATGGCAGGTAAAATATTACTTATATTATTTGAAGAAAAAGGGGGTTGATATTTCAAAAGCACAAATAGACTATCCACTGTTAAAGAAAAATATTGAAGTCAGTTTATCAGAAGAAGATGAGAAACAGATGAAAAATATTATAGATCATATTATTCAAATTCGAAAACAGGCAATACCGGAATTGGATGATTCAAAAAAGATATGTAAAAAGTGTGCATATTATGACATTTGTTTTATTTAAGGGGAGAATGCATATGAAAAAGAGTCTATATATATACAATTGCGGAGATTTGAAAAGAAAAGATAATACATTACGATTTACAACTTATGACGATGAAAAAAGAGACGTTCCAATTGAAAGAATTTCGGATATTTATGTAATGTCTGAATTATCATTTAATACGAAGTTCATAAACTTTATATCACAATATGGAATACCGATGCATTTTTTTAATTATTATCATTTTTATACAGGAAGTTATTATCCAAGAGAAAGTTTATTATCTGGAGAATTATTAGTAAAACAAGTGGAACATTACATAGATAAAGAAAAAAGAATCGTTATTGCGAGAAAATTTATTGAAGCGGCAGCAGAAAATATTTATCGAAATTTAAGATATTATAATAGCCGAGGAAAAGATGTAACGGAACATATGAGATATATTGAAGGGTTAAAAAAGAAAATACCCAATGCACAAGAAATTGATCAATTAATGGGAATAGAAGGTAATATTCGTAAAAAATACTACGAAGCATGGAGTGTTATTATAAACCAAGAGATTGAATTTGAAAAACGAGTGATGCATCCACCAGATAATATGATTAATTCACTAATTTCTTTTGTGAATTCTCTGATTTATTCAAAAACACTTACAGAAATATACCATACTCAATTAAATCCAACGATCAGTTATTTACATGAACCAGGGAGCAGACGATATTCATTATGCTTAGATTTATCGGAAATCTTTAAACCATTAATTGGAGATCGTTTGATATTTTCATTATTGAATAAAAAGCAGATTACAGAAAATAGTTTTACAAGGGAGTTAAATTTCCACCATTTAAAGAAAGAAGCATCTCAGTTAATTGTAAATGAACTTGAAAAGAAATTACAGGCAACAATTATGCATAAAGACTTGCATAGAAAAGTATCTTACCAATATTTGATTAGAGTAGAAGCATATAAATTAATAAAACATCTAATTGGAGAGAAAGAATATGAAGGATTTAAAATGTGGTGGTAAATATGTATGTAGTTTTAGTTTATGATATTAGTCAAGAGAAAAATGGTGCAAAACGATGGTCAAAGGTATTCAAGATAAGTAAAAAATATCTGTCACATATACAAAATTCTGTATTTGAGGGAGAGATAAGTAAACCACAATTAGTACAATTGCAACAGGAAATGAAACCGTATATTGATACAGAATTGGATTCGGTTATTATATTTAAAAGCCGACAAGAAAAGTGGCTGGACAAGGAATTTTGGGGTAAAAAAGAGGATAAAACAAGTTTTTTCCTTTAAACCTTTAAAATATAGAATATATGATAAAGCACAAGAAGAAATACGGAATTGAAATGGCATATATAATGGATTATGCACTATGGATTGTAATCAGGTTTTAAACATTAAAGGTGAAATATAAAATGAATATAGAAGCTTTTAACACAGATACTTTACGAAAACTAGTCCGCAATCTACAAGATGAAAATAAAAAATTAAAGGAAAAGCTAGATGAAGCCAATATACCATACGAAGAAATAAATCTTTTTGAACAACCAATCAATAAATCAGCAGAATACGATCCAGATCAAGGTGGCCGTATTATTCATCCAGGATATATCACAGAAAATATGGCAAAACGTTTTTTCGCTATGTTTTGGGGAAGAGAAGATGTCTATGCCAAAAGAGCAAGAAATGGTGGCTATTTTCCTCAATGTGATAACCGATGGAATAGTTATTTATGTCCTAAACAACAAAAGAAGAAAGTATATTGTGATGAATGTAGCAATAGGAAATGGACAAAGCTTGATGTAAAAAAGATCATTACACATTTGTTAGGATACAAAGAAGATGGATCAGATGTCATAGGAGTATATCCACTTTTACCAGATGGTACTTGCAGATTTCTTGTATTTGACTTTGATTATCATGAAAAAGATGCGGAGAAAATAGATTTTGCAAATCAGAATGATGAATGGAAAGATGAAGTCGATGCATTACGAAAGATGTGTGAACAAAATGGAATTCATCCATTAGTGGAAAGATCTAGATCAGGAAGAGGCGCTCATGTATGGATCATCTTTCAACAAGCAATTCCTGCATCAAAGGCAAGAAATTTTGGATTTATGTTATTAGATAAGGGTGCATCATCTGTCAATTTAAAATCATTTCATTATTATGATCGTATGTATCCATCACAAGATATGGCAAATAGTATTGGAAATCTAGTAGCATTACCACTTCAGGGATTAGCGTTAAAAAATGGAAATAGTGCGTTTGTAGATGATAACTGGAATGCATATCCTGATCAATGGGATATCCTTTTAAATAAAACGAAAAAGTTAGCAGTTGAAGAAATTGATATGTGTATAGAAAAATGGAAGCAAGAATTGATACAATATCAAGGAATTGCTAACAATGATAATTTAAAAGACAGACCCAAACCATGGAAGAAAAAACAAATGTTTTCAAAGACAGATGTTACAGGGAATTTACATATTATCTTAAGTGATGGAGTTTATCTTGACACATTAAATATTATGCCAAGATTACAAAATCAGATCCGAAGTATGGCAGCATTTGATAACCCAGAGTTTTATAAAAATAAACGTATGGGATATTCTAATTATTATAATTACAGTGTTGTTTATCTGGGAAAAGATATCAACGGATATATTCGAATTCCAAGAGGATTACGAGAAGCAGTAATAGAACAATGTAAAACGGCTAGTATTGATTATGATGTTTCTGATGAAAGAGAAAAAGGACATCCGATCAGAGTTAAATTTAAAGGAAAATTGAAAGAAGAACAAAATGAGGCAGCAGAAAAATTATTACATCATTCGGATGGGATTTTAAATGCAGCGACAGCTTTTGGTAAAACAGTTGTATGCAGTTATTTGATTGCCAAAAGAAAAGTAAATACATTGATTTTGTTGCAGAGCAAAGATTTATTACTTCAGTGGGTAGAAGAGCTGAATAAGTTTTTGGATATTGATGAGAAACCACCAATTTATAAAACGAAGAGTGGAAGAAAGAGACAGAGAAAAAGTGTGATTGGTATTTTACATGGAAGCAAAAACACACTGACAGGAATTGTAGATGTAGCAATGGTGGGTTCTATGTATTCAAAAGGAAAATATCAAGATATGTTAAATTCATATGGAATGGTAATTATGGATGAATGTCATCATGCAGCCTCTAAAACATCAATACAGTTGTTGCAAAAGATCAATGCGAAATATATTTATGGAGTATCAGCTACACCAAAACGAGGTGATCATCTTGATCGTATAATATATATGCTATTAGGTCCTCAAAGACATAAATTTACTGCATTAGACAGAGCAAAACAACAAGGAATAGGACACTATTTTATACCAAGATACACAAGAATGATTGAAACCGAAGAAAGTAAACAAAACATTAATAAGGCATATCAAAATATCAGTGAGAATGATGCTCGAAATCAAATGATAATAGAAGATGTAAAATCCAGCATCCATTTAGGGCAAACACCAGTTATATTGACAAGATATAAGGAACATGCAAAAGTTCTTTATCAAATGTTGGAAGGTGTGGCAGATAATATTTTCCTTTTGTACGGAGATAATACAGATCGACAAAATTTGGAGATAAGAGAGAGTTTAAAACAGGTGAAGAAAGAAGAGTCATTAATTCTAGTTGCAACAGGACAGAAAATTGGAGAAGGGTTTGATTGCCCAAGGCTAGATACACTAATGCTTGCAGCACCTGTTTCGTTTGATGGAAGATTGGAACAGTACATTGGAAGGTTAAATAGAGATTACGAAGGAAAAGAAGCAGTTTATGTTTATGATTATATCGATTCACATATAAAATTTTTTGATAATATGTACATAAAACGATTACGAACATATAAACGAACCGGTTTTACATTATGGACAGGAGATTTCCAAGTAAAACAAAATATCAATGCTATTTATGATTCAGGAAATTATTCAGAAAAATTTGAACAGGATATAGTAGAAGCTGATAAAAGCGTTGTAATATCAAGTCCAGATATTTATCAGGATAAAATAGAAAGATTTTTATATTTGATAAAACAAAGGCAAGAAGCTGGGGTTAATGTTCGTGTGATTACCAGAAATCCAGAAAGCACTATGTATGGAAATCCAGAGATATTATATGAACTTATTACAAGGATGAAATCTCAGGGAGTGGATATATATTTAAAAGATGAAGTTGAAGAAAGGTTTGCCGTAATTGACGATGAATTGGTTTGGCATGGAGGAGTGAATTTACTTGGAAAAGAAGATGTTTGGGATAATTTGATGAGGATAAAGAATATTGATGTTGCGGCGGAGTTGTTGGAGATTGGGTTTGGGAGAAGTGATAGAATTTATAGTAGAATGTAAAACTTGCATATAGAGCAGATTCATATTTTTCATTTTATAGGAAAGTTCGCCTTTGGCTCCTTTCCAAAAGAAAAATAGCCCACATAAAAGTGGGCAGAGCAAACAGATGATCATGGTTTTAGAAAATATAAAAACCTTCTTCACCAAAATCATCACCAAACACATCTTCATTTAGAAAATAATCCATATCCAGCAGGTCATCCTCGCTCATATGGCGAATGTCCTCGGATGTCATACCTTCTGGAGGATTTGAAATATATTTTTCGCGTAGCTCTTTGATATTCTTTTTCATGGTAGGGTACCTCCTTTATATGAGGATTATAGCATAAAAAGAAGTGGTCATGCAGAAGAACGCTTTCCACGGGAGCGGGACATTGCTTTCTCGTATAATTCTTCAAGAGGTACGCGGCGATGGTTTTGATATATTTCCAGGATCACCAGCTGTTGTTTACAATGAGGACAGATCAGAGGATCATAGCCAAAAGAAGAAAGGATCGAAGTACGCCACCGGTTAAAACTACGGAAAGTCTGCTGCTTTTCTTTCGAAATAGCGAGATGGAGTTTTTTATCAATGGAACGATGTCTGGCATAAAGGCCGCCATAACGGATCATCTTGAAATGTTTTTCAGGGATGTGCCGGATAAGGCGTTTGATAAAATCCATGACAGGAATGGTTTCTTGAACGTATTGGTCATCTTCGTGACGATTGTAATGGAAAGAGACAAGATCGCCCGTATAAGAATCGATTCTGGAAGTGGCAATGACAGGGCGACCAAGATAGCGACCGATATATTTGGTAACAGTCTTAGGGTCACAACGGTTCGGTTTGGCATAAACATAGAAGCCGTGTTCGTGTTCAAGATAACATCTGGCAGAAACTTTTTTAAAAGAAGGACTAATGCGGAGTAACATTTCTTTAAGGAGAGCAGTACGAAAAGCATTGCGAAGGAAAGTATAGTTGAAATGAGAGACATTACGCCAGAAAGCATCATCACTGTAACCGCCTTCAGAGATGAGACAATGGATATGAGGATTCCATTTAAGATCCCTGCCGAAAGTATGCAGGACCATGATAAAACCAGGGGTAAAGTTTTTGTGTTTGTTCATTTTAGAGAATAAACGAAGGACAACACTGGAGACAGAATGAAAGAGACAGTTAAGGAGAGAGCGATCCTGCAGGAAAAAATCACGGAGAGATGCATCAATGGTAAAAACGCAATGACGGTGTCTGACATTAACGAGCTTAAAGGACATAGAGGTAGTGCGATCCATGGAATATTTATTACCGCAGGTAGGGCAGAAACGGCTGTGACAACGGAAAGGAACAAACTTGAGATTTCCGCAGTGGGTACAGCCATACATGGCACCACCATAAGAAGGATCACCACAGTTGATCATCTTATCGATATTTTCCATCTCAGCAGGTCTGGGATGAAGAGTATATTTGATTTCTTCATAATGATCTGTAAAGATCTCTTGTAGGATATTCATGATTCTATTATGAAGGAAAAAGACAAAAAAAGAAACCCACCCCTCAAGAATGAGGGGCAGGGGAGTTGAAGTGTCGAAGACGCTTTTTTATAAATCCTGTCTGGAAGTCTCCGATATCCATTTGGGAACAGCTCAAAAAGCTGTTTTTCAGAAAGTTCATGATATTCTTTCCGGACTAGAAGTCCTGACAGATCTTCATCACGTTTTCCTTTCGGTCTTTTTTTACGTTTATATGCAGGAATGACTTCTTCGATCAATGGTTCTTCTGCACAGTCTGTTTCTATCGTAACTTCAGCTTCGTTAAAACACAGAGTCAACTGATCATAGTCAAATTTCTCCGTTTTCTGAGCAAAACGATCTGTTCGTGACATGGTAAGCTGTTCATAGATCAGGTCAAACTTTCGGTTCAGTTCTTCCAACTGTGTTGTCTGTTTTTGCAGCTGTTCCTGTTGAGAAAGAAACAGTTCGATGATCTGTTTCTTTGTAAATCTGTTTAATTGTCCCTCGTTAAATATGATCTTTTTCATAAGACAACACTATCATAGAACATAAACGCACGTAAAGAGATATGAGACAACTTTTTAAATCCGTGGATAAAGTCATTTTGACAGGAATACTTTATCCACAGAATGTTCAGACGAAACGTGGATGATCTATTTTCTGAATACATTTTTTAGGCTGGATCGTCAGACCTTCCATCAGCCATCGAAACTGCTGGGATGTAAGCTTACATACTTCTTCCTGACTTCTGGGCCATTGGAATTTACTGGCTTTTTGTTCTAACCGTTTATAACAGAGTAAAAATCCATCACCTTCCCATATAAGTGCCTTGATCCGGTCTGTTTTACGTCCACAGAACATAAACAGGGTTCCGGGCTGAAAAGGATCCATCCCATAGGTTTGAGAAATGATGTTTGAAAGAGAATCGATTCCTTTTCTTAGATCTGTATAACCACACACAATATAAACAGCCTGAAGATCTTTTGCATCATTCAGCATTTTTCAGATTTCTCAGCACACGGGAAAGAAGTTGTCCGTCCGTATTTTCATAGATACGAATGCGAAGATCATCCTGAAAAATATCAAGGAAAGAATCTGTGGTTTGAAGTTTTGAGAGATTTTTTTGTATACTCTGATCTTTATGAAACAGTTCTTTTGGTACAATTGCTAGATTTTCCTGAAGTTTTTCTTCAGATACTTGATCCAGATAAGCTTCTTTTACCTTTCTGACCCTGTAATAATATCCAGCTGCAGAAATCCCATAATTCTCTTTACACCATTCATCCAGAGGAATCTGTTGAGGTCGCCCTTTGGATTCCTTCATCATCTGAAACCATTCCTGCAATTGAACCTGTTGCGTGACTAAAGTTGTTTTTGACATAAACTATATCGCCTCCTAAAAAATCAAGAATGTTAAGACTCAAACTTTTTTACAAGTCAAAAAAGTTAAGGCTTAACATTTTTGACACTGTTTAAAATCTTGAGTTAATTATCTCAGATTATTTTAGGATTTTGTAGGGAACACTGATTTACCGTTTACATAAAATATGTTACAATCCCATAAAAATAAATATTTAATTTACAAGAAAAAAACCATTAAATAAGAAATATATGGTATACTTAAATTAACGGATTCGTATGCGTTTCTTTAAAAGAAAGACTTAAAGGAAATAGCATCAATAGGTAATAATACTATGACTAAATTAGTCAAAGATGAAAATGCTATCATGGACGTGATAGTTAAAATATGTAATGCACTAAATGTACTATGGATGAAATTGTAGAAGTTTTACCAGATGAAGAAATAAAGTTATGGGGATAAAGATATGGCTAAAATGATTGATAAATTACCAGAATATGAGGGGGAAAAGAAGGTTTGGGAATACTTATCGAAGAATCTTCCACAACAATATATAGTGTATAATAATCGCTCAATCAAAGGGTGGGAATATGATTTTTGTGTAATGGCAGAAAATGTTGGATTATTTATTATTGAGGTAAAGGGATGGTTACCACGAAATATATTTAATGTTGTCAGTGAGGATGCCATAATTTTGTCGGGAGAGGAACAGCCACAATCTAGTCCAAGAAAACAAGTGCGCGGATACAGATTTAATATGATTAATTTGTTAAAACAAGAGCTAGGAATGAATCCATTAGTTATGGATTTCAGACTGTAGACAAAGTCCCGGTATTTGCCGGGACTTTTACTATGAGCACTGCTTTTCTGGTATAATACAATTATCAGAAAGGCGGTGTTTTTTATGATGACGAAAAATGCAGACAAGAAACGAGAACAGATGATGATGTTCTCAATGGATTCCATGGTTCCGCAGGATCATATGCTAAGATTGATTGATAAAGCAATCAACTGGAACTTTATTTACGATCTTGTAGAAGATAAATATTGTCAAAACAATGGTCGTCCAAGTATGGATCCTGTTATGCTCATTAAAATTCCATTTATTCAATATCTTTATGGAATCAAAAGTATGCGTCAGACGATCCGAGAGATTGAAGTAAATGTTGCCTACCGTTGGTTTCTTGGTCTGGATATGCTGGATCCTGTACCGCATTTTTCAACGTTTGGAAAGAATTATTCCCGCCGATTTAAAGACACGGATCTTTTTGAACAGATATTTTCAAAGATTCTGGAAGAATGTATGAAGTATAAGTTGATCAATACGGACGAGATCTTTGTTGATGCAACTCATGTAAAAGCATGTGCCAACAGTAAAAAAATGCGAAAAAGAGTTGCTCATGAACAGGCACTCTGGTATGAAGATGAATTACAAAAAGAGATCAATGAAGACCGACAGGCACATGGGAAAAAACCTCTAAAAGATAAAAATAAGAAGAATCCGCCAACACCTCCCACATCTAGGAATGATCAACATAATGAGCTTGAACAGATACCAGACGATATAAAAACCAAAAAGAGCAGTATTACAGATCCAGAAAGCGGATGGTTTCGCAAAGGAGAACATAAACATGTTTTTGCATATGCAGTAGAAACGGCATGTGATGAACACGGATGGGTCCTTGGATATAGTGTTCATCCTGGAAATGAACATGACAGCCGAACATTTCAAACAATCTATGAAAAGGTGAAAAGTTTTGAACCAGAAATGATCGTGGCAGATGCAGGATACAAGACACCAGCGATTGCCAGACAACTTCTGAAAGATAGGATTGAACCATTGTTTCCATATAAACGACCTATGACAAAAAAGGGATTTTTTAAGAAATATGAATATGTTTATGATGAATACTATGATTGTTACATCTGTCCAGAAAATCAGATTCTAAGATACAGTACAACAAACAGGGATGGATACAGAGAATATAAAAGCTGTGGATATCAATGTGAAAAATGTCCACAGATATCCAAATGTACAGAAAGCAAGAATCATGTAAAAGTGATAACACGTCATGTTTGGGAAAAATATATAGAAAAAGCAGAAGATATCCGACATGTAAGAGGGAATAAAGCAATCTATCAGAAACGAAAAGAAACGATAGAAAGAATCTTTGGAACAGCAAAAGAACACCATGGATTTCGATATACACAATACATAGGAAAAGCACGGATGGAAATGAAAGCCGGGCTTACTTTTGCATGTATGAATCTAAAAAAACTGGCAAGATTTCTTGGTAAGAACGGATTGCTAAATGGACAAAAGCGAAGATTTCTAAGAAATTTTTGGATACAATTTAACTTTAAAGGAAAAAATGGTGCTGGGATGATCCCAGCACCTAGTTTGTCTACAGTCTGGAATCCATTAGTTATGGATTTAGTTTGTTATCCCATGATTAGTAAAAATGAATACTTGGAAAAGCGGTTAGATGTTGTTTCAGATGAGACTGAAACTATTTTTAAAGAAGATTTAGAAGAACCTGCTTTATTATTTCAAAAACTAATGGGACGCTACAATATTAATAAGAGTACACCACATGATATTTTAGATACAAAACGTTTTGCACTTATTAGACATCATTTTGAACCTAACTTTGATTTGAAAGAGAGCGAAGAAAATTTAAATCCAGGATATTCTAGATTGCGAATTGAAAAAAACTTATTAAGTGAGGATAAAGCAGATGAGATTGTTGAAGAATATTTTAAGGGAATTAAAGAAATAGTTTTTGTTGATTCACGGGAATCTATGTGTTTGTTAGCGAATAAGGTAGAAGAGATTTTATTCAGAAAGAAATTAGTACCATTAAAGGGAAATTTAGTAGTTGGAACCAGAACATTTGATGACTCAAATTTAAAAGATTTTTATTCCATTTTTAATTTTGAAGTTTACGTTCTTAATAATATAAAATCGTATGTAAATGATTCAATTCTAATTGAGGAAGGTGTGTTTGATGATGAACAAAAAATTTTATTGAAGTTATTAGCAGAAATGACTCCTTTTAATTTTCAACAATTTGAAATAGAACATGCACCATCATCTAGCAATATTATGGTTGCAGCTGGAGCTGGAACTGGAAAAACATATTCTATGGTATCTAGAGTTGCATATTTATGTAATAGAACTGCAGATGCTGTAGTCGATATTGTTAGTGATATTGCAATGATTACATTTACTAAAGATGCTGCTGAAAATATGAATCGCAGATTGAAACGTATGTTTATGAATTATTTTGTACTTACATCTAATGAAAAATATATGCATTTGATTGAGGATATGAGTCAAATTCAGATTGCTACAATTCATAAATTTGCAATTTCATTATTACGTAAAGAATGTATGCGAATGGGCATCGGTTTTGATAGTCAAATATCAAGTGAAACATTCGAGCGAAGAAATATTTATCACTCAAAATTAGATATATACTTGAGTGAAAAAACAGAGGAAAATCCCAATTTTGTACATCAGCTAACTATTCCTTCATATGAACTAGAAATTATGTTAATTGAATTTTGTGATCAGTTGTACAATCGTAGCATAGATATAAAATCTATTGATACATCATTATTAGGGAATCCAATCGAATCAATTCCTTATTTTAATGAATTAATAGAGCGTGTTATTATTCCATCAGAAATACAATATGCAAATGATCTAAAAGAAAAGAATATGATTAGTTTAAGAGATTGTATGATAAACATTCATAAATTTGTGGAAAATAACAGTATTAGAAGTATTGGAATTAACTATAAGTATCTTTTTATTGATGAATTTCAAGATACAGATGATATACAAATAGAAACAATTCTAGGCCTTCAAAAAGTGTTTGGAAATAATTGTAGATTATTTGTTGTTGGAGATCTTAAACAAAGTATTTATAGATTTAGAGGTGCTACATTAAGTGCCTTTGAGAAGGTGGGGGTTAATAGTGATTTATGGAAAGAGTATTCATTAAATAGAAATTATAGAACAGATGGAAGATTACTAGATATATTTGATGTGATCTTTACTAAAATGGGAGCACAAGGATTGCTTCCTTATGAAAATGAGGATCATTTAAAAAGTCGAGTAATAAAAGAATACACAGATGAATTGTTAGTTAGAAAAGTGGAAACACATGGAAAAGATAAAGAGAAGTTTATTGAAGATTTGTTTAATGAGATTCGTTTTCAAAAAAAAGAAATTGAAAAGCTTTCCAAACAAAAAAAATTAAGTAAAGAGGAAATGACAATAGCAATTCTAGTAAGATATAACTACCAGATTTCAAATTTGGTAAAAGCTGCAGAAAATACAGAATTAGTTATTAAAGATACAGAAGGTGGAAATCTGTTTAGACTTCCCTCTACTAGAGATTTATATAAACTAGTTCTTGCTATTACACATTCGTACAATAAAGTTTATCTAGTTAATTTCATAGAATCAAACTATGTTTCTATGAAATTACAGTTATCAAATTTTAATGGATATAATTCAGAAGAAAAATTAGATGAACTAGTTAGAATATTGGATGAATATTTTATGTTGCTTCTTGGGAAAAAATGGGACGAGATAATATCGGATTTTGAAACAAGACCGGTTTTAGTAGTATTAAGAGAAATATATGAAGCAACCAAACCATGGATTACTTATTCTAGCGATAAAGAATTGCAGTTAGAATATAAAAGTAATTATGAATGTTTGCTTGAAAAAATAACACAAAAATATTCTAGAGAATATTTGACAGTTAATATGATTGGAGAACATTTAAAAATTAATATAACTACTTATCAAGAAGAGGCATCAAGAAGCAAAGAGATTGAAACAGATGAGGTAAATATAATATGTACGACAATACATAAGTCAAAAGGTCTTGAATATGGGACAGTAATTCTCCCTTATACAGCTGATGATATTTCTAGTACATATCATTCTGGTCTTAGTGTAAATTATGTGAGTGGTAAATTAATTTATAGTTATGGATCTGGTCATGGAAATATGGATTATAGTGATGGCTACATGATTGATAATGAATCTATGGAACAAGAGCAAGAAGAATCTAGAATTCTATACGTTGCATTAACAAGAGCGATTCGAAATGTAGTATGGGTAAAGGATTTAGATAGCACCGTACAGCAGTGTTGGGGGAATTTCATGGAGGTTATTGAATAATGGCAATTACAATATATACATATAGCAATCCATATGAAATACATAAGGAGCCGTATTGGGCTTCTATTCAAAATTGTTTTCATTTGTGTGTATCACAAACATTAGTAAACGGATTATGTGACCAGTATAAGGAGTTTTACAAGGGAAAACTCACTACGGTAACAAAATTTATTAACACATTATATGAGGATTGGCAAAGTGATTCAATTACAATTAGTCAACGCGCATCTATTGATAATTTGATTGAATGTATGAATTTTTCAACAATAGTAAATGATATAGATAATACAGATATTATATCTTCACTTAAGCGAAATAGAAGTGAAGTTGTTGAAAGTGTTCGAACTATGTTTGAACTTGGGATGGATCCGGCTAATATCAGAGATGAAAAATTATCATATGATCAGAAGTGTATAGTTGAAATATATAAAGAATTGATTTTAACAAATAACAAGTTTTTTAAAATAAAGGAAAATTTTGAAGAAAAGGAAATTGATACAGCAATTGAGAATACTATTCAGGATGTTTCCAGAGGAAAATGTGATTCTAAAAAAATAAGAAAAGACTCAATTATAGTTCACGGAATTCATCAATTCACACCTATTATGTTAAAAATGATAGAAGAGTTAAGCAAATATAAGTTAGTAGTAATTCTTTTCAATTATCAAGCTGATTATAAAAATGTATATCAAACATGGTTGGATGTATATTCTTCGTTTGAATCAAAAATCATTTTTTCACCTAAAAATTTGAATAATAATACTCAACATTTCGAAGGTGGAAAGATTGCAGATAATATAGCATCATTAATTGCGGGCAATACAAGTGTTATTGACTTTTCAAATAAAATTGAAGTGACAGAATTTGATAATGTCACAGAATTTGCAGGGTATATTGCAAAAAAATTTGAAACAGCAGAAGCATTAAGAAAAGATGATAACTATATTCATTCAGCGTTGTACTATATGGATGAACAGTTGTATGCAGCAAACAGTGAAGTGAATAATATCTTAAAAATATATTTTCCTGAACAATTTGGAGAAAGAGCTTTTTTAGACTATCCGATAGGGCATTTTTTCTTATCAATAACTAATATGTGGGATCCCAATTCTCAATCATTATGTATTAAAGATATAAATGATTTATATGAATGTTTATCTTGTGGAATTATACTTGAACAAAAGCATGGGGAATTGATTTCAATATTAGATAAGACAAAGCTTTATTATGATAAAGAAACCTCAATAAAAGGAATAATTAAGAAGTTGAAGAAACTGAAAAATCGTATAGATGAAATTGTAGATGATGATAATGAAAAACGGGAAATTCAACGTGTTGAATATTTTGATATCTCCAATTCGGAAATCGATACTATGATAAGCGCATTACGAGAATTAAATGCTATTACAAAATACTTTTATGACGATTTTAGTGACCAAGGAAATGATTTTAAGTTATTCTATAAAAAAATTAGAGATGTACTTGTTTCGAAAGTATTAGATGTTCAAGAGATAGATTCAGAATTTAAAAATATTGTAGAAAGATTATTACAAAGATTAAATGAAGTTAAAGATGTAGAAGCAAATGCGTCATTTGATTGTTTAAGAGAAACGATGCAATTATATCTTCAACAAATACCTTCAGAGGGGAAAGGTGCAAATTGGATTGTTAGAAATTTTGAACAGATTGACGGTGACGTTTTAAGAAAAAATCAGAATAACCAGAATAAAATATACCATTTTGCTTGTTTATCAGATCGAGATATGAGTATTACAAGAAAAGATGAGTTTCCATGGCCATTAGACATTAATTTTTTTGAAGTTGCACAGGCACCAGTAGATTGGAAATATCAGGTTTTCGTAACATCAAGATTAGAGTATAAGAACTTTAAACGATATGCATTAATATACGGATTAGCATTTAGTAAATGTGGAATTAAATTAAGCTATATAAAGAATGAAAGAGATGGAGAATCAGAGTTATATTATCTATTAAGAATATTAGGTGCAAAAATATCACCATATGAACCAGAAATAAAAGATAATTATCGAAAAAAAGCTGATTACATTCAGATTGAAGGATTTAAAATGAAAGAATTTAATCAGTATGATCTTATGAGATACAGACTTTGTAAATATAGATTTTTAATGGAATCAGTAATAGAAGGGAAAAGTGTATATAAGGATGTGTTCTTATTAAAAAAATATCTAACAATTATATTAGAACACAGAACTAGAAGGTTCTTTGAAGGAAAAGTATTTGTTAAAAATATTGTATTTGATTACTTAAATACTCAAATGGAGGAGCTTAAAGAAAACTTTGTATTTATTGATAATGCAGAAGCAATAGATATTGTAAGGAGTGTCTGCATATACATTCAAAAATATGCTTTATTTAATGGAAAATTTATGAAATTAAAAGAAAAAGATTTTGATCACATGATTAAAAGAGAAGATTTTCTTACAACAAAAATTAATACAGCTTCAAAAGTAGATACCAAAGAAATTTTTAAGAATTCTACACAACAAGAGGTAAATGCTACACTTAATGAAAACACGCTATTTGAAGTTGCTTATAGGAAAATGTTAAATCCTTTGTGTTCAACATGTTCAGAAAAAGATATTTGTTTAGAGTTTTTCAAATCTAAACAAGCATAGGGGGAGTATTATGATTAAGGAAGGAATGTTTGTGAGATGTCCAATAGACAGAGAATATCCATATGATCCTAGAATATTTGTAACAGGTAAAGTATTGAGTATAAATGAATTTAATGAAACAGCTTATATTAAATTTTCAGATCCGTTTGATCAAAAAAAATATTTTGAATATATTCCAGATGAAATTGAGGAAGCACCATTAGCTACATTGGAGCATTGTTATTTATTTAAAGAATCTTTAGTGAAATGGGAAAGAAAAACATATAAGGTAGTTGAATATAACAGTAATGATATAGGATTTTTTGAATATTATTTACAGGATAGTGTAAATAAAGAATATAGATGTGTAAATGAGGTGGATTTAGTTACATCTTTTATTTCTGGTAGAGCGAATCCTATACAGCAATTAAAAAAATATGAGTTTCAGAATCCTTGTTGGTATTTAGGACGTCAGGTAGTAAAAGACACTATGAATGTATTAAATAATTCAATTTTAGGATTCAAAGAATTAGCAGGATGTAAAATTTATTTAAAAGCTTTCCAGCTTAATACAATAATGCAATGTTTACAAAGCGAATGTTGCAGATATATGTTGGCAGATGAGGTTGGTTTGGGAAAAACAATAGAAGCTTGTGCTGTCTTAAAAATTTATTTATCTAATAATTCAGAAAAACAGGTATTAATAACAGTACCTAAAGTATTAATTGCTCAGTGGAGAACGGAATTATTATTTAAATTTGGATTGTTAGAAGGAAATGATGAAAATGGAAATTCAATTAAACTTCTTCCAGTAGAAAACTTATCGAGCGTAGATTGTCACGTAGAGTGGGATTTTGTTATTGTTGATGAGATTCATAATTATTTAGATCGAAAAGAAAGATATGAACTTATTCACACAATAAGTCGTCATTCGGAAAACATTATTTTACTTAGTGCAACTCCAATTCAACAAAGACAAGAAGAGTATTTGGGCTTATTAAGACTGATTCTTCCTGATAAATATGATGATATGTCAATTGAGAATTTTAGCGAATTGGTAGGCAAGCAGAATAGAATTTCCCGATTAACATATTCTCTTTTAGATGAGTTGGACAGTTTTAAAAATGAATTATTGCCTGAAATTGAAACAGAAAATCCGCATGAAGATGAAGATGTTCAAGATGAATTAGAAGTAATTGAAGAAAATCTAAATGATTTAGCAGACGAAATTGCTGATACAAAATTATTTGAGTTAGTATCTGGCGTGGATACTTCAAAAGAAGATTTTGGAATATATGATATACAAGTAGTAGTTTCTTATATTTGTGATAACTTTCAATTAGAGCGAAATATTATTCGTGGAAGAAGAGCAATTTTAGGTGTTTATCCTAAAAACGAAGATGGTGAATTTGCTGAAAGAGCAGTTCATGAACTTACATATGAAATTTCAGAAGAAAAGAATTATTATGAAAATGAGGCATATCGTCAACTTAAAGAGTGGATTTTGTCTCAAGAAGGGAATCTAGAAGATTCTAATGTAAAAGATATTATTCAACCTCTGATAGAAGCATTTTTCAGCTCACCATGGGCTTATAAAGCACGACTTACAGAACTAGGGGGTGAATATGCAATTCCTTTAGATGTAATTAGGACAGCTTCAAGATGGCTCGAAGAGGAAGAAGCAGCAGTTAACAACCTTGCAGATGTAATGGATGATATTGAAATTCACCCATCAAGATTATTCAATTTGATTAATTATATTGATCAAGAACTGTTTGGCGAAAAAATAGTTGTTTTTACAGATCAGATAGAAACCTTTAATGCATATTATGAGGTTTTTAAAGATGCGTTTGGAGATGAAGTTACGGGATTTGCTGAATCAATCAATAGAGATAAGGCGGAGATTAATATATATAGATTCCAGTCGGATCCAAATTGCAAAATGTTGATTTGTGACAGATCAGGTGGTGAAGGCCGAAACCTACAAATTGCTGATTATGTAATACATATAGATTTGCCATGGAACATCAATACTATTGAACAACGAATTGGTCGATTAGATAGAATGGGACGAAATGTAAAAAAACCTGTGACTTCTGTTGTTATTCATTCAGTAGATAGTTATGAAGAACAACTTTTTAAGTTTTGGAATGATGGACTAAACGTATTTTGTCAATCATTGAGTGGTCTAGAAATCATTATGAATGATATAAATAATAAAATAATTGAATCTATTAAAACTGATTTTGAATTTGGATTATATCGTTTGATACCGGAATTAATTAAAGAAGCTGAAGAAATGCGTGAAACTGTACAACGTGAACAAATATTTGATACCGCTGCAATGAGATTCAGGCCGCTTTATTTGCAATTGGAAAAATTGCTACATAATTATCAATTCAATGAAAATAAATTATTTGCAGAAACAATGATGAGTTGGGCATCACTTGCAGGATTTGGAGAACTAAAACATGGTGCAAATGATGGTTTTGTTGCATTTGACGAGCATAATTTTTCAGTAAGATCTGCGCAGAATTCATTTTTGATTCCGCCAAACTGGGATTATTATATGTCAAAAAAACAAAATGAGATTATCATAAAAGCACAAAGAGGTCTTGAAGAGGAAACAAAAAAGAATATTAATCATAATAATAGAACGATAATGGGGTCATTTGACAGGCAAGTGGCAATAAAAAATGATTATATTCATTTTTATGCACCAGGTGATGAGATTTTTGATTGCATCGTTAAAAATGCTATGGATTCGTATAAAGGTATGTGCACAGCTTTGGCTGCAGAATCAAGTATAAATTGGAAGGGATTTATTTATACTTATTCAATTGAACCTAATGAAAGACTTTTGCTTGATGCTGGAATGTCACTATATTCACTTGGAATGTTTAGACAGTATTTGTCATCAGCAATACAGGTTATTCCTGTTGGTTTTTCATCATTTAGTGAAGTTTCAGATAAAATGGTAATATCTGAGCATAAAAGATTATCACAAATGGGATATTTTGATTGTTCAGATTCAATTGAGCATTTGGGAAGAAGAGGAAAAGAAAACGGTTTTTTAGGTATTTTTTCTAAGTATCGAGCAAGCAATATTGATTGGTTTAGAAGTCAATATTCCGAGGAAAAGTGGGAAAGTCTTGTTGAGCAAAGTAGCCAAATAGCTCAAAAAAAAGCACAAACAGGATTTAAAAAAGACTCTAATTTGCTTAGTGCAAAAGAAATGGTTGATCAGATTTTATCCATGAAGGAATCTAGAAAAAGATATTATGGAATTGAAGGAAACGAATCTATAGAAGAACTAAGAAAACAGTATGAAGTAATACTTGAGAGCTTGTATAATCCTATTATTTGTTTGGAATCTGCTTGCTTTATGTGGTTGGTGAAAAAATGAAAAAAGAACTTATCGTAGATTTAATTGAAAAATTAATAAATAATGAGCCTTGTGACTTAAAACTACTTGCCAATGCTTCTCCCAAAACCTCGGTTGAGGAGTTTTTGTTAAATACAGCATATCGCCTGATGAATACCTACATAAGGTATAATGAGGGAATGTGTGGGAGAGCAGATTATTTAGTTGCTATTCGCGGATTTATGTTAACTTATCAAGTTTCACTTAGATTTGATAACGCGCAAAGTTTTTCGAATTTATCTGATTATGGAATCTATTATGATTCATTCGAAAGAAAATATTATGCGATATTTGACATTCCAGAATTTATAATACATAAGAAATTTGTATCTGACTCATTCATTACTGCGAGTACAGATATTTCTGTAATGCATTCGAAATATAGTCTTAAGGTAAATTCATTTATAGAAGAGACAACAGGATATAAAAGTTTTAAATCATTTGAACAAAAATTGTGCGTATATGGGGCACTTAATACGCCAATGGGATTCACATCATTAATTTCAATGCCAACAGGTGGAGGAAAAAGTTTAGTAACTCACGTTTTAGGATATGAAAAAAATGGATTATCGGTTGTAATTGTTCCAACAGTTTCTTTGGCAATAGATCAGGAAAGAGCAGCACGAACAAATATTAAATGTTATAAGGAAGGAGAAATTTACTGTTATTATAATGGGATAAAGAATTTTAAAGAAATAAAAACGGCTATAGAACAAAGGATAGCAAGATTACTCTTCATATCTCCAGAAGCATTGATAAAGAACGAGCAATTTAGTGAATTGATTTCAAAAGCAAATATGGATAGATACCTCAAAAATATTATTATTGATGAAGCTCATATAGTAGTAGCATGGGGGGACTTTTTCAGAGTTGATTATCAGTGTGTAAGTCCATGGAGAAATGAGTTATTAAAAGTTAATCCCGAGTTGCGGACATATTTGTTATCAGCAACATATCGCGATGAAACGGTATTATCACTAAAACATCTTTTTGCAATAAATAATGATTGGATAGAAATAAGATGTGATTCATTGAGAAAAGAACCACGTTTTATATATAGTAAAGCAAAAAACTATTCTGATAAACGAAAAAAAGTTTTAGATATGGTAAATAAGCTTCCACATCCAATGATTTTATATGTTAATGCTCCGTATGAAGCAGATCAATGGAAAGATTATCTGGAAAATAAAGGATTTTCTAATATTAACACTTTTACAGGTGACACAAAGGCAAACGAAAGAAGAGATTTAATTGATAATTGGGTAAACAATAAATTTGATTTAATGATAGCAACCTCTGCGTTTGGTGTTGGTGTAGATAAGCCGGATGTTAGAAGTGTAGTTCACCTTTATATGCCAGAAAGTCCAGACACATATTATCAGGAATTGGGAAGAGGCGGAAGAGACGGACTTCCTTGTATTAGTGTTATGTGTATTGCTGAAGATGATGTTTCAAGAGCTTTTAATCATGTGAGTAAAGTCCTTACAACTGATAAGTTTTGGGGAAGATGGTGGAGTATGTATTGTAACCCAAACAATCAGTGGCAAGGTGGTAATATTGCAATTATGACATCTACAAAGCCTAATTATAATAAAATAAATTATTTTGAAGAAGGTAATGATACCGATGAGAAGTGGAATATCAATGTATTATTGCTGTTAAATAGAAAAAAACAAATCAAAATAACAGGGTTAGATTTGGATGCTGAAAATAGATATATTTTCACTGTGAAGATATTAAATGATGTTATTACACAAGAAACGAGTGAAGCTAAAGCAATTTTTAGAAAAATAAGAGATGAAGAATCTAAGAAATCTCAAAAAGCATTTTTTACAATAAAGGATGCAATTGATAAATCTGATCGATTATGTTGGTCAGAAATGTTTTTTGAAACATATCCTTTAGTATCTGAATGTTGTCCAGGCTGTAATTGTCATGAAAATATGATAATTACAGAAAGTAATCGTTTCCCGTTAGTTGTTGATGTAAAAGGGCCTGAGAAGAAATTGACGGATGAAATGGTTAATTTTTTTGCAAATACAAATGAAGCTTTGATTATTACAGAAGAAAATCCGAGTGAATTAATACAGAAATATAAACCTAATGTAGTGGTAAGTAATTCGCTAGAAAATATCAATGAATCAAATATTGTTGGAATTAACTATATGAATTTTCAAGAATTTAGAGCTCTTCAAGTTCATGATAATGGATTTTATACTTCGGGATTAGTAATGGCAATATATGATGATGATAAAGATCAAGCTAAAACAGAGTATCAAACTATTTATAAGTATTTAAACAAAAAAAGATATGTAATACATGTTTCAAAACATGATTTTTGCGTGTCGAGTGATACAGAAAAAATGATTGCAGATCAAATTGATGGAACTGTAATCAGATAGGAGGAAAAAATGTTTACAGGGAAAATGGTTACAGAAGCGATACCTGCAAGGGTTTTTGCATTATATAAAATTGTAACATCAAAAAAAAATATTTCTCGATTAGCTTTACAAGGGTTAATGGAACCAAAAGAAATATATGAAGGAACTTCTTATTTTTCTACAATACTAAAAACAGCAATTGAATTAAAATTAGTTGATGTACAGGATAATTATGTAACGGCTATTGTTCCGGAAGAAAAATTAAAAACAATAGAAGATTTAAGAATGTATATAATTTCAAAGCTAGATAATTATGAAGAAGAACAGTTTTATAAATGTACAAATGCGATTGTGAATTTAGATGAAAAAATTTATAAATATAGATCGATTTCAGACAATGAAATGCTTAATTATTTATCACAAAAATCCAATCAACAGATTACTGCACCAATGGCCAGAGGATGGAGATTCTGGGCACAGTTTTTGGGGTTTGGATATATGAATGGTTTTGTTTTTCTTCCAAATGCTTATATTTTTGTTAAAGATGTAATAAAACTTATGGAGTTAGAAAAGAAGAAAGAATATCAAATTGATGATTTTATGACAAGATTTAACCAATATGGGAAAATACTGTCAAGTAATTCTAAAAATGAAAAAAATTTAAATATTGCGTTATCTAGTGCGTTAAGACAACTGCACGAAAATGGCGAAATATCTTTAAAGTATGTTTCTGATAAAGGAAGCAAATGGATTTTATATCCGTCGAAAGAATCGTTCAACGATCCTATTGGTGCAATTATTTATAAGGGGGTTAAATAATGAATATTCAAATAGCAAAACAACGATATAAAAATGTTTTTCGCCCTGATGTAATGAATAATACACAAGGTGACTTTTTGGCTACGCATGTACCTATGAAAAATCTATATGTAACATCTCATGCAGATGTTACTCCACAAGATAAAAAACACCCGATGACTGAGGAAGAAGTTTTTGATAAATTCTTTTCTTCAAGTGAAGAAGACCAATTTGTTTTGGTAAAGGGAGCAAGTGGTGCTGGAAAGTCTCATTTAATTCGATGGTTTTATACAATGTTAGAACTTCGTAAGAGTGAAAACGAAGTGGTACTACCTATTCGAAGAGCAGATAATACATTAAAAGGGACGATAAAACAGTTGATAGAAATGCCAGAGGTCCAAAATATGCCTAATAAAGAGCTTTATAAAAAATTGGCATCTGCATCAATAACCATGCCCGAAATAGAATTAAAAAATACAATTTACTATACATTCGTAAATCTAATTGAGAGCGATGATGGAAGAGCTGGCGAAGATATTGAACGAATGATAAATCGAGTAAACCGTCAGCATTTAGTAGCACTTCTTCAAAATTCTTTATTTAAAGAAAAGTTAATGTCAGAAAATGGACCTATCGAAAGAATATATTGTAAATTTGCAGAAAATAAGACTACTGAAGTTAATGATAAGGCAGCAGAATTCATAACTACAGATTTTGAACTTAATTCAGTTTTTTTAAATGAATTATTGGATTCTGGTGCAGATGAAAAAGCTAGAAAAATTGCAAGTAAACTTATTGATAATGAGGATTTTGTAAAAAAAATAGTAGATTATATAAATTTATTTGTAGAAAAAGTAATCCAGAGATGTGCTGGTCTGGAACCAGGAGATTTAGGACTTGTAATACAAGAAATACGACAAGAATTGTATAAACAAGGAAAAACATTAACTATTCTGATTGAGGATATTACAGCAACGTCTGGAGTTGATGATTCATTGTTAGATGCTTTATTGACTAATAAAAGGGCATATACTGATAGAAATCTATGTAGGATTAATTCTATAGTAGGATCGACAGATGGTTATTATATTGATAAGTTTCGTGTAAATACTAAAGGTAGAATAGAAAATTTTGTTAATGTATCGGATGATATGTTTAATAATGACGTAAATGGACTAATTGAATTTTTTGCAAGGTACTTGAATACAATATCATTGTCTGAAGATGCTATTGAAAAGTGGTTAGATAATAAAGCTAATCCAGACTTCTATCCAGTGCATGAAGTAACTATTGGTAAGGGTTGGGATGAATATAAATTAGGTGGTTCTAAGATAAATCTGTTTCCTTTTTCATCAAGAGCAATTACCTTTTTGTATAAAAAACAAGACGTAAATATGCGACATCCACGAGCATTGATGAGAGATATTTTGGAACCATATATCGAAAATGCGTTAGAAGATTTACAAGATTATCCTCAGAGAAGATCATCTCTTGAGGGAATGGATACCAAATTACAAAATACAATATACAATCGAAATGATCTTGATGATAATACCAAAATCAGATTGACACAGTTCATGTATATATGGGGTAATGGTACTAATAATGTATATTCAAAAAATGGTGTTAGATATATTGGTGGAATAGCAGATAGTGTTTACAAACAATTAGGCTTACCAGTGCTTGATGGAAAGCAAGTAGAAACACCGACTATTGAAGATAATAATATTTCACAGAATGATCTACCAAAGCCAGTTATAGAAAAGCCACCTGTACAAATAGTTAAAGAAAATGAACAAGTGGCTATTGCATTAAAAGAAGTAGACAAATGGATAGAGAATATAGACTATAAATTAAATATAGGACAAACAACTGCAAATGTTAGAGCTTTGAATGATGCTAGAAAGAATATGAATACATATTTGTATGCAGTAATAGACTGGGAATCAGAAGGGGTTCCTATTGATGCAATGATTAGAGTTAGAGATACAAGTAATAAGTTTTTAGTTTCATTTGAACGCCAGACAATGAAGAGCGATTCAGTTGTTGTTTTGCCTGCATCTATAGAGTCTAGAAAAATCATAGAAGCATTTGTACGGTGGAGTGAAGTTGGTGGAAAATCATGGAATTTTGAAGGTTCTACAGATTACTTATTTAGAGTACAAAAGTGGACAGAGAGCATTAAGCCTATAATTGTAAAATCAATTATGAGATATGAAGAAACAGAAATAGACTACTTTTCATTTGCAACAGCTGCAGAGTTCTATCGATTGATTTTTAATGGCCAATGTAAGAACTTTCAAAAGCCACAAAATTTTAATGTGGAAATGCTTTTGAAAAAAAATATAGTAGATAATGCTAGAAATGGTCATACAAAGAATTGGAATGATCTTTTGAAAAAAATGAATGGTTCGGATGGTGATGATGCAAGGAATTGTGTGTTACAATATTATAATTTACCACAAGGTACGGCTGTTAAGTCTACGAATTATGAGTTTGATTATATTTCATTTAATAAAGCTGTAAGAAAAGTTATAAATACAGGATTAAAGTATAGTATTGATGATTTACAGTTAGATGATCCTGTTAGAAAAAGGCGTCTCATGAGTGAGTATTTGAAGTATATTCTCGACAGAATTGATATTGTACTATCTGCGGAAAAGAGTGCTTTAAATGAGGTTATTGAGGCATTAGGAAAAGCGGTTGACTTAGATGATATTGATGATGAAGAAGATATCAAAGATATTATTATGTCAATTAAAAAGTTTTATAATCAAGCACAGATTAGTCATATAAGCGTGGCAATACATTGTGATGATTTTTTGATTAACAGTTGTAAGAAAAATGCAAGAGAAATAGTGTCTGCTATCAAAACAGCAAATCAGATAAAAGAAACTACTGATACACAAGAATTGTTATTGAAATTTAGTAAAGATCCAGTATTTGCATTAAGTAATTTTGTAAGACTAGTTGATTTGGCCAATAGAGATTTGGTTATAGCCAAACAGGAAGTTAAAAAAAGAATGAATAATGTTATTTCAGATAGCGAAGGAAATAATACAGATCAATATAATACAGAAAAAGAAAATCTGCAGGAATGTAAAAAAATAATTGCGGAGGTGAAATAAAATGCTAATTGATGACATTAAACAAGAAATTAAGAGAATGAGAAAATTAGATTCAATGGAGTCAGCTGCACAAGATGCTGAGAGAAGACAAAAAAACGATGCTGATTTCACCTCTTTAGTCCTTTCATTTACAGCTTCTATGGAAATAATAAAAGAGGCTAAAAATGTATTTGTGTTTAAACTAACTGATGAGACTATTCAATACTTAAATGACAGTGTAAACGGATTAGAGAATATAATTAATTCAATGGTGGTAGACGAATCGGCATTGAAAGAAATGAAACAACATATTACCAAAAAAGTAAATCCAGCGTTATCAAAGGAATGGAAAGCGTTTCATAAAATAAAGACAAGTGGGATGTCTGGAAAACTATCATCAATAGGTAGTCTTATGTCAGATAAAAATAAAATTGATGCAATTCGAGCCAATATTAACAATGGAAGCGAATGGGATGGATTGCTGTTAAGAGATGATGGTGTTCATACAAGACTAGAATTATTAAAAGATGGAATAGATCAAGTTAATCAGTTAGAGCAGAGCTTAAATCTTAGCGAAGAAATAAAAGATTTTCTTGTAAAAGTAACAAGTGGAAAAGCCAGGGTCACTGACGTTAATGAAAATATTATTAATTGGATTATTAAAGAAAAACTAATTGAAAAATTCGTTATCAATTTCAAAAATTAAAGATAATAAATTGACACTATAGCTTAGTGGAGATATACTTAAGTAGATACTTAAGTATATCTCTTTTTGCTTGGAGGCATTATGGATTATGTATATAGATTTCCTGTAGTTAGAGGAACACAGGCTGGAGCAGAATACTACATTGCAATGGTTCCACTTAAAATGTTAGCAAAACTATTCCCGGTAGATGATGAAGAGTTTGTTTTACCTGAATATAGAGCTCAAAGAAAACTTAATGAAACAAGAATTCCAATTATAAGTAAATATATCTTAAAAAATAGAGACAGTTATGTTTTCTCGGCGTTAGCAGCATCAATTGATGGAGAATTTTCCTTCAAATCTAATGCAGACAATGTGGATACAGGAATGTTAGAAGTATCAATGGATGCACATTTTCTAATAAATGATGGACAACATAGAAAATCGGCAATAATAGCAGCTTTAAAAGAAGATTCGACATTAGGTGACGAAACTATATCTATTGTTTTTTATGCGGATCAAGGACTCAAGAGAAGTCAACAGATTTTTACAGATTTAAATAAAAATGCAGTAAAAACTTCAAATTCTATTTCGAAACTATATGATTCAAGAGATGAAATGGCTGTATTAACTAGGAATATAATTTGGAATATTGAATTTTTAAATACGTATACTGACAAGGAAAAGGACATTTTAGGTAAATACTCTTCAAGTTTATTTACACTTAACACTTTTTATACATCGAATAAAATTATTATAGGAAAAAGCATAAATTCCCGATCAGAAGAATTTTTGCTAAATTATTGGAATTTAATTGTAAAACATATGAAACAGTGGCAAGAACTGCAGAGCAGAGAAATAACTAAAGTGGATTTAAGAGAGAACTTTATTGCAACTCAAAGTATAGTAATCCAAGCTTTTGGCAGAGTTGGTAATTATTTTTATACAAACCATGATAATATGGATGTGATTTTGCAACAATTAGAAAAAATAAATTGGAGCAGAAACGCAAAACAGTGGTATATGCGTGCAATAGGTAAGAATGGACGTATTATTACAAATAAGAAAGCAGCATTACTGATTTCTAACATTATTAAAAAAGAAATTGGGATTCCACTTTCGCAAGAAGAAGAGGATGCTGAAATTCAATTAAAAAAAACTATAGAAAATAGAGGATAGAAAATGGCAATTACAAAAAAATTAATAGATGGCCTTATTGTCACAATTCAAAATTTATATTTGACAGATGATATTCCTTGGATGATTGGATACTCAGGAGGAAAAGATAGTACAGCGGCGGTACAGTTAGTATGGATGGCAATTGAACAGCTTCCTGAACGTTACAGAAAGAAAACAATTTATATTATGAATACGGATACACTTGTAGAATCACCGGTTGTATCTAAATGGGTTGATAAGTCTCTTAAATTTATGAAGGATGAATCAGAAAAAAAAGGATTACCATTTGTTCCTATTAAGCTTATTCCAGATTACAATAATACTTTTTGGGTTAATTTAATTGGCAGAGGATATCCATTCCCAAGAAAGAAATATAGATGGTGTACGGATAGATTAAAAATTCAGCCAGTGAATAATTTTATTAAGAATAAAATTGCAGAACATGGAGAAATAATTCTCGTTTTAGGAACAAGAAAGCAAGAAAGTTCTAGACGTAATCGAACAATGACAAATCTAGAAAAGAAAAGAGTACGTGAATTATTAAGTCCTAATCCTACGTTGGCAAATGAACTTGTTTTTTCTCCAATGGAAGATTGGACAGATGATGATGTATGGTCTTTCTTATTGCAGTATAAGAATCCATGGAATTATTCAAATATGGATTTAATGACAATGTATAGAGGTGCAACTGCTGATAATGAATGCCCTTTACAGATAGACAAGTCGACTCCAACTTGTGGAAAAAGTAGATTTGGGTGTTGGGTATGTACAATGGTTGAAAAAGATAAATCTATGGAGGCAATGATTTTTAACGATCAGGAAAAAGAATGGATGAGTACTCTGTTACAGTTTAGAAATGAGTTTGGAAACGAGGATGGTGATCGCGAGAGAAGAAGCTTCCGCAGAATGAAAGGTAATCTTCAAGGAAATTATGGCAAGTTGTTTCATGGTCCATATAAAAAGGAAGTTAGAGAATATTGGTTAGAAAGACTTCTAAATATTCAAAAAGAAATTCAAGAAAACGGACCTGAAGAGTTTTCAAATCTTGAATTGATTCGTATCCCAGAGCTACAAGCCATTCGTAGAATTTGGGTTAATGACAAACATGAATTTGACGATTCATTGCCTAAAATATATGAGAAAGTAGTTGGAAAAGAATTTGAGGATCCAGAATGGATTCATTATGAGAATTTTGAAGCTGAAGAGTGGAATATATTAAAAGAAGTTTGTGAAGAGATGTTTCCAGATGAAGAACTTACGTTTGAAATGATGTATTCATTGATAGACATTGAAAACAAGGCATCTGGCGTTAACCAGAGAAAAGGTATTCTTGATAATGTAAATAGTATTATTAGAAAAACTTGCTATAAAAATGAAAAGGATGCCACTGAGTATTATACAAATATGATGCAGCGAAAAAAAGAAAATGGTGGTAAGTACAATGAAAAATTTTTGGATTATCAGCCATTGGAATCCGAATTTGATGAAGAGGAAGAATAGTCGATGATTATAAAAAAATTAGAATTACATAATTTCGGTGTATATGCAGGAGACAATAGATTTCTCTTTGAAGGTAATAAACCCATTGTTTTAGTGGGTGGTATGAATGGTAGAGGTAAAACGACTTTCTTAGAGGCTGTGCTATTAGCACTCTATGGTTCTAACTCCGTTGCATATTCTGAAAGTGAATACAGATCATATTTGCAATATTTAAGATCATTTGTGAATAGAAATGCGGAAGATAAAGAATGTAGCGTCGAATTAGAATTCGAAATAGATAATGGAACTAAAGAAAACTACGTTGTTAAAAGAAAATGGGATATTTTAACCAAAAAAACTAAAGAAGAAATATTTGTATACAAGGATGGTAAGTTTAATGAGTTTTTAACTAACAACTGGCCAATGTTTGTTGAGAATATTTTACCAAGTGCGTTATCTAGTTTTTTCTTTTTTGATGGAGAAAAAATCGCTGAAATGGCAGTTGATAGTACGAACGTACAATTAAAAAATGCTATTCGATCTATGTTAGGAATTAATGTCTTAGATGTTCTTGAAAATGATATTTTAAGAAATTTAAAAAAAGTTAGCAAGAAGGGTACAGATAGTAATAAGACATCTGAAGAATTAGAAGCTTTAAGGAGCAAAAAAGATTATGCTGCTATCGAATTAGAAGAGATTACAACAAAATTGGAAAATACAACGGACATTTTGATAGAACACAATAATGAATTAGAGTCATTGCACAAGTTGTATACTGCAAAAGGTGGTGATGCAGTAGAAAAAAGACAAGAAACTATTCAAAAACGTGTAGAACTAAAATCTGAATTAGAAGCAGAGGAAAATAGGGCATATGAAATTGCAGCTAATGAATTACCGTTAGCTCTTGTTGCAGATTTAATTCAAGATATAAAATTACAGGCAGTAGACGAGCATACAGAAGCTATTATGCAAGAAGCTATTCTTCAATTTGATATGTTATTAGAAGATTTTTCTGTAATTTATGACGGGGATACAAAAGCGAGTATTGATTTCATCAATTTCGTAAAAGAACAAACTCAGATTAATCAAGAAGAACCTATATATGAATTATCAGATCAAGCTCTTTTCCAAGTGAATTCATTAAATGAAAAAACTATTGATAATAGCTGTGCAGAAATGAAAACTATCTTTGATAAAAAGGAATTACTAATTAAACAAATTGCAGAATTAGATAGCTATTTGACATTAGATATTAATGATAAAGAATTACAACGCATTTACAAGAAAATTAAGCAAGTGGAAGAGAAAATCATTCAAGATAAAGTGGCTATTTCAGACTTGGAACAGAAGCATGCACAGGCCACATCTAAACTCAATTCTGTTTCATCTGAATTTAACAAATATGTTGAAGCATATTTGGCTACAGCTGAATTGAGGGATAGTTTGGATCGAACTGTTAAATACTCAAATATGGCCCTTAAAATAATTGAGAAATATCAAGTGGCTTTACAGAAGAAAAAAGTTGATGTTTTGTCTAAGACAATTACTAAATGTTATAAACAATTAGCAAACAAGAAGAATTTAATTAACAAAATTGAAATGGATGCAAAAACGCTTAATGTAAAGTATTTATCTGAAAACAATAACGAAGTGCCTAAAGAATCCCTTTCAGCTGGAGAACAGCAGTTAATGGTTATTTCAATATTATGGGCATTAGCAATTTGCTCAAAGAAAAAATTACCTGTAATTATTGATACACCGTTATCTAGATTAGATTCTTTACATAGAACAGCATTAATTACAACATATTTTCCTAATGCAGGAGAACAAACTATTATTCTCTCAACGGATTCTGAAATTGATGCAAATTATTATGAACTAATGAAAGAGAATGTGGGTGACGAGTTTACTTTGGAATATGATGAAATTTCAAAGAGTACATCTATAAAACGAGGATATTTGATGGGAGTGAAGGTATGATTATTAAACAGGTAAGGTTGTCACAACAGGCGAAAAATCAATTATCTCGTCTTAAAGGTAAAACAGGAATAAAAAATTGGAATGTCTTATGTAGATGGGCATTGTGCTATTCACTTAGTGAAAAGACATTGCCAACAGATATTCAAATAGTAGCGGATAGTAATCTTGAAATGTCATGGTTTACATTTGGTGGAGAATACTACGAAATATATGAAGCACTTGTTAAAGCATGGTGTATAAAAATGAATTTACCAACAGATGATGAAACCGTTTCAAAGTACTTTAGACTTAATTTAGAACGCGGCATCGCACATTTGTGTGGTACAGGTTTTATAAAAAATTTGGATGATTTAGTTAAACTAGCAATAAAGAGGTAGTTGTATGAGTGTGTATTTAGATTATAATGCATCAGCTCCGATAGATCAAAGAGTGTTGGATGAAATGATTCTTACATATCAAAATAAAGTAGGAAATGCGGATAGTAGAACACACTTTTTTGGTGAAGAGGCCAGAAGTGTGGTAGAAAATGCAAGAAAACAAGTGGCGAGTTTACTAGGAATTTCTTCAAATGAAGTATTCTTTACTAGTGGAGCTACAGAAAGTAATAATATTGCTTTGCAGGGATTAAAAGAATATGCCGAAAAAACAGGTAAAAAGCATATTATAACCACTAGTATAGAACATAAATCTATTCTTGAAACTGCTAAATATATGGAACTTAACGGCTATGAAGTGGATTTTATTGATCCTAACAAATCTGGACAAATAAGCATAGAAGAAGTATTAGAAAAATTACGTGAAGATACACTCTTGGTAAGTATTATGCACGTTAATAATGAAACAGGAGTAATCCAGCCAGTATTAGAACTTGGTGAAGAAATACAAAAAAGAGGAATATTATTCCATATAGATGCAACTCAAAGCTGTGGAAAGTTGGTTGAAGAGATTAGAAATCTAAAATATGATATGTTATCATTTAGTGCTCATAAATTAATGGGACCACAAGGTGTTGGAGCATTAATTTTAAAAAGAAAATTGTATAAACGCCCACCGATTAAAGGAATTATGTATGGGGGACAGCAGGAACAGGGAATACGTCCAGGAACAATTCCAGTAGCATTGGTTGTTGGATGTGGTAAAGCTTGTGAAATTGCTGAACATGAGTATAAAGAAAATGAGAGACATTCTCTTCAAATTAAAGAAGCTATATTATTCGTGTTGGAAGAATCTGGATTGAAATATCAAATAAATGGAAATCAAGATGTGTGTGTATCTAGCACATTAAATATTGCGATAGATGGTGTTTCATCGGAGGCATTAATGATTTCTAGCAAGCAATATTGTGGAATATCCAATGGTTCAGCATGTACATCATCTAATTATTCTCCAAGCTATGTTTTAGCTGCTATGGGACTTGACGGTTCACGTATAGAAGCATCTTTAAGATTAAGTTGGGGACCGAACTCTGATTTAAAAGAAGTAGTAGATAACTTTAAAAAGCTGTTATATGTAGCAAAATTGATGGCAAATTAGGGAGATGTAGATATGGGGACTGGTTTTGAAATTGTTTACGAAAACAATCTAGATACGCATACATTTGCCCGTATATTCAATAATACATCTCAAAGTTACAAATTTTATTGGTTCGAGGCTATATTAAATCTTACAAAAGAAACTGATGAAGATTTATCATTTGAAAAAATTATTGATGAGATGATATGCGAAGCCTGGCATACAGTTACACATTATCATTTGCGATTAGGTCCAAGGGTTAATGGAAATGCAGAGAATTTTTTAGAGCACGCCATTAATACTTTAAATAAGAAGGTTGATTGGATTTCACAGAATCCATCTAGAGATGAACTACTAAGTGCAATTAGCGAATGTGGAGTTGATTTAAAAAAAGATAAAACTAGACTTACAGACTATGTTCCTTACAAGCTTTTATATCCTTTTTTTGATACAGAGGATTTAAAAGAGGGGCTAGAATACATAAAAAATGACAAGCATAGTCGTTTGATTGCATATATGGCAAAGCTATCTGGAAATGAAAATGTTTTTTACACAATCCTTGATGGATCTGGATTGAACAAAACAATTAGATTAAATCGATACTGGCGAGAATTATTACTTAAAAACTATTCTGTAATTCGAAGTTGGGTTCAGTATAATAAAGTGCAGTTTTTACAAGATCGTAATCCTGGTGTTCCTGGTATTATATATAAATTATGCCGACCAGATAACGTTGATGCACGTAAACTGAATCAAGCAAGAGATTTATGGAAGCTTACTGTTGATATTACTGGTAAACCAATAAGAGAAATATATACAGGTGATGAAATTGAAATTAAAGAATTATCCATAGATCATTTTATTCCAAGATCATATATTTCTAATGATGAATTGTGGAATTTAATTCCTATGAAGAAGACTTTAAATTCAAGTAAGAATAATAAGCTACCAGAATGGAATAAGTTCTTTGAACCGTTTGCTGGATATCAATATCATCTTTACAATCTTATTTTTCCTAATGATATAGAACATAAATCAGAGCGATTAGTTCAATCATTTGAAAAATGTCGTAAAAATAATATCAATGCAATTTGGGCTTCAGAAAGTCTATATGTTCAAGGAAATTCAAAAGAGCAATTTTACAATATTCTGGAGCATAATTTGCATCCTGTATACGATTCAGCAAAATTACAGGGATACGACATATGGCTATTGAAATAGCAAAAGAATAAGTGGATTTCTTAATGTTCTCTAGATATTAAGAAATCAAAAATAAATGGATGCGACCTTTACCAAAGCAGTTCAATATATATATTACGGTCCGAGTGATATGAGCAGATATGAACCTAACTTCATTGTAGAAACTGCTGATGGCATTTTTATGGTTGAAACAAAAGCAAGTAGTGAGCTTAAGATCTGTCTATTGATGCATAGAAATGATTCCGTAAGGGAATCAGGAATAATCTCATCAAGATCGATGTTTAATTGAAGAAGTGATAGAAACTCAGGTTTGTCAGATTTATAAATTTCTTGGCAATCTGAAAAAATATCTGACAATGAAAGTTGATTACATGGCATAATAGCCATAAGATAACTCCTTTCAGGATTTTGTATAATTGTTTCGTGTCAATTCAATTATAACATGCCTGTGAGGAGTTTATTCTATTTTAAACAGTAGAAAAAGCCTGTAAAATCAAAACTTTGGGCGTTTTGCAAATACCTAAAGATATTTCAAAGAAAGCAAGGAGGGACGAAACGAGATGTACGAAGCAATGGAAAAGTTGCTCAAGGAGGGCAATCCGAAGAACGAGCTAATATCCGTTTGGAAATGGCTATATCTACAGCGACCAAGATGATCAAGAGTGGAAAGTACAGCGACTAGGAAATTGTCAATCTCAGCGAGCTTTCCTTCGAAAAGGTCGAACAGCTACGGAAGGTGCTCGACCGGAAACTAGCGAAATACCCAACAAGGATTGATTGACTGCGGACAGACAAGAGGAATCGTAAAATCTCAGGGATCTAACAAAATCTATCAGACCATTTATTGAAAATATAGATACAGTGAATAGATTAAACAATGATTCAGTTCAGCTTTTGATAGATAAGGATAATCTTTATATTAGAGTACAAAGTGAGGAATAACAATGTTCAAAATTATAGAAGGCGACTTTAAAAATAATATCTATGGCAATGAAGAATATCTTGATAATTGGCCAATGTTATATCTTCTTGAAAATGGAAAACAAATATATATTGGAGAGTCAAATCATGTCAAAACAAGGATGACACAACATAGTTCAAATGTAGAAAAAAAGATTTTTGACAAAGTTCATTTTATTTATTCCAAAATATTTAATCAGTCAGTAACATTTGACTATGAATCAAAGTTAATACAATATATTGTTGCGGACGAGCTTTTTCAAGTGACAAATAAAAATTCTGGAATTGCAGATAAACAATATTATAAAAAACAGGAATATGATAAGAAATTTGAATTACTTTGGAGAAAACTGCAAAGGGAAAAATTGGTAAAACATTCTTTAGAGGAGATTGAGAACTCTGATTTATTTAAATATTCCCCGTATAAAGAATTAAATGACAATCAGCGAAATGCAGTAGAAACAATTATTCAGAGAATCAGGGAAGAGGATACAAATCGAATTGTAATAAATGGAATGCCAGGAAGTGGAAAAACAATAGTAGCAGTTTACTTAATGAAATATCTAACGGACTGTGAAGAATTTCAAAACAAGCAAATAGGATTTGTTGTTCCACAGACATCTCTTAGAAAAACTATGAAAATTATTTTCAAAAGTATTTATGGATTACGGCCATCACAGGTATTATCGCCATCAGATATTACAAAGAAAAAATATGATATATTATTGGTGGATGAAGCACATCGTTTGCATCAGTATAAAAATATATCTTATATGGGCTCGTTTAAGAAAAATTGTGAAAAACTTGGATTGACGACAGAAGCTGATGAATTAGATTGGATTATAAAACAATCAGATTGTACTATTTTATTCTATGATGCAATGCAGGTAGTAGGTCCATCAGGAATAGATTATCAGCGATTTGACCAAAAGATGCAGACTTCATTGGAAAAACGTATGACTTCTTATTTTACATTATTAACACAGATGAGAGTACAAGGTGGAAATGCATATATAGATTTTGTGAAAAGTATATTTGAAGAATCATGTACTGGAAAATATAAATCAGATAAATATGATCTTAAAATATATCTTGATTTTTCAAAATTTGAAAAGGATATGTATAGAAAAGAAACAGAAGTAGGATTATCCAGAATGGTTGCAGGATATGCCTGACCATGGATCAGTAAAAAAGATCAAACGAAAAAAGACATCGAAATTCAAGGAATCAAGCGCAAGTGGAATCATTGTACAGAAGGATGGGTGCATACATCGGAGGCAATCGATGAAGTTGGATGTATTCATTCGATACAAGGGTATGATTTAAATTATGCATTTGTTATCTTAGGTAAAGATATAGGATACGATAAAAATACGAAACAGATCATTATTCGTAAAGAGTTATATTTTGATCAAAATGGTAAACGGTCAACAACATATGAACAATTATTAGAATATATTAAAAATATCTATTATGTGTTAATGACAAGAGGCATTAAAGGAACGTTTCTTTATGTATGTGATGATGATCTAAGAGAATATTTGAGCCAGTACATAGAAGTGGAGAATTAAGATGCGAGAAGAGACGATAAATAAAATTTTAAAATTTAGAGATGATAGGGATTGGAAACAATTTCATAATCCGAAAGATCTTGCAATATCAATTTCGTTGGAAGCAGCAGAACTTCTTGAAGTATTTCAATGGAGCGGTGCAGATGTGTCGAATAAAGGAAAACAGGATAAAATCAAGGAAGAATTAGCAGATGTAGTGAATTATTGTGTATTGATGGCAGATGCTTGTGAACTTGATCTAGATGAAATTATACAAGAGAAGATTAAGATCAATGAGCGGAAATATCCTGTTGAGAAGGCTAAGGGAAGAAGTGATAAGTATGATAAATTATAAAATTGATATATGAATTTTTACTTTATTATCAATACATATAATTTTCCTTTTAAGTAATAGTGACAGTAGGAAGAAAGTGATGGTGAATAACTTTGGATATTGCATTAGAAAATACGGACTTTTTAAATTCCTTTGATTTATTATTAAAAACTACAATTGATAAAAATAAGAGAGATAGCTTAAATTTATATGCGTTAAAGATTAATGCAAATGAATTTAATTATGATAATTTAGAAGAACAGTTAGTAGATCCTATGATAGATTATGCTATTTCTCGTAAAGTGAAAAAACAATATTCAAATCGACCGGGATCATTATCAAAAAAAGCAAGAACAAAATTTAAAGAATATTCAAAAAATGATGGAGAATTAGGAGAATTATTATTATTTTGTTTTTTGGAGTCACAACTTAAAGCTCCCAAAATATTGAGTAAATTGGAATTGAAAACGACATCTGGATTATATGTTAATGGTGCCGATGGAGTGCATTTTTTGAAATTAGAAGATGGGAATTATCAGCTGATTTTTGGTGAATCTAAAATGTATGTGGATATAAAAAAGCTTTTGATAATGCATTGAAATCATTATATGAATTTAAAAATGAAATCAATGGAAATGGCGAATCTAAAAGCGGTATAAACTATGAAAAGTAATTAATTAGTGATAATCTCTGTAAAGAAACATTTAGTGAGGATGAGAAAAAATTTTTAAAAAGTTTAATATACCCTAGCGAAAATCAACAATTTTATGTTGATGATGCTTTTGGTATATTTATTGGCTTTGAAATAAAAGTGAGCGAAAATGAAAAATGTATGAAAAATCAAGACTTTAGAAATTTAATACATATAAGAATAATAGACGAAGTTAAAAAGTGTATTGATTATATTGATAAAAAAATTAAAACGTATGGTTTACAAGGCCATGATTTTTATGTATACGTTGTTCCATTTACAGATATTGATAGTAGTAGAAAAGAAATACTTAAGGAAGTGATATCATGAATTTTATACAAGAACTAGTCAATAATATGGCTTATTGTAATTAAATAAGAAAACGTATTTACTGATGATAGAGAGGGAGAATTAATTATGTCATTTCAAGATGAATTAAATAGAGTCACAAAGACACCAGAAGATGTATTAAGTGAAAGGGAAAAGGAGTCATATGCAAATGGAGTCAATTCTGCACAAACATCGTATGAAAAAATAAAAGAAGAATTATTGGAATATGCTAAACAAGGAAAATATGAGACTGTTAATTCGAAAAAACGGATAACGTATAAATATAAGAGTGATAATCTCTGGGATACATTTTTAGATGATATATTAAACTTAAAAATAAGGGATGTGACTATTAATAAATCATTTTTTAATAAACATGGGCAAGCAGCACAAGAGGCATGGTTCTATATAAAAGATCAGGTAGCCTTTGATGCGTATATGGAAACTTTACAGGAATTATGTAGGAAAGATGGAATTTCAACCAAACTAACAGTTTGTTATAATAGTTTACAGGGTGAAAAAACATACGATATTAATGAAAAAATAGTAGATTATGTATTGTTGTCATATACACTTAAAGTGTATATAATATGTACAGTAGAATATTAATAGGTACAATTTTCATTCATCATCTAATGCAGACAGAGTAAATATGAAAGATAGCAAAATAATTTGGTTACTACCAAGAGGATTCCAATGAACAACAAAACCATAAACTACTATAACAAACACGCAATATACAGAGAGGTCCCGTAGACATTAAGAAATCACCGGATATTGATCAGATGAATGTACGTGTTCGTAGAATGATTGAGGAGGCGATTCAATCCGATGGTATTGAGGAGTTGTTTGAAACTGGAAAGCATATATCAGTTGATATTTTCAGTGATGAATATATGAATAAGATAAATGCAATTCAATTACCGAATACGAAAATCAAGATACTTCAAAGACTTCTTTCTCAGGCAATTGACGAGTTTAAGAAAGTTAATAAGATTATGGGTGTGGAATTTGCAGACAGACTTAAGAAAGTTGTTGATGAGTATAATAACCGACGTCGTGATGAAGCGTATGCCAACGAAGTCCTTGATGATGTTGCGGAGCAGCTTGCACAGTTGTTGTCTGAACTGAAAACAGAAAAGAACTCCTTCAAGAATATGGGTATAGATTATGAGGAAAAAGCTTTCTATGATATTCTGAAAGCAGTTTCCAAGAAGTTTGAGTTTGAATATCCGGACGATAAAATGATTGAACTATCCAAGAGGATAAAGCTGATTGTTGATGATAAGTCACGCTATACCGATTGGTCTGCCCGTGATGATATTAAGGCAAACTTGCAAGTGGATTTGATATTGCTGCTTGATGAGTTCGGCTATCCGCCAGTAACCATTGATGATGTTTACAAGGAAGTTCTTGAGCAGGCAGAGAATTTCAAGAAGTATGCACAGTAAATGAGAGGTGTAAATGTAAATATGTTTTATGACGATTTAAATACAGAAGAACAAGTATCATACCTTATTAAACCAATCCTTCAAGTCCTTCAGGAAGCAGGTGGACAGTTAGAGCGTTCTGAAATTAGAGACAGAATTAGTGAGTTAGATGAGCATATTGCTGAATTTGAACAGAAACTATATACATCTAATAAAACAGGAAATCAGTACAAAAAATTTGATTTTAAGTTTAATTTTGCTATTAAAGAGCTTAGTTATGTCGGACTCATATCTTATGTGAAATTCAATCCAAAGATTACACTTACTCAAGATGGAGCAAATGTAGATTTAACAGATTTTGATGTTAAGACAGAAGTAAGGGATAAGGCACGAAGCTATTGGGAGGAACATTCGACTAAGAACAAATCGAAAAACAAGCCAGTAGAAACACTGGAGGTTCAAGACGAGGAGAATGAATCCACAGATGACGAATTGTTAGATGATTTCAAGGTAAAACTTCAGAGTGCAATCGCTAATATGTCTCCAGCAAAGTTTGAACAATTTTCACGAGCACTTCTTACAAAGATGGGAGTGGAGTTTACCAACAAAGGCGTTCAGGTGTCAAATGATGGTGGTATTGATGGTTATGGATATCACGTAGATGCCGATGATTTTAGAACAACCAGAGTGGTTATTCAGTGTAAAAGATTTAATTCAAATCCAGTGAGTGAGCCGGATATCAATCAATTTCTTGGGGCAATGAACAAATATCAAGCCGATTATGGAGTATTTATTACTAATAGCCGATTTACCAATAAGGCAAGAGAGGCTGCGAGAGAAGGTACGCCGATAACATTGATTGACGGAAATGATTTAATCAGACTGGTCATTAAATATGAATTATATATAACGCCAGTTACAACATATGTATTGGATGGTTTCTATACCGAGGATTGACACTAAGAGTGATTTGGCATCTCATCACTGTATATTCGCAAAATTTACAAGGTCTGTTATGAAACTAAAATAACAGACCGAAAAGAGGTATGAATATGGGCGAAATTGTAAGAATGGATAATGGAAAAGATAATGAGATAATGGCAATAATGAACGATGCATCGCTATGTCCATTGTTAGAGGAAACAAAAGTTGGTGTTTCCAATTACACAAAATTGCCAGTAACAAGATTGGCAGCTTTGGGAACAGCGTTTCAACCATTGACAACTGCTGTGCAAACCGCAGTAACCGGAGCTGGTGGAAGTGGATTGTACTATGTTAATACAGCCGGAAAAACAATGTTTCAGATGAAGGAAACAGGCAATTTTATCGGTTCTCTGAAAACATCAGCAGGTTTGGTTGGCGGAGGACAGGCTCAGATGATGCCGCTTGCTTTTGACCCGACAATGCTTTTTATGGCGGCTGCACTTGCGAATATTGATAAAAAACTGGATTCTATAAAAGAAATGCAGCAGGAAATGATGGATTTTCTTGTTCAGAAGGAAAAGGCCGAATTAAAAGGAAATCTTACATTTCTGTATGATGTGTTCAATAATTACAAATATAACTGGAATAATGAAATGTATAAGAATAGCAATCATACAATGGTGCTTGCTATAAAAAAAGAAGCAGAAGCAAAGATAGTATTTTACCGTGAACAGATAATTGCCAAAGTAAATAAGAAATCTTTGATTCATAGTGACCAGACGGTAAATAAGCAGTTGCAGGCGGTACAAGACCAATTTAAAGATTACCAGCTTGCATTATATACACTTGCATTCTCCTCGTTCTTGGATGTAATGCTTGTGGGAAATTATGACAAAGAGTATTTGTCCGGTATTTCAGAAAAATTGGATGATTATTCGATGAAATACAGAGAACTTTATACGCAGTGCTATGAAGAAATATCTGGATATTATTCTACTTCTATACAATCCTCTCTGCTGAAAGGATTATCAAAGACAACGAAAGTTGTCGGTAAGATTGTAGAGCGGATACCAGTTGTTGGAGATACGCAGGCTGATGAAACGCTCATTGCAGCAGGGGAAAAGCTTGGCGACATAGGAACAGAAAAAATCCGCAAACAGATGCGGCAGTTGATTGAACGACAGAGTAACTTTGTCCGTCCGTTTATTGATAATATTGATACTGTAAATCGGCTGAATAATAATCCGGTGCAGTTATTAGTGGACAAGGACAATCTTTATATTGCAACGATAGCATAATTTACTCAAAGGAATTTTAAAAGGGGGCATAGAATGATGGCAAAGCAAAAGACCTATATCGCAATCGACCTCAAATCATTCTATGCTTCTGTGGAATGTAAAGAGCGAAATCGTGACCCTTTGACAACAAATCTTGTGGTTGCAGATAAGAGCAGGACAGAGAAAACTATCTGCCTTGCGGTATCTCCGTCATTAATGAGTTGTTAGAACGCTACGGAAATGGAGCTGCGCAGCACTATCAGTATGAAAATGCAATCATGGCATATTTATGGCTGCGCTATCCAGACAAATATTATATCTATAAATTCAGTGAAGTAAAAGCTGTCTCATCGGAACTTGAAAGTGACTATCGGTTTAAGAAGGGTGCTTATGTAGATAATATTAGAAATTTCATGGCATTATATGATGAGATATGTGCAGAATTACAGCAGGACGATGAGCTTAGTAATCTGCTAAATTCTCAGATTACGTCGTCTTGTTATGCGGATCCCGAGTTACGGACACTTACAATAGATGTTGGATTTTTCATTTTTCGTTATTGGAACAAGGAAGATTCAACAAATGTTCCTCTTCATGCTCAACCTCAAGAAGATGATGGACAGCAATATTGGTTCTTGAATGCAAATCCAAAAATATGGAGTATGTCCAGTATGCCAGTGGGAGAAGTTCAGAATTATACTTTGTTTAATGACAATGGAAATAAGCGTAGAATCTTCCAAAACTTCCTTGATGCAAAGGCGGGAGACATGGTAATCGGATATGAGTCTACTCCGGTGAAGCAAATTGTCGCTATATTTCGTGTAAATGCAGAGCAGGATGGAGAGAGAATATATTTTGAAAAGTTAGAAGGACTCTCATCACCAATTGATTTTGCAACATTGAAAGCCTGTCCTGAATTGGAAAAAATGGAATATTTCAGTATCATTCAGGGAAGTCTATTTAAATTAACAAAGGATGAATACGAATTTATTATTGATTTAATCCGTGAAGAAAATCCAGTGCCAACAGCTGAGAAAAATAAAGATGAGTATTCGAAAGAAAAATTCTTAGATCAGGTTTACATGACAGAAGCAAAATATGATCGTCTCGTAGCTGTTCTGACAAGGAAGAAAAACATCATTTTACAAGGAGCACCTGGTGTTGGAAAGACTTATGCAGCTAAGCGTCTGGCTTATTCAATGATGGGAGAGAAAGATGACGACCGCATTGAATTTGTACAGTTTCATCAAAATTATTCCTATGAAGATTTTATGATGGGGTATAAGCCAGTTGAGGATGGATTTGAACTGAAATATGGAATTTTTTATAGATTCTGTCAGAAAGCAGCGAACCATCCAGATAAAGATTATTTCTTTATCATTGATGAGATTAACCGAGGCAATATGAGTAAAATCTTTGGCGAATTATTGATGTTGATTGAGGCTGACTATCGAGAGACAAAGACAACATTAGCCTATAATGGTCTCAGCTTTTCCGTTCCAAAACGTTTACATATCATTGGTATGATGAACACGGCTGATAGAAGTTTGGCAATGATTGATTATGCACTTCGCCGCCGATTTAGCTTCTTTGATATGGAACCTGGGTTTGATTCGGAAGGATTTATTAAATATCAGGAAGCATTTGCAAATGATACATTTAATACGTTGATTGACCGTATTAAGGAACTAAACAGAGAAATTGCAAACGACAAATCTCTAGGTAAAGGATTCTGTATTGGACATAGTTATTTTTGTAATACGAAAGAATGTACAGATGAGTGGATGCAAGATGTAGTTGATTTTGATATATTACCAATGTTAGCAGAGTATTGGTTTGATGATACAGATAAACTACAGCGTTGGGAGAACATTTTGCATGGGGTATTTCAATGACAAAGGACAAGAGTATTCTGATCAATAATATTTACCATATGCTTTCCTATGCTTTTCAGACACTGAAGCAAGAGACATATGAGGATGTTGCAGTAGAATCTTTTGATGAGATGTATAATCTGCTGGCTGCAATCCTAGCCAAGGGCATAGGGCTGCAGTTGAAGCAGGGACTTTACAGAGAATATATAAGTCATCAGGAAGAGCTAACGGTTATGCGTGGTAAAATAAATATGCCAGGTACAATTAAAAATAAACTGCTGCATAAACAAGTACTCACCTGTGATTTTGATGAGCTTTCAGAAAATAACATGTTGAATCAAATCTTGAAAACAACAGTCATGCTTCTTTTGCGAAACGGCAAAGTAAAAGCAAAATACAAAGATGATCTGAAGAAGAAAATGTTGTATTTTTCGAATGTAGATTCTATAGAACCGACAGAAATTAAATGGTCATCGATTCGTTTTCAGCGTAATAATCAAACATATAGAATGTTAGTTAGTATTTGTCAGTTGATGATTGAAGGAATGCTGATCACAACAGATGCAGGTAACTATAGATTAGCATCCTTTGTAGACGAGCAGCGTATGTGCAGGCTGTATGAAAAATTTATTCTGGAATATTACAGCAGACATTATCCAGAATTGTCTGTTAGTGCATCGCAGATTCCGTGGGCACTAGACGATGGTGTTGGAACGATGCTGCCGGTTATGCAAACTGATATTCACTTGCAACGTGGTAATACAGTGCTTATCATTGATGCGAAATATTACAGTCACACTACACAGGTTCATTTTGATAAACATAAGCTTCATTCAAACAATTTGTATCAGATTTTTACCTATGTAAAAAATCGAAGCTATCAATTTGGAGAAGAAGATAATACAGTTTCAGGAATGCTTCTTTATGCCAAGACGGAAGAAGAAATCCAGCCTGATAATGTGTATCAGATGCATGGCAGTCAAATAAGTGTTAAGACACTTGATCTGAATTTGCCATTTGTAGAGATTGCAGCACAGATGGATAGAATTGTTGAATCACATTTTACTGGTGTAATAAAAGCTGATTAGATGAGAAAGCTGTTTTGTAACTTAAGCATTCCTGAGTTGAAACCTTGTGAAATCTGAATACAAAGATGAAGTCAAAAAGTTGCAAAATGCAGGCTGTAGCGCTTAATGATGAATGAGATAAAGAAACTAGAGCATATCTAAATGGAGGATTTTAAACCAGCATGAACATACAAATATTTGGAACAAAAAAATGCAACGAAACAAAGAAAGCAGAACGTTTTTTCAAAGAACGTGGAATCAAATATCAGTTTGTTGATATGAAGAAAAAAGGCATGAGCAAAGGCGAATTCAATTCAGTAGCTCAGGCAAATGGTGGTTTAGATCATATGATCAATTGGGAAGGCAAAGATCAGAACTTGCTTGCACTGATCAAATATATTGCCAATGAAGATAAACTTGAAAAAGTATTAGAAAATCCACAAGTCATCAAGACACCAGTTGTTCGAAATGGAAAGCAATCAACACTAGGATATCAACCAGATGTTTGGAAAAAGTGGAATTGATTATTTGAGAAATTTTAAAAGGAAGAAGTGATAAGTATGATAAAATTTAAACTAAAAAAAGAGCAAATTGAATTTCTTAAAAAGACGTATCCTGATAATAAGCTGATTCAGAGAGTTTTGAGCTTTGAGAAAGAAGGAATTTTCGAAATGGATGATGAGAATACATATATTGATTTCATGGATTATTTGGACGATGAGTCTGTAGCTTGGATGGATGAAAATTATGATGCTACACCACAAACAATTATGTTAGAATCAATAAGAGATGATATTTTTTGTCAGACTAATTAGAAGAGAAAGTTGACATTGAAACAAGACCTTATAGTCATAACAGGCCATAAGATCTTGTTACAGGAGAAAATGGATGACGACTTAATCATCATCACGAGGTAAAAACGGTGGTCGGAAGTGGTACAATTCTTCGTAAGATTCAAGCTCGGCTTCTGTTCTTGGAATAACCTGGATCAATCCAGTACAATCCGTGGTAGAACAAATATTGCACATTTCGAAGATATTTTCATCAATTTCTTCGTTCGTAAGTTCTCGTTTCTTCTTCTTATTATTCATGCATTGAAACCTCCTCGTTTCTTAGTATGTGATAATTTAAGAAAAATATTTTGTAAAATAAATCCAATAAAAGATATTATACGAGGAGATAGGAACAATGTATTATATACCAGAAGAAAGCAGAGAAAAGGCTGTCCATCCTAGACAGAATGGAAGCCTTTTCCGATAATCTCACTTGTATTAGAAACTAAAAGAAAAGCTTTTGGATCTTGTTCTTTGATAAAGTTTCGAAGTTTCACTGCCTGTGAAGGACTAAGAACCGTCAGGATAATATATTTATCATCCCCTGTAAAGGCTCCGGTCGCATTTACAATGGTTGCTCCGCGCTGTAGATCATTTTGGATAAAATCACAAATGCATGTTGCATTAGAAGTTACAACATGAAAGTATTTAGAACGGTTAAAACTTTCAATAAAGTTATCGATCAACGCAGAACGCATGATCAGACCAAACAAAGAATAAAGTCCTGTTTTGACGTTAAACACTAGGAATCCTGCGAGAGTAAAGATAAGATCAGAGATCATTAAGCCCTTTCCGATATCTACACTTGTATATTTTTTAAGAATCATAGCGATAACGTCTGTACCACCACTAGAAGCTCCAATATTAAATAAGATTGCTGAACCAAGCGCTGGCAATAAGATTGCAAAGATCAACTCTAATAATGGCTCATTGGTAAGTGGATGACTCATAGGATAAATTCGCTCTAAAAGAGATAAACTTATAGATAAAAGAATCGTGCTGTAAGCTGTTTTTTCAGCAAAGCTTTTACCTAAGACGATCCATCCAATGATCAGCAATAAAATATTCACAACAAAAGAAAAATCACTGGCAGAAATAGGAAGGAATTTTGCAACTAAAACGGCAATACCTGTGATACCACCAAATGTGAAATTGTTTGCAAATTTAAAGAAGTAAATTCCGACAGCCATAATGAGTGTGCTGATTGTAAGTAAGGAAAAATTTTTAAGTTTTGATTTCATAATACTACCTTCTTTGATGATTGTTTCATTTATAATGATTTCATAATTCAATCATTTATTTTAGCATGAATATTCTATTTTTCAAGAAATTCGGTGGAAATAGTGAGAAAGAATGTATTATAATTTTTGTTATGGAATCTTTCGACAAAATGGATTGGCGCAATCAAGACAAGTATCTATATTTACGTATCCCCTGTTATAACCGTAATACTTTCAGTGTTGATCTTACATGAAAAAATAACAGTGATTTCTATCATTGGAACTGTATTAATCCTTATTGGGCTTGTGATCTCACAAAAAAACTAAGACAACAGACCAGATTAGATGTATAATATGTGATAATAAAGCAAAAAAGGAGATAGGAACAATGTATTATGTACCAGATGGAACAAAAAAATGCGGATATTATGAATGCAAAAAATGTGGGAATAGATTCCTCTCATTACAGACGATGGAGAAGATTCCATGTCCAGACTGTGAGGCAGAGATTGACTATGAGATTGGACCAGATGAAAGTATGGAAGATATTTTAGATACTGCGCAGTTACTTCAGAAAATCGAGGGTGAAGAAGAAGTCGAAAAGATGGATGCTTTACTAAGCCTTGCTATCACGGGTGGAGACTGCAATTGGATTTAAAAATGTATTTTCTAAAAGACTCAGGGACCATGGACTTCTGAGTCTTTTAGATTGTTGCAATAATTGAAACAGGAAGGCAGGAAGATCAATTTATGAACGATACACAAGACAACAAATGGGACAAACTATTGCACATCAAAACCATGGGCAGAGACGACTCTCAATCCGATCAATACCGCTATCCATACGAACCAACTCCATATTCTGTACTGCAACGATTAGCAAATACAGGACTTATAAGGAAGAACAATATGCTCTTAGATTATGGCTGTGGTAAAGGAAGGGTAGACTTTTTCTTATCCTACCAGACAAGATGCCGTTGCCTCGGAGTTGAATATGACGAACGCATTTATGAGAAAGTAATGGAAAATAAGAAAGAAGCCGTATCGAAAGAGAGGGTATCATTTTCATTAGCGAATGCAGAAGAATTTCAACTCCCAGAACAGATAGACCGCATCTATTTTTTTAATCCATTTTCCGTAGAGATTTTGAGAAAAGTGATGGCAAGGATCATGGAATCATACTATGAACATCCAAGACAGATTTTATGTTTCTTCTATTATCCATCCGATGAATATCTTACATATCTGATGACGGTGGATGAGATGATGTTTACCGATGAAATTGATTGTTCCGATTTGTTTGGTGGAAATAGTGAGAGAGAACGCATTATGATTTTTGAGATGGGGCAGTAGACAGACTCAGACCATCTAAATATTTGATACCAATATTAGAAAATTTATATATTTCTACAGAAGAATTTTTAAAGGAAATAAAGGAGGTAAAAATAAAATGATAAAAGACATAATGAAAGATCCACTGTTTCTAGCACAGAAATCAACAGATGCAACAAAAGCAGATCAGCAGGTAGTAGTTGATCTGTTAGATACACTAAGAGCTAATTTGGATCATTGTGTTGGAATGGCAGCAAATATGATCGGCGTTAAAAAGAACATTATCGTAGTAGCAGTTGGACCATTTCAGTTTGCAATGATCAATCCGAAGATCACAAAGAGATCAGGCGTATTTGAGACAGAAGAAGGATGTTTATCTTTGGATGGAGTGAGACCTTGTAAGAGATATAAGGAGATAGAAGTAGATTATCTGGACCAGGATTTTAAAAAACAGCATGGAAAATATTCTGGATGGACAGCACAGATCATACAGCATGAAATTGATCATTGCAAGGGGATTGTGATATGATTGAATTACAAACAATGAATGAAATACCAATTTATACGATCATAAAAATAGAAGCAGAAGAAGCAGAAATTCCAATGTTAACTTTTTATGTAAAAGAAGATTCTATGGATGAACCAGAAGAGATTTCGATGGAAGAATTAACAGCTTATGACAGGAATCTAGGGATTGGAGATCAGGTAATAATCGGTCCAGATGAAACTTTGTTTCCGCTAGATATGGCAGAGAATCTTGGAATGTTTGACGAAATCGATCCGTTAAGCCAGATATCAGAAACAGACCCCAGACAATGGCAGATGGAATGGATGGATAATTATATGGACGCGTTAGAAGAACTGGAGGATTCTACAACTAGGGAATAAGCCCAAATTCATGAAAATAAATCCATTAAAAGCAGAAAAATTTATGGAGATGAGTGTATTTATGCAGAAATTACAGATAAGACAGAAAACATGTTATATAGAGCAAAATGGTTCCGGCGGTCCGATCATTTTATGGGGAATGTATCCTCATCGTGGAAATGAAATAGCACATATGTGGGATTGTCTGATGGAGACAGTCAATAATCAGGATTTTCTTTTCTGTGCATTTCAGGTAAAAGATTGGAATGGTGATTTTTCTCCATGGAAGTCACCTGCTGCCTTTGGGGATGAAGAGTTTAAAGGAAATGGTCCAAAGACTTTACAATGGTTAATGAATGATTTGATTCCAGAATTAAAAGCAGATTACGGAGTAGACAGAGAAATTTATCTGATCGGATATTCCCTTGCAGGATTGTTTGCTCTATGGACAGCATATGAAACGGATATCTTCTCAGCAATTGCAAGCTGCTCCGGTTCTTTATGGTTCGAACAATGGGATGAATATGTGTTGCATCATCAAATAAAGCATGAAAGCAATATCTACTTAAGCCTTGGAGGAAAAGAAGAAAAAACAAAGAATCCAGTCATGGCAAGAGTTGGAGATCGAACTAGAACACAGGAACGAATTTTGCGCAATGATCTTAAGGTAAAGCATACAACATTAGAATTTAACAGCGGCGGACATTTTGCTGATGCCCAAAAGAGATTATCGAAAGCTGTCAAATGGTTATTAGAATGTACTTAAGCGAGGATTCCAATGAACAACAAAACCATAAATTATTATAACAAATACACTAAATCATTCATACAAACAACAAGATCCGTAGACTTTACAAACATACAAAATAAATTTTTATCTTATCTTCCATCGGGTGCATCAATTTTGGATTTTGGTTGCGGTTCTGGTCGTGATACAAAATATTTCCTAAAGCGAAACTATAACGTAACGGCGATTGACGGATCCGAAGAGATTTGTAAGGAAGCTTCAAAATATACAGGAATCAAAGTAAAACAAATGTTGTTTGAAGAATTAAATGCCCAGAATATTTATGATGGAATCTGGGCATGTGCATCAATCCTTCATTTATCAACAAATGATCTTTTGCGTGTATTTCATAAGATGAACAAAGCATTAAAAGAAAATGGAATCATTTATACATCATTTAAGTATGGTGAATTCGAAGGGGAGAGAAATGGGCGTTATTTTACGGATTTTACAGAAGATTCATTGAAAGAATTTATCTTGCAAATCCCTCAATTACAGATCAAAGAAATATGGACAACAGGAGATGTCAGAGAAGGACGAGGTGATGAACGATGGTTGAATATCCTGATTTGCAAGGGAAAAACATCCTAGAAATTGAGCCAAAATATTATAACAATCTAAATATCGATGGATTTTCTAAAATGATGAAAAGTCCATCCTATTGCTATAAATTTTATTGGCTGGAAGCGATCATACAGTTAATCTCTGAGGGAAAAACAGAATCGACATTTGATGAAATCATAGATGAAATGATCACAAATGCATGGTATTCTGTAAGAGAGTTCCATATTCACTTAAGTGGAATGCCACTGGACGGGCAGATCAAGGATGGATTGGAGAGAGCAGTTCTTTTGCTAACAGAGCTTAGTGAATTATCAGCGAATGCTTCGAAAGTAGAGATTAAAAATGCGATCAAGCAGTATAACAAGGAATTAAAAACGACGAAAGAACAGCTGACTCATATGGTTCCATACCGAGCATTAGCAGGCTTTTTTACGAGGAGTAATGAAAAAGTAAATTGGAATAGTGCAAATCGCATGACAGTGTATATTCAGAAATTTAATAAAGAAGTCTTAACTCTTCCATACATATTAGGAACAAGCAGCAAGTTAAAAAAAGAAGTATATTTCCAACAAGACTGGATCAAGATGATCCAAGATCATACAGTCAATATTCTAGGCTGGATTCAATACGAGAAGGTAAAATGGTTGCAGAACAATAATCCAGAAGTTCCCGGTCTGGTATATAAATTAACCCCAACAGAAGAAAAGGTACGAAAGCTCAAAAAAGTAAGAGATCTCTGGCAAGATATCATGGAAGTTCAAGAAATCAGAGACGTCTTTACTGGACAACCTGTGAAGAAGAAAAAATACGATATTGATCATTTTATTCCATGGTCATTTGTTATGAATGATGAACTTTGGAATCTGATGCCGATGGATGCATCACTAAATTCATCAAAGAGTAATCGATTACCAAAATGGAATCCGTTTTTTCAGAATTTTGCACAAAATCAATATCTGATGTATCAAATGATTTATGATGATATGGGAATCTATAAAAGATTTAAAGGCTGTTATAAGGATAATCTTCATTCTATCTGGGCAGGACAGGAATTATATCGAAAAGGAAATTCAAAAGAAATGTTTTATAATATACTTGAAAAGAATATGATACCTGTATATGATTCCGCACGTCGACAAGGATATGAAATATGGGATTATTCATAAGGATTTTAAAAGGGCAGAAGAATATGTGGTCAGAAAAGCAAAGAAAATATCAGAAGAATATATGTAGTAAATTAATGCTAGCTATTTTGTTACTCGCAAGTATCACAACACTTACAGCATGTAGATCATCAAATATAAAAGAAACAACAAAACAAACAGATCATAAGACAAAGAAGTGGAAACCATTGGTGATAACAAAGCGAGAAAAAGCTCAGGCACAAAAAGAAGTTAAGCAAATTTCAGACATTTGTCAAAACATAAAAATCAATGAGAATAAAGTTACAAAAAAAGACTTACAAACGTTATATGATACATTAACATCCAAAGGTTATCCTGTTGCCCAGATTGGGGAAGAAAAACATAGTACAAAAAATGCACCAGTAAAATTCAAACCATCCAAGACAAGTCATGGTGAGAAATTGAAAACATTTTATGAAAAAACAAAAGCTGGAAAACCAACAACGATAACATTGTTACAGCAAAATAGTTCCGGAGGATTTGCAAATATCCGATTACAAAGTAACAATGGAAAGACAGAAGGAATTTTGACAACGATCTATAAAGAAGATGGTAAATTTTCTGTGAGTGAAATGGTAAAGTATCAAGTGAAAAAACTGGAATTGAATGAAAAAAATATTATGACTTTGGAATTTTACTTATCCGATCAAGCAGAATTACAGACGGATGGTACGATGGAATTTCAATGTAATTGAATATTAAATTTTCGCCATTTGTTGCATAGAAATGCATCAAACAGCAGATAATACCATCATAAAAATTTCCAAAGTAGAAAGGAACTCATATCATGGTATTAAAAGAGACAGAAAGAACAGCAATTGAAAACCTAAGAACACAGGAGAAAAGCTGCATAGAAAAGTATCAAAAATACGCACAGCAGGCGATCGATCCAGAACTTAAAAATCTTTTTGAACAGTTACACAAAAAAGAGCAGACACATTACGATTCACTCACACAGGTCTTAGATGGAACAGTACCGTCAAGTGACTGCAATGACAGTGATGGAAGAGACTATGAACCAAGAGCAATCTATACAGCAGCGAGCCAGTCCGAAGATAAGATGCATGATGCATTTCTTGCAACTGATGCAATTGGAACAGAGAAATTGGTTTCCGGAGAGTATAATACAAATGTATTTATGTTTGGGGATAGTGATCTTAGAAAGTTGATGGCTGACATTCAGGTAGAAGAACAGAATCATGCCGAAATGCTATATAAATATAAGACAGCAAACGGAATGCAGTAATGCAATAGATATATGATAATTTTAAAGGACTCAGGAGCCGTGGACTTCTGAGTCTTTTGTTATCATTACAAAAATATCAATGATGTATGGATTGGATAAGATATGAAAATATGATAGAATTAATACAAATAAAGTACTATACAAGAGAGGACATATAAAAAGATAATGAAGACAGAGCATCATACATTAACAAAGACTTGGGTTGTAGCAGCGCTGGCAAGTTTATGCTGTATTCTATAAATCTAAGCAGAGTACCACGTCCATATTTTAATATGGGCGTGGGTGAATGCGTCCTGACGGACACATTATCGTTTCCCCTGATTCCGAATATACTGTTTTATTGTGTGCAGACTGTTTTCACTAACAGATGAAATAAAATAACTATCCGACCAAAAATAAGGTTTCCAGTAATATTTTTTTAAAATGGTTTCGCCATACAACTTTCGTGCTTTTCGTGCTGTTTGTGTTTTTAAAACATTTGCAAGTTCCGCCGGTGAAGTTGTTGTATCAGCTTCCATCAGGATATGGACATGATCCGATTCGCCATTGATCTCTAGGATGTGAAACCCTCTTTGATCTGCTACATAGTGGATACGTTCATAAACAACATCTTTTACTTTGCCTGTTAAGACTGGATGTCTGTATTTTGTAACAAACACGATATGGTATTGCAATAAAAAGCAACTATGCCGGTTTATATAATAATCTGTATTATCTTTCTTTCGCATGATGTATCTCCTTTACAGCTAAACATATGTTTGGTATAATTATACTATAAAAGTACGATATTTTCAACATATCAGAAAGGAGACAACCATATGGCATACCGTGTGACACAAAGAATCATTTCTTCGGATGATCTGTTATATCCATATTTTGACGATCTGTGCAGAAAGTCCAAGCTGTTGTACAATGCAGCTCTTTTTCGTGTGCGGAATATCTTTACCGGTTATGACAAAGAACATCGGACAGAGAACGAAGTCGAAGTCTTTCAAGAAGTTGCGTTATTACAACGATCTTATCCAAACATGCACGTCCGCAGAGTGATCTCTTATACACACCTTGAAAAGATGATGCGTGTCACAGAGAATCCAGATTTCTTTTCCGGACTTCCAAGACAGACAGCACAGCAGATGGTCAAACAGTCAGTCACAGATTTCAAAAACTGGCTTGCTTCTTTAAGAGAATATAAAAAGCATCCAGAAAAGTATCTGGGTAAGCCTAAGATGCCTCGCTATAAGAAAAGTGACCTGACGACTGTGATCATCACAAACCAGGATGCTGTCTTGTATCGGGACGATATCGGGATGTCCTTAAAACTGCCTTTGCAAAAGCAACGCTTGTACTTTTCAAATCTTTCTTCGGATCCTGTATTAAAAGAAGTCAAGATCAAACCGTATTATGGTCGTTTTTTACTCTGTCTGACACTAGAAGAACCAGATGTTGCATTTGATCCTTCCGGATCTCATGTATGTGCCATTGATCTTGGAACAGATAACTTCGCAGCGATCGTATGTGATGATCACTCATCCGCAATATACAAAGGCGGAGCTGTCTTATCCAAGATCCAATGGTTCCATAAACAGAGAGCAAAGTATGTCTCCATCATCACAAAAGGTCATGAAAAGAAACACGCTGTTTCCAAGCGGTTAAGAGACCTTTCTTTCCATTATGCCAATTTTGTGAAGGACCAGTGCCACAAGATCAGTCGTAGTATCATTGACTTCTGTATGGAACACCAGTGTGGAACACTGATCCTTGGTGTGAATCTGCTCTGGAAGCAGAGATCCAATATGAATAAGATCAACAACCAGAATTTTGTCTCCATGCCGATCACTCTCCTGCGGACAATGATCACATATAAAGCTCTGAATGCCGGCATCAGAATCATAGAGCAGGAAGAAAGTTATACTTCCAAAGCGGATCTGATCGCAAATGACAGGATCCCAACCTATGGTGTCGATGATAAGGATGCTTCGTTTTCTGGAAAGAGGATCAAACGTGGTTTATACCGTTGCTCTAACGGAATGATCTTAAATGCGGATTGTCACGCAGCAGCAAATATCATGCGGAAAGCGATCCCTGATATCTGGAAAGATACCAGAGATTATAAGTTTCTTTCTGCTCCTGATGTGTATGGATTCCACAAACTGAATCCGAAAGGTATTCCCGTCAAAGGGATAGCGGCATAAGTGAATATGCCTTGATTGGTACGGACAGCCAATCTTTTGGTCAGAAATGGGTAACTGTCACGACTGTTAGAAGCCACTTCCATAGGAACTACTGTACCGCATGGGAGGGGTAATTCACGGGGAAATGCTATTCCGATGATCAAGACATGATATCGACTGTTACAAGTAGATACGACAAACACAGCCAGTCAGATCGTATTTGCAGGAATAAGATTTGCGTTAGCAGGACTTTTCGTCTTGATTTTTGCTTCTATACAGGAAAAGAAAGTGACACTGCCTGATGGAAAGATTCTAAAATATGCAGTTCCTGTCTGCCTTGCACAGACTGTTGGACAGTATTTTTTCTTTTATATCGGCGTGGCACATACATCTGGAGTGAAAGGTGGAATCATTACAGGTTTAGGAAATTTTATCGCAATCCTAATGTCATGTTTGATCGTACGAAATGAAAAACTAACGGGAAGAAAATTAACAGGATGCATCTTAGGATTTGCAGGAGTTGTCGTGATCAATCTTCTTGGGAATTCTTTTGATTTCGGCTTTACGATGATGGGAGAAGGATTCGTTTTGATTTCACAGTTAGCCTATGCAACATCCACGATATTGATCAATTACTATTCAAAAAAAGTATCACCAGTTATATTAAGTGGAACTCAGTTTTTTATTGGTGGAATTGTATTATTTTTAATCGGAAACGCAATGGGTGGACATTTAGATCATGTAACAGTTGGTGGAATTACGGTCGTGTTGTATCTTGCATTGGTATCTGCAGTTGCCTATACACTTTGGTCTGTATTACTTGCATATAATGACGTGTCAAAGGTAGCAATCTTCGGATTTGTGAATCCATTATGCAGTGTAATCTTGTCGGCATTGGTATTGGGAGAAGTCAAACAGGCATTTAATATCGGAAGTCTGATTGCACTCGCACTTGTATGTGTTGGAATTTATATTGTAAATGCAAAGAAGAATAACAAATCAAATGTTGAGTAAGGAGGAAAACATTATGAGATATGAAATTTTAGGTGAAACACTTCCAGTAGTTATCTGTTATCTGGAATCTGGAGAAAAAATGGTTACAGAAGGTGGAGGAATGTCTTGGATGTCTCCAAATATGAAAATGGAAACAACTTCGAATGGGGGAATAGGAAAGATCTTTGGAAGAGCGTTTTCAGGAGAAAAGATGTTCCAGAATGTTTATACAGCACAAGGCGGAGAAGGGATGATCGCCTTTGCTTCATGCTTCCCGGGATCCATCAAGGCATTTGAAATTGCACCTGGACAGGAAATGATATTACAAAAAAGTGCTTATCTTGCCGGTGAGAATGGAGTTGAGTTATCTGCATTCTTTAATAAAAAGATCGGAGCTGGATTATTTGGCGGAGAAGGTTTTATTATGCAGAAAGCATCTGGCCATGGTATCATGTTTGCAGAATTTGATGGTCATGTTGTGGAATATGAATTAGAGGCTGGAGAGCAGATTGTTGTAGACACTGGACATTTGGCCGCGATGACAGCAAGTTGTACGATGGAGATCAAAAGTGTTCCGGGTGTAAAGAATATGTTGTTTGGTGGAGAAGGAGTGTTTAACACAATACTTACAGGCCCTGGGAAAGTATGGCTGCAAACAATGCCAATCAGTAATGTAGCTGGAGTATTAAGCCCATATTTTCCAAGCTCTAGTAAATAGAAAAAACATGAATAGATTAAGGAATGGGGAGTGATCAATATGGCCTTTTGACTATGATCGAAATGGGAAAAAAGATTGGAAAGACAATGCCAGAGAATATTATCTTTATAACAAATTAAAAGAAGATGATGCATCGAAGCATAGCCAAGGGAAGAAGGAATCATCCGATGATGGGAAATCAAATGTTGGGTGTGGTTCTGTACTATTGTGTTTTTTATTTATGTTTTGTATGATGTGGTTCGCTATGATGGTTGGTTCATTATGCAAATAGAGGAGCATAGAACGATGACAAAGACAAAGGCTTATATTGCGATTGACCTCAAATCATTCTATGCTTCTGTGGAATGTAAGGAGCGAAATCGCGATCCTTTAACGACAAATCTTGTGGTTGCAGATCAAAGCCGGACGGAGAAGACGATCTGCCTTGCGGTATCTCCATCGCTGAAAAGCTATGGAATACCAGGCAGACCACGTTTGTTTGAAGTCGTGCAAAAGATTAAAGAAGTCAATAATACCCGCAGGTGGAAAGCTTTAAACAGAACATTTACAGGTTCGTCGGATGACAGCACAGAATTAAATGCAAATCCGGCATTGAAGGTTGATTATATTGTTGCACCACCACGTATGGAATACTATTTGGAATATAGTTCCAAGATTTATAATATTTATCTGAAGTATATTGCGCCAGAAGATATTTTTCCGTACTCAATTGATGAAGTATTTATAGATGCAACAGATTATCTGAATACTTATCAGATGACTGCAAGGGAACTTGCCATGACTATGATACGAGACGTTTTAAAAACAACGGGAATTACAGCAACCGCCGGAATCGGAACGAATATGTATCTGTGCAAGATTGCGATGGATATCGTAGCAAAGCATATTAAACCGGATAAGGATGGCGTAAGGATCGCCGAATTAGACGAAATGTCTTACCGTAGGAAACTATGGAATCACAGACCGCTTACGGATTTCTGGAGAGTAGGCAAAGGCTATGCGAAGAAGTTGGAAGAACACGGTCTTTTCTCAATGGGAGATGTTGCAAGATGTTCCGTCGGAAAGCCAAATGAATTTCATAATGAAGAACTGCTTTATAAGATGTTTGGGATCAATGCGGAACTGCTGATCGATCATGCCTGGGGATATGAGCCTTGTACTATGGAGCAAGTCAAAGCGTACAAACCGGAAACCAACAGTGTATGCTCCGGGCAAGTACTTCACTGCCCATATGACTTTGATAAGGCAAAGTTGGTTGTAAAAGAAATGACTGATCTTATGACACTTGATCTGGTAGATAAGAGACTTGTTACTGACCAGATCGTATTGACTGTAGGTTATGATATAGAAAATCTAACGGATCCAGATAGATATAGGAAGTACAAGGGATCTGTTACGATCGACCGATATGGAAGGAAAGTTCCAAAACACGCTCATGGAACAACAAACCTGAAAAGGAAGACATCATCTACCATGCTGATCACAAATGCAGTGATGGAATTATATGATCGGATCGTGGATAAAAATCTGCTGATCAGAAGAATCAATATCACAGCGAACAAGCTCGTGGATGAAAGTTTTTCAAAGGAAGAAGAAACGTATGAGCAGCTTGATCTTTTTACAGATTATACGGTAAAGGAACAGGAACAAGCCGAAGAAGAGGCCGTTTTAGAGCGTGAGAAACGGATGCAACAGACAATGCTCACAATCAAAAAGAAGTTTGGGAAAAACGCTATCTTGAAAGGAATGAACCTTCAGGAGGGAGCAACAGCAAAAGACCGTAATGAGCAGATCGGCGGACATAAAGCATAGAAAGTAAGTATTCAGTGTCAATGGAGGAAGATTATGAAGGATCAGTACAATCATAAATACGATGATATTATCAATCTGCCGCATCCAACTTCAAAGAAGCACCCTCGTATGTCACTTTATGCCAGGGCAGCACAGTTTTCGCCTTTTGCGGCACTTACCGGACACGAAGCAGCTATTAAAGAAACTGTAAGACAAACAGATGCAAAACAGGTGTTGAGTGAAGAAGTTATAGCAGAATTAAATAAAAGGTTATATCTGATCGCTGAAACGATCGGTACACAACAAATGGTTGAGATCACGTATTTTGTACCAGATACTAAGAAAGATGGGGGAGCATATATTACCTGTTCTGGTTGTGTAAAGAAAATTGATAAATATAAACACACAGTTGTTATGACAGATCAGACGATCATCCCTATTGAACAGATAAGTAATATAGAGGGAGAAATGTTTGAAGAATAGTAATGGTGCCTGATTCGATCAAAAAATCAGGCACCATTGCTGTTTCATAAAAATCTACATACTCTGATGGAATGTACGACGAATCACTTCTTCCTGCTGTTCGCGTGATAATCGATTAAAGTTCACGGCATATCCAGAAACACGGATCGTAAGTGTTGGATATTTTTCTGGATGTTCCATAGCATCGATCAAAGTTTCTCTATGCATAACATTTACATTCAAATGATGTGCACCTTGAACAAAGTATCCGTCTAAGATTGTTGTAAGGTTTTGTACTCGTTGTTCCTGATCTTTTCCAAGAGCATCTGGTACGATGGAAAAGGTATTGGATACACCATCCTGACATACATCGCGATATGGAATTTTAGCGACAGAGTTTAAGGATGCAAGAGCACCATTTTCGTCTCGTCCATGCATTGGGTTTGCACCTGGAGCTAAAGGTTCTCCGAGTTTTCTTCCATCTGGTGTGGATCCGGTTTTCTTACCATACATAACATTGGATGTGATCGTTAAAGCAGATAAAGTATGGATCGCATTTCTATAAATTGGATGTTTCTTTAGTTCGTCAGAGAAGAATGTTACTGTGTTAACTGCAAGATCATCTGCGCGGTTGTCATCATTTCCATACTTAGGGAAATCACCAATGGTTTCAAAGTCAATTGCTACACCATTTTCATTGCGGATTGGTTTTACAGTTGCATATTTGATCGCTGATAGAGAGTCTGCGGCAATAGACAGACCAGCAATTCCATAAGCTGCGATTCGCTCTAAGTTTGTATCATGAAGAGCAAACTGGCTGGCTTCATATGCGTATTTATCATGCATAAAATGAATGATATTTACTGTATCAACATATAATTCAGCAACATAAGTCATAACTTTCTTATAGTTTTCCCATACTTTGTCAAAATCAAGAACGTCATCTGTGATCGGTTCGATTCCAGGAACAACCTGGATTCCTTTTTTCTCGTCAATTCCTCCATTGATCGCATAAAGCAGTGATTTTGCCAGATTGCAGCGGGCTCCGAACAGCTGTGTCTGTTTTCCAACCTTCATTGCAGATACACAACAAGCGATCGCATAATCATCCCCATAGACTGGGCGCATAACATCATCATTTTCATATTGGATAGAATCCGTATCAATAGAAACTTTAGAGCAAAAATGTTTAAAGTTGTCTGGCAGTTTTTCAGACCATAAAACAGTTAAGTTAGGCTCTGGAGCAGTTCCAATGTTATATAAAGTATGAAGATAACGGAAAGAGTTCTTAGTAACCAGAGGTTTTCCATTAATACCAACTCCACCGATAGACTCCGTGATCCACGTAGGATCCCCACCAAATAGTTCGTCATATTCAGGAGTTCTTAAATGTCTTGTCAGACGAAGTTTGATGATAAATTGATCGATCAATTCCTGAGCTTCTATTTCTGTGATCACTCCATTTTTAAGATCTCGTTCAATATAAATATCAAGGAATGTAGAAGTACGTCCAAGGGAAGTTGCAGCTCCATTATTTTCTTTTGTTCCCGCAAGATATCCCATATAAACCGCCTGAACAGCTTCTTTCGCATTTTTTGCAGGTTTTGAAATATCAACACCATAAGATGCAGCCATTTCTTTCATTTTAGAAAGGGCACGGATCTGCTCAGAAATTTCTTCACGCAGACGGATGCGGTCTTCTGTCATAGGTCCATCTTCAAAGTCTAGATCTTTTTTTTTCTTCGATCAAGTGGTCGATTCCATAAAGAGCAACACGACGGTAGTCTCCAATAATACGTCCACGTCCATAAGCATCAGGAAGTCCTGTTAGAAGTCCAGCAGTTCTTGCAAGACGAGTACGTTTTGGATAGGCATCAAAAACCCCTTCATTGTGTGTTTTTCTGTATTCATTAAAATGGCGGTCGATCTCTTCATTTAGTTTATAACCATATTGTTCCAATGACTGGTGCGCCATACGTTTACCGCCATATAGATTGACAATACGTTTTAGGGGTGCATCTGTCTGAAGTCCAACAATCACCTCATTTTCTTTATCAATATATCCAGGTGCGAAGTTCGTGATACCAGAAATGATATCTGTCTCAACATCTAAAACGCCTCCTTTTTTCAATTCTTCAGCAAGCAGTTCTTCACATTTATTCCAGACTTTTTTTGTTTTCTGAGATACATCAGCTAAGAAAGAGTCATCTCCTTCATAGAGAGTGTAGTTTTTCTGTATAAAATTTCTTACATTGATTTCTTTTGTCCAGACACCATCGTTGAATCCATTCCATTCGTTTAACATGATTTTTCCTCCATAAAATAAACATGATCAAAATAGGTTTGTTGTAACATCTCTGTTTTCTTTTTATCCATGGCAGGTACACCTTCTAAAGAATAAGGAATATCCATAACTTTATATTTGTTGGTACCAAGTAAATGATAGGGAAGCAGCTCAACTTTCTCTACATTAGGAATCGTTTGAATATAAGCTTTTAACTGAGCCATATGATCTTCGCTGTCAGTAATTCCTGGAACAACGACATGGCGAATCCATATCTTAGTCTGATGTTTTTTTAAAGCATTCAAAAATTCTTCAAAACGATCCATTGATCTTCCTGTCATTTTCTCATAATCCGTTTTATGGATGTGTTTCAGATCAAGAAGAACAAGATCTGTATGATTTAAAATCTCATCATAATCAGAAAGTCCATAACCTGCAGTGTCGATGCAAGTGTGAATGCCTTCATTCTTGCATAGTTTTAATGTCTCTTTTAAAAAATCAGGTTGTAATAAAGGTTCTCCACCAGAAAAAGTAACACCACCATCTTCTTTAAAATAAGGTTTAAATCGTCGGATCTTTGCAACAAGTTTTTCCGGTGTGTATTCGGTCCCGCCAGATAATTCCCAAGTATCAGGATTATGGCAGAAACGACATCTTAGAGCACATCCTTGTAAAAGATAACGGTTCGTATCCCCATCCATCAACCAGACCCATCGATTCGATGGAATGGACATGACCAACTGTCATAGTATTCCTCCTTATGGATGATACGTACTTAGGACAAGTACGTAAAAAGTTAACAGGATTAATATCTGAACGATAAAGCGTTGTAAAAATAGAATAAAAAAACGCCGCACGTCCAGACAGATTGCCCAGACGGTCGGCGATTAATGATCATACTTCCATGTGGTTAATTCCACGTGCTCCGTCAGTTATATGACCTTATGGCTATAAGATACTATAGAAAATGAGATTCGTCAACCCCTTAATTTTGTCGAAAAACTTCACAAATTGTACAAAAAATGATACAATATAGTTATCAAAACAACTTAAAGGAGGATATGCCTATGAAGCTAAAGAAATTGCAGTTCGTTGTAGAAGATGGAGTTGGTATCATCACAATGAACTATATGAAGAATCTTAATGCAATTGATGATCAGATGGCAGACGAGTTGATGTACGTAGTAGATACTTGTGAGAATGACCCGAATGTAAAAGTTGTTGTTTTAAAAGGAATGCCAAAGGCATTTTCAGCAGGAGGAGACATTGGATACTTCTATAACATGATCCAACAAGGTGGAGAAGTGAATATGGATTCTCTGATCAGTAAAGTTGGCAATGTAACCGATGGTCTGAAGCGTATGAGTAAGCTTGTGATCTCAAGTGTAAGTGGAGCAGCAGGTGCAGGAGTAAGTCTTGCATTTTCAGGGGACTTTGTTGTATGCGCAGACAATGCGAAGTTTATTATGGCATTTGTGAATCTTGGACTAGTTCCAGATACCGGCGGAACGTACCTGTTTGTTAAGAGTCTTGGAATTCAGAAAGCAATGGAACTGTGTGTTACAGGAAGACCAATGAAAGCACAGGAAGCAAAAGATGCCGGAATGGTATATGATGTAGTTCCAGCGGAGGAATTAGATGATACCGTTATGAAACTTGCTAAGAAATTTGCTAATGGACCATTACTTTCTTATAAGAATATCAAGAAACAGATTTATCAGGCAGGGCTTGCTGATTATAAGAAATACCTGGATGAATGTGAGATTCCGACACAGCGTGAATGTGCGGCATCTTCTGATTTTATAGAAGGAGTCAAAGCTTTTATGGAGAAGAGAAAGGCTGAATTCAAAGGAGAATAAAGCCAGGATCAAACCATGAACATAGAAGGGAGGTCACGCCTTTGAAGTCAAAAGTTGTAACAAGAGAGGAAGCGCTCTCAAGAATTCATGATGGACAGACGATCATGTTTGGAGACTGGCATGGAGAATTTGCAGCAGATGAGATCATTGATGGAATGTTAGAAAAAGGAATCAAAGACATTGATGCGATCGCTGTATCTGCTGGAATGGCAGATCAAGGAGTCGGAAAGCTGATCAAAGATCACAGAGTTAAGAGTTTGATCACAACACATATTGGGTTGAACCCGATCGCCAAGGATCAGATGTTTGCAGGAGAACTTGCGATAGAATTTAGTCCGCAAGGAACCTTTGCAGAAAGAATCCGTTGTGGTGGAGCAGGCTTAGGAGGCTGTCTGACACCAACAGGACTTGGTACAGAAGTAGAAGAAGGTAAACAAAAACTAACGATCGATGGCAAAGAATATCTTCTGGAATTACCATTGCGTGCAGATGTTGCTTTGATCAAAGCAACGAAAGCAGATACTGCAGGTAATATTTCATTCCGAATGAATTCCAGAGCAACAAACAGTACGATGGCTATGGCTGCTGATACGGTGATCGTTGAAGTCGAAGAGATCGTGGAAGTGGGTGAACTAGGACCAGAAGAGATCGATGTTCCAGCACCTGTGATCGATATGATCTATGAAAGAACCGGTGAGAAACGACCAATGTGTCCAATGTGGCAGCGAGCCAAAGCAAAAGCGGAAGGAGGTCAGTGATATGGCAGGATTGACAGGAAGAAAGCTGATCGCATCACGATGTGCAAAGTTTTTTAAAGATGGAGATTTTGTAAATCTTGGTATCGGAGTTCCGCTGATGTGTGTAAATTATCTCCCAGAAGGTGTGGATCTGTGGCTGGAAGCAGAGATCGGAACCGTCGGAAGTGGACCAACCCCAAGCTGGGATGAAGCAGATATTGATGTTATTGATGCTGGCGGACAGCCTGCATCTGTGATCAAAGGTGGAAGCGTGTATGATCATGAGATGTCTTTTGCATTTATACGTGGCGGACATATTGATGCAGCAGTTCTTGGTACACTTCAGGTAGACCAAGAAGGCAATATCGCTAACTGGACGATTCCAGGGAAGATGGTGCCAGAATGGTGGTGCCATGGATCTGTGTGCCGGAGTGAAGAAGATCATCGTAGCAACAGACCATTGTGAAAAGAGTGGAAAGTCTAAGATATTAAAGAAATGTACACTTCCTTTGACGGGAGTTCATTGTGTAACAGATATCGTAACAGAACGCTGCTATTTTGAAGTTACAAAAGATGGTCTCGTGTTAAGGGAACTTGCAGAAGAATATAGTGTAGAAGATATCCTTGCATGCACAGAAGCTGATGTGATCGTACCGGATGAAATTGGTGTTATGAGCTGATAATAGACGCAGGAAAGCATATAGAAAAACAGCACTGTACAGGAATAAAATTCCCAATGCAGTGCTGTTTTATTAGTTTATTTAATCTTCTTTTGGCAATGCAATATTTAAGATAATTGCAACAAGTGCCGCAGGTACAATACCAGATCCTCCGAAGATCAACTGAATTCCTTCAGGTAGTCCAGAAAGAACTGTGCTGTTTGCACCGATTCCATATCCAAGTCCGAGAGCTACAGATACGACAGTAATATTTCTCATTGTTAATGGTTCTTTTGTGATCAGCTGAATACCACTGATTACGATAGAAGAGAACATCATAACAGCTGCTCCACCTAATACGCTCTGTGGCATGATAGAGATCAATGCAGCAAGTTATGGAAATAATCCACACAGGATTAAGAAGATTGCTCCTGTTGCAAGTGCAAAACGGTTTACGATCTTTGTCATAGTAACAAGACCAACATTCTGGCTGAATGATGTATTTGGTAAAACACCAAAGAATGCTGCGATCGTAGATCCGATACCATCACAGACAACACCACCAGAAAGCTCAGAATCTGTAGCTTCACGATCCATACCACCTTCGATAACTCCGGAAATATCCCCGACTGTTTCTACAGCAGTTACGATAAACATGATAAGTACAGGGACGATCGCTCTTGCATCAAAAATGATTTTTACAGGCATAAATTTTGGAATGGCAAACCATCCAGCCTGAGCAACTTTATCCCAGTTTAACACCCATGCTTTTGTATACTCTACACCATCTGCATTGACAGCAGTTGTAGGAAGTACAACACCCATGATTCCTGCGATAATGTATCCTGCGATAATTCCGATCAGTACAGAAGAAGCACTTGTGATACCTTTCGTTCCATGTTTTAATGCAATGATGATCACAAGAACAATTGTTCCAAGTAACAAGTTCTCGATTGAACCGAAATCATTAGCAGAATTTCCTCCACCAAAAGAATTCACACCAACACCGATCAGTGATAATCCGATGGAAAGTACAACCGTACCAGTTACGACAGCTGGGAAAAATCTTCGAAGTGGTTTTAACATAAATCCTAATACTGATTCAAATAACCCACCGATAATGGAAGCACCCATGATCGCACCATATCCAAGGATTCCACCACCCATAACAGATGCAACACTGCTGCAGACACCGATAAATCCTGAACTCGTTCCCATGATGATTGGAACTTTTCCACCGATCGGTCCGATCGCGTACAACTGGATCAGTGTAACAATTCCGGCAATTAACATTGCATTTTGTAAAAGCGCAATCTGAACGTCTGCAAATTCGGTTCCAGAAGCAATACCACAAGCCCCTGTAATGATAAGGACTGGAGTAAGGTTACCTACGAACATAGCGAATACATGCTGCAGACCAAGGAGAATCGCTTTTTGCAGCGGAAGTTTCCCGTAAAAGTCGTATTCCGCACCTTTGTTTTTCTCTTGATTCATTTTTCTTTCGTCTCCTTTTTTTTAATGCATGATGAGCAGTTTTATACTGCTATTTTTCACAGCATACTATTATAAAGGATTTGAATGAAAATGTATAGTTCTTTTTTTTAAGCATGTTTTTTTACATTGCAACCACACCATTTTCATGATAAAATTTACCCGAAAAACTTTCCAAAAGGAGTCAATGTACAGTGATAAGTTTAGGATTAGATTCTGGTTCGTCTATGACAAAAGCCGTTTTGTTAGAAGATATGAAGATAATAGATACAAAGATGATCCCAACATCGATCAGTCCAAGGAAATCTCTAGAAGCTCTTTACAGAGAGATAAAAAAACAACATAAAGAAATAGATGTTATTGTAACAACTGGATATGGAAGGAATCTGTTAGATCAGGCAGATTTCAAGATCACGGAGATTACTTGCCATGCAGCTGGAGCATTTTTTATGAATCCAGATTGTGACACGATCATAGATATCGGTGGGCAGGATAGCAAAGTGATCACCATTGACGATCTTGGATGTGTCACAGATTTTTTAATGAATGATAAATGTGCTGCTGGAACTGGACGATTCCTTGAGATGACGATGAAACGAGTCGAAAGTGAGATTGGAAGAATCGACACTTTTGTAAAAGATTCCAAACCTGCGAAGATCAACAGTATGTGTGCTGTATTTGCAGAAAGTGAAATCGTTGGATTATTGGCACAGGATATTGCACCTGGTGATATTGTTCTTGGTTGTGTAGAATCTATTTGTCAGCGAACCGCTTCATTTGCACAGAAATTGGCGCCAGCGAATCCAAAAGTATTTTTCTCTGGTGGACTAGCACAATTTGATGTGATCAAACGATCATTAGCCAGTCATTTAGGAGTGAAAGAAGTAGCAACAGATCCGTTATGTCAATACACAGGAGCAATTGGAGCTGCCGTTTTGGGCATCCGCAAAATAAAACGATAATTTTTACTTACAGGAGGATTCAAACAATGGTTGAATTAAAGAAAGAGTTACCAGAGATTTTTGAGGAATTTGCAGAACAGAGAAAGAATTCCTTTCTCGCGATCAAGGAGGTTAAAGAAAAAGAAATACCTGTTGTCGGTGTATTTTGTACCTATCTTCCAAGAGAGATTCCAAATGCCATGGGTGCAGCAGTTGTCGGATTATGTTCCGTATCAGATGAAACAATCCCAGATGCAGAAAAAGATCTGCCAAGAAACCTATGTCCATTGATCAAATCAAGTTATGGATTTGCCAAAACAGATAAATGTCCATTCTTCTATTTTTCAGATTTGGTTGTAGGAGAAACAACATGCGATGGAAAGAAAAAAATGTACGAAATGCTTGCTGATTTTAAACCAGTTCATGTCGTAGAACTTCCAAACTGTCAGACAGAAGATGGAATCCAGTTATATAAGAAAGAATTACTTCGTTTCAAGAAAGTTCTAGAAGATAAATTTGAGACAACGATCACAGATGAGGCAGTTCTTCATCAGATCAAATTAAGAAATGGAATCAATAAAGCATTAAGACGTCTTCAATATGTAATGGCAAATGATCCTGCACCAGTCAATGGATTAGATGTGATCAATACTGTATATGGAAGTGGTTTTGACATTAACACAGAAGGTCTTGAAGACAGAATCAATGCGGTAACAGATAAAATTGAAAAAGAATATACAGAAGGAAAAATATAGGGAAAAACCAAGGATCCTTGTAACCGGATCTCCATCTGGCGGTGCGGCCTTGAAAGTCATTCGTGCAATTGAGGATAATGGTGGAGTTGTCGTATGTTTTGAAAACTGTACTGGAATGAAACCGTTAGCAATGGTAGATGAAGAGAATCCAGATGTATATGATGCACTCGCAAGAAAATATTTAAACATTGGATGTTCTTGTATGTCTCCAAATAAGAATCGTCTGGATCTTTTGGATGAGCTGATCGATGATTTTCAGGTAGATGGTGTCGTAGATCTTGTTCTTCAGGCGTGTCATACATATAATGTGGAAACCGCACTTATCAAGAAATTAGTGAAAGACAAAAAAGGAATCCCGTACACAGTGGTTGAGACAGATTATTCACAGGCAGATATTGAACAGATCAATACGAGAATGGCAGCTTTTATTGAGATGCTGTAAGTACAAAATTTGGTAATCACTGTCCAAAACGTATTACATCTATTATGGAGGTGTTTAACTGTTAAAATAATCTTATAATAAATTATAAATATTATATGGAGAATTTGTTTATGAGTAAATATTATTCTATCAATAAATTTTCAAAAATATTAGGTGTATCGGCTCAAACATTAAGGAATGGGGATAAAAAGGGGAAACTTCATCCACATCACACTTCCAGTAATGGATATAGATATTATTCGCATGAGCAATTAAATCAAGTTATGAATGTAAAACCTAATTTAGATAGAAAAGAACTTATGAAACGAATATCTCAAAATAAAGTGGACAAGGTGGTTGTTTTTTATAAAGACAGATTGTTACGATTTGGATTTGAATTAGTTGAATATATTGCAAGTCTATATGATTGTAATATTGAGATCATCGATCATACTGAAAAGACAGAGCAACAAGAACTTGTTGAAGATTTAGTTTAGATAATAACTGTATTTAGTTGTAAATCACAAGGCAAACGTGCCAATAAAGCAAGAAAACTTGTAAAAGAACTGATAGATGATGGTGGTGAAGAAGATGATAAAAACAATTCGAGTCATGCTGATCCCAAATAATAAACAGAAGACAAAACTCTTTCAATATGCCAATACTGCCAGATTAGCTTATAACTGGGCGTTAGGAAGAGAAAAAGAAAACTATAAAAATGGTGGTAAGTTTCTATCGGATAGTGATCTGAGAAAAGAATTTACACAATTAAAGAAAACAGAGGAATATTCTTGGTTAAATGAAGTTTCAAATAATGTAACAAAACAAGCGATCAAAGATGCTTGTCATGCATATAAGAGATTTTTCAAAGGATGTTCAAAGTTTCCTAAATTCAAAAGCCGAAAATTTTCTATACCATCTTTTTATCAGGATAATGTAAAGATCCAATTTTCAGATAGGCATGTAAAAATTGAAGGTTTTGCTGTTTCCAAAAAGAAGAATAAGCAAAAGATAAACTGGATCAGACTTGCGGAAAAGAATCGGATACCTACGGATTGTAACTATAGTAATCCCCGTATTAGATATGATGGGATCAACTGGTGGATCACAGTAGGCATTGAATACGAAGACTCTGTTACCGTTCCATCCAATGATGGGATAGGGATCGATTTAGGGATTAAAGATTTAGCGATATGTTCTGATGGCAATAAATATAAGAACATCAATAAAACGAAAAAGTTAAGAAACTAGAGAAACAAAACGCAGATTACAGCGTAGCATCTCTCGTTCATACGAGAACAATAAACAAGGAAAGGAATACTGTAAAACGAAGAATGTGATCAAAAAGGAAAAACTTTTATTAATATTAAATCATAGACTAACCAATATCCGTCATGATCATTTACATCATATAACATCAGAGATCGTAAAACGAGAACCAAGTTTTATCTGTATCGAAGATTTAAATGTAAAGGGAATGATGAAAAACAGACATTTATCCAAAGCAGTTCAACAACAGGGATTTTATGAATTTAGGCGGCAGATGGAATATAAATCTAAGTGGAACAATATTCAGGTGATCATTGCAGATCGATTTTTCCAAGTTCTAAATTATGCAGTTGTTGTGGAAAGATCAAAAAAGATCTGAAGTTATCAGAACGTATTTACAAATGTGAATGTGGAAATGTAGTTGACAGAGATCTTCAGGCAGCTTTGAATCTTAAAAAATATGGAGAGGATGTTCTGAAACAATCTGTAGCATAATATATTCAAGTGATTACAGATATGTACTGATACGTTAGTCAGGAATTAACGCCTATGGAGAGTACAGGAACTTGTGAGTAGTACATGAATTGATTCGTTACAAAAGCATACTCGTTGAAGTAGGAATGAAACATAAAGGTTTATAACTTTTTATAAGTTTTCAGTAACGGTATAAAAATTAATGGAGAAAAACAACCGATCATAGAATTAAAACACATCAAAAAGTGTTATACGAAAGATGTACCGGTTATTTATGATTTTAATCTGACGATAAATGAAGGAGAGTTTGTTACATTTTTAGGGCCTTCCGGATGCGGAAAGACAACCATCTTAAGAATGTTAGCAGGCTTTGAAACACCAACGAGTGGAGAAATCTTATTTAATGGAAAGGATATCAGTGAGCTTCCTCCAAATGAGAGAAAGTTTAATACTGTATTCCAAAAATATGCATTGTTTCCACATTTAAATATCTACGATAATATTTCTTTTGGACTAAAAGAAAAGAAAGTACCGAAGAATGAGATTAAAAAAGGTAAAGCGTGTGCTTGAAATCGTAGACTTAGAAGGATTTGAGAAAAGAAAGATTGACAGTTTATCTGGCGGACAGCAGCAACGTATTGCGATCGCACGTGCGATCGTAAACGAGCCGAGGATCTTATTATTAGATGAGCCGTTAAGTGCCCTTGATTATAAGATGCGTCAGGAGATGCAGATCGAGTTAAAAAATATGCATAAGGAATTAGGAATCACCTTTATCTTTGTCACACATGATCAGGAAGAAGCATTGATGATGTCTGATAAGATTGTTGTTATGTCAAAAGGCCAGATTCAGCAGGTTGGAACACCAGAAGAGATTTATAATAAACCACAGAATGCCTTTGTTGCTGATTTTATCGGGGAAAGTAATATTTTTGATGGTATGAAAAAAGAAGGAAATCTGATCCATTTTGCACATCATGATTTTGTATGTCATGATGACCATGAACCTGGAACAAGACTAGATGTTGTCATCCGCCCAGAAGATGTTGTTTTAACAACTCCAGACAAAGGAAAATTTACTGGAGAAGTAATCTCATGTCTGTTCTGCGGTAAATTTTATGAAGTGGCTGTTTTATCAGACAAAATGAAATTGAAGCACATATCTTGCACGAGTTAACCTATAGGAACAAAAGTTGGGGTTGATTTTACTGCAGATACGATCCATACGATGCCAAAGGATCTCAAAGTCAACCATTATATTGGTATAATAGACAAAGATGGTTGGTTAGAACTTACAGATGGTCGTATTCCTGTGAAGGAAAAAGAGCCAAAAGCACATCCTGAAGGTACAAGATTAAAAATGTATTTTCCATCAAAACTTGCAAAATTAAGTGATGATCCGGAAGAAGGATATTTTCAGGGAAATATCATCTCGATCATTTACAAAGGAGATCATTATAATTATCGAGTTTTAAGTGAGAATAAAGTAGAATATTCGGTTGATGATGAAGATTTATGGAATATCGGTGACTTTGTCAGTGTGGTAGTTCCAGAAGATGCCATGGTATTTGAGAGTGTTTCGGAGGATGCAGAATGAAAAATGATAGACTAAAAAGCATTCTGGGCATTCCGTATTTTCTATTTCTAGTCATTTTTGTCGTCTGTCCAGTATTGATCTTGCTGTATTATGCATTTACCAATGGAGCGGGTGAGTTTTCTCTTGCGAATTTTACATTGTTTTTTACAGACAGTAAAGCAATCGGAACTTTGATCTACAGTGTGATGGTTGCTGTCGTGACAACGATCGTCTGCCTTTTGATCGCATATCCAGTTGCGTATCTTCTTGCAAAGGGAGAATTCCGGCGAGGGAATGTTTTATTAATGTTATTTGTAATGCCTATGTGGATCAACTTCACTTTGCGTATCACGGCATTAAAAGAAATCTTGACATTGATCGAAGGAAATCTTGCATTTCATCCATTCCTAAATACCGTAATCGGTATGACTTATGATTTTCTCCCATTTATGATCCTGCCAATCTATAATACGATCGCGAAGATCGATCATAGTTATATTGAAGCGGCAAAAGATCTGGGGGCAAAGTCTTATCGCGTATTTTTACGTGTGATCCTGCCATTGTCTATTCCTGGAATCATCAGTGGGATCACGATGGTATTTCTTCCGTCTATGACGAATTACGTTGTGCTTGATATGATGTATAACAGCACATATATTATGGGAAGTCTTGTTGGAAGCTATTTCAGCATGTATGACTGGAACAATGGATCTGTTATTTCCATGATCCTCTTGATCTTAATCTTATTATTAAGTACGATCACAGGAGAATTTTCAGACAAGGAGGACAATGCATATGAATAAAAAAACAATACAAAGTGTTTTCCTTGGAATGGTTCTGTTGCTGATGTATCTGCCAATCTTGCTCTTAGCTGTCTACAGTTTTATGGATTCTGCGATCATTGGCAGATCTGGAAGTTTTACAGTGAAGAATTATGTCTATCTGTTTCATTCAGAAGACCTTAGATCCATGATCTTTGGAACACTCATCTTAGCTGTGATCGTTGCAGTTATTTCAACGATCCTTGGAACTCTTGGTGCGATCGGTGCTTTTTATTCTTCAAAGAAACTAAAGAGACCGATCCATCTGATGAATCAGATTCCAGTTGTAAATGCAGATGTTGTAACTGGTTTTTCTATTTGTGTGTTATTGATCGTATTTTTTAAGATGGATAAAGCAAGTTATATTCCGCTTGTGATCGGGCTTGTATCCCTTTGCAGCCCGTTTGTATATCTATCTGTGATCCCTCGCCTAAAGCAAATGGATCCTCAGTTATATGAAGCTGCTCTAGACCTTGGGTGCTCCTCATTTGGAGCCTTAAGAAAGGTTGTGTTGCCACAGTTAACTTCCGGAATCGTTTCTGGATTTATGATGTCGATCACATTAACATTAGATGATTATTTTATCACAACTTATACAAAGCCATCGATGTTTGACACGATCAGCACGTATGTTGTTAATGCCACAAAAGGAGCACAGACTGATGTTAAAACAGCTCTATGGGCACTATCAACCATCATCTTTTTGATCGTGATCTTTGTTGTGATCGGTATGAACCATACAGGCAGGAAGGAGAATGATCATGAAATATAAAGTATTTTCTATCATTTTTTCAATTTTACTTGTAATCAAGCTTCCCTGGCTTTATGTTCCTGTAGTACACAAAAGAGTTCAAAAAATGATGAGATTATCTTAATAATTGCAAACTGGGAAGAATATCTGGATGAAGGTGACTGGGACGATGATGAAGAAATCGAATTAGAGAATGGGAAAAAGATCATCGGAAGAAATTCGATGATCAAAGATTTTGAAAACTGGTATGAAAAAACATATCACAAAAAAGTGAAAGTTGAATATTCAACTTTTGGAACAAATGAAGATATGTATAATCAGTTGACGATCGGTGACACTTATGACCTGATCTGCCCATCCGAATATATGACGATGAAACTTATGGCTGAAAATAAAATATTAAAATATTCTGATGAATTTTGGGATACTTCAGATGCCAACAATTATTATGCGAAAGGGGTATCTCCTTATATTAAAAAATCTTTGGATCAGTTAAAATATCAAGGGCAGTATGTAGGGGATTATACAGCTGGTTATATGTGGGGAACACTTGGTTATGTATATAATCCAAAGTATGTTTCCAGAGAAGATGCAGAAGACTGGGGTCTATTATTAAATCAAAAATACTATAAAAAGATAACTGCCAAAGATAGTGTCAGGGATTGTTATTTTGCAGTTCGTGGTATGCAGACACAGAAAGAGATTTTAACAAAGAAATTTCAAAACCAGTCAAACTACAAAGAAAAATTATCATCCTTGTTAAATGATACTTCTGATCAAAGTATCCAAAATGCAGGAATGATCCTATCAAAGATCAAGGATAATGTATATTCTTTTGAAACTGACAGTGGAAAAGCTGACCTTGTCAGTGGAAAGGTGGTAGCTAATCTTCAATGGTCTGGAGACGGTGTATATTCTATGCAGCAGGTGGAAGAAGAAGGTATCAAATTACGTTATGCTGTTCCAAAAGCGAGTACGAATCTGTGGTTTGACGGATGGTGTATGTTAAAGTCTGGGATTGGAAAAGATAAAGAAAAGCAGCAGGCAGCACAGGCTTTTGTAAACTACATTTCAAGACCGGATAACGTTGTAAGGAATATGTACTATGTCGGATATACATCTGTGATCTCTGGAGGAGAAGATAAGACCATCTATGATTACATCAAATATATGTATGGAAGCGAAGATAAGAAAAGCGTTGATTATGATCTGAATTATTTCTTCCAACAAAATGGAGATAATTACAACTATGTAATGAAAACAAGTGAGGAAATGTCCAAAGGACAGTTATATGCCCAATATCCGACACAGGATGTTATGCGAAGAAGTGCTGTTATGACATATTTCGGAGATCAGGCAAATAAAAAGATCAGCCGAATGTGGATTGATATGAGATGTTTTGATCCTCGAATCAAGAAAAATAGTAAATAATATAAAACTGCAAGGGAATACAATAACTTTTGTTTGTTGTATTCCCTTGTAGTTTTGTTTATAAATGAATTTTGTTCAACTATATAATGAAAACTATTCAAAGTTTCAATTTACAAAGTCGGATTTTGTAATATAATAGTTAATGTTACTGAAAAAAATCTAATTTATAGATGAATGTAATTCATTTAAGTATAATTATCAAAATAAAGGGAGAGAAACACCATGAACAATGGACTAGAGATCAGATGGCATGGTCGTGGCGGACAGGGTGCCAAGACCGCAGCATTACTTCTTGCCGACGTAGCATTTAAAACCGGAAAATATGTACAGGGATTTCCTGAATACGGGCCAGAACGTATGGGAGCACCAATTACTGCATATAACAGGATCAGTGATGAAGTGATCCGCGTACATTCAAACATTTATACACCAGGATTAGTAGTTGTTGTTGATGAGACATTACTTCACTCTGTTGATGTCACAGCAGGATTAAAAGAAGATGGAGCGATCATTGTAAATACACCAAAATCAGCCGATGAGATCAAGCCAATGTTAAATGGCTATCAAGGAAAAGTTTATACTGTCGATGCAAGAAAAATCTCTATACAGGCTTTAGGAAAATATTTTCCAAACTCTCCAATGCTCGCAGCAGCTGTTGCAGTCAGTGGTGTTATGAAAAAAGATGCTTTTATTTCTGAAATGCGAGCTTCTTATCAGCATAAATTTGCAAAGAAACCAGAAGTCATCGATGGAAATATGCAGGCACTTGAATTAACTTATGAAGAATTAAAAGATGTATTATAAAAACGTATTTTAAATGGAGATATAACAATATGAGAACAGATATAAGCAAAATCAATGAGCAGACACCTCATCAGGATCTGACAGAAGGACTGATGTTATTTGCTGGCGGAACTTCAAAACAGTTTCATACAGGGGAATGGAGAACAAGAACACCAATTTTAGACCAGGATCTTTGCAGACAATGTATGGTCTGTTCCATGGTCTGTCCAGACTCTAGTATTCCTCTAAAAGATGGTGAACGAGTAGAATTTGATTATGACCACTGTAAAGGATGCGGTATTTGTGCAAAAGCCTGTCCATTTGATGCAATCACAATGAAGGAGGGAAGATAAGATGGCTAGAAAAGATCGTATGTCAGGAAATGAGGCGGTATCCTTCGCAATCCGCCAGATCAATCCGGATGTTATGCCGGCATTCCCAATCACTCCATCCACAGAGATTCCACAGATGGTTTCTACATATATTGCAAATGGAGAAATCGACACAGAATTTGTCCCTGTGGAAAGTGAACATTCTGCAATGAGTGCCGCAATCGGATCAGAAGCTGCCGGCGCAAGAACTTTAACAGCAACATCTTCTGCAGGACTTGCATTGATGTGGGAGGAATTATTGCTTGCAGCATCAAACCGTATGCCTATCGCATTAGCTCTCGTAAACCGCACATTATCCGGACCGATCAACATCAACTGTGACCATTCTGATGGAATGGGCGCAAGAGATACTGGATGGATTCAGATTTATGCGGAAAACAATCAGGAAGCCTATGATAACTTTATTCAGGCATATCCAATCGCCGAAAGTGCTGGAGTCCATTTACCGATCATGATCTGTCAGGATGGATTTATCACAAGTCATGCGGTTGAAAATATTGAATTACTAGAAGATGAAGAAGTTAAAAATTTTGTTGGTGAATATGAACCGGAAGAATTCTTATTAAATCCTGGAAAACCAATCGCAGTTGGACCATATTCTGTGACAAGCTATGCAATGGAAGCAAAGAAAAATCAAGAAATCGCATTAGAAAATGCGAAAGATGTAGTCTTGAAGGTTGCAAAAGAATTTAAAAAGATTTCTGGAAGAAGCTATGGATTATTTGAAGAATACAAAACAAAAGATGCCGATTACATCATGTTATTGATCGGATCAGCTGCTGGAACAGCAAAACAGGCAGTGGATGACTTAAGAGCAAAAGGTAAAAAAGTCGGTGTTATCAAACTACGTCTGTTCCGTCCATTCCCAGCCGATGAATTAGCCACAGCTTTAAAAGGTGCCAAAGCGGTAGCAATCATGGACCGTACAGAAAGTTATAACGGAAACGGTGGACCTCTTGGAAGTGAAGTAACTGCCGGATTATTTAGAAATAAAGTGATGATCGATACCGTCAACTATATTTACGGACTTGCCGGAAGAGACTTTACCGTACAGGAAGTATATGATATCTTTACTGATCTTGAAGATCATATTGAAAATGGAACAAAACTTGAACAGTTTAAATACATCGGATTGCGTTAATAGGAGGAATACTGTGAGTAGTTATAATGTAAAAGAAATGATGAGTAAAAAAGAGCGTTTAGCTCCAGGACATCGTATGTGTGCCGGATGTGGTGCTACAATTGGAGTTCGTGCGGTACTTCGTGCTTTACATGAAGAAGATCATGCTGTGATCGCAAATGCGACAGGATGTCTTGAGGTATCTTCTTTCATGTATCCATATTCTGCATGGGAAGACAGCTATATCCACAATGCATTTGAAAATGCAGGAGCAACATTAAGTGGAGTTGAGACAGCATATAAAGCATTAAAAAAACGTGGAAAACTTCCAAAAGACGAAAACTTTAAATTCATCGCATTTGGTGGAGATGGTGGAACTTATGATATCGGATTCCAGTCTTTATCAGGAGCTATGGAACGTGGTCATGACATGGTTTATGTGTGTTACGATAACGGAGCTTATATGAATACAGGAATCCAGAGATCTTCTGCAACACCAATGTTTGCAGATACAACAACAACACCGACAGGAAAAGAATCTGTTGGTAAAATGCAGAACCGTAAAGACCTTGCAAGCATCATCGCAGATCATGATGTAGCATATGTAGGCCAGAGTACATTTACACTAAACTTTAATGATCTTCATAAAAAGGCTGAAAAAGCGATTTACACAGAAGGGGCAAGTTTCTTAAATATCATGACACCATGTCCAAGAGGATGGAGATACAATACAGAAGATATTATGGAAATCTGTCGTCTTGCAGTAGAAACATGCTACTGGCCAATGTTTGAAGTAGATCATGGAAAATGGAATTTAACTTACGAGCCAAAGAAAAAACTTCCTATTGAAGATTTCTTAAGAGCACAGGGAAGATTTAAACATTTATTTAAACCTGGAAATGAACATTTAATTGAAGAATTCCAGAAAGAGGTTGACAGACGTTGGGAAAATCTGTTATATAAATGTGATAGATAAAATAATAAAGTAAGGAAGTTTTATGGAATGACATTATTGACATACCAAGTTTTCAAGACAATCGCAGATGTAGGGAGTTTCCATAAAGCAGCGGATATCTTAGGATTAACACCCTCTGCGATCAGTCATGCCATCTCATCGATGGAAAATGAATTAGGATTTTCAGTATTGACAAGAAGCAAAGCAGGAGTCAGTCTCACAAACTATGGAGAGCAGCTATTACCATATGTAAATGCTGTATTGAACTGTGATGAAAGCTTAAAGCAGGAAATTGCTGAATTAAATGGATTAAAACAAGGAAAAGTAAAGATTGGAGTATTCTCCAGTGTATGTACCAGCTGGCTACCAGAGATCTTACATTCTTTTAAGAAGAAGTATACAGAGATTGACATTGAAGTCTTTCAGGGAACTTACGATGATGTTGTATACTGGATCAAGAACGGAGTTGTAGATCTCGGATTTTTATCCGTATCCAGTGCAAAGGATATTCCGATTGAACCATTATATCGTGACGAATTACTCTGTGTTCTGCCGAGTGGTACAAAAGCAAATAAAAGTACAAATTATATTGATATTGAAGAAATGAAACATCATCAATTTGTAACACAACGAGACAGTACCGATGCAGATATCCAGAATTTCTTAAAAGAGAATTCGCTGCAAGTACAATCGAACTATCATGTAGTTGATGATTTATCAACGATCGCACTTGTTGAGAAAGGATTTGGAATCTGTCTGATGCCGAAACTTGTTATGACAGATATTCCATATAAAGTTGATAGTTATCCAACAAAACCACCTGCAAGCAGGATCATCGGACTTGCAGCTATGAATCCGAATTTTATGGCGCCTGCTGTTCGCACAATGTTTAATCATATTGTAGATAAATATCAAGAAAACGAGTTTAAAAAATAATTTCCTTGTGCTAAAATATACCTGTATGGATTTTATATTTTAGGAGGTAGCATATGCAAGTTAAAGGTGTAAGATTATATGCAAAAGACGATATCCGTCTGGAAGAATTTGAACTCCCAGAGATCAAGGACGATGAGATCCTTGTTAAGGTGATGAGTGATTCGATCTGTATGTCTACATGGAAAATGGTAAAACAAGGAGCAGATCATAAGCGAGTTCCTGCGGATGTTGCTGATCACCCGATCATCATTGGACACGAATTTGCCGGAGATATTGTGAAAGTCGGTAAAAAATGGCAGGATAAATTCAAACCAGGACAGAAGTTCGCACAGCAGCCAGCAATTCCTGGACAGGCTGAATCTCCAGGATACTCTTATACAGAGTGCGGTGGAGCAGCAACTTACTGTATTTTCCCAAATGATATTATCGAAGCTGGATGCCTTTGGACTCATGAAGGAGATTCTTACTTTGAATCTTCTGTTGCAGAACCAATGTGCTGTGTCATTTGTGGTTATAAAACAAACTATCACGTTAAAGACCGTTATGAACATGTAATGGGAACAAAAGCAGGTGGAAGTATCGCAATTCTTGGTGGATGCGGACCAATGGGACTTGGTGCTGTAAGCTACGCCCTTGCCATCGAGAATAAACCAGCCAAAGTGATCGTTACAGACATTGATGACGCCAAATTAGCAAGAGCGAATGAGGTGATCTCTGTAGAAGAAGCCAAGGAAAAAGGTGTTGAATTAATTTATGTAAACACAGCAAAGATGGATGATCCAGTCGATGGATTAAAAGCACTATCTGTCGATGGAAAAGGATTTGATGATGTCTTTGTTTACGTACCAGCCAGACCAGTTGCAGAACTTGGAAACAAGATTTTAGGCTATGATGGATGTATGAACCTGTTTGCAGGACCAACAGACTCCGAATTTTCAGCAGATGTGAATCTGTATGACTGTCATTACAATGCAACGAAGATTCTTGGAAGTACTGGTGGAAGTATCGATGACATGAAAGAAGCAATCGATCGTGCTGCAAGAAAAGAAATCAAACCAGCTGTTATGATCACTCATGTTGGAGGAATTGATTCTATCGTTGATACAACAATGAATCTTCCAAATATTCCAGGTGGAAAGAAATTATCATATCTTCATATCAATATGCCAATGACAGCAATTTCTGATCTTAGAAGTCTTGCAAAAGATGATCCTTTTTTCAATGAACTTGCTGATATTTGCGACAGACATAATGGATTATGGAGCGCAGAAGCAGAAAAAGCCTTATTAACACATTACGGTGTAGAATAACGTAGTAGATTTAGAAGATTGATCATGTAATAAAAATTAAACATTCAAAAGATGCCTCCCATAAAGTTTTGTGGAAGGCATCTTTTATACTACACTATGTAAGAAAATTCTATTTTTCTACATATTTTTCTTTAATTCAGCGATCTTATTTCCGTAAACATCGTTACGTTTCTGCTGAAGAATGATATTCTTGATCGTATCAGCAACATCTTCATATACAGAAGTTTCTGCGTCTTTTTTATCTTCAACTTTGATCAGATGATATCCAAACTGTGTCTTTACTGGACCTACAACGTGTCCAACTTCAGCAGCAAATGCAGCATCTTCAAATTCTTTCACCATCTGTCCTCGTCCAAATGCACCAAGGTCTCCACCTTTTTCTTTGGATGGGCATGTTGAAAATTCCTTAGCCGCATCTTCAAATGTAGTTTCCTCACCGATGATCTTTTCTAAGATTTCCTGACATTTGTCTTCACCATCTACAAGAATATGCTTCGCATGAACTGTTTCTCCAGCCATAAACTGATTTTCATTCGCTTTATAATATTCTTTTGCTTCTTCTTCAGAAACAGTAATATCTTTCATAGCCTCTCCGAGAGCCATCTGTGCAAGAATCTCTCTCTTTGCATGAGCTAAATTGTCAGCGAAAGCTTCTGTTTCTTCTAATTTTAATTCTTCTCCTAATTTAGCGAAAAGATGAACAGTAATGATCTGTTCTAAACACTGGTTTCTAAAGTGTTCATTCCTGCATATGCCTGTTGTTCTTTTGGTAATGCAGCAATCAGTGCATCTAAATCTTTCTGCGTGATTTCTTCTCCGGCAACAACAGCCAGGATGTTCTGGTTATCCATAGTAATTTCTCCTTTGATTGAAATGTGTTTGAAGATTTATTATATCACAAATCCTTCATATTTTGTAGATTTAGTTTGTGAAATACGATATAATAATGTGGATTTTAAAGCTACATTTCAGAACAAAGACATGGAGGTAAGATAAGATGTCTGTCATACAGATCACGGATCTAAACGATCCACAACTAGATATTTATGCAAGCTTGTCAGAAGGGCAGTTATTACATTATTATGAACCAGATCTTGGGATTTTATTGCGGAAAGTCCAAAGGTTATACAGACAGCCTTTGAACAAGGATATGAACCGATTTCTTTTTGGTTGAAGATCGTCATATTAAAACACAGGCAAAAGATATTATATTGCAATATCAGGATATTCCTGTCTATACAGCATCTTTTGATGTATTAAAACAACTAACTGGTTTTGGACTCACAAGAGGCATGTTGTGTGCCATGCGTCGAAAACCATTACCTGCGCTCGAAACGATCTGTGATCATGCAAAACGAATCGTTATTCTGGAAAATGTTATGAATCCAACCAACGTCGGAGCAATCTTTCGTTCTGCTGCGGCACTTAATATGGATGCCATACTGCTTAGTAAAGGCTGCAGCGATCCATTATACCGAAGATCTGTACGCGTTAGTATGGGAACGGTGTTTCAGATTCCATGGACATTTCTTGGGATGATACATGGCCAGCGGATGGAATGCATCGTTTAAAAGAACTTGGTTATAAAAATGTTGCGATGGCATTGACTGACCGATCTGTAAGTATTGATGATGAAGCTTTGATGTCAGAAGATAAACTTGCGATCATCCTTGGAACAGAAGGCGATGGTTTATGTCAGGAAACGATTGATGCATGTGACTATACAGTAAAGATTCCGATGGCACATGGAGTAGATTCATTAAATGTAGCTGCTGCGAGTGCTGTTGCATTCTGGCAGCTTGCGAAAAGGAAATAAAACGATGAATACAAATTTTGAACATTACCGGATTTTTTATTATGTAGCAAAATATGGGAATCTTACGAAAGCTGCTACAGTTTTACACACAAGCCAGCCATCCGTAACAAGAACGATCCATAATCTTGAAAAGAATTTAAACTGCAGATTATTTGAACGAAGCAAAGTTGGTATGAAGTTAACACCAGAAGGTGAAGTTTTTTATGAATACATCGCAGCCGGATGTGCTCAGTTTTTTAAAGCAGAGAGCAATTTAAGTGATATGCTAAGCCTTGAAAATGGAACAATCTATGTAAGTGCGACAGAAACCGCTCTGCATTGCTATTTATTTCAGGCAATGGAATCCTTTAATGAACAATATCCGAATGTGCATTTTAAGATTTTAAATAATAGTACAAGAAAATCCATCAATATCGTAAAAGAAGGCAATGTTGATTTTGCAGTTGTATCTGCACCATTTCAAATAGAAAAACCGTTACAGCAAAAAGTTTTAAGAAAATACCATGATATTTTAATTGGTGGGAAACGTTTTGAGGAATTAAAAGGTCAAAAAATTTCTATCAAGCAACTTGCCCAATATCCTTGGATCAGTCTGACCCCAGAAGCTATCACAAGAAAGTTTTTAAATCAGTATTTTGAAAAGAATGGATTAAAATTTGAGGCAGATATGGAACTTGCCACTACAGATATGATCCTTCCAGCTGTAAGACATAATCTTGGAATTGGTTTTATCCCACCAGAATTTGCTAAAGATGATCTGGAATCTGGAGAAGTCTTTGAGATTGAGGTAAAAGAAACGTTTCCTCAGCGTAATATCATCTTGATCTATGATACAGAATATCCACAAAGTATCGCAGCTAAGGCATTCTTAAGATTCTTAAATTAGGGGATTCCATCGGAAATTCCTATGATATTAAAAAATCTCCAAAGAACAGCACCCGTTGCTTATCTCTGGAGATTTCTCAGAACAATATATAAAAAGTGTAAACTAGTTACCTAACTTAATATGTTTTTATCTTATCATGAATAAAAACAAGTGTAAAATACATTTTTTACATCATATCCATATCAAAATGATATGGATAAAATTCTGAAGATTTTCTTAGGAAATGAAAAAAACAAAGATTAACGGTTTGATATCAAAAGAATATGTGGTAAAATACGGACAGGAAAATAAGGAGGGAACTTTAGAATGTTTACAAAAAAATTTACAGTCATAATCAGTTTTTTTCTGATCATTGCAATTGGCGTTGGTGGTATGCTTGGGTATTATGATGCGCGACTGGAAGCCGCAGTGACGCCCAAAAAACAATCTATGGATAAAGTGAAGATTAAGAATGAGGAAGATCTGACCTTCGATAAAGATGTCGTCAATATTTTATTAGTTGGTTCTGATAATGGGGCTCAGGGCTCCGAAAAAGGTGATCATGGTCGATCTGACAGTATGATGGTTGCAACGATCAACTTTAAAACAAAAGAATTGAAATTAACTTCTTTTTTAAGAGATATGTATGTAGAAATACCAGGTCATGGACGTAATAAACTAAATGCCGCTTATGCATTTGGCGGGGAAGCACTTTTATATCAGACACTGGCTCAAAATTTTAATATTAAGATCGACAAATTCTGTGTTGTAGATCTTGCCGCATTTGAAAAGGTAATTAACAGGATCGGCGGAATTGAAATGACTCTTGAACAAAGAGAAGCAGAATACTTAAATACAACAAATTATATTTCAAAGAAAAAATATCGAAATGTAAAAGTCGGTAAACAGACTTTAAATGGTAATCAGGCATTAGGGTATGCAAGAGTTCGTCATGTGTTCTCTAAAAAGTATGGTGTTGAAGAGTTTGGACGAACAGGAAGACAGCGTGCTGTTATGCAGGCAACTTTCCAGAAGATGTTACAGCAAAATCCTTTAGATCTTGTGGATATTGCGATTGATGCACTTGGTGATGTATCTACGGATATGGACGCAACTTATATTAAAAAACTGATCCTATCTGTTGCAAAAATGGGAACAACAGAGATTGATCAGCTTCGTGTACCGATCGAGAATACATACAAAACAGCTGTTGCTGGAAGCTATCCTCCATGTGGATATGTTTTCTTTGTAAATTTCAAAGCAAATCAGGAAGCATTAAAGTACTTTATGTTTAACAAAGGAAAACGTCAGGATTTTGCTAAGAATTATGGAGGTGCAGATGCTGCTGAGACATGTGGTTATCCTTCCAAATACGACTATAACCGTTCAAAAGGTGATTCTGGGAACATATTTAACAGTTCTAACACTACAGAAGGAGAGTAGTGCCTTATTGAGAAATATTATCAATAAGGCACTGCGATTAGTCTTGAGTAATCGCCATAGGATGTTTTATAATGGACAAAGTTACTTAGAGAGCATATAAAGTCATATAGCTCTTAAGTATACGAGAAATAAATACATATTTATATCATACAGGAGGAAAAAAACATGGATTTAACAAAAGTTTTATCAGTAGTAAAGAGTAAAAAAACAGGATTTTTTGCAGCAGGTGTTTTATTTGGAACAGCAGGTATTAAAGCATTATCAAGTAAGGATGCAAAGAAATTTTACACAAATTGTACAGCAGCTGTTCTTCGTGCAAAAGAATGTGTAATGGATACAGTTGCAACTGTACAGGAGAATGCTGAAGATATCTATGCTGAAGCTCAGCAGATCAATGAAGAAAGAGCAGCAGAAGCAGAGGAATGGGAAGCTTATGCTGAAACTGATGAGGCGGAAGAAACAGAAGAAGTTTCCGAAGATACTTTCAAAGAAGTTGCAGAATAGAATAGAACATTAAGATTAAGGCACCTGCAGTTTTCCTGCAGGTGTTTTCAAACAAAAAGGAGTTTGTATGAAATTTACGATCAAACATGAGATTCGAGGCAGAATTCGTATTCATAACTGCCAGAAGACAATGAGTGCTGATCAGGCAGATGAACTTCAATATTATCTTATAACAAAAGATTTTGTAACATCTGTAAAAATCTATGACCGCACAAATGACATCGTGATCTGTTATGATGCCAGCCGCAGTGAAATTCTTACTGCTTTAAAGGAATTTTATCATGGAATCATCACAGTCCCTGATAATTATCAAGAAAGTCAGAGCAGACAATTAAACCAGACATATCAGGAGAAACTTATAAGTAAAGTCTTATTCCATTATGGAAACAAATTATTATTTCCATATCCATTAAGAGCAGGGATCACAGTGATCAAATCTTTGAAATATATATATGAAGGAATTCATACACTTGCTCAGGGTAAGATTGAAGTTCCAGTACTTGATGGTACGGCAATCGGAGTATCGATCATTCGAAGAGATATCAATACCGCATCCTCTATCATGTTTTTACTCGGAATCGGAGAAATTCTCGAAGAATGGACACATAAGAAATCCGTCGATGATCTTGCAAAAGCATGTCCTTGAATATTGATAAGGTATGGAAAGTCGAAGAAGATCATGAGATTTTAGTTCCATCCAACGAAATTGATGCTAACGATATCGTTCACATACAGATGGGAAATATGATCCCATTTGATGGAGTTGTTGTTGATGGTGAAGCAATGGTCAATCAGGCATCATTAACTGGAGAATCAACACCTGTTCGCAAGATTCCTGACGGATACGTATATGCAGGAACTGTCGTTGAAGAGGGTGACTTAAAAGTTTGCGTAAAAGAAGTAAATGGATCAAGCAAATTTGATAAGATTGTTACGATGATCGAAGAATCTGAAAAATTAAAATCTTCTTTAGAAAGTAAAGCAGAACATCTTGCAGATCGTCTAGTTCCTTATACATTGGCTGGAACTGCTCTCACATATTTGTTTACAAGAAATGTAACAAAAGCTTTATCTGTACTGATGGTTGATTTCTCATGTGCATTAAAACTTGCAATGCCAATCTCTGTTTTATCTGCGATCAAGGAAGCAAATGACCATCAGATCGTTGTCAAAGGTGGTAAATACTTAGAAGCAATGGCAGAAGCCGAAACGATCGTCTTTGATAAAACAGGAACTTTAACAAAAGCGGAACCTACTGTTCTTGATATTGTTTCATTTAACGGAATGAAATGCAAGGAATTATTAAGAATTGCCGCATGTTTAGAGGAACATTTCCCTCATTCTATGGCAAAAGCTGTAGTTCAGGCAGCTGTTGACAGAAATCTTGTACATGAAGAATTACATTCTGAGGTTGAGTATATCGTGGCTCATGGAATTTCTTCCATGATCGAGAATAAAAAAGTTGTCATTGGAAGTTATCATTTTGTATTCGAAGATGAGCAGTGTACAATTCCTGAAGGCAAAGAAGAGTTATTTGAGAAACTGCCTGAAGAATGTTCGCATTTATATATGGCGATCGAAGGAAAACTTGCAGGTGTGATCTGTATTGAAGACCCATTACGTGAAGAAGCCAAAGATGTGATCAAAGCATTAAAAGCTGCTGGAATCAAGAAAGTCGTTATGATGACTGGAGACAGTGATCGTACTGCAAAGGTTATTGCAGCCAAAGTTGGTGTGGATGAATATCATGCTGAGGTACTTCCAGAGGATAAAGCTGCTTTCGTTGAGAAAGAAAAAGCCGAAGGAAGAAAAGTTATTATGATCGGAGATGGAATCAATGATTCTCCAGCATTATCTGCATCTAATGTTGGAATCGCGATCAGTGATGGAGCTCAGATTGCAAGAGAAATCGCAGATGTAACGATTGAAGGAGACCATTTACATGGTCTGGTAACTCTCAAACATATCAGTAACCACTTAATGCGCCGAATTCATAATAATTACCGCTTTATTGTTGGATTTAACGCAGGGCTTATTGGAGCCGGGGTGTTAGGCTTTATCCAGCCAACAACATCTGCCGTATTACATAATACTTCAACCCTTTGTATAGGGCTTAGAAGCATGAAAAATCTGGTGTCTGAGGAAGAATTACAGTAAAAATCAAGAAGGTTAGTCGTGAAATTTGACTAGCCTTCTTTTTGAGTTGTGACATTAAATTTTTGCTTTTCGGGATTCCGTGACATTAATTTGACATTAAAATTTGAAATTATTCTGGTTTCATGGATTTCAACTGTTCAAACATCTCGATATCTGCTGCATTCAGTTTGATATTCGAACAATAATTTTCCCTTCTGGAGATGTAATAGAAATCTCGATCACAACATCCTGTTTAAGTG